>ENA-OSEO01000080-OSEO01000080.1-sediment-metagenome-genome-assembly--contig:-NODE-80-length-248872-cov-10.348407_pt1 | contig 248872 bp, 262 predicted proteins | sample MGYA00237883_ERZ534232 | MGnify/ENA metagenome assembly ERZ534232
ACCATGCGCCTGGGCGAACCGCTGTTCACCTGGCAGGGCTGGAGCCTGGCGGCGCCCCGGCCGGGCAAGACCCTGGACGCGGACGGCAAACCGGCCGAGCAGGGCAATGAAATCGATCCGGACTTTCAACTCGAAGCCCGTTTCAAGCCCAAGCCGGGTTCACTGCCGCGCCTGCGCTACGGCATAGGTTACCGGTTACGGGCGCGGGCGGTAGATCTGGCCGGCAACAGCCTCAGCCCCACCGGGAAACCGATCGACCAGGACAAGCACTCGACCAGCGAACTGGTTTACGGGCGTTTCGAGCCGGTGCCGCCGCCGGTAGTAGTAATGCGCAGCCGCCGCACCGAGGGTGATTCGGTGGAACGCCTGGTAATCCGTTCCAACTACGATAAACCCATTGAAGTCCCTGCCGAACGCCATATTGTCCCACCAAAAACTTCGCAGACAATGGCAGAATACCACGGTGTTTTCGACAATACCGAAAACGGACAGGTTGATTTCAAGGCATACGATGTTATTGTGCCAAGAGAAGCCGGCACCATAACCGGCACGCCGGATGAAAACAACTACGGCCAGCCCTACGTCGATGAAGACGAGATGGTGACTCCCTTCTTGCCTGATGTGATTTCCCGTGGGGCGGTACTGCGGGACCTGCCGGGCACCAGCGGACCGTATGCGGTTGATTTCGGCTATGGTGATACCACGGAGTGGCCGGACGGTTTGCCGTTCCGCCTGGTACTGGCTGAACACGAAACTGCGAAGGCCTCCTTCTATGAATCGCCCAGGGTGCTTGAAATACTGCTTCCCAAAGCGGACGTGGTCAGGGTGCGTCTCAGTTCCGGTATGCGCAAAGATGATACCATGCTGATGGGCCTGATACACTGGATAATGGAATCCGGCCAGGACGAAAACGGCGCAATCGCTCTGGCGGTGGAAGGCCGGCACTGGATGATTACACCCTATCGCACCCTGACCCTGGTGCATGCCGTACGCCAGCCCCTGCGTACCCCGGAGTTCGACCAGGTATTTGTCAGCCGTTCGGTAGGCCAGACGTTTGCCAGCCTTGAAGACCGGTCCATGAGCCTCAGCCGTAAAAGCACCGTCAAGCTGGATTTTACGGCTGAGTGGACCGAAAACGTCGACCCGGTAGGCGAGGCGGGGCCGCGGGTGCTTAGTGTCAAGGCGAGGCCTTTCGAGTTTCCGGTACCCCTGGTGAGGCTGGACGAAAAAGAAGATACTTTGTATGTTCACGGAAGGCACGAATTCAACGATACCAAATACCGCCGTATGACCTATTCCGCTACAGCTACCACCCGTTTCAGCGAATATTTTACCCAGCGCATCAAAGGCGTAAAACTCACCGGCACTGCCCCGGTCGAATTATCTGCAGAAGGTATAGTTGAAAGCTCCGAGGCTGTAGAGCTGGAGGTTAATACCGCCAGCTACAAGCGCTACGATCCGGCTAACAAAACCGGCGACTATGTGATGGACTACCGAAATGGAACCATCCGCCGGACGGGTGGTACCGAACCCGCCGGCGATATCCCGGAAAATACGGAGCTGGAAATTACCTTCCTGGCACCGCCCATAACCCGGGAGATGGCTTCCCCCAGGACATTAGATGTACTTAGCGCCTCCCGGCCGGCGGCACCGAAGATTTTATATGTGGTACCGGTATTTGAATGGCAAACCGTATTTTCGGGCCGAAACATGGAAACAATCGAGAGCCGGCGCATCGGAAGCAGCATCCGCATCTACATGGAAAGGCCATGGTTCAGTTCCGGAGACGGGGAACTGTTGGGCGTAGTTATCTGGCCCGGCCCTTCCAGCATCTCAATTTCCAAGAACCCGCAGCACGAAAAAATCAAGCAGTACGTCACTCAATGGGGGCTGGATCCACTGTTTTTGTCGGAGCCGGTTGTCGCCCTGCCGACGCTCGATGCCTTCAAACTGTCAAAACAGCAGCACAAGGCCACCGACCTGATACTGGAAGAGGTGCCGGATGCCAACCTGAAAGTCAACCTGGCGGGCCACGAAGTAGCATACGATTCAGAGCGCCGGTTATGGTACTGCGACATGCAAATCGACGCCGGCGATACCTACTTTCCGTTTGTCCGCCTGGCCCTGGCCCGTTACCAGCCTAATTCCCTTTACCGGGCTGTCACCGGCCCCGACACCGTGGTTGATTACACTCGAGACAACGTACACCTTTCAAGGGTGGTTCTGGCTGATTTCGTCCAGCTGGCCCCGGACCGTTTTGCCAGTGTGGCTCGCGATACTGCCAGCCCGCTGGTGCGTCACGTGTCGGTAACCGGTTTCAGCTACCGCATGTTGACCGGCCAGCAAGGCCCCGGCCGCATGGAGATAAGCCTGGAGCAAAGACGGTCCGGAATAGACCCCGCCGTGGCGGGAGAGCTTGCCTGGGAACCGGTCGTATCGAGCACGACCGTCATGGCCAATACGCTGCAAAAGGACGGTTCTACCACCTGGACCGGAGATGTAACCCTGCCCAACGACGCCGACCCGTTCCGCCTGGTCATCAAGGAATTCGAGATATATTCTATACCCGGGCTGGTCCCGATCGAACAGCGCCGGCTGGTTTATGCAGATACCATTTCGCTGAACCCTTAATAATGCTTTTACAAAATCAGCATGGCATCGCCGAAGCTGTAGAAACGGTAGCGTTCTTGTATAGCTTCCCTGTAACTGGACATGATGAATTCATGGCCGGCAAAGGCGCTTACCAGCATTAACAGGCTGGATCGCGGCAGGTGAAAATTGGTAATCAGGCCGTCGATTACCTTAAAACGATGGCCGGGCAGTATAAACAGGTCCGTCCAGCCTTCGTAGGCCTGCACTGAACCCGCCTGCTCGAGAAGCCTTGCCGTTGAAGTGCCTACGGAGATGACGCGCCGCCCTTCGGACCTGGCCTGTTGGATGATACGCCCGGCATCGGCTTCTATTCTCCCGTATTCGGTATGTATAACGTGCTGGCAAGGGTCATCGTTTTTTATGGGCCGGAAAGTGTCCAGCCCGATATGCAAAGTGACAAAAACAGTCTGGATGCCTGTTGTCTGCAGGCGGTTTATCAGCTCAGGGGTAAAATGCAGCCCGGAAGTGGGCGCGGCTACCGAACCCGGGTCGGAGGAGTAAACCGTCTGGTACCGTTCGTTATCCTCCAGCTTGTGGTGTATGTAGGGCGGCAGTGGTACTTCGCCACCGCACAGCAGCTTCTTTTCATCCCAAAAGCGCACCACCCGCAGGCCTTCATCTTCTTCCCTTATTATTTCGGCCAGGTTGGTGCCGCTGCCCAGAATAATCCGGGCACCCGTTTTAAGCCGTTTGGCGGGTTTCACCATGGCTTCCCAGGTATCGGCTGAAATCCTTTTCAACAAAAGCAGTTCCACGCGGCCCCCGGTTCCCTCGCGCCGGCCATATATGCGGGCAGGAATAACCCGGCTCCGGTTAAACACCAGCACATCACCAGACTGCAGCAGTTCCGGTAAATGGAAAAAGTTACGATGAATTATGGAACGGCCGGCACGGTCCAGAACCATAAGGCGTGATTCATCGCGCTGTTCAATGGGTGTCTGGGCAACCAATTCTTCAGGTAAATCGTAATCGAAGTCACTGGTTTGCATGTCAGGCAGGGCTTTCGTGTGGTTTTATGCCCAGGCGTTTGGCCGTATGGTCCTTGCCCAGGTAAAAATTCAACTGGGAAGGGGTCTGCCAGAGGTCCCAGTCTCTCGGCGGAACAGAGTAATCCCCCAAGACGTGCTCTTCATCGTAAGCCTTCAGCCTTTCATAAGCCCGCACCCAGATACACTTCTTGTAACCGGGATAAACTTCGCACCAGCCTTCGAAGCTGCCGCCGCACGGCCCCAGCCGCCTTTCTTTGGGGCACTGGGAAACCGGGCACAGGTAAGCCAGGTCGAACAGGGCACAGTCACCGCAGTCCAGGCAGTTGAAAAGGCCGGTTTTAGCCAGATGGGTTATCTTGCCGAATGAATCACGCCGGAAGGTTGATTTATCCATCCACGCGGCAATTTTCTGATAAAAACCGAAAAACGGGTGTGCCGGGTCTAAAAAGGCTTCATGAACAATGCGGGCGAAGCGGTAGGCCAGGGGGGCGTTACCTTTGCCAAGCAACCCGGTTTCTTCCTGCCGGTTCAGGCCGGTTGCTTCGTCCTTTTCGAAAAAGTAATACCCGTCTTGCTGCGGATAATTGAATTCGGGCACGATTTCCATCCAGCCTGAAGCAAGCTCTTCTCCCCGGGCTATAATTTCTTCCAGCTCTTCATATTTCAATCCGTGGCCTCCGATATGAACCCCGCAGTAGCCCATGCCTTTAGCCATGGCATACATGCGCCCGGCGCGTTCCAGACGGGCAGCTTTGCCTTTATCCGGCGCCTGACGTTCCCTGTCCAGCTGAGCCAGCAAATCCCCGGTAACCACCGCTCCCGGAATACGGTTTTCGTGCATTGCCCTGGCAGCCCCATAGGATAATACATATATATTGGCCATCACCGGAACATTGTATCCCATATAAGTGTGCCACAGTATGAGTTCATGCATCTTGCGTGCATCGTAACCTATCTGGCTTATGGAAAAACGGGCGCCGGCTTTTATCTTTTTTTCCAGCTTGTAATACTGGCAAACGGTTTCGGCCTCCAGTTTCTTGAAAGGCGAGACTCCTACTCCGGGGAAAAATCCTGTCGGAGGCAGTGAGTGCTCCCGGCTGCCGATAGTATATTCCAGGCCCTGGTTCATACGGCCGACGAGTTCCATGACATGTGCCGGGTCCAGGTCGAAGGAAGGCAGGGAACGGCCTTTAAAAGCGGCTGTGCTTGAATAATCCCCGCTTATCACCAGGATATTATGAATATCATGCACTGCCATGGAATAAAGAATGGTTTCAACCTGGATACGGTTCTTGTCCCGCAGGGCCAGATGCACCAGCGGTTCAACACCAAGCTTTTTTACCTCTACGGCTAATATTTCGGCCGACAGCGCCGGGCTTCCACCGGGATTATCGGTAATGCTTACGGCATGCACCTTGCCGCCGGCAGCTGCTTTTTCAGCATCATTAATCAGGCCTTTAATCTGCTCCAGGCGGGTGGCCCTGCCGGGAACCTGTTCCCAGGTAACGGCAAATTGTCCGTTGCCGGCAAGCGCCTTCATCAATGGATTATTATGACTCATAGCTTTGTCCTCGTTCATGGAAGCGTAAGCATATCATATCCTATTTTGCCTTACAAGCGCCAATAAATACGGTAAACGTTTACCGTATTTATTCGGTTTGGAAGGCAGCCTCTTAACATGTTAAACTCAAGTATGCACATACTGGTAAGCAATGATGACGGCATATTCGCCGAAGGTTTATGGGCCCTTGCCCGGCAGTTGAGCCAAGCCGGCAGGGTAACCGTCGTCGCTCCCGACCGGGAACAGAGCGCCACCGGCACCATGGTAACTTTGCGCACTCCCCTGAGGGTGACCGAGCACCACTGTTTTTCTGCCGATATTCCCACTTTTACGGTAGAGGGTTCACCTTCCGATTCGGTAATCCTGGCCCTGGGTAAGCTGGTGCCGGATGCCGATCTGGTAGTTTCGGGTATCAACCAGGGCCTCAACCTGGGCGATGACGTATTGATTTCCGGAACGGTAGGGGCGGCTCTGCAGGGCTACCTTCGCGGGCTTTCGGCCATCGCTATTTCGGTACCGCCCGAATCCGGCCCGGAAGTGTTTGACCTGGCTGCCAGTTTCGGGGCTTTGGTTGCCGGCAGTGTCCTTTCCGGCAAGCTTGGCAGTAACGTTTTCTTAAACATAAATCTACCCAACCGGCAGATAGATGAAATCAGCGGAGTGAGAGTCAGCGACCTGGCCCACAAGACCCATATCGACTCGGTGCGTGAAGGCAACGATGGCCGGCGCCAGTATTACTGGCTGGTTCGTGAACAGCTCAGCCGTGACGTCAGCCCGTCTACCGATATCTGGGCGGTGGAGCATGGCTTTATTTCCATCACGCCCCTGCACTGCTGCCTTTTCCGCCGGCCTGACGGGGAAATCAGCGAAGAGCAGTGCAGTGCCTTTTTCGATGCTTTCAAAGCTGCCTGAACCGCGTTTTCCGCTTCGCGTTTGACACTTTTCCTTTCAAACTATACAATTTCTTTACACTTTCAGGCCATCGACCGGTTCAGACGGCGGCGAGCCTGTTTAACCCGAAATGGTTTTATCCGCTTGGATCCGGCAGGACCGAGACGGCAGCAGTCAACAGCATGTATGCCTTCTCCCTTTAGCCGGAGGAGGTTTTTTATTGGCTATGGATGCTGAGAAATTGAAACTGGGTTTTATCGGTGCCGGCAGTTTAGCCCGTTCGCTGAGCACGGTTCTCGCCCGGCAGGGTTTTACGGTCACAGCGGTTGCCAGCCGCAGCCTGGCCTCGGCAGAACTAGTCGCGGCTGATATCGCCGGTTGCCGCGCCTTTGCCAGCCTGCAGGAAGCTGCCGGTTTATGCGACCTGGTTTTTATTACCACGCCGGATTCAGCCATTGCTGAAGTTACCCGTAAAATTGAATGGCGACCGGGGCATATGGTGGTGCACACCAGTGGCGCCGATCCGGCAGATCTATTGAAGTCGGCTGCGGATATGGGCGCTGTAACCGGGGTTTTCCACCCGCTCCAGACTCTGACCGGCGCCGGCAGTCCCGGCAACCCTTTCGAAGGCATCACCATAACTATCGAAGCCGCCGAGCCACTGCTGGATGTGCTTTCACGGATGGCTGAGCGCCTGGAGGCAAATCCGCTGGAACTGAAACCGGAAGCCAGAATCTTATACCATGCCTCCGCCGTCATCGCCTCCAACTATATAACCGCTCTGGCCTGGCTGGCCAGCCGGTTGTGGCAGGAATTCGGCTACCAGCCGGACCGGGCGCTGCAATCACTGCTGCCGCTGATGCGGGGTGCGGTTGCCAACCTGGAACAAACCGGCCTGCCGGAATGCCTGACCGGGCCCATCAGCCGCGGCGACATATCCACCATAACCCGGCATCTCCAGGCATTGGATGAAACCGCCCCGCTGCAAGCCGGTGTTTACCGCAGTCTGGGGCTGGCAACTGTGGATATCGCCCGCCAGAAGGGCTGCCTTTTACCCGGCCTGGCAGAAGAAATCGCACATATTCTAACCGACAAGGAGAACAACCATGCAAAGAACCATGCTGAAAAGTAAAATTCACCGCGCCCGTATTACCGGCGCCAACCTGGATTATGAAGGCAGTATTTCCATCGACCGGAAGCTGATAGACGAAGCCAACCTGTTGGTGTACGAGCAGGTTGAAGTTTTGAACATCAATAACGGCGCCCGCTTCACCACCTATGTTATCGAAGCTCCGGAAGGCAGCGGCGAAATAGCCTTAAACGGTGCCGCAGCCCGTCTGGCTATCAAGGGTGATACCGTCATAATCGTTTCCTACTGCCGTGTGGAAGAAGACGAAGCCAGGAACTTTCTGCCGCGGCTGGTTTACGTGGATGAACACAACCACATTAAAAGCGTCAAAAACGCACTGGATAATGTGGTGTTGAACCGGGAGGATTTGCATGCGCGTTAACGTCAACTCGATCAGGCAGATGAAATCCCGGGGCGAGAAAGTTGTTATGTTAACCTGTTACGACTATTCCACCGCCCGTATACTGGATGAGGCCGGCATTCCCCTGCTGCTGGTGGGTGACAGCCTCGGTATGGTGATGCTGGGTTATGAATCCACCATCCCGGTTACCATGGAAGAAATGCTCCATCACACCAAAGCCGTCACCCGCGGAGCCAAATCCGCCATGGTAGTAGCCGACATGCCCTTCATGACTTACCAGGTTTCCAAGAAGGAAGCCCTGCACAACGCCGCCCGATTCATCCAGGAAGCAGGCGCCCAGGCGGTCAAGGTAGAAGGCGGCGCCAACATTATCGAAACAATAAAAAAAATTACCGAAAACGGTATCCCGGTGATGGGCCACCTCGGCCTTACCCCCCAATACATCAACCAGCTCGGCGGCTACCGGATACAGGGCAAGACAGCGGATGCGGCAGTAAAGCTGTACCGGGACGCGCTGGCTGTTGAGGATGCCGGAGCTTTTGCCCTGGTTCTTGAAACCGTGCCGGCGCCCCTGGCAGGCTTCATCAGCCGCAAGCTCACCATCCCCGCCATAGGCATCGGCGCCGGTGCCGGTTGTGACGGTCAGGTTCAGGTGATAAACGATATGCTGGGCTCTTTTACCGATTTTGCGCCCAAGCACGCCCGCCGCTATGCCAACCTGGCTGAAATCACGTCTCAAGCCGTTAAAACCTACCAGCAGGAGGTTTGCTCCGGCATTTTCCCGGGTGAAGAAAACAGCTTTTCCATGGATCAGGCGGTATTCGAGGAATTTATCAGGCAGGCAGAATGAAAATAATTTCCACCGTGGCTGGTTTTGCCCGGTATCGCCCCGGAATGCCTGCTCCGGTGGGGCTGGTGCCCACCATGGGCTGCCTGCATGAAGGACACCTTTCGCTGGTAAAAAAGGCACGCGAAGAAAACCACTCGGTGGTGGCCAGCATATTCGTCAACCCCACCCAGTTCGGCCCGAGCGATGATTTCAACCGTTATCCGCGCACTTTCGACCGGGACTGCCGCCTGCTTGATGATGCCGGCGCAGATGCCGTTTTCGCACCTGCGCCTGAGGCAATGTATCCGGATGGTTATGATACCTGGGTGGAAGTAGGAGGGATAACACAAAGGCTGGAGGGCGCTGCCAGGCCGAGGCACTTCAGGGGCGTGGCCACGGTTGTGCTGAAACTGCTCAATATCGTCCAACCGGACAACGCCTACTTCGGCCAAAAGGACGCCCAGCAAGCCCTGGTAATCCATAAAATGGCCCGTGATCTCAATCTAAATGTCAATATACAGGTTCTGCCAGTTATAAGGGATGAAAACGGCCTGGCTTTAAGCAGCCGCAACAGCTACCTTTCAACAAGTGAAAAGGCCGCCGCCGGGCGCATACCGGCTGCCTTCAAGCTGGCAGAAGCAATGTTAAAAGAGGGCGAAACCAGCGCCGGCCTCATCAAGGATGCCGTCACCCGGTTACTGGAACAAGAGCCCGTTTTAAGAATTGAATATATTTCTATTGCCGACCCGTGCTCATTGGAAGAGATGGAAACCATCGACCGGCCCGCCCTCCTTTCTCTGGCGGTAAAGGCCGGCAGCACCCGGCTGATAGATAACACTCTCCTCGCCCCGGGATGGAAAGATTCTCCCGGTCAATAGGCGCCGGGCTTTCTTGACGCTTGCAAGCCTGACAGGCTACAATTACTACTTGTGCCGAGGTAGCTCAGCAGGTAGAGCAGCGGACTGAAAATCCGCGTGTCCCCAGTTCGATCCTGGGCCTCGGCACCAGCTTGCTGCCTCTTGACAAACCAGGCCGAAGTGGCGGAACAGGCAGACGCGACAGTCTCAAAAACTGTTGAGAGGCAACTCTCGTGTCGGTTCGATCCCGACCTTCGGCACCAGCAGAACGCTGAGCGCGGTTACGATGCCGAGTTGTGTAAGGGTAGCACAGTGGACTTTGAATCCTCTAGTCCTGGTTCGAATCCAGGCTCGGCAGTTATGCAAATTCCACCGGCTTTTTCAGGAGTATAATCACAAATGCCAGAAACAATCAGCTACAAGCCCATCGGCACTGTTCATTCCGGCTTTACAGAAATCGCCTCGACACCGGTCCAGGGAGCCTTCGCCCCCCGGGCAACTGGCGAAATCGAAATCCTGCCGGAACTTGCCGACGGCCTCCAGGACCTGGAAAGCTTTACCCATATAATCGTCATTTACCACTTCGACCGTTCGTCGGGCTATGAACTGGTTTCCCAGCCCATGCTGCAGGATGCGGCCCACGGTATATTTTCCATGCGCCACTTCAAGCGGCCCAACGCCATCGGCTTTTCTGTTCTCAAGCTGGAGGCAATAGAAGGCAACACCCTGAAGGTAAGCGGCGTAGACATTCTGGACGGCACCCCTGTTATAGACATCAAGCCCTACATTCCCATGTTCGATGCCATTTCCCAGGCTTCCAACGGCTGGGTCAAGGCGCCGCATATGCAGGACATCAAAAACGAAACTTCCAGGAGAGCCAGCGGTTCTTAACTTGACTAAGCAAAGCTAAAAGTTGGATAATATCAACCGAACCCGCTGCTGGGCGGGCGCTGATTATGTTCCCCGATAGCTCAATGGTAGAGCGGGCGGCTGTTAACCGCTAGGTTGTAGGTTCGAATCCTACTCGGGGAGCCATTTTTTTACCCTTTCGCTAATTTACCCCGGTTCGCTGTATTCACATTTGGCATGAGGCCAAATTCCTTAACAGGCTGGTATTTAAAACCTTTATACCCGTGGCAACATACAACAGTTTGGAAGTTTTTTAAAAAACACGTTACAGTAGAGCCTGTTAGGTATATAATAACACAGGAAAACAGGATTCAGCCCCCGGAGCACCTGCTAAACCTGTGTTTTCAAGTTCACAGTTATTGTTCAAGGGTTTTGCATATTTAAAAAGAGAAAACATCTGTTAAAAAGGGGGGAGCTTTATCACGTGAAGACCAGAGTAATTCAGGCAACCCTGGCACTTATATTGGTTCTTTCCAGCTTTACGGTAATATCCTGTGGTGGTGGCACAGATGACCCAATGCCTTCGACAACACCCCAGGTAACAACAAGCCAATCGTCTAAACCAGTAACCACTACGCCCTTAACCCAAAATCCTTCATCGGTAACCATCAGTTCAATTTCACAACAGTACACTGTCAGCCTGCCAATGAAACTCGATGTTCTTATACCACCGGGCACTCTGAATCAGGGCACGGCGATAAGCGTGAGCGAAATACCCGATCTTAAGGCACATGATTTCGGTGGCTTTGTCCCGGCGGGGTTGTACGATGTGTATGCCAGCCAACAAGGCCCATTCAATGGTGAAATAATACTCGAGTTTACCTATGATGCAGCTGCACTGGATGCTTCTATGGATGAAACCGAACAGATTGCCGTGGCTTTCTGGGACGAAGATTATCTGGCCTGGAAGGAAATCGATTTTCAACTTGATACAGATTCTTCCAAAGTTGTGGTTAAAACAAACCACCTGAGCCTCTGGTCAATATTCTTCAAAGAAGACAAATACATCACCTCAACACTGCCCGGTTTCACAATTTATTTCAATAAAAATGCCAGTGCCCCGGCCATTGGCTCGATTGCTTCGGGAGATCCCATATTCGAGTATGCATCCATAGTCCGTACCGGTCTGTACGATGCAGCCAAAGCCTACAGCGAGATGGGCCTGAAACTGCCTGAACATACTCGAGTATACATCGATGACTGGGGAGCTGATAAAGAAGCCGAATGGGGATGGTTTTCAAAAAATATTGAAATACCCGTAACCTATATTGACGAACAGGAATTGCACATGGTTGCTGCTCACGAACTGTTTCATGCGGTTCAGAACCAGTACATCAATTTTACTTCTATGTCGTCCAACCGCTGGTTTATGGAAGCTACAGCAGATTATGCTGCCGCTCATGTTGCAACTTCTTATGGCCTTAAAGAACCGCTGCCTTACTCCTACCTGAAAACATCTGTCGGCAGCAGTGAAACCTTCCATATGTACCAGTCTGCACATTTTATCAAGTTCCTGGTCGATAATGGTTACAGCTTTAAGGAATTATTTGAAGGGGTAATCAATGGCAGTGGTGGAGCATTGATCAGCCTGAACGCATATATAGGCACCCAGGGCGGTTCTCTCTCAGAACTTTACAAGAGTTTCGTTTACAGTATTCTTTTTTCAAACACTGTAAAAACTGTACCGCTGGAAGGCAGTATCTTCAATGCAGTGGCAGACATTGCGCTTGAATTTGACCTGGATGAAGGCAAGCAGGTCAGCCAGATGGTAAATGTCAATTCCGGATATGCAGCAAGGCTGATGGGGGTTAATATAATATCCAGCAAGGACACCCCCGGAACTGTTGCTCTACAGGCTATCGAACCAACCTCCGGAGCCCAGGTTGAGTACGTTCTGGTTGATGGATCCGATAAAGGGCCAGTTTTGGAATCGGGGCCTTTAACCCATGAACCTGTTGAAGTTTCTGTTAAAAAAGGTCAGTATCTCTATTTTATGGTTACCAACAACGCCAATGCCAACGGTTACGTGACTATTGTTATTGGAAAGGAAACTGATGGACAGCTTGTGTATTCCAACAGCCGGAACGCAAAAATTTACAATGGTTACTTTGTGGTAAACGTTGATTTTGTTCTTACCGCAAACCAGCCGTTCACTATTACTCGTGAGGGAGAAGTTGGGGATTCGCTGATACTGCAGATTGAATTCGCCAGAAGTAACAAGGATGTAATAATGGATGTGGAGGCCAATGTTACGGGGTTAGCTTTTAGCGACAGTACCGGCTGGAGTGATGAATTCGAGCCGGTGTTCAGGCAGAAGTATTGGTCAATCTCAGGAGGCGAGCAGCAGGGCTCTAATGCCACCATAACGATATCTCAGGAAGGGCGCAGTATTGCCATATTCGGATATGACGTCATAATCGATATTCGTAATATAAAATCTGATACTTTGTCCTGGGGTGGCGGGGCATCTGTAATATACATCAGCGCCTCCATTGTGGATTGATATCGTTATTAAGGAATTTAATAATCATGATTTTTAGTTACGAACCAAAAAACAGGTTTTATGCCTGATCTGCATGATTGAAAGAGGGCGTATCATGAACAAACACAAAATTATCCTGCTGGCAATTAACATTATTGGTGGAATAGCAGTCATTGGCAGTTACGTTTATGGCATCAATGCCCAGCCGGGCGGGGCTGATGCCCTGTGGGGTGGAGTGCCGGAAAATGTCAGATTACTGTATACAATATCCATGTGTATTGCAGCAATCGGCTACTTCCTGTTCCTGTACTACGTGCTGGCGAAGGTAAACCCGGATAAAACCAGAATCGGCAAAGCGTTCGGTTTTAGTATTTTTCATGTAATTTTTACCGCAATTCTGCTGCCCTCGGCGCTGTGGATGCCGCTTACCAACCTTTACCTGTCAAATCAGACAACCTCCAACTGGGCTGGAGTAATCCTGGTGCTGGTAATGGTCGGCATCGGCTCATTAGGCCTGGCTATAACTCTAATAAAACTCAGGCCGGTTACTGATGTAGCGTTACGCCGGCTGGCAATTGCCGGCGCAGTATATTTTACCTTTCACACCCTTATTCTGGATGCGGTTATCTGGCCGGTACTGTTTTTGCAGTAGGGTATTTCGAGGTGCGCTAAAACCTGAAGTGAACAAATATCCGCCCGAAGTTTTTATCGTCTTTTTCCAGGCGGTGATAGAGTTTTTTAATTTCCGGCTGGTTCAAAAACCGCAGTACACGTTTTTTTAGCTGACCCGAACCTTTGCCGGGTATGATTTCAACCGGGGTGATTTTCTTAGTCAGGGCTTGTTCGATAACCCGGGTGAGCTCGGCATCGATAGCAGTGCCCCTGTTGTAAATATCGTGCAGGTCCAGCGTTATCTTGGCCACGGGATATTGCTCCTTGTATTATCTTATGCGCCAGTAAGTAGCCCTGCCGCTTTGTACCTGCTTTTCCAGAACGCGCCTGAGCCAGAGAGTTATCCACCGGCGTGACCAGGGTAAAAGCAGGGCAAAGCCGGCGGCATCTGTAATCAGCCCCGGAGTCAAAAGCATTACTCCGCCGGCAAAAATCAGCGCCCCCTGCAGCATATCGGCGGCAGGTATTATGCCCTGTGCCATATCCCGTCTCACCCGGTTCATGGTGGCTGTACCCTGGAAACGTGCCAGCAGTGCACCCGCCATCCCGGTGGCCAGGACGATGATAATAGTGCCTGTCACACCAATCAAAGTGCCAATGTAAACCAGCAGAGCCAGTTCAGCAAGGGGCAGAAGAACAAAAAGCGACAGCAGTTTTATAAACATGGCTTCAATCGAGTGCCCGGTTATTCAGGTTCCGGACGAAGGGTAAAAATATCTCTACATTCAAAGTATAACACTCCAACGGAAGGAGTTGCCACGAAGCCGGTATTATTCAGGCTTGCCGCTAACCCATTTTTGCTTCAATGTATCGATGGTGCCGGCAATTTCCAGGCCGGCACAAAAACCGCTGCCTTCGAATATCACGCCGCCACCTTTTGCGGGTGCATTTGTTAATTTTACGTGAATGACGGCATCCAGGCTCTCATGCAGGGTTCCGCCCATTTTCCCGCTTATCGGAGTTTTCAGGGCAATGCCGGCGACCACTGGCAGATGGATCTCCAGATGATGGCGTCGGGACCGGAGATAAACGTCAATGGATGAAGCCCCGAATTCAATTGAATCCACCCGGGTCCCGGTATAGGTGGCGAAGCGGTAAAGCTTGCCCTCATGCAGCAGTCCGGCAATGAAGCCATCGAAGCTCATGCCCAGCCAGGGTACGCTTGCCAGTGAAAACATGAAGGAAATACCGGCAGAGCCGAAATGATTGGACTGTGCCCAGATGTGGTAGCTGGGAAAGGAGCGTCCCCAGTCCTTTTCCATGTAACCCCGACCCCCGGTAAAATCGATGATTGCGCCATTGATCTGAAGGCTGCCGTTTACCTCATGGTCCATGCTGATTACACCGTGGTGGCACTGCATGAAAGGTAAAAAGGCAAAGGGGCCCATAGCCCCGGGTGAAAACGGGCGCACCGGCCATGGGTTGAGTTTATTAAACTCCAGGCAGCCGCTGATACGGCTGCCGTCCTCACTACCGGCATACAGCTCCAGATAGTTGAGCCCGAACCGGTTGCCGGCTATTTCGTTTTTGAACTCGTTCCTGCAAAACTTGAAATCGGTAACGGGGAAGCGGAAATAGCCCGGCTTTTCAATCTTCGAACCTGCCAGCTGAATAAAAGCATGAGCCTGCCCGGAGCGTTCGAAGGATACCCCGGGAATAACCGCTACCGTGTTTTTGCCATTTCTGTCCGCCACCTTGTAATACCAGCCCTCGAAATAGCCTTTCATGCGCTCCGAGCCCTGGTAGACGGCAGGTTTCCATATCGGGGTTATCATAATCTCTCCCCCGGTTATAATATCGGGTATTATGATAATTGGAAATGATTCTTATTACAATAAAGCTTATGTAAAGAGACTCTCGGTAGTGCTGAAACCAGCCGAAACACCTTGACACATCAAAGCTGGGGAGTCTATGATTAACCCTGAAATCAACCATATATCAATATAATCAGGGCTATTGATTCGGTCCGCCCGGATACGTAGCTCGATGCGGAGGCATAGTGGAAAATACGATAGATGTGCGCAACCTGTATAAGATATTCGGTAAAAATCCCCAGGAAGCACTGGAAAAATACAAATCCGGCACATCTGCCGAGGAATTGTTCAAGGAAAGCGGTCATGTTGTGGCGGTTGCCGATGTTTCTTTTTCCGTTGCCCCCGGGGAAATGTTTATGGTTATGGGCCTTTCGGGTTCCGGCAAATCCACCCTTGTGCGCTGTCTGAACCGTCTGCTGGATGCCACCGCCGGCGAGGTTATTATAGACGGGGAGGATATTCAGAAAGTTGACGGGGACCGCCTGCGGGAAATCCGCCGCTCCAAGGTAGCCATGGTATTCCAGCACTTCGGCCTTTTCCCTCACCGCAGTGTGCTGGGCAACGCCGAGTACGGCTTGAAGGTAAAAGGCCTGGAGGAAGAAGAACGGCGGGAGAAAGCTTTGAAAGCCCTCGAACTGGTCGGCCTGAAAGACTGGGCGGACAGGCCCCTTTCCAACTTGAGCGGCGGTATGCAGCAGAGAGTCGGCCTGGCCAGAGCACTGGCTACCGAAGCCGAAATCCTGCTGATGGATGAAGCCTTCAGCGCACTCGATCCCCTTATTCGCCGCGACATGCAGGATGAACTGCTGGGCTTGCAGCGCGAGATGCAAAAAACCATCGTATTTATCACTCACGACCTGAACGAAGCCCTCAAGCTGGGGGACCGGATTGCTGTCATGAAAGGCGGCGTCATCGTTCAGATCGGCACCCCGGAAGAGATCGTATCCAACCCGGAAAATGATTATGTAGCCAACTTCACCCAGGATATCAACCGCGGCCTGGTGCTGACCGCCAGTTCCCTGATGGAAGCTCCCGAACCGCTGTTTCTGAAAAGGGATACGGTAAGAACCGCCATGGTACGCATGCGCGCCATCGATCGCGATGAGATCTACGTAGTCGATTCCCAGCGCCAGCCTGTGGGTATCATCACCGATAAGGATATCGCCGCAGCCTTGAAGAAAAAGGTAACCGACCTCAGCCAGGTGATGAATATTGAATTCCCGTTGACCCAGGAAACGACTCCCCTTGCCGATATACTGCCGCTTTGCATGGCAGGTTTACCTATTGCGGTTGTCAACGACAAAGGCAAGCTGAAAGGCATCCTGGACCCGCTTGAATGCCTGAACAATATATCCCCCAATTCTCCGGATAACGGCGACTCTGAAACAAACGAAGAACCGGACTTGTAGTACTACAAGTCCGGTTCTTTTTCCTTTTCAGTTGATGCTGCTGTTTAAGCCGTGGCCTCTTCCCTTTTATCTCCCTGCAACTGGGTTCGCTTGTGGATAGCGCTGGTAACCCTGTCCAGGATGATGGCCAAAAATACTATGCTGATGCCGGCTTCGAAGCCATAGCCCACATCCAGCCGGCTGATGCTTCTTAAAACCTCGCCGCCGAGCCCGGCCGCGCCGATCATGGAAGCAATAACCGCCATGGAAAGTGCCAGCATGATGCACTGGTTGATGCCGGCCATTATGGTGGGCACCGCCAGCGGCAGCTGTACATCGAACAATAACTGTTTACGCGTCGCACCGTAGGAAATGGCGGCTTCTTTTACTTCACCGGATACTTCCCGAATTCCGAGGTAGGTGAGCCTTATGGGGGGAGGCATGGCAAAGATCATGGTTGCAAATACCGCCGGAACCTTGCCGACACCGAAAAGCATAACCGCCGGTATCAGGTAGACAAAGGCCGGCATCGTCTGCATCAGGTCCAGTACGGGTTTCATTACAGTAGCCGCTCTTTCGCTGATACCCATCATTATTCCTAGCGGCACCGCGAATAAAAGCGAAACGGCGGTGGCAAATATCACCAGCACCAGGGTATCCAGGGCATAGGACCAGAATCCCATCAGGGGTATCAGGCACAGGCCGATAAAGCTTAAAATAGAAAGTTTTACACTCCTGGAAACCCACCATATCAGCCCCACCAGTAAAAGGATGACCACGATTTCCGGCAGCCAGCTCAGTCCGTCCACCAGGGAATCGAAACCGTTTTCAATCACCCTGGAAATAGCCCTTAAAAACCCTCCGAAATGCCTTACAATAAAATCAACAAAGGCATTAACAACCCCGGCGATATCCAGTTCCAATCCAAACATATGGGAGTCCCTCCCCTGTTTTTATTTACCGGTAAAAGCATAATAAAAAAAGCAGGGGGCTGGCAAGTAGCTCAGCCCCCATACAGTGTTAAAGTTAATTTATTTTCCTTACGGCCACCATGTAGCCACTGTGTCCTTGTGCTCATCATACCAGTTTTGCGCGAGTTCATCTTCACTGGTCCCGTCGTTTTCATTTTCCAGCATCATGGCTTCGATATCTTCGATGGGTATAACCACGTTGTCCAGGAAATGAATGATATCCGGATTGTTTTCGGCGAACTCGTCATAGGCGATATATTTGATATAATTGGTTCCAAATATATCTTTGGGGTCCTCAAGCATTACTACATCCAGCTGGGTGAAAATGGGATGCGGCCGCCACAGGACCACCATAACCGGCCTGTTGAGCTGTATATTGGCCTTCAACTCAGCCAGTAGCGAAGGTACCGATCCGGTAACAAATTCATATTCATCACCCAGATCATATGCTTCGATTGCCTCCAGGCTTCTTTCACTGCCACCGGTACCGGCTTCATAGCCATATATCTTACCGCCAAAAATTTCACCTTTTCCCTTGAGGTCTTCAAGAGTGGTGATGTTGTGTTCATCAGCAGTATAACCGGGTATTGCCCAGCAAAGCGGAACGTTCGAACCATACAGGTCGCCACCGACAACAAGAGAGTCCTGGTTAGCCTCCAGGAAGTTTTCCTGCATTGTTGGCAGCCAGGCATCAGGGTAGAAGTCCACACTTCCTTCACCCACAGCGGCATACATCAGCCCCATATCGTATATGTCCTTCATTTCAACGTCATAACCCTTGTCGGCAATAGCCTCACCAACGATGTTGATAGTGATAACGTCATAAACCCACTGTGCCCGTCCGATTGTCACGGTATTACCGCCGTCCCCACACCCGGCCAGGCCGGCAACCATGGCTACAGCCATAACCAGACATACCGCAACGGTAGCTGCCAGTTTTTTATTTATTAAATGATTTTTCAATGTTTTTTCTCCTTGTTTATTCTGAATAACGTGATTGCTGGCTAGAGGATAAGGTACCACCTCCCTTATTTCGGCTTCAGCACGGAGTGAATGAATAAGCAACTTACATACTAAAAGGGGGAAATACTGAAAAGCCTATATTTGCACGCATATAGTGCTCTTTTATAATTATACCACAAAAAGGGCTTCGTTCCTAACTTTTAGACAATATTTTGCCCTTTTTTTTCTATGGTTTCCTTGATTGAACGGATTACCTCAAGCTGGCTGGTGCGTATCGCCAGGTGAATGGCACTCTTTATTGCTTTAGCCTTGGAGCGCCCGTGAGAAACGATAACATTGCCATCCAGGCCCAGCAGGCACGCGCCCCCGAACTCTTTGTAGTCTGCCCTTTTGGTCAAAAACAAAGTTTTTGTATAATTTACCAGGCTCGAACCCTGCAGTTCTTTTGGAACCTGGTGGCTCTGCTGCCACCCCAGGCTTTTACCGAATGTTTCTCCGAACCCTTCTAGGGTTTTCAAAACGATATTGCCGGTAAACCCATCGGTGACCACTACATCCGCCCGGCCGTTCAGCAGGTCCTGCGGTTCGATGTTACCGGTAAAATTTATGCCCGGGGCACCCTTTATCAACTGATGGCTTTCCCTGGCCAGGCGGTTGCCTTTAACTTCTTCGGTGCCGATATTCAACAGCGCCACCCTGGGTTCGGCAATTCCCAGGTGGTCGGCAGCAAAAATGGAACCCATCACGGCAAACTGGGCAAGGTATACCGGCAGGCAGTCGGCGTTGGCCCCGGCATCGATTAACACAAACGGCTGTGCCGGGTTCACTGCAATTACGGTAGCTAAAGCTGGCCGGTGAATACCGGGCAGGCGTTCCAGCATGGTGAACGCTGCAGCCAGTACGGCGCCGGTACTGCCGGCAGATACAAACGCCGCAGCCTGCCCCTCTTTTACCATATTCGTGCCAATGACAATGGCGGAATTGGGTTTGGTTTTCAGCGCCTGTACGGGATGCTCATTACATGAGATTCTCTGGCGGGCGTTGATTATAGAAAGGTTGGTTCTTTTTTCGTATTTACCGGTCAGTTTTTCTAGTATTCTTTTATTGCCTAACAGGGCTACCTGGGCATTGTATTCTGCCGCAGCCTTGGCCGCCCCTTTTACAATTTCATGCGGGGCAAAATCGCCCCCGCTGGCATCAACGGCGATCAGCATCGGGGTTAAACTCCATAATCAAGGTGATTTGACAACATTCAGTAGGGACCTTATACTAGCACCGCTTAACATGGAAATGCAAAGGCTGGAATTAACCCCAGGCCACTATTATATAATCAACCTGAAAGCTTTTATGCGCTCCTGATCTCTTATAATTATTATTAAGGAAGGTGAAATGGATATTCACGCCGAGTTAAAAAAAGCTATCTGCAAGGTTCACCCCGGAATTGACGAATCCAAGATAACCCCTGAGGCTACTTTTACCGGGGACCTCGAAATGGATTCGCTCAGCATGGTCGAGCTCGCTCTGGCCATGGAAGACGGTTTCGGCGTGACCTTGCCTGATGAAGAGCTGGCCAAACTTACCACCGTCGGCGAGGTTGAGGCGCTCATACAGTCCAAAATGGAAAAGTAATATGGCGCACAGAGTAGTTGTTACCGGCTACGGAGCCGTCAGTCCGCTGGGCTTTAATGTCGAAGACACCTGGCAAAACCTTATCTCAGGCGCCAGCGGTATCGATATCATCTCCGGTTTCGATGCCAGCACTTTTACGGTAAAGGTTGCCGGTGAAATTAAAAATTTCGACCCACTGGCATATATGGAACCCCGGACCGCCAAGTATACCGACCGGTTCGCCCAGTTCGCCATCGCCGCCGCCAAACAGGCTATCAACCATTCCGGCCTGATCATAGACGATTCCAACCGCTATGAAATCGGCATTCTTATCGGCAGCGGAATCGGCGGCACCCATTCCATGGAAGAACAGGTTATGACTCTTAACACCCGGGGGCCGTCACGCGTCAGCCCTTTTATCGTGCCGATGATGATAGCCGACAACGCCACCGGCCGGGTATCGATCGAAACCGGCATACGCGGTTTTAATCTGAGCCTGGTTTCGGCCTGTTCTACCGGCACCGATGCTCTGGGCATCGCTTATAAATTGATAAAGCACGGCGAACTTAAAGCCGCCCTGGCCGGTGGCACCGACGCTGCCATCACTCCGCTGGGTGTAGCCGGGTTTGCCCAGGCAGGCGCTCTAACCCGCAACGCCGATCCCGAGACAGCTTCGCGACCCTTCGATTCGAAACGGGACGGGTTTGTCATCTCCGAAGGCTCCGGGGTGCTGGTGCTGGAAAGTCTGGATTTCGCCCTCGAACGAGGCGCGCGCATTCTGGCAGAAATCGTTGGTTACGGTGCCACTTCGGATGCTTTCCATATCACCCAGCCGCTTTCCTCCGGGGAATCGGCCCTTAAGGCAATCCACATGGCACTGAAAGAAATCGGCTTTGAAGAAATCGGCTACATCAATGCCCACGGCACTTCCACCAGGCTCAACGATGCCAGTGAAACCCGGGCCATCAAAAACAGTTTCGGCGCCCGGGCTTATGATATTCCGGTCAGTTCCATTAAATCCATGCTGGGCCACATGCTGGGGGCTGCCGGTTCCCTGGAAGCCATCATATGCTGTAAAGTTATCGAACAGGGCGTAATACCACCCACCATAAATCTCGAACACCCGGACCCGGAGTGCGATCTGGACTACGTTCCCAATGCGGCCCGTAAAGCCCGGGTCGATGCGGTTATTTCCAATTCATTCGGGTTCGGCGGGCATAACTCGGTCCTGGCCATCAGGCGCTATTCTTAGGAAAACTTTTAATGTCTAACAACTTAACAGCCGGCATCGATATCGTCGAAATCGAACGCATACAAAAAGCCGTCGATACCTGGCATGATTCCTTTCTAAACCGGGTTTTTACTTTCGGCGAACTTGAGATATGCCACGGCAGTCCCGCCAGGCTGGCGGGCCGCTTTGCAGCCAAAGAAGCCGTTCTCAAAGCGCTTAATCCTGATATTATTACCTGCAACTGGCGCGATATCGAAATCCTCGCATCTTCCAGCGGGCGGCCGCTGCTTAAACTGCACGGCAAAGCCGTATACGAATATAACAGGAAAAACATTATGAGCTTCGATGTAAGTATTTCACACTGTCAGCAGTATGCCGTTGCCATGGCGGTGGCCCAATGCTAGAAAACAGCTCTCTTTGCCGCATGCTGGGCATCAGGTATCCCGTACTCCAGGGAGGAATGGCCTGGCTGGGAACGGCTGAGCTCGTTTCAGCGGTATCCGAAGCCGGAGGCCTGGGGATTATCGGCAGCGGCAATGCTCCACCAGACTGGTTGAAACAGCAGATAACCCTTACCCGCAAGCAAACCCCCCGGCCTTTTGGTGTCAATATTATGCTGATGTCCCCTTTTGCTTCGGATAATTTAAGGCTGGTTATTGAAGAAAATATCGGCATCGTTACTTTCGGGGGCGGCAACCCCGGCCCGTTTATCCCTGAGCTAAAGCAGAACGGGGTAATTGTCATCCCGGTCGTATCCAGCGTAGCCCTGGCCAGGCGGCTGGAAAAATGCGGAGCTGATGCCGTTATTGCCGAAGGCACCGAATCCGGAGGGCATGTCGGCGATACCTGCACCATGGCATTGCTGCCCCAGGTTGTCGATGCGTTAAAAATCCCGGTGATTGCCGCCGGAGGCATTGCCGACGGACGGGGCCTGGCTGCCGCTCTGGCGCTTGGCGCCCGCGGCATACAGATGGGCACCCGTTTCATATGCTCCGTAGAATGCATCGCCCACCCTGATTTCAAACGCCATATCATCGAGGCTCACGACCGGGCGACAACAGTTACCGGTAAATCCGTCGGCCATCCGGCAAGATGCCTGGAGAACAAGTTCACCCGTGAATTTTCCAAGAAAGAAAAGGAAGGCTGCTGCGCCGAGGAACTCGACGAACTGGGCCGTGGCCGGCTGCGTGAAGGTGTTATCGAAGGCAATACCGAAAACGGTTCATTAATGGCCGGCCAGATTGCCGGTTTTATACGGGACATACTTCCTGTAAAAGACATAATAGCTAACACCATTGCCCAGGCCGAACTTGTCATCCGCAACCTCGCCTGCTTGCAGGAAGTGGGTCCGGGTGAATAATACAGCCTACGTTTTTCCGGGCCAGGGAGCTCAGAAGGTCGGTATGGGCAGGGACTTGTACCAGAGTTGTCCTGCCGCCCGGCAAATCTTCGACCAGGCGGATGATATTCTCGGTTTCAAGCTTTCCAAGCTATGCTTCGAAGGCCCGCTCGAAGAACTCACGTATACTCAAAATGTTCAGCCTGCCGTCCTGGCGACTTCCATCGCCTGCCTGCAGGCTGCCCGGCAGGAAAGCGAACTGCCTCCGGCCCAATTTACCGCCGGCCACAGTCTGGGGGAATATACCGCCCTGGTTGTATCGGGCGCCCTCGATTTTGCCGAGGCCCTAAAACTGGTGATTCTAAGAAGCAACCTTATGGAATCGTCCGCCGCCTCTAACCCCGGTGGCATGCTGGCGCTTATCGGAGCCGGGGAGGACCTGGCACGTGAGGTTTGTAAAGCCTGCGGGTTTGAAATATCCAATATCAACTCGCCTCAACAGACGGTAATCAGTGGGCCCGCACATTTTACCCGCAAGGCTGCCGAAGCCGCAGCCAGTCTGGGTGTGCGCAAGGTAATCCCGCTCAAGGTAAGCGGTGCTTTCCACTCCCGCCTGATGCAGAGCGCCGCCGATGGTTTGAAAAGGGCGTTGAGTAATACTGCCATCAAGCCTGCCGCTATTCCCGTCGTCGCCAACGCCAGCGCGAGCCCGGTATCCGGCGTTGAAGAAATCCGGGGCGAACTGGAAATTCAGCTCACCCGGCCGGTGCTCTGGCAGCAGTCGGTAGAATTCATGTGCAGGCAGGGTATAGATACTTTTATAGAATTCGGGCCCGGCAATGTGCTGACCGGCCTGATCAAACGCATCTGCCCGGTTGCAAGGCTTTTCAACGTAAGCGATAATGATAATTTGAAACAGGAATGGAGCTAGTCTAAAGAAAGATATGACACTAAATTTTGAAAAAATCGGCAAAATAGCCGTATTCACCCTGAACCGCCCTGAGGCACTTAACGCCATCGATATGGATCTGTTGAAGGAGCTGAGCAAAGCACTTTGCGAATTCAAGAAGGACGACAGCCTGCACGTTGGTATTATTACCGGCGCTGGCCAGCGAGCTTTTTCAGTGGGTGCCGACGTCAATACCCTGCTTCCCGAAATGAAAATGGCCGGCGGCAACTCCTGCCCCCAGCCGCCTACCAACATGCGCGGGTTGAGCCTATACAAGCCCCTTATCGCCGCTATAAACGGGGCTGCCCTCGGCGGCGGGCTCGAACTGGCGCTGGCCTGTGATTTGCGCATCGCAAGCCAGAGAGCATTTCTGGGACTGCCTGAAGTAAACCTTGGAATCATCCCCGGCTGGGGCGGCACCCAGCGATTGATGCGGCTTATCCCGCAGGCTAAAGCCGCCGAGATGCTTTTTACCGGCCGGCCAATAGATGCCGCCGAAGCCTACCGCATCGGCCTGGTAAACAAAGTAGCCGCGCCGGAAAAACTGATGGATGAAGCCATGGAAATGGCCGGGCTTGTACTTAAGCCGGCGCCGCTTTCGGTAAGAGCGGCCAAACAGGCAATGCTGCAGGGGGCCAGCCTCTCGCTTGACAGCGGGCTGAGGCTGGAAAAATCTTTGTTCGAAATGCTTATGAGCTCGAATGATTTCAACGAAGGTTTGTCAGCACTTAAGGAAAAACGCAAACCTAATTTCGAGGGCAGGTAATCAATGGACATCAAAACAATCGGCATCACCGGACTGGGAATAATGGGCCGCGGCATTGCCGAAGCCAGCCTTGCCGCTGGTTATCATGTGACGGTTACGGAAACAGATAGTGTTTCTCTTGAAAAGAACCTCGATACCCTTTCTGGCACCTTGCAGAGGCTGGCCAGGCTGAAACGGTTTCCGTTGGAAATTGCCGGTTCGCTGCCTGAAAGGCTTACCGGCTCCAGCAACCTCGAGGCGCTCAGCGAGTGCGACCTTATTATCGAAGCCATACCGGAAGACCTCGAGGGCAAAAAGGAACTTTTTCACCGGCTGGATGCAGTATGCACTCCCCGGACCATTCTGGCAACCAATACATCGTGTTTGCCGGTTACCGAAATCGGCTCCCTGGCGGGCAGGAAGGATAAAATCCTGGGGATACATTTTTTCAACCCTGTCAGCCTGATGAAACTGGTAGAGCTGATAAAGACGCCCCATACCAGCCAGGAGACACTGGATACAGCAACTCGTTTTATCGAGTCGCTTAATAAGACGGTGGTAATCGCTCCCGATACCCCCGGCTTTATAGTAAACCGCCTGCTTCTGGCTTTTCTTGCCGAAGCCATGCGCCTGCACGAAATGGGTGTAAGCGCCGAAGATATCGACAGGGCGGTTACTCTGGGTTTGAACCACCCGATGGGGCCTTTCAAACTGGCGGATTTTGTCGGCCTGGATACCGCCCTGTATATAGCGCGTTCCATGCAGCAGCAGTTGAACGCATCTCATTTCACCCCCCCGGAAACGCTCGAAAACCTGGTCAAGGAGGGAAAACTGGGCCGCAAGACAGGCGAAGGATTCTACCGTTACTAAGAGGTTGCGGACGTAAAGGAGGCAAAGCTATGACAATTCCCCAGCTGACAATCGGCACACTGCATGCCAGATACCCCATAATCCAGGGGGGTATGGGAGTGGGCATTTCTCTTTCAGGCCTGGCTTCGGCCGTTGCCGAGCAAGGAGGCATCGGCGTAATTTCAGCCGCCGGCATCGGTATGCTGGAGACGGATTTCAACCGCAGCCCACAGCAGGCCAACCAGAGAGCCCTCCGTTCGGAAATTCGCAAAGCCCGTCAGGTGACTGATGGTATAATAGGCATCAATGCCATGGTTGCCCTGACCGACTTTGACGAACTGGTAAAAATCTCGGTCGAAGAAGGGGCGGACCTGATAATAATGGGTGCCGGCCTGCCCCTGAAAACCGCTGAAATCATACCCCCGGTTGAGGAAGGTAAACGTTCCACTCATGCCGTGCCCATCGTATCATCAGCCCGGGCGGCCGAGGTTATTTTCAGATACTGGTCCGAGCATTACAACCGTATTCCAGACGCGGTTGTGGTCGAAGGCCCCCTGGCCGGAGGCCACCTCGGATTCAAGCGTGAACAGCTCAACGACCCGGCTTATTCGCTCGAATCCCTCATCCCTCAGGTAGTAAACGCCATAAGACCCTACAGCGAGAAGTTTGACAAAGATATTCCCGTAATTGCCGCCGGCGGCATTTACACCGGTGCCGACATGCTTTCGTTTTTACGCCTTGGCGCCAGCGGCGTACAAATGGCTACCCGCTTCGTGACCACCGTCGAGTGTGATGCTTCGGAGGCTTTCAAGAATGCCTTCATCGAGTGCGCCGAAGAAGACCTGGTAATCATCGAAAGCCCGGTCGGCCTTCCGGGCAGAGCCATTACAAACCGGTTCCTGGAAGCGGTTTCCAATAAAATTAAAACACCGGTGTGCTGTCCCTGGAAATGCCTGAAAACCTGCGATTTTAAAATATCGCCCTACTGCATTTGCCGGGCGCTTACCAACGCCAAAAAAGGCTTTTTGGATAAGGGTTTTGCTTTTGCCGGAGCCAACGCGTATTTAAACGAACGCATCGTTACCGTTAAGGAACTCTTCAATTCCCTGATAGCCGAATTCGAGGCCGCCGCTAGCGCCTAAAGCGGTATATTGCCGTGCTTTTTTACCGGGTTGGCAACGGTTTTGTTCTCCAGCATTTCCAGTGCGCCGGCAATTTTAATGCGGGTTTGGGCCGGCTCGATAACATCATCGATATAACCCTGGGATGCGGCGACGAAGGGGTTGGCAAATTTTTCCCGGTACTGGCTAATCAGCTGTTCTTTTAACTGGTCGGGGTCGGTGGATGCCTCCAGTTCCTTTCTATATATTATGTTAACTGCGCCATCCGGCCCCATTACGGCTATTTCGGCGCCGGGCCAGGCGAAGTTAATATCCCCGCGCAGGCTCCTGGAGCTCATCACGATGTAAGCCCCTCCGTAAGCTTTGCGTATTATGACGCTTACCTTAGGTACGGTGGCTTCAGCATAAGCATATAGAAGCTTGGCGCCGTGGCGGATAATTCCTTTAAACTCCTCGTGCTTGCCCGGCATATACCCGGGCACATCCACCAGGGTGACGATCGGTATATTGAAACAGTCGCAAAACCTTACGAACCTGGCCCCCTTGTCGGATGCGTCGCAGTCGATAACCCCGGCAAGAAAGGAAGGCTGCTGGGCAAGCAGGCCAGTCACCTGCCCGTTTATGCGGGCGAAGGCGGTTATCAGGTTGGGTGCAAACTGCGCCTGAAGTTCGAACATTTCACCTGAATCCACAATGCGCTCGATGATCTTTTTCATGTCATAGCCGCGGTTGGGTTCCTCCGGCACAATCGATGCTATGGTTTCATCCGGCGCTGGCACAGATTCACCTTTACTAATTGCCGGCGGTTTCTGCCGGTTGCTGGAAGGCAGGTAGCCCAGCAAGCGCCTTACCTGTTTCAGGCAGTCGGTATCATTTTCGGCCACGAAATGGCAGTTGCCGCTTTTTCTGGAATGGGTTGCGGCTCCACCGAGTTCATCGAGGGTAACTTCCTCCCCGGTTACCGCCTTGATAACCTGGGGGCCGGTAATAAACATCTGACCGGTGCCCTTTACCATAAAAATAAAATCGGTGATTGCCGGTGAATACACCGCCCCGCCGGCACACGGGCCCATGACCACCGATATCTGCGGAATAACCCCGGAATACAGTGTGTTGCGCGTAAATATTTCACCGTAACCCACCAGGCTTTCCACGCCTTCCTGTATGCGGGCTCCCCCGGAATCGAGCAAGCCGATTACCGGGGATGCGTTTTCATACGCCAGGTCCATGACTTTACAGATCTTTTCACCCGCCGCCCGGGATAAAGAGCCGCCCAGAACGGTAAAATCCTGGGCAAAGACAAAAACCCGCCGCCCGTCTATTTGACCGTGTCCGGTAACCACCGAATCTCCCGGATGGGCTTGCTCGTCCAACCCAAAATCGCGGCAATCATGCTTACGGTACACGTCCAGTTCGGTAAAAGAATCCTTATCCAGCAGTATATCGAGCCGTTCCCGGGCGGTAAGCTTGCCTTTGTCGTGCTGTTTATTTATCTGAGCCAGCCCGCCCCCGGCAACAGCCTCTGCCCGGCGTTTTCTCAGTTCATCCAGACTACTCGACATGTTAATAACCTCTTAATTTGGATTGGCACCAATAGCGTGCTATTTTAACATATATTTCAACTTCAAAATAATACGCTGGTTACAGTTCAGACTGACCGGGTATCAAAAACCTGTGCCCAATTTGCCATTGTATTCTTAAATGTTATAATTGTTGCCAAACTGACTCCGAACTCATTTCAGGAGGTTCAAGATGTCTGCTCCAGATTTACTCGTAATCGAAGACCTGGCCGTCTCGGTAGACGGCAAAGATATACTGCACGGAATTAACCTTGTGGTTAAGGCTGGCGAAACCAACGTTGTTTTCGGCCCTAACGGCAGTGGCAAAACTACCCTGATGATGACCATCATGGGCTTCCCGCGTTACCAGGTAAAGCGCGGCAAAATTACGTTCAAGGGCGTGGACGTCACCCGGATGCCGGTGGATGAACGTGCCAGGCTGGGAATCGGCATGTCCTTCCAGAGGCCCCCGGTAGTAAAGGGTGTAAAAACAGGAGACATGGTAAAGGCATGCCTGAAGGCCCGAAGCATGCCGGGAGATCTCGCCGAGCTGGCCGAAAAGACCCACATGACCGAGTTTTTAAACCGGGACATCAACTCCGGTTTTTCCGGAGGTGAAATCAAGCGCTCCGAACTGCTTCAACTGCTGGCACAGACACCGGAACTGGTGCTGTTGGATGAACCCGAGAGCGGCGTCGACCTGGAAAATATCGCCTTGATCGGCGAGCTCATCAATGAACTGCTCCAGAAAGGCTGCCCGATTCACCAGCGCTGCCGCAGCGGGCTGATAATTTCTCATACCGGCCATATCCTGGACTATGTGAATGCCGCTACCGGCTACGTTCTTTTCAACGGCAGAATCATCAGTTGTGGTGCCTCTCCCAGGGATATTCTGGATAATATCAAGGCTAAGGGTTACCAGGAGTGTGCTACATGTCCCATAAAATAAATTTCGAGTTTCAGGAAAAGGCTATAAAAGCACGGGATAAAAAAGCCTCGCTGGGTAAGGATATCGATCTTTCCAGCTATCGAAGCGAGGGTTCCGGTTCTCCTTTGCAAATCGCTCCGGAGGATATTGCCGCAGAAGACAAGCATCGCATGCTTTCCGCCGGCGTCATGCTGGATGACCTCAGCCAGCGCTCCGGCACCTTTATCCAAAAGGACAACACCCCCATCCATCATACCGCCTCCCAGGAAGGTATCGAAGTCATGGCTACTTCGGAAGCTTTGAAAAAATACGACTGGCTTGAAGAATACTTGTGGAAAGCCGTGCAGGTGGATGCAGATAAATATACCGCCCATGTCGAACTCAATAACGCCGACGGTTACTTTATCCGGGCTCTGCCGGGTAAAAAATCGGTTTTCCCGGTTCAGGCCTGCCTTTACCTGGCCAAGAGCAAACTCATTCAGGATGTTCACAACATCATTATTGCTGAAGAAGGATCCGAATTGCACATCATCACCGGCTGCGCTGTCGCCAAGGGCCGCGAACCGGGCCTGCACCTGGGTGTATCCGAGTTTTATATAAAAAAGGGAGCCAAAGTCACCTTCTCCATGATACATTCCTGGAGCCCAGAGGTTGAAGTCAGGCCCAGGACCGGCGCCATTCTGGAAGAGGACGCTCAGTTCATGAGCAACTACGTGATAATGCGCCCGGTTCATTCCCTGCAAAGCTATCCATCTGCCAGGTGCGCGGGCAAGAATGCCACTGCCCGCTTCAACTCAATACTGGTAGCCACACCGGGTTCGCACATCGACACCGGTTCGAAAGTCATTCTCGAAGGGGAGGGCTCCAAGACCGAGGTCATTTCCCGCGCCATTACCACCGGCGGGACCATTATTGCCAGAGGATATATCGAAGGCGCCAAACCGGACGTCAAGGGGCACCTTGAATGCTCCGGCCTTATCCTGGGTGACAACGGGGGCATTATCCACGCCATCCCGGAACTCAAAGGCAGCATCGCCGGAGTCGACCTTTCGCATGAAGCCGCTGTAGGTAAAATTGCCGAAGAAGAGGTCGAGTATCTGATGGCCAGAGGACTAACGCGGGAAGAAGCCACCGCCGCAATTGTAAGAGGCTTTTTGAATGTCGATATTGTAGGTTTGCCGGCCGAACTCAACGCCGAACTTAAAAAGGCCATCGAGGAAAGCGAAGGGGAACTCTTCTAGGAATAGTGCCGGCAATTTCGGGCGGTTTGTCTACTGCCGGTTACCATGATAAAATAATACCCTTGTTAGCTTGGGCCGCTAGCTCAATTGGCAGAGCAACTGACTCTTAATCAGTAGGTTACAGGTTCGATTCCTGTGCGGCTCACCAGATTTCCATTTAACCAAATAGTTATTCCCGCTTGCTATAGTAATCCGCGGATTGATAGGTACTTATAGAGGGTTCCATCGCCTGAATGTTGTTTCGAGTGTACGGTAAATACCTTATCTTAGCTGCCGTGTCCGCCGGTCAAATAATTCCAGTGCTTTCAACAGCATGCTTCGAGCAAGAATATTTAATGCCTTGGCCTGGTCAGGAAACGAAGCTCCGACAGCCGGCGCCTACTCCTGATTACTATAAAGGCAATAATAATTAAGGAATAGACGATCAAGCGTGGATCAGCCCCCCAAATCCATAATAAAACAGGGAGTAACGGAGCCGCAATCAGCGCCATCGAAAATATATGCCGTGTTATTGCCAGCACAACACCCATCAATGCCAGCATGACAATCATGGGCTGCCATGCAAGCGCCAGTAATATGCCCAATGCAGTCGCAACCCCCTGCCCCCCGCGAAAACCTATGCTGAAAGGAAAACAATGTCCCAAAATTGCTGCAAATCCCGAAGCAAGCACAACCGGGTAGCTGACTCCCAGCGCCGTGGCCATCAATATCGCTGCAGTTCCTTTACCGATATCAACCACCGCCACCAGCAGCCCATAACCCAGGCCGACCGCTCGCATGGTCGAACCAGCCCCCACGTTACCGGTATCCACCGCCCGAATATCGACGCCTTTTATAACCCTGGTTACAATATAGGCAGCCGGTATTGAACCCAGGAGGTATCCGCCCACAATGCTGATAACTGATTCAAGCATGCCTGTAACCCTTATTAAGCCCTGCTATTTTCCTTCCAGTCCGCAACCTGTCATTGGAACAAAGCCCCGGATTTCTCTGATTATATCAGTTCCCGGCTCAGCAGGTACATGCAACGAAAGAAATAAGCCAGGCATCCAAATCCAAACATCCCGAACAATAGCTCCGAGCCCGGCATTTTACGGCGGAAATGCTGGCAACCCGAAAAACGGCAGCGAATATCAACATGCGGTATAGATTACTTTCAGCCACCAGGATATTGAATAACATATAAGAAATCACAATAGCGCTAAATAAAGCGCCCGCGTAATCAGGAAACCTCTATAGAGTTGCGGTGTATATTCTGTTACAATGGGGCCGTGATGAGCGAAAGGGAACTGGCCGACCAGGTCGAAGCAGAACTGGAACAAACCGAACCATATCCTTACAGCCTGGATATCGTCTATGCCGAAATCAAGGACAAGCTGGATATCCAAATCCGCCAGGTGGATTCGCTGGACGGCAAAACCGGCAATATCCTTTTCGTTGCCAGCATAGTCATTGGTGTTGGTGCAGCGGCACAGGCCGCTTTAATAGGCATGGTAGCCAACCCGGTGGTTCTATTGCTTTTTTCGATACCGATAATCTTTTATCTATTGACCATTCTTACAGCCGTAAGGAGCTGGATAGTAAAGCCTTATTTCCGGGACCCAGAGCCGAGGCCTTTACGGGACGAATACCTGTTTGAAAAAGAACAGTTTACCAGGCGCCGCCTGATTGCCCATTTCATTTCCACCTATGAATGGAATGCGGCTATTTTACAGAAAAAGGTGTTTGAATTACGTCTGTCTACCTGGTTTTTGCTGGCCGAGACCATTTCTCTGACAACCGTGCTTCTACTAAGAGCCTGGTTAGCGTAAATAACAGTTGAGGGGAGCCTGCCATGGGCGATGAACTTGAACAAGAAAACGAATCCCGTCCGCAATACCCGGAAGAGAACGAAGAGCAACCGGTAGAAGAAAAGGATATAGAAAAAAATCCTGATATCGAAGATCCGCGGCTCTATAGCCCTCTGCTGGGTTCGACGTCGCCAGTGCTCAAGGAACGCCTGGGCGAAGAACACGCAGAACCCGTCAAAGAGGAGGACAGCTTGGCTCTCAAGGACCCTTCAGCTGAAGAGCAACCCGAAACTCCTTCAACCGAAGAAAACCCGGAAGACAAAGCTGGCTCTCCCACCGATAATAAAGATGAAGCGGAACCGGAAAATAATAACAGATAATTTCAGCCAGCCAGCAGTTTAAACCAGGAAATCGGGTTATTCAAACGGCCTCTTATGCGCTCTTCCGGCCTTTCTTTTGTCTAAATTCTAACCTTTTGGGCCACCCCGATGCGCGCTCTGCTTTCAGCCTCGAGCCCGCCCAGTACCCAGTAAATGGTAAGGCTGATGAGAGCGGCGAAAAAGCACCACACCGAGGTCAGATACTGGGCAAAAAATACAGCTGTCACCAGGCACGAAACTGTAATAAGAACCCCGAAAAGCCACATTCTCGGCACTGAGGAAACAAACAAAGGAATTATTGTGGAAAGCAGGTACAGCGGCAAGGCTATGCTGATGAGCGCACGCGGGAAATTATCTACATACTTGATGTGAAAGCCGTTTATCTGCGGGTTCACCGAATATCTCAACATACAGTAGGCGTATATAACCGAGACTATGACTCCGGCAATTGTCAGCAAAGCAAGTATATTCTTTCGTGTTTTTACTTTTTCCATTAAATACACCGACAGGGGCACCATTGTGGGCCAGACAACCAGCGCCGTAGCTAAAAAGAAAAAAGCAGCGGTAGTCTGAAATATCCCGGGGAGCCCGGAGGAACGTAAAGTTACCCATATCACACCTTCGGCAAACTGTTGAGCGGCAAAAAGCAGTGGTATGATGCTTAAAAGCCGGCTCTCAGGCCTGGCGGATTTCCTGACCGCAGAGATGCCTATGGCGCTTATTACTGCTCCTCCGGCAAAACTTGCCGGTGCCGAAAAACACATTAAAGCCTCCTGTTGTAATGTTGCTACCTTATCTTAACAGCCATGCAACATGGCTACCGTTGTTTGCTATACCGAGTGAATATATTACCACTTGTCGGTCAATTATTGCACTACCTGTTAAAGCTGCGGCCCAGATAAAAGGTGAAAAATAACTTGCGATACTGTATATTGTCGATAAATGTCTGCCCTAAGTTCCTTAACGACTACCATCAGAAAGCATGCGCTTGGCGCTTTTTTTATCGGAGCCTTCGCATTAACCTGGATCTTTTGGGTGCCAATGGCATTTGCAGGAGATTCTGTTTCCTCTGAGCTTGGTTTAATGCTTATTATAACCGGCAGTTTCGGCCCCTTGTTTTCAGCCATAATTGTAACCGGGCTCACCCATGGCAAGAGCGGACTACGCGAACTAAAAAACAGCATATTCAAATGGCGTGTAGGTATCAGATGGTATGTCGCTGCATTTTTCTTTCCCTTAATATTTGCCTTGTTTGCATATCTGCTGTATGTCTGGCTGGGAGGAGAACCACAGAATTTATCCGAATTGCAGCCCTGGTATACCTATTTCCCGGCTTTGTTGTTTGTCCTATTACTGGGTGGGGGGCTGGAGGAACCGGGATGGCGGGGATTTGCACTGCCCCGTCTGCAGGCCAGGTACAGCGCTCTGACTGCCAGTATATTCCTGGGGGCTATCTGGGCCGTTTGGCACCTGCCGGCCTTCTTTGCACCCTATTCCGCCCAGAGTGGCCTACCTTTTGGCTGGTACCTTTTACATACCATCGCTCTTTCCGTGATATTAACCTGGTTGTTCAACAACACCCGCGGAAGCATACTGATGGTCATGCTGCTTCATGCTGGTCTTAATGCTGTCGGTAACTGGGTGCCCCTTTATGCTGTCGGTGGAGCCATTAGCCAATTTACCGCCATCGTTATTATCGAATATATTCTGGTACTGGTACTGGTAATTGTATTCAAACCTTCACACCTGTCCAGCCATCCCAGGATTATCAAACCATATCCCCTCGAATAGCTTACCGGCATTGTCCCGAAAAGAGCTTGAAGATCATTTTATGTTCCGGTGCTGGCGCAATGTTGCATAATCTGTTAAACTTATCAGTATTACAGACTATTATAGTCTGCTATTCAATCTCAATGCAGAGGGTTGACAGTGAAATTGTTTCAAGTAGTCCTTAAAGACATCTCAAGCCGGAAAAAAAGGCTTTTCTATGCTGCCCTGGGAGTGGCGGTGGGAACCATGACAATCATCGGCATCCTTACCGTAGCCGATGCCGGCCAGCAGCGCATATATGACCAGCTGGATAAATACGGACCCAACATCCTGGTAACCCCGGCTATTACCAGCCTGGACATGCAGATGGGCAACATGAACCTGGGAACCGTGGCGGTTGGTGACAACTATATCGAAGAGAGCAAGTTGCCCGCTATAAAGAAAACCGGCAATGATATACTGGCGCCCTTGAATGCCCATTCTTCCAGCGACCTGGTTACCCTGGCTCCCAAGCTATATGTCAATACCGAAATAAACAGCACAAAAATCGTTGCTGTAGGTATTGATTCACGTTATGAAATGAGCGTCAAGCTGTGGTGGGAAGTGTCTCGCGGCAGCTATATTTTCAACCCCCATGATGCCCTGGTGGGGTCTATGGTTAGTGAACTGCTGGGAATCAATCCCGGGGACGCAATCAACCTGAACGGCACCGGTTTCACCGTGTCGGGCATACTCGCATCTACCGGTTCGGATGATGATTACAGGGTATTCGTGCCGCTGGGCACGTTACAGCAAGCCTTCGATAAGGAAGGCTTGATTTCATCAGTCGATGTACGCGGATGCTGTACTACATGCCCCATCGAAGAAGTTGCCGATGGAATTAATAGTGCTGTTCCGGGGATACGGGCGGTGGCCATCAAACAGGTGGCAGCTTCGGAAATGGGCATGATGGAGAAAGTGAGTTCCACCATGCTTTCTCTTTCCGGTATAACGCTGGCAGTGGGTTTGTTCGGTGTAGCCAATACCATGCTGGCTTCGGTCAATGAACGGCTCAAGGATATAGGTATTATGCGGGCGGTCGGCGCTTCCAGAAGACAAATTGTTAAGATCTTTACCTATGAAGCCCTGGCTATTGGCATCCTGGGCGGGTTGCTGGGCTATGTGGCCGGAAATCTGCTGGCTTTTGCCCTGGGTCCTTTCATTTTCGAAGGCATAGAAATAGCTTTTATTCCGGTGTATTTACCGTTGTCGGTAGGCATTGCCACGCTGATAAGCGTTATAGCTACCGGCTACCCTGCTTTCAGGGCAACCAAATTTAAAGTAGCCGATTCATTCAGGTCTTTGTAAAAGAGGGGTTTATGTTAGAAGTTAAAAACGTCAGCAAGTATTACGGGCAGGGCCATACTCGTGTTACCGCCCTTGATAATATTTCCCTGGCATTACATGACGGAGAATATGTGGCCATAATGGGCCCCTCCGGTTCCGGGAAAAGCACCCTGGTCAATATCATCGGAGGCCTGGATTCGCTTTCCAGCGGAGAAGTACATCTAGACGGCAAGCGCATCGACAACCGTGACGAAAATTCTCTGGTCGACTTAAGGCGCGGAGAAATAGCCTATATCTTCCAGCAATACCACCTCCTGCCTTCCTTAACCGCTATTGAAAATGTTATGCTGCCGCTTACGTTTGCCGGAACCAGAGCTGATCAATCTACCGCCCTTAAAATGCTCGAGGAAGTAGGGCTGGAAAAAAGGGGTCATCACCGGCCGGCCCAGCTTTCCGGCGGCGAACAGCAAAGAGTGGCCATCGCCCGTGCGCTGGTAGGCAAACCCAGGCTTATACTTGCAGATGAGCCCACCGGCAATATGGATAGAAAAACCGGTGCCCAGATCATGGCGTTGTTTGATTTGCTGAACAAGGAAGGCCATACCATTATTACCGTCACCCACGACCCGGCCGTAGCAGAGCTTGCCCGCCGCCTGATAATACTCGAAGATGGCAAGATTACCGAAGACTGTCAGACAGCTGCTGCCTGCAGTTAAGACTTATAACAGGGGGTACTCATTGTGAACAACAGCAACGAAAAAACCAATAGCCTGCCAACCGGGGCAACCTCCCTCGCCAGCCTTATCGATTACCAGCCGGATGCGGTGGTCAGCAAAACCCTTATAGACAGGCCGGGAGGGACCCTCACTATCTTTGCTTTCGATAAAAATCAGGGGCTGAGCGAACACACTGCGCCCTTTGATGCAATGGTTTATGTTTACGATGGCCAGGCGCTGGTTACCATTTCCGGCAGTGATTACACCGTTAACAGCGGCGATTGCATCATTATGCCGGCAAATGAGCCGCATGCACTCAAAGCCATACTGCCTTTCAAGATGCTGTTGGGTTTGATACGTTCATAGCTTGAATCCGGCATATTAAAAGTGTGGCAGGCTGTTATTTAACCGCTGCCAGCCAGTTCCTGATAATCGTGCTCCAGCTGACCGCCTATAGTTCCGGTGACATGTTCCCGTTCTTCGGCAAAGCTGAAACCCCTCCATATACCGATTGACTTAAGCACCGAATCCTGCGGGTGGAACTGCCGGAATATCTTGAAATAGTAAGCTGCTTCTCTGGTTTCCAGTACCGCCCCGGGGTTCTGCGCCTCCAGCTTTTCCCATTCTCCGTCGCTCATTTCGGCTTCGGCCATTTTTTCACCCAGGCTCTCACAGCCCGCACCCTGTGTATACTGTACCTTGTAGCGCCAGAGGATTTCATCCGGCAGGTACCCGGTGCCGGCAAACGCCTGCCGCAATATCCATTTCTCTATTTTTTCTCCGGCATCGTTGTATTCCCGGATTTTAAGCTCGTTCGGGATACTCATAGCCAGGTCTATCATTTTCAGGTCCAGAAACGGCACCCTGAGTTCCAGTGAAAAGTGCATGCCCATCCGGTCTGCCCGCTGCAAATTGATATTATGAAGAGTGCCTATCAGGCGCCTGCCTTCGGCATCAACTTTGTTTTCGGGCAGGTGTTTCATATAGTGATATCCGGAAAACAGTTCGTCGGCGCCTTCACCGGTGAGCACCACCGTCACATATTCGGCGGCCAGCTTGCAGGTAAAATAGCAGGGTACTGCGCAGCGCACCAGCGATGGGTCATAGCTTTCCAGCTTCTTTATTACGGCAGGTAAAGCCTGGTAATAATCATCCTCGGTAAATATCAGTTCGTGGTGCGTCGAGCCGATATGCCGGGCGGCAATGCGGGAAGCCGGCAGGTCGTCACTCTCATTGCCATCCGCATCCTTCATTCCAACAGCAAAGGTGTGCAGATTTGGGATTTCTTCAGCAGCAATAGCGGCAACCAGGCTTGAGTCCAGCCCGCCGCTGCAAAACGAACCAACGTGAATATCCCGGTCCGAAAGCAGCCTTTTTTTAATCGCATTACGGAAAGTCTCGTGTATCTGCCGGCTGGCTTCATCGATATCGCTTAGAATATGGTGATGAATTTGGGGCACCGAATAATAGCGGACAAATCCTTCGTCCGATGTGTAGTAGTATCCGGCCGGGAATTCATGGACCTCATCTACACCGGCAAGGCTCATCGCCCCGAGTTCGGAACTGAAATACATCACTCCATCGTAGTATCCGTAATAAAGCGGTTTGATGCCTATCGGGTCACGGGCAAGCATTATCCGGTCATCATCGAATATGGCAAAGGCGAACATGCCGTCGAGTTCATTTACGCATGCGGGCCCCTTGAGCAGATAAAGCTGCAGGATTACCTCGGTATCCGAATTGGTTGAGAATTCGCACCGGGTTTGGATGGAACGCCTGATTTGCTTGAAATTATATATCTCTCCGTTGCATATGATACCGGCACGACCGCCTTTTGCCAGAATCGGCTGATGGCCCTTTTTGACATCGATAATTGAAAGGCGGGTATGCCCGAAAACTGCATTGCCGTGGATATGCAACCCTCGGTCATCCGGGCCGCGCCTTGTCAGCGCATCCAGCATCCTGTCTACCGTTATTTCATCCCGTCCACCGTAACATCCACTTATTCCACACACAAAAAATCACATCCTTATTATTTTGATTGTTGTTTAAAAGCGCTAATGGCTGATATGGCCTGGAATCCATCGGCGCAGTAAACATCGGCGCCGATTTCATCGGCATATTCCTGGCTGACAGCCGCTCCACCTATCAAAACCTTAACCGTGCCTTTCAGGCCGGCTGTATCCAGAGCTTCGATGACTTCCTTCATGCGGGTCATGGTAGATGTCAGCAGGGCAGATAATCCCAGGTATTCAATGCCGCGGTTTTTAACTTCCTCGACAATTTGCTCTGTCGGTACATCGATACCCAGGTCATCGACATCATAACCAGCCCCCTTTAATAAAATAACCACGATATTCTTACCTATATCATGAATATCGTCTTTGACGGTGGCAACAGCCACGCGGCCCTTGGAAGCTATTTTAGCTTTTTCCAGGTGGGGTTTCAGTATTTCCATGGCAGCCCCGGCCGCCTGGGCTGAAGCCAGCATGTCAGGAATAAAATATTCGCCGCTATCGTATTTTTCACCAACCGTTTCCATCCCGGGAGTAATAGCCAGAGTGATGATATCTTTGGGCAAAACTCCCTTTTTCAGTGCCTCCTCAGTTAACTCCATTACCCCTGGTGTTCCGTTCAGTCTTTCATCTATGCCTTCATCCTCAGCGGATTTGCGGCCCTGAATCAGATTTTCCCTGATTTTTTCAATTATTTGTGTTTCCACAGGATTCTCCTCTTATTTTGATTTCCGGGTATCCAATCTTGGCAAAATACCCGGTATCCGGTCATACACTTTTTCTATTATTTCATCCGGCAGGTGAGAACCAGGCCTGGCTGAGAGTTTTTCAAGTTCCTGATTGGCCATGAGCAATACATTGTCCCCACCCTGGTGGTTTTCGAAGGCATACGGCATAGACAGCTTGCCTTTCCTCATAAGCGGCCGGATATCGTTGATAAACAGCTTCTGGTTTGTTTGTACCGTATCGGCGATTTTACGGCAAACGGCCCCAAGGGTTTCCGGGTCAATATCAGCCGGTTTCAAAAACTGTTGGAGCATCTTGAAATGAACTTCATCCATTACTGCCTGCAAGGGCGAAAAGGTTGAATTGCCATCAAGCAATCCGAAAGCGCAATGCAGATACTGAGGCCCGCTGAGAGCGACCAGGAGCGAAGAAAACAGCCTTTCCACAGCAGATTGAAGCCCGGGTACCGGAGCATCGCTTACACCGGCTGTCGAATAACACGGCAAGCCGTAATACCTGGCCATCTGAACACAGTCAATGTTATAAGCGGTGGATTCAGGAGCCCCATAGGCATCGTTCAAGTTATCCAGTCTCGCCCTTACAGGTACACTGCCGTATATCACAGGGGTGCCCGGGTTTATTATCTGGGCAAGAGTAATACCGGCAAGCACCTCGGCGTTAATCTGGCTTACAATACCCGCTTCACTGGGTGGTGCAGTGGTGCCCGCTTGCGGCGATGAAGAAATCACCACCGGCAAGCCCTCCAGGCATAACCGGATGAGTGTCTGGGTAGTATCGTCCACCATTTGGAGAGGGCTCTTTACCAGGCAGGTTATAAAAGAGATTACCGGGTTGTCCCGCAGTGCCTGCGGCCCTCCGGCGATGATCTCTGCCATGTCAATAACATTCTCCAATTGCTCAAGGGAAGTTAACCCGGCCATTACGTGCTTGGATGTGTTGTTAAGGCAGCAAAAGAACTTGTTAACATCCTTGTTATGGTTATTGATATCTCTGTCCTGTATGTTTACCGGCCGTATAAAAGCATCCAGAGTATCAAGGTTCTGGGCCAGGTGAGCCGAAAAAGCAAGATCGGCAACGGTGCCGCGCCTGGGATTAAAGCTGGGCAGTTTGACCTCTTGATCGGGGTTATCTTTATTTATGAACGGCCGAAAAGTTGTATCCAGCCAGATGTTGGATTCCGAACCACTTGCCAGGTATACCCGGGTCTGGTTTCCACGCAGAATAAGCTGGTTAGCCGGGTCACGAGCGCCCAGCACTATTTCTTTGGGGGCATTTTCGACGGCTTTTAATACCATTTTCGGAGGAATTTTTATATTGCTTATTTCATCCCCCGCCGGGCTTACGCGGGCTCCCGCCCCGGTAAACGCCTTGACGGCATCTTTGTTATGACAGGTGATCCCAGTTTCTGAGAGGATCTCGAGCGAAGCCTGGTGTATATGGTTTAAATCTTTCGTGGCAAGCCGCTCAAGCGGCCTGGTAACAAGTAGTCCTTCTCTTGCCACAATTTCCACCTCCTGTGAATTAAAAATGTGTAAATTACTTATCGAGGATACCCTGACGATAGCTTCGGGCGTATCGCCGGCACCATTTATCTTTCCCGGTCAGCACATCAGCCGCCCGCCCCAGGCTCATTATTCTCGTGTCGAGCGGGTCAAGGATTGCCCCATCCAAGCCGGCCGAAGCGGCCATAGCCAAGAACGTGCGGTTGATAAGTTTTCTTCCCGGAAGACCGAAGGAAATATTGGATAAGCCCATGACCGTTTTTGCCCCGGGAATTTCTTTCTTGATAGCTCTGATGGTATCCAGCGTAACCAGAGCCTGTGCCTGGTCAACGGAAACAGGCATCACCAGGGGATCGAAATATACATCCTCCGGCTGTATACCCATTTTGCCAAGCGCCTGCATTATTTTATGGCAGTTTTCGAGCCGCTCCCGGGTGTTATCCGGGATGCCGGTGGCTCCCATAGCCAGAGCTATCAACTGCGCTCTTTTCCCGGAAGCCAGACCGCCTATTGAGCACAGCTTTGATTCTTCAGCGGTTACCGAATTGATAATCAGCTTTTCCCCGCTGTATACGTCAAAAGCGGTTTCTATAACGCCAGTCTCATCGCTGTCGATAACCAGCGGCCTGCTGGTTGCACATTGAACCGTCCCCACGAGCCAGCGCATGGCTTCCTGTTTTTCCTTAATCGTTGGATGGCTGCTGCCGGCATTCACGTCGATATAATCGGCCCCGGCTGTTTCCATGCGGCTCACCAGTTCGGTAATAAAACCGCTGTCCCGGCTTGCGATAGCCTGGGCCACCTCTTTTCGAGTTGCATTTATATTTTCTCCAATTATCAACATGTTAAACCTCGATTCCGGTGATTTCCTCTCCGATCCTTTCTCGTGCCCTTGCCGGTAATGAGTATCCTTTCAAGGCAAGGATTTGGGATACTTTTTCACTGGCCCTGGCTACGATATCCTTAGCGCCGGACCCGGCCCAGTACTCACGGGTAGTCCGGTCGCTTAATGTCGGCTGATAGTGTTCGCGGCGCATATGGCGCCTGGTATGGGATGAAGTTGCAAAGTTGCCGCCCGGCCCGCTTGCCTGGATAATGTCGAAGGCAATCGTTTCGTCATTGACCTCGATCCCCTTTGCCGCCCGCATAACCATGCCCAGGATTTCATTGTCGATTACATATTTTTCCAGGCATGCTGTCATGGCAAATTCCATCAATCCGGCTGAGTCATGAATAAAATTAGCCCCGGCCAGAGCACATAACATGCTGGTTATGGCGGATTCATAACCGCATTGGGCGTCTAAAACCTTGGAATCGGTCATGCCCCCGGTTGAATAAAAAGGCAGCTTGTAATATTGCGCCATCTGAGCACCGGCTGCGTTCAAAAGGCCCATTTCCACCGAACCCGTCAGGTATTTGAAATCAATGAGATCGGACGTGGATGCCACCGAGCCGAAGATCACCGGCGTCCCGGGATTTACCAGTTGAGCCAGCATGATACCGGCCAGTGAATCGGCTACCTGCACCGCCAGGTTGCCGGCAAGAGTAACCGGAGAAGTGGTGCCACACAGGGGTTCGGCCGGACACACGAGGGGTATTCCCTGCCTGGCAATTTCTATCATAAGCTCACCGTAATGCTCGTCAATTTTGAGAGGGCTTATACAGCAGGCAATCATAGAAATAATGGGATTGTTCCTGAGAGCTTCCGGCGAGCCGGCCACGATCTCGGCCATTTTAATTACCTGCCGCAAGCCTTCCAGGGTATAGATACCCCCCATAATATGCTTGGAGGTGTGGTTCAAACCGGTAAAAAAACGGTTCACATCGACCCTGTCTACCGGCAGTTCTCTCGGATATGTCGGCAGCAGGAATATGTGGATATTATCCAAGTGTTCTACCAGGCAGGCAATGTTTTTCAGGTCATCCAGTGTAGCGTTTCGCCTTTCATCCGAAACTGCATCATACATATACAGCGCGGTACCCCCGGTGCCGGTATGCACCCGTTTGGCCCCCAGATTGACGTCATGCTTTTTTAGCCTGCCGCGAAGCTTGACGCTCGAAGGGGCTCGGTTTATGATTTGCATTGCAAGCGTTGAATTGACTCTTACCAGCTTCCTGTCCCGGTCTACCCATGCCCCGGCCCGGGAAAAATACTCGAGGCCTTCAGCCGAATGAATTTCGAATCCGATTTCTTCGATGATACGCATCACCGTAGTATGCATTCGTTTGACGGCATGGGGTGACAATGGCCGGAATTTGCCGCTGTTGGTACCACTGCGTAGTGCGCTCAAATGTTTATCCCTCCATTTTTACCAGGCTTACCTGGATTATTGCTGGCTTTATTTATAATCTAAATGACATACGTTGCCTGTCGAATTAACAAATATAAGTGTAAAACAGGCGGTCGGATCAAGGCATCAAGCCCGTATTTAGGTATAACCGCGAAGGTTATGGCGACATATAAACTGGCGGCAGTTTATAAAAACAAGATATGCAAACAGGCGGCCCTGGTAAATAAGGCAATTATTACCCCGCCTCAAGAACGGAGTGAAGGAATGCTTATTTCAGCTGTATACCTCTTGCATCACAGGGCCATTCTAGCAATGGATTCAAATTGTGTCAACCAGACAAAGCTAAACTGCCGCTCGTCTGCGTGTTGGGATATTATCGGCGCCTCTTGACAAAAGCACGGGGTTGTTGGTAATAATTAACTGAGCCCGTTAACTTAAGGTTTCTTTCTATGGAAGTTAATAATAACTGTTCAGAAAGGATTACGACATGGATGCACAAGAGAAAGGAAATACCCCGCCGACAGAAAATGTAACTCAGCCTGACGCTCCGCTTAATTGTCCCCAACCCCCACCTCCGGGTCCCGAGCCGCTCATGCAGGCCGAATTGCCCCTGCCCCTGTTAAAGCGGGAGGGTGAACATGATGTATTCGACCTCGGCGACCGCATTCTGGTCGTAAATACCGACCGGGTGGTAATATTCGGCAAACTTCTACCCGTAGGCATACCGGATAAAGGCAAGTTTTCAGCCCGGTTATCCCACTTCTGGCTGGGAAAAACCGGTGTCGTTTTACCCAATACCTGCCAGTCACTCGTATCCGATACCAGCCAGCTGGATCAGTATTTAGCCGCCGACCAGCGTTTCGAGTATCCGGATTATCTGGCCGGCCGCTCATTAATATTTAGAAAAACCGACCCGCTGGGTATTGAATGCGAGATATGGGGTTATCTTACGGGGCATGTATGGCAGGAATACAAAAACCATGGAACGGTTTTTGGCAACCCCACCATAAACGGCTTACTCGAATCCCAGGCCATACCGGGTTTTGCCTTTGCCGCCTTTCGCAAAAACCCCGATGGGACACGGACCCAGATTAATGATGAGGAAATGAAAGAACTGGCCGGTGTCAAAGCAGCCGTCGAAATCCGCTCCAAGGCCTTCGATATTTACAACCAGGTACAGAGAAACGCCAGAATTCCCGGTAATTTCTTTATTGCCAATATAAAACTGGAGTTCGGCCTGGAGAAAAACAAACCTTTTATTATCAACGATATCCTCTCCCCCGATAACAGCTGCTACTGGGATATCCGCACCTACCGGGTAGGCCGTGAGCACTTCAGCTTTGAAACTCAAACCCTGAAAGCCTGGCTCATGCAGTCCAGCTGGAGCCGGAAGGATCTTTTCCCGACCGTACCTCCGGAAATAATGGCCCAGACTGTTGACAAATACCGCCAGCTTTGTGAAAGGATAACCGGAATCAAGGCTGGTTAAACTGGAGCCGCCAGACCGTACTGGCACCAGTCTGAAGGCGTTCCTGCCGGATACTGCATGAACAACTTCATTTTTACGGTAAAGAATCAAACTGGCCTTTAATATCCGTATGTCGTGAAAGACAAGAAGCCGGCCGGCTATTTTGATAAAGTGAGGCGCCTGCAATTAAAATAATCAAAAGCGAATATTTTTCTTTCTTTTCCCATCTGACCGGTGTGGTGCTCGCATTTGCCGGTACTCTTATGCTTTTGTTTTTTTCCTGGGGAAACTGGGGGCAGTTCACCGCCTGCCTGATATACGGTTTATCGGCTGTAAGCCTGTTTTCTGCCAGTTCCATATACCACGCATCCAAGCGTTCGGAAAACTCCGACAGCATTTTCCGCAAGCTGGATCATGCCGCTATCTATATCATGATTGCCGGCACTTACACTCCCTTGGCCTATTATTATCTCGAGGGGGCCTGGCTCTGGAGTATTCTGGGAATACAATGGGGCCTGGTACTGATCGGGCTGTTTTTCAAGCTGTTTTTTATCCGGTCGCCCAGGTTCCTGTCGGTCTTGATTTACCTTATCATGGGATGGATGGCGGTGGTATTTTTCCGTGAACTCTGGCCGGTTATCGCCTTTAAAGAATTCCTGCTGCTTCTGGGAGGCGGAATTGCCTACAGCCTGGGGGCGGTGATATACGCATTAAAAAAGCCAGATCCCTGGCCGCCAATATTCGGATTCCACGAAATTTTTCATTTGTTGATCCTTGCCGGGGCGGCCCTGCATTTTAGCCTGGTGCTTGGTACAGTTGTGTAATTGGTTCCCCGGGCTTGCCGGCACGCTTCCTCAACTTGTAAAATTAGGGTGAAACATTAATAACCGGGGGGTCGACAATGTACTGGTACGGATATGTTATCTTGGGCTTGATGTTTATTGCGTCGCTGGCGGTTGCCGGTGCCGGCATCATCATTTTGAGAAAAAAGCGGGATTGGTTTTACAAGGCCCTCGGGCTGTTGATTTCTTTACTCGGCATAAGCATATTCTTGAGCCTGGTTATCGCCGTTCTTTTCGAATGGGAACCTTTTACCGTTATAGCCATTGAAATCGCAGTAGCCGCAGGCTTGGGTATATTCATCTTTTGGCTGGCCATGCTCATCGATTGCGCCATCAATGAAAAGGATAACAACGAAAGGCTTCTCTGGGTTCTCATCATCATCTTCACTAACTGGATAGGGGCTCTTATCTACCTGCTGGCACGCCGGCCTCTCAGGTTAAAAAAGGACGGCGGATAACCGGCGCCTGCAATAGATACAGCACTGTATCGGCCATGTTGGTTCCGGTATCCCCGGTAATCGACAGGCTGGCGCCGCCGGCGTTCATTCACACCGTATTCAGCCAGTGTTTCCAGGCTTTCCTTTCACCGCCGGCCATAATCGAGCGCCTGCCGGTTTTGAATCAGCCTGTACGCCATTATTCACCAGCCGCCGAGCGTGCCACCACTGCCGCGCCGGTGGTATAATATTTGAAAGGCGGAAGGTTTGAACAGGCATAACACCACGGCTGTCAGTGCTTTTACAAACTTTTGAAAATAATGCTCCGGACCGGGATCGATCCCTGGTCGGATACCGGAAAGGTATAGAGATTGTGAATACAATCGAAGTTGACAATTTATCCAGAATATTCGGCAGCCTGAGGGCAGTCGACAATGTTTCCTTCGAAGTTCAAAGGGGGGAGATATTCGGGTTTTTGGGCCCCAACGGCGCTGGCAAGACCACCACCATTTCAATGCTGTGTACTCTTCTGAAGCCTACCTCGGGCAGCGGCCGGGTCAACGGCTATGACATCATCAGACAGCGGTCCGAAGTACGCCGTTCCATTGGCCTGGTATTCCAGGAGTCTTCCCTGGATGAATACCTGACTGCTCAGCAAAACCTTTTGTTCCATGCATATGCATACAGTATCCCAAGGGCCGAAAGAGACAGCCGCATCGATTACATCCTCGATCTGGTCGGGCTGAAAGACCGTCGTAATAATAAGGTTTCAACCTTCTCGGGAGGCATGAAGCGCCGACTTGAAATAGCCAGGGGGCTATTGCACGAACCGAAGGTGCTGTTTTTGGATGAACCTACCCTGGGGCTGGATCCGCAAACACGGCGCCACATCTGGGACCATATACTTGAACTGCAGCGCAAGCACGATCTGACTATTTTTTTAACTACCCATTACATGGACGAAGCCGAGAACTGCCACCGCATAAGCATAATCGATAACGGGCAAATCATAGCCCTGAATACGCCTGAAAAACTCAAGGACGCCATTGGCGGAGACCTGGTTACCCTCAAGGCAGAGGACAACCAAAAGGCAAAACAGGAGCTAATCGAAAAGTTTAAAATCCAACCGGCTGTGGATAACGGCACCGTTTCCTTCACTGTTTCCGAGGGTGAAAAGTTTATCGCCGGGCTACTTAACGGTTTTGATTCCAGGCTGGTTTCGATCAATATGCGCCGCCCCACTCTGGATGACGTATTTTTGAAACTCACCGGACGTGCCATCCGGGACGAAGAAGTTGGCTTTAAAGAACAGTTGAAGCAAATGTCACGCGCGAGGAGGCAGCACCGGTAGCTATGGAAGGTATTATCAGGGGCATATGGGTGGTAGCTTACCGGGAACTGCTGAGATTCATTCAGGAACGTTCCCGGTTGTTTTCGTCGTTTGCCATGCCGGTTATCCTCTTAATCGTTTTCGGTGCCGGTTTTGGACGCATGATAGGAACCATGGTTCCCGGGGTTGACTATATCCAGTTCATGTATCCGGGCATCATCGCCATGACAGTGCTGATGAACTCGCTCATGTCCGGTATTTCCATAGTATGGGATCGGGAATTCGGTTTTCTGAAAGAAATCCTGGTTTCACCCCTCGATCGCCGGGGGATACTGCTGGGTAAGGCTGCCGGCAGCGCTATCGTAGCTATCATGCAGGGTGGTATTATGCTGATACTGGCGCCTTTCCTCGGAGTTTCACTCGATTTGATAATGGTTCTTACCCTGATCCCGGTACTTTTCATAATTTCCGTTTCAATTTCCAGCCTGGGACTGCTGGTCGCTTCCAGGATGAAATCGCAACAGGGCTTCCAGGTTGTGATACAGCTTATAATTATGCCGCTTATATTTTTGGCCGGTGTTTTTTACCCGGTCAACAACGTGCCGGTGGTTATGGAATTCATTTCCAAAGTCAACCCTTTGACATACGGAGTGGATGCCATCCGGCAGGTTTTTCTCGGCGCCGATGTTCCGGCAACTATTGGTATAACCGTGTTCGGCCACACCATGACCATACTGGACGATATACTGGTTGTGGCTACCCTGGGGCTGGTATTGATGTCGGCTGCGGTATGGTCTTTTAACCACAGCGATTAGCTGTTTCAAGAGAAACGTTGACACAAATTACAAGTGTGGCTAAACTGGATATCAGAGGATTAATTTCGAGGTTGTTAACACATTGAACTGCCCTGTTTGCCGGGAGCCGATGGTTGTGGTCGAATACCATGACATAGAGCTCGATTACTGCAGCGGATGCCATGGAACCTGGTTCGACAGGGGAGAAATTGACCTGCTGCTTCACTCGATGGAGCTTGAGGAAGAACCCTCTCTTCTTGACCGGTTGGTTCATCAGCCTCAAAGCCCTGGGGCCGAAGCGGCGCGTAAATGCCCCGTCTGCCACATCCGGATGCATAAGCACCGCCTCGGCAGTATTGCGGAGTTGATGGTGGATGCCTGTGCGAAACAACACGGCATCTGGTTTGACGCTGGCGAAGTTCAGCGGTTAATCAGGGGTGTTAAGGGAAATGCAACACCCGAATATGGAAGTGAACAGGAACTGGTTTCCTTTATCGGTGAAGTTTTTGAAGCCGGCAGTTAATTTATCGGAGGTGTAGAATGCTTGGTTTATGGATAGCCCTGGGTGTACTCGCAGTCCTGGTGATTGCGCTAATAGCTGTTTACAACGGCCTGGTAAGATTGCGTAATGAAGTCAAAAACGCCTGGGCGCAGATCGACGTCCAGCTAAAGAGGCGTTATGACCTGATTCCCAACCTTGTTGAGACCGTCAAAGGCTACATGAAACATGAGCGGGAAACACTGGAGGCAGTTACCAATGCACGCACAATAGCCCAGAAAATGGTTGATGCCGGCGCGCAGGCAAGAGGAAAAGCTGAAGGCGAACTGACATCGGCGCTTATGCGTTTGCTGGCAGTGGCCGAGGCGTACCCGGACCTGAAAGCCAACCAGAATTTCCTGGCTCTGCAGGAGGAACTGACCAGCACGGAAAACAAGATCAGCTTCTCCAGGCAGTTTTATAATGATTCCGTGCTGCGCTACAACAACCAGACACAGGTATTCCCTTCCAACATCGTAGCCGGGATGTTCGGCTTCAAGGATGGAGAATTCTTCGAGGTTACCACCGCAACCGAGCGGGAAGCTCCGAAAGTCAGCTTCTCTTAAAATAATTATCTGTACAAGGTGTTTTAGTTAATGTGGGAACAGATTCGCTCTAACCAGGTGCGCTCGATAGTGCTGGCAATCAGCATGGGTTTGGTGCTGCTGGGGGTAGGGTACGGGCTTGGTTTTTATTTTCTGGATAACGGTATTGCAGGCATGCTGTTCGCCCTGGTCCTCTGGCTGATAATGAACATGGTGGCCTTTTTCCAGGGAGATAATATTCTACTGGCTCTTGCCGGTGCCCGGAAAATAGGACCCTCCGACCATCCACGGCTGTACAATATCGTTGAAGAAATGAAAATTGCCTCCGGCCTGGAAAAGATGCCGGATGTGTATATCATCGACGATCCGGCAATGAACGCCTTTGCCATCGGGCGTGATAAAAACAAGTGTGCCGTTGCCGTTACCGCAGGCCTTTTATCCAAACTTAACCGGGATGAACTCCAGGGTGTAATTGCTCATGAGATGGCCCATATCAAAAACCGGGATGTACTCCTGCAAGTGATAACCTCGGTTATGCTGGGTACAATAGTTATTCTTTCCTGGTATGCTTCCAGGTTCATGCTCTTCGGTGGCATGGGCAGTTCAAGGCGCAGTTCCAACAGCGGCGGAGGCGCCGGGCAGGCAATTATCATTATCGTGGCAGTTGTGCTGGTAATACTGGCGCCAATTTTTGCCCAGTTTATCTATTTCGCCATTTCCCGCAAGCGGGAATACCTGGCAGATGCCTCCGGGGCTGCCTATACCCGCTACCCGGAAGGACTGGCATCGGCCCTTGAGAAAATCGCATCTTCTACCGAACAGTTAAAATCGGCCAACCAGGCTACCGCTCCCATGTACATCATGAATCCGTTCCGGCAAAAAGGTAAACCGGCTGTCAACCTTACCAGTACTCATCCACCTATAAGTGAACGGGTTCGCATCCTGCGCTCCATGGGCGGAGCTACTTTCTCCGATTATAATAAGGCTTACAGTCAGGTCCATCAGGGCGGAGGCAGTATTATTCCCGCCTCCGCCGGCCTGGTCCCGCCTAAATCCGGTCTGAAAGCGGCTCATGACAGGCATACAGGAGTCCTGGAAGACTCGAGCGGCGAAATCCAGCGCACCCGGGAGACCTCCGATGTGCTCTGGAAACTGAACAAGTATAAAACGATAAACTGCAAATGCGGAACCCGCCTCCGAATACCGCCGGAATTCAAGGGCACGCAGGTAAAATGCCCTCACTGCGGCAATATCAATAACATTCAATAGGGGGAATTTGGTTTGGAGGTAGCCATACTGCTGGCTGATGGCTTTGAAGAAATCGAAACCGCAGCCGTATTCGATGTTTTAAAACGCGCCGGGGTCGGCGTTTTTACCGCCGGCATCAAACCCGGCAGCCTCAGCGGTTCCCGGGGGCTGAGTTTAACCCCCGATACCTGCATTTCCAGCCTGGCGCCGGCGAACCTGGACGCGGTGGTGATCCCCGGCGGATATCCCGGTTATGTAAATCTTGCCAATACGCCCGAGGTGCTGGCAATGCTCAGGCAAATGGCTGCAGCTGGCAAACCCATTGCCTCGATTTGTGCCGGGCCTTTGGTGCTTGAAAAAGCCGGGGTTATAAAAGGCAGGAAAGTAACCTGTTACCCCGGAATGGAAGACAGGCTTGTATCGGCTGTTTTCAGCCCGGGACAGGTGGTGGTAGACGGCAATATTATTACCAGCCGCGGCCCTGGAACGGCTATCGAGTTCGCTCTCAAACTGGTCAAACACTGGGTAAGCCCTGAAATGGCCGACCGCGTCAAAAAAGACATGTTAGCCTAAGGCGCTGCCGCCACGATATTTTCGACGCCGGTCATAGAACTGATGCTGGTAACAAAATCCACGAGGGTATTACTCTGCTCGCGCAGTGCTTTCAGCCCCGCCCCTATCGGGGATACCGAACCCGGAGAATCGGCATATGTTCCATAGAAGGCAAAGAAGGCCTGGTTGATTTTACGGATAATGTAACCCTTTGAAGAAAGAAACAGCCGCTTTTGTTCCATATAATCTTCGGCTTCCTCTACCCTGCCCTGACCCAGCAGCTCATCCACATGCAGCCTGATACTGCGCATTTCTCCGTAAAAATCGAAATCTTCCCCGTCTGCCTGGATAGAATTATTCCCGGTAAACAGTAATTGGGGGTAATATTTTTCTTTTACCTTTTCGGCTATCTCCCGGCTGACGATGCCGGCCAGCGCTTCATTGGCAGTGGCTATTTCATAATCCGGCTTAATACCGGCCGCATGCAGTCCGTAAAAAAATCCCAATGGCCGGAAAAAGAGATACTGGTGGAACCATTCTTCCAGTACTACTTCCAGGGTAGAACTTAAAGACAAGCTGTCGGAAACAAAAGCGGGATAGGTCGCAATACCCCCCAACCTTACCACCAAAGCCGAAAGCCCCAGCTGGTCTATTCCGTCCTCTATCTCTTCTTTGTCTTTTTCGTCGATAACCTGAACCAGGGTAATGTCTTTGAGGCGTGTAATTTCATCCCGTGGGGAAATAACCAGCAGGTGGGGCGGCGGCTGGATTACGAAGCTGACCGGCGGGAAGAAAAACCCCATGCTCGAAACGATTTCAAACGGATTGATCAGGCCGAGCTCAATTAAAACGTCTTCCACCTGCGCCGTTATCACCTTTTCAACCAGGGGAAGTATTTCGCCGTTGCGTTGTTTAAGGATGCTGTATTCTTCCTGCCAGGCTGTAATATCGCCTTCGATAATTCCGTCACCGGCGGCAATCAGCCATGCATCAAGAGTACCCATGCGCTGCCTGTTTTGAAAATACTCTATTACCAGAACCGAATCTTCCCCGGCATCAATATCACGGCTGAAAAGCCAGTCGTCAAACTCGCGGGAAATGGCTTCTATCTCCCAGGCGGTAATAGAAAAATGATAAGAATCGATAATGGCATCTATCCGGTTATCGGTTTCCGCCCCTTCGGTGCATGCCCCAAGGCACGAGGGAATTATTATTGCCAGGACAACTACCTGAGAGATCAGCCTTTTTACGGCTGTTTTAGACTTTGAATCCGAATTAAGCTGGTTGTGTTTTAATGCCATGAAATTACCAACAGGCCCGGACGGATGATGGGCGTATTTTCTAACCCTGGGATATAACTTTACCGTTACCGGTTATGCCACAGGCGACGCTGGCCAGTTCCCACGAATAATCATAAAGATGCAGGCCTTTGCTGACAGCAATTATTTCTCCGTCGCCGACACCGATTTCTGAGCCGATATATTCCTTGAGCAATTGAATGGCGGCCAGGTTGGAAGGGAACCCCGCCCACAAATCCCAGGACCTGAAATAACAAATAAAATGCAGGCGGTCGTACCTGACCCGGGTATCGATACCCCGTAGACAGGGCGGGTCTGACAGGTATATGGAGCGGTCGTCACCTACCGACATGTAAGCCTGGTTGGTGTTGAAACCGTCTTCATTATACATGCGGATAACTTCGGCGATCTGATGTTCCAGAAACTGCCCGTAAGTATATTGCTCGCCTTCCGCCCTTTTGGCCGTCATCAGGTAAGGCAGGTAGTTTTCGATATATTCCATGGTGGCAGGCGCCGGCACGCCCGCAGGTACATCAGGCGTCAAGGGCCGGTTTGCAGGGTTGGTGATTTTTACCTGCACAAAGTCAAGCTCTTTTCGTTTTTGCCCGGCATAGCTGCCTCTTTCAATCAGGTATTCGTAACCATCTTCAACTACCCGGCGTAAACATACAAACCAGGCTTCAGAAAGATCACGTGCTTCCAGGCTGGTAATTTTCAATGCGTTTCTCTCCAACTACACCCTCCCGGACCGGGTACGGTTAAACAGGGCAAAGAACCTGTCCTGATAATCCTCGAACATTCCCCAGTGGTCCAGTTCGTTCTTTAGTTCCCTGGGCTCCAGTTCGCCTTCGACAACCCTTTGAAACATTCCTTCGATGCTGACCCGGGCTTCTATGGGGACACCGGTGGAATCCACATCCAGCAGTCCTCTTGACTGCATCTGGGCAATATTGCCGCGCATCGAATGTGAGGTAATCTGGTGAATAAATTTAAGCAGAGACACATCCCACATATCATCCTTGCCCTTGATAATGGCCATCAGGGGATCCCGGCTGCGTTCGATTTCAGAATTGAGTTTATCCACTACCAACTGCATGGGATCGGCCACTATCGAAAGTTCACCGGGTTCATTACGATAGGTGTAGTATATTCCAGGTACGTTGGGGCCATGTTGCTGAATCAGGCTTTCGAAGTAATGCCTGGCATCATTGCTGAAACCCTCCAGCCGGGAAAGATAATACGGGGTAACAACCCTGGGACGGCTGGCAATGACACGCCCCTTGCGTACCACGGTTTCTTCCGCGTTTTTGTCCATTTCCGCATACGTAGGCGAAGTAACCATATAGTAACCGATATTGGTTGCCCCGAATGTATCGAGCAGCTGTCTTGGAGGCCTTATCACCATGGTCTCCTTGACTGCTTCGGCTATCTTTTCATCCTTGTAATCCATAACCCTCCCCCTAAAACTGCTAGCCGATTTCCTTCAACTCCTTTTTATAATCATCAAGCAAATTCTGATACTGGCTATCGAACTGGTTGACAAGACGCCGTTTTTCTTCCTTGAATTGAGGCAGGTTTTCAACATCGGCAACCATTCCGGCGGCACTGGAACCAAGCTGTTGTTCGATAGCCTGCTTTAATTTGCGCCCGTAATCGTTTTTCAGTTGATCAATGGCCTGTTGTTTTTGACTTTCGCCGTTCGATTCATAGTGTTCGAACAAATTTTTTATCTGGTTTATTATCTCGCCTGCAGCGACTTTATCATCCTTTATCTGGTAAATAGCGTCCAGGGCGCGCCTGGTTTTTTCCTTTTCCACTTCTCCGGACGGCAGAACAATGCTGGTAATAAGAATAGCCATAGCGCCCTGTTTCAGATACGGCCTGGCGCCACGTTCAGTCTTTTCAAGCTCCTGGGCAATATCGGTATTTTCAACTATCACCCTGCCGGCCAGTTTTTCTCCTTCAGGTACATAACGCCAGCGGAGGCGGTCTTCGGCGGTAATACTGCCGCTTTGTGCCTCAATACGGGCCAGAGCAATTTCCTTAGCGCTTTTTATTTCATCGTTCATGGCTACACCCTTTCGCATCAATTCTGGTTGGCATATTTATTATACTAGATAAAACTCCAAGTATAAACCGCACCCCACCGGTTATGCAGAATGATACCAAAAAGTGCTATAATCTCACACGTTCCCGGTTGCCGGTTGTCTATCTGCCCATCTGCCGAGCGATTATTACAATTAAATTAGAAGGATATTGATACAGGTGTATTTCCAAAACATTATTGCCGCCATCGGCCATACCCCACTGGTGGAACTATCCAGACTCAATCCGAACCCCGGAGTGCGCCTGTTTGCCAAGCTGGAAGGCCAGAGCCCCGGTGGAAGCGCCAGCGTCAAGGACCGCATTGTCAAATACATGCTGGAAGACGCTGAACGTTCGGGGTGCCTGCAGCCCGGTAAAACCCTTATCGAAGCCACCAGCGGCAACACCGGCATTTCCCTGGCCTGGCTGGGCAGGCTAAAAGGTTACCGGGTAACAATTGTAATGCCCGAATGCATGAGCATGGAAAGGCGGCGGCTTATTCAGATTATGGGAGCCGGACTCGTGCTGACTCCTGGTGAACTGGGCATGAACGGAGCCATCGCCAAAGCCAGAGAAATGGCCGCCGGTTCAGATCAATTTTTTATGCTGGATCAGTTTTCCAATCCGTCTAACCCGGAAGCTCATTATGAACGTACCGCCGTTGAGATCCTCGAGGATTTACCCGGTGGCCGGCTGGATATGCTGGTGTGCTCCATAGGAACCGGCGGCACTATCGTTGGCCTTAGCCGCCGCTTGAAGGAAGTTTTTCCCGAACTGTTGGTGGCGGGCGTGGAGCCTCTGCGTGATGACCCGATTCAGGGCCTGAGATGCGTAGATGATTTCAACATGCCTGCCGTTATGGATTTTACACGGGTCGACCGGCGCCATACTGTCACCAGCTCGGAAGCTGATGAATGCGCCCGCCGGCTCCTTGAAGTTGAGGGAATATTTGCAGGGGTTTCTTCCGGTGCGGCACTATGCCAGTCGCTGAAAAGCGCCGCCGGCATGGACAAGGGCACTATTCTGACCATACTCCCCGATGGGGGCTGGAAATACCTCAGCCTTGATCTATGGGATTCTCCCGGCAAGACTGTCGCTGTTTAACCAGCCAGTATTCCAGGCTGTCAGCCAGGGCAAGCCAGCTGGCTTCAATTATGTTGGTGGAACTGCCCACGGTGCGCCACTGGTTTTCCCCATCGGTGGACTCGAGCAAAACACGTACCCGCGATTCCGTGCCGGTGCTCTCTTCCAGTATGCGTACCTTATAGTCGATCAGTTTTACCACTGAAAGACTGGGGTATTGCTGCAACAGAGCTTTTCTCAGGGCATTGTCAAGTGCGTTTACCGGGCCGTCCCCTTCGGATACGGTATGCATTATGAAGCCGTCTACCTTTACCTTGACCATTGCTTCGGACAGCAACCCATCGGCAGTTTTACTGGAGGGAGCTCGCCTGCGGTTTTCGACCAGTACCATGAAATCCACCAACTCGAATGGCGGCTGATATCCGGGTACAGCCCGGTGAACCAGCAAATCGAAGGAGGCTTCGGCATTTTCATACTGAAAACCTTTGCTTTCCAGTTCTTTTACCTGCTCCAGCAGCTTTTGAGCTTCTTTACCCCTGGGTGGCAAGGGCACACCTATTTCGTTTGCCCGGTGAATTATATTGGAACGCCCGGACAGTTCGCTGATAAGAGTGCGCGTCCGGTTACCTACCAGCGCCGGATCGATATGCTGATAACTCAAATGCCATTTGCTCATGCCCGAAACGTGCAGCCCAGCCTTGTGTGAAAAAGCGCTCGAGCCTACATACGGCAGATAAGCGTCCGGGCTGAGATTGGCTATTTCGCTTACGTAATGGGAAACCTCGGTAAGCCGGGACAGCTGTTCATCCGTTACGCAGTCGATACCCAGTTTCAACTTCAGGGCGGGTATAATTGAACACAGGTTGGCATTACCACAGCGTTCGCCGTATCCATTCAGGGTACCTTCGACATGACTGGCTCCAGCCTTTACCGCCGCCAGGCTGTTGGCCACGGCAAGCTCGGCATCATTATGCGCATGTATTCCGATATTGACCGGTGTCGATTTTCCAGCTGTTGTTACCAGTCCGGCTACTTCATCGGGCAAGGCTCCGCCGTTGGTGTCGCACAGTACCAGGCAACAGGCACCGGCTTCAGCGGCACACCGGAGCACTTTCAACGTGTATTCACTGTTATCCCGGTATCCGTCGAACGCATGTTCCACATCCACCAGAACGCTAAGCCCGCGGGACTTTAGGAATTTTATGGAATCCGATATCATGCGCAGGTTTTCATCCAGTGTCGTCTGCAGTACCTGGGTAACATGCATGGCAGAACCCTTGGCGACGATATTAACAACACCTGCCCCCGATGTGGCCAGAGACAACAGGTTGGGGTCGCCGGCGGGATCAGCCCCCGGCCTGCAGGTACTGCCGAAAGCCACCAGCTGCGCATTTGCCAGCTCAAGGTTGCCGGCCAGGTGAAAAAATTCAGCATCCTTTGGATTGGAACCCGGCCACCCTCCTTCGATAAAGTGTATGCCGAGTTGGTCTATTTTGGCCGCAATGGACAGCTTGTCTTTAACAGAAAGGGATATACCCTCGCGCTGTGAACCGTCCCTCAATGTGGTATCGTAGAGTTCAACCATCATTATCTATACCAGTTCGCTCCTTACAAGTTCCCCCATTCTGGAAGTGCCAATCTCTTCGCAACCGCTATCCATTATATCAGAAGTGCGATACCCTTTAGACAGCACTGCCTGAACAGCTTTTTCTATCGACAATGCTTCCTTCTCCAGGTGCAGGGAGTGCCTGAGCAGCATTGCCAGGGTCAGAAGCGTAGCAATCGGGTTGGCGATATCCTTGCCGGCAATGGTAGGCGCACTGCCATGCACCGGTTCATACAACCCGAACGTGGTTTCGGTGTTATCCGGCACGCCCGCCAGGCTTGCCGAAGGCAACATCCCCAGTGACCCGGCAAGAACCGAAGCCTCGTCGGTGAGAATATCGCCGAACATATTTTCGGTTACTACTACATCAAAGTATCTGGGGTCCAGGATCAACTTCATGGCACAAGCATCCACCAGCAAATGTTCCAGGGTCACATCCGGATAATCGACAGCTGTTTCTTCAGCTACCTGCCGCCACAGGCGGGAGGACATCAATACGTTGGCTTTGTCTACGCTTATAAGACGGCCTTTTCGTTTTCGGGCGAGCTCAAACCCTACTCGTACAATTCGCCTTATTTCCTGTTCTGAATAAACCATGGAGTCGATAGCGCGCCGTCCCCTGGTGGTTTGCCATCTGCGTTTGGGCTTACCGAAATAAACCCCTCCGGTAAGTTCCCGTACAAATACAAAATCGGCTGATCTTATGGCCTCGGGTTTGAAGCGGGTATTATTCACCAGTTCATCATACACCTTTACCGGACGAATGTTGGCAAAAAGGCCCAGATTTTTTCTGATAGCCAGCAGCCCGTCTTCCGGCCGAACATTGTTTTCGGGTTTATCGTAACGCGGGTCGCCTACGGCTCCCAGTAACACAGCGTCGCTTTTACGGCATACACCCAGAGTAAATTCGGACAGCGCCGCTCCTTCGGCTTCAATAGCTGCACCACCGATCAATCCGTAGTTAAGAGTAAAATTATGACCGGATTGTTGGCTTGTCACCTTCAGCGTCTCGACTGCCTGCTTGATTACCTCCGGGCCGATTCCGTCGCCGGGTAGTACTGTAATAGTGTAATTTGCCATATTACTCCTGTCTCGCCGACAACTGCTGCCGGGTATATTGTATGAGGCCCCCGGATTTGATAATGCCGCGCATGAATTCCGGGTAGGGCCTGGCCTTAAATACCTTGCCGGTGGACAAATTTCTGATATTTCCGGTTTCCAGTTCTACTTCAAGCCTGTCACCATCAGCTGTGTTTTCTACCGCTTCCGGGCATTCCAGCAGGGGCAATCCGATATTAATGGCATTGCGGAAAAATATCCTGGCAAATGTGGAGGCGATGACACAGGACACGCCTGCAGCCTTTATGCACAGGGGAGCGTGCTCGCGCGATGAACCGCATCCGAAATTGGCCCCGGCCATGATAATATCACCCGCCTGAACTTTGCCGGCAAAACTTAAATCAATATCTTCCATACAGTGCCGGGAAAGTTCCGCCGGGTCGCTGACATTCAAATAACGCGCCGGTATGATGGCGTCCGTATCCACGTTGGCACCATATTTGTAAACTTTACCACTAATCATTGAGTTCTCCTGAAATCATTTACCTAGTATCTTGACCAGGCTTTCTCATATTTTTTTTCAAAAATGCCTTCCCAATCCTGCCAGAGTACCCGTTTTTTGGAATTTTGATGCAGGGTTATAAAGCCTTCATCTTGAAGAAGGCGTGTCAGTTTACTTATGTCAAGAGAGTATATACCGAATTTGAAATTCGATTTTTCATCGATTCCAGTTATCCACTCGGGATATACCAGTTCAGCGGCGATCAGCCGGCCGCCTACCCGCAGCACCCGCCCGATTTGAAAAACGGCATTGTGCCAGTCGCCAATGTGGTGCAATACTCCAAAAGCCATAACCACATCCATGCTCCTGTCTTCAAAAGGCAGATGTCTGGCGTCAGCTTCAAGGAACCGGGGATTGCCCTGGCAATCCGCACGCCGGGCAATTTCGATCTCCTTGCCATCGGTGTCAATGCCAACCACCCTGCCGGCGTATTCCCGGGCGACATACCGGGTTATGACGCCGCGACCGCAGCCGATATCCAAAATGTCTTTACCCGGGCCTGTTTCTGCTTGAGACAGCAGACGTTGAGCCAGGCGTATCCCGCTCTTTCCTGTCGAAGAACGGTTTACCATCCACTTTTCAATCCGGTTCATATTCATCGGCTTAGAGTGTATCCGGGCTTATAATCCAGCCGGCTACAGCGCTGGCCGCTGCGACTGCCGGATTGGATAAATATACTTCGGATTTCGGACTGCCCATACGGCCGACAAAATTGCGGTTGGTGGTAGCGATAGCCTTTTCACCCGCAGCCAGTATACCCATGTGGCCTCCCAGACAGGGGCCGCAGGTGGGCGTAGACACGCTGCATCCGGAACGAATAAAAATTTCAATCAAACCTTCTTTAAGGGCTTGAAGATAAACGTCCTGCGAACCCGGTATTATTATACAGCGGACCCGGTGGTCGACCTGTTTTCCCGCCATCACCGATGCCGCCACCCTCAGGTCCTCAATCCGGCCGTTGGTGCAGCTGCCGATTACCGACTGGTCGATTTTAATATGCCCTGCCTGGCTTGCCGGCCGGGTATTCGAAGGCAGGTGCGGAAAAGCAACCTGCGGCTCAATACCTGAAACGTCATACTCGACAACCCGAGCATATTCAGCACAAGGATCCGGTTCATAAACTGTGAATGGCCTTTCAGACCTGGACGCCGCATATTCTACGGTCTTTTGATCGGCATAGAAAAGCCCTGCCTTGGCTCCAGCCTCGATAGCCATATTGGCCATGGTAAAACGACCTTCGAGGGATAAATTATCGATGGCATCTCCGCCAAACTCCATGGCCGCATACAAGGCTCCATCTACGCCGATATCTCCAATCGCGTAAAGGATATAGTCTTTACCGCTGACCCACCTGCCGGGGGTGCCATGGTAATTGAAGCGAATGGTTGGGGGTACCTTCATCCAGATTTTACCGGTAGCCATAGCTGTCGCTATGTCGGTCGAGCCCATACCGGTAGCAAAAGCACCAAGAGCGCCGTAGGTACAGGTATGGGAATCGGCTCCAATTATAACCTCTCCCGGTAGAACCAGGCCCTGTTCATGGAGTAAAACATGCTCAATCCCCACTCTGCCGACCTCAAAATAACGACAGCCCTGACTGTTGCAGAATTCACGCACCATTTTAGCCTGTTCGGCAGAGGCGATATCCTTGGCAGGCGTAAAGTGGTCCGGTACCATGACCACCTTTTGCGGATCAAACACCCTCTCCAGGCCGATTTTTGTAAATTCCTTTATGGCAATGGGCCCGGTTATATCATTGGACAGCACCATATCTACATCGACATCCAAAAACTCCCCGGGTGCCACTTTTTTCCGATGGCTGTGTGAAGCCAGAATCATTTCAGCTAAAGTCATCGTATCCCCTATCAATTTATTCTACTATTTCAATTCTTGTGTAGAAACAGAAGCAGCAGCGCAATAACGGTAGCTGCCAGAGCAACGTAATACAAGCCGGCTCCAACCGCCAAACCTATTCCGGCTGCTATCCAGATGCTGGTTGCGGTAGTCAACCCTCGCACACCACCGCTTTCCCGGTGCATTATTGCCCCCGCACCGATAAAACCTATCCCCGTAACGATACCCGCCGCAATTCGTGAAGGGTCTCCGCCGGGAAAACCAGAGGTGGAAACCACAGTAAATATTGCCGCCCCTGTGGATATCAGCGCCAGGTCCCTGACACCGGCGGGTTTACCCGCTTTGCCCCGCTCATAACCAATGGCTCCACCCAGTAATGCAGCTACAAGCAGGCGCAGTATTACCTCAAGCTCTGTCCACACAGCTCTTCACCTCCGTTACCCGTTGCGTTCCGCCAGCAGCCGGTTCAAAGCATTCATATAGGCTTTGGCGCTGGCGGTTATTATATCCGTATCGGCACCGCGTCCGGTATAGCTCACCCCTTCGCTTTCAATGCGTATTAACACTTCACCGATTGCATCGATTCCTTCGGTAACCGATTTTACGGTGAATTCGGCCAGTTTATTAGGCACGGTCACAATCCGGTTGATAGCCTTGTATACAGCATCAACCGGTCCCGTGCCCAGAGCTGCATCACCCCTGGTTTGCCCGTCGGGGCAGGCAAGCACAACAGCCGCGGTTGGAATACCGGCGCCGCAGGTCACCTGCAGCATTTCGAGGTGATAAGCCCCTGCAAACGCCCGCTTTTCTTCGGCCAGCAGGGATTCTATATCCCGGTCGGTGACTTCTTTCTTCTTGTCCGCCAGTTCCTTGAAAGCCAGGAATGCCCGGGTAAAATCTTGCTCGCTCAGCGTGTATCCCAGTTCGGCAAGCCTCTCCTTGAAAGCATGCCGCCCGCTGAGCTTGCCCATCACCAGTGACGATGAAGGCACACCTACCTTTTGCGGGTCGATAATTTCATAAGTCTTGGGCATTTTAATAACGCCGTCCTGGTGGATTCCGGATTGATGCCGAAAAGCGTTAATGCCCACTATAGCCTTGTTGGGCTGAACCGGAAAGCCGGTAATTTCGCTGACCATCCGGCTGGTCCGATAAATATGCTCGGTGTTTATTCCGGTGTTTATGTTGTATAGATCCTGCCGGGTAGCAATCGCCATGACGATTTCTTCAAGTGAAGCATTGCCTGCCCGCTCACCGATACCGTTTATGGTGCATTCGACCTGGCGTGCGCCTGCCCTGATAGCCGAAAGGCTGTTGGCTACTGCCAGGCCGAGATCATTATGGCAGTGGACGCTTATCACCGCCCGTTCAATATTAGAAACGTTTTCCATCAAAGAGTGTATCAAATCGCCGAACTCTTCCGGCATGGCGTAACCAACGGTGTCCGGAATGTTGACGGTGGTCGCTCCACAGCTGATAGCCCTTTCAACCAGCCGGTAGATAAATTCCGGTTCAGCCCGGCTGGCGTCCATCGGGGAAAACTCGACATCCGATAAATATCCCGCAGCATGAGCTACCATGCGGCCGGCGAGGTCGAGAACTTCCTCAGGACTTTTATGCAACTGGTGGGCCATCTGTATCTCGGATGCAGAAATGAATATATGTATCCGTGGAGCGGCAGCGGATTTTACAGCCTCCCATGCCCGGTCTATATCCTTCTGGTTGGCTCTGGCCAGGCCGCACACCACCGGGTCTTTCAATTCACGGCTGATCAGGCTAACCGCCTCAAAATCTCCGGGGGAACTTATCGGAAAACCGGCTTCGATGACATCAACGCCCAGCTTTTCCAGCTGCAGTGCAATTTCCAGCTTTTCTTCTTTGTTGAGGGTTGTGCCGGCTGCCTGTTCGCCATCCCTCAGTGTGGTATCAAAAATGATAACGTTTTCCATAGTTTACTCCTGCTCAAATGATAAAACTCTTATCCTGCCAAACCCCTCCGCCCCTTTACCGGGGGGAGGGGCCGGTAAGGATGAGCCTTGTCTTTCGAGCAAGGTAAATCAGGCTATTGTCGTTGCTGCTTTTCAATACCATAATACCGGAAATTTATATGTGTGAATTTATTACTTTGTATCCTTGAGCCACGGCATCATTTCCCTGAGTTCAGCGCCTACTTCTTCAATCAAATCATTCTCTTCGGCACGTTTGAGGGCATTATACACCGGGCGGTTTGCCTGGTTTTCCAGAATCCATTCCTTGGCAAAAGTACCGTCCTGGATTTCGGCCAAGACGTCGGCCATTTCATCCAGGACCGAGTCATTGATGACCCTGGGGCCGCGGGTATAGTCGCCGTATTCGGCGGTATCGCTTACCGAATAGCGCATGTAATTCATGCCGCCTTTGTAAATCAAATCCACGATCAGCTTGAGTTCATGCAGGCATTCAAAATAGGCAATTTCCGGTTGATAACCTGCTTCAACCAGGGTGTTGAATCCGGCTTTTACAAGGCTGGTCACTCCACCGCACAATACTGCCTGCTCGCCAAAAAGGTCGGTTTCGGTTTCTTCTTCGAACGAAGTCTCGATGACCCCGGCTTTACCCGAACCGATGCCTGCTGCATATGCCAGTGCCAGGTCCAGGGCTTGACCGCTGGCGTCCTGGAACACAGCAACCAGAGCGGGAGCCCCGGTACCTTCAACAAATACCTGGCGCAGCATGTGCCCCGGGCATTTCGGAGCTATCATAGTAACATCCACATCCTCTGGAGGGACAATCTGGTTATAGTGAATATTGAAACCGTGGGCAAACATCAGCATTTTACCGGCTTTCATCTCCGGTTCGATAGCACGGATATAGATTTTTGCCTGAGCAGTATCGGGCGCCAGCATCATGATTATGTCAGCTTTCCTGGCCAGTTCTGCGGCATCCGTCACTTCAAATCCTGCCTGCCTGGCTGCCTGATAGCCCCTGGAGCCCGGTACTTCGGCTACAATAACGTTCACGCCGCTGTCTCTCAGGTTCTGAGCCTGGGCATGCCCTTGAGACCCGTAGCCGATAATGCCGACAACTTTGTTTTTAATCAGTTCCAGATTACAATCCTTATCGTAATAAATGGTCGCCATAATTCACCTGCCTTCTTATTGTTTCTTTTCTATTATTATTCCACATTGGACTTAAATTCTACAGCGATGCCGTATCGCCCCGGGTCATGGCGATGTAACCGGTGCGGGCTATTTCCTTGATACCGAAAACCTTCAACAGCTTGAACAGGGTCTCTACCTTGGAACTGTCACCGGTTACCTCGACCGTTACCGAATCACCGGCTACATCCACGATCTTTGCCCGGAAAATATCGACTATCTGGATGATCTCGCTGCGTGTGTTGGAATTGGCATGCACTTTAATCAATGCCAGTTCGCGGGTAATGGTATCCCGCATGGTTATGTCGGTAACCTTGACTACGTCGATTATTTTTTCCAACTGCTTGCGGACCTGTTCTACCTGCACGGTTGATCCGTCGACAACGATAGTCACCCGGGAAATATTGGCCAGTTCGCTGTGGCCTACGGCAATGCTCTCCATGTTAAAACCGCGCCGCCTGAACAGGCTGGATATCCGGTTAAAGACACCGGGTTTATCCATAACCAAAGCCACTATAGTGTGCTTTTGCGTGGCCATTTTAACACCTCTTTTCTCGGAGTTTCCATGACTTCGGCCAGGCTGGCCCCCGGCGGAACCATCGGGTATACATTTTCTTCCGGCTCAACAACAAAATTAAGCAAAAAGCTGCCCGGTTGTTCGATGGCTCGCTGTATCGCAGGCTCGACATCCTGCCTGTGTTTTATGTTAATGGCAGGGATACAATAGGCTTCAGCGATTTTTACGAAATCGGGGCAAGCCAGCGGTGTAGCCATATAGCGTTTGCCATAAAACATTTCCTGCCACTGCCGTACCATACCCAGGTAGCCGTTATTCATGATAGCAATTTTCACCGGCAGCTTTTCCTGTACTATCGTAGCCAGCTCCTGTATCGTCATTTGAATGCTGCCATCACCAGCGATGCACCAGATGTCTTCCCCGGGACGCCCGACAGCTGCGCCCACCGAGGCAGGCAGCTCAAAACCCATTGTGCCCAATCCGCCTGAGGTTACCAGTGTGTTGGGCCTGTCGAAAGTATAGTACTGTGCCGTCCACATCTGATGCTGGCCGACACCGGTAATAACGGTAGCCCGACCTTCGGTCGCTTCCCAGATCTTGCGTATGGCATACTGGGGCAGTATGCTGTCGCTATCCCCAATATGCAGCGCCGGATGCTGCAGCCGCAGAGCTTCCAGCTGGCTGAGCCAATCGGGATTTTGCTTCGGTTCGATGTATTTATTGAGCCCCTTGAGCACAGCTTTCACGTCTCCCACTATGGGCACATCCACCTTGACGTTTTTGCCGATTTCAGCCGGGTCGATATCGATATGAATCACTTTGGCATGAGGGGCAAACCCGCTTATTTTTCCGGTAGCCCGGTCATCGAAACGCATGCCTACGGCAATCACCAGGTCGCAGGCATCTATAGCCATGTTGGCACAGGCCATACCATGCATGCCCAACCACCCATAGGACAAAAAGTGGGAGCCGGGAAACGCACTGATACCCAGCAGAGTTGTTATCACCGGAATCTGGTTGTTCTCCGCTAGTTCTTTCAACTCATCGTAAGCTTCAGCTATTATTACACCATGGCCAGCCAGAATTACCGGTTTGGCGGCATCTTGAATTACCCTGGCGGCCTTTTTAAGCTGGGATGGGTGGCCCTGGGTAGTGGGCTTGTAGCCGGGCATAACCAGCCGAGCCGAATAATCGAATTCAGCCATATCAACCTGAACGTCCTTGGGCATGTCTATAAGTACCGGGCCCGGCCGGCCGGTGCGTGCAATATAAAAAGCTTCTTTTACGGTCTGGGCAACCAGGCTGGCATCGTTTACCAGGTAGTTATGCTTGGTAATGGGCAGCGTAATACCCGTGATGTCGATTTCCTGGAACGCATCTTTACCGATAAACGGCCGGGCAACCTGACCGGTAATGGCAATTATCGGAGTCGAATCAAGATAGGCATCCGCGATGCCGGTTACCAGGTTGGTCGCACCCGGCCCGGAGGTAGCAAAGCATACGCCGGGTTTTCCGGTAACCCGGGCATAACTGGCTGCAGCATGAGCCGCTGCCTGTTCATGTCTTACCAGCACGTGGCGCAGTTGAGGATACTGGGTGAGCGTATCATAAAGCGGGAGTATCGACCCCCCGAGAATACCGAATATTACGTCGACTCCCTCTTTTATCAAGCTTTCACATAATATTTGAGAACCGGTCATTTTCATAGCAGTTACCTTTTCTGGCCCCTTATTCTTGCCTGTACACAGCGCCTGTACTGGCCGAGGTTACCTTTTCAGCATATCTTTTCAGAAACCCGGATAGTGTGGCGGGATTTCTTTCGACCATGGCCTGCAGACGGTTTTGTATTTCAGCCCCGTCAAGCTCGACATCGATACGGTATTCATTAATATCGATGTTAATCATATCGCCTTCTTTGACAGCTCCTATCGGCCCGCCTGAAGCCGCTTCAGGAGAAACATGCCCGATGGCTGCTCCGCGGGTTGCGCCGGAAAACCGGCCGTCGGTAATAAGGGCGACATCCTTATCCCTTCCCATGCCGCTCAGCAAAGAAGTCGGGGTAAGCATTTCCCGCATGCCGGGGCCACCCTTCGGCCCTTCAAAACGGATTACCAGCACCTCTCCTGAATTGATTTCATTATCCAAAATTGCCCGGGTAGCATCTTCCTCGCTCTCAAATACCCGCGCCGGCCCCCGGTGAGCCATCATCTCCGGTGCCACTGCGGAACGTTTCACCACCGCCCCTTCGGGTGCAATATTGCCGAACAGAACCGCCAGTCCTCCCTTTTGAGCATAAGCCGTTTGTGCAGAACGTATCACATCGCTGTCGAGCACCGGGGCGTCTCCGGCAATTTCTCCGATGGTCTTGCCGCTAACCGTAGGCTGAGCCGTATTTAACAGGGATTTAAGCTGGTGCATTACCGCCGCTATCCCTCCTGCCCGGTTCAGATCTTCAATATGATAATGCCCGGCTGGCCTGAGCTTGCACAGGCATGGTGTTACATCGCTGAGCTCATTGATGCGGGACATCGGGTATTCGATTCCGGCTTCCCCGGCTATAGCCAGCAAGTGCAGTACGGAATTGGTGCTGCCGCCCAGAGCCATATCGACCATGAAGGCATTGTCTATTGCCTGCCGGTTAATAATATCGCATGGCAGTAAACCGTTTTCTATTATCTGCATAATCCGGCTGCCTGCCTGATAAGCCAGCCTGGAGCGGCCGCTGTCGATAGCCGGTATGGTGCCATTACCGGATAAAGCTATTCCCAGCGCTTCGGTAAGGCAGTTCATGGTATTGGCAGTAAACATACCGGAACAGCTACCGCAACCCGGACAGGCAGCCTGTTCCAGCACCTGCAGTTCCTGCTGGCTCATTTCGCCGCGTTTTACCTTACCTACAGCTTCAAAGACATGGCTGAGATCGACGGAGGCCATTCTGCCACCAATGCTCATTTTGCCCGAGAGCATCGGGCCGCCGCTTATGAATATCGAGGGTATATTCAGCCGCACAGCTGCCATGATCATGCCCGGAATGACTTTGTCGCAATTGGGCATGAAGACCAGGCCGTCAAACGCATGCGCCTCGGCCATAATTTCGACGGAATCACATATCAACTCCCGGGACGGCAGAGAATACTTCATACCTTTATGGTTCATTGCGATGCCGTCACACACGGCAATGGTATTGAACTCGAAAGGTACGCCGCCGGCTGCCCGTATGCCGGCTTTTACCGAACCGGCCAGTTGCGCGAGATGCTTATGCCCGGGTACCACCTCGTTAAAACTGTTGACAACGCCTATGAAAGGTTTTTCCATATCCTCCGGGTTAACACCCAGGGCGTACAGCAGTGAACGGTGAGGAGCTCGCTCTATGCCTTTTTTAACAGCTTCGCTACGCATTAATCGTCTCCAACTTGAAATAATTAAAAACCCGTCCGCAAAAGGGACGGCAGTAAAGACAAAAAGCCCCGTCTTAATGTGTGCCTAAAATAGCACGTTGTTCGGCTGATTGTCAAGAATAACCATAGCCGCCATAAGGTGCTTTGACGATAAATGCTCTGTTATTTCGACAGGTTCGTCGATATGTTAAATTCAAGCCTCAAGCTGCATAATTTTCTCAACCCTTCGTTGATGCCGCCCGCCTTCGAACCGCGTCTCCAAAAACACCCTGACAATCTGATCAACCGGCTCAGTGGGCACATCGCCTGGCAAACAAAGAACATTGGCATCATTGTGCTGGCGGGCGCGACGGGCACAAAATGTATCGTAACACATCCCGGCGCGTATTCCGTCTATTTTATTGGCAGCCATGCACATACCAATCCCGGTGCCGCATATCAAAATCCCACGTTCATATCCGCCGCCGGCTACGGCTTTACCCACAAGTCCGGCTATATCCGGATAGTCCACCGGCTGTTCATCCAGGCATCCAAAATCTTTAAGTTCATATGCACTGCCTTCGAAAGCTTTCATGATAACCAGTTTTACCTTATAACCCCGATGATCGCTGCCGATTGCTATTTTCATTTTCGCCGCCTCCTTATTCTACGCTGCATATTTGGTTAATACGGTCCCTCCCTACCGGTCCGGTGCGAAGAATTCTGGGAACCGTACAGGTCAGATCTATTATAGTGGATTCAACCCCGCTTTCAACGCGGCCCCCATCGACGATAAAATCCACCCGGTGTCCCAGCGTGTTTTGTACTTCTTCACCGCTCGTTGCGCTTGCCTGCCCTGAAATATTGGCGCTGGTGCCACATATGGGCTTTCCGGTTCTTTCAGCCAGAAGTACGGCAACCGGGCATGCCGGCAATCTTACAGCCACCGTATTTTTGCCGCCGGTAACGACATCCGGCACGTTATTTGAACGGGTCAGTATGATAGTGAGAGCCCCGGGCCAGAATGCATCTATGAGTTTACATGCAACAGGGGTTATTTCACTTACGATTGTTTTCAATTGCGTTATGTTCGCTACGATTAAAGGCAGGGCACAAGACCGCCTGCGCTCTTTTATGGCATATACCCTCTCGATTGCCGGTATGCAATCATAGCAGGCGCCCAGCCCATAAACGGTATCCGTCGGAAAGGCTGCAACGCCGCCGGATTTCATGATTCCGGCTGCCATTTCTACCTGTTGGTTTAGACTTAATTCAGGATGAATATTCGCCAATTCAAACTGCCCCGATAAACTTGACGCTAGTATAGCATAATGATAATCTTTGACTAAAAGGTTACAAATATGAGCCAGCAACCCCAGGATATTGAGCCCGAAGATAGCTACCGAGTTTCTACCAGCGGAGATCTAGAAGTCTCTACGTACCTGGAAATTTCCAGGGAAATTAAAGGGGAGCAGCCCCTGGTTTCACCTGCAGCCGGCCCCGAACGGCAGGAAACCATAATAATTATCGATTTCGGCTCCCAGTACAGCCTTCTGATCGCCAGGCGCGTCCGTGAACTCAATGTTTATTGTGAACTCATCAGTCATGATACCCCGTGGGAAAAAATCTCCCATTTAAACCCCAGAGGCTTTGTTCTTTCCGGTGGGCCGGGCAGCGTTTATGCCCAGGATGCTCCGCTGGCGCCCGCTTATGTATATTCTTCAAGGCTGCCGGTGCTGGGCATCTGCTACGGGCAGCAGGTCCTGGCTTACCAGCTCGGCGGTAAAGTGGAACCGGGAACCGCGCGCGAATACGGCCATTCCCTGTTGCACCTGAACTCAAAGGATTCACCATTGTTTGCCGATATCCCGGAATCGTCACCGGTTTGGATGAGCCACGGAGACAGAGTAGTTGAACTGCCTCCGGGTTTTTCAGCTATGGCCTACACGGAAAATTCCCCCATGGCTGTAATGGGTAACAAAGAGAATTTTTTCGGGTTGCAGTTCCATCCTGAAGTAGCCCATACTCCCTACGGCAAGACCATACTGAAAAACTTTATTTACAACATATGCGGATGCCACGGCAACTGGACTACCGGGAACTTTATTCAGGAAAGCATCGCCCGCATAAAAGAAGATGTCGGCGCCGGCAAGGTTATCAATGCCCTATCCGGCGGTGTTGATTCCTCAGTGGTTGCTACCCTGATTCACCGTGCTGTCGGCGACCAGTTGACGTGCATATTCGTCAATAACGGTCTTCTCAGGCGCCAGGAGGGTGAACGTACGCTTAAGGTATTTCAGCAGAACCTTGGCATGCGAATAAATTATGTAGATGCCTCCCAGAGGTTTTTAAACCGTCTCGAAGGTATAACCGACCCGGAAACCAAGCGCAAAACCATCGGTGGGGAATTCATCAATATATTCGAAGAAGAAGCCTCCAAGCTGGGCAAGGTTGATTTCCTGGCACAGGGTACTCTTTACCCGGATGTCATTGAAAGCGTGTCTTCGGTAAGCAAGGCTTCGGCCAAAATCAAAACTCACCACAACGTCGGCGGCCTCCCCACCCATATGACCTTCAAACTGCTTGAGCCGTTACGGTTTCTTTTCAAGGATGAAGTACGCAAAGTCGGCCTTGAACTGGGTCTGCCGGAAGAGATGGTCTGGCGCCAGCCGTTCCCCGGACCGGGGCTTGCCATACGAATAATCGGTGAAGTAACCAAAGAAAAACTGGATATTTTAAGAAGCGCCGACTGGATAGTAATGAATGAAATCAAAAAAGCCAAGCTCTACGGTGAGCTATGGCAAAGTTTTGCCATCCTGACTGACGTAAAGAGTGTCGGCGTTATGGGTGATTACCGCACCTACGGATATCTGGTAGCATTGCGAGCTGTAACCAGTATCGATGCCATGACTGCCGACTGGGCAAGGCTGCCTTATGACCTGCTGGCCACCATATCCAACCGCATCGTCAATGAAGTGGATGGAGTCAACCGGGTGGTCTATGACATAACTTCGAAGCCCCCGGGAACTATCGAATGGGAATAGCGATATGAATGTGTTTGTTGTCGGTAACGGTGCCAGGGAACATGCAATCTGTGTCAAACTGGCCCAAAACCCCAAAGTAACCAAAATATTTGCTGCTCCCGGAAATGCCGGCACGGCATCTATTGCTGAGAATGTTGGGATCAAAGTTGATGACATACCCGGGCTGATACAGGCGATTACCAGCCGGCCTGTTCACCTGGTCGTCATCGGCCCGGAAATACCTCTTGCCAGAGGTTTAGCCGAAAACCTTCTCATGCGGGGAATGGAAGTGTTCGGGCCAACTTCAGCAGCCGCCCATATAGAGACCAGCAAGGCCTTTGCCAAGGATTTCATGTACCGCCACGGCGTACCTGCCCCGTCAAGCGTTACTTTTTCAAATTTTAATGATGCTCTGGATTATTTGAATGGTTCGGTTTTTCCCCTGGTTATTAAAGCCGACGGCCTTTCTCAAGGAAAAGGTGTAATCATCGCCGAAAATATCGAGGAGGCCAAATCTGCGCTTGACTATATCATGATGCAAAAAGCATTCGGCGAAGCGGGCAATTCAGTGGTAATCGAAGAATTCCTGTCCGGCCGGGAAGTCAGCGCGTTTGCATTTGCCGATGCCCACTCGACCAGCCCAGTAGTAGCCGCCTGCGACTACAAACGCATTTTTGACGGCAATAAGGGCCCCAATACCGGAGGAATGGGAAGCTACAGCCCCCCGGAATTTTTTACCCCGGAACTGGGCAAAGTTATTTCGGAAAATATTATGGATCCCGTAATAAAGCACATGCATGACGAACACCGTCCGTACAAAGGCATCCTTTATGGCGGATTGATGCTTACTCCGCAGGGACCCAAGGTACTCGAATTCAATGCCCGCTTCGGTGATCCTGAAACCCAGGTTATCCTTCCACGGCTGGAAACGGACCTGCTGAGCATTATGCAGGCTATATCCAACAACCAGCTGAACCGGCTCCGGATAAACTGGAGCCAGGATGCCTGCGTAGGTGTGGTCATGGCTTCGGGAGGGTATCCAGGCAAATATCAAACCGGCTTGCCGGTTAAGGGACTGGATGAGGTGGATAGCGACATCATGGTCTTTCATGCCGGCACGTCTCTGGATGATGACGGCCGCATAGTCACCAGCGGCGGCAGGGTTGTTACTGTGGTGGCCAAAGCTTCTACGCTGGAGCAGGCACGTGAAAGGGTTTACGACAACATCCGGCGCATCAGCTTCAAAGACTGTTATTATCGTAAGGATATCGCCTTGACCGGGCAGGCTTAACAGGAGTTTATTATGAGTAAAGTTGCCATTGTCATGGGGTCCAGATCCGACGCGGATACAATGCAGGCTACGCGTGAAGTGCTGGAAAAGTTCGACATTTGCGCTGAAACCTTCGTTATATCAGCTCATCGTACGCCCGAGAAAGCCCGTGATTTTGCCGTTAACGCAGAATCAAGAGGTTTTGAAGTGATTATCGCCGCTGCCGGTTATGCCGCCCATCTGCCGGGGGTGATAGCCAGCTGGACTACTCTGCCCGTCATCGGTGTACCCCTGGCTTCCAGCGACCTGAAAGGCATAGATTCCCTGTACGCCATAGTACAGATGCCGGCCGGCATCCCGGTTGCCACCGTTACCGTGGGGCTGGCAGGCGCCAAAAATGCCGGTTACCTGGCAGCCGAAATACTGGCTTTGAAATATCCGCTTATTAAGCAGTTGTTGCAAAAGTACCGCGATGAACTTGCCGGTTCTTAACCAAATTTCGAGGAGTCATTAATGATAGAAAGATACTGCCGGGCACAAATGAAGCAGGTTTGGAGTGAAAACAATAAATACACCAAATGGCTGGAAGTGGAAATCGCCGTTTGTGAAGCCTGGGCGGAAATCGGCCGTGTACCGCGAAATGCCATCCCGAAAATTAAACTGGCCCGTCTCGATATGAAACGGATGGCTGAAATACTCCAGGAAACCCATCATGACATGACGGCTTTTCTGGGGTCGGTATCTGAAAGTATCGGAACCGAATCCCGGTTTATTCACCTGGGACTCACCTCCAACGACGTAATGGATACGGCTCTGAGCCTGCAGATGGTCGAGGCTTCCAACCTGTTGTGCGAGGGGGTCAAGGATATCATCCACGTCCTGGCGGAAAAGGCCATGGAACATAAATATACCGTCATGATGGGCCGTACCCACGGTGTCCATGCCGAGCCCATCACTTTCGGTTTGAAACTGGCAGTCTGGATGGAGGAAATGAAAAGGCATCGCCAGCGTCTGATCGAAGCAACCCGCAATATTGGGGTTGGAAAAATCAGCGGAGCCGTAGGTACCTATGCCAATGTGCCGCCCGAGGTCGAAGAAAAGGCATGCACCCGGCTGGGCCTGGCACCGGCAGCCATATCCAATCAGATCCTACAGCGCGACCGCCATGCCCAGTTCGTAACTACTCTTGCCCTTATAGCAGGTTCGCTGGAAAAATTCGCCACCGAAATCCGGGCTCTGCAGAAAACCGAGTTCCATGAAGCTGAGGAGCCTTTTGCCGCAGGGCAAACCGGCTCTTCTTCCATGCCGCATAAACGCAACCCGGAACTTTGCGAAAGAATATGCGGCCTGGCCAGGCTGATAAGGGGTTATGCTCTGACATCGATGGAAAACATCGCCCTGTGGCATGAAAGAGATATCTCTCACTCGTCTAACGAAAGGGTTATCCTGCCTGACAGCTGTCTGCTTCTGGATTATATGATGGGCCTGTTTTCCGGCATCATGAGCGACCTCAAGGTCTTCCCGGACAACATGAAACGCAACATGGACCTGACCCGCGGCCTGCTCTTTTCACAGCGGGTAATGCTGGCGGTTATCGACAAGGGATTAACCCGCAAGGAAGCTTACGACATAGTCCAGGACAACGCCATGAAGAGCTGGAACGGAAAAAGAAAATTCATAACCCTGCTCAAAGCCGACTCCAGGGTAAACACGCTCTTTTCCGAGGAAGAAATCGATGCACTTTTCGACTACAACTATTACATCAAGCATGTAGACGATATCTTCAAACGCCTTGGCCTTACCCGCAGCCAGTGGAAGAAACGAACCTCGGCATCTGCCGGTAACCTTGCACCGGGAGCAATATAATGACTGACAAGGCAAACGTTATACTCAAGACCGACCTGCCTCTGCCTCTTTTTATTCGCGGCAAGGTACGTGATACCTACGATATCGGCAAGTACCTGCTTATCGTCACTACCGACCGTATCTCGGCTTTCGATGTAATCCTGCCCTGCGGCATTCCGGACAAAGGCAGGGTTTTAAACCAGATGTCGGCTTTGTGGATGGAAAAAACAACCCACATTCTGCCCAATCATCTGGTTGAAACCGTAACCGACGCCTCCGTTCTGGATAAATACCTCCCCGCCAGTAAACGTTTTGCTTACCCCGAATACCTGGAGGGCCGTTCCATGGTGGTGAAGAAAGCCGACCGTATCGCCGCAGAGTGCGTAGTGCGCGGTTACCTGGCAGGTTCAGGCTGGACAGAATACCAGCAAAAAGGTTCGATATGTGGTGTCAGGGTACCATCCGGGCTTGTTGAAAGCCAGAGCTTGCCCGACCCTATATTTACTCCCACCACCAAAGCTGATGAAGGCCATGATATGCCCATGGAATACAGTTCTCTCGAGCAGTCCGTCGGCAGTGAAATAGCAGCCGCCCTTTCACATTATTCGATTGAAATCTATTCTTTTGCCCGGGAGTATGCCCTGGAACACGGCTTCATAATCGCCGATACAAAGTTTGAATTCGGCACCATCGACGGCCAGCTGTTAGTTATCGACGAGATGTTGACACCGGATTCATCACGTTTCTGGGATATCACAACCTACAAACCCGGGCAACCCCAGGACAGCTTCGATAAACAGCCCGTCAGGGACTGGCTTTCAGGCAGCGGCTGGAATAAAATGCCACCGGGCCCTGAACTGCCGCCGGAAGTCATTGAAAAAGCCTCCCGGCGTTACCGGGAAGCTTTCGAAAGAATAACAGGCAACAAACTCGCCTGAAATCTATAGCAGCTCTTTAGTGCTGGGAATATCGCCGGCAGTCCTGGGATCTATCCTGGTCGCCTTTTCCAGCGCTCGCCCGAGAGCCTTGAAAAAGGCTTCCGCCTTATGGTGGTCGTTAGTGCCGTAGGCAATCCCTCCATGTAAATTGAAGCGGCCTTCCTGAGCAAAAGTTTCCAGAAAATGACGGATCAGGTCGGTAGCAAAACCGAACAGGTCGTTGCCTTCAAACTCAATATCCAGAACGGTATAACTTCTTCCGCTGAGGTCCAGTGCAACAGTAGCCAGGGCGTCATCCATGGGAACAATGGCATCTCCCATGCGCACGATACCCCTTTTTTCACCCAGAGCCTGGTCCAACGCCTGGCCGAGTACTATGGCCACATCCTCCACCAGATGATGAGTATCATCCCCGGTAGCCGAGATTGTTAAATCGAATTTTCCATGACGGGCGAGCTGTTCCAGCAGGTGGTCGAACAACCGGATACCTGTGCTTATCTCTGCCTGGCCTTTGCCGTCAAGATCCAGGTTGACGCTGATGGTAGTTTCTCTGGTTTCTCTTTTCCTGGCTGCGGTTCTATTCAACACTGCATGCCCTCCACCATAATTTCGTTCAATGTATCCAGCAATATTTCGTTGTGTATGGGTTTACCGACGCTTATACGTATGCAGGTATCAAGTTCGGGAGAGTCGAAATGCCTGACCAGTATACCTCTTGATTTCAACTCGCCGGCAAGTTTGCCGGCATGCCGGTTGTAAATCCGGCACAGGATGAAGTTGGCTTTTGAAGGCAAGGGGTCAATGCCTTCGATCTGTTTCAACCTGCCAAAAAGCCGCTCTCTTTCCATGATAATGCTGTCCACCCGTCCGAACAAATATTCTCTGTCTTTCAGTGATTCTATGGCGGCAATCTGGGCTGCAGTGTTGATGCTGTAGGGATCTTTTATGCGTAATATATATTCAGCCAGCTTAGCCGGAAACACACCATAACCGATACGCAGCCCGGCAAGCCCCGCCCATTTGGAAAAGGTACGCAGCACAATCAGGTTATCATATTGCTCCACCAGGGGCATGACCGTTTCCTTGCTGAACTCATAGTACGCCTCATCCACAACTACAATCACTCCGGTCTGAAGCAACTGGAGGATCTTTTGTCTTGCGGCCGGGTTTCCGGAGGGGTTATTGGGGTTTGCCAGAAATATAAGGCGTGTTTTGGGAGTAACGTGTTTTTCGACCGCGGCAACGCTGAAGTCGAACGAGTCATCTCTTTTTATTTCGATTACTTCTGCCCTGGCCAGTCTGGCATAGAAAGAGTACATGGCGAAAGTCGGCGGCATATTGATCAGTTCGTCTCCGGGATTGATAACCAGGCGGACTATCAGGTCAATTAACTGGTCGCTCCCGGCGCCGGCAACAATACATTCCACCGGGGCGGCAGTATACGCGGAAAGCTGACGCCGGAGTTCCGTTTGCAAAGCATCCGGGTAGACACTATAACTGATCTCCTCTTTTAGAGCTTCGGTTACGGCGGGCGAACAACCATATGGATTCTCGTTGGCATCAAGTTTGATGATATCTTCCGGATTGAGCCCGTACTTCTCTTTCATAAATTCGGGCGAAGTATGAGCCGGATAGCTGGTAAAACTCTTCAAATCCGAACGAACAAATCTTTCAATCCCAGATTTTTCCATTTTATTCCATCCGGTTCTTCAGCCGGTTTTCGATGGCCGCGGCATGAGCCGTCAAACCCTCAGCCCTGGCCAGCACGGCTGCCGCCGGTCCAAGTTCCTTCAATAGTTCCGAAGTTACATTAATTACATTATAATAGCGCAAAAAGCTGGCAACGTTAAGCGGAGAACTGAACCTTGCAGTTCCACCGGTGGGCAGGGCATGGCTGGGTCCGCATACGTAATCCCCCATGGCAACGGCAGGATACTGTCCGGTAAAAATACACCCGGCATTATAGAAACGGGTATAATCCAGTTGCCTGGCAACATCCAGGACCAGATGTTCCGGAGCATACATGTTAACCAGTTCCACCACTTCCTCGAAATTGTCTATCAAAACAATAAAACCATAAGCATCTATGGATTTGCGGGTAATTTCGGAGCGGCTGAATTGTTGAGCAGCTTCAGGCAGCATCCGGTTAACCCGCTCAGCCAAATCCCGGGAAGTGGTAATCAGTATCGACTGGGCCATCGCGTCATGTTCGGCCTGGGCCAGAATTTCAAATACTACGTTTTCAGGGTCAGCGGCGCCGTCAGCAACAACGATCACTTCACTCGGGCCCTGCAAACCGTCTATATCAACGGCGCCGAATACCTGTTTCTTGGCCAGCATGACGAAAATATTGCCCGGGCCGCATATCTTATCCACCTTTGGCACGCTCTCTGTGCCATATGCCAGGGCGGCGATCGCCTGGGCGCCGCCGACGGCAAACACCCGGTCCACGTCGGCTATATGCGCCGCGGCCAGTGTAAGCGACGGAATTCTGCCATCCCTGCCGGGAGGCGTAGCCAGGATAACTTCTGCAACACCGGCACACCTGGCCGGTATGGCCGTCATCAGAACTGATGACGGATAACAGGCAGTACCGCCAGGTGCATAAACGCCAACCCTTTTTAACGGAACGCACACCTGTATACAGGAGTTGATTTCAACCCGGCCGGCAACAGCCCTGCGCTGGACATCATGAAAATCCTTTATCCTTGAGGCGGAGGTTTGTAAGGCGCCGGTAATTTCCCTGCTGGTTGAATCGAACGCTTTTTGCATCTCGCTTTTGGGTACTTCTATTGATTCCACCTCAACCCCATCGATAAGGCGAGTGTACCTTTTCAGCGAGGCATCTCCGTCTTGCTTTACTTGTTGAAGAATCCGGGTAACTGCTTCTTCGGCGCTGGACAGGCCGAACATCTGCTGGAGGCGGTCTTTCAGGCCGGGGTTTAGCCTGTATTCGGTACCGGCTGCGGTGCGGTCAAGCAGTTGCCGTGCCTTGTCGAAGCCGGTTATAAGTTTCATCTTAATCCTCTTCCAGCCCTTTTTGTAGAAGCTCGACCAGGTTGCCGATTATGCGGTCCCTGGCGGGATCACTGCTTTCCTTCTTCCTGCCAATCAGGCAAGCAGTGGATATAAACAGGGTGTCGACAATGCTCAGGTTATGCCGGGCTATAGTTCCACCGGTTTCAGTGTTTTCAATCAGCATATCGGCATCTTCCGGAATAAAGGCTTCGGTAGCGCCCCAGGTAGGTATGATGCAATACCTGCCCAGGCGTTTTTCCTGGGCATACCTGTCGGCAATATTTATATATTCGGTAGCTATGCGGTATGGTGCTTGCGTACCGGTACGCACATTTTCCAGCTGCCTTACGCTGTCAATGCCGATTTTGCCATCGACTACCGCCACAATTCTGACTTTGCCGTATTTCAAATCCAGAAGCTCAACCAGAGGGCTGGTGGGGAACTGGTAAAGGTGGTCAACAAGCCAGTCCCTTCCCGTAATGGCTACGTCGAACCTGCCATTGGCGACCTGCAGGGGCATATCCTGGGGACGTATCACCTTGATGGATATGCCGTCCATGCCGCTCGCCGGCCGCCGGTTGCCGTCCGGCGAAGGATAATCCTGGATATCGATACCTGCCCGGTCGAGTATTTTACGCACATGGGCTTGCTGGTGCCCGTCCGGCAGCGCCAGGCGCACAATGCCGGTTTTTTCTTCCTTCCTGCCTGAATGCCCGGCAGAGGCCGCAGCTACACCGGTTGCGGCAGAGGCGGTTCGTTCCGGTACTTGTCCGGGCTGTATGGAAGAAATTATTCCGGATATATCTCGGGAAACCAGACTCTCGCGGTTGGCTATCAGCACTGCTTCGGACTGCAGCACGGTAGCGATAGTTTTAAGGCCGCGCGCCGCAACCTCGCCTGCATTTTCGGCTGAGAGTATAACCACGTCCGCATCATCCGGGGGATAGCCCTCTGCTCCGCCCCATACGGGAAATATGAGAAAATGCCTGAGTCTTAATCCTGCTGCGAATTCCTGGGCAATATTGGGGTATTCGCTGGCGATACGAACTTCTTTGAAAATATTATGTAAATCTGAAGCCTGCCTTACCGGAGAGCACGGGGATACGGCGGCAAACAGGGTCTTATTGCCATAACCCAGCCGCTTTAAACTTACCAGTGAACTGGACGGGTAACGGCTGGTCAGCTCTTCGACCCATTCGAAAGAACAAATCCCGACATCATAATTGCCGGTAGATACCTGTATTGGTATATCCTTGTCCTGGAGAATCTTGATTTGAGAGCCGGGATATTTGGCAGCCTTCAACCGGTAAAGCCTGGCATTTTTAGAATAATCGTCCAGTTCCCAGCCTCCTTTATCCAGCAACCCGGCGGTTTCGGCCAGCAGAGGCCCTTTAGGCAAAGCAATTCTAAGCAACGCCCATCTCCATCTGCAGGTAATCAAGCAATTGCCTGGCTTCAGATATCTCGCGACCCATGCCGCTCTTTTCGTCCCGCAGCCGGTAACCGGCTTCTCCCGGGTATACTTCGATGGTAAACCGGCAAGACGGGCTCTCTCCACCAGCAGGCAGTATAACGATATTTAAACCTTCCCGGCGCAGCGATACTGCCAGCTTCAAGACGCCGGCAGCTGCTTCGCTGCCGCCTGTCTTAACAGCAATAACGTTATCTTCATCAGCCATTGCGCGCTGTAGCCCTACTGTACGCATCAATCGGTCCATATACAACCCGAATCCGGCAGCCGGTGTGACGGGTCCTCCGAGCAGGCCAACAAGATTGTCATAGCGCCCGCCGCCACCGATGATATCGTCACCGGACAAAAGGTGAAAGATAATACCGGTATAATATTCATAGCCTTTGGCCGATGCCAGGTTTATTTCACACTCATACCCCAGTGACTGAATCGTTTCGGCAACTCGAATAAAGTCATCGATGGCTTCATCAGCGTCACCAATCGCTTCATCCAGCAGAGCCTTCAGGTTTTTCAGGTATTCAACGGATTTGCCGGTGATGCCCAGCATTAAACCAAATACCCGGGCCAGTTCAGGGCTGGCGTCTTTAACTTTATCGATCGCTTTTTCGTTGCCATCGAGCAGTTCATCAAATACGCGCCCGTACTCCTCGGCCCCCAGCCCGGATTTTTCAAGTAAAGCCCGGATAAGTCCGGAATGAGACAGGCGTATGCGCACATCGGGAACTTTCAGTTGCTCGATTACTTCCATAGCCATTGCCACCAGTTCTCCATCTGCACCAGAAGAGCAAGAACCTATCAATTCAGCCCCCAGTTGCCAGCGTTCCCTGGTTTTTTTACCGGTAGAGTCGAACATGAAAGTGTTGGTAACGTACGCATATCTGGCCACTGTGCCGGCCGGTGTGGAACAGGAATGCATTCGAGCAACTGGTATAGTAGCATCCGGTTTCAGAACAACACGCTCGCCGCTCCAGCCGTCCCAGTCTAAAAACGAATAAGTGCGGCGTAGTTTTCCGGGTGTAAGCGTGCCCGCAGAAGTAAAGAGATAAAGGTATTCTATGGTTGGAGTGCGTATTTCCCGATACCCCCAACCGGAAGCAGCCTGGAGGAAAACGGTTTCTATAGACCTGAAGGCCGCCATCTCCGGTGCGGATAAATCCTTGAATCCCTGGCAACGCTGAATCATTCAATACCTCTCATGCGGAAAAACCTCGTAAATTCTACAATAGAACTTTCATGGGTTCAACTTTATTATACCTGTTTATGTGTTTGCAGGCAGTTGCGCCGGGCTTTTAGCCGGGATATACTCTTATTATGAAACAGGCTGACCGAATAAGGGCCGCTTGCGTCTTGATTGTTGCCTTAATCATTGGCTCGACCTCATCCTTCGGCCTTTTTGCCGCATCACCCGGCAAGCCGGTAATTGTCACGCTTGAACTCAAAGGGGTGGTTACCCCGGTTCAGGCCGATTATCTCGAGCGGGGATTTAAGGCGGCTGAGGATAATGACGCCAGTCTTATCGTCATTCAAATGGATACTCCCGGCGGCCTGGATGACGCCATGAGGGACATCATCCAGCTTATACAGAATTCTGCTGTTCCGGTAGCAGTTTATGTGATCCCCGGAGGCAGAGCCGCCTCTGCCGGATTCTTCATCACCATTTCGGCCGATATAGCCGCGATGGCCCCCAATACATCGATAGGTGCGGCTACGCCTGTTGCCCTTGGGCAGGGCGGCGAAACGGAGCTTTCGGATGAGTTGAAAGCGAAACTCCTCAATGATTCCATTGCTTACGCCAGATCACTGGCTGAAGCTCGCGGCCGCAATGCCGAATGGGCAGAGCTGGCCGTAAGAGAGGGAGCTTCAGTATCTGCCGGCCAGGCCTTGAGCCTTAACGTCGTCGATATTGTGCCTCTTTCATTAGACGGATTGTTGACAGGCATTGACGGAACAGATGTAACCCGGCCGGATGGTTCGACGGTTACCCTTTATACCAGCGAAGCGGAGTTTTACCCGGTTGACATGAGCTTCATGGAAGGATTACTGCTGGCCCTGAGCGATCCGAATATCGCCTATATTTTGCTCAGCCTGGCAATACTGGGCATTACGGTTGAAATCTTCAATCCCGGGTTGATTTTCCCCGGTGTTCTGGGAGGGGTTTGCGCTCTTATGGCCTTTTATTCCCTGGGGGTGCTGCCGGTGAATTACGCCGGAATCTTGCTGATGGTGCTGGCCATAGCCCTTTTCATCGCTGAAGCCCTGACACCCACATTTGGTATACTTACTGCCGGCGGTATCGTTTCTTTTGCCGCCGGTTCTTTAATTTTATTCAAAGGAGGTCCGTTATTTAGTGTGAATCCGTGGCTGATAGCAATCATACTTATTCTCATCACCGCTTTTCTGATCTTCGTCATACAAAGAGTGGTAGCAGCCCACCGCAACCGTACCAATACCGGAAGTGAAGACCTCATAGGCCGCCGGGTGCCGGTGCGTACCCCGCTGGCTCCGAAAGGTACCGTATTTTATGAGGGTGAAATCTGGAAGGCGGTTCTGGACGAAGGCAGGGCCGAACCTGGTGAAACGGTGATTATTACGGGTTCAGAAGGTTTAACCCTGCATGTAACCAAGATCAATAAAGGAGGCAACTAGTGGATCTTATTTATCTGGCAATCGGTTTATTTCTGTTGTTTACCATCATTTCCATGTCGGTAAGGATTGTTTCGGAGTATGAAAGAGGGGTTATCTTCCGCCTCGGCAGGCTTATCGGCGCCAAGGGCCCTGGCCTTTTTTTCATCATCCCCTTTGTCGACCGGATGGTAAAGGTCGACCTCAGGGTCGTAACCATGGATGTGCCTTCTCAGGATGTTATCACCAAGGACAACGTTACTGTGAGAGTCAATGCCGTGGTTTATTTCCGGGTGGTTAACCCGACGGATGTTGTAGTCAAGGTCCTGGACCACATAAAAGCCACTTCCCAAATATCTCAGACCACTCTGCGCAACGTGCTGGGCCAGTCTGAACTGGACGAACTGTTGAGCAAAAGAGAGCAGCTTAACCAGACACTGCAGGAAATTATCGACGAACATACCGATCCCTGGGGTGTAAAGGTGAGCACGGTCGAAATCAAGGACGTCGAGCTGCCTGAATCCATGCGGCGCTCAATGGCCCGCCAAGCGGAAGCCGAACGGGAAAGAAGAGCCAAGGTTATACATGCCGATGGTGAGTTCCAGGCATCTGCCAGGCTCGCCGAAGCTGCCACCATTATCGCCAAAGAACCGGTAACCCTGCAGCTTCGCTATCTGCAGACTCTTACTGAAATCGCTACTGAAAAAAGCAGCACCATCGTTTTCCCGCTTCCCATGGACATACTGGCCGCTTTTGCCAAAAAAACCGAATAAGTTTTACCCGGGCCACTGCTCCTTGTCCGCAGGGAGCAGTGGCTACCTGGAGCGCAGGCTTACATCGCCCGCGGTAACCAGTCGCGTCTCCCCGGTACTCAATTGTAGCTTCAAGTGCCCTTCAGGCGTGACATCTTCGGCTGTGGCGCAAATAATACCTTCAGGTCCGGTGACCTCCACCTGGCCGCCCAGCATTAACATGTGCCGGCGCCACAACGGATATAGCGACTCCCCGCTTTTCAAGTGAGCGTAAAGCATATCAGCCACTTGCAGCAGCTTATGCAAAAAGGCTTCCCGGGAAATGCTTTTTCCGGCAACACCGGATACGTTTCCGGCCGCCATGGGCAGATCGCCCAGCTTGTTTAAATCCACGTCGATATTTACACCTATACCGAGTATGGCATAAAGCAGTTCTTGCTTTACTACCCGGCTTTCGATAAGGACGCCGGCTGTTTTGTTTCCATCGATCAGCACATCGTTAGGCCATTTGATGCCGGCGCCGCTTAAACCAAAATCTTCAGCGGTCAATACTACCGCCACTGCACCCAGCATAACCAGTTCATGCAAATATTTCAGCCCGGGGTAAAGAAGCACCGATATCGCCAGTCCGCCTTCAGGAGTTTGCCAGGTCCGGTCGAGTCTTCCCCTTCCATGGGACTGGTGAAAGCTCACCACCACGAGGCCTTCTGCGGCTCGCGCGAGGGCATATTCCCGCAGCGTGTCCATGGTAGAGGTAAGGGTCGGGAAATAAAGTATCTCCCTGCCGATCACCCCGGGTTTCGTTTCCACTAGTAAGATCTGCCGCCGGTGGCGTTGAAATCGAACATTTTCTGCAGCCGCTCCGGATTGGAACTCTTGGAGAGGGCTTCCTCTTTGGAAACCATATTCCCTTTAACCAGGTCGGCCAGAGACTGGTCAAGGGTTTTCATGCCGTCTTTGTTGTTGAGTTGGATTACGTTTGGCAGCTCGTATGTCCGGCCGTCTCGTATAAGGTTTCTTACGGCCGCGTTAGCCAGCATTATTTCAAAGGCGCCAACCCGGCCCTTATCGGAGGCCCGGGGCAATAACGCCTGAGAAAGGATGCCTTCGATACTCTGAGAAACCTGCAGGCGTATTTGAGACTGCTGGCCAGGGGGGAACATGTCTATAATCCGGTCGACAGTCTGGGCCGCGTCCCGTGTATGCAGGGTCCCCATCACCAGGTGCCCCGTTTCGGCCGCCCGTATGGCTATTGACATGGTTTCGGTGTCGCGCATCTCACCGACTACAATTACATCGGGGTCCTGGCGCAGGGAATGCTTCAAGGCCGCATCGAATGAATGGGTATCATCTCCCAGGTCCCGCTGGGCGATAAGGCACTTTTTGTTGCGATGCAGGTATTCGATGGGGTCTTCAATCGTAATTACGTTACAGGACTTGGTTTCATTAAGATAATCCAGCATGGCCGCCATCGTGGTAGATTTACCGCTGCCGGTAGGTCCGGTTACCAGGATCATGCCTCTGGGTTTCAATATCAGCTGTTTACACACCTGCGGCAAACCCAGTTCTTCAATGGTAAGTATTTTGAAAGGAACCACCCTGAAAGCCATACTCAATGTTCCCCGCTGCTGCATTACGTTGACCCTGTACCTGGCAAGGCCGGAAACGGAATAGGCAAAATCAAGCTCTCTGTTCTTATCAAAAACCTGGCGCTGTTCGGGAGAAGTGATATACTCAAACACTTTTTCCAGGATTTCCTGGGTCAAAGCGGGAAATTCTGCCTGAACTATCAGGTTTCCGTCAATCCGGAAAACCGGCGGACTTGGAACACGTAGATGCACATCCGAAGCCTTGAGCTCCACCATGCGCCGTAAAATATCGTCTATGTTCATTTCGTATTCTCCCTGCGTGCTTTATAATCCGTTTACATGGTAGCCGTTACAGTCATAACACCTCTGCTGGCAACAAGCCGGCATTTATTTTACCATGATTTCCTCCCGCCGGCTTGCGGCAGCAGGCAAGTTCATAATTGACAGTTGCAGGCCGGAATATTATCATTTAGTTTCAGTTGAATGTTGGCTGGTTGATAATTATGCCTAAAACTATCGAAGAAATAAACGCTAAAATCAAAGCTGGCAAGGCTGTGGTGGTCAACGCCGAAGAAGTCATCGGTATTGTCCGGGAAAAAGGTATCACCCGCTCAGCTATTGATATCGATGTGGTAACAACCGGAACCTTCGCCCCCATGTGTTCTTCCGGTATTTATTTTAATATCGGCCACTCCAAGCCGCGCATCAAGCTGGAAGCCGCCCGAACTTACTTAAACGATGTACCCGCTTATTCCGGGTTCGCCGCTATCGACATCATGCTCGGGGCTACCGCCCTGCCGGAAAGCGACCCGAGAAATAAAATACACCCGGGAGATTTCAATTACGGCGGCGGCCATGTGATCGAAGAACTGGTAGCCGGCAAGGATGTATGCCTTTCGGCTACCACTTATGGAACTGATTGTTATCCGCGCAAAAAACTGGAGACATGGATAAACATCCGCGACTTAAACGATGCCGTGCTTTACAACTTCAGGAATGCCTACCAGAACTACAATGTGGCAGTCAATGTGTCCGACAAGACCATCTATACCTACCTGGGTATATTGAAACCCCGTATGGGAAATGCTGTATACTGCTGCGCGGGCCAGCTGTCTCCACTGCTTAACGACCCCTGGTACAAAACCATTGGCATCGGCACCAAGATCTTTTTAGGCGGAGGCGCCGGGTATGTTGCCTGGCCGGGAACTCAATTCAACCCATCGGTTCCGCGTACTGAAGCCGGCGTTCCCAAACGGGGAGCGGCAACTCTTTCTCTTATCGGTGATCTTAAACACATGCACCCGCGCTGGCTGAGAGGGGTTAGTATGCAGGGTTACGGAGTTTCACTTTCGGTAGGTGTCGGTATCCCCATTCCTGTACTTAACGAGGAAATACTTGCACATACCGCCATAACCGATAACGATATACCTGCCACGATAATTGATTATTCGAGGGATTACCCCCAGAACCTGCCCGATGTTCTGGGTGAAGTAACCTATGCCCAGCTGCGCAGCGGCAGGATTCGGTTCAATAACAGAGATATCCCGACTGCCTCGCTCTCGAGTTATTCCAGAGCGCTGGAAATTGCCGATATTTTAAAGGAGTGGATAAATCAGGGCACGTTTCTGCTTTCCCAGCCGGTAACCCCGCTTCCCGGAATCGAAAGCGGCGTGGTTTTCAAACTCCTTAATTACCGCCCGGTCGAAAGGAACAATTCAGGCTAATTGCCTGGGGTCAACACAATGAAAGTATCACGCAAAATTGTTTTACACTTTCCTGCCCGGCTGACGGAGGAAGCGATTGCCTACCGCCTGGTAAAAGAATACAACCTTCAGTTCAATATCCTCAAGGCTTCGATAATACCCGACAGCGAAGGTTTCATCGTCCTTGAACTCACCGGTGAGCAGGAGGATTATGACCGCGGTGTCCGTTTTTTAACCAAAATCGGGATCAAGATCGAAGCACTCAGCCAGAATGTGGTAAGAAATGAAGACAAATGCACCCACTGCGGTGCCTGCCTGACGGTATGTCCTACCGGAGCATTCGAGATTGAACCGGGTACCCGGCGTATCCTTTTTATGCACGACAGGTGCATAGCCTGTTCCATGTGCCTCAAGGCCTGTCCGCCCAGAGCCATGGAACTTCACTTTTGAATGTATGAACCTAGAAACTATCGCCAGCGCGTTCAAGCCCGCGGTTTGATATCTTTCCAGGTCAGCCTGGACGAAACCGACCTTTTCATTCAGGCCCGTACGGACCTCTCGCGGCAAACCGCTGTTTTACTGGATGAATGCCGGTCCGTTATTACCAGCTATATCCGGTCGAACCCTGAATTCGGCTCATGCCTTTCGCCCCTGCCGCTGGACCGGCAGGCGCATGCATTAGTTCGAGAAATGTATTCGGCTTCCCAAAAAGCAGGCGTAGGCCCTATGGCCGGTGTAGCCGGCGCCGTCGCCGAATTTATCGGCCGCCGTCTGCTGGCAATGACTCCTGAAATAATAATAGAGAACGGCGGCGATGTTTTTATAAAAACTTCTATAACACGCCAGGTAGCCATATATGCCGGAAACTCTCCACTTTCCGGCAAGATAGGACTGGTGGTCATGCCTGAAAATACTCCTGCGGGAATTTGTGCTTCATCAGGCACAGTCGGCCCTTCACTCAGCTTTGGCAAAGCCGATGCCGCCGTAGCCATCAGCCCTTCCTGCACACTGGCGGATGCGGCCGCTACTGCCATCGGCAACACAGTTACCTGCCCTGATGCAATTGCAGACGGTCTTGACCGGGCTAAAAATATCGAAGGCGTCAGCGGCGCCGTGATCATTATCGGTGAACGGATGGGCGCCTGGGGCAATATTGAGCTGATAAGGCTTGATTAGTGTATTTCAATGCAACTATAATTTCTATTAATGCACAACGAAACTAAAATTGTACCGGCTATTCTCACTGATGAGCCGGCCAAGCTCGCTTTGATGGTAGAGGACTCACGCCGATTTACCGACTGGGTTCAAATCGACCTGATGGACGGTCAGTTTGTGCCTTCATCCAGCATCACACCGGCAAACCTTGAAGAAATACGCCCCAAAATTGGCTGGGAAGCCCATATCATGGCGCTGCATCCTGAACATATGCTCGAACAGATAAGCCGGGCCGGTGCCAAAAGGGTTATTTTTCATCACGAAGCCACCACCAGGCACACTGAAGTAATCCGCATGGCTCGTGAGGTCAATTTAGAAGTCGGCGTAGCCATTAATCCCGAAACTCCGGTGGAGGCCGCAAAGGACTATGCCCCGATCATCGATTGCGTTCTGCTCATGACGGTTAATCCGGGTTTTTACGGAGCGCCTTTTATACCTGTTGTCCTGGATAAAATCAGCCGCATAAGAAAATGTTTTCCCGGTGTTGATATCGGCATAGACGGCGGCATAAAGCAAAGCAATATAACCTCGGTGGCCCGGTATGAAGTAGATTTTATCTGCGTCGGCAGCGCCATATTTTTAAGCCCCGAACCGGCCCGCAGCTTCCTTGAGCTTTTCCGGCAGGCTAACTGTCCCCCGCCCGGCACATTTTAAGGGCCGTTCTCACAATATTGTCTATATTGATCCCCAGAGATTGATATACCTGCTCCCACGGGGCTGATGCTCCGAACTTGTCCACCGCAATATTAACGCCTTCTGTCCCGGTATATCGCTGCCAGCCCAGGCTGCGGCCGGCTTCAACAGAGAGACGCCGGGTGATATCCGGGGGCAGCACGCTGTCACGGTATTCTTGCGGCTGGGTGTCGAAAAGTTCCCAGGAAGGCATTGAAACCACGCTGGACTCTATGCCCTTGTCTTTCAATTGCCGTGCTGCTTCCAGCGCCAGGTTCACTTCGGAACCGGAAGCTATAAGTATTAATTCCGGTCTTTTTCCGGACTCCCAGAGGATGTAAGCGCCTCTATCGACCGCCCTTTTTTCACCTGGGGCAATATCGATAACGGGCAGTTTCTGCCGCGTGAGCACGAGAGCCGTGGGTCCTTGCCGCCGTTTAAGGGCCAGCTTCCAGGCTTCCAGCGTTTCAAGCCCGTCGGCCGGCCTGATCGTTACCATGCCCGGAACCAGCCTCAATCCCATCAATTGTTCAACCGGCTGGTGAGTAGGCCCGTCTTCACCCAGACCGATGGAATCGTGAGTATATACGTAGATTACACCGAGCCCCATCAAAGCGGCCAGCCTTACCGGCGGGCGCATGTAGTCGTAAAAAATCAAAAAAGTGCCCACATATGGGATAACCCCGCCGTGCAGACACATTCCGTTGGCGACAGCTCCCATGGCGTGTTCCCTGACCCCGAAATGAAGATTTCGCCCGTTGTAATCCTGATGGTTGAAATCCCCTGCCCCTTTCAAGAGCGTCTTGTTGGATGGCGCCAGGTCAGCCGAACCCCCCATCAGATTCTCCACCGTTCGAGCCAGGGCGTTGAGAATAACACCTGAAGCTTCCCGGGTGGCCATGGGTTTTACCAGGTCTTTCTCGATGCTTTCCAGACTTGCTTCCCATCCTTCGGGTAATCCGCCTTCCATTTGCCGGAAATAACGGCCGGCATCATCCGGATACTGCCTGGTGTATTCCTCAACCATTGCTTGCCACTTTTTCCGGGCCAGCCTGCCTTGTTCTTTAACCATGGAAAACCGGTCTCTAGCTTCCGGCGGCACTTCGAAAGGCCCCCATTTCCAACCCAGGTTGTGCCGGGTCAGGGTTACTTCCTCCGGACCGAGAGGCTCACCGTGGGCAGAAGCCGTTCCGGCCTTGCCTGGACTGCCATAACCAATACACGTGGTGCAAATTATCAGGACGGGTTTGTCTTTTATACTTTTTGCCCGGCCCAGTGCCGTATCGACCGAATCTGCGTCGAGCCCGTCAATTGGACCGATGACATGCCAGCCATAAGCTCTGAACCTGGCGCCAACGTCCTCGGTAAAGGTGACATCGGTTGGTCCCTCTATGCTGATATTGTTGTCGTCATACAGGCAGATAAGTTTATCCAAACCAAGGCTGCCGGCCAGTGAAGCCGCCTCGGAAGTTACACCTTCCATCATGTCCCCATCCGAGGCCATAACGTAAATATAATGATCAACAACATTGAAGCCCGGTTTGTTGAACCTGGCGGCCAGCCATTTTTCAACAACAGCCATTCCGACGGCATTGGCAAATCCCTGTCCGAGCGGCCCGGTTGTGGTTTCCACGCCGATATCCGGGTCGTATTCAGGATGGCCGGGAGTCTTACTGCCAAGCTGGCGGAATCTCTGTAGTTCTTCGAGGGGCATGGGGTAACCATAAAGGTGAAGCAGCGAATAAAGAAGAGCGGACGCATGACCAGCCGACAGAACGAACCTGTCCCTGTCAGGCCAGCCGGGGTCCCGGGGGTCATGCTTTAGATGCTGTTGCCAAAGGGTATAGGCCATGGCTGCCATACCCATCGGCGCCCCGGGATGGCCCGAACCAGCTTTTTCCACGGCATCTACAGAAAGAAATCTGAGGGTGTTGATACATAATTCATCTAAATCTGTCATAACGGTAAAAATTCTATACTACTGGACCCGGCATTTCAAATCAGCACTCATGCCGGAACCGGCACTCAGTTCTGTGTATTAAAGGGGCTTGTGAGTTTATTTTGGATGGTTTAAAATTACGATAAGATTATTTTATAACACCGGGGGGACGAAATGAATCTTGACTACCTGGAAACCTTCAGGGAGCTTGTCAGGCTGGGCAGTTTTTCAGCCGTAGCCAAATACCTTTCCATCAGTCAGCCTGCCGTGTCCTTTCAGATACAGAAAATGGAGGCCGATCTTGGCACCACCCTTATTGACCGAAGCCAGAAAAAGCTGAAGTTGACCGATTCCGGGTACCGCGTGCTGGAGTTTGCCGAAAATGTTCATAATCAATATACCGCGCTTGGAAGCGATCTGGACAGGTTCAGAACCGATATCGTCGGTGAATTGAAAATTGCCGCCAGCACTATCCCCGGAGAATTTCTGGTACCCCCGCTACTGGGAGAATTCATGTCCTTCCATCCCGAAACCACCGCACACGTGGATATCATGGATTCGATTACCGTCATTGACAGCGTAAAATACGGCGACTACAAACTGGGTTTCTGCGGCACCACGCCGCCGGAAAAAGATGGAATGTCCGGCTTTAAAATCGCATCTGACGAAATCATCCTGATTGCCTCGCCCACTCATCCGCTGGCTCGGACCGTGTCGGTAGATTTCACCCGGCTCAAGCTTGAGTCGTTTATCGGCCGGGAAGTCACCTCTGGCACCCGCCAAAGCCTGGAGCATGCACTGCAGAACCATGGCATCAGTATAAACAGTCTTCAATTTCGCCTGATTTTATCGCACACTCATTCAGTTATTTCAGCAGTCGAGGCGGGCAGCGGCTTGGCATTCGTTTCCAGCCTGGGGGCTCAGAAAAGCCTGTTGCTGGGCACGGTTAAAAGACTGAACGTAGCAGGTTTGAACATAAAACGGGATTTTTATTGTATCTATTACTCGTCGGGGGAGAACCTCAGGCTGACTGAGGAATTTCTATCTTTTATCAAACAAAAATCATCCGGCCCTGATTGGTACATAAACAGCCCCCCGGCTTAAGCCCGGTGCTTCCATCCGTCTTTATGCCGGATAGTGTTCGCGATGCGATGTGCGGATAATTTCGCAAAATACTGTTACCAGCCCGGGATCGAATTGGGTGCCGGCATGTTTCTCCAGTTCGCCGAGAGCCTGCTCGAACTCCATCCGTCCGCGGTAAGGCCTTGGGGTCGTCATGGCATCATAAGCGTCGGCAATGGCCATAATACGCGCACCCAGGGGTATGCTTTCTCCGTTGAGGCCCGCCGGGTAGCCCCTGCCGTCATAGCGTTCGTGATGATGCAGAATCAAAGGCAGGCAGTCGCCAAGCTCGCTGACATGCCGGAGTATTTCGGCTCCTATTTCGGGGTGTGTCTTGATTGGGCCCCATTCAGCCAAAGTCAAAGGTGACTGCTTATTCAGTATAGTGTCCGGTACCCCTATTTTACCGATGTCGTGCAACAACCCGGCAGCCCGGATGGTGTTGATCTGCTGCTCGGACAGATTCATCTTTTCAGCAATGGATACAGCGTATTCGCTGACTTTCCTGGAATGTCCGTAGGTATAACTGTCCTTGGCGTCCACCGTTGCAGCCAGGGCATAAATAATGCTTATTGACCTCGATTGACCGGTTGGGTCAATCGGCAAACCCGGGGAGCAGGTTCCCGATATTTCGCAGGAAAGGCTGGTGCGGTTGCGCCCGCTGTTCTTGGCGTGGTACAGGGCAATGTCGGCTGCGCCGATTATCTCTTCACGCATAACTCCGTCGTTCGGCCAGTTAGCCACTCCAATGCTGACTGTAATAGGCATGGCCCGGGAACTGGTTTTGGATTCGATTGTTTTTCGGATACGCTCGGCAACCTTGTGAGCATCCTGCAAACCGGCTTCGGGCAGTATGATGGCAAATTCTTCGCCCCCGTAACGAAAGGCCAGGTCGATATTGCGGATGGAAGTTTCGATATACTTGGCGGTTTTCCTCAGAACCTGGTCGCCGGCAAGATGACCGTATATGTCGTTGTAGACTTTGAAAAGGTCGATATCCAGCATTATCATCGAAAAAGTGCCCCCAAACCGGGAACCACGAGCTATTTCCTGCTCCAGGCGCTCATGAAAATGGCGGTGGTTGTAAAGCCCGGTAAGCTCATCGGTGTTGGCTTTGATCATGGCAAAGCTGTACAGCTGGGCGTTTTCCAGGATAACCCCCACCTGCCGGGCGATGCCATCAACAATAGATATATCCTCAGCCAGGTAATACCGGCGCTTATGCTTTTCTCCCAGGCTGAGAATAGCTACCAGCTTGTCCCGGCTCTTAACCGGAAAAAGCATCTTTATACCCATTTTATCCAGCTGTTCCCTTTCGTCCTTCCAGAGTGCTTTGAACTGTGGCAATCTGTCGATACTGTCCAGGCTGAGGTGGGTGTTGTGTTTATCCAGCCAGTTTACGATGGGAGAATCGGGATCGAAAATAATATGAGTACAATCATCAGCATCTTCGGACCTGGGATAATGATAGCGGGGTTTGAACTCACCCGAATCGGCGTCTCTTAATATTAAATAACTGCGCGATATGTTTATGGCATTGGTAATCATGGGCAACAGTTCGCGGGCAAGCTCATCCAGGTTCAGGTTCCCGCCCATTTTGCTGCAGAAATCGTTGAGAGCCTGGCGGTAATCATAGGTATGCCGGTAAAACAGCCTGTCTATGCTGGTTTCGACCAGCTTCCTCAAAGGCCGGGCAGCAATCGACATCGTTATGACTATAATAGATACAGCTGTATATACTACTATGTGCGGGACATCCGGCAGGAACCTCAAACCGGCAAATATCAATCCGGTATATACTCCGGCAAAAGCCAGCATCAGAATAAACCAGCCGAGTCCCCGCCGGGCAACCAGGCGCACATCCAGCAGGTCGTATTTGGTTATGGCATAGGCAATTATGGCCACATTGATAAAACTGCCGATATGGTCCAGCGGCAGGCCTTTTAAAACCGGCAGCAGGTTGGTATAGGCCAGGGGCGCCATAACACCCCAACCGGCTAAAAGGTAAGCGGTCCGGTTACGCTCGATGGGGTCGTGCGAAGAGCGATATTTATGCCATAGCAAATACAGAACGGAAAAAGTATAAAAGAGGCTCAGGGCTCCTATGACATAGATGGCAGGACCGAGGTTGTGGTACAACGTTCCGTCCTGAACATAAGATGATTCGATTACCCATGGGGTCGTTATGGATACAATCGCCAGAATCGGCAGAGAAATGTAGCCGGCTACTACCCCGGGTCCGGGTTTTCTCCCGGTGTACAGGCGCACAAAATGAAAGTAGGCAACCAGGGCGGCAATAAGAGCGGTTGCCAGCAGCCGGTTCCAGAACAGGGCCATTTCGGGGCTGGCTTGCAGCCGCAGCATGAACGAAGTAAAGCTCCAGAAAGCCGCCAGCGCCAGGTAATAGACAAATGCGCGGTTGACACGCTTTTCTATTCGCTGAATTGCGAATATAAAAACCAGTGCATAGGCTATACATGTGCCCAGAGGAATCGCGGCCCAGATACTCACGTCTAAAACGCCCCTGCAGGTAAAGGTAAACTAAAGTAACCTTCACTGATGTTATTTGCACACATTATCCTCTGTGCGCAAGGGCTTGTCAATAAGAATTCCGTTTAAGCCCGCTACATAGCTTGAGGCCGGGCAGCTGCCCGGCCTCGGACCTGCAGGTTGAAACCCCGGGCGGTTATACCTTGACGGCTTCACCACCGGCGACTGGCGCTGGAGCCGGCTGCATCAATACGTCAATCATCTCATCGGTCGGGTTCAAATGGGGTGGTTTGAGCCGGGTAATATCAGCGCCCTGCTCCACCTGGTGCTGCTTGTAAGCGGTGAATGCCCCGCGGGGTAGCAATGTAACCGTCAACGGATTGAGTCCGGTAAAGGTTTCCAGCTCTGAATAAGGCACATCCAGCTTCTTGAGCTGCTTGTGTATCAACATCGCGGCCTGCTGTGCAGAGAGCTCGGTTTCGTTTTTCAGCTCGAGGTAAATATTAAGTACCGGTTTTTCCTCGATTTCTTTTCTGGCCGTCCAGCCTGCATATTCAATTCCGGTTTTTTCCACCGCCTGCCAGATGACTTTCTCTGATAAACGGGTAAAGCCGGCAATGTCTATCTGGTCGTCGACCCGGCCGATAAAAGACATTTGCGGTATATCGATATCCAGCTTTTCATTACGAATTGAGTGGATCTTAATCAGGTGCCCCAGCCGGTATCTTATGAACGGGCCGCCATGAAAGCTGGTTATAACCAGTTCGTAATTACCCGGTTTAATTTCACTGAGAAGGTAAGTCGGCGGCACGAAATCCGGATCCTGGCTGGATCTTATGCTGTCCTGTTCGGTGATAAATTCAAAAAAGTTCAGGTTCGGGACAAACGTCATGCCTTCATAATCCCAGGTCTGCGTGGCGATAACGACAGCCTCCGTACAGCCGTGAAAATCCAGGGGATAGCGTCCCCACATTTCCTTTATTTTTTCCCGGTAAACCTCACCGTCCAGCCCGAAGGTTATCATGCCTTTCAGGTTCCATACGTCCCTGGGCAGCATTTTCCGCCCCTCCATTTTGCTTTTTATCATTCCGCGTAATAAACGAACCGCCATCCCCGGATGGGCCATCAGGTATTTCCGGTTAAAGGAAGATGAACTGCCGCCGCCGCTGAAGCGGTTTCCAATGGCAACCGCCACGCTTGACATGGCAAAACACAGGTCCAGCCCGTCCTCCAGAGCCATTTTAAAGCCTGTTTTGGTTCGCTCTTCGAAACTGACCTGCTCGGACATCTCTACCGGCGGCAGGAATTCGAATATTTCATGCGGCAGCACCCGTGTCATGGTACCGGTTGCATAAGGCGGCGGCGCCATGCCGTAAAAAACCTTATCGCCTTCCTTGAATTTGATCTCTCCGCGGTTCTGGCAGCTGGAAAAGAATATCAGGGCAAATATCAGCGGTTCGATCTCATCGAGCTGGCGCGCTGTTACCGGAACCCATCTGAAGGTGGATTCGCCCGATTTGCCGGATGTACACTGCCACAGTATGGGCTTGCGGGGCAGACCTTCCATGCGCCGTTTCAGCAAATGAGGGGCATAATCGGCATAGGTGGTTAACGGTACGGTGCTGCGGAATTCATCAAGTGTCTCCGGGCTGGCCCCGCCGAGGATTTTTTGTCCCAGCTCGCATTTTTTTACCATTTCCAGTTGTTCCAGCAACAGGCGTTTCTGTATCAGCATGAATTCTTCGATGCTAAGGTCGATAAAACCACAGCATCTTTGCCACATTTCCTGGTGCTCGCCTTTTTTGAATAGTTCCACGTTTCTGCTCATGTTCCCGCTCCTTGTATAGGTTTTGTTTTTATCTAATTGGATGAATGTCAATCTTTTTTGAAAGAGTATCTTCAACGCCGCAACCGACGGAACCAGCATGGGAGTTTCGGCCTGATAAAGCCGGTAGCCGGCAAACATGCGGGGGAAAACAAATTTGTCCTGTACCCAGATTAAACCCAGGTCGGCCAGCAGCCATATTCCTGCCGCCGCCAGCATGTCAGCAGATGGGAACAGTATTACCAGAGAGAGCATCAGCCCTGCATAGGGGTAAATACCCGGATGGCGCACCAGGCCGTAAAGGCCGGTGGTTACCAGGTCCTGCCCGATTCCCGCATCCAGATAAGTTTGGCGAAAGGGTAAATTACCGAACAGGGCATAGAGCAGTGTTGCCAGCGAGGCCAGCATCAGCAGGTACCCCGCGCCGGTTAACCAAACGGGCAATTCAATATAGTGGGTGTTCACAGCAATACCGTGAGCGGCAAACACCAGCAGCCCCGCACCGGTTATCCACATAAGCGGTTTCAAATATCTAACCCGGCAGATAGCCACCAGGTCGAACAGGTGGATAATACCGAATCCCATAATTCCGATCAGTATATGTGTCATATTTTTCCTGCCTGCCAATATGACACATGTCCCGGGCATTGGGAAGGTTTTGTATACTAGAACAATGTTCTAGTGAAGCTGAAGTGGTATAAAAAAAGCCCCTCCTTGCCGGAGGGGCTCATCTGCAGGCCGTCTTAAGGCTGTTTTACTGCGTTTTCTTCCACTTGATTTTCACCTGGTTGCCTTCCCCGCTGTCATCCTCAAGTTTATCCAGGGTTGAAGAAAGGTCTTTTAAATCACCGCTCAGAGAATGGCTGCCCAGTTCCAGGCCGTAACCAACGAAAAAATCCAGAAAGCTTTTCAGCAGTTTGCGGGTATCTTCCTGGAAAGCGAGAACCTCTTCCTTGGTAGCGGCCTTCTTCTCGTTAATCTCCAGTTTGCCTTTCACCTCTCCCAGCAGATGTTTCAGGCTTTCGATCTCCTGGCGTTCGATGCCGGTTCCGGCCTCTTTTTCAGCTTTAAAATGGCTTTCGATAAGGAAGTCGATAAACTCGCCCTGCGAAAGGTCTCCCCGGTTTTCGTTGATTTTCCTGATAACCTCTGCATCCAGGATAAGCATTCTTTTATCGCTCATTATTCTCCTCGCTACTGTGGGGCTCCAATGTTTCTCTCAGTTCCAGGGCTTCCAAAACACCATCGATGCTTCTGAGTACACCCAAACCCTTCTTGGTTACCCGGTAGGTTACTGAAGGATTGCCTAATGCTACCCTATCGATAAGACCGCGTTCAAGTAAAAAGTTGAGATATTTTTGCAGCTGGAAATAACTCATATTGACGCTGTACATTATCTCCGTTTTACCTGCCTCTCCCAAACGGAGCATGTCAGCTATGATCTCCAGGCTTGATCTTCTTTTATCGAGTTTTTCCATGCTTCAATACAGTACTTACGTAATAGTACTTTATCATTATACCTTAGCTGTCAATACTTACAAAGAGCCCTCTCGTTGAAAGAGAGGGCTCAAAATATCGGCTGATATGGAATACGGGTAAAATTACTTTGTTCTTACCAGGAGAATGGGGGTCGTTACGCCCATCAATACCTTTTCAGCTACACTCCCAAAAGCCCAGCGGCTGAAGCCGCTCCGGCCGTGAGTTGCCATTATAATCAGACTGAAATTATTCCGGTTGGCATAATCGACAATTTCAGCTGCCGGATTACCCATCAATACTTCATGAGAGGCCTTGATACCTTTTTGTTCCAGCCGGATTACCGTTTCTTTAAGATAACTGGAGGTGTCCAGCTGGCATCTCTCCTGTTCGGCTGCCACGTGCTCATCCCAGCTCATGGGCATATCCGAAGGGTAATCGGAGGCAACCTCAGGCTGACAGCAAACGCTTATCAGCACAACATCGGTAAATTCCGGTCCCAGTTGTTTGGCCAGTTCTTCGACATGCGGCAACGAAGCTTCAGCCTTTTTGGAACCGTCCAGCAGCAGCATCACCCTGCCTTCCCTGGAAGTATCTTTCACCTTTTTTTCCGGAATACCGGCGCGAATCAGCCAGATGGGAATACGTGATTCTCTGAGCAGGGCATCGGCTACACTGCCCATTACAATGCGTGAAAACCCGCTTCTGCCGTGAGTAGCCATGAGCACAAAATCGATATTGTTTTTCCTGGCAAACTTTTTAATGGAATCTACCGGATTGCCGATGACGACTTCTCCCCAGGCCCTTACCGGCCTGTCTCCGGAGGCGGCAACGATTTTTTCAGCAGCCCGTTCAACGTAAGCCTGATGCAGTGGCAGCAGGGCTTTTTCCTCCGGTCCAAGCACATTCAAGACAACAGTCTCTATCCCCATGACAGATGTGAGCTTGGCTGCGTATTCCATGAGCACTTCGGCCAGGGTCGAGCCATCCAGCGGCACAAGCATTCTTTTATACAAAATTCTACCTCCCTGAAACAATAATTATAGTATACAGTTACATCTATAAAATGCAAGGGTATCGTTAACTGATTTGGCACTTTCCTGAGCGTAGGTTATAATTACCGCGGGGGTGCAATATATGGGTTACCACGACCACAAAGAAGCTTCACCGGCTGTCGTTTCGGCCGGTGTTCTGGTTATATCCGACAGCCGTACCGAATCCAGCGATGAATCCGGCAAACTTATCTGCCGGCTGCTGGAATCCAACGGTCATAATCTGGATGGTTTCGAACTATTAAAGAACGAACCGCCAAGCATCGCTGCCTCGGTTAACAAACTCCTTGAATCTTCCAGTGTACAGGCGATAATTATCAGCGGCGGCACCGGCCTCAGCACCCGGGATGTAACCGTGGAAACGGTTACCCCGATGCTGGATAAAAAACTCGACGGCTTCGGCGAACTCTTCCGGAGCTTGAGCTACCAGGAAATCGGTTCGGGTTGCATCATGAGCCGCGCCATGGCAGGTGTTTGCCGGGGAAAAGTGATAATCTGCCTGCCGGGTTCCCTGAAAGCGGTACGTCTTGCCATGGAAAATATCATTCTGCCTGAACTGGGCCATATGGTCAGGGAAGCCACCCGGTGAAATGGCTCAACGAACTCCTGCCGCTTGAGCAAGCACTGGATCGCATCCTGGAACACGTCCTCCCCGTTGACAGGCAGGAAACCGTAACCCCGGACAAAGCCAGCAGCCGCGTACTTGCCGAAGATCTGACCGCCACGCTGAACGTACCCCCATTCAACCGTGCTTCGATGGACGGCTATGCCGTCCTTTCCGGTGATACCGCCGGCGCCTGCCGGCTGAAACCGGCCAGGTTCACACTTACCGGCAGTATGTACGCCGGTACCGCTCCGGTATTATCCGTACACGCCGGCGAGTGCGTGTATGTTGCCACCGGAGCAGCCATTCCTGCCAACGCGGATGCTGTCGTCAGGATAGAAGACTGCCAGCGAGGGGATACGGATGTCGAGATATACACCCCGGTCAAACCCGGGGACAATATCGCCCCTGCCGGTGAAGATATCCGCTGCGGCACCACAGTTCTTGAACAAGGCGCGCTGTTAAGCCCGGCTCGAATGGGAGTAATTGCATCCCAGGGAATCGACAATGTCAAGGTTTATGTAAAGCCGGAAGTGGCTATCGTCACCACCGGTGAAGAACTGGCTCAGCCGGGCACACCGCTGCAACCGGGCCAGATATACGATGTAAATGCTGCTACACTCAGCGCTCTTTCTGCCCGGTCAGGAGCGACAGCCAAAGCTTTCCTTTCGGTAAATGATTGCCTCAAAGCACTTGAAGAGTCACTGTTTGAGGCCCTCAGGTCGGATATAGTTGTTGTTTCCGGCGGTTCTTCAGTGGGCGAAAGGGATTATATGTATGAATTGCTCTCTTCAACGGGCAAGGTATGGTTTCATGGCATCAACATCAAGCCGGGCAAGCCGACCCTGTTTGCCACAATAAAGGGAAAGCCGGTACTCGCCCTGCCCGGCTACCCGACATCCTGCCTTATAAATGCCTACCTGCTATTAAAACCTGCTTTGGAAAAACTGGCTCACCTGCCTCAATTAAAAGCCCGGACGGTAAACGCCAAAATATCCTGTGATATCTCCGCCAGTAAACGCCGGCAGTTTATTCCGGTGCGTGTGGATAACAATGAAGCCGTTCTGATTGGAAAGGAGTCAGGCGCAATAACGGCAACTGCTTATGCATCAGGTTACGTTATTATCATGGAGAATTGCGCCCTCAGCCGTGGTTCGAATGTCGAGGTAGTGTTGTTTTAACAGCGCAATACGCTGTTGCCGGCCTTTAAGCGCCCGCCGCTGACAACCCGGGCGAATACGCCTTCAACCGGCATGATACAGGTGCCTACCTGTTTAAATATGGCGCACCTGTCATGGCACTCCTTGCCTATCTGGGTAATCTCGAGCTCCACCTCATCCCCCAGCTTGAGACGCGTTCCCAGAGGCAAATGACATACATCCATTCCCTCAACGGTAATGTTTTCGGCAAAATCACCCGGCTTGACGTCAAGTCCAAGCTTTTTCATCTTATCTATACTGGAAACAGCCAGCAGGCTGACCTGCCGGTGAGTTTGCGAATCAGCATGCCCGTCACCCTGTATGCCGTAATTTGCCACCAGGTCAACGTGTTCTACCGGGTGTTTTTTGGCACCCTTTTTTTGAGATATGCATACCGCTGTAATTTCTGCCAAATTATTCTCCGTCCTGCCGGGTAAAAGTACCGCTTTTACCGCCGGATTTTTTTTGCAGGCAAATGTCCGTTATCGACATGCCCCTGTCAACCGCCTTGCACATATCGTATATGGTAAGGGCACACACGGCTACTGCGGTAAGGGCTTCCATCTCTACCCCTGTCTTGCCGCTGCATTTTACCCTGGCTTCGATATTAATCGTATCCGGCCCGGAGAAAGAAAACTCGATATTGACCTGGTCGAGCATCAAAGTATGACACAGGGGAATCAAGCCGGGTGTCTGTTTGGCAGCCATGATGCCGGCAACCCGTGCAACGCTGAGCACATCCCCTTTTCTTAATTCCTGGTTTCTTATCAGTTCAAGGGTAGCCGGTTTCATTACAACCCTGCCGCTGGCAACAGCTTCACGGCTAGTATCGGCTTTGGGGGAAACATCAACCATATGGGCTTCACCCTTGTAATTCAGGTGGGTCAATTCATCCATGTATCAACCGCCAATCTGCCACATCTGCCGGGCTGCCGGTAAAACATGTTCGCCCAAACGATGCTTTTCGTGCTTGATATCGACCGCCTGTGACATTAGTTTTCTTAATTCTTCGTCGCTTAAGCCTCTGCGCATAGGAGTCTTTATATCTATTTCGTCATCGTCCAGCAAGCAAGGCCGCAACCGGCCGTCGGCTGTCAGGCGCATACGGTTGCATTTGGAGCAAAAACAATCCGTGACCGCCCCTATAAATCCTATAGTGCCTTTAGCGTTTTCCAACTGGTAGTATTTGGCCGGACCGTAACCCCTGGAAGGCATAACCGGGGTAAGCTCACCCATGTTACCGGCGATTATGCCCTTAATCTCAGCGTCGGAAACGGTCTGGTTTTGAGCAAAGGTCGACCCCTGGCTGCCATCGCAGGCAAAAGGCATATACTCAATGAAACGAACATGCCAGCCGTCGGTTACAGTTTTGGCGGCGAAATCCAGTATCTCTGAATCATTAATGCCTTTGAGCAGCACGGTGTTGATTTTGACCGGGTTGAGGCCGGCTTTACGGGCAGCTTCGATGCCTTCCAAAACGGTGGACAGCTTGCCGCGCCCGGTCATGTAATGGAACCTTTCCGCATTAAGGCTGTCCAGGCTTATATTAACCCTGTCCAGCCCGGCAGCCGCCAGGTTTTCGGCGTGCCTGGCCAGTACAGTGGCATTGGTGGTCATGGATATATCATCGATACCATCGATTTTTTTCAGCATACCGACCAGCACTTCAAGGTGCGGCCGCATTAAAGGCTCTCCACCGGTTAATCTTATACTGTTAATACCCATTTGCGCTGACGCGCGCACAATACGCTCTATTTCTTCGTAGCGCAGTATATCGTTATGACTGAGACGCTCCACCTGGTGAGCAGTGCAATAGATACACCTCAGGTCGCAATGGTCGGTAACTGAAATGCGCAAGTAATTGATGCGCCTCTGATAATTGTCAACTAAACAGGTCATTATATTCTATTCTATCTCAATCGAACCAAAGCGGCAAGAAACTATAGAAGTGACGGCACATCTCTGCCGGCTTCTTCTGTCAGATCGGTCTTTACCCGCATGTCCTCAGCCCGCCTTTCCTGGACTTTGGGCAATTTGCTGGCCTTGGTATAAATCTGGCTGACACGCGGAACACAGGTAATCTTGGACAGAATTACGGTGACGTCGATGGATGCCTTGTTCCTGGGGTAGTCTCCATTGCGAATAACCGCCTGCGGGGCAAAAGCCCTCAGGTGATCCCCGAGCTCTTTTACGAGATCCATATTGAGCTCCCGGTGAGGTGCGGAAATAAGGAAAAGCCCGTTATAGGCTTCCTCCGGATTGAAGTCGATGCTCATTTCACTCAAGGCCTGGTCCATTGCCTCTATGCCCCGGTGGACGGATGAACCCCGTTTTCTGAAGTTGGGACTGTAATCCCAGGGCAGAGGAATGAAGGGTATTTTAATAACTCCATAACTTATCGCCGACCAGCCTTCGAGTGTCTGGATTATATCACCGGCATCCAGCAGCCTGGCGCCGATGTTGCCGCGGCGCTTTTCTTCTCCGGCAGACAGCGGGTTCAAAAACGGTTCGGCAATCAAACGGTTGATGCCTGTGATGTTGCCCTTGAGCGAGGTGTCTTTGCGTACAAACCTTTGATTGTCCACCAGGAATACGGCGTCGGCTATGGAGCTGGTAGCCTTCAAGCACAATGCTGAATTGTACACCGCCCTTTCTTCGGTATTTTCTTCATGTTCGAAGGGCAGCACCAGCAAAGAATAAACGGGTTTGTCGAAACGCTTTTTCAGTTCCTGCACCAGCACCGGCGTACCGCCGCTTCCGGTTCCCCCGGCAGTGCCGGCGACTACCAGGAATGCATCGGCTTCATAAAACCGTGATGTGGAACGCATGGCATCTATTATCTTGTCGGCATCATCGCGTATTATTTCAGCCCCCATTTCACCAATCTTGGCCACACCGTGACCGCGGGTTTTACCAGCTCCGGCCAGTATCATGTGCTGATAATCGTTGCGAATACTTCTGATGGATGCCATATCAGCCGCATCGGTATTTACCGCAAATGTGTCAAGAATAATTTCTAGCCGGCGAAACTCCATCGCCCTGTCCTGAACACGGGCAAATTCATCGGCAATACGCCCGCCGCACTGGCCTATTCCTATGACTACCAGCTTCATGGCAAACCTCCTGGATTTTCTTTCAGAAGTCTAGGGCTAATCGCATTCTTTGTCAACAGCGTAAACGCCTTTTCAGGCGTAAGAATTGAGCAAAACGGCCGGATAACAAATTTTTCACTTGAAACCCGTCTGCTAAAAGTGATATACTAGCCCACTTTTTCCACTCCTGAAGCTAAAACCTCTAAAACGGGGGACAAATGCTCTCAGAATTCAGCTTGATAGCCTTGTTCATTGTAATAGTTCTGGGTTTTGCTGCCAGCCTGGTTCTCATTCCGGTAGCTCTCAGAAAACTGGGCATAGTTCCCAGCCAGCCGAGTGCGGTTAAATCCGAACCGTACGAATGCGGCCTTGAAACAACCGGGCCGACCTGGGTCCAGTTCAAAATCCGCTATTACTTTTATGCGTTGCTGCTGATAAGCCTGGATATCACTGTCGTCTTCTTATATCCGTGGGCGGTCGAAATGCAAAACCTGGGACCGGCCGGCCTGGTAACGGTTTTTGTTTTCCTGGCAATACTGGCGGTCGGATATCTTTATGCCTGGCGCAAAGGGGCTCTGGAATGGAAATAGGTTCGGGAATGAACAGCCGGGACTTAGACCTGCATGAAGGCCATGTAATAGAGGATCTGAGGAATTCGGCTGTGGCCGGGCTGCCGGAACCTTCCGGGTGGCTGACCGAAGAAATCGAACGCAATATTATTACGACCACGGTGGACAAATTCCTGAACTGGGGCAGGAAAACTTCGCTGTGGACCGAAACGTCCTTTACCGCCTGCTGTACCTTCGAATTCATAAGCACATCCTCATCGCGTTTCGACATCGCCCGTTTCGGCATGGAGGTCCTCCGGAGTTCCCCCAGGCATGCCGACCTGATGATAACTGCCGGAACATTGACCTGGAAAATGGCTCCCCAGATAAAAAGGGTATATGAGCAGATGGCCGAACCCAAGTGGGTCATTGCCATGGGAGCCTGTGGTATAAGCGGTGGAATTTTCGCCGATTCCTATTCCGTAGTGCCCGGTTATAACCGGATTCTGCCTGTCGATGTATACATACCCGGCTGCCCGCCGCGTCCGGAAGCGCTGCTGGCCGGTATAGAGCTTCTTAGAAAGAAAATAGAAAAACGAAGTATAGCAAAGGGTAGTTGATTTTCATCAGTGACTGTCGGACTTGACTACAACCGAATAATCGATGTACTGCCTGAGGACCTGGCTTCCGGCGCAGTCGCTTTTGAGGCGCACGGCCTGGTTATACAACCGGAAGTATTAACCGGAATCGCCGCATTTTTAAAAACCGAACCCGGACTGGAGCTGGATTACCTTTGTTCCATTACCGGCGTCGATTGCACAGAGTATTTCGAAGTTGACTACCTGTTGTATTCATTGAAGCTGAACCATCGCTTCACCCTGAAGGTACGGCTTGCCGACCGTTCCGAACCCGTTATCCCTTCGCTTACCGGATTGTGGCTGGGGGCCGAACTACAGGAAAGGGAGATTTATGATCTTCTGGGCATCACCTTTTCCGGCCATCCCGAAATGAAGAGGATATTCCTCTGGGAAGGTTTTTCCGGGCACCCCCTGCGAAAGGATTACGGCCATGGCCATTAACACCGAACCCGTGTTTTTGAACCTGGGTCCGGTACATCCCAGTACACACGGCGTTTTCCGGATGCGCGCCCTGGTCGACGGCGAGGTTATAACCGATATCGAACCCGTGTTCGGTTACCTGCACCGCGGCATCGAAAAACTGGCCGAAAGTAAAAGCTACCGCCAGTTCCTGCCGCTTACCGACCGGCTTGACTACGTGTCTTCCATGAACAACAACATGGCGTACGTAATGGCGGTAGAAAAACTTGCCGGAATAGAAGTTCCCCCGCGGGCAGAATATATACGCGTAATCATGGCCGAACTGCAGCGAATCATAGCCCATCTTCTGGCTATCGGTTCATTTTTTAACGATATGGGCACCTTTTTCACCCCGTTTTTCTATATGTTCATTCAGAAGGAAAAAATAACCGACCTTTTTGAAATGGTCTGCGGGCAGAGGCTGCTCTACAATTACATGCGTTTCGGTGGCCTCAGCCACGACCTGCCCCCGGAATTCATCCCGGCACTCAACCGGTTTCTGGAAGAGATGCCGTCTGAAATTAAAAAATACGAACGGCTTTTGGCGGAAAACGAAATCGTTCTTGCCAGAAGTAAAAACGTCGGCGTCCTGCCGCGCGAAATGGCCATTAATGCCTCGGCTGCCGGGCCGGTCCTGCGGGCTTCGGGAGTCAAATGGGACATCCGCAAGGATGACCCGTATTCCGTTTACGACCGTTTCGAGTTCGATGTACCTACCGGCGCCAGCGGCGACTGTTACGACCGCTACCGCGTCAGATTGGAAGAACTGACGCAGAGCCTCGAAATCATAAGGCAGGCGGTCGCCGGGCTGCCCAAAGGCAAAGTCTTGAATCCGGTGCCTTTGAGGTTGCGCCCGCCGGCAGGGGAGGTTTACAGCCATATCGAAGGCAACAAGGGGGAACTCGGCTTCCACGTAATTTCGGATGGTTCGGACAAACCCTACCGCATTCACGTGAGGGCGCCTTCCTTCATTAACCTGACGGCTCTTCGAAACATGCTTATCGGCTGGAAACTGGCTGATGCCATCATAATATTCGGCAGCATCGATATCTGCCTGGGAGAAGTGGACCGATGATGGCAGAACTTCTGCTGCTGCCGGCCAGCATACGCTCCGAACTGCCTTTCGGCTACTGGTGGCATCTGCTGATTTTCGGGCTGGGTATAATTTCCCTGCTGCTTACCAGTGTAATTATTTTTATCTGGCTGGAACGCCGGCTGGTGGGCCGCTTCCAGTTGAGGCATGGCCCCAACCGGGCCGGCCCCTTCGGTCTGCTTCAATCGGTGGCGGACGTGATCAAGATTCTTACCAAGGAAGACATCATTCCGTCCAGGGCCGATAAACTGGTATTCTGGCTGGCGCCTGTTATCGCCTTTACTCCGGTGGTACTCATGCTGGGCGTAGTCCCGGTCGCCGACGGGGCAATGCTGGCCGACCTGAATATAGGCATACTGTTCGTGGTTGCCGTGAGCTCCATCACTTCCCTGGGCGTGTTTATGGCCGGCTGGTCTTCCTATAACAAGTACTCCCTGTTGAGCGCCATGCGGACAGTAGCCCAGTTGGTGAGCTATGAAATGCCGCTCATCCTTTCCATGCTCGGCGTGGTAATCCTGACGGGATCTTTATCTTTGAACGAAATTGTCAGGGCTCAGTCCATTCCATTTATACTTCTGCAGCCTGCCGGTTTTTTCATCTTCTTTACCGCTTCCCTGGCCGAAATCAACCGGACCCCGTTCGACCTGCTTGAAGCTGATTCGGAACTGGTAGCCGGCTATAATATCGAATACTCCGGAATGAAGTTCGCCACCTTTTATCTTACCGAGTACTGCGAAGCCATAGTGCTCTCCACCCTCACCGCAACCCTGTTCCTGGGCGGCTGGCAGGGGCCCTGGCTGCCGCCTGTGATCTGGCTCCTTCTGAAAATCGGCCTTGTATTCTGCGTCATCGTCTGGGTAAGGGCAACCCTGCCCAGGTTGAGAATCGACCAGGTGATGGGTTTTGCCTGGAAATTCCTGCTGCCGCTGGCGATATTCAATATGCTGCTTACCAGCCTGGTGGTAATCCTGTGGCCGGCGGCGCCGGCATGGGCTTCCGGCCTGCTCAACCTGGGGCTGCTGGCATCAGTTGTTGTTGTTTATGCCAAGTTCTTCAAACCGGGAGGCAAAACGGTTGCCGCTTAAAAACTACGGAAACGGAATAGCCAAAGGGCTGGCCGTCACCCTCAGCCATGTCGCCAGGAAGCCGGTTACTACCCAGTATCCGGACGAAAGGCTCAACACGTCCAAACGCATCCGGGGCACGGAACTGGGATGGTCGGCAGAAGAATGCACGGCATGCCGTTTGTGCCAGGACAGCTGCCCGCACGGCTGTATAGAAATCGACACTTCCGGCTGCCGGAGCGAAACTATGCCGGCGCCCTGTACCAGCAAGTGCCCCGCCAACGTAGACGCCGCCAGGTATATCAGCCTGCTCTCGCAAGGTAAACCTGACGAAGCGGTTGCAGTCATCAGAGAAAGAATTCCCTTCCCGGTGGTGTGTGCCTACGTATGCGCCCATCCCTGTGAAACTGCCTGTACCAGGGGATACCTCGATGATCCGGTGGCGATCCGCATGCTGAAACGTTATGCGGTAGACAATGACACCGGCACCTGGAAAAGCCGAATATCCAACAGCCCTCCCAGCGGCAGGAAAGTGGCTGTAATCGGCGCCGGGCCCGCCGGTCTTACCGCGGCCTATTACCTCGCCAGGAAAGGCGGCCATGCGGTCACCGTTTTCGATGATTTGCCCGAACCGGGCGGCATGGTCCGTGTAGGTATTCCGGATTACCGCCTGCCCAAGCATTTGCTCGACAGTGACGTGAATGAAATTAAAGCCCTGGGCGTAGAGTTTATCATGAACACCTCGATCGGATCGGCCGCCCAGCTTTTGAAACAGGGCTTCGATGCCGTATTCGTCAGCATCGGCGCTCACCAGAGCTCCCGCATGAAGGTACCCGGGGACGACGATCCGAGGGTGCTGGGCGGCGTAGAATTCCTAAGGCCGGTCAATATGGGCCGGAAGGTGCCAATAGGCGCGCGTGTGGTGGTTGTCGGCGGCGGCAATACCGCCATGGATGCCGCCCGTACCGCCGTACGGCTGGGTGCAAGGGAAGTCAGTATAGTATACCGCCGCTCCAGGAACGAAATGCCGGCAGCGCATGAAGAAATCGAGGACGCCGAAGCTGAAGGGGTTAAAATGATGCTGCTGGCCAACCCTTCCAGGGTATTCGATGATAACGGCCAGCTTAAGGTGGAATGCCTCAGGATGCGCCTGGGCGCTCCTGATGAAAGCGGCAGGAGAAAACCCGAACCCGTAGAGGGCAGTGAATTCATCATCGAAGTTGATAATGTGATCGCGGCCATCGGCCAGAAGCCAGTCATACCCGGGGATTTCGACTTCGAACTGGAGTGGGGCAACATAAAGGTTGACGGCAACATGGCTACCAGCGTGCCGGGTATATTTTCAGCCGGAGACTGTGCCACCGGCCCGGCAACCATTATCGAAGGGATTGCCGGCGCCAGGGCAGCGGCTGCATCGATAGATAAATACCTGGGCGGCACCGGCGATATAACCGAAAAACTGGCTGAAGACCGGCCATGCCAGACAGACAACAGCAACACTGTAACCTGCGGCATCCGCCCGGCTTTCCCCATGATAGACATTAACCGGCGCCGCACCACATTCGAAGGCGCCGAAAGGGGCTGGGATGAGGATACCGCCGGTTTCGAGGCATCGCGGTGTTTGAAATGCGGCCAGTTCGAAGTCACCCGCTACCGGCTGGATGCGGGGCGGTGTATATTCTGCGGTTTGTGTGTCGAATCATGCAATTTCAATGCGCTTTTCATGGGCAGAGGATACGAAAGAACCGGCTACCTGCTAGAAGAAACCATACTCCAGAAAGAAGACCTCGCGGTCGGCGGGCCTGTAACACCCAGTGCTTACAACCATACAGAGCTCGAAGAAAGACTGCCGGCACAAACCCTGCTCGTGGAAGGAAAGCTGAAGGCCTGATATGGGATTGCAAATAGCATTCTGGATACTCTCTATCACCGCTGTGGCGGCTGCAGCCGGCGTAGTCTGGCAAACCAACCTGTTCAGGGCGGCCCTGCTGCTGGTTGCCTGTTTTTTGGCAACCGCCGGAATTTTTGTGACGTTGAGCGCCGATTTCCTGGCGGCCGCCCAGGTTATAATCAACGTCGGAGCGGTGGCCGTTCTGATTATTATGTCAATTATGCTTACCCGCGAAGTTACCCGCGGCAGCCCGTCCAACCGGCTGGGGATCCCCGCTTTCTGGCTTACGGGTATTGTTACCGCGGCTATTATTGTCGCCGTTGCCAAAACCAGCTGGCCGGTTTCCCCGGTTCCCCCGGCCGAACCCACCTCCAGCGCCCTGGCGCTGATCCTGATGGGGGGGAACGGCTTCGAACTGGTGATACACATGGGGGCGTTATTATTGCTGGCCACCATCATCGGGGCTATAGTACTGTTAAAGGAGAGCAAATAGAATGGCACCCGGGCTGGAACAGTACCTGGTACTATCCGCTGTTATCTTCTCCATCGGGCTATTCGGCGCCATAACCAAGAGAAGCGCCGTGGTAATCCTTATATGTATTGAAATAATGCTGGCCGGGGTGAATATTGCCCTGGTCGCTTTTTCCAGGTTTATTACCCCGGCAGAACTTACCGGCCAGTCTTTCAGCGTATTCGTCATAGTAGTCGCCGCCGCTGAAGTCGCCGTAGGCCTGGCCATTATCCTGGCCTTATACCGCCAGCGTCATACCATAGATACGGATAAAATAGATTTGCTCAAGTGGTAAATGATGAATAATATACCTGAAGCACTGATCTGGATGATTCCGGGCTTGCCGCTGGCAGCCTTTACGGTGCTGTTCGTTGTGGTGCGCGCCCTGAAAATACGCTCCAACCTTAACGGCTACCTGTCCATCGCCGCTACCGCCGTATCTTTCGCTTTCTCACTCTGGACGGCAGCCGGTTTGTTCTCTTCTCCGGGCGAAAACGCCGTGGCCGGGTTTGAATGGCTTAACCTGGGGGGCAAGCTGGTCATCGAACTCGGCCTTATTATCGACCCGCTGACGGGCATAATGCTGGTAGTGGTAACCCTGGTAAGCCTCCTTGTTCAGATATATTCACTCGGATACATGCACGGTTCCAAGAGCCTGAACCGCTATTTTGCTTTTATCTCCCTGTTTACTTTCGCCATGCTGGGCCTGGTAATGGCAGACAACCTGCTGATAATGTTCATGTGCTGGGAACTGGTAGGGCTTTGCTCCTATATGCTTATCGGTTTCTGGTACCACCGTCCGGCAGCCGCACAAGCCGCCAGGAAAGCTTTTTTCATCACCCGCATCGGTGATTTCGGCTTTCTGGCAGCCATCCTGCTGCTTTTCAGTTCCGCCGGCACCCTTGATGTCGCCGGGATTCACTCGGCTGCCGCCGGCGGCGTCATTTCGAGTGCAGCCATAACCTGGGCGGCGCTGGGCATATTCATGGGCGCCATGGGCAAATCCGCCCAGTTCCCCCTTCATACCTGGCTTCCCGATGCCATGGAGGGCCCTACTCCGGTCAGCGCCCTGATACACGCCGCTACCATGGTAGCGGCCGGGGTATTTCTGGTCGGGCGCATGTACCCCCTGTTCGAACTCTCGCCGACTGCGCTTAACACGGTAGCCACCATTGGAGCCGTTACAGCACTGTTTGCCGGTACCATCGCCCTGGTAATGCACGACATTAAAAAAGTGCTGGCCTATTCCACCATCAGCCAGCTGGGTTACATGATGCTCGGCCTGGGGCTTGGCGGCGTAGCCGTTGCCCTGTTCCACCTGTTTACCCATGCTTTTTTCAAAGCTCTGCTGTTCATGGGCGCGGGTTCGGTGAACCATTCAACCGGTACATTCGACATGCGCAAAATGGGCGGCCTCGCCAGGCTCATGCCGTGGACCTGTGCCACTTTCGTAATCGGTTCTCTCAGCCTGTCCGGCATCTGGCCCCTGGCCGGGTTCTTTTCCAAGGAAGAAATCCTTTCCAGCGCCCTGTCGAACCAGCCGGTGCTGTTTGCCATGGCCCTGATTACCGCTTTTATGACAGCTTTTTACATGTTCCGGGTGGTGTTCCTAACCTTCGGAGGTGAATACCAGAGCCGCCTCAAACCGCATGAATCCGGCAGGATAATGCTGATCCCCATGCTGGTACTGGCCGTACTGGCCGTCTCTGCCGGATGGCTCAACGCAACCGGCAGGTTGACGGCCATTCTGGGACACGGTCATGAACACAGCTGGATAACCGGTTTGCTGGGCATCTTTACCCATCCGCTGGCATGGATATCACTCGCGGTAGCCGGGAGCGGCATTACGCTGGCGTGGGCGATGTACCATAAACGCTGGATATCGGCCAAAAAAATCGCCTGGACCTTCCGCTCGGCTTATACGGTATTTTTCCACAAATACTGGATTGACGAATTATACGAGAAATACATCGGTGCCAGGTTTTTCAACAACGGCCTTTTCAACCTGTTCAACAGATTCGATACCACCGTAATCGATGGAACGGTGAACGACATAGCCGGATTAAATTTGAAATCCAGCAAGGCAATTCGGGCACTGCACAACGGCAGGCTTACCCGGTACAGCCTCGTTTTCCTGTTCGGTGTAGCTGCTGTAGCGCTGACGGTCATATTTACAGGTTAAAGGAAAGGGGTAGATTTGGGAATTCTTTCACTGACAATATTTCTACCGGCTCTTGGAGCCCTGCTTATCGGGGTTATACCCGGCCTCAGCGCGCGTTTCAGCCGGCTTATAGCCCTGGCCGCCGCCGTGCTTCCCCTTTGCCTGAGTGTTTACATGTTTGCCGTGTATAACCCTGCCGCCGGCGGTTTTCAATTTGAAGACAGTTTTCAGTGGATTCCCTCAATCGGTGCCGGCTACCATGTAGGCGTCGATGGCTTGAGCCTTCTGCTGGTACTGCTGACCAGCCTGCTGGGTTTCATATCGGTACTTGTTTCTTTGAAAACCGAACACCGCCCGCGGGCTTTCTTCGCCTGGCTGCTGCTGCTCGAAACAAGCATCCTGGGTGTCTTTTCTTCGCTTGACCTGCTGCTCTTTTTCGTCTTCTGGGAAATAGAAGTTATTCCCATGTACTTCCTGATATCCAACTGGGGCAGCGGCCGCAAAGAGTACTCGGCTCTCAAATATGTGCTTTATACGCTTTTCGGCAGCGCCTTCATGCTGGCCGGCATCATGGGCCTTTATTTCACCGCCGGCACATTCAACCTGCCGGAGCTGTATCAGGCCGGCCTCGGGCCGGCAGCTCAATCCCTGCCGCTTGCAGCCATGTTCTTCCTGCTGATCATCGGGTTCGCAGTAAAGCTGCCGGTATTCCCGCTGCATACATGGCTGCCGGATGCCCACACGGACGCCCCCACCGCAGCCAGCATCATGCTTGCCGGTTCGCTGATCAAAATGGGAGGCTACGGTATTTTCAGAATCTGTCTGGGGCTGTTTCCTGACCAGGCCGCCCATTTTGCGCCCCTTTTCATGGCACTGGCCATGGTCAGCATCGTTTACGGTGGAGCCATCACCCTCAGGCAAACTGATATCAAGCGCCTGATAGCTTATTCATCTGTCAGCCATATGGGTTTTGTTCTCCTGGGCCTGTTTTCGCTCAACTATATCGGTCTGGCCGGAGCCTGCCTGCAGCTGGTAAGCCACGGGCTGATTACGGGCCTGCTCTTTGCCGGTGCCGGCATACTGATGCACAACACTCACGAGCGCCATATAAAGAAACTCGGCGGCCTGGCCCGCCAGATGCCGGTGCTTGCCGGTGTGTTTACCATAGCCAGCATAGGCGCCATGGGCGTGCCGGGCACCAGCGGTTTCATCGCTGAAGCAAGCGTATTCCTGGGTGCTTTTTCAGCCGGCTCGGTTACCGGTTCTACGGTATTTACCGTGATCTCTCTTACCGGCATTCTGCTGGCAGCCGCCTACATGCTGACCACGCTTCTCAAGGTATTCTTCGGGCCGGCCAAAACCGTTTTCGACAGCGTTACCGACCTGACCCGGCTGGAGAAATTCTATTGCGGCCTTTTGATTACCGGGATTTTCCTTATCGGCCTCTACCCGGCAATAGCTACCGATGTTCTCGAGCCGGCAATTGCCCCGCTGGCTTCATTGTGGGGAGGTTAACAGATTTGAACTGGCATTATATTCTACCGGAAATCAGCATAGCCGTATCGGCTGTTGCCATAATCCTGGCAGATATCATCAGGCCCAACCGCTGGTTGAGCAGTGCCATAGCCCTGGCGGGAATTGTAACGGCGGCAGTGTTCGCGTTTACCGGTGATTACTCCCAGCCTGCCGGTGTTTTTAATGGAATGCTCACCATCGACGCCTGGAGCCAGTTTTTGCGCCTGCTGCTGCTGTCGGTAAGCTTCGGCGTCCTGGTAGTTTCCAGCGGGTATTTCCACAGGCTTGAAAACATCTGGGCTGAATTCAATGCTCTTTCACTTTTCGCGCTGACCGGAATGCTGCTCATGTCCAGTGCCTCTGACCTGGTTTCCGCCTTTATCGCCATAGAAATCACTGCCATTTCCTTTTTCGTACTGGTCGGAATGTTAAAAGATGCCCGCTCGAGCGAAGCTTCGCTAAAAATGATGCTCATCGGCGGTATTGCTTCGGCGATAATGCTTTACGGTATGGCGCTGGTCTTCGGCGCCAGTGCCGGTACCCGGCTGGATGAAATCAGCCTGGCAGCCGGCAGTATGCCTGACGCTTCCACCGGATTGCTTCTGGGTATGTTTTTTCTGCTGGCCGGGTTGCTGTTCGAAGCGGCGGCGGTTCCTTTTCATATGTGGGCACCGGATACTTACGAGGGCGCGCCTACTCCGGTTACCCTGTATCTCTCCGCAGCCTCCAAGATTGCCGGCATAGCCATCATCGCCCGCGTGTTTACCACAGCCTTCACTCAACCTCAAAGCTTGAGTGCCGACTGGGGCCTGGCTGCGGCTGTAATCAGCGCCCTTACTATGACCCTGGGAAACGTACTGGCTCTTTCCCAGACCAACATCAAACGCCTGCTGGCCTATTCCGGAATCGCCCATACCGGGTATATGCTGATAGGCATCTCGGTGATAGGCCTGAGCCAGGGGTCGGCAGGCCAGGCCGCCCTGCTTTTTTATATGGCGGCTTTTGCGCTGGCGGAACTGGCTGTATTCTCCATGGTAATTGCGGTTACCCGGCACCTCAATACGGATGAAATCTCCGGCTTCGCCGGTCTTTCCCGGCGTTCTCCGCTGGCGTTTGCCCTGCTCTCGTTGGGCCTTTTTTCCCTCACCGGCCTGCCGCCAACAGCCGGTTTCATGGCCAAGCTTTTCGTTTTCACCGGGGCCGTCCAACACGGGCTGCTGTGGCTTATTATTGTCGCCGTGCTCAATACCGTTATCTCGGCCTACTATTACCTTAAAATAATCAAGGTAATGTGGCTGGAAGAGCCGGCAGACCCGGGTAAAATCAAGCCGGGCGCCAGCACCGGGACCATCGCCGTTATAAGCGCCGCGGCAATCCTCCTGCTGGGCATCGCCCCTTATGTGTTGTTAAAACTGGCCGAAAGTTCGTTGCTGAACCTGCCCTAGCGGCAGTATACTGAACGTAATATGCTGACAGACTGCCACGCCCACCTGTATTTGCCCGAGTTCGCCGGCGACCTGCCACAGGTGCTTGACCGGGCTGCGGACTCGGGTGTAAGCCGCATGGTCAATGCAGCTATAGATATTGCTTCATCCGAAAAAGTCTTAGACATGGCCGCTGCTTTCCCGCCCCTCCATGCAGCCGTGGGTATCCACCCTCAATCGGCAGGCACCCTGCCACCGGAGCACATGCAGCAGCTTCGCCTCATGGCTGCGTCACCTGAAGCAGCCGCCATAGGTGAAATAGGGCTGGATTACTATCGCGGCAAGAAATCCAAGGAAGCCCAGGTGGCCCTGTTCAAGAATCAGCTCGACCTTGCCGGGCAGGCGGGGCTGCCGGTAATCCTGCACTGCCGCGAAGCCGAAGATGACATGCAGGCACTGCTTGCGGAGTGGACCGGGCGTACCCCGCCCTGCCGGGGTAAATGGAGGGGTATCCGGCACTGCTTTAATGCCGATTTGCCGACGGCCCGGTTCTATATCCATGCGGGTTTCATGCTTTCCTTTGGAGCGTATATCGGGTACCCTTCTTCGGCAGATTTACGCAGGACAATCGAGCAGATTCCCAACGAAGCGATTCTACTGGAAACGGACTGCCCGTACCTGCCGCCGCAGGAGTTCAGGGGGAAAAGAAACGAGCCGGCTTACCTCGCCTTTACTGCCCGGGTAATGGCTCAGATCAAGAAAATGCCTTACCAGGATATTGCCTGGCTTACCACCGCCAACGCCGGGGTGCTTTTCAATTTCGGGGTTGCTTGATGCCGGTGTTTGCCGAAGGGCAAAGGCCGGCCAGGACGCAGCGCTCACACCGGGGGCGCCTGGCTATGCATATCCGGCGCCCGTGTTCTATCAGTAAATAGGTTATCCGGCCCCACTGGTCCCTGGGCACAATTTCCATCAGGTCCTTTTCTATCTTTTCCGGTTCGTTGTGCCGGCTCAATCCCAGCAGGCGGCTCAGCCTTCTTACATGGGTGTCGACTGCGATTCCCTCGCTTATGCCGTAACCGTTGTACAGCACAACATTGGCGGTCTTGCGGGCAACTCCCGGCAGCGTTACCAGTTCGGCCATGGTTCGCGGAACCATGCCGCTGTATTTGTGGTGAATCATCCCGGCCGCTCCCATGATGCTGCGGGCTTTGGCATGGTAAAAGCCGCACGGTTTTATTATCTGTTCCAGTTCTTCTACCGCGGCTCCGGCATAGTCGCCGGCGCTGCTGTAGCGGCTGAAAAGACGGGGGGTTATCTTGTTTACAGTAACATCGGTACACTGGGCTGAAAGAATGGTAGCGATCAGGAGTTCCAGTGTATTGGAATATTCAAGAGCAATACGGGCGCCGGGGTATTCTTCGCCCAGTAGAGTTATTATCCGGCTGATTCGGGTTTTCATGTACAGCACCAGTTACGCAGGCAATATTATAGCAGGCAAAGCATCTTTGCCTGCTATAATAAACTCCGGTGTAAACCTGGTTTAGGCTTTCCCAATCTTAAACATCTTGGTACCACATACCGGGCAAACCCCTTGAGTGGCGGGACGCCCGTTCTTCATGGTGATACTCCGGGCATCTTTCATTTCCCTTTTGGCACGGCATTTGACGCAGTAACCCTGCATTATTCACCTCCGTATGTTTGCTAGATAGCAAGCATAAACCAAATAATATGCAGTGTCAATAGTTTTCAGGTTTAATTTGAACTTATTTTAAGCGCTTGCCGACGGCTGCCCAATCGATGCATGCAAAGAAGGCATCTATGTAATCTGCCCGCTTGAGGCCATAGTCGGTAATATAGGCATGTTCGAATACATCCATGACCAGCAGCGGCTCACAGCCGGCCAGGTGGCCGGTCTCGTGCTCATTTATCCACTGGTTAAACAACCGCCCTGCAGCCGCATCCTGGTAGAGTATCACCCAGCCGATGCCCCGCATCTTGCCGGTAGCCTTGAAATCGCTTTCCCACTGCGCGTAGCTGCCGAAGGCCTGAACCAGCAGACCGGCTGTTTTCGAATCGGTGCCGGGTTTCCCATCTCCCCCCAGGTTGGCAAAGTAAAGCTCATGCAGCCGCATGCCGTTAAACTCAAAACCAAAGCGCCGCTTGAGCTCGGCATATTCCGGAGAGCCGCTGCCTCCACCGCTGGAAAGTGAAGCAATGTTCCCGGCAAGCTTGTTGGTACCCACCACGTATCCCTGGTACAGTGTAAAATGGTTGGAAAGCAATGCCTGGCTGAACCCCGGCATGCCCTGAAGATAGCTGTAATCTTTCGCCGTATATGTCATCGAATGCCTCCTTGTATAAAATAACCCGATTTGCTATGCGCCGTCGAGCGAATGGTGTTCTTTTTGAGCAAACCACCCGGAAGGGTCTTTCAGGTATTCCCTGTAATCGACAAGCAGCAGGTAATGTTCTCTTTCTTCAGCCATGATTTTTTCAAAGAAACTGCGCTCCAGGCTCGAACCGGCCCCGTCCGCCAGGCCGGAGTAAAGCTCGTAGGATTCATTTTCCATCTGCATAGCTTTGCCGACAGCCTGCATTTCGTTATCGATTATGTCCCTGCCGGCCTTCAACTCGTCCAGGGTATCTGCAAAAAAGGTGCCGGGTACATGTTTTAAGCCGGCAGGGGGCATGATGTCAGCCGGCCAGCTCTGCTCGTTTACAATACGCTCGTAGATGAGCTGAAAACGCCGGGCATGCTCGATTTCATCCTTTGCCAGAGTCTCAAAAAGCTTACGGCCGGCGGGACTGGCGCTTTGCCGGGCAGCCTGCTGGTAGTATTCCTTACCTTCAGCCTCCATCTTCAACGCATTCCGCAAGGCGGCTGTCAACTCCTGATGTCCGTGCATTTGAACCCTCCTTCTGCCGGTCGGCTGTTTGGCCCCTTAACCTGCCGGAGCCGTCCGCATACAATTTTGCCACCTGTAAATTGAGGTATTTTCAGTTGCCGCCGTTATTTTATTACCGCCCGGAAATCAACCAGTTGCGAATACTCGATTAAACCGCTCATGGCTTTGGAAGTGATGCCCAGACCGGCTTCGACCGCCGCCGCCACCGGGTTCAACCCCCCGATGAGCACGAGCCCCACCTTCCCCAGCCCGACCGGAACCCCGCACACGGGCTTGCCGGCATCGCCGGTAATCAGAGGCGGATTAACACCGGCATTGGCCAGGCTCTCGAAAACCGTGTTTACATCATCCATGCAAATGGATGGCACTTCCCTGAAATTTGCCAGGATTTTGCCCTCTCCCCGGCTGAGTACGTCCTGTACGCTGGTCATCTGCCCGGATATAAATATCTCGGACGGGTCGAGCGAAGAGCCGGAATACTCGATGAGATCGGTAAATCTGAGCGGCACTTTGTTCCTGAACTGCAATATACCGCCGAAGCGTGAATCGATAGGTATGCCGGCTTTAAGCAAGGCGCCGTTTATTACTAGACTGCACACCGTGGCAAAAGCGACCTTTCCCTCCGGGACTACCATTTCACCCAGTTTTTCGCCTTCCCGGGCAATTGCAACCAGGTTGGAAGCGCTTAATTTAACCTTCAATGCCGCCGACATTACTTTCAGAGCTGCCTGGACATCCTTTTCAGGCAGCAGGGATATATTAATCGGCAGTTTACCCGTGCGGTTCGAGGGATTGAAGGTAACCTGATACGATAGCAGTTCGATGCGGTCTATGACGAAACCAACCTTGTCGGCAACCATGGCATCTTCTATTTCAGCCAGCCCTTCCGGGGTGATAACCCTGCCGTCCCGGCGGCTCACCTTGGCAGTCAGTTCCCTCTCGTCCATAAGGTTGAGATGATAGCGTACTCCCCGTTCGGAGAGCACTATGCCGTAGTTTTCCTTTAGCAGGCGTGCGATAACCTTGCTACCTACCGCCCGGCGGGAATTGGCGATAATCCTGAGGATGGCCATCCTCTGGCGCTCTACCTCGGTTCCCTCCTGGTTGACAAGCCTCATCTATGCCTCCCGCTTCCTGCCATCCGGATGCCGTATCTGCCGGTTAAATTGTCTGAATGCCACGGCTGTGTAAATGTTCTTTTACATCCTGCGGGGTAAACCGGCCCGAAACGAACACCGGCCCGGCCGCTACCCCGCTGACTCCGGCCTCTTTCACCACCGTTGAAAAATCTTCCAGCTCCCGGGCGGCACCACAGGCTGTAACCGGAATGGATACGGCGGAAGTCACCGCTTTCAACATTTCTATATCATAACCGGTTGTACTGCCGTCTTTTTCCCGGCTGTTGACGATAACACCGCCGGCTCCAAGCATCTGGGCCATTTTAAGCCATTCAACCAGGTTCAGTTCGGTAGCCTTTGTTCCCGTGCGGTGCATTATTTCAAAAGGAGGGCGGCCGGAACCGGGGTCATTCTTGGTGGCGCTGACTGCTACAATAACTCTCTGGCTTCCATAAGTCCGGGAAAGCCGGTCGATGATAGACGGATCGGTTTCCGTATACACGTCGACAGCAATTTTATCCGCTCCGGCTTTCAATATCTTTTCACAGTCTTCGAAAGTATTCATGCTGTTGCCGAAAATAACCGGGGTGCCGGCTATTCTGGCTATCTTCGCCAGCAAAGGCGCCCACTTTTCAAATCTTTCCCGGGGTGAATCGATGTCGAAAAAAGCGATTTGGGAAGCGCCGCTGCGGCCGAAGTATTCCGACAGGCTTACCGGGTCATCACCATTTACGGCTGCTTTCCGGGCCGGAATGCCTGCCACCTTCATGTATTGCAGGTTAAAACAGGGGATGACTTGAACTTTTACGGACATTAGCATATTAAAGCACAACAAATAGGCAGTGTAAAGCCATAACAATCAGCCTGAATTGAAACATGAGCGCCTGATTAGCTATAATAACCGGGCATGGTGAGTGTAGCCCAGTGGTCTAAGGCGCCAGGTTGTGGCCCTGGAGATCGAGGGTTCAAATCCCTCCACTCACCCCATTTCTTTATAATGCCAGCCATGCGAATCGAGCCGCTGTATCGATATTATGCCTGCCAGTAGCCGGAACGGCCTTATAAACCTGGATTTTTCGCTGGTACCCACCGCTGCACGCAGCGTGGCGGGCGCATTTGCCGGTGACCCCAGTCTCGATTATGCTTTTGCCGACCCCGGCAAGAAGGCAAACCTGCACCACATCATGCGGTATTACCTTAAGCTGGACATTCTCAGCGGCGGCAGCTGCATTACTACGTCACCGGATTGTGAAGGGGTCGCCAGCTGGTGCCTCTCCGATATCCGTTCTTCCTGGTGGGCAAAGTTGAAGGCCGGCTGGCTGACTCTGCCCTACTACGGAGGCTGGCATTTCGTGCGCTATTCCCAGAAGGAAGACCGCTTTTTCGAAACGATGAAAGCCAGGTACGCTCCCGAGCGTTACGTGTACCTTGCCCTGCTGGCGGTCGCGCCCATGTACCAGCGCAAGGGGTACGGCAGAAAACTGCTTACAGAGCTGGTTGCCACGCTGGAGGCGAGCAAGCTGCCGTGCTACCTGGAAACCCAGAATATGAAAAATGTAAATATGTACCGCAGCTTCGGTTTCGAGCTGGTCGAATCTACCGCCTACCCCCCTGGAACCGGGTGCGAGGTGCATATCATGGTCAGGCCCGCAGCAGCCTGAGCCGGTTTACTGAGTGGCTGCCGGTTCGTCGTTTTGCCACTGGCCTTCATACAGCTTCACACCCTGGGCATCATAACTGATCCCGGAGCCGTGCCTCTTGCCCGCCTGCCACTGGCCTTCATAGGCAACCTTGCCATTGTCCCAGTACAGGGTTCCCTGCCCGCTGCGCAAACCGTTTTCAAAACCGCCGGCGTACACGACATTACCGGCGGCATCATAGGTAGTGCCGGTGCCGTTCTGCTGGCCGTTCAGCCACTGGCCCTCATAGATTTTGACCCCGTTGGCATCGTACATGATACCCTGGCCGTGCCACTGGTCATTCAGAAATTCACCTTCGTAAATCTTGATTCCACCGGTGCCGTAAATAATACCCTGGCCCTGCTTGACATCGTTTTGCCACTGGCCTTCGTAATATTTCTGGCCGTTGGAATCGTAAAGGGTACCGGAGCCGTGTTTCTTGCCGTCCTGCCACTGTCCTTCATAAGCAATAACTCCGTTATCCCAGTAAAGCGTGCCCTGGCCGTGCATCTTGTCAGCGGCATATCCGCCCTCGTACAGCTTTGTACCAAAACGGTTGTAAAGCTCTCCATGGCCGTGGCGCAGGCCGTCCTGGTATTCACCCTGGTACCACGAGCCGTCCCACCAGATAAGGGTACCCGATCCGTGCGGCATGCCGTCTTTTACTCCACCCTGGTACTGGCTGCCGTCCTGAAAAACTATCACTTCCGGACCGCTGTTTTCCTGGCAGCCGGCCAGCTGTGCCATCACCAAAAGGATAGCGGCAAAGCTTATAATTATACCTTTTTTCAAAACTGGTTCCTCCTTGCCCGGCAGTGAATAACAACCTGACCGGTGGTACCCCTCAAAGATTCCGGTGCCAACATTGTAACACGTAATAGAATGGCAGCAAAGCCGGAACGGTTATACCATTTAAACGAAAAACGCCGATATTGGTTACCACCTGTTCGTAAAATAAATAGTCGGCGAGTGCCCGATGAATGCGAATTTGCCGTCCTGACTTTTGACCGGCCGGTTCGGCTTAAGTATAATGGCTGCAGGTTGAACGATGGTTCTTCCCGTTCGTGCGCCTGTAGCTCAGTGGATAGAGCACCGGTCTTCGGAACCGGGTGTCGTGGGTTCGAATCCCCCCAGGCGCGCCACCATTTGAAGTTTAAAAGCTCCTTGCAGTTCATCGGGCTGGCCATAACCGCTTGATTCTTTTTATGCTGAAGTCTAGGATATTTGTTATCAGGGAAAGAGCCTGGAGCTGTCCGGTCATATTATCAGCGCAAGTTTAGCTTCAGGCTCCGAAACGCTTTGTTAATGAAGTCGCCGTTTTCTGAAGGAGGTTTGAACCATGGAATTTTTCAACCTTATGAGTATCTCGCACCGTTATATGGAGATAATAAACCCTTCCTCGCCTGAAAAAATCATCAAGCTTGGCAGGCTGCTCAAATTGAAAAAAGGAAACCGGGTCATCGACTTCGGTTGCGGTTGTGCCGAACCCCTCGCTCTTTGGGCTGAGGAATTTGGTATCACTGGTATCGGCATAGATATATCCGGGGATTTCTGCGACCGGGCCAGGCAAAAACTGGCTGCGAAAGGATTGTCAGACCGAATCGAAATCGTTTGCTCCCCGGCGGCTGACTACGTATTCGAAGAAGGGGCTTTCGATGCCGCAACATGTATCGGTTCGACTTTTGTTTTTGGCGGCTACCAGCAGACGATCCAGGCAATTAAAAAGGCTGTGCGTCAGAATGGCCGTCTTGGTATCGGCGAAACCCACTGGCTTGGCAATCAGGTACATCCGGAATATGCCCAAACACAGACAACTACCCGCACTGAACCAGAACTGGTTCGGTTTACCCGAAACGAAGGCTTTGAACTCGAATACATCATCCGTTCCAGCCGCGACGACTGGGACAGGTATATTTCGGATAACTGGTATGGATTATTGCGCTGGCTTGAAGAAAACCCCAACCATCCTGACCATGAACAGGTATTCAGGCATTTTCGTGCCGACCAGGATGATTATCTACAGTTCCAAAGCCAATATATGGGTTGGGCAATGTACTGCCTCACTCCCATGAAATCTCATTCGGCAGGCAGCCAGTCGTGAAACAAACATTTATTGATACCGTTTAATCAGGCATGCTCGTATCTGTTACCACCCCCTGAGCAGAAGGTTGATCACGATAAACTATCAGTCCGCCGAGTCCGGCGGGTTTAATTCCCCCAGGACGCCGTCCCGCCACAGGCCGGCAATACGAACCGGGGTTATCCGATTGCCCAGTTCATGTTGGCTGCGGGCATATACCCGGATATAATTGGGCGTCAGCCCCGACCAGATGCCGGATACACATGTTTCCCAGAGCACCGGCAGGATTCTGCCCGCGTAACCCGCGCGGTAGTTCCTGGCCTGTTGCCCGGCCAGACGCAAAATAACCGCTTCCCTTTCCTTTTTGGTTTTTTCATCGATATGATCGGGCATCCCGGCGGCTGCGGTCAGCGGGCGGGCTGAATAGGGAAATACATGCATGCGCGCAAAACCGGCCTGCCGGCACAGGTCCAGGGTCTGGCCGAATTCATCTCCGGTTTCGCCCGGAAAGCCGACTATCACATCGGTGGTAATGGCCGCATCCGGCATCCGCCTGCGAATCTCTTCCAGGGTTTGTGTATACCGGGCCGCGGTGTAATTGCGTCCCATCCTGCCGAGGACGGAATCGCTGCCGCTTTGCAGCGACAGGTGAAAATGAGGGCACAACCGTGTATCGTTCCACTTATCCAGCAAACCCGGGGTGGCTTCCTGTGGCTGCAGGGATGTCAGGCGCAACCTTTCGATACGGGTTTCAGCCAGAACACGGGAAATCAACTCTTCGAGATTACAACCGGCAGATTTGTACGAACCGATTTCGGTACCGGTCAATACGATTTCCTTGAAGCCGCAATCGCTTTTCCAGCGGATGTCTTCGATAATCTCTGCGGGTTGCCGGCAATTCGGGTTTTTTCTGACCGCCGGCACAATGCAGTAAGTGCACCGGTTGGTGCATCCCTCCTGTATGCGGATAAACGAGCGTGTCCGGTTGCGGGCGCCTTCCGGCGGCAAATCCGGGTGCGGCGGGATAATAAGCACACCCTGCCGGATCAGGGTATTTACCAGTTCCGGTTTCAGGCTGTTGCCGATGATAAGTACTTCCCCGTCTACGGCTGACAGTTCCCCGGCGGCCCTCTCGGCATAGCAGCCGGTGGCAATCAGCAGGCTTTCAGGATTCAGCCGCCGGGTGCGCCTGAGCCATTGCCGGGCTTTACGGTCGGCAACATGTGTAACGGTACAGGTATTCAATATACAAATTTCTGCCGGCAAACCGGGCGGAACGACCCTGCAGCCGGCTCTTGCAAATTCATGCGCCAGGGATTCGGCTTCGGCCTGGTTCAATTTACAACCCAAACTATCGATGGAAACGGTTATCTGCCCGGTATTCATTTTCACCTGGTAAATCCATTATAACAAAGGCGCTCATCCATTTTTCAAATTGACGCCTGGCGCCATTGTTGCTATTATTTGGCAGTAAAGCCAGTTTATATAATCAGATGTTAATAAGCAGCTCATTCAATATCGGCCCGCTTACCCTGCACTATTACGGCCTGTTCATTGCTCTTGGCATAGTGTCTGCCATCACCTACGCTTTTTTCGAGGCCCGCCGCCGCGGGGAAAACCTGGACAATGTTATAAACATGGCTCTGGTCGTAGTCCCGCTGGGCATTATTGGCGCCAGGCTGTACCACGTTATCGACCTGTGGAGCTATTACTCCCAGAATCCGGCGGAAATATTCGGAGGGCGGGGGCTGGGCATATTCGGGGCGGTTATCGGCGGCGCCATAGGTGTTCTCATTTACTGTGCCTGGAAAAAACTACCGCCGCTGCGCTGGATGGATATTATCGTGCCCGGCCTGATACTCGCCCAGGCAATCGGCCGCTGGGGCAACTTCTTCAACCAGGAACTTTACGGTTATCCCACCGACCTGCCCTGGGGCATTTACATCGATCCGGCAAACCGGCTCTCCGGTTTTGAAGGTTATACCCATTTCCACCCTCTTTTCCTCTACGAGTCTCTCTGGAACTTCATCGGTTTCGGGATCCTTTATTTCATCAACCGCAAATACACCGGCAAACTGCTTGACGGCGAACTTACCCTGGGCTACATCATGTACTATGCCGTAGGCCGGTTCATTCTCGAAGGCATGAAAATCGATGTATGGACTATTGCCGGATTTCCGACGGCGCGCTGGATCAGCATCATCGCTTTTATCGCCGCGCTGGCAATAATCATCTACCGCCGCCTGAAACTTCGCCGGTCCAACTCCTGAACACCCCGGCAAGGGTTGACTTTTAGCTTTCTTGGGCTATAATAATTGAAAACCATTTTCATTTGGTATTTAAATGAGCTATACCTATAGTGATATTATCAGTGCCCTGCGCCAGACCGGATGCAAGATCACCCCGCAGCGGCGCCGGATTATCAAGGTTCTCGAGTGCAGCAGCAGCCACCTGACTCCCGCCGAAGTTTTCCATAAGGTCAGTTCAAATTCATCCGGTACCGGCATGGTTACCATTTACCGAACCCTGGACGTTCTTGAAAAGGCGGGCCTGGTTTGCCGCTTCAACCTTGAAAACGGGCATACCGGCTATCTTTTAAGACGGCCCCGTCAGCACCACCACCATCTCCTGTGCAGCCGTTGCGGCCTGGTGATAGACATCGAAGGCTGCCGCCTGGATGAGGTGGTCAGCCGAGTCGGATCCGATACCGGTTTTATTATCACCGGGCACTCCTTCGAACTGACCGGCATTTGCCCCACCTGCTCCGGAATAAAAAACAGTTTGTGTGTAAAAGAGTCGGGAGAATGAAGGGTTCAGCGCCCGGCAGGTTATCATCGTTCGTGGTGGCGATCGTCCTGCTGGCGGGTATGGCGGCTGTCACCTCCTGCCGCCCGCAGGACGACGTTGACGGCCGGATAGGCGTGGCAGTTACCATACTCCCCCAGGCCGAGTTTGTCGAAGCAGTCGGCGGTGAGAAAATTGCGGTTACGGTGATGGTGCCTCCCGGCGCTTCCCCGCATACCTACGAACCCACCCCTTCACAGATGACCGCGCTATCCGGCTCGGAGGTCTATTTTGCGGTGGGTTCCGGGGTTGAATTCGAAATCAGCTGGCTGGAAAAACTGCTGGAAGTGAACCCGGGGATCACCTGTGTCGACTGTTCCCGGGGAATCGAACTTATCGAAATGCAGGAACATGATCACGAAGAAGAAGAAGAAGAAGAAACACATGGCACGCATGACCCTCACATCTGGCTTTCACTGGTCAATGCACGGATTATGGTTAACAATATCTGCGACGGGCTGGTCGAGCTGGATCCGCAAAACCGCGAATATTACCAGCAGAACCGGGACAGCTACCTCGATTCACTCCAGGCCATGCACCAGGATTTTTCGGCCGGGTTTTCTCAAATTGAAAACAGGGTTTTTATGATGCAGCATCCATCCATGAGTTACTTTGCGCGAGATTATGATCTGGTACAACTGGCAATCGAAGAAGAAGGCAAAGAACCGACCCCCGCAGGTATGGTCAGTTTGATAGAGCAGGCGAAAGCTGCCGGCGTAAGGGTAATATTCGTATCCCCTCAGTTCAACCAGGACAACGCCGCCGCAATCGCCCGGGAAATCGACGGGGTGGTAGAATATATTGACGGGCTTGCCAGGGATTATTCGGGCAATATGCGCTATATTTACCAGGTAATGGTCGAGGCGATGAACTAACCGGTAAAGGCATTTGGAATAATTTATTGGATATGGTTGACAGTATCTGAAAAGTTATGAGCATTATAGCCAGTTTGAACAATGTATGGGTCAACTACAACGGCTTCACCGCGCTCGAGGATATAAGCCTCAGCATCGAATCCCGGGATTTTGTGGGTATCATCGGCCCCAACGGCGGTGGTAAGAGCACTCTTCTCAAAACCATCCTGGGGTTGATCGAACCTGCCAGGGGGAGCATCGAAATCCTTGGCATGCCGCCTGGAAAAGCCAGCCGCCAGGTCGGGTATGTTGCCCAGTTTCACGCCTTTGACCGCCAGTTTCCAATAAACGTTTGGGAGGTGGCCCTGATGGGCAGGCTGGGGCACGCCGGGTTGCTGAAAGGTTATTCCTCGCAGGACAGGGATGCGGCACACGAGGCGCTTGAAAAGGTAGAAATGCTAAACTACAAAAACAGGCATATAAGCCAGCTTTCCGGCGGCCAGCAGCAGCGCGTGCTGATAGCCCGAGCCCTGGCAACCCGTCCCAAGCTTCTGCTGCTGGACGAACCCATGTCGAATGTCGATTCGGCAATGCAGAAAGGTTTTTACGAACTTCTTTCGGAACTGAACCGGCAAATGGCCATAGTGATGGTATCTCATGATATCAGCGCGGTTTCGCAATATGTTAAAAAAGTGGCCTGCCTCAACAGGCGGCTGTATTACCACGGTACCGGCCAGTTGACCACCGAGGACCTTGAGGCTGCTTACCAGTGCCCGGTCGAACTGATAGCTCACGGTGCCCCGCACCGTGTTTTGAAGGATCATCCTCGCTGATGCTGGACTTGCTGCAGTACGAGTTCATGCGGAATGCCATTGTTGCCGGCCTGCTGGCGGCTGTAGCCTGCGGCTTAATCGGCACTTACGTGGTAGTGAGACGAATGGTGTCTGTCAGCGGTGGCATAGCCCACGCTTCATTCGGGGGTATAGGCCTGGGTTATCTGCTGGGTTTCAACCCGGTCACCGGCGCCCTGGTATTTTCCCTGGGTGCAGCCCTGCTGATGGGCACGGTTACGCGCCGAACGCGGTTGTCCGAGGATGCCTCCATAGGCATATTATGGGCAACCGGTATGGCACTGGGAGTGATTTTCATAGGTCTGGCGCCCGGTTATGCCCCGGACCTGTTCAGCTACCTGTTCGGCAGTATTCTGACCGTTCCCACTTCCGATATCTGGATGATGCTGGTGCTCGACAGCATCATACTGCTGGTTGTCGCGCTGTTTTTCAAGGAATTCAGTGCGCTTTCGTTCGATGAAGAGTTCTCGCGCGTAGTGGGCGTGCCCACCCTTTTTCTTAACCTGGTACTGCTCTGCCTTATTGCCCTCACGGTAGTCGTACTCATAAGAGTTGTGGGCATCGTACTGGTGATAGCCCTGGTTACCATACCGGCATCCATTGCTTCCCAGCTTACCCGGAGCCTTAAAAAAATGATGCTGGTGTCGTCATTGCTGGGTGCTGTATTTACAATTGCCGGGTTGTGGCTGTCTTATCAGCTGGACCTTGCCAGTGGAGCAACCATAGTACTGGTGAGCGCCTTATCCTTAGCTGCAACCCTGGGATGGACCAAATTCAAGCGCACCAGGCGAAATGCTTAAGGGATAACCAGCACCCAGAATATGGCAAAGCCGACCCCGATGACCACGCCGCCGCCGACCTCGAATGGTGTATGACCGATCAATTCCCTCAGGTCATGCTCCAGTTCAGCCATGGGCCGCCGTTCTTTCAGTTCACGCACAATGCGGTTGAGCACCGCCGCCTGTTGGCCGACAGCCTGGCGAACTCCCGCCGAATCATAAAGCACGACTCCGGCGAATATTATCGAAATGGCAAACTCCGCCGAACCGAGCCCGCATGTCATTCCCAGCACGGTGGCCAGGGCGGTTACCATGGCGGAATGCGCGCTCGGCATGCCTCCGCTGGATACCAGCCTGCCCAGGTCTAGTTTATGGTTTCTTACCAGTTCGATGATGACTTTTAACGACTGGGCGATATACCAGGCGACAAGCGGGGCGACAACTGCCTTGTTGGTAACCAGATCGTATATTTCCACTAATTCAACCTGCACGCTCAAAATGTATCATGTGTATTAAGTTTTAAACCGCAGCGTTATCTCGCTGGGTGTAGAACTTACAATTTCAACCTGCCCGGTCTGTTCGATTTTCTCTTCGAGTGGAACGGGTTTTAACACCATCAGGACAACCTGGACGCCTTCATCGGCCGATCCACCGAAAAGCAGCATTTTTACGTCTTCAATCCGCTTCAGCTTTTCCCCGAATGCTTTTACCGCGGCAGAGGACGGATTCTGTATGATAATCCTTACCCTGCCTTCGAACAGTCCGGCTCCGGCTGGCTGGGGTTGTGCCGCCAGCTCATCAGGCGCCTTGCCGGCAGTCATGGTTTCCTCAAGTGCTGCGGGCTCGGGTTGAGCGGGTTCGGCAACCTCTTCGCCGGACTGGCCGGCAGGGACTTGGGTGGATGCGCCCGGCGGAGGTGCCTGAGAAATATCTGCAGCGGCACTGTTTTCATCAGGCCGGGCAGCCAGCTCCATCCGTGTTTTCCTGGATTCTTCCAGCTTCCGGCCGATTTCCTCCAGGGACCGCAGTATATCATCGTATCCGGAGGCTCTTCTGCCGGATCCGGCAGATTCGGGTGTTTCGCCGGCGGGGCTTTCGATACTTTGCAGTACTTTATCAACCGCGGGCGCGGGCGGTGATGCTTCTTCCGCGCTTTTTCCTGGAATCTCATCTGCAACGGACGGCTGAGCCGGCTCGGGATTGCCCGTATCTGCGTCCGGTGCAGATACGGCAGAATCTTTACTGTCCGGCAGGGTACCTCTGCCGGCTTTGATTGTCGCCGGCCCGGTTTTCAGCTTCAGCTCCTGCAGGGCCCGGTCTTTTTCTGCCTTTGCCTGCCGGATACTCTCTTTTTCCTGCTCCAGGGCAATTTTAATCTGTATTTCAGCATTCTTTTTGGCCCTGGAAATAGTCTGCCTGCCGGCGGCCTCTGCCTCTTTTATTGCCTGCTGCAAAGCCGCTTTTTCGTCTTTGCTCCCGGCTTTTTTCAGTTCCTGCTTAAGGTTTTCAACCGCCGCCATCAAACTGCGGCAGGTATCCCGTTCGAGCTGTTTTGCATCCCTGACAGCGGCTTCGCGTTCCTGTCCGGCCTGCTTGACGGCTGACTTTTCTGCGTTCAGGATTGCCTGTTTCGTTTCTATCTGGTTGTCCGGCATAATTGCACACTGTCAGAAATACTTTAACCGGGCGCCGTAAAAAGCAGCCCGGTTAAAGTATAGGTTCAGTATAAAAGCGTGTCAATTAATCATGCTTGTTCCCGTGCCAGTTTGATAGCGTTTTCATAGCCCTGGACGTATACCGCAAGGGTCTCTTCCAGGGCGGCCTTCATCGTTCCGGCCGCGCCGTTTATACGTTGGACGATGGCGAGATAGCCGGCTACGGCCTTGTTTTTCAAACCGGCTACCGTGTCGCTATCCCCGTCTTCGATTACAAAACTCTCGGGCACGCTGGCGCGGACTTTTTCTCCCTCGGGGGCAGATGCAACATCGACAAAACTGTCAACCAGCGCAGGCGGCTGCTGGGTTCCCGGAAAACCGGAATACGTGCCTGCCATCTCGGCAAAACTGGAACCGAGCCTTTCGTTGGCTTCCATAACCGGGCCGATGTTGCCGTCTTCGGACAGGGTAATAATTTCATCGACGCGCCGGTCGGCGAGATTGGCATACAGTTGAGTCCGTGCCGTTTCGGAGAAAGTCAGCCCGACCTGAATCTGTTCAGCAAAAATCTTAACACTGTACAACGGCTGGCCGGGCAGGCTGGAACCGGAAGCGGCAATAACCCCACCGCCGGTAATCATCAGGGCAACCACCGCGCTTATCCCCACCTGAACCCAGCCCATCGAGTGCCTGAACCACGGTATATTCTGCTTCTCCCTGATCTCGGCGACGGCGGAATAGAATTCATATCGAGCCCTGGCTTTGAAATCCTCACGCGGGCTTACTCCAGCCGCTTCCCGGGAAGCCGCCACGGTAACCAGAAGGGGCTTCAGTTCCCCGGCATGTTCAGGGTAGGCTTCCAGACAATCCTGCAGGCTCCGGTTATGGCAGACAATATCTTCCATGCATTTTTCAAAAACAGAATCGAAGTTGTTATTCATTTCTTCTCTATTCACCCCTGTTCACCACCATTATTCTTCTCAGGGCCTGGACGGCGCTGTGCTGTAGGGCTTTAACAGCCCCCTCGTTCTTGCCCATCACACCGGCTACCTGGGCAATCGGCATTTCACAGGAAAAACGCAAAGCCAGCACCTCCTGCTGCAAAGGGGTCAGCTTTTTAAGCGCCCTGGCCAGTTGTTCCAGCTCAACCTTCAATTCGACGTTTTTATATGGATTATCTTCGGCCACGGTTATATCTTCATTCAACTCGGTAGTCGGCTGGCGGGTCTTTTTCCGCAAATAGTCGACTACCTGGTTGTGGGCAATTTTATACAGCCAGGCTGAAAACGGCACCTCCTGCCACTTGTAGGAGGATATCGATTTCAAAGCTTTCATAAATACCTGCTGCGTCAGGTCTTCGGCCTCCATCTGGTTGCCGATCTTCAAAGCAATGTACCGGTAAATCCTGTCAAAGTTTTCCTCATACAGCTGGGCAAAAGCTTCCTGGTCATACCGTTTTGCCCGGTCGACCAGGCTCTGGTCACTATGCACCTGTTAACCCCCTTCTACCAGCCGGCCTGTCAAGTCCGGCCGGAGTGGTGTTATCACGTGCAACAATTATAACGAAGCGTTTTAAAAAAGGATAGCTGGCAGGCATGTTTTTCTCTCCTGCCGGTCCGCGCCGTTCGAGCGCCGGAAAAACCCGGGCCTTGAATTTATCTCGGCAACAGCTTCAACAGAGTTTTATTGATTCTTTTTCCTGTTTTGATATCAAATATCTGTTAAATGCCGTGTATTTGTTGTATCATATGACTATTATACCAGTACTAATTGGTAGTAATTTTGGAACTATTGGGGGATAGATAATTGATTTAGGGTAATATATGATTAGGTCCGGTATCAATTAGTAAGTTATGTTTATATACAAGGGGAGTATTAATGAACGATAACGCAAATGATATTGGGCCGATGCTGACAACCAGTGAAGTGGCGCAGATATTGAACGTGCATATCAATACGGTAAGGCGCTGGAGCAACCAGGGAACCCTGAAAGCCTACCGTATCGGCAGCCGGGGGGACCGCCGCTTTAAGAAGGAAGATGTGGTATCGTTCTTCAGGGACATGCCCGGTATTATCGAACAGCAGTAACCTAAGCGGACCAGGGGGAACAGCAAATTGAATAAAATACGCATAATGATAATCGACGAACAGCCTTACTACAGAAACGGGATTCGCAGCCACCTCGAAACTCAGCCCGACCTTGAAGTAGTAGATTACGACCCTACTGAAGAAGGCATAGCCTCGATAGACAACTGGTCGCCCGACGTAGTCCTGCTGGGGTCGGATCTGGCCAGCTATAACGGGATGGAACTCGGAGCCAGAATAGCGCGGCGCTACCCTAACACCAAGGTAATCATGCTCTCGCCGAACCCCAGCGACCAGGACCTTTTCGAGGTGATCCGCTCTTCTGCGGTGGCTTGCCTGGATAAAAAAGTAGGCCCGAATGATTTGATTTCCAATATCCGCCGGGCCGCCAGGGGCGAATACCCGATCAATGATAATGTTATGAACCGCCCTTCGGTAGCCAAAAAGGTATTGAAGACCTTCCAGGAAATGGAAATTTTCGGCAACAACATCGAAGCCGTGGTTGCCCCGCTTACCAACCGTGAACGCCAGATACTCAGTTACATCGCCGAAGGCAACTCCAACAAGCAGATTGCCAGGATTCTCAGCATAAGCGAGCAAACCATCAAGAATCATGTAAGCGCCATTATGCGCAAGCTCAATGCCAACGACAGGGCTCACGCCGTGGTCCTGGCTATCCGCCGCGGATTGATAAACGTGGAGGAAAGCCCGTTATAAGGATTTTTCAGGCTATTGGAGCAGTATGTCTAAAGATAACGTAGCACAGGATACGGGAACAGCCGCGCTGACGGATAAAATCACCCGGTATTTTAACGCCAGGGGGTTCGACGTCAGCCAGAGTTCCAGCCTGAGAGGCAAGTCCGGCGTGCGCCATTCCTTCGACCTGCTCGCCCAGAGAGATGACGGTTTTACCGAGCAGGTGATAGCCGTACTGGTCCTTGCCAATGGCAAGGCAGGCAAGGCAGAAGAGCACATTTTCGATTTTGCCAACAGGGCGTTCGACACGGGCATCAAGTACCGTATGATGGTTACCGAAAACTCTCTGCCCAAAGAAATTCTCGACGTAGCTCTGAAACAGCGCATCAAGGTAATCGAAAAAGCCGAAATCGACACCCTGATCAATGATGTCATCCCGCCCAAAGCCAGTTCGGCGCCTTTACGCTTCGAAACGCACCAGCACCTGCTGAAATCTCTTAGCGATATGGGCTATCGCGTAGACCAGGAAGCCAAACTAAGGGGACGCTCCGGAGTGGAGTACAGTTTCAATGTACTGGCATTTGGAGACGGGTCGGGCATGAGCCACACCCTGGGCATCGATATTCTTTCCGGGGGGCGCGAGGTCAGCCTCAATACCATTTCCCTATTCGATACCAAAGCCTATGACGTGGGCCTGGATGATAAAATTATCGCCCTCGAGGGAGCCAGCCTGACGCCGGCGGCCCGGCAGTTTGCCGAACACCAGGGCATCAAGGTTATCGAACTCAGAAATGCCCGGGAAGATGAAGCCGCCGTCACGGCTCCCGAAAAACCCGCCGAGGGTTACAACAAGCCAGCTGCAGCCGAACCCCAGAAGACTTTGCGCCACGGCGTCCAGCCCGAAGCCATACAGCTGATACCTGAAGTCCTGGCCCGGCGCTACAGCGCCGTACCGGTCTCCGTCAAGGGCAAGACCCTTGAAGTAGCCATGGCCGACCCGACGGACATTCTCGCCCTGGAGGCTTTCGGTATCCAGAGCAAGATGCGTATCAAACCGGTCCAGGCTCCCGCCAGGGAAGTCAGGGAAGCCATTGACTTCAACTACAAGGCCTACGGCGAAATCGAACATCAGATCTCTGCCATCCAGTATGGCGGCGGGCAGGCCGAAGAAAAACTGGACCTCGATTCAGTTGTAGATGCGCCGCTGGCTCGCGCCTTGAACCTGATCATCGACGAAGCCATCAAGGCACGCGCTTCCGATATCCACATAGAGCCCCAGGAACAGCGCCTGCGTGCCCGCTACCGCATCGACGGCACCCTGCATGACGTGATGACTCTGCCGCTGGATATTCATTCGGCCCTGATATCCCGTATTAAAATTATGTCGAATTTAAACATTGCCGACCACTTCCGCGCCCAGGACGGCCAGTTCAACACCAAGACAACCGGCCGGGATATCGACGTACGCGTCGCCATTTCTCCTACCGTTCATGGTGAAATGGCGGTTCTCCGGCTGCTGGATAAAACTACAGCCACACTCGAAATGGGCGAGCTCGGCATGCTTCCGGAAACGCTGGAAAAATACAACAAACTGCTCAAGGTGCCCTACGGCATGATTCTGATCAGCGGCCCTACCGGTGCCGGTAAAACCACCACTCTGTACGCATCGGTGAACTCGCTGGACAAAATGAGCCGTAAAATAATAACCGTGGAAGATCCGGCCGAATACCGGTTCGATGATATCAACCAGATACAGGTCAACAACCAGGCAGGCATTACCTTTGCCTCCGGGCTGAGGTCCATACTCCGGCTCGACCCGGATGTAATCCTGGTAGGTGAAATCCGCGATGCCGAAACCGCCAATATCGCCGTCCAGGCCGCTCTTACCGGGCACCTGATGCTGTCATCCATCCATGCCAACGACACCATCGGCGTGCTGTTCCGGCTTATCGATCTCGGCGTCGAACCTTACCTGCTCTCATCGGCCATGATCGGGGTAGCCGCCCAGAGAATGGTGAGGCGCGTCTGCCCGGACTGCGTGCAGGTGGTGGAAGCCCCCCTGGTAGAACAACTGGCCTATGAAAAAGAAATAGGAGTAAAACGCAAGACGTTCCCTTACGGGGCAGGCTGCAAGACATGCGCCTACACCGGCTACCGCGGACGCACCGTCATAATTGAGCTGCTCACCATGAGCGATAACATACGGCGAATGCTTATCAAGGGAGCCAACACCGCCGACCTGAGGGACCAGGCTATAAAAGAAGGCATGGTGCCCATGATTCGCGACGGCATGCTGAAAGTCCAGGCGGAAATCACCACCCCTTCTGAAGTTCTGCGCAGCGCTTTTACCGCCGAGCATATGTAGAGGAAAGGCAAGATGGATTTTTCCTATGTAGCATATACCAAGGATAAAAAACTGGTGAAGGGCAAGGTCTCCGCCCAGGGGGAGGATGCCGCCCGTAAGCTTATCAACGCCAGCGGATACAATATCGTATCCATCAAGCAGGCATTTACTCTTAATTTAAGCAAGCTCAACGTGTCGCTGACCCCGGTAAAACCCAAGGAAATTGTCATGTTTTCCCGGCAGATGGCGCTCTTGCTTGAATCCGGCACGGATATCGTAGCCGCCCTGGAACTGCTGCAGCAGCAGGTCGGAGATAAAACCCTCCGCCAGATTCTGGGCCAGATAGTTTCCGATATCCGCGGCGGCAGTTCGCTGTCAACTGCCATGAAGCGCCACCCCAAGGCTTTTACTTCGATTTATCACCGGGCCATCGCCGCCGGCGAAGTCGCCGGCAACCTTGATATCGTGCTTCGCCAGATGGCCGATTTTATCGAACGCCAGGAAATGACCAACAAGAAAATCAAGGGGGCTATGACTTATCCGGTGATTGTAGCCGTCGTGGCGGTGGCGGTAGTTGCCATCATCGTCATGTTTGTCTTGCCGACTTTCATGAACCTGTATGCGTCCTTTAACATCGAAATGCCCGGGCTGGTAAAAATGCTTATGGCACTGGTGGATTTTCTGAATGCGTACTGGCTGTACCTGCTGGTCGGCCTCGCCGTGCTAATAATAGGCATATTAATCTACTTCCGTACCCCCAAAGGCAAATACCACTCTTCGCAGTTGAAGCTGAAATTACCCGTAATCGGCCGCATTGTCCAGCTTACCGAGCTGAGCCGTACGGCCCGCACCGTATCCCTGCTGTTTAAAGTAGGCCTGCCTTTGCCGGATATCCTTTCTCTGGCGATTGCCGGAACGGATAACAAGGTAATGACGGAAGCCCTGACCCGCATCCAGCATGACCTCATCCGCGGAGAAGGCCTTTCCAAGCCGATGAAAAAGAACCCGGTTTTCCTGCCGCTGATGGTACAGATGGTGGCCGTCGGCGAAGGAACCGGGCACCTGGATTCGACTCTGACGACGGTTGCCGAGACTTATGAAATGGAAGCCGGCGACCGGATCACCGCCGCGGTGGGGCTGATCCAGCCGGCAATGACGGTTATTATCGGCATAATCGTAGGTTTTGTCGCTATGATTATGGTTTCTGCCATGTACTCTATGTACGGGCAGTTATAAGAGAGGGGCAGATGCTCAGGTGTAATCGCCGCAGGCTGCCGGGAGGGCAGCAGGGCTTCACCTTCATCGAGGTCCTGGTGGGGATGCTGCTGCTAAGCGTCATCGTTGCCGCTTTTTTAATGGCCATAGCCACCGCTTTCAAAGCCAACATGGTCGCCCAGGTGCGCACCACGGCCGATTCGCTGGCAAGAGCCCAGATGGAATATATCAAATCGCAGGATTTTGCCGATGAATACCTCGTGTTCTCCATTCCGGAGGACAAATCGGCGTACACGATCTGGTATGACCTCAACGCAATCGCCCAAGACGATGAGATCAACGCCACCGATACGGGCACGATTGGCGTTATCGATGTATATGCCGGCATGCAGAAAATAATACTGGTGATCAAGCACAACGACAACGATGTTCTCAGGCTGGAACAGTACAAGGCAGAAAGATGATTACAGGCATGAAAAATCGAGTTAGCGGCCAGGGCGGCTTCACGCTGATTGAGCTGATAATAGCCATAACCATCACAAGCCTGTTACTGGGAGCGGCCGCTACGGGAGTCTACCAGTTGATTGCCGGCAATGCCGCCAATTCCAACTACATGACCGCCGTGCGCCAGGTACAGCAGGTCGGCCACTGGGTCAGCCGGGACATGATAATGGCCAACGTCATCGATACCTCGAACAGCGATGATCCGGATCTTACAGAGCCTGAAGGTAGTCTCAACGTGCTTATAGTCTACTGGTTCGATATCGAAACATGGGACCCTGACATGGGGATACAAGCTGTCAAGCATAAGGTGGTTTATAATCTGACTGCCGAAGGTCAGTTATACAGATACAACTTTGATGATTATTATGAACTGGATGAGTACGCTAGTGAACTGGCAATAGATGGCAGTGAAACATGGGTCCCGGTGGATACCATGCTGGTGGCCGTATACATCGAGCAGGATGCCTTCGCCATTTATTCAGGCGGTTCCGGGCAGTATGAAATGGATGTTACCGCCCATGTTACCGGTTTCCAGCCGGCAATCGAAACCAGGACTTACGATATTGAACGGAGGCCGGAATAGAGGGGTGGCAGATATGAAAATCCGTAAATTTATTAAAAGGTTAGCCGGGGAGCAATCCGGACAGCTTTTTATCATGGTGCTCATATTTCTCGTTTTCGGCAGCCTGGTGCTCGGGCCGCTGCTCAGTTACATCGGCAGCGGCGTCCTGGCAGGCCGAACCTTTGAAACCAAGACCGAGGAACTGTACGCCGCCGATGCCGGCATCGAAGATGCTATGTGGATGATTTACAACCAGGACTCTACAATCGTCACAGAAGGATTTTTTACCATAATAGACACTCCCGAGGAACCTAAAACGGTTTATGGCTTACCTCCATATAACGTCGAATACGTTGAAGCAGGCGAAACAAAATATAAATACCAAGACTGGGTAGAATACACACTTGTTGATACAGTCAACGAAAAAACAATAAGTGTAACAATCGTTTTTCTAACAAGCTCCGTATATCAAATAATTTCCACCGCCACCGGCCCCGAAGGCTCGACCACGGTCGAGGTCTTCACCAAGGACGTCACCGGGGACTACTCCGGGATAACCGACCAGATAATCACCACCCCGGGAGAGTTCGATGACTCTCCCAACCTGACACTGGATTATGATGACGACCCTTTACGTGCTCCAGCCGAAGGCTGGACCGGCTACTGGCCGGATACGCCGGAAAAAATCGACCAGTTCTGCGAATTCTTCTTCTGGGATGTAAGAAACGAAGACCCCTACACCAGTGACGAAATCGACCTCAGCGGGGTGAATGAATCGGAAGGCCCGCTGTACCGCGAAGGAGACATGAACATCTATAACTCGAGCAATACCGATGCCACCCTGACGCTGGAGGGCACTTTATACATCACCGGCCAGACAAGCATCGGCAAGAGCCCCAAAAACATCATCCTTGACCTTAACGGCAATACCATATTCGTGGAAAGCGATCTTACCGGCGGAGGCGACTCCGGGACCGCCCTTTGGATTGGCGGCAACTGCACTCTGGTAGGGCCCGGGGCGATCGTAGCCATAGGCGATATTTATTTCGAACCCAACATCGAATCCGGTATGACCGAGCCCATATTTATAATGTCGGCTTCCGGAACAACCACCCTGCAGCCCGGCGGCAATTTCTATGGAGCCATAGCCGGCGAAATATCGGTGGAAACCCAACCCGGCACCTCTATTACCTATCCGGATGACGGTTTCGATGGTACCGGTATAAACTTTCCCGGCATAATAAGCGGCCGGTTCTGGGGAATGGAAACATGGAATATAAATTAGGACAGGCACTAATACCAACCAGGAGTTTAGCTTATGAAGGTATCTAACCGGACCTGGGTAATCCTGCTTTTTCTGGTTATCGCCGCTGCGGCGGTGGGGTTGTATTTTCTGTACAACAGCCAGGTGGAAAAGCGTGACAATGCCCTGGACGCCAAACAGCAGGCTCAAATCATGATTCCGGCTCTCCAGGTACAGAAAGCCGGCCTGGAAGAAGATCTGGCGGACCTGGAGGAGCAATATGTCTCGCTCGTTGAACAGATGGAAGGGCTGAACCTCAGCCTCGAAACAGCCGAAGGCGAGCTTTCCGTTTCCCAGGCCAGGCTGCAGCTCATAATTGAAAGCATCGAATACGGCGAGAAGCTCTTTTCGCTGGCCGGCCAGGCGGATGTCGAGATAGCCTCGATTACGGTAGAACCGCTGCAAGAGGCTACTATTACCGGAATTGCTTACGAAGTTACTGCCATCAGCCTTGAAATCGAAGGTCAGAACGAAGATATTTTTGAATTCGTAACACTGGTAAACCAGGAAGCAATGTTCGATACCACCATGTCCGGGCCCGTCACCCTCGATATCCCGCCGGTGCCCGAACCCGAACCCTACGATATCGAGCAGATAAGACAGAAGCATTACCAGGCGCTGCTGGCTGAAAATCTGGCGGCTCTTTCACCGGAAACAGTGGTAGATGTCGTTCAGGAAGTAACCCTGAACATGTTCGGCACTGAAATTACGGATAATTCACTGGAAGAGCGCATCGCTTTTATCAAGCACGAAATAACCCTGGAATTCGGCACCTACCTGGCCGACCTGCTGGCCGAAGATATCGGCACCGCAACCGAACAGCACATAGCCGAACAGCTGGCCGAAAAAGTCGGCGTCTACTGGGGAGCCAAAATATTCCTGCTTCTGCAGCCGGAAATAGAAACCATACTGGCCGGGACCATGGAAACCTGGATGGGAGACGAGGTCGAAGGAGCCCTGCAGGGAGACATAACCGCCCTGATACAGGACCATATATCCCGGGAAGTTCAGTCCGAAATAGACGAACTGGTGGAGCCGGATGCCGGCCAGGTCGAAGCCCTCACCCAGGCTGAAGTTGCCGAACTGGAAAGTCAGGCCGCCCAGATTCCCGTTCCGGATTCTAAAGTAAATATAACACTCGAAATCTATGATTATCCGGGGTTAGATTAAAATGGCCAAGAAAAAAGTATCGCTGTATATTGAAGACACCGAAATCAAGCTGCTGGTAAGCCACGGCAGCAGGATTGAAAAATGGGCCAGCCTGGCTCTGGAACCCAGCCTGGTTCGAGACGGCGTTATCCTTGACGAAGCCAGGGTCGCTGAAGCAATCAAGGAACTGATGCACCTTAACAAGATAAGCGACAAGCAGGTAACGGTGGGGTTGAGCGCGCTGAATTCCATCTTCCGGATTACCAGCCTTCCCGAACTGCCTGCCAAACTGCTGCCGGAAGCGATCGTCAACGAAGCTTCCCGGATAATACCCATGCCCCTGGAAGAAGTGTACCTGTCACACCAGGTTATTTCGACAGGGCAGGGGGAAATCCGCCTGTTCCTGGCAGCCTATCCCCGCAGCTCTACCGACACCCTGATGCGCACCCTTGCCAAAGCCGGTTTGAAAACCACCGTTATCGAACTGGGCCCGATTGCCCTGGCAAGGTGTGTAAACGCCTCCAAGGCAATAATCATCAATTCGTGGCTGTCCAACCTGGATATCGTCATTCTCAACGATAAACTGCCCCAGGTAGTGCGCTCCATCTCCCTTTCCGGGGACGAAATGACGAACGAAGACAAGGTTTCGGCAATAATCGAGGAATTCAACCGCACGGTGTCCTTTTACAATTCCAACCGGAAAGACAACCCGTTGAATACTTCGGTGCCTGTGTTTGCCTGCGGCGACCTTACCCAGGATGAAACGCTGTGGCAGGCATTCAACCTGAACATGATGGACTATACCGTTTCGACGATTGACCCTCCCGTAGAGTCGCCGGAGGCCTTCATTCCGTGCGAATACATGGTCAATATCGGCCTGGCCATCAAGGACATACTTCCCAGGGGAGATGACAGCAATTACTCCGTCATCGGTTTCAACGCCCTCCCGCAAGCCTATCTGCCGCCGTCGTTCAGCTGGTACAGGATTCTGGTACCGGTAGCCGGTGTATGCGCAATCGGAGGGCTGGTATATTTCTGGTTTTTCATTCAAAACATAGCCGCCGATACCGACCGCCTCGAAAGTGAGACGGCGTTACTGAATGCCCAGGTTGCCCAGCTGCAGGCCGAGCTGGTTCCACTGCGGGCCTCGATTGCCGAACAGGAAGAGCTTATCGAACCGCTCCCGGAACAGATTGCCCTGGTCGAAGCCGAAATCGCCGCTGCCGAGAGCCTTACAGGTATTTTCAACCAGACTTCCGCCATGCTGGAGGAAAGCCTCGACAACCTTAACCAGGATTTCCCCGAGACATACAACCTTCAGCCGGACGGCGTCGTAGTCTCTGCAATTAACGTCCAGGGCGGGTCTTTTTCCATAAAAGGTATTGCAACCACCGAAAACGGGGTATATGATTATGCCAGGGCCCTGCGTGAGAGCGAGCGGTTCGATTCGGTCAGCGTGGATAACATTACCGAAACGGCTGCAACATCAGGAGAAGGTGAGGAGGTAGTGCAGTATAACTTCGAAATAACTGTACGCTAAACAGTATGGGTAAAATAAACGTAGTCGATCTATTGACACTGGCAAAAAACAGCCGGGCTTCGGATTTACACCTGGTGGCTTCTTCCCCGGCTCTGTTCCGCATCGATGGCGTACTCGTTCAGGCCAACGGCGCCGATCCGCTGACGCCGGCAGACATAGAAGATGCCTTCAACGAAATCACCACCGAAACCGACAGGAAGTATTTCAAGGAATTCAGGGAGCTGGATTTCGCCTATTCCATGCCCGGCGCCGGCTACTTTCGCTGTAACGCCGCTCTCCAGCGGGGTGCCATCAGCCTGGCAATCCGGCTGCTTCCACCGAAAATCGCAACCGTTGACGAACTCGAACTGCCTCAGTTATGTAAACACCTGGTTACTCAGAAACGGGGGCTTATCGTAGCTACCGGTCCGACCGGCAGCGGTAAAAGCACCACCCTGGCCGCCATGATACAGCATCTGAACCTTAACGAGAGCCGTCACGTGGTGACTATCGAAGACCCGATAGAATATGTGTACACACCGGTGATGTGCGCCATAACCCAGCGCGAGCTGGGTAGTGACACCCTTTCCTTTCCGCGGGCTTTGAGGCATATCCTGCGCCAGGACCCGGATGTTATCCTGGTCGGCGAAATGCGGGATGTCGATACCGCCGCGGCTGTTCTGAACGTAGCCGAAACCGGTCACCTGATTCTGACCACCGGCCATGCCCCCAGCGCTCCCCAGGCTATGGAACGCATTATAGACCTGTTCCCGCCGCATGAAAGGCCGCTTGCCCAGGCAAGGCTGGCATCCCTGCTGGTGGGCGTACTGTGCCAGACGCTGGTACCCCGCGCCGACGGTACCGGCAGAATCGCGGCGGTTGAAGTGATGCTGGCCAATTCCGCGGTTAAAAACCTGATACGTGAAGGTAAGATTTACCAGCTGGACAACGTTATCCGCACGTATGCCAACATCGGCATGGTATCGATGGATGAAGCGCTGGTCCGCCTGTATACCAAGGGCACCATTACCGGCAAGACGTTGTTCGAGTTCTGCAATGACCGCAAGGAGATCAGCCGTCTTATCGAGCAGCCCGAGAGCAAAGCATCGGCCAATTAGGTTAATACCCGGGTTGTTTAAAGCTATTTCCTCAGGTTGATGTCTTTAACCGCCCGGGTGATATCTTCCAGGAGGTCCCCGTAATAGGGAACCTTGGGCATAGTATTCTTGACATCCTTCAAATCGAATTTGATTTCGTCCAGTTTTGCATCGATTTTTTTCAGCAACTCGACTATTTCTTTGTTGTAATCTGCCATAGTAACTTTCTCCCTTTCCCTTGTATAGAACCGGTTTATTATGCCCCGGGTACACCGGGCAACTGGGACATGTCGACTATCTCTACCCCTTCAGGAATGCTGAAGACCGAATCGTCGATTGCGCCGAAATCGTAGTTCTGATATTTTATGGTCGAATCGCCCTGGGGCGTATTCATTGTCATCTGCACCGGCAGGCCTTTTTCCTTCCATATCCAGGCCCGGGTCGTAACGCCGTCTCCGGAATATTCGATAACCAGGCAAACCTTGCCGTCCAGGGTTTCCGTCCCGACCGTTACCGGGTTTTGAGCCGTAATGCCCTCCGTTTCATCAATAACGCTGTCCTCCACCTGGCTGGTATCGAAAGCCATTTTCATCGCCATGTTTTGTTCGGGCATGTACATGTACATCGTTTCCGCGTCCTGGTCCAGAATCATGACAACCGTTTCGCCCTCGACAGAAGACTCGGTGCGCATCTTGCTGCCTTTTATCCATATGCGAGTGGTGAATTCATCGCCTTCAGGTGGGATAACGGTCATATCGTACTTGATGGAATCGATTCCGCTGATACCGCCCAGGATATCTTCCAGCGACTCTTGCGGCTGGGTCGTCACCGGAGGCGTCGTCGTCACAGGAGCAGTAGTCGGAGCGGTAGTCGCAGGTACAGTGGTTTGAGCCGGAGTCGTGGTGGGTGTGGTTGACGTCGGCTGAGCCGAAGTCGTCGGCTGAGTTGTAGGCTGTGTGGCGGTAGGGGTACCAGTGGCAGACTGTGAGGTGGGTGGCTGGGAGGTTGTCGTTACCGGTTGGTAGGTAGTAGTGGCGGGTTTATCCCCGCCGCAAGCTGAAAGGGCTGTTACCAGACAAATTACCAGCACCAAAAGCACACTGCCTGCAGTTTTCAATCCGGGGTTGCGCATGTTTATGACTCCTTCAATTTTATCGGAAAACCTGAACCCGTTATTAATAATACTCCTTTAATTTAAGCCTGCATACGCTGGCGCAGAAACAGCCAGGCCAGCAGAAGCACAGCACCGGCAGCCAGGTACAATATACCGGTGACAATGAAGGGCAAAAAGGCGCTGTGAGCCAGTTGAAACAGCCACTCCAGGACCTGTTCCGGGGCTTCTCCCGCCTGAACAATGAATTGCGTCACTATGCTCCTGCCGGCGATGCCGGCAGTCAGGACAGCAACTGCAGCCAGAACAACCACGATGCCAAGATTGAGCGTAGCGCCAGCCGGTTCCCGGTAAATCAATACGATTGCGGCTGCCAGGAAAAGTACAACCAGAACCATAACCACAAAAACCGTGCGGAAGGCAGTGGCGAGTCTCCGGGCTTCTTCGAGGCCCGATTCGATTTCTTCGATCGATTGCGCCACCTGTACGGGTACATCTTCTCCGATTGCCGTCTGATCGATTTCAATCGAAGCGGGTAATTCAGCAACAAAAACTGCAAATAACCGGTTGAATTCCTGTTCGATTACGCCTGCGGTTTCACCCTGCAGCCTTTCGGGCGGCGAATTCATGAACGAGCTGTGAAGATGAACCCGCAGGCTGTTCGGGACACCGGAAACATCGAATTCAATCGAAAACTGTTGTGTTTCACCCAGCAGGTATTCCGCTGTTAAACCGGCAGCCTGTTTCAATTGAGCCTCGAGCGATTCTTGATTTTCCTGCAGGGCTTTTACCACTGCCTCAGGCAGGTTGTCGGATACCTCCAGGTCGTCCGGGGCAGCCTCCTTGAGTTGTTCTTCGAATATACCGCTTGCCAGTACCGGAATATTCGAACTTTCGACAAAAGCTGATAAGAATTCTTCACCCAGCAGCGAGTTCTTAAATACTTCCGCCAGGTCAGGATTGTCTTTGCTGCCTTTTATATAATCATATATGGCCTGGACGACGTAGCCTGCCTGGGTCTTGATTTGCGGCTCCATGGAAACAGCCGTACCGGCAATCGCTTCCCTCACCTGCGGTGGCAGTTCGCTGTTTTGGCCGGAGGTGATGATTTCTTCAAGCATGGCTGACATTTCAAGGTTCTCTAAACGGGATATGACAAACCCGGCGTTCAGAACCGTACGGTCGAGGGTAACTGCGGCAGCCAGGCCGTTAAGGCAGACAAACAGCAAAAGGCTGACAAACAGGATTGAAATAAGCCTTAGCGCTCTCAAATTAATCCACCTGCCGCAGCTTCACAGCCTGGCTGTTATTTTCCATGGCAATATGCTAACAAGCAGAATATGGAGTGTCAATAGTACAAATAGACCCGGCAGGCAAGATGTATCATAACGGGATGGCCGGGGATATTAAGACGGGTTGAACCGTTGAACCTGCCTGACCAGGAAACCGGCCGTATCGGTTGTTTCGAAAGGCCAGGCATAGACTATCCTTACACCCGGATGCCTTTCGATTGCATGGTTTACGATTCCGGCTATTTCTATTTCGGCATGGTTGCCGCCCCGGGTCAACATGGGAGTAACGACGGTTATACTACCGGCACCCTGGCTGACGGCTTCATCCAGGGCCTGTCCGATATCCGGAGCGCAGAATTCATTAAACCCGACCAGTACCTGCATCCCGGTTTGCTTTTCCATTTCCGCTGCCAGCCCGGTTGAAGCAGTATAAAAGGGGTCATTCCTCTCATCCCTGGGCCACCGGCGCATCTTTGTTTCCAGCCGGTGGTAACGTTCCATTTCTCCGGGTTCCAGGGCTTTGCCGGCTTCGACCTGGGAATGCAGTTTGAAAAACTCTCCCATTTCCGGCCTGGGGAAATCCCTGGGCGGAGCGCCGTGAGTCGCCAGTATTATAATGGATTTGTTCATGACCCCCATTATACCACGCTCAAGGGAGGCAGCTGAAAACCAGACTGTCTATTTTGGATACAGCGGCTTGCCTACCGGCAGTACCGGCCGCTGCAGCATAGCCCCCAGGAAAGCCGCTGAAGCCATGTACAGAAAATACACCCCACCGGCAAATATTACCCAGCCGAGCACCGGTTCGATCGTATGGGAAAGAAATCCGGCAAACACCAGCGCAATCATAAAAATATCCACCGCCAGTACCCAGAATACCAGTGCCATGTGCCAGAACATTCTACCGGCGGCAATCCCGACCACAACCAATACAATGCTGACGTAGAAAAAATACCATCCGGTTATCCGTCCGTCCACCTCGATGCCCGCGGCCTGAGCCCAGAATTGAAACAGGAATATCATCCCGGGCGCCAGCCCGAGCAGTACGCCGAACACTCCGTTAAGCGTTGCGCCGAACAAATTCCCGCTCCTGATTTCAACCACCATAAGAATAATAAAGACTACCGAGGAAGCCAGCAGCACACCGGCGATGAGCGGCGCTGCTGCAGGGGAAAGGTAGCCGGTCAGCATCGGCCAGAAACAGCCTAACAGAATACCACCGACGAGAAATATGGCTATCGGTGTCGGGTCCACCCATTTTGAATTGTTTTCCATTATTCTCTCCTTATTTTAATAGGGTGCCAAACGCCGGTTGTCCTCTACTCTTGTAGCGGCACCTCCTTTGCGCCACATGGCGCGCCCGGGTACTTCAAAGGACCTTGCAGGTCCCGGCAATGAAAAAATTACAATGTTTGAGTATTAGTCATAATTACGGGCAAAGTCAATAGTTTTTTGAAAATATTTCAGTTTATGCGGAGCTGCTTTTTTCAGGATAATCCGGAATAGCCGGGAACCCGTAAATAAAGTATCCCTGCGGTTACTGTTCTATTGACGGTGCAGGTATACGGGTTTATGATGGTAAACAAAGCCATACACCTGGCTTGAACGGAGGTGGGTATTATGACATTTGCAGCCAAACAGGTTCAGTATTATTATGTCATGCTGCCTGACAAGGCAGGAGAAGGCGCGCGCATCCTGAACACGCTTAAGCAATCAGGGGTTGAACTGATTGCCTTTGTTGCATTTCCTGTGGGCAAAACCCGTGCCCAACTGGACTTTGTGCCGGTTGACGGCAACAAATTCACCGAAACGCTCGATAGAGCCGGCATCCGGTTTACCGGCCCCAAAACCGCTTTTATAATCCAGGGAGAGGACCGGACCGGAGCCATGGCCGATGTGCTGGAACTGCTGGCCGATGCTCACATCAATGTAACCGCTGTTCAGGCCATCCGCAGCGGAGAAGGGCGGTTTGGAGCCATTTTATGGGTCAAGCCACGCAATACAGTCAGGGCGTGGAACGTGCTCAGCTCGCTCCAGAAATAAATCAGGCCCTGGTTTTTATAATATCATCCGCCCAGGCCATGGCAACTATCATCCGGGGGAAACCTGCGGTGGTTATAGCCTGCAGCACTGCGTGCCGGACTTCTTCCGGGGTCATGCCCTCATCCAGCGCCTGTATAACATGAGACTGGATGTCCCCCTGACTGCCTATGCCGATGGCTATTCCAAGTTTAACCAGCCTGCGGCTCTTCGCGTCCAGCGGCCCTGACTGGTGGCACCGTTGTGCCAGCTGTTCGAAATCCCGGGCGATCTCCGGATAGCGTTTCTCAAAAGCTGCGTAATATTCAGGTGAATACTTCATCGAACCCTCCTTTGTTTACTGCTCTATACCTGGCTTGCCGGGTCAATCTGCAAACCCGGTATATTATATCACTCGCCGCCGGACAACTGACTGCTAACTGCAGCTGCCGCTCCCTCAGCCGGCGCCTATGAAAACATCCTTGCTTGCGTCCCCGGCGGTAATCTCATAATTACCCGCCGGCAGGCCAGCTTCGTCGATTACATATAGCTGGGTGGCCGCTGGTTCTAATTCCACTTCAACCGTGTATACGGTCACTATTTCAGGGTTTTCTACCTGGGTTATGACAACCGGGACTCCACATGAAACGGGGTTGTCCGTCAGGTTGGCCACGACTATAAAAATCTCGAACGCCTGCCGCTCACCGAAAGCTGTCTCTTTCAAGACAATCTCGAGCACTCTGCATTTTTCCTCACTGTCTGCCGGGGTGGTCGTAGGTGGAATCGGAGGGGTTGTTACCGGATAACCGGCAGCCTGCCAGGCAATTATGCCCCCCAGCAGGTTATATACCTCGGCAAACTCAAGCGTATTCATCATATTCATGGCGGAGGCACTCCGCCCGCCTTTCTTTCAGTAAACCAGGTAGGTATAATCCCGGTTCAACGCCTCCAGGGTCGGGAACCAGGCTTCACTTTCCACATCTACCAGTGCGGCGTTTTCCAAGTGGCCCGCATAGTATTCCTCGAATGTACGCACATCCAGGACGATGAATTTGTCGTTGCCGGCATTCTGCTGGATGAGCGCATAAGCTTCAGCCGGGGTAATATCGCGCGATACCGAATCGGGCACTACCGGCTCAGGTGTTATTGTAAGGGTAATGGTTGCGGTAACGGTTTGAGCCGGGAGAGTTTGTGTCCGGGTATAAACAGCTGTGGTGGTAACGGTTTGTGAAGGCAGTTGCGTAGTCGTGGTTACCGTTCGGGTAATTTCCGCAGGTTGGCAACCGGCTACAGCCACCAGTATAAAAATCAGCCCGGCAATAAGACAATATGAGGATTTTTTCATCTGTTTAGCGCCAGCCTCCTTCGGACAAGGTTAAACATTCGCAGGATTATTTCGGGATATTATACATCAATATTGTCGTATTTAACTATAATACCGGGCGCAGTTACCCGCCGTTGCGCCGGCGGCCGTTTCCACGCTTCCAGCTTCTCCGGTATAATAACGTGACGAATACTTATGCTCACTATCGCCAAAATTTCCAAGTCCTTCGGCAGCCGTGAACTTTTCGGCGGGCTCAGCCTGACCGTAGGCTTAAATGACCGGGTTGCGGTTATCGGGCAGAACGGCAGTGGTAAAACGACCCTTTTCGAGATTATCGCCGGGAATATAACCCCGGACGAAGGCAGTTTGACCTTACGGCGCGGTTCTACCATCGGCTATCTTCGCCAGGATGCCTGCGCTCCGGCAAGTGTCAGCCTGCTCGAATACATCAGCCGCTCCCAGGAAGCCGTGAACAGCCTGTCGCACAAAATCCATGTGCTCCAGGCCGAACTGGCAGAAGAAACGGATGGTGAAACAATTACCCGCCTGCTTGCCAGGCTGGGCGAGCTCCAAAACCAGTATGATTCGCAGGGCGGATATGATTCGGAGCATGTTGCCAAAATAATTCTTTCCGGGCTGGGGTTTAAACCAGCCGATTTCGAACGCAAACCACCTGAATTCAGCGGGGGCTGGCAAACACGAATCGAACTTGCCAGGCTCCTGTACTGCAATCCGGACGTGCTGCTTCTTGACGAACCGACAAACCACCTGGACCTCGAAACACAGCGCTGGTTTGAAAACTACCTGAAAAAGTACCACGGCTCCATCCTGTTTACTTCCCATGACCGGGCATTCCTGAATAATACCGCCGAAAAAATAATTGCACTGGAAAACGATGAAATCGTTTACTACCACGGTGGTTATGACAGCTACATCCTCGCCCGGCAGAAGGATATTAAGGCCAGATTGGCAACCGCACAGCGCCAGCAGCAGGCTGTTGACCGCCAGATGCGTTTCATCGAGCGTTTCAGGGCTAAGGCCACCAAGGCAACCCAGGTGCAAAGCCGCATCAAACAGCTGGATAAAATTAAACCGGTTAAGGTTCCCCGTTTAACCAAAAAGATCCATTTCGATTTCCCCGAACCGGCTCGCAGCGGGCACAAGGTAATGGAACTGACCGGCATCGCCAAGTCATACGGAAACTGCACCGTCTACCGCAATCTCAACCTCACCCTGGAGAGGGGCGACCGGGCCGCGATTGTCGGGGTAAACGGAGCCGGGAAAACAACCCTGTTGCGCATGCTGGCCGGAGTGCTTGATTACGAAAGCGGCACCCGTATTCCCGGGCACAACGTCACAATTGCCTATTTCGCTCAATATTACATCGAAATGCTGGACCCCCGTAAAACCGTACTGGAAGAGTTGAGAACGGTTGCCCCGGATGAACCGGAGCAGAGGGTGCGCGGGCTCCTTGGCGCTTTCCTGTTTACCGGCGATGATGTCGGCAAGCGCGTCTCGATGCTTTCCGGAGGCGAAAAGACACGCCTGGCTATAGCCAGGCTGTTAACCCGGCCGGCTAATTTTATCCTCATGGATGAACCCACCAACCACCTGGATATCCCCTCGAGGGAGGTACTGGCCGACGCGCTGGGTTCATACAAAGGCACGCTTTGTTTTGTAACACACGATAGAACGCTCATCCGGGAAATTGCCAGTAAAATAATCGAAGTGGAAGGCGGCCGGATAAAAGTGTTTGCCGGCAATTATGATCAGTATCTCGAGCAGAAAGAACTCGATGCTGACGCCCCGAATCGTACTGGCAGCCCCGAACGTTCCGCGCCATCCGGGCCCCCTGCTGCCATGTCTGCCAAACGCCGGCTTAAATCTCTTGAAGGCCACCTGCGAAACGAGCATTACCGCCTGATCACCCCGCTGAACCAAAGGATTACTGATATTGAAACCCGGGTAGGCACGGTTATGGAAAGTATCAAACACATCGAACAGCTTATGAGCAACCCCACCCATTATGAAAATTCAGAAAACGTAATCTCCACCAACCGTAGATACCTGGAATTAAAATCGAGTTTGTCAGAGCTTACCCGGGAGTGGGACTTGCTAACCGACAGGGTTGAAAAGCTCTCACAGGATTTTCAGCAGGCTCTGCAGGAATTAAAATAGAAAAGAGTCTGGCAATTCACTTCGGCGATAACCTATAATTGGCACATGAAAATGCAGCGCGTGCTGATAGTCGACGACGAACCGAAAATTACGAATCTTCTCCGCATCAAGCTGAAGCTTATCGGATACCACGTTACTGCAACTACCAGCGGCACTGAAGCCGTTGAAATCATACGCACCCGCCAGCCGGATATCGTGCTTCTGGATATTCTTATGCCTGACATTACCGGACTGGAAGTGCTCCGGCAGGTCCGGGCTTTTTCACAGTTGCCGATAATTGCATTTACCGCCAAGCCCGATATGATTCCGCTCGCGCTTAAACAGGGGGCTAATGCGGGGTTTCCCAAGCCGTTCGATCCCGATCAGGTAGTCAGCTTGATCGAAACGGTTTTGAATTCTTGCACTTAAACCCATCGGAGGCTGTTTAGTCCTGGCGGCTGTATAAGGGAACCGTGAAGAAAAAAGAGGAGCCGCGGCCTGTTTTCGATTCCACCCAGATCTTGCCGCCATGGGCTTCCACAAGCCGCTTGCAGGTTAGCAGTCCCAGCCCGAAGCCCTTTGTCCTGTCCCCTTCGCCCAGCCTTTCGAACGGCTGGAACAGTTTAACCTGATCTGCCAGGCTGATACCTATACCACGATCGCTGACACATATCTCGATGGATTCATCATCGTTTTGCCTGGCAGAAACCACGATTTCCGAATAAACCGGTGAATATTTAACCGCATTGTCCAGCAGGTTGTTTATTATCTGCTGCAGCCTTACCGGGTCCGCTTCGACGACAGGCAAACCTTCGGATATCTCCAGGACAAACTTATGGCTGTTGGTACGTTTTTCCTCCCTGTCTACGATATCGCGAATTACACGGGAAATGTTCAGGCGGCTGATATTCAGGTTCAATCTTCTGGCTTCATATCGGGAAAGTTCGATAAGGTTATTCAATATTATTGCCAGCGATTCAGCGCTGTTTTCCGCGTCCGACAGCAGTTCCTGTATTTCCCCTACGTCCAGCCCCGGGCTCCTGGCGACTTTTACCGCCCCCATGAAAACGGTCAGGGGTGTCCTGAGTTCGTGGGACACAAGTCCTATAAATTCATCTTTAAGGCTGTCGATCTTTTTCCGGTAGGTTATATCGGAGGTATATACCCGGTAATTGCCGCTTTGCGGTAAATAGGTTATCGCCTGTTCGTACCAGCTGCCGCCGACCTCGATATCCCGGGTCAGGTACGGGGTATCTTTTTTCAGCTCACCGGCGAGGTCTTGCCATCCGGCCAGGAACGGGTGATCTACACCTTTTTCAGGCAGATCGGGAAACAGCGTTTCAGCTGCCGGGTTTATGTACTTCAGGCTCCCTGCCGAATCGAGTTCAAGCACCGGATTCGGATTGAGTTCGGGAAATGACGCCAGGTGAGCCAGTTCCGCCTCCGCCCGCTTGCGTTCTTCCACTTCCGAATACAACAGCTTGTTTATTTCGGCCAGTTCCCGGGTGCGGAGGTCGACTCTCGTTTCGAGTTCACTGCGGGCTTTCATTACAGCTTCTTCGGCTTGTTTGCGCTCTGTTATGTCTATGCCCACTTCCATTATCAGGGTCGAGCCGTCTATGTCGGTAAAAGGAAAGTCATATACATAATAAATACGGCCGTCGGGCCCGCACCATTCCCATTCAAGCGGGATCATTTTTTCAAAGGTCTTAAAAGTTTCGCAGTCTTCACACGGCTCGTTTCTCCCGAACAGATACTCAAAACAGCGCCTGCCATGTGATTCGCCAAAACGCTCCCTGAAAAACCGGTTGGCAAATTCCACGTGGTAGTCCCTTGTCAATAACACCAGGTAAGCCGGCAGCTGTTCCAGAACATCGTTAAAGCGTTTTTTCTCAGCGGCTATCGTTTCCTCGGCATGTTTCCGGTTGTGAATTTCAGCGCGCAACATTTCATTGGTTTGTTTCAATTCATGGGTGCGACTTTTTACTCGTAGTTCCAGTTCGTTGTGGGCTTCAAGCAATTTTTCCTCAGCACGTTTAAGTTCGGTAATATCCTGTGCGGTGCCGAATCCGCTCTTTATTGACCCGTCGGAATCAAATTCCAGCTTGGCCCTCTCGCGTATCCATTTTATTTCATTGTTTACTACTATACGGTGTTCGATGTCATACTCCCGCCCGCTTAGCGCAGCCTGCCAGCTCCTATCAACAAATTCCCGGTCGTCGGGGTGTATTCTTGAAAGGAAGGCTGAGTAATCCATCGGCGAACCCTTTGGAATGCCGAAGATATTATATGTTTCATCCGACCAGTCCAGTTCATTACGGTGCACATTCAGCTTCCAGCTCCCGGTGGAAGCTACTGCCTGGGCCCGGTTCAAGTCGTAGCGGCTCTCTTCCAGCTTTTCTATGAGTATGCTGTTGCGCAGAGCCAGGGAAGCCAGGCCTCCGAACATCATCGCCACGCGTGCATCTTCGCGGCTGAAGCCGCCTTTCTTATCCGCCAGGCCGAGCAAGCCCAAGACTTTGCCTTCGACCATCAGGGGCACAAAAAGCACGTTTTCCATACCCATATGCTTGTCGGGCAGCAGTTTTTTCCACTTGCTGTGCATAAAATCGTTGTGAAATACCGGCTGGCCGGTTTCGTACGCCTGTGCCCTCATGCCGCGTATCGGCATGGGGAGCGATTCATCCACTTCACAGACGCTTCCGCCGGAATCGACAAAAAGCACCTCGTTTCGCTTGCCGTCCTTGCTGAGCAGCGATACGTAGCCGGAAGTAGCTCCCAAAAGGTTTTTACAACTGTTGAAAATCTCCCTGGCGGTAACTTCAAATCCACCATACCCGAGTACCGACTGGGTACTTTCGAGCAGGGCCTGCAGCTGCTGTTCCCGCTTGTGGGAAACTGCCAGACCGTCCCTTAGGGCATCTTCCATCTGTTTACGTTGTGTTATATCAGTAACGGAAGCCATCAGGTAAACCGGTTTTCCATTTCCGTCGGTTACTGCATTCACCCACGCCATCAGGTAAAATGTGGAACCGTCCTTCCTTTTTGCCGCAAGCTCTCCCTGCCATGAATTGTTCTCTCTGACAGCGCCAAGCGCTTTTTCGACCGTGCTTTCATCGTCGAAAAATACTCTGGCGTGTTTTCCGATTACATCGTCCGTATCGTAACCGCCCATCCGCAATAAGGTCCGGTTGGCAAAGGTCAGCTTGCCTTCTAAATCCATAATCCCGATACCCACGACGGCCGATTCTATGGCATAACCTTTGAGTAAACCGTCAACATCTACCGGAACAGGTTCGAGCAGCTTGTTATCCCCGTACCCACGGCGGTTTTGCCGGCCTTTCAGGTACTTGCCGGAAGGCGTGAGGCTTTGTTTCAGGGTGCTGTTAAGGTTTTTCTTATTTTCCGCCGGCATTCGATTTACCCCTTTCCCTCAAAGGTTTATTGAAGCAGCGCTGCACTGAAATCATTTTAGCACACTGCCGATGCAGTCAAACGCAGCCCAATCCAAACTCGATTTGCATTCCGGGTTCAACCATAGAAGATGTCAGGTTTACCGGTTGTGACAATACACAACCGCGGCCGGAATCTACAGCCGCAATATTCTAGTTCCGCTGCAGTGTCCAGTCAATTAATACTGGCCGCTCCCTTAAAAACCATTGACACCGCCGGAACGCATTGCTATTATTGGTCCAAACACAATTTGAAGGCATCGATATAAAACAGTACTGTGTTCTGATAGTAGACAACGAACCCCGCATTCTCAATTTCCTCAGTACGAAGCTGCGCCTGAGCGGCTACGAAGTCATTACCGCCAGGGACGGCCTGGAAGCAATCGAGCAGACGCAGGCCCAGGAGCCGGACCTTATCGTTCTGGACGTAGTCATGCCGAAAAAAGATGGCTTCGAAACCCTCAGGGAGATCCGGTCGTTCTCTTCGGTGCCCGTGATAATGCTCAGCGCAAGGGGCGAAAGTACCGACAAACTGCAGGGATTCAGCCTGGGCGCCGATGATTACCTTGCCAAACCTTTCAGCCCGGACGAACTCATCGCCCGCATCGAAGCGCTCAAACGGCGCATCATCTCGCCGGAATCAAACAAATTTCACCAGCAGCTTTCTTTCGGCGACTTGACTATCGATTTTAAAAGACATCTCGTCTTTTTGAAGGGCAGGGAAATCCATCTGACACGAATCGAATGGCTACTGCTCAGCGAGCTGGCGCAGAACGCTGGCAGCCTGTTGCTCTACAGTGACCTTTTAACAAAGGTCTGGGGGCCTGCTTACCGTGACGACGTGCAGATACTACGTACCTGGATAAGCAGATTGAGGGGAAAAATTGAGGTTGGGCCGGGCACCGAGCCGCTTATTCATACCGTTGCCAAAACAGGTTACATTATAAACCAGCCGGGTTAACCTGCCGTTTTGCCAACGAGCCCCGTGGAGCCGGCAGCACCGGTATTCAGCAGGTCGATTAGAACACACGGCCGGGCTGGCACACTTGCTTCAAGCATGCGCCATTTCCCTGCGGGATCGTGCGCCGCTCCCTGGTTTAACTGCTGTACCGGACCGCTTGCCGCTGATTATGGCTGCCCCGGCGAAATGCCGGGGATGGCATTCATTCTCCGGTTTAGTATCCTGCCCTATAAGCATCTTCAGGTTTTCGGCAACCCCGTCGATGCATTCTATCACCGGCATAATGGCTTCACCCAGTTGTTCCATCGAAGGTGCTTCGACCACGACAACCAGATCAGGCGAATTTTCCAAAGAATCCACCAGCTTCACTCCCGGTTTATCCTTGAGCAGTTCAGTCGCGTGTGCCTGGTTCCCGTTCACGATATCTAGCAGTAAATATACCCGAACGCACATCTCTTTACCTCCTTAATAAACCTGCCTCTGGCTTGCGCAGATTGCCCGGAGTCCCTAATCTTTGACCGGGCAGACATGCATTCTAGCGGACCGGGGATTGATTTGTTATAAAATTGAACCCTCTTAAATAACAAAAACATAACATTTTCAGTGTTAACAACAACCGGAGTCGCTGTTTCGAACCGTTTTATCTACCGGTAATCCTTAAGCCGCCGCGTGCCGGTAAGAAACCAAATGTTATATTTTTGAAACGTTTTTCCCGCTAATTTTATGACTTTTTGATTCGTTTTCTCATACACTTTCCCGTGTTGAGAATCATCAACCCCAAGAACGCACTCAGCAAATTTATTAAACGGAGGAAACGTTGACAATGCACGCAAACGGTACGGGATTCGGAATCGGCATTCTCGCAGGTGCTGCCGCGGGTGTAGCGCTGGGCCTATTGTATGCCCCGCACCCAGGCAAGGAAACACGGTTGATCTTGAAAAACAAAGCCGGAAAGGCAATCCACAAAGCCGAAGACATTCTTCAGGAAGCCGAAGAAAGGGCAAAAAAGATTATCCATGACGCCAAAGGCCAGGCCCGGGAACTCCAGGGTGGAAATATGAAAGCCTCGGACCTGATTTCTAATTAACAGTTAGCATGAATTTAAAGGAGTTGCAACTATGTTAAACAAAGAAACCGCGGAAGGTTTTGGTGCAGGTTTTTTGGTAGGAATAGCTGTTGGGGTTTCTGTCGGTATTTTGTATGCGCCCCACTCGGGAAAAGAAACCCGCGAAATAATCGGCGACAAGGTTCATGATGCCACGCTCAAGGCAGAAAAAATCGTCGAAGAAGCAAAAGGCAAGGCTGAAAATATCATCAAGGAAGCCAGGTTAAAAATGCACAAGGAGCAGCAGCCGTAAACATTTACACCCCGATGCTTGATTTTAGTTGACTGTGAGCTTACACCGGGCCATCAACTGGCAGGCGCTTTAGAAGGAACGACATGGAATACGAACAAACCGAAAACTCTCAGAGCAACCCTGGAAAACCCGGTCTGCATTTCAGCTGCCGTCTGCCTCACTGCATTATCAAATACTTTATCCATGGAATGGTGATGATCATCCCCTGGATCTTGACTGTCTGGATAATCGTCTGGGCTTTCAATCTAATCGATGGCGTTCTGGCTCCCGCTCTTACATGGATATTCGGGAAGCCCATGCCGGGCCTGGGTTTTGCGACTATAACATTATCATTTGTGCTGGTAGGTTACCTGGGAGTCAAAATAGGGCATCGCAAGATCCTGGATTTCCTTGAAACACGCTTTATCAAGATTCCCGTCCTGGGGATGATATACGGCAGTATCAAGCAGATAATCGGCAGCTTTACTGCTACGGGTATCGGAAAATTCCTGGAGGTTGTCCTGATAGAATTTCCGCGTAAGGGCATATACACAGTTGGCCTTGTTACCAGCGAAGCCCTGGACAGGGACGGCAGGAAAATTCTTAACGTATATATTCCCACGGTTCCTAATCCGACCAACGGTTTTCTGCAAATTGTGCCTGAATCAGATGTGGTCCACAGTTCGATGTCAATCAGTGATGCCATGAAACTCGTTATTTCAGCTGGCAAGGTATCGTGCAGGGACGTTGTTGAAATATCAAGAACCTCTCCCGAAATGGTGGAGGTTTAAAGCCCGTAAAAACCGGAACCGGCAAAATCTAAAAACTCTAGGAGGTTATTATGGAAACCAGGTTTATACCAACAAGCAGGCTGAAATACTACGATGTAATCAACGCAAACGGTGATGATCTCGGGCAGGTGCAGAATTTCATGGTCGACATGGTCACCGGCAGGATCACCCTGGTGATTGTGGCTTTCGGTGGTTTTCTGGGGCTGACAGACAAGTGGGTGGCTTTCCCGTTCGAAAGGCTGGCCTGGAGGCCAAAGGATAAGAAATTCCTGTTGAATGTGCCCAGGGAAGCCATTATAGACGCTCCGGGTATCGACAAGGACACATGGCCCAATGATGTTTCAGCAGAGTGGATCGAACAGGTCTACGCTAAATACGGTTGTTCTCTTTACTGGGAGAATCGTCTGGGTGAAACCTTTAGCACCGGTCAGAAGGTAGAAAAATCGGGTATTTACGAATACCTTGCCCACGTGGATCCGAAATCCTGCAAGGTTGAGTGCCAGCCCAGTGATAAGGAACGCGAGGTTCCTTTATCCAGGGGGGAGGTTTTTCCCCCGGTCAAATCGTGCTCCAAGGCTGCTGTCTGGAGGCTGGTCAGAGAGGCTTGATACTGCCTTTGCCCCGGTAAACAGGTTTCCAGCCAGGGTGCCCGGAATATCGTCAACGCAGCCGGCTCCTGGTACCCTGGCTGGAATAAGGCACGTTTCAACCGGGCGTGAACCTTCGCCCGTCAAGTTTAAAATGTTCGCCGGAAGACCGGCAGTTTATTTGATTAAGGGAGATATAAATGCCTGATACTGCAAACAAAGCCTGGAAACCGGCTGTTTTTATAGCTCTGAATATCTTTTTTATTGTGTGGCTCGCTATCGTAATGGAAACGCTTTTTAGAGTGCTTGGCGGCGATGACCCCCTGGCACTCCTGGGAATCCTTATAGCAGACGGAGCCTTCCTGGTCACCGGAATTTTGCTAATTGTCCTAAACAGGTACTTCCCTGTTTCGGTCACCAACAGAATTCTGCCGTTCATCGCCCTTGTGGGGTTGACGCTGGTTGCCGTGCTGAACGTAACAGATATTACAATATGGTCCGGGATAGTAATTACGGTTGCCCTGATACTTCTCAGTATAGTAACAACTATCCGAAACCTGTAACGAAACGGTTGCCGGTATGGGCAAATTGACGCGGATGATAATCACCGGGTTGCTGATATCTGCCGGCGCAGCCTGCTGCGGTTGCTTTCCGGCAGAACCCGGTACAACAGTAACTTCAACTCCGGCATCTCCCGGGTTCTTTCAACTCGAGCGGTTATTCCCCGGTTTATCGTTTGAAGATATGACCAACTTTGTCCAGCCCGATGGTGACGGCAGCCTGGTGTTTGTTTCCGGGCAGAGAGGATTGATTCACGTTTTCGATATCGCTCTGGCGCAGCCGGAGCCGCAAATATTTTTGGACATTACCGAGCGTGTCAGCCGGGGAGGCAATGAAGAAGGCTTGCTGGGGCTGGCTTTCGACCCGCAATACCGGAACAACGGTTACTTCTATGTCTATTATTCTGCTTCAAATCCCCGACGCTCCGTGGTATCCCGTTTCAGCCTGGAGCCGGGAAGCATGGAAACTGCAAATCCGCAAAGTGAAATAGTAATCCTGGAAATTGGGCAGCCTTACAGCAATCATAACGGCGGGCAAATCGCCTTCGGCCCCGACGGATATCTTTACATCGGCGTAGGTGACGGGGGAAGCGGCGGGGATCCTCAGGGCAACGGGCAGAATTCAGGTACGCTTTTAGGTTCGATTCTCCGCATCAACATAAACGGTTTATCCGAAACCGGCGTCTACGAAATCCCGGCCGATAATCCTTTCGTCGATACTCCCGGCGCACGGGCGGAGATATGGGCTTTCGGATTGCGCAATCCCTGGAGGTTTTCCTTCGATACCGAAACCGGCCTCTTGTGGGCGGGGGATGTCGGTCAAAACAGGTGGGAGGAAATAGATATTGTCACCCGGGGAGCCAATTACGGCTGGAACATAATGGAGGGGTCGCACTGCTATTCTCCCGCCGCCGACTGCAATCAGCCCGATCTGGAACTGCCCGTATTCGAGTATGACCATTCACAGGGCTGTTCGATTACCGGTGGGTACGTATACCGTGGAGACCAACTGCCTGCCCTCCTGGGCTATTACATTTACGGCGATTATTGTTCCGGTAATATCTGGGCGCTGGATTACGAGGATAACTCCACGGTCCAAAACATGCTGCTGGTAGAATCCGGCCTGAACATCACCGTTTTTGGTGAGGACCGCGAGGGCAATATTTACATCCTGTCACGGCAGGGCGGTATTTACACTCTGGCTCCAACCGGATAACTTGTCTTCATCTGTAGTCTTCGATATTGATTATCCGGGCATCCCACGGGCAGAAACGGCCGACGCTGTTTAACCAGTAATCCAGATTCTCTTCAACCATCGAGGGAGTTCCGTCGCACAGTTCGATTGTTATATCCGCCATGTGAATGTCCTCCGGATCTATGTGCCAGCTCCAGGGCTGGTTGTAAAAAACCGGCCCATCGACAATCCGCCCGCTGGGTATCCCGGCACTGCTTTCGCCGCGTCGAACGGCAAATACCTGTTCAATCGCAGTCTCGTCGGTAATAAATACTGAATATCTTTCGTTGATTACTTCGAAAGTGACCAGGATGCCCCCGGAGAGAGTTTCGATGTTATCTATCATCAGCTTCAACCTGTAGTCGCTCCTGGCAATCGGATTATCATCTAGCGGATAGGGCTCAACCCTGAAGACAATACGGTAGTCCTGAAAATCGGACACCGAGTAACCCGCGGATTGCCCTGACTGGAGCAGGACTTTTTGGAAGACGGTTTCGCCTACGGTTATTTCAACCAGGCAGGTTGCTTCACCCTGCCAGACACAAATCGCGTTGGCCGGACACCGGCTGTCGGTAAGCACTTCTACAAACTCGATTTCAAACTGCTTGCCTTCTATCGAAGCCGACTGCCCGATTGCCATCTCGAACTCCTCACCGGTTTCTACCGCAAGCATATCCGGTTGAACGCTGCAACCGCCGAACATTGCAGGCAAAACTAAGACGCCGGTGCCAACCAGCACAACCACCAGCCGTCTTATGATGCTGTATTCCGAGAATGAACGGGTTATTTTTCCGCCACCTGCAGATTCCATATCACACCTCTGATGTTATGAGTTTGTTAAACGTTTCCGCGGCTTGTTTATGGCCGGTGACCGCCTGCAGGCTATTATCATTTAACCCGTATTGCAAAGTCCTAAAATTTGGCTGAAATTCATATCATTTTTATCTAATTTTCTTTATGGTTGTATCAACATGATTGCTACCCGCGCAGCAACTGAGCCGGTGTTTTCAGGCAAAAAGGCCGGCGTTGTTTAATACGCTGCAGGCAGGTGTGAAATAAGGCGAGGTGCAAATCCTGAAAACTACAGCGGCTGCATGAGCCTTACCTGGATTATTTCACCATCACCCCAGACACCGACTACGATGGCAAAATGATAATCATGCATGAAACCCCGCAGCGTTGTCTGTTCACCCTTCCATTCATCCACCGTCACTTCTTCGTAGTCTTGAGCGCCGCTGAATAATTCCCGGTAGAATTCCATGGCCTGGCTTCTGGTTCCCGAGTGGGAATAATAGACCTCGGCAAACTGCTGGCCGCTCGGCGGGTTTGAGTTTACATTAAAGGCTTCCGCCCAGATTTCATTCAATTCATACAGGGGAAACAAATCGGCGGGAAAATCTTCCAGAAGAGGATTACTGGTCATCGAAGAATTTTCAGGCAATGATACATCGATATACACGTCTGCCGGCGATCTGCTGTCATCGACCCGGACGGATACTCCGTAGCCATTTATGCTGCCGATAGCGTCGTACCAGTCGCTCTCCTCCGGTACCGGCAGAAGGGAAAGGTAATACTCAACAATATCATCCTTTTCAGTTTCGGATTTGTAGATCACATAGAAGTTGATCGCATAACTATTATGGAAATTATTGTATGCCGGATACTGAACATCCAGGGTACAGCTTTCTATACCAACGCTTTCATATAGCGGCCAGATATCTTCCGGATAACCTTCCAGCAGATAACCGCGGTAATGACCGTACGGGTTGTATGTTGTAGTCGGTGGGAGAGTAGTGGTTGGTTCGACTTCGGCATGGGTCGTTGGTGGCGTAGTGGTAGTCGTAACCGGGGTTGGTGTTGCCGCGGGTTGAGTGGTGGTTGGCTGCGCTTGAGTGGTAGTTGGTGCCGGCTCGGTCGTTGCTGGAAGAGGTTTTGTGGTGGCTGGCAGTGCAGTAGTCGTAGTAACTGGAGGGATTGTAGAAGGTGAAGAAGTTGTTGGTAGTGGATTTTCCTCGATAGAAGCCTTGCAGGAAGTTGCACCGGCAACCAGCGCCGCAATAACTGCTATAAACAGTAAAGGGTAAACTTTGGAGAACCTTGACATACCGGCACCTCGTTAGTATTTTGCTGAATGAAGGTTACTGCAGGGTTTTTAAATTGTCGCACTTAATGACCCGGAGTGCGTATTGAAGTCAACATTATACCAAAAACCGTGGCTTATTTTAAATTTACGATATAAGCTGCAGAACCCGCCTGGTCTGGTTTAATAACCCCGTGCGAAGAGTTAATGCTTTAACGTTATAGCGTTATAATGTCAATACAAATAAAACAGGGGGATTCTGGAAATGCTCTCTCGAAATAAACGGACTACGATCTATCTCGATTCTGACTTGTACACGGCACTTCGATTGAAAGCGGCTACAATTTCTCGCTCTGTATCTTACCTTGTAAATGACGCAGTAAGAGAATCCCTGGCAGAAGATGCAGAAGATATCGCTGCATATGACGAGAGAATAAAAGAGCCGGTTATCAGCTATGACGAAATGATCAAAAGGCTAAAGAAAGATGGCCGGATATAGAATCTTTTTCAAGGTATCTGCTGAAAAAGACTTAAGGAAAATACCCCAAGAAGAAATAAAGAAGATTCTACAAAAGATTGACTTGCTGACAGCAAACCCTCGGCCGCCAGGAAGCGATAAGCTGGCCGGACAGGAACGATACCGTCTTCGGCAAGGTCGATATCGCATTTTATATTCTATCGAGGATAATGAACTTACCATCTGGGTGGTAAAAATTAGCCATCGCAAAGATGTATGCCGTTGATTTTTCTGAAGCATTTTAGCTTTGAAATAGGGGGTTTTTAGAGGGGGATGGTAGATCATGCGGTACGAAAGACAGAACCTTTCGACTCGTGTTCAGCTTGTATTTAAAACAGGTCTATTCCCAATCAGAGACAGACGTTGCGATAAATTAATTGCATGTGGTAATTACGGTATAGAATTTACTTAAAATTATTTTAATGTTTCAATAAATTCTTCAACACTGATTTCGGCAGTATGGATGATTTTCCTCAAGATGCCTTTACCGAGCTCCTTATGCTTTGGCACTGCTAATGAAACCTTCCCCGGACATACGAGCCAGGCATGGCTTCCTTTAATCCTTTTAACACTATAACCTAGCTTTTGCAGTGCCGCTATGCGTTGATCACCGGAAACCATTGGGAGTTTTGGCACTATACAGCTACCTCTACCTGTTCTAGAGTGTACTCGCGCGGCATAGGTTCACCTTCTTCGGCCATGCTTTCCAGGCAAAGACTGATGACTTCTTTTATGTTTTCCAGTGCTTCTTCCCTGGTTTTTCCCTGGGTAAAACAGTTATTTAGCACTGGCACCTCAGCCAGGTAATAGCCATCTTCATCCCGAGTAATTACAACAGGCAGCTTGATGTTTTTCATATTTTCACCCCCAGCCCTTATATGCGAATTATATCACACAATTATAACAAGCATGGTTAATCAAAACAGCGTAGTTATGCTCAAGATTTTATCGAGGTTCTCTACTGAAGCAACAAGTTCAGAAAAATGAATTGGGGAGATTCAAGCGGGAATAAGTAGCGCATACGGGATTCGAACCCGTGGTCTCCGCCTTGAGAGGGCGGTGTCCTAGGCCGCTAGACGAATGCGCCTTACGAAAAATGGCTGGGGAAGAAGGATTCGAACCTTCCCATACGGATTCAGAGTCCGCTGTCCTACCACTAGACGATTCCCCAGCGCCAGGCCTAGTATATCATTCATACGGGTTTTGCATCAAGAATCAAGGTGCTGGTGGTAAAAGGCATGGTCCCGGGTATAGACTGGTGCCTGCCGGTTGCAGTATTATTTATTTGAAGGTAAATAAACATATGACTGATTTAACAAGCCTGGAAAGCAAACTGAGCTATATTTTTATCAACCGGAAACTGCTCGAGGAATCCCTCGTGCACAGTTCCCTGCTGAATGAAAACCCCGGTACCGTTATCGTTTCCAATGAACGTCTGGAGTACCTCGGCGATGCAGTTCTCGGCCTGGTTACGGCACACGAACTGTTCCTGATGATGCCCGGAGCAGACGAAGGAGTGCTCACGCACTTGCGCTCCAGGCTGGTCTGCCGTGCGACACTCGGTTTTCTGGCAAAAAAAATAGGCCTGGGGGCTTTTTTATCCATAGGCAAGGGCGAAGAAGCCAGCGGCGGCAGAAGCAAAGCCGCCAATCTCGCCAGCGGCCTGGAGGCATTGATCGGAGCGGTATACCTAGATGGAGGATTGGATGCCGCGGCCAGTGTTATCCGTCATATCTTCGGCGAGCATCTGAAGGAGTTTGCGTTAAACGAGGTTTGCGCCGACTCCAAGTCCAATCTTCAGGAATTTACCCAGGCAAAAAAACTGGGTACCCCGACCTATCGGATCGTGGGCAGCAGCGGCCCGGTGCATGAACCTTACTTTACTGCCGAAGTGTTATTGAATGACAGGGTAATTGCCGCCGGTAATGGTAAAAGTAAAAAACTGGCTGAAGCCAATGCGGCTTACAACGCCTTGAATGCTATGTCGGCTGCCTGAGTTGTAATACTTTACACTCAACTGAGTCCCTGATAAAATCTAATTCATTCTCACATCGAACGAGAGGTTAACAATGAGCAAGAATAAACCCAGCCGTGAAACAAAAAAGCCCAAGAAAGGCTCTCAGAAGCCGGTGATCTCGGATATTATTACCCCTCCGGCAACTGTCGAGGTTGTAAAGAAACACCGCAAGAAGGAGAACGGGGAATAGATTTTGCCGGCAGCCACCCTCAATCCCATATTACATCTAAAATAACCGTTCATGGCAAAGTGCAGGGGGTGTTTTTCCGCCGCTTTGCCGCCGACCGGGCGGCCACCCTGCATATCAACGGATTTGCCCGCAATTTACTTGACGGGCGCACCGTCGAGGTAGTTGCCCAGGGCAACAAAGACAATATCCTGGAATACATCGAGCAATTGAAAAAAGGCCCGCCCGGGGCACTGGTCGAAGGTATCGAACTGGAAGAACTGCCGGATTCTGCCGGATTTAATCAGTTCAGCATTAAGTAACGCCAAGACTAATCTTCCTCACCTTCGAGTTCGGCTTCAGCTTCATCCACGAAATCGAGGTAAGCGGTTTCTATCTTCATCGCGGTTGAGACTTCACGGTCGATATAATATGGTTCCCCCTGATAAATCTTGCCGCAGGAAACGGACGCATCATTCCCGTCAGAGCGGATGTCCAGTTTTCTGGTTCCTTCGATTATTCCCATGTCGAAAGGCATCGTAAAATACAGGTCGGCCAGCACCCGTTCAATGTCGAATTCCATGAGGCTGTGCCAGTTCTTGCCATAACGTTCAACAGATAACAGGGGCAGCAGGTTGGCAATCGTCAGTTTCCCCCTGCCGTTGATTGATTTCAGAGGGCTCGTCGTTATCAGATAATCACTGGAGAGAACTACGTTGGGTATAAGAAAGGTAGGTATCGTTAGAGGTTTTTCAAGGGGGTTGTCCACCTCCACCCAAACACAGTCCTTTACATCAAGCATTATAACCCTGGGAAAATCGTAACCCAGCGCTTTGTAAACCGACGACGCCGGTGTGCCGTCAGCCGTGCCTCCGATAATCATAATATCGGCATCGCTAACCCTGCGAATACCTTCAATAATCGTGTTGAGCAGTTTCGGGCTGGTCGTATACGGATAGGGTTTGTCACTGGATGTATCAGGTTTTATCAGGACCCGGCGAGCCCGGGTAACAGGCCGCGGAGCACCGAAAACAAACTCTTCGGAGTTAAATATCAAAAATCACCTCGATAAAAAAACAACTTGATGCCTTAATTCTTTTTCTGCTTTAGCCTGAACGCAATTTCTTCTGCCTGATGCAGATGCTGGAGTTTGTTGATATTGAAAAAACTTAAATGCTCCGGGTCAAATCTATCAAGTTCGTCTTCTTTTACGTACCTGACCCTGACATTATCCAGCAGGCGGTCCACCTTATATTCTTCTCTGGTAATTAAATCTCGTATTACTTTAACACACCCTCCGGAATAAACGGCATGCAAAGGCTCCAGAAAACCGTCATATTCCGGAATTACTGCATCGTAACCTGAACTGAGGCCGATCATATACCGGGCTAAATCAACGTTAACGAAAGGCATATCACAGGCAATCACGAAACTCGTATCCGCACCTCCCGCAACCAGCCCGCTATATATGCCAACAAGGGGCCCCTTGCCGGGATATACATCCGTGACTATTTCAATATCTTCGGCGATATCGACACGCGGCAGTTTCTGCCCCGGAGCACGCACTATGATTATCTTTTTTCCCAAAAAACCCAGCTTGTCAATTGCCCTCTCAAGCAGGGTTTGGCCGTTTATTTGAACCCAGGCCTTTTCTCGCCCCAGCCGGGAACCCTTCCCTCCAGCCAGTATAACGAGGTTATTATTCAATTCCAAAACTATATTTTGGTGCTACCCACCCCCTTATATTTAATTCTACCATCCCAGTCAATACCCGCCATATCAACTACCTGTTCCGGTTGTAGCCGGATAAAGCCGGATGATATACTTGCATCTCGATGAAACTCGAAGATGCGGGCGAGTTCGAACTCATTCACCAGCTGGAGAAGCTTATCGGTCCGGCGCCGGAGATGCTGGTCGGAATCGGAGACGATGCCTGCGCGTGGCAAAACACGGGCGGAACGACCCTTGCTACCGTCGACAGCCTTGTCGAAGGAATCCATTTCGAACCCGGTCTTATCACCTGGTACGAACTGGGCTGGAAAGCTCTGGCTGCCAGTTTGAGTGATATCGCCGCAATGGGTGGTAATGCCGGGTTTGCTCTGGTTGCCCTCAACCTGCCGGGCTCGGTTGATGTCGAGGATGTGCTCGACATGTACCGGGGAATGATCGAACTGGGCGGCGAATTCAACGTTCGGATCGCCGGCGGAAATGTATCCAAAGCCAGCTGTATCAGCATTACCGTAACCGTCATCGGCTCTGCCGGGCCCACCGGCAGGCTCCTGCTGCGCTCCAATGCCCGTCCGGGAGACGTTATTGCCGTTACCGGTTTTCCCGGCTCGGCTGCTGCCGGCCTGGAAATACTCAAGGGTAAAAGGGAGCCCCTGCAAGCAGACGCGGTGAATTTAAAGCAAGCCTTCCTGAAACCCTTCCCCAGGCTGCGCGAAGGCCGCCTCGCGGCTGAACTCGGCATTGACAGCGGCATCGATATCAGTGACGGCCTTCTGGCTGACCTCAAGCACATACTGCGCGCCAGCGGGGTGAACGGAAAGCTTAATGTTGACAGCCTGCCGGTTGAACGGCTGCTGGAAGCTTCGTTTAACCGCGCTCAGGCGGTTGAAATGGCGCTGACCGGGGGGGAAGACTACGAACTCCTTTTCACCTGCAGTAAACCGGCTGCAGCCGGGGTTGCCCGGTGTACTGAAATTCCGGTAACGGTAATCGGCGAAATTATACCGGGGGCCGATGCCGGAATTAAACTTACCGGAGACGTACCGCCGGATTTGAATCTAACCACACCGGGGTGGCAGCATTTTGGCAGCTGATGAAGGAAAATTCACTTTCCTTTCCAAAGCTCCGGCTGACACGCTGCGCCTGGGTGAAAAGATCGGCCGGCTGGCCAAACCGGGAGATGTAGTTCTGCTGTCGGGCAATCTCGGTGCCGGCAAGACCTGCCTGACACAGGGAATTGCCAGGGGCATCGAAGCAACGCAGCCGGTACAGAGCCCCACCTTCGTGCTTGTGCGCGAAATTGAGGGCCGGCTGCCGCTTTACCATATCGACCTTTACCGCCTGTCCGGTCTGGCCGAAATCGAAAACCTGGGCCTGGATGATTACTTTAATGGCTCCGGCTTGACGGTGGTTGAATGGGCAGATAAAGGAATGGAATTATTGCCAAAAGATTACCTGGCAGTCAAAATAGAAATTCTGGAAAAGGACGGCCGGCTGTTTGAAATTATTGCTTCGGGAACCCGGTACCGGGTCATGCTGGAGAAGCTGGTAACAAAATGCTGATACTGGCGATAGATACCTCATCTTCATTTACCAGCATAGCCCTGGCGCTGAACGGCACGTTGATCGGTGAAACCGGCTGGCAATGCAAGCAGAACCATTCTGTGGAACTGCTGGCTGGTATCGAGCACCTGGCCGGCATATCCGGCTGCAGCATTAAAGAGTTCGAAGCAATCGGCGTGGCTACCGGTCCGGGCAGTTTCAACGGGTTAAGAGCGGGTTTGAGCATCGCCAAGGGGCTCGCTTTCAGCCTGGATATTCCCATCGCGGGTATTCCCAGCCTGGAGGCAATCGCCGCAGGTTCTGCTATTCCCGGCATGCATATCGCTCCAGTACTTAAGACCGGACCGGGGCAAATAGCCACTGCGGTCTACCAGCTCGTCGGCCGGAGCCTGGTCGTGGTAAAGCCGCCGGTGCTGATTTCGCCCGTTGAGCTTGCCCGTCCCCTGAGGCGTAAAACGTTGTTCTGCGGAGATGTCGACGAAAGTACTATTGACCTCTTGGCTTCCAGGCCGGGTGATAAAGCCGTTACCACCGGTTTCCCGGTTAACAGAAGCTATGCCGGGTATATTGCGCAACTGGCTGAGGCCAAAATAGTTTCAGGACGGGCCGATGATGTTGCCATTATCGAACCCCTTTATTTCAAAAAACCTCATATTACCCGGCCCAGGGAAAAAACCGGGAACGAAGACAGCCCCAGGCCGGCAAACATGGCGGTAATCTGGGATATGGACGGTGTAATAGTCGACAGCGCCCTTATCCACCTTCAAGCCTGGCAGGACACTTTCCGCCCCCTGGGAATCGATTTTCCGGACGATTACTTCTGGGATACATTCGGTATTAAAAATGATGTTATAATAGAGGGCCTGAACCTCGATATCGGCAAACAAGAAGCTTCAACGATTATCCGCTCCAAAGAACAGCGTTTCCGGGAACTGGCAGTTGAAGGCATCAAGCCGTTACCCGGAGCCGTCGAGCTTATCCAAAGCCTGAAAAAACGCCGGGTGCCTATGGCAGTAGCTTCATCGGCTCCGGAGGAAAATATCAGGACAATCCTGGGAGCGCTCAAGATCAGGCAATTCTTCAAAGCGATCGTAGGCGAAGAACACGTAAAACACGGCAAGCCTGCTCCCGAGGTGTTTCTTAAAGCTGCCGGCGCGCTGAATATCACCCCGGACAGGTGCATCGTCATCGAGGATGCCGTACCGGGAGTACAGGCAGCCAAAAGCGCCGGTATGAAGGTGGTGGCCGTAACCGGCACCGCCGGTTCAGCAGATCTGGGTGCAGCAGACATGGTCGTCAACAGCCTAGTTGAGTTAGATATCCAAAAACTGCTTGGCTTATTGACATAGACACCAAAACAAGAAAGGAGAATCAATGGAAAAATCACTTATTCTGGTTAAACCCGATGGCGTAGAAAGGGGGCTCACCGGAGCTATCATCAACCGGCTCGAAGCCCTGGGTTTGAAACTTACAGCAATTCGCATGCTTCAGGCTGACAGGGAACTTGCCGAGCGCCACTATGCCGTCCACAGGGATAAGCCGTTTTTCGTCGATCTGGTTAACTACATTACTTCATCCCCCATCGTTGCGGCTGTCTTTGAGGGGGAGGACGTGGTAGGCCGGATTCGTAAAGCCTGCGGTGCTACCGACCCGGCCAAATCAGAAAAGGGGACCATAAGAGGCGATTTCGGCCTCGATATCGGCCGCAATACAATCCATGCGTCCGATTCACCGGAAACGGCCGCTATCGAAGTAGAAACTTTCTTCAATGCGGAGGATATGTTCAACTATACCCGGTTGACCTAGCCCGGGTTATTGAATGTGGATTACCGGCACTGCCGCCGGCCAGACCGAATCAAGACGGTAGTATTCCCGCTGAGACGGGGCGAATATATGGATAATAGCATCGATGTAATCGAGAAGCACCCAGCCTGATTCGGCATCGCCTTCAATATGGCGTACATAAACGCCGTCCTGTTTCAGCACATGGGCTATTTCTTCCCGAATGGCATTAATCTGGCGGTCGGATTCGGCGGTAAGTATCACCATGTAATCGGTAAAATTACACGCCTGGCGGGTATCAAGCAGCACAATATCCGATGCCTGCTTCTGGTTCCCGATTTCTACAGCCCGCCGGGCGATATCTATAGCTTCCAGAAGTGTAGCCCTCCCTGAGAATGTATTATTAACAACAGTATAACACAAACAAATACCCGGCATTTTTACCCAAAGATAGCCGGCAGTTAGTTTTGCTGCCTGTGTTATACTTTAACCCGATGAACAAACTGCTCTTCGGCACGGCAGGTATACCCCTGGCTACCCCGGGTTCAAGCACTGTCGACGGCATCAGGTATATCAGGCAGATTGGCCTGGATGCCCTGGAAATCGAGTTCGTCCGGCAGGTTTACCTGAACCCTGCCACCGCCGCAGATGTAAAACTGGCAGCCGAAGAAACCGGGGTACGCCTCTCGGCACATGCGCCGTATTATCTGAACCTCAACGCGATAGAACCCCGGAAGCGGCGCGCCAGCCAGGCTGTCCTGGCACGTGCCGGGAAAATCGCCGGTCTGGCGGGGGCTGACAATATAGTTTTTCATCCCGGTTATTACATGAAAGGCAGTTCCGAAGAGGTCTTCCCGGTTATTCTTGGCTACCTGTCGGAAACCGAAGAAGAGCTGGCACGGGAAGGCTTTCATATCAGGCTGTCTCCGGAAACAACCGGTAAACTGAGCCAGTTCGGCACGCTCGAAGAAACTATCAGCCTGTGCACCCGGCTTAAAAACGCTAGACCATGCATCGATTTCGCCCACCTGCATGCTTATTCGGGGAAAATCAATACTTACACTGAGTTCAGGGAGGTGATTGACACTGTCATCGCATCACTCGGCAAGGAATCAGTTCAAAACCTGCACCTGCACGTATCCGGAATACATTACGGGCACCGCGGCGAGCTGAAACATCTGGCGCTCCAGGATTCGGACTTCAATTATCCCGACCTGCTGAGAGCGTTGATAGATACCAGGGCCGGCGGTACAGTAATATGTGAAAGCCCGAATATGGAAGCAGATGCGCTGATTCTCAAGCGGGCCTATCTGGACATGCTCGCCGCTGGATAACCGGGCATCACGCCTGCAGGTTTGTGATCGGGCATCTGTTTGACTGCACAGCTTTTGAGCCCATCCCTTTTCTGATATAATTAGTTTATCCCTGATAGAGGTTTATAATTGAAAATCAATATTAAAAGAAGTCTTATTATTTACCTGGTAATCGTTCTGGCGGTTATTACCTTTTTCTTCTTTACCTCTTTCGGTGCCACCCCACCGGAAGAAATACCTTTCAGCCAGGTTATAACCATGTCCCAGGAAGGGCTGATTCAGGAGATCGTCGTCGACGGAGACAACCTCAATATAACCGACAACAACGGCAACAAATACCAGTCGATCAAGGAAACCGGGGTCAGCATCTATGAGATAGCTAATCTCAACCTGGAAGGGGTGAGGGTGGATGTCCAGCCCGGAGGCATCAACTGGGGCAGCGTTCTGATTAATTTCCTGCCCTTGCTCCTCTTCGGCGGCCTGTTGTTCTTTCTGTTTTCTCAGGCGAGGGGCGCCAACAACCAGGCTATGAGCTTCGGGCGTTCCAAGGCACGGCTGTTTTCGGCTTCCAAGCCGTCGGTGACTTTTGCCGACGTAGCCGGAGCCGATGAAGCCAAGCAGGAGATGTATGAAATCGTCGAGTTTCTTAAAAACCGGGAAAAATTCCAGGTACTGGGCGCCAGAGTGCCCAAAGGAGCGCTGCTGGTCGGAGCTCCCGGCACCGGTAAAACCCTGCTTGCCAAAGCCATTGCCGGTGAAGCCGGGGTTCCATTCTTTTCCATCAGCGGCAGCGAATTCGTGGAGATGTTCGTCGGCGTCGGCGCATCCCGCGTGCGTGACCTTTTCGAGCAGGCCAAGCGCAATGCGCCTGCTCTGATATTTATCGATGAAATCGATGCCGTCGGCCGTCAGCGTGGCGCCGGTGTCGGTGGAGGCCATGACGAACGGGAGCAGACGCTGAACCAGATCCTGGTTGAAATGGACGGTTTCGATACCAACACCAGCGTTATCGTTATCGCGGCAACCAATCGCCCGGATATACTGGATTCCGCATTGCTCAGGCCAGGCCGTTTCGACCGCCGCATAGTCCTGGACATGCCCGATATCACCGGCAGGGAAGCGATCCTCAAGATACATTCCCAGGGTAAACCCCTGGCTAAAGACGTCAGCCTTGAATCAATGGCCAAACAGACCGTCGGTTTTTCCGGAGCGGACCTGGCCAACCTGGTCAACGAAGCCGCAATACTGGCTGCCCGGCGCAACAAGAAGGAAATCTCCAACAAGGAACTTGAAGAGTCGATCGAACGCGTCATTGCCGGCCCGGAGCGCAAAAGCCGCCGCATTTCCTCCCGGGAAAAAGAAATCATTGCCTATCATGAAGCCGGTCATGCACTGGTAGCCAGGCTTCTGCCCAATGCCGACCCGGTTCATAAAATATCGGTTGTCGCCCGCGGCATGAGCCTGGGCCACACGCGCCAGCTGCCGGCCGAAGACCGCTATATCGAAACTTTGTCCCAATACAAAGACCGCCTGGCTACGCTGATGGGCGGCAGGGTTGCCGAAGAACTGGTATTCGGCGAGCTTTCCACCGGGGCTTCCAACGATATTAAGGTTGCTACCGATCTGGCGCATAAAATGGTAACCCAGTACGGCATGAGCGCCCGGCTCGGCCCCAGGACCTTCGGCGAGCGCCAGGATATGATATTTCTTGGACGTGAAATCACCGAGCAGCGTGATTACGGGGATAAAATCGCCGATATTATCGACGATGAGGTCAACGATATCATCAGTCATGCCTACGATACCGCCAAACGCATTCTCATGGAAAACCAGCAGCGCCTGGACCACATATCCAGCCTGCTGATGGCCAAGGAAGGGCTCGAGGGCGAAGAAATGGAAAAGGCGTTCAACGAACCCCTGAACGGCAAGGGCAAAAAGGCAGTAGCGGCTGAAGTAAAATCCGGCAGCCGCAAAAGCAATAATACACCGGCCGGTTCCGGCGGTTCCGCTGAACCAGCCGTTACAACTTCAACTGAAAAAAAGTCGGGCAAACCCGGAAACGCAGCCCAAAAACCGGCTGCACCCAGGAGAAAAGCCGAACCTGGTGGACAGACGCACAATTCATAGAAAAGGATCTCTATGCCGATGGTTGAAATAACTTCGAAAGTCATATCACCCGAAAGTATCGTAACCGCCACCAAGACGGCTGACAGCGGCTGTGTGGCGACTTATGTAGGCCTTATACGGGATAACAACAACGCCAAACCGGTGGCCAGTGTCGAATATTCCGGAAGCGGCGAACACGCGGTTGCGGTGCTGCAATCCATAGTGGATGAAGCTAAAAACCGCTGGCCTGTAAACGAAATGTCAATCGTCCACCGCACTGGAGTTTTGCAGGTGGGTGATATAAACCTGGTAATCGCCGTGGCTGCCGGCCACCGTGGTGAAGCTTTCGCCGCCTGCTCATTCGCGGTTGACGAGTTCAAAGCCCGGCGCCCGACCGCTAAAACCGAACGGTACCTGGACGGAACCTCTAGTTCCGCCTTTTAACCATTGATTCCGCCAGGGCATACAGCGAAGGCATGCTGTGGCTGTGCGGCAGTTTATCCAGGTCTTTGCAGGCTGCCCGGCTGTATCCCATGGCAGTTTCCAGGCATTCATCGATTATGGTGGTTTCTTTGACCAGGGCTACCGCTTCGGCCACGATTTGAGCCCGGTCGTCCTGGTTTTCAAAAAGCCTTAATACCGGGTTTGCATCCGGGTAGCGTTCCATGATTTTAAGTGAAGGCAGGGTTACCGTTCCCTGCAGGAGATCCGAACCTACCGGTTTACCCAGTTCGGTTTCGGTACCTGTAAAATCGAGCACGTCATCCATTATCTGAAAAGCTATTCCAAGGTTGAGCCCGTACTGTTTTAATATCTGGACCGATTCTTCGGGGGCTTCGCTCAGTACAGCCCCGGTTTCGGTGGCCATAGCAAAAAGCGAAGCGGTTTTTCCGATAATCCGTTTCAAATACTGGTCGAACCCCTGGTGCACCTTGAAAGCGCTGAAGCTCTGGCGAAGTTCACCGGTAGAAATACTGGCCAGGGCACCGGCAAACAGTTTCACAGCCCGTATGCTTTCGGTTTCGGCAGCAAATTCAGCCGCCCGCGCAAAAAGATAGTCACCCAGCACAATAGCTTTATCCGTACCCCAGATTGAATTGATGGTCGATTTGCCGCGGCGTTTATCGGCTTTGTCTATGGCATCGTCGTGCACCAGAGTCGAGACATGCAGCAACTCGGTGCCTACCGCCATGGGCAGGAGTTTTTCGGGTTTGTAATTATAAAAGTTGCCCGCATGCAGCACGAGCAGAGGACGCAGCAGTTTACCGCCTCCCAGTATCTGCCCCAGCATGCGGCTGGAATCAGGAAAATCGGTGATGCCGGCCGGATTCAGCCCGGTGAGCATAATCTTGGCTTTTTCGAGGTCGCTTTTTACCGGGCTGTATATAATGTCTATCACCTTGCCTCCTGCTGTTTTCCCAGCCGGCTGGTTTCCTGCTCTATTACCGATTCATCCAGTTTCACAAAAAGCGGTTCCGGCGGGTTCAGTTTTCTGCCCGGTTCGATGCTGTTTACCTTCCACCCGTTGTCTTCGATCCTGCCATCATAACCCAGGAAGTAATGCAGTTTCTGGGAACTGAAAGGCAAAAACGGATACATCACGGTTTTCAAGACGTCGATTACCCTGACGGCAACATAAAGGCTTGTGCCTGCCAGCGGTTTATCATTCTTGATCACCTTCCAGGGAGATTTCTCCTCCAGGTAGCGGTTGGCATCACCGGCAAGCGTCATCGCCAGTCGAATAGCCTCTCTGAAATGACACCCGTAAAGTAATTTATCGATGTTCTCAAATGCCTGAGCGGCTTTTTCAAGCAGAGCCCTGTCAGCTGAATCCATTTCTCCCGGTTGAGGCACCCTTCCTTCAAAGTGACGGTAGGTGATGGTCAGTACCCGCTGAACAAGATTGCCATAGGTTGCAACCAGTTCGTCGTTATTGCGGCGCACGAATTCGCGCCAGGAGAAATCGGTATCCGAAGTTTCCGGCATATTGGCCGAAAGCAGGTAACGAAGCGGGTCCGGGTCGTAGCGGGAGAGATAGTCCGGAAGCCATACCGCCCAGTTGCGGCTGGACGAAAGTTTTTTACCTTCGATGGTCAGGTACTCGTTGGAAGGCACGTCATACGGCAGAACCAGGCCTCCGTAGCCTAAAAGCATGGCCGGCCAGATTATGGTATGGAAAGGGATATTGTCTTTGCCTATGAAGTAGTAGCTCTTAACCGAATCCGGCTGCCAGAATTGCTTCCATTTGTCAGGCTCTCCGGAAATCCGGGCCCATTCGATGGATGCAGACAAATAGCCTATCACCGCCTCGAACCACACATAAATCCGCTTGCCGGGATAACCTTCCAGCGGCAGGGGGATACCCCAGTCGATATCCCGGGTTATAGCCCTGTCTTTCAAACCGTTTTCGAGGTAGCTCAGGGTAAAACGGTATACGTTGGGCCGCCAGAGATTCTCCTTGGTTTTGACCCATTGGATAAGCCTTTCCTGGAATGCGCTGAGGCGCAGGAAAAAATGTTCCGACTCTTCGAATTCCGGGGTCGATCCGCATAACCCGCAGCGTGGCTTCACCAGGTCGACCGGGTTCAGCGGCTGGCCGCATTTGTCGCACTGGTCGCCCCGGGCGCCTTCATAGCTGCAGTTGGGACACTCCCCTTCGACGTAGCGGTCCGGCAAAAACCGGCGGCACTTCGGGCACCATGGCTGGAGTACGGTGTCCTTATAGATATCACCCTGGTTATACAGCTTTAGGAATATATCCTGGGATACCCTTGCGTGGTTTTCGGTGTCGGTATGGGTAAACAGGTCGAAGGAGATACCAAGCTTCTCCCATGATTCCAGGAATGAACGGTGGTATTTCCAGGCGACTTCCGCGGGAGAGCAGCCTTCACGCTCTGCTGAAATGGTAATCGGAGTACCGTGCATGTCCGAGCCCGTAACCATCAAGACCTGGTTGCCCCTGGCACGGTGGTAGCGGGCAAAAATATCCGGCGGCAGGTAGGCCCCGGCGATATGACCCATGTGCAAAGGGCTGTTGGCGTACGGCCAGGCGACGCCTATATAGATGCGTTCTTTCATCGACTATCAGACCAGGCAAACAAACCGGCGCCTTAAACCTGGCCGACCTCCGGTTCCGGCAAAAAGGTGAGGATCTGCTCCCCTTTTTCCCTCTTGTAGTGGGCATAACCCTTGTTCAGGGCACAAGCCACGCAGTAACGGACCGACGTGCCGGTCTCGGCTTCCTTGCCGTTTTCCTCATCTACCACCAGGTATCTCTCCGGATAAGGAATGGAAGCATTACATATATCGCACTTTACGTTCCCCAGTGAAATACAGCCTCTTCGCATCTACTTTCAGAGCTCCTTTTGTATTATTGTCATTTGTTATTTAGATTCAACCAGGCCTGGTATATTTCCCGGCGGCTCAGGCCGGTTTCCAGCGTGGCAGCATTTACAGCATCCCTGGCTTTCATTCCGGCTTTTTTCATCCGGGCCAGTTCAAGCATCATTTTCTCCGTAACTCCTGCCGGCTCCATTTTGCCGGCTCCTTCGATAACCAGCGTGAATTCTCCCCTGGGGTTGGAAAAGTGCTCCAAAGCCTGCTGGACGCTGCCCCGGAATATTTCCTCATACAGCTTGGTCATTTCCCGGCATACGCTGATTCGCCGGTTGCCGAGCGTTAGCATTATATCATTAAGAGAGGCTTTCAGCCTATGCGGCGCTTCAAAAATGACGATAGTCGCCTCCAGGGAGGCTATTCCGGCAAGGGCCCGCTGCCTTTCAACCTTTTTCCGGGGCAGAAAACCCATATACAAAAACCGGTCGGAGGGCAACCCGGAAACCGCTACTGCGCTGGTAACCGCCGAAGGCCCTGGAACCGGAACTACCCTGACACCTTTTTCCAGCGCTCTGACAACCAGTTCGTAACCCGGGTCGGAGATCGCCGGCATGCCTGCTTCCGATACCACCGCCACATCGCCCTTTTCCAACTGATTCAAAATATGCCCGGTCTGGCCCGGCAGGCTGTGTTCGTAATAACTGCAAAGCGGTACCTGGATGCCGTATCTGGCCAGAAGCTGCCCGGTTTTACGCGTATCTTCGGCGGCGATGAGGCTGGATTCTTTCAAAACCCTCAGCGCCCTTAACGTAATATCTTCCAGGTTGCCAATGGGGGTACTTACCAGATACAGGCAATGCACTTGATTCAAGCTCCAAAACATAGATTATAACTTATCACCTGCCCAGCGTCTAACCTTGCCGTTACACAGGCATGCGGGAACCGGTTAAATCTATCTTTATGTAATGTTAATAAAGCTGTTTAGCTTGACTCAGCGCCTGTAGCTCTGTTATAGTTCTTGGTTAATAAGGAGGAGTATTCAGATGACCGACCCCCACTTTAAAAAGCTTCGTCAGGCATATGGGTTTGACGACGTTGCTATAGTCCCGGGCGATGTCACCATCAACCCGGAACAAACCGATGTAAGCTTGAAATTCGGCAACATTACCCTGGATATTCCCGTGCTGGCATCCGCCATGGATGGCGTTACGGATGTAAAATCGGCAGTTGCCATGAGCAAACTGGGCGGCCTCGGGGTTTTGAACCTCGAAGGTGTCCAGACGCGATATGAAGATCCGGATAAGGTTCTCGATGAGATTGCCTGCGCCCCACAGCAGGAAGTTACCGCTTTGCTCCAGAAGCTCTACACTGCCCCGATACGGGACGAGCTGGCGGCAGAAAGAGTCAGACAGATTAAAAAAGCCGGAGCTGTATGCGCCGTTTCAGTTGCGCCTGCCAACACCAAGCGCCTGGCGCCGGTGGTGGCCGAAGCCGGTGCCGATATACTGGTTGTAGCATCTACGGTAACCAGCGCCAAGCATGTCTCCAAGAGTACCCGCGGGCTGATTTTCGAAGAATTATGCCAGTCGCTGGATATTCCGGTCATAGTCGGCAACTGCGTCAGTTACAGCGCGTGCCTCTCCCTTATCAGAACCGGCATTGCCGGTGTGCTGATCGGTGTCGGACCGGGAGCCGCCTGCACTTCGCGGAGCGTTCTGGGCATCGGCGTGCCGCAAATCACGGCTACCATTGACTGCGCCGCCGCCAGGGACACCTACTACGAGGAAACCGGCCGGTATATACCCATAATCACCGACGGGGGTTTCCACCGCGGCGGCGATATCTGCAAGGCGATTGCCGCCGGCGCAGACGGGGTAATGCTCGGTTCCATATTTGCCCAGGCTGCTGACGCGCCCGGCAGGGGGTACCACTGGGGCATGGCCAACCCTCATCCGGCCCTTCCCCGGGGCACCCGCATCAAGGTCGGTACCACCGGTACCCTGGAACAGATTCTCTTCGGGCCTACATCGGTAACCGACGGTTCCCAGAACCTGGTCGGAGCTTTGAAAAACACCATGGGCCTTTGCGGCGCTGCCAGTATTGCCGAAATGCACCAGGCTGAAATGGTTATAGCCCCGGCAATAATTACCGAAGGGAAAGTCTGGCAGTTTGCCCAGGGCCAGGTAAAAAGGTAAGCCCGCCCATCGCTTGAACTGTGAATTTAAAAAAGCTGGCAAGATTCTTGCCAGCTTTTTGTCTGCTATCACCTTTACCGGTTAATAAGGGCTGCCGTCGTCTTCATCGTCATCGCCGTCTTCATCCGGTTCAGGTTCATGGGAACCCGCAGACGGACTGCTTCCGGTGCCGGGTATAACCGGAGCCAGGCGAATCTTCTTGCGCCTGGCCGACAGGTCCAGCTTGTCAATCATAGTCCTGAAGCCGGCAACGATATCGGAATCCGCACAGTCAACATCGACCATGATCCCGTCTATCCCGTATTCCCACATTTCTTCGATTTCCGCTCCGCCGATCTTGTTGCTGGCGTGTATTACCAGCGGTTTGGAAACAGCCACCGCCATACGGTGGCACAGCATATAGTTTTTTAACGTCAAGCGGCAGGGGCTGCCTTCCGCAGAGCCGACCAGCACCGCATCCACCGGCAGGTCGTCCAGCTGGCGCAGGTACTTATCCTCCACCTCCGGGTCCAGCATCAAGATCTTTCCGGTTTCGTTAGCCTTGATGGTATTCATTTCAGCTTCGAGATTCAGCATGTAAAAATCATTATTGCAGGCTGAATTGTTGCCCAGCCAGCAGCCGTATGGCAGCTGGACAGGTTCCTTTTCCATCAGCTTTATAAACCTGTCGGCAATTTCTTCCTGGTGGGTATCGATGAAAACCGCGTCCGCTCCCCGTATCATAAGCGGAGCCTGTTTTTCATCCCCTTTGATCCGGGCAATCAGCACGGGCTTCGGCCGGGGGGCTGCCCTGTTTACTCCGGTAAATCCCAGGGGCGGGGGCTCAAGCCGGGCTGCGATCTTCAACTTGGTTATTAACTGGCTCACGTTGTTCCTTTCTCGTTCGGACTTGCCTGACAAGCAGTGCTTTCAGTTAGTTTAATGGATTGGCCGGATTTTTCCAAACTTTTAACCGCCGCCGCATCAAAACGGGTATATTAATTAAACTTCTAATACCCTATAATATGCAAAATGATTATCAGGAGGATTTACTATGACACTGCCTGTAAAAGAACTGCTGAACCTTTCCGGTAAAGTTGCTGTAGTCACCGGCGGCGCCATGGGTATCGGCAAAGCGATTGCGGCCCGGCTGGCGGAAGCCGGCGCCAGTGTAATAATTGCCGACATAAACCTGGAAGCGGCGCAAAAAACTGCGGACGAGTTGATTGCTGCCGGTTACAAAGCAGAGCCTGTCAGGTCGGATGCCAGCAAGATCGAAGATGCTGAAAACACCATCAGGCAGGCTGTGGATGTATTTGGTGACGTGGATATTCTGGTAAACAACGCCGGGATATACCCGTTTTCCCCGGCTATCGATATGACGGAAGCTGTCTGGGACAAGACCATTGATATTAACCTCAAGGGCACGATGTTTTTCTGCCAGGCCGGCGCCCGGGCCATGAAAGCCCGCAGTCATGGCGGAAAAATAATCAACATCGCTTCCATAGATGCTTTTCGCCCCACCGGAAACGTTGCCCACTATGATGCTTCCAAAGGCGGCGTGGTAATGCTCACCAAGGCTCTGGCCAAGGAATGGGCCCCCCTGGGCATACAGGTAAATGCGGTAGCGCCGGGCTCGATTGCCACTCCCGGCACCAGCGCTTCTATCGCCGGTATCAGCGATGAGCAAAAGGCCGCCCTGACAAAGGCATTTCTGGAAAAAATCCCCCTGGGCCGGATGGGTGAACCTGACGATATTGCCAAAATCGTGCTTTTTCTTGCCGGCCCGGCTTCGGACTACATGGTGGGCGCAGTATTAATAGCTGACGGCGGCTATCTGGTCAACTAATATATGGTGATTGCCATCCAAATTAACCCCGGTTCTGAAACCGGGGTTAATTTTTTATTACCCAAATACCAGCCGGTTGTGCTATTCCCATCGGAAGAAACGTACCGAAACTACCAGGCTCGCCAGCAGCCAGCCCCCCAGCACCAGGAAATCCGTACTTAAACTGAACACGGGGCTGGCTTCCACCATCACCTGGCGCAAACCGTCCCCCAGGTAGCTCAATGGCAAAGCATTCAGAACAGGCTTCATGAATTCAGGCAGGAATTCCACCGGGAAAAATATCCCCGATAAAAACAGCATGGGAAACTGTATAAGCTGTATGACCGGCATAGCGCCCTCTTCGGTTCGCGCAAAAGCCGCCACCATGTAGCCCAGACCGACAAACGTTAGCGTGCCCAGCAGTATCAGGGCCAGAAGCATCAGCCAGTTGCCCAGAATGGCTACATCGAACAGGAAGTAGGCGATGGCAATGATGATGGCGGTTTGGGTCAGTGCCAGCAGTAATCTCAAGAAAACCTGGGAATAAATGATATTGGCGCGGTGTATGGGCGTTGCCCCAAGGCGCTTGAGGATTTTCTTTTCGCGCTGCTGGATCAAAGGCAGGCCGCTGAAGAGCCCCAGGAACATGATGGACATGGCCACGACGCCGGGCACCAGGTAGTCTATATTGCCCAGTTCCTTGAGCTGTATCGATTCTTCCTGGAGACGTACCAGCGCCGGTTGCTGGGTCAGCATCTGGTTGATGCCGTTTACGAACTCTCTTACCACCGGCTGGATTATCTGGATCGATGTCGTTTGCGACGGATCGTAATACAACTTGATGTCGACCGGCTCGCCCCGGGCTATGGATTCGGCTATACCGCCGGGTATATACAGCACGGCCCGGTAACCACCGTTTTCGAGTTCCTCGAGCTGGTCTTCTAGTTCACCCTCGGTGACGCTGAAAATGGGAATCTGCCCGAAGGCTTCGGCTACCGCGGCGCCCGTTGGTGAAGCGTCATCATTTACCAGACCGACGTCATACTGGAATTCTTCCGCTCCGCTGAAAACCAAACCGAAAATCACCATGAACACGACCGGAAAAGCAAAGGTAAAACCCAGGGCCATACGGTCCCGGAAGAACTGTCGCGTGTTAGCGATAAAAAGCTTGAAAAAGGTTTTCAACTCTACTCCCTTATCTTGCGCCCGGTCAATTTCAAAAAAACGTCTTCGAGCGTTGCCTGGCGTACGTGCAGGTTCAAAAGACCGCCGTTCGTATCCTGCTCGGCCATCTTGAGCAGCGCTGCCATACTGGCCGGAATGTCTTGCGAATAAACGCTCACTTCGGTTCCGTCGATGGCTGCCTGGGTAACGCCGGGCATCGCCATCAGGGACTCTTTATCAGGCGGGGAGGCCATTTCGAACTGAATAGCGCTTTCCTTGAAATTGGAACGGATCAAATCACGAGGCGAACCGGCGGCAATGATTTTACCGTAATCTATTATCACCAGCCGGTCGCACAGGGTTTCAGCCTCTTCCATATAATGGGTGGTCAGAAAAACCGTTTTACCGCGGTTCTTCATTTCCTGTATCACCGTCCAAAGGTTGCGCCGTGCCTGGGGGTCGAGTCCGGTGGTGGGTTCGTCCAGAAAAGCGATCTCCGGATCGTTTATCAGGGCGATAGCTACCGAAAGCCTCTGCTGCTGGCCGCCGGAAAGGTTCTTGGAGAGCACTTTACGGGAATCTGTCAGGGAAACCCTTTCCAGGACCTCTTCTACGCTTATATGCCGTTTGTAGAACGAGGCAAACAGGTCCAGCACCTCTTCTACGTTCAGCAACGGCAGCAGCGAAGGGGCCTGCAACTGGATACCGATTCGTTCCTTGATTTTATCCGAGCCCCTGCCGTGCTTCATACCCAGAACGCTCACCGAACCGGAATCCGGTTCACGCAAACCTTCGATAATTTCGGTAGTAGTGGTCTTGCCGGCGCCGTTGGGGCCAAGCATGCCGAACACTTCACCGGCTTCCACATGAAAACTGATGCCGTCGACCGCCTTTATGGCGCCGTAGGTTTTGTAAAGGTTTTCAACTGTTATTACCACGCCTGTTATCTTACAACTATCACCGGCACTATTACAAAAATTCATCGTTGTTTCGGTGCACACCCGTTGATGCCTGTTGAACTGCACCTTTATTGAGGAGTAATATAAATCAAACAGTTTCGGAGGTACTATTATGAAAGCTCTTGTAGTATATAATTCGGTGTACTCCAATACGGAAAAAATCGCCAATGCCATCGGCAAAGGCCTCGAAACATCTGCCGAAGTCAAGGTGCGCAAGGTAAACGAAGTTGACCCCAAATACCTTAGCGAATACGGTCTGGTAGCCGTGGGCTCACCCACACAGGGCGGGCGGCCTCTGCCTTCTATAAAAACCTTCCTGGATGGTATTCCGGCAGACGGCCTCAAGGGTATGAAAGTGGCATCTTTCGACACCGGCATGCCCGGTGAAGGGAAGGGATGGTTTCTGAAGCTGGTAGTCAAGATACTGGGTTATGCCGCACCCCGTATAGCCAAAAGCCTCGAAGCCAAAGGCGGGACCATGGCAGCTCCACCGGAAGGCTTCTTCGTGGAAGACAAAGAAGGCCCGCTCTCTGACGGAGAAGAGGAAAGGGCTGCCACCTGGGCCAAGGGACTGGTCAGTAAGTAGCGCCTGCAGGCCGGGCAGACAAATCAACCCATGGCGGTCGCTACACCTTCTCCGGTATCCGGCTCTGCCCTGGAATATCAGATTTCTGGAGCCCGGTTATTTTTCCAGTGCCTCGGCTACTGCTGCCAGCAGTTCGTTTCCGGAATAGGGCTTGTTAATAAAATGATAGTTCTGCTGTTTGATGACTTCGATCTGCGATTTGTGGTTGGCATAGCCGCTGGAAGTCAGTACAGCCAAACCGGGCTTTAATGCCAGCAGCTTGCTGACCAGGTCGAGCCCGTTGCCGTCGGAGAGAACAATGTCGGTAAAAACCATTTCGATTTCGGACCGGTGGCTGGCGAACTCCGCTTCAGCCTGGGCCAGAGACGCGGCTTCATATACTTTATGGCCTTCATTTTCGAGGATATTCCTGGCTAGTTTACGTACGCCTTCTTCGTCTTCCACGACCAGAATGGTAGCCTGTTTAGGGTGATCGCGCTTCACCTGGGTACCTGCCTGCCGGGAAACTGGTTCTTCGGAGTCCACCGGCAGATAGATTTTAAAAACCGTACCCTGCCCGATTTCGGAATAAACGTTTATCCACCCCTGGGATTGCTTGATTATGCCGTAGATGACCGATAGCCCCAGCCCCGTACCCTTGCCCTCTCTCTTGGTGGTAAAGAAGGGTTCGAACAAGCGCTGTTTCGTCTCCTGGTCCATGCCCTGACCCGTGTCTTCTACCGTCAGCCTTATAAACCTGCCCGGCCGGGCTTCCGGGTTGAACAGAGCGTATTCTTCATCTGTTTCAACCGCGCCGGTTTCGAAAGTCAGGGTTCCGCCGGCGGGCATAGCATCCTTGGCATTGACCGCCAGGTTGATCAGCACCTGGTCAATCTGGTGGGGATCCAGAGTTGTTTTCGGCAGACCCGGAGCAAGTTTGATGACCAGGTTGATGTCTTCCCCGATAAGGCGTTTGAGCATTTTGGAAACATTGGCAACAATCTGGTTGATATCGACCAGTTGCGGAAAGAACGGTTGTTTCCGGGAAAAAGCGAGCAGTTGCCGGGTCAGGCTGGCGGCTCTTTCCCCGGACTGGTAAATCTCCTGGATTTCACCACGTGTTTCGGCATCGGTTTCCTTCTCAAGCAGGATCTGGCTGTACCCGAGAATAACGGTAAGCAGGTTGTTGAAATCGTGCGCCACCCCGCCGGCAAGCCGCCCGACGGCTTCCATCTTCTGGGCTTGAACTAGCTGGATTTCGAGTTTCTTCTTATCCTCCTCCGCTTTCGCCACGTCAGTAACATCCCATACCAGGGATACCATCAGGTTTTGCCTGGTCAGGGGTATATTCTGGGCATTTATCACTCTCTTTCTGCCGTCCCTGCCGGTTGCGACGAACCTCTCCCAGCGCATGCGTGATTCGTCACCGCTGGCAATATCCTCCATGACCTGTTTCTTCAGAGGTTCGTTCCCCGGATAAACCAGGTCGAAGAATTTATCGACACTGGCAAACGCTTCCCGTGGCCAGCCGTATATTTCTTCGAAGCGCCGGTTCATGTACTGGGCTTTGCCGTCATCAATGGTGTTGACGGCCAGCCCCACGGGCATATTGTCTACAATAGCCTGGATAAACTCACTCCGGTGCTTCAGTTCTCTGAACAGAATGGAATACGGTTTTTCCAGCCCGGTTTCGATCACCGCCTTGTAGATCAGGGAAAACGAACAGAATTTTAAAAAATGGCCTACAACGTTGGCAATACCGGAAACATCGGTATAGAGGGTAAAAGCCAGTTCGGCAAACACCTTGAACACCAGCCCCCAGCATATCAGGGCGGCAATACCGGCATCGAAATATTTCCGCTGTTTGCGCAGCAGCAGTATTGCGGCAATAAGTATTGCCGCAATTACATACTCGCTTGCAATCTTGAAAACTGTCAGTCCCTGGCCTTCGATGAAACAATCCGGGAAAATGTCCCGGTAAAATATGGAAAGCAGTAACATTCCAAACGCCAGAGTGAAGGCTGTGAAAACAAAGTTGGCTTTGACCGTCCGGTTGATAAGCAGTAAGGCTAAAACGAAGGACACACTCTCAAAATACCGGGCACCTATCCAGAGTTCGGTGGCAAGATTGGCCCCGGTTGCCGGAAACACACCCATGCCCCGGTAGGCCAGTGTATGCAGAAAATCAATTGCCCCCACAAAGAGAAATGAAATGCCGATTATTACAAAGAAATTGTTTTCCAGGAAACGGCGGGAATTCCAGGTGAACATAAAAACGGAAAAGGCGATGGCTATGCTGAATATCTCGACAATGCCATGAAACAGGAGATAATTGCTCCTGCTGATCACATACAGCACTGCCAGGAAAATTACCAGGGTAACAAGGGTCTTACCGTTGTTTTTCAAAAAGTCACCGGTTTTACCCACAGGTTTCTCCTTGAATCAACACTTTTTCATGCGCTGTTTAATAGATTGCTGAATTGACATTAAATAATACTATCCCCGCATTCAGATGCTGTCAATGGTTTTACAGCTTGAACAAATTAATGCCTTCCAAATCGATGTATTAAGGACACCGTAATAACAGCCAATCGCTCAGACAACAAAACGGGGGTGGCTCTTCAGTCTATATAGCCCATCACCTATTCCGCGATCTCGATCTGTTGCGGCGGCATCTCCTTACCCCTTGACCTCTTTCGAGGGCGGCAATACCGTGTATTCAAGGTAGACCACATGGCCATGGTCATGGTAAACCATCAACTTTTCCGCTTCACCTGCAGCGATGTATTGTGAGGCAGTCATGGTAGAAGCCGTTCCGTCTGCAGCAATCATTTCAAAATTAACAGTAAAACTGCCGCCCTGTTTGTCAATATTCTTCACGGTCACCCAGACATCCGATCCGGCAAACCAGTAGCGGTTCAGATATTTCGCTTCGACTACCAGGTACTCCAGCGGAACGAGCATTGAATGTGGTTCCTGTTCATAAGATTTCGCTCCGGCTGTAAGTGTTGTCTGTCCTTCACCGGCCATGTTTACAAGGAGGACAACGAATACAAATAGAAAAACGGCAGACAGCAGAACCGTTATCCCGATAAGCCATTTAACGAAACGACCTTTTTTCACTCTGGCCCGTCACCCAATCCGGCACCTGAAATTTCCAGGAGGGACTCAAGGAATCACACAACTATACTCCAGTAAAACTTGTTACGCCAGTAACGACAGGGAGTTATTGTAACGGCCCTGACTGGAGAGGAGGAAACTGAAAGTAAAATTAGCTTCAGGGGTTTGCCGCTTTGTTCGTAATATGTTATTTATCGTACATTGAAAACCTTCAAGATTAACATTGATCTATGTTACACTTATAGTGAACCTTGAATAATAAATCCTGCTAGAATTGCACGGGAGAAAATCGTGGAAAGTGAAATAATCTTCTTGATAGAGGAAACACCCGATGGTGGTTTTACCGCGAAGGCTATTGGATACAATATATTTACCGAAGCCGATTCTTTAAGTACGTTGAAGGCAATGCTAAAAGATGCGGTAAATTGTCATTTTGACCATAATGACAAACCCAAGCTTATTCGTATGCACACAGTCAGGGATGAAATTATTGCAGTATGAAACTGCCCAGAAACCTGGGAGGAGAAGAGCTGGCTGTCCTTCTAAGCAAATATGGATACCAGCCAACCCGCCAAACCGGCAGCCATCTGCGGTTAACTTCTCTTGTCGCAAATAAAGAGAACCATATTACAATACCCAGGCATAAACCCCTGAAAATTGGTACTCTCGGTTCGATTATCATCGAAGTAGCTATTCAATTAAATATGAAACGCCAGGAATTAATTAGTACTCTATTTACGGGTTAATTATCTAATCTTTTCAGGACTATATAGCTGGAGCCAGCGAAGAGACTCGAACTCTTGACCGACGGTTTACGAAACCGTTGCTCTACCACTGAGCTACGCTGGCACTTGACAGGCACCCCTTAAGACTGCGGACAGACTAAATTATAGGTAAGTGCCTTTTGGTTGTAAAGCAGAGCCTGCTTTTTCGACTTGTTGTATAATATTCCCGAGAATTAAATATGTGAGGTTGCTTTTACATGTCCGAAAAAACCTATTCCGCTCCACCGCTCATGACCATCGACCCCAAAAAGGACTATTTTGCCACCATCGAAACAGACAAGGGCAATATCCTGCTGGAGCTTTTTGCCGCCGATGCCCCCAAAACGGTAAACAACTTCGTGTTCCTGGCAAGGGAAGGGTTCTATGACGGCGTCGTGTTCCACCGTGTCATCCCCGGCTTTATGGCCCAGGGCGGAGATCCCACCGGAACCGGCCGCGGCGGCCCCGGCTATACATTTGCCGATGAATTTTCCGGCCAGCGCCACGGTACCGGCACCCTGTCCATGGCCAATGCCGGGCCCAACACCAACGGTTCCCAGTTTTTCATTACCTATGCTCCGCAACCCCATCTGGACGGGCGCCACTCGGTTTTCGGCCAGATGATCAGCGACATAGAAGTATTGAAAGCCATCACCAACGGCGACGTGATGAAGCGCGTCATCATTACCGAAAAATAGCAGGGGAAATCATAACCGCCGGGGCACAGGTTTCATGCGGGCTTGAGTGTCCTGGTGGTTATAAGCATACTGGTGTAGTTGGGCAGTACTTCACCTTCATCCGGGATGAAACTATCTTCGAAGAACCCGGTGATTACAAACCCGGCTTCTATCTGCCCGCCGATCTGGTCTTCCAGGCTATGGCCGAATTCCATGGGTTCATCCGGGCCGATAACTTCCAGCCGGTCCGGGTCGTGCATGTGCTCCAGGTCCGAATAAGGTACAGCGTATTTCACCTGTAAAATACCCTGCTGTTCCAGTTTCAAATCGAACATATACATTATCGGGTTGTAGAAACCGGCAATCAAAGTGCCGCCTTTCCTGAGAACCCGGCAGGCTTCGCGCCATACGGGCTTTACATCCGGCACAAAAAGGTTGGAGGTCGGATGGACTATCATATCGAAGGTTTCATCTTCAAAAAGAGACAGGTCGCGCATGTCTCCTTCTATCAGCCGCAGTTCCAGGCCTTCCCTCTCCGCCACCAGGCGGTCCTGGGCGAGCTGTGCCGGAGAATTGTCGAGAACTGTAACTCTGGCACCCGCTGCCGCAAGTACCGGCCCCTGCTGGCCGCCGCCGGATGCCAGGCATAGAATTTCCAGACCCTGCATGGAAGCAGGAAACCAACTCCTGGGCACGGGTTTTAGCGGCGTCATGACAATGGACCATTCACCCCGCCGGGCTTTTTCAATCACCTCACGGCTGACAGGTAGGGTCCATTCATTCTTTTTCTCGACCAGCCGGTCCCAGGCTCCCCGGTTGTATTCCCTGACATCCATAACCCATACCTCTTGCTCGTAAATTAATACCTAAAGCCTTTTTAAAAGCTCTTATTCATCCCCGAAAAGCCGCTCCGGTGCAGATTGCGCGCATGCGAGCCCCAGTTCTTTCAACAACCCGGTGGCATTACGCGGAGCATATGCCTGGTAGTGATTGTTGAAGAAGGCAAACACCTGCCTGACACGGTTTGCCGCCTGCTTTACCTCTCCGGCCAGCTCTGTTATTTCCTGACGGGAATACAGGTACTTATACCTGGTTTCGACGTTGCCTTTCCACCACATCTTGGCGTTTCTGCCGTGAAAACGGAAATAGGCAAAGTCAGCCGTTAATGGCAAATCAGCGGCAACCGATGTACCGAACCTGGGCTCATCCAACCGCACCCAGCTGGCATTGCCGGCATGCAACAAACCGGCGGTTGCCGGGTCGTCGCTCCAGCTTCTGTGGCGCAGTTCTACAGCCAGGCGGTAGCCGCCAAAGGTATGCATCAGCGCCGCCAGCAGTTGCCGGGATTCTTCGCTGTTCTTGAAACTCGGCGGGAACTGCGCCAGCAGAGCGCCCAGTGTGCCGGACTCCTGCAGCGGTTCCAGGCTGGATTTGAAAATGGCTACGTCATCCGGCGATATGGCGGCCGTTTCGCCGGTAGCTGTTTCATACATGCCCGGATGGGTAAACTTCTGCCACAGTTTGACGGTGAAAAGAAAGCCTTCGGGTACGGCAGCTGCCCATTTTCGAGAAAGTTCAGGCGCCGGCGGGCGGTAGAAAGAAGAGTTCAGTTCCACCGCATGAAAAAACCGGCAGTAATACTCCAGTTCGTTTTTTGTGCCGCACGGATAAAAATATCCCTTCCAGGTGCCTTCCCCGCCAGGGTAGCTCCATCCGGAAGTTCCGATATACACTTCAGCTTTCGTAACCATCACCTGCAATCCTAATTATAGCTAATTGACGCCGTTTAATATACTGTGCTAAATTACCCCACAATATCTTGCCGGTTGGCGGCGCAGGCTGGAACCGGGATTGTTTCACCGTGTGGGGCCAGCCTGTAACGTTTATGGGCAAAAAGGAATGGAGAAAAAAGTGAAAAGACGCATAATGGCAACAGGGCTGGTTATGGTCATCCTCGGCTATACTTTTCTCGGAGGCTGTTCCAACGGCGATACCGAGATTTTTGAGTTTTCTTATTCCAACTTTTTTCCATCCACTCACTTGAACTCCGCACTGGCTGAAGAATGGATAGAAGAGATTGAAAGCCGGAGTGATGGCCGCATCGTAATCAACTACTATCCGGGAGGCTCTCTAACCGCCGCAGCAGCCATATACGACGGGGTAGTCCAGGGCATTTCGGATATCGGCATGTCCTGCTTTGCCTACACGCCCGGCCGTTTCCCCGTATCGGAACTGGTCGACCTGCCTCACGGCTACCCCAACGGATACGTAGCCACCATGGCAGCCAACGATTATTACACCGAATTCGAACCGGCTGAACTGGACGATGTAAAGCCGCTGTATTTTCATGCCCACGGCCCTGGTGTTATCATAACCACCCAGAAAAAGGTCAGCACTCTTAATGATCTTAACGGCCTGATCCTGAGAGCAACCGGTATAGGCGCCAATGTAGTTAAAGCCCTCGGCTCGGAGGGTTACGGCGCTTCCCAGGGTGAAACATACGAACTCATGGCCCGCGGCGTGGTTGACGGCAGCTATACTCCCAGGGAAGTGCTGAAGGGCTGGAACCAGGCTGAAGTGGTAAAATATGTTACCAACTGCTACGAAGTCGGCAATACCACCATGATGTTCGTGGTTATGAACAAATCGAAATGGAACGCTCTGCCCTCTGATTTACAGAAGATTGTCTCCGATGTAAGCGCTGAATGGGCGGAAAAACACGGCATGGTCTGGGATTACTACGACAAAGCCGGAATCGATCATTTCCTGAGCCTCGGCGAGGGAAGGGAAGTTGTCGAACTTTCCGCCAGCGAGGTAGAAACCTGGAAGGAAACCGCTGTCGAACCGCTCATCAACCAGTATATTACCGATAAAACCGCCCTCGGTCATGATGCCGAAGGCTATGAAGAATACCTGCTGGAAAGGGTAGAATACTGGTCCGGCAGAGCCCCTTCCCTGGAAGAAAGCGTCGACTGGGTTGAAGAAAACCTGGCAGAATTTATAACCGGTTAGCGCTGGTGCCTGTTTTATGTGAACTTTACGGCCCTGGATTTTCCAGGGCCGGGTCTTGATATGAGAATACATGGAACGCCTGAAGAAAATTACCGAACTTGTTAACCGTAATTTGAACTGGGTGGCCGGAGCCGGCCTGGTTGCCATGCTGGCGCTTACCTTCGCCGATGTAATCGCGGTCAAGGTTTTCAAAACGCCGATCCCCGGCGCTATTGAAATGGTCAGTTTCCTGAGCGTGGTGGTTATCGCTTTTGCTATTGCCTATACCCAGCAGCTCAAAGGCCATATCCAGGTGGAATTTTTCGTATCCCGCCTGCCGGTAAGGCTCAGATCGCTTATCGGAGTCCTGGTTACAGCTGCCGGGATAGCACTGTTTGCCTTGCTTGCCTGGAGAAGCTTTGAGTATGCCCGGGTCTTACAGTTGAGCGGGGAAGTTTCCATGACCCAGCGGATTCCGTTCTATCCGTTCGTCTACGCCATAGCCTTTTGTTGTATCCCGGTTTGCCTGCAGCTCCTGGTAGAACTGCTGGAATTTTTTAACCGGCTGGTTAAAAGATGACGCCTGTCGTTGCCGGTCTGCTCGGCATTTTCGTTTTGATCTTTCTGTTCCTGCTTGGGATGCCGGTGGGTTTTGCCATGGCAGCCGTGGGCACCGCCGGTTTTTGCCTTCTTGTCTCGCCCGAAGCCGGCCTCAGCCTGCTTGCCAGGGACGTGTTTGCCACTTTTTCCAGCTACTCCCTGACGGTTATCCCCATGTTCATTTTTATGGGCTCGCTGGCTTTTGCTACCGGTATGAGCCGGAAATTGTATGACTCGAGTCATAAGATATTCGGGCAGATGAGGGGAGGCCTGGTGGTTGCTACCATCGCCGCCTGTGCCGGTTTTGCCGCTATCTGCGGTTCCACCAACGCCACCGCCGCCGCCATGGGCCGGGTGGCACTGCCGGAAATGAAGCGTTACGGCTACGACGATTCACTGGCTACCGGCAGCGTAGCGGCAGCCGGGTCGCTGGGAATACTCATACCGCCGAGTACCATTTTCATGGTTTACGGCATCCTTACCGAACAGTCCATCGGAGCACTGTTCTTATCCGGCATCCTGCCCGGCCTGCTTCTTGCCGCTTTGTTCATCGGCGTGGTGTATATACTTTGCTGGCGCAATCCGGCGCTGGCACCTGCCGGCCCGGCGACTACATGGAAAGACAAGCTCACCGGCCTTACCGGCATGCTGGATACGGTGATACTGTTTTCTCTGGTTATCGGTGGCCTGTTCCTGGGCTGGTTCAGCCCGATGCAGGCCGGCGCGGTAGGCGCTGCCGGCGTGCTGATACTGGGGCTGGCCCGGCGCAGCCTGACTATGCCGGCTTTCCTGTTTGCCGTTAAGGATGCTCTGAAAATTACCTGCGAGGTCATCGTAATCATCACCGGAGCGGTGGTTTTCGGCCACTTCATGGCCGTTACCAAGATCCCCCTGAACCTGGCTGACTGGGTCGGAGGGTTGGACCTGCATCCGGCAGCCATCATGGGCATTATCGTGCTGATTTACCTGGTCGGCGGTTTTTTCATGGATGCTCTGGCTATGGTCACGCTGACCATACCGATTATTTTCCCCCTGGTGACATCGCTGGGCTTCGACCCGATATGGTTCGGCGTAATAATCGTGCTCATTACCGAAATGGGTGTTATCACGCCCCCGGTGGGTATCAACGTTTACGTAATAAAGAGCATCAGCGATAACGTGCCGCTGGAAACTATTTTCAAGGGGATATTCCCGTTCCTGGCGGCTATTTTGCTGGCTATCGGTATCCTGCTGGCATTCCCGCAGATTGCCACCATACTGCCCAGGCTGCTGCATTAATAACACCGTATAACTGAAAGAACAGTCATGACGATACTGGATTTGATTAGCCGCAACGCCACCAGCCGCCCGGATGAGACAGCTCTGATCGAACTGGCTCCATCGCGCAACCATCGGCGTTCGATTACCTGGCAGGAGTTCGACAGCCGGATCAATCAACTGGCTAACGCTCTTGCCGCCGGAGGCATCGGCCCCGGCGGTAAAGTCATCCACCTGATGATGAACTCCATCGACTGGCTCGTCGGCTACTTTGCCATATTGAGGACCGGGGCCTGGGCAGTGCCGCTTAATTTCCGCTTTACCTCCCGGGATATCCTGTATTGTGCCGGCATCGCCGAAGCGGATGTGATGATCCTGGGTGAAGAATTCGCCGAAAGGGTTGAACAAGCCCGTCCGGGCCTCAAGATTAAAAGATATATCTTTGCCGGGCAGAGCGAACCGGCTGGAATGGAAAGTTTTTCACGCCTCCTTGACTCCAGCCCGGCAGATCCTTTGAATCTGGAACCCGGGCCGGAAGATATCTGCGGCCTTTACTTCACCTCCGGCACAACGGGAGACCCCAAACCTATCGTGCTGACCCATAAAAACCTGATGTGCGCCGCAGTTACCGAGCAGCGCCACCACCGGCAGGCCCCGGGTGATAATTTCATACTGCTGCCTCCCTTGTATCACACCGGCGCCAAAATGCACTGGTTCGGCAGCTTGATGTCCGGCAGCAGGGCAACTATCCTTACCGAAATCAACCCGAAAAATATCCTGGATGCCATCCATTCGGAAAGGGGCACCATCGTCTGGCTGCTGGTGCCCTGGGCACAGGATATCCTGGGCGCTCTGGACCGGGGAGAACTCAGACTCGAAGACTACGATTTGAGCTGCCTGCGGCTGATGCATATCGGCGCCCAGCCCGTACCGCCAAGCCTGGTCAAGCGCTGGAAGCAGTACTTCCCCGGGGTTGCCTACGACACTAACTACGGCCTGAGCGAAAGCACCGGTCCGGGATGCGTTCACCTGGGAGTTGAAAACGAGCATAAGGTGGGAGCTATCGGTAGAGCCGGGTATGGATGGAGTACCCGCATCGTAGACGAAGCAGGTAAAGATGTCGAACCCGGCGAGGTGGGCGAACTGCTGGTCAAGGGTGCCGGCGTTATGAAGGAATACTACAAGAACCCGGCCAGAACCGCCCAGGCCATCAGGGACGGATGGCTGTATACGGGGGACATGGCCAGGGAGGATGCTGACGGTTTCATTTTTCTTGTCGACCGCAAGAAGGACCTGATAATAACGGGCGGCGAAAACATATTTCCGGTCGAAGTGGAAGAGGTTATCTCCGCCCACCCCAAGGTTTACGATGTGGCGGCAATCGGGGTCAAGGACGAACGCCTGGGTGAAATCGTAGCGGTGGTAATCGACCCCCAGCCCGGCACAGAGCTTACCGAGCAGGAAATCACCCGGTATTGTGAAGAAAATCTGCCGCGTTATAAAAGGCCCCGTCTGATTTTCTTCGACAAAGTGCCCCGCAATCCTACCGGGAAAATTGAAAAGCCGGTATTGAGAGCCAGGTACAACTAAGGCCTGCCCTGCTCATCTGCCTTGTGCCGTAGGGGCACGTATTTGACTCGACACCGGCTGTTTTGTTATTTTAACCATAACCAGGAGGAATATTTGCCCCAGCTATACTGGAATGTCAAACCCCCCGCTCCAGCCGATTTCCTGGCCGGAGAAAACGGGTTTTCCCCTTTGGTGAAGCAGATCCTTTTTAACCGCAACCTCACCAACCTGAGCGCTATCGAGACATTTCTTAATTTCAATGCCAGCCTGAGCCACGATCCGTACCTGCTGGCGGATATCGAGCCGGCAACTGCGCGAATTTACAAGGCGCTTCTCTCCGGTGAACAAATCGCTGTTTACGGAGACTTCGACGCCGACGGTATCACCGGTACCGCCCTGCTGGTGGAAGCCATTGAAAAACTCGGCGGGAATGTTTTTCCGTATATACCTCACCGGTTGAATGAAGGCCACGGGATTAACCGGGCTGCCCTGAACGAGCTTAAGGAGCGCGGTGCCAGCCTGATAATCACCACCGATTGCGGTGTTACCGGAATTGCCGAAGCCCGTCAGGCCAGGCGAAAAGGAATTGACCTGGTAATTACCGACCATCACAACCCCCTGGAACAACTGCCTGAAGCTGTAGCCGTCATCAACCCCAAGCGTGCGGATTCTGATTACCCTTTCCGGGAACTGGCAGGGGTAGGAGTAAGCTACAAGCTTATCCAGGCTCTTTACCGCAGTGTCGGCAAGGAAGAGGAAGCTGAGCAGTTCCTGGACCTGGTCGCGATAGGCACGGTGGCCGACATGATGCCCCTAACGGGTGAAAACCGGTACCTGGTCCATAAAGGCCTGGAACGCATAAACCGCTCTCCCCGGCTGGGAATACGCATGATGATGGAATTCGCCGGGTTAAACCAGGGAGGGATTTCAACCGAGGACATCTCCTGGGCGCTGGCTCCCCGCCTCAATGCCGCCGGCAGGCTGGAACATGCCCTGGGCGGTTACAACCTTCTGGCCACTACCGACTGGAAAGAAGCCCACCGCCTGGCAGCCAAACTGGAAGAGCAGAACGTCGAGCGCCAGAAAATGACGGTCAAGGCCTGCACGCATGCCAGGGAACAGATATCCCAGGTCGTGCCGGGCAACCTCCTGGTAGCCCGTGCCGACGAATTTCCGGCCGGCATCATAGGGCTCGTTGCCGGACGCCTCACCAATGAATTCTACCGGCCGGCCGTGGTTATAAAGACGGGGCAGAAAATCTGCCAGGGCAGTTGCCGCTCGATCGCTGAATTTGATATTATCAACGCCATCAACAGCCTTTCAGGCCTTTTGAACCGCTACGGCGGCCATCCGCAGGCGGCAGGTTTCAGCCTGAAAACTTCCAACCTGAAACCTTTTTTGGAGCAGCTCGCCCGGCTTGCCGAAGACAGGCTGAGCGACCAGGAGCTTAAGCCTTCTATCGATATTGACGCCGAAGTAAAACTGAATGAACTCGGCGGCAAAACTTATCAGGCTATCTCGGCCCTGGCCCCGTTCGGCAAAGGCAATCCTTTACCGGTGCTGATGAGCCGGGAGGTAGAGGTGGTCAATTGCCGGCAGATGGGAAGTACCGGCAAACACCTGCGTCTTAAAGTTAAAAATGGCGGCGCTGTCTGGGATGCCGTTGCTTTCGGCCAGGGGGATTATTTTTATGAAATCAGCGGCAAGCTGGATATAGCCTTCAACCTGGACCAGGATGAATGGAACGGCGAGACCCGGCTGAGGTTGAAACTGATGGATATGAAACCTGCCGGATCATAAGTTAGCATCGAGGAGCCTTGAATAATATGAGTGAAACATTGGCTGGAATTCTGGCAGTCGTTTGCGGTTATTTTATCGGTTCGGTTCCTTCCGCCTATATTGCCGGCCACCTGGTTAAAAAGGTAGATATACGTACTATCGGCAGCCGCAACATGGGCGCAATGAACACCTTCTACAACCTGGGATTTTTACCGGGAGTCATGGTCCTGGCAGCCGATATTCTCAAAGGCGCCGGTGCGGTCGCCCTGGCCCGTTTCCTGTGCGGGCTGGCTACCGGTGGCGAAACTATCGTCATCATAGAAATGCTGGCCGGGTTGTTTGCCGTCATCGGCCACAACTATCCGGTATGGCTCAAGTTCAAGGGCGGCAAAGGCGGCGCTACCCTGATAGGGGTTATCATTTTCCTCATGCCCTGGGCCCTGCCGATCGGCTTCGTGTTATTCCTGATCCTTACCGCCATTACCCGAGTCCCAACCTTGAGCTATGGCCTGGCAATGGTAAGTTTTCCCTTCATTGCCTGGCTTATTTACGCCAGGGGCGATTATGTAGCCTACTCAGCCGTTATGCTGCTGATCCCGTTTTTAAGCTACATACCCCGTTTAATCGAAATGCGCGCCAAGGGCGGCTCATGGTCCAGGGTTATCAAGCGCAAGAACTTGAAGGACCGGTTTTAGGTTCCATACAGCAGCATCTTCAGGATTTGCCGCGCCGCCGCTTTATCCAGGGGTTCGTTGTTGTTGCCGCATTTGGGTGACTGGATACAGCTCGGGCAGCCTTCTTCACAGCCGCAGGCGCTTATCAGTTTCAGAGTTGCCTCCCACAGCCGGGTGATTATTTCGTAACCTTTTTCAGCAATGCCGATACCTCCCGGGCAGGCATCATAAATAAATACCTGGGGTTTGCCGGTATCTTCGTGCAGCACGGTAGATACTCCCCCGATATCCAGCCGGTCGCACATGGCAAAAAGCGGCAGGAGGCCGATAGCGGCGTGCTCGACCGCGTGCAACCCACCCGCCAGGTCCAGCCCCTCCCGGGCCAGTTTCGATACCATACCGGGAGTGATGTCGAACCAGAGGCCAATAGTTGAAAATATTTCATCCGGCAAATCCAGGGGTTTCTGGTCGATCAATTTTTCCGAATACTGTTCTTTACGCTTGTAGGCAATCACCGAAGTGGTTACTTCGACCTGCCCCAGGCATACCTGCACATCCCCGAAGGTTTTATGTTGTTGCTGCCGGATAATTGTCAGGGTCGTCAGGTCGTCGGCTACGGTGTAATAAGCTGCTTCTACCGGCTGGACGGTGGCATTGCCGGCCGCAAGATCGAGCCCGGTAACCAGGTAGGTTTCCCCCTGGTTCAGATATATGGCGCCTTCATGCGCCTGAAACAAAGCCGTGCTGCGTTCCAGCGTATCTATCAGCGAGCCGGAACCGATGTCGACGATGCTGATTGCCTGCCCGGATGAGGAGCGGATGTCAACTGATTTTGCCGGATAATCCAGGCTGGGGTGGACATACCATTTTTCCCGCCGCCCCGTCAGCTTACCTTCTGCTTCCAGGTTCTCCAGGGCGAGCTTGAACCCCGGGCCGAAAAATACTTCGTCCTTAATCTGAAGCGGGTGTTCCCAGGCTGCGCAGGCCAGATGACGGTTCAAAATATAGGGATTATCCGGGTTGATCAACGCATTTTCGTACCGCCTGCCGAAAAAAGCCTCCGGATGGCCCATCAGGTACTGATCCAGCGGGTCATCGCGGCCGATGAGCACTGTGAGGGCTTTTCGCCCCCTCCTGCCGCTGCGGCCTGCCTGCTGCCATGTGCTGGAAATCGAACCCGGATAACCGGCAATCACGGTGGCATCCAGTTCGCCGATGTCTATTCCCAGTTCCAGCGCATTGGTAGCCACTACACCGGCAAGCTCACCACGGGTAAGCTCCTTTTCGATCTCGCGCCGGACCTGCGGCATGTAGCCGGCCCGGTAAGGCTTGATTCTGGGGGCATGCTCCGGGCTGCTCTTTTTCAACTGGTCCCGGGCATAGGTATAAATGAGTTCGGTCAAACGGCGCGTCCTGGTAAAGGCCAGCGTGCGTATGTCATGGCTTACCAGTTCTGAAAACAGCATGGCGGTTTCACTGTTGGTGCTCTTGCGTCCGGTTTGCCCGGCTTCGTCACATGGGGGATTCCAGAAAACAAACTCCCTGGGGCTGCCCGGCGAGCCGTCCTTTTCTACCACCTCGAACGGCAGCCCGGTAAGGCTGGAAGCCTGCTCCTGTGGATTGGCGATAGTTGCCGAACACAGAATAAACACGGGGTCGGAACCATACAGCCGGCACAGGCGCCGCAGGCGCCGCATTACCAGTGCGACGTTCGAACCAAAAACTCCCCGGAACACGTGAGCTTCATCCAGCACAACATATTTCAACCGGGCCAGGAAGCGCCCCCAGTCCGCATGCCGCGGCAGTATGCCGACGTGGAGCATATCGGGGTTGGTAATAATCAAGCCGGCTTTCGACCTGGCCCTGCTCCGTTCTTCGCCGGGGGTATCACCGTCATAGGTCATTGCCGTAAATCCCCGGAACCCGGCTGCTTCCGCAAGCCTGCACACGCCGCGAAGCTGATCCTGGGCAAGTGCTTTGGTGGGAAACAAATACAGAGCGCGTGACGATGGGTTTTCCAGCAGGGCTTCCAGCACCGGAATGTTATAAGCCAGGCTTTTACCGCTTGAACTGGGTGTTGCCAGTATGACGTTCAAGCCCTGGTTTACCAGGTTGATTGCTTCAGCCTGGTGACTGTACAGTGGCCACATCCCCGCTGTTGCCAGTGCTTTTTCCAGGCATACCGGCAGGGTTCTGCCAAGTTCGCCGGGTATGGCCTGCATTGAAGGGATATCCTCGGTATGGCAAATCTGCCCTTTGTAGAATGGCTGTGATGTTATGTAAGCCAGAAATTCTTCGGGGTTCATCAGCTAGACCGTGATCAACTCTATCTGAGTTTCGATAACCCTGACGGAGAAACGGCCGCTTTCGATGAAATTCAACAACCGGGTAATCGTTTCGTCGATAACGGCCTTGTCGCTGCTCACCAGGCTAATACCCAGCACCCCGCTGCCCCACTTGTCCTGATCTTCTATCTCGGCTATGGACACGTTGAACCTGTTTTGCACCTGGACAATAATCGGACGGATCAACTGGCGCTTGCCTTTGAGCGAAGCATTGCCGGACAACGAGAGATGAATTCTTATGACGCCTACGTGCATTTGGCCTGCCCTGCCTCCGGTTGGTTGATGACCCAGCTCCCTGCTGAACGTGATGATAAGGCTCTTCATTTTAACACTTTGAATTGCGGCCCGGTAGTCGAACCGGGGGCATGATTCTAATTGACACACCTGAAAGCACCGCTATAGAATATGGAAAATGCAACTGAGCACGGACAACTGAATGACCATTGAAAACAAGGTAAAATTGTTTAAAGCCCTTTCCGACGAAACACGCCTGCGCATTCTTAACCTGATTATCGAACAGGAATGCTGCGTCTGCGAGGTAATGCAGACGCTGAACATATCCCAGACGCGTGCTTCCCGGAATCTGAGCCAGCTTTACAATGCCGGCTTGCTGATACTGCGCAAAGAAGGATTGTGGTCGCTCTACTCTGTGGACCGGCAGAAAGTGGAACCCTTTACCGCTTCTCTTTTGGGAGTTATTACCGAACATTTCGACAGCATGCCGGTATTCAAGAAAGACCGGGAAAACCTCAAGCAAGCTGTCCGGGTAGGCGTTGACAACTGCCGGCCGCCGTGCTGCCGGCCTGAATAACCCTCCTTACGCCTTGGCGTCCGGCTCGTCACTGTTTTTATGCCATAATGATGTGACTGTTTATAACTACAAATAGATGCGTTATAATGAATATATTAGCAGTCCAGTGGAGGTAGCAGCATGTCAGCCCGGCACGTATTCAGGGCATTGATTCCCGTTTTCTCTCTAATTTACCTGATATCTGCCGGAACGGGTTGTTCAAATGCCCTGGATGCCGTTAGTACCGAAACGCCCGGCACTACTCCGCCTCCGGCCACCTCTGCAACCCATGCTGTACCGGCCACTGCACCACCTGAACGTCCCTCCGGTGCCGGTGTGACCGTAACCCTGCCAGCCGTTACCGCCGGTAATGAAAACCTGCCGGAAGGCCTGTTCCTGCTTTCCTCCGGCACCCCCGGCATGGTGACCCTGGATCTGATAATTCAACCCATGAACGGAGCGGGCGAATCAATAATCGTCGAGGGCCGGGTCGAAGTCAAACTCTGGGAAATAACCGACCCCTTCACCAGTCAAAAAGGATCACTTCTTCAGGAATGGAAAGGCATCGAAGTGGCTGCCGTAGATTATGATACCCTGTACAACGAGGTGTGGCTGCAGCTGCCATACTCCGGCTTTGAACCGGAATGGGGCCAAAACGGAATCGTAGAAGTCGAACTTGCTTTTGACGAAGGCAGTATTTCGACGCAGAAAGAGATTAAATTGAGAAAATCCCCCGACTGCTGAGACGAGGACCTCTGGGACGGCCAGTCTGGCGGTCTTTGAATAAAACCCGGAGGATTAGAATGGATAAATTGAGTTTAAAGGTTTCCGGCATGAGTTGCAGCCACTGCCAGATGACGGTCAAAAAGGCCCTGGAGCAGGTTCCCGGAGTCCACCGGGCGGATGTCGACCTTAAAAGCGGTACGGCATCGGTGGAAGCGGAACCATCCCGGGTCAGCCTAGAGCAGTTGATGCAGGCTATCGAAGCCGCCGGGTTCCAGCCCGCCAGGCTCGATTAGGCTTCAGGCACCCAGTATAATCAGCAGCATGGCGACAAGCATATAAACCGATGCCGCCTTGAACAGAACCAGGTTCAAGGCTGGCGACCGGCTCAAACTGCTTGCCAGCGCCAGCAGCAGTAACAATCCGCCCAGGCCGGCCATTACCCACCAGAGTATCAACTGCAGGCCTATGAGCCATGCCGCAGATAGAAAAGCCGCGGCTGCCAGGCAGGTAGACAGCCCGATGATGATATTCACCGTTCGCTCTGTGTACCGGTTGGGGAAAACCGGTACTCCTGCCAGCCGGTAATCGTCCCTGTAACGAATCGAGAAGGTCATTATATGTGTCGGGATCCAGAACAGCACCGCCAGCACCAGTAATATTCCCGCCGGGTCAATGCTTCCGGTACTCAACACCCGCCCGGCAAGCACCGGCATACCACCGGCAATGCCCCCCCAGAGTATGGACCACGGACTCCGGCGTTTTAGCCACAGAGTGTAGACAACTCCGTTGAATACCAGCCCGGCAAACACTACCGAACCGTACAGAACGTCCAGGGTAAAAGCCCAGCCCAGGCCGGCAACCGCCAGCACAACTCCCAGCGTTAATCCTTCCTGTGCAGACACCGCCCCTGCCGGGATAGGCCGCTTTTTGGTGCGAGACATGCGGCTGTCGATATCGCGGTCATAAACCATGTTGAGCACCGTAGAACCACTGATTGCAAGAAACAAACTGGCGGCAAGGCTGAATACCAACCACCAGTTTATGACAGGCCCGGAGCCGCTCAGGTACCCGGCCAGCCCGCTTACCAGCAGCAGCCCTGTCTGCCAGCTTTTTATCAGGCTCCAGTAGTACCTGCACTTTGAAATGGTTCTTTGCACGATGGGGCGTGATCTGTCGCAGTTTATAATAACGGAAGCCTTTCTGGTAATTTCGATATGCCCGTTTATGCGTCCCTGACTACCCTGAACCCCTCGCTGGGGCCGCAGTACTCGGGATGGGCGCTGTTGCGGTTCCACAGGCGCAGATCGTAAGCGTAATTGTTCCTGCTGCCGCCTCTCAAATATCGAAGGTGAGTACCTTCATAAATATCCGCCGTCCATTCCCATACATTACCGGCCATGTCATACACACCGTAAGGACTGGCGGAATCCAGAGTAACGAATCCATCATAAACCCGGCCGTTGTAAAATCCTGCCGGGGTGGTATCGCCGATTGCTCCGGCTCTTTCTTCGAATGGATCCCCGCTGGCATAGTAGTTGGCGTTACTGCCGGTGATTCCGCTGCCCCAGGGATAAGGCCGTCCGTCCGGGCCTCTGGCGGCTTTTTCCCATTCGGTTTCGTCAGGTAAACGGTAACCGTAAAAATCGGCATAAGCCCAGGCGCCGAACCAGCTGACCATGGTCACCGGGTGGTTTTCATACCCGGATTTCACCTGGAACCGGCCGTCAAGAAAAGTGATTCTCGAGTCCGTTTCATCCAGCATGAAATAAATATAATCCCCGGGAGTGATTTCCACCTCATGGCGACCTCCGTGAAACTCATCTCCCGGATAATATCCGCTGACTGTATCGCCGGCAATTTTAACAGTTCCGGCTGCCAGTGCCTCGTTGAGAAACCCGGAATACTGCAGGTTGGTTACCGGTACGACCGATATCTGGTAATCGTAGGGCACGATTGTTTCATCCTCGAACTGGCCCATTTTAAAAGCACCCGCGGGTATCGTTGCCCAGGCTTCCGGGTCAATACCGGCATCGTATAACGGCACTGGTACATCTGAAGGGCCGGCGCTGCAGCTGCCGAGCATCCAGCCTGCCAGCAGTATTACGGTTAATGCTATCCGTTTCATCCGCACTCACCATCCCTGCCGGCCTGCCCAAGCTCTTCAGCCCAGCGGCCTTTCCTGGCAAACAAATCCACCAGGCGCCATACGAGTATTATGCCCAGCACCAGCATTACCGTCATCATACCGATATCGGCCAGCAGCATCGTCCAGTCTACCAGCGGCTGCTGTGCCGTTTCGCTTACTACCAGCCGCTTGAGCGAGTAGACGGTAACAGATCCGAAAGCAAGATTCGAGCCCGCTATCACTAGCCAGCCAAACCAGCGGCGAGCTTTGCCTTTCAAGCCTACCATGTCAGCGTAATACAGCAATATAATAGTCGCAATGATACCCGCCAGGGCATGCCAGTGGCCGGTTATAATAATGCGCTCCTCGCGGAAAGGCCACGTCCGGAATATTTCATCCAGCCTTATGGCAATGAAAATCCCTGGAATGGTAACCACGAAATTCATAAAGACCATCTGCCATAAAGCGCCGAACTTGAGTGGATCATGAACCAAAGCCTTGAGTTTCTGCCAGAAACCCGCCCTGGTGATTCCCTGCTGCTGGATACGCTCCCGGATTAGCTTGCGCCAGCCGAAAATTACCAGCAGCAGCGCAGCGATCGCTGCCGGCATCGAGCCGGGAGAGATAATGGAGTGTGCAATGTGCTCCCATGGTACTACCGCCCAGGCTCCCAGTGTGACTATCAGGGTTCCCAGGATCATGAGGGGCATCGCAAACTTATGCAGAATGCCTTTGAAATCCAGCCAGCGCCCCACGATGAGGGCCAGCATTATGGCAATAAGGGTTAGCATTATATGCAGGTGCCCGATTACCGCCAGCTGCAGGGGGGAGCGGTGCACCTCCCGGACGACGTCCTCTGCCAGAAAGGTCTCGAAGCCGTTGCCGTAAAAGGAGCCGGCTATGGCTCCGTAAAGGGCAGAACCGAGAGTGGCAACGGCGGCTACGAAGAAGGCGGTGCGTTCCAGGTCAAGGCCTCCGCGGGTACGGGAATATTGCGGGTCGGCCTGCCGGTATTCTTTCTGCCAGGGCCAGAGGGCAACTGCCAGCATAAGACCGGCAAAAAAGACCAGCGACAATCCGAAGATGTACAAACCGTGAAAGATGTAATTGTGCCCGAAATAGGCAAAAACAAGGCCGAATATCAGGGCGAATATGTAGCCGGCGGTGATGGTGGCGTTAATCGAAGCACGCAGGCCTTTTCTCATAGGAAGAATATGGGTGATAATGTAGGTTTCGATAGCAACAACGGCGACGGCAATCGAATGATACAGAATTATGATGCGCCCTTCCCGCTCGGCTTCCACCAGGTCCATGTTGAAAAAATCGACGATTACATCCTTTATTCCCAGAGCGGCCATATTGGCCGACAAAGTACCGAATAGAAACGTAACTCCGGAAACCAGGGCAATGGCCACCAGTACCAGCCCTCTGGTCGAACAGAACAAGTATTTAAAGCGTTCTATTACAGTCTGCATACCTCTTCCTTGCGGCTGCTGCCGTATCCGGTTTAGCAGCATGGTGCAGGTTCGTACCTGCACCATGCCTGTCCTAACAATATTGGTTTAACTCCGGTTTCCCGCCCGGTTAAGCCAGCATCTTTTTAACGAAACCATAAGCATATGCCAGCGTCATTACCAGCAGCAGAGGCGCCAGGATGTCAAACACAAGGTCGGCACTGAAAAACAGCAGCTGCGAGCCGCTCTTAAGGTAGGCCAGCGCTACACCGCCGAGGCCTATCAGGGCTCCGCCGATGCCTACCCATATGAAGCTGGTAACCGTTTTGCCCTTTACTGCTACATAAATGGGCAGTAAAAAGATTATCAGCCCGGCGATGCCGTGGACTACTGCCAGTATCACCGTTGCTGCAGTTGCCGGACCGGTATAGCGGGTGATTGCAATCGCCAGAAAACCTGCCAGCGCAAAAACGAGGTATCCCAACCCGTACTTCGGATAAAACTCGCTAACCAGCCCCACCGAAAGGCCGAGGGGAATGAGAGCTGCCACAATCACCACCAGTTCGTTGCCCAGTACGTCATAGGTGAAGAAGATAAGCAGCAGGCCGGCCACCAGGAGGACGGCAAACGATATCATGTAGTAGATATCGAATTTACGGCTGCCCGGGGCTCCGGTGTAGTGTTGAAAGAAGCGCCACAGCAGGTAGAGCGCCACCAGCCCGGTGGCTAATAGAATCACGATGTCCCACCAGTTCATAAGGTTATTCCTCCTTCTTATCACGCTGTTATGCCTGCCTTCAGGGTGAACAACATTACAGGGATTATAGTTTTGGGCACGGCCCCCAGTCAATAGTTTTGCCTGAAATTTAAAACAAAATTTGCCGGGACAATGAAGCCGGATCTGGCCTTGCTGGCCTATGAACTAGTTGCAGCGAGCTTTACACCGGTTTTAATTTGGGATAAAATAGCGCTGTTTCAAATGCGGGAGTAATTCAGTGGTAGAATGTCTGCTTCCCAAGCAGAAAGTCGCGAGTTCGAATCTCGTCTCCCGCTTTTTAAAGCTAAAAGGCCGCTTCCAGGCAAAAGAATAATGGCTCTAGACCATCTGCGTCGTGAAAAAACTCACGAAGGCGCAAACGTAAATTGTGACGTTCTGCTTCGTCATATAGACCTGTTTTTGCTTTCTTGCAAGGTAGAGAATTACTCGCCCAAAACGGTTGACACTTACCGGGTATTCTTGGGCTATTTCGTCAAGTTCTGCAAGGAACGCTATTGCATCACTTCGGTTGAACAGGTAGACATGCTCGTTTTAATGAAGTACATCGAACATTGCCGGGAAAGGGTAAAGCCGATTACGGTCCATGATTACTACCGGGTAGTGAAACGTTGGCTTAACTGGATGGTAAAGATGGACATAATTCCGGAGAACCCGGGCGAAAAAATTGGACACATCAAGTATCAGAGCAGAATCATCGAGGCTTTTAACGAAGGCCACATCCGCGACATGCTGATTCTTTGCAACGACGGGACCAAGAACGGGATTCGCAACCGTGCTATCATTCTTATACTTTTGGATACCGGCCTGCGTTTGGACGAGTGCGCCTCCCTGACATTAAGAGACGTTGACATTGAGCAGGAAACCGTCACCGTAATGGGCAAAGGCGGCAAGCAACGCAGGGTAAGGTTCGGCAAACAGGCACAGAAGGCTTTGCTTCGATACTTGCTCAAACGGCATGACGACCTGCCGAACGTATGGCTCACCGAGGAAAACAAGCCCCTGCATAAAATGGGCATCCAGATGATAATACGCCGGCTTAAGGATCGGGCTGGTATAACGGACGTACGCTGCAGCCCTCATACATTCAGGCATACCTTCGCTATCAATTACCTGAGGAACGGCGGCGACGTTTTTACTCTGCAGTATATCCTCGGCCATTCAACGCTTGATATGACTCAAAGGTATGTCGCTTCGTTGAAGTCAGAGGATGCCATGAATGGTCATAAAAAGTGGAGCCCGGTCGATAACATGAAATTGCGATTTTAAGGCGGTCTCAATTACGGGGTAATAGAATTACACCAAGAAAAGGCTAAAGGGGCGTTGCAAAAGATTGTAACGGCCTTAGGGGCGGTGCTGGACGGTTTGCCCGGACGGGGTTTTGCTGTTTTGGTACTGACCGGTGTTTTTATTGGCGAGCATTAAGGGAAAAATAAAACCCGTCAACGGCAGGGTAAGCATCCAAAAAAGACTCCTTCCCTTTTTAAATAAAACATAAGCATTAACTAAAATCAGAACAGCGAAAATTGTGAAAGCAAAAGCAGGAGGAGGTGTGAGCTCGTCGAATACGGCTAAAAATATGCCGTATCCCCAAATCAATCCAAAATGCGTGATCACAATCAGCCAATTCAAATGTCTATTAATCCAGTTTTTCATCGTCTCCGTCTCCGTTTAAACCTGAGGTTCGGGTCTCCAGTTGGGTTTATTTTAACACTTTGTATCCCCATGTCAACAAGGACCTCTTTTGGAACTTTGTCCGGGCCGCCCTTGATAAAGAACGTTTCCTCAGGTGTTCGTTTGTGGACCGGTGCGTCCGGAGGCGGCGCTTTCGAGTAAAGTTTAACGTAATTGTCTCGGCCCCGCGGTACCAAGCTGATCCACCAGAGCCCCTGCCGCCAGTGAATTGTACCGGGCTTATCCAATCGTTTCTTTTTATTTCTCCCGGTGCCGGGCTCTTCCGGCGGTCGCTTCGGCGGTCGCTTCGGCGGCTTCGGCGGTGGAATCCGCGGCGGCTCTATTGGCGGAGGAGGCGGCGGAGGCGGAGGCGGTAGCTTCGGCGGCTCTATTCTTATTGGCGTCCTTCTATCCGTCATTCGCGTTGAATCGTAAACTACTCTCATATCATAACGCTCTGATGCAGTACCGCGCCGGGGCGGTGATTCAATAGACCTGGTAACATACAGTTCACGTTCCGGTGAAGTATCGCGCCTCTCGTCGATGGTCCTTCTCTCGCCGGTAACCCTCGGATGCTCTCTTAATGACTGCCGTCGCTTGACAGTCATTATGTATCGCTCCTCAGTCGGCAGCTCGCGCTCAATTTCAAGAGAAGGTGTCTCAAGGGTCGGTCGCGGCATCGACTCAGTATATTCAACTGCCGTCCGGGCCATAGCATCGGTTGTTTCATAGGTTCGCACCGCGTCTCTTAAAACCGGTTCCATGTACGAGGTATATAGATCCTCATAGCGGCGCTTACCTTCCGGTGTGGAGTAATACTGCTCGAGTTTTGCAGCGCCGAGCTCCCGATAAATCCTTTCAGCGTTGATCCGGAATTGCCGCTCGAGTTCGACCCGGAGAGCCTCTTCGATCTTCTTTCCTTTCAGATCCTTTTTGAGAACATTCTCAACGGCCTTGGCTTCGAGCTCCCGAGTAAGCCTGGCTAACTCCATTTCACGTACGCCAGGCGGCCCTTTACGTCCGCTGATTATGTCGTTGATGGTCCGTTTTGGATGTTTGAGAGCTGTTGCGTAATCTATCAACGCCTCCCGGATCATCGTCAGCTTAGCAGCGTACAAGGTCGCCGGGGAGAGCGGCCCCTTTGTTATTCCCTTGTCCAGCATGACGACCACCGGTACCAGAGAACCGCTTCGGAGCCCCGGTACATCCGGGCCCATGTATTGAGTAAAAAACTCGCCGGCTTTCGGTCCAAGTATCCTGGTCCTGAGGTTCTTCGCCCGAGTAAAAGCTGATTGAGGATTGGCAACAACCTCGGTCTCGATTTTGCCTTTGTAAGTCTTAAACGGACCGGTTACTCCTTTGGCAGTTGTTTCCCGGGTCATTATCTTACCGGCATCGGTAATCACCATCATGTAACCCGGTTTAACTGCCGGCTTGCCCATAGAAGTCGCCGCAACAAACCGCGGCGTAGCATACGCTGAAGTAAACAGTGGGCTTGCCGGATCCACAACAAACGTCTCTCCGGGCTTGAGTTTGGCAATGGGAGTAATATCAGGGGTGCCATGGAAAACAGCGCTGGCATTGGCTCTTTGTATGGGAGTGGTCCTGTATTTGATCTGCCAGCCTCCTTTGCTTACAACGCCGGATTCTTTGCCGCTTACTATCTCTTTAGTAGCTTTGGTTACCAGGTCCTGTACCAGTTTGACGCTTGCTGTTTTGCCAACCGGTACTCGGCCGGTCGAAAATTCAATCGCTGCCATTCGGTCAGGAATACCGTACGGATCAGCATATGCCCGGCCCTTCTTGGCCAGTTTCACGATTCCCCTGGTTGCGGTGAAAAGGGTAAGCGCTCCCGCAGTGTAACCTACCCCGGCCGGGAAATCCCTCAATGTTTTTTTAGCGAGCTGCGCAGGGAATAAAAGCATCCCGCCGCCAAGCGCAACAGCCTCAGCTGCAGCTGCGTTATAATCTTTCTGTGCTCGCTTTTCTCCGATGCTTAATACAGTAAGCGGAATATCAACCACTAAGCCCGTCAAGATGTCAGCTGCGCCGGCAGGATAATTACGTAAACCTCTTTGGGCCGCGTTCCCTTCTGAGGCCCATGCCCGAATGGGTTCGTTAAAATGTTGATGTATTTTTTCCTGAACAGATTCACGGAATTTTCGAAAATCTTCAACTTTTTCTTCGGACACAAAAGCGGCGTAGCTGCCGGCCCCAAGAGCCGGGAATACACCTATCAGCGCTCTACTCACCCATTCAGGGATTTTAACGCCTCCCTCTTTGACCGCCTGGGCTGCCTTATCAACAGTCTCAAAGGAAGCCTCAATTAAAGGCATGTTCGTCGCGGCCACCCGGTCGTACCATGACATGTACAGGCTCGCCACTTTTTCCTTTTCTTCATCGTTTAAACTATTCCAAGCTTTGTTAACGTCAGGCGTGGTATGTATGCCTATTTTATCAAGCCTGGCCTTAATGCCTTGGTCATAAAGACCGGCCTCTATCATGGCCCCAACAACAGCCGCTTTTTCGTGTTGATTCCAATCTTTTCCAACCATCCTATCGATATCTTCAGCTGCAAGGGCTGTATAGCGGGGCTCCCAGTACTCGTACTTGGCATAATCGACCAGCTCTTTCATTTCCTTGTCGGAGATGTCGAGCTGCTTCTGGAGCTTGTCCGGATCAGCGCCATTGTACAGGGCTTTCACCACGTCGATATTACCGTCCTTGGTGGTGTAGGCCGAGAGATCCTTGAGGTTGTCATAGTCGGCCTTTTCCATGCCGAGAGCCTTATTCAGCGTCTCGAACTCGACCCCTTCTTTGATGGCGGTGAGCACGTCTACCTTCGGGTTCTTGAGCAGCCGGGCCTCCTTCGAGCTCACGGCCTTGTCCTGGATTCCCACATCGAGGTACTGGCCGAGCTTGCCCATGGCGGCCTGCTGCTGCTGGATAGCTTCAATCTCTTTCATATCGAAGTCGAGATGCTTTTGCAGGAGCTCGGGCTTAACGCCCTGGTCGAGGGCTTTCAATACATCGATATTGCCGTCCTTGTCCATGTAAGTTGCCAGGGTAGAGTACTCGTCATAATCGGCTTTTGAGATGTCGAGGGCTGAGGTTAAGGTTCTCTGGTCAATCTTGCCGTCCTTAATCACGGCCATGACGTTGACCTTGCCCTCCGGGTCCACATAGCCCTTGTCCTTGAGCTCGAGGTAATCGAACACCTTGGCGAGGTCCGCTTGAGGCACGTCAACCAGCTTCTGAATGTCCGGAAGAGCGTTATCCTGGACGGCTTTCATGATGTCGATATTGCCCTCAGCGTCAACGTACTTGGCCACCGTCTTGTAAGTGCTCAGGTCAGCCGGCTGCAGCTGCAGGGCATTGGTGAGCGTCCGGTCGTCAACCTTGCCGTCAACGAGGATCTGCATAACGTCAACGTTTCCCTGGTTGTCGATGTAGCCCTTGTCCTTGAGTTCGAGGTAATCGAAAGCCTGAGCAAGGTCCGCCTGAGGAAGATCGTATGCTATCTGTACCTGGTCTATGTGGCCGGCTTCTATCGCCTTCATTAAATCGAGGTCCCCATTAACGGTATAAGGCTTCAGTATGTTTTGAGCCCGCACTTGCTTGTTAATTAAATCGTAATCAACCTGACTGAGGCCAAGAGTTCGGTTAAGAAGGTCCTGAGAATACCCATAACTAATCAGCGTTGCCACATCGACATTGCCCTGCTCGTCGGTGTGGGCCGCAATTATCTGCAGGTCTTTGTACTCGCTCTCGGATATTCCCATAATCCGCTGCACGTCGGCCTGAGGCAGTTCCTTGACCATCCTGGTAACGTCGATATTACCCTGGTCCGTCTTATATCCTGAGGCGGTTTTGATGTCGGCAAACTCCTGCTCGCCGAGGCCTGTCAACCGCTCGATATGCTCCTGAGTGGCTCCATCGGCAATCATCCTTTCGACATCCAGCCGGCCGGACCGGTCGCCGTATATCTTGAGGTTGGTGGCATACTCGACGGCTTCGGAGAACTCCCCGGCGATCCCCAGCTCCTTGGCGGCGTTTGCCCACTGCTCACGCTTGGCTTTATCGCCTTTGAAAGAGTTGTACCCTTCGGCCACGGCATCCTTGGCCATGGTCATGACGTTGATGCGGCCCCGGGAGTCAACGTACTTGCCGACGATCTCCTGAGTTCCGGGCGAGAACTGAGACTGTGTCTGTGCCGGCGCTCGCTGGGTAGTGGTCCGGGTTGTACGGGTGGCAGTGGTGCCAACATGGTCTCCGATAATCTTTGTCAGCTCTCCCCTGAGCTTCTGGTCCTGTGATACGAGCCAGTTATAGCGCTCCCTTTGTTCCCCGGGCATACGGTCGAGGGCGTTCTGCAGTTCGTTTTGCTGGTATGACTCGAAGGTTGCGTCCTGAGGGGCTTCCGGGAATAACATTCTCAGGCGTTCATTTCGGTTGCGCTGAATCTTGGTAGCGAGGTTTTGGGCCCGGGCAATGCTCTCATCTGAAGCCCGGGGCTGGTCCTGTTTCTTTTTGCCGGCGGTCAATACTTCCGGCCGGGCATACTGCTGCCGGGGAAACTGGCCTGAGGTCTGAGTTGACTCGGGCAGCTTGTACGGTCTCGGTGGTTGGCGGCTGAGCAGGTCGGCCATTTAATTCCTCACTTTTTGGAATGTGACCCAGCCGAGCCTGACCGTCATAAACAGTGCCAGCGCAAAGAAGGGCATGCCGAATATCAAATCGGATTCGGCCCATCGCATCCCGAAAAATACGAGGGCCATAATCGCCGGCAGGTAAACCCAAATCTCTTTGCGCCAAAAGGCAAAGGCAGTCAGTCCAAGTACCATGAACAGCTCAGTCATAAGCGCCCCCTTTCTGGCCTCGGCATACTCTATCGAGTAGCCCCAGTCGTTATAGCTCCAGGCCCGGTAATAGAGCTCGTTTGTCTCAGTGACTATATCCGCATCGGTGGCGGTGATTCCGGCTCCGTCATAGACGACTTCACCATCGGCCGGAGTCATAGGATATGAGCCTGTTTTCCGCACTATTACGGTTATGTCGGCTCTCAAACCCTTGACCCAGTTCAAAATGACATCGTCCCCGTCTATCGTGTAGGTTAAATCAGTCGGCCCCTGAGGAATATCAGCCCACGTCTCGGAACCGTAATCTATCAGCAAATCCCTCAGCGTCAGATTAGTCGCCTTTATCCATCCCTCCCCCCTTGCTGTGGAGGAGATACGGTACTCGCATGAAAGTCCCGTAGAATTATAATATGTGTTGTTGCCGTAGCTTAAAATGTACCAATTATTTGCAATAGTTGTGGTATATGCGCCTGTTCCGGCACTATCGCCGTTGAGATAACATGCTTGGCTTGCGCCGTTGTCGGTAAACGCATAAGATTCCCACGCACTTGGAGTAAAACTTGTTGTTGAATACCATCCCGTTGGAATTTGGTGCAAAATACCGTAGTCACCAGACCAAACTGTTAATATTCTTCTGCTGCTGGTATATCCACCTATGGCACCGAAACCAACATGAGATGCCGTCAAATAATGCAACGATTCAATGGTATATGTAGATAAATTTAGAACGGGAGTTTTCAGCGACCAATGTGTATCATCAAACGACTGCGCCTTCCCCACCAATCCATCTACTTCAGTCGGTGCTGTTGCTCCTGCCCCTTTTGTGCCATGATTAGCATTGCTTGTAGAGTCAAGGATTCCAGTTCCTAAAGCGTCGTCGTTCATGTGGGAGACGAAGACGTAATCATCATTCCAGGTATCATGAATGTTTTCCCCGGAGCCGCAGGTCGGATTACCGAAGTACATATCGATATAATTATCGGCGCTGCTGGCCTCGATGAAGGGTACACAGACGTACATCAATGCCTCATCGGTCCAGTCGGAGCTTAAATCAATCTCATAGGCTAAATTGTTATTGTCAGCGTCAACGAAGCGTATATCGTCCCCGTCGGGCTGGACGTGGGAAAAGTCGAAGTTGGTGTTATCAAGAAATACCGAAACCGGGAAGTCGGTCAGGTCCTCAGCAACAGCGGCCATCCCGTCGAAGGTGAGCCGCATCTTGTACCGCCAACTCGATGCCCACCAGGACGAGTTCTCAAGGTCCTTGTAATCCTTGCCGGCGATTCTCCATGTCATTACCCCGGCTGATCCCCAGCCCTCGGAAGTGGTCAACAGCCCGGTATCGAGCGTGATGGTGTAATAAGCTGTCCCGGCTCCGTACCCGGTTTTGCCGTCGTCTTTTGTGGGAAGCTCAAGAAAAGTCGTCTTAACCTTTTCGCCCTTTTCCCTGACCTTGTAATCCGTCTTTACATCGTCAACCTTGTCAACCGTCTTTTCGCCGGTTATCTCGCTCTCTGTCCAGTACCAGGTTAATTTGGTTTTATCGAAGGTCTCGTAATAGCCCTCATATACAACCTTGCCGTCCTTGTCGTAATCGGTGAAGGTATTGCCAGCCTCGTCCTTTGAAGCGTCTGTAACGTCATATATGCCGTATTTGGACGTGTAGGATTTCTGGACCTCGGAATACACCGGCTCCTTGGTTTTGTAGCTGTACTTTTCGTGCTTGGTCAGCGTGATGGTCTCTACCGGAGCGCCATCGACCAAGATTTCAACCGGCAGCTTGCTCAGGTCATAGTTGGACGAGTTGGTGACGATTACCTCGAAGGTAACCGATACCGGTGTCTCCTCGACAAGCTCGAACTGGACATCGATGTAATCGGTGATAACGTCGGGGTAAACGACCGCCAATAACGGAGTCGAAGGCAGAACAAGGACCAGAACGGCCAGAACTGCCAGGAGTCGTTTTACGTTCAAAAACCCTGAATCCAATCGTATTGACCCCTTCCTTTTCGGGGCTGTATTTCGATTGTACGAGGTCAATTTTGTGCGTAAACTCTCAAAAACACGATCATTCACTGGTATTGAGCCGCCTTTGCAGTTTTGAGAGCAATTTCGGGTTGGTGTTGGTTGCCAGCTGTCTTATCAGCTCCTCGTCGTTGGCGGCCTTGACAAGTTTGCCCATGTCAGGACCTTCGTCGAACGGAGACTCGTCCGGCTCCTCGGCACCGGGCCTGAGATCAAATACGGTGGTTGCCTTTTTAACTTCGTACTTGCGCATGCCCTCGAACAGGTCAACCACTGCATAGGAGTTGAAGTAAGGCCTGAGGGCGGTGCCGTGCAAAACCTTCTGAGACATGAGCGACCATGGCCGCCCGGTGAAAAACCCCTTGCAGTCATAGGTTGTCATGCGCAGCTGCTCGCCACGCTTCAACCCGTTCTCCCTGCCCCAACCAGTCCAGTACAGGTCATAACACAAGGTCACCAGGTGGGTAAGCTGCCGGAGCCGCTTGTAAACCCAGTCCCATGACTGTACGGTGTAAAAAATGCCGATGTTGGCTTTACGTCTCTGAGCTGCAGCATAACCGATCAAGCGGTTGAACACCGTCATTGAGAGCTGGGCGTCACAGAAGTTCTGAACCTCGTCAGCGCAGATTATCGTGTTCTTGTAATCGTAAAGGTTGACAAAGAAGTTCTTGAAGTCGAGGTCGGTTGAAAGTTTTTTATGGTCCGGTGAGTTCAGCTCATAACCGGGGAAGGTCTGGACCTGGCCGCCCATGGCGATATGCAGCAGGGAATAGAACGACATCCCTGTCGTCTTGCCTGAGCCCTCTGGTCCTATGAATCCCCATATCATAACTCACCGTCGTCGCCTTTTTTAACCTTGGCGTTCTGCTGGACCATGCGGTTGATGGCCAGCGTACCGGTGACCGCCTGCAGGAAGTCGTTGGTCCGGCGGCCTTTTATCGAGGTCTTGCCGGCCAGCTTCATTAAAAGCAGACGCTTGCCGTCCTCGTCCTTGAACTCCTCGCACTTGGCCAGATACATGGCAGCTGCAGTGACTTCCCTCTCGTCGTCGAAGTAGCAGCGCATCAAGAGGTCAATCGGCTCTTTGCCGGGATGCACCAGCTCCTTGGCTACCGAGGGGAACTCGGAGTTTTGCAGCAGGCTTTCGAGCTTGGTACCGCCGCCCTCCAGAAGCCCGGCCGAGTAGTGTCCGTTGTCGTTATCGTTTTTCATTGCGTCACCAACACAAAAGCAAAGAACAGCATTATCAGGACTATGATGGCGATGCCGCCCGTTTGCAGTTTTTCAAGGAAACTTGATTTAAGGGAAAACAGAACCCTCGTCTCGTTATCCCAGTTGATTGCCCGGTACAGTTTTTCCGGCGGCGTGTCAAGGGTTTTGGGCCGCTCGATGGGCACCAGTGAGCCGTCTCCCAGCCGGGCACAGGCATGCACCGCCCGGCCCTCAAAGAACTTGACCGGGCCGACTGGCTTCTCAACGTACTCAAGGCCCCAGCCCTCTCTCACGTCCCAAACAAAGGAGTTTTTAGGCGGGTTCTTGAGAAATGCCAGGTCCCTCTTGGTGATGTCGAATATCCTCAGCACATCGCCGTCGGGGATAGCCTTGTCCCGGATTATGGCCGGCAGGTTGACCTTGCTGTCGGCATCGGTATATTTGACCAATACCCGCTCATACCGGCGTTGCATCCGATAATTCTGCAGGTAACTATGTCGAACCTTGTACTCCATCTAATACCCTCCGGGAAGGCTCAAAACTGGACATTCCCGGAAATTATTAACTGGAAAACCAGCACCAGGCAGGTCGTGACGGCGATTGAAAGGACAGACACACCGAGCAACATCCTGAGCTTGTCCTTGCCCTGGTGCTTCTGGATCTCGTACTGGGCCGCTTTGCGGGATTCTTGGGCAATCCTGTTTATTTGAGTAGCCAGATCCTTTTTGGTAAGCCCGCCGCCGCCGATTTCAATGGGAGCCGCGTCTCTCTCATCGATCAGCCGGTAATGCACCTTAGTACCTCGACGTGGCACCTGAGAGTTAGGGTTGGCGGTCACCGCCCATGCCTCGGAGTGGCCGTGATCGACCATATAGCCCTTTGATACCTCGAGTTGAGCAGGCACTATCCGGTTGTCCTCAGTCAAAATAAGGACGTTCTGTAACCTCTTTTTTCCAAAAAAACCGAATAGTGCCATGCTCTCCCTTCTTACCGTTTAGACTTGCGGTACCCGGAATAACCCTTGAAAGCCATGAGACCGCCGCCGAACAGCATCGCCACAAAGACGATAAGCGGGGCCACCTGGACAATGGCTTCAAGGCCTGTGTAATCAGCCAGGTTCGCGTCAGCCAGAATAGTTGCCGCCCCGTCGAGGACGATCGGAAATATGACGAACGCGATGGCTACGGCGATTACGCCCATGACGATTGCCAAAATGTTCTTGTCCACCCGGTTTAACCTCCTTTCAAAGATTTTTTATAACCATGACGAGAATTAACGCTGTTTCCAGGACGACCACAGGCCGCCTATGATTGCGCCAAGGATTCCGATAAACAGGAGCAGCGGCGCGACTGCTACAATGGCATCAAGGCCGGTATAATCATCGAGAGCCGCCGTCTGATAAACGACGGTAATCGTGCGGGTATCGCTCTCAGCCAACCCCGTGACATTAAGGGTGTTTGTGGCCGCGGTATAAGTGCCGGCCACCGGAGTATCAGCAACGTTGTCGGAAGTGACCGAGGAAATATAAGCAGTGGTGTCCTGCCACAGATCCAGTGTCAACACAACGTCCGCTGCCGTTTCACCCACCCCGGTTGCAGTAGCCGCAAAAGCGTCCGTCTGGAGATCGGTCCGAAGGTCCGCGGAACTATCCAGGACGATCGGAAAGATGACGAACGATATTGCCACTGCCACAACCACCATGACGATGCCAAGCGCTTTGTTCATGCTCTAGCCCTCCTTTCCCGCCGTTATCGTTTTAATGGCTTGTGCATATTGATAGCACACGGAAAATGAAGGAGTGTTACATTTTTGTAGCGTGTTTGATATGGGGGTATATCTATTATTAAGCGTTGGAACTATCCAACGTTGGTGACGGCAGAAGGGAGTATGCTAATATATTTTTATGATTGCTGTTAAAGAGAACCCAACAATAGCTGCCTTGAATAAAGCCCGTGCTATCCCTGCTGCCATAAAGACCATCGCCACGGACGGCAAAGTAACCAGGACCGAGCTTGCCGTGTACCTTGGAGTAAAGAGGAAAACTTTATGGACGTGGGAAAAGGGAATGTACCACCCGCCGCTGGTGCTGGCAGACATCATCTTCTCGCTGGCAGAATCGGCCAGGCAGCAATCGCAGCAGTCACAGCAATAGTACTCTGGACTGTACCGGTTGCAGCTGACCCCGCTTCTCCGACAGCGCTGGAGATCAAGTCTGTTTTCGTTGCTCAGAACTTATGGCAGGACGGGGATTACCTCCTCGTCTTTCATTACAATATCGACTATGTGACCCCGCCCACTACTCCGGCCAATAAGCTCTTTCATTTCAGGTTACTCGATACCGACGGCGAGACGGTCCTCGGTGCCGCCAACCCTTATGCTTATAACTCCGGTGGTTACTACGAAGGAGCGGGGAGTCTATACTTCAACCCTGGTGAAACTCCGACATGGGAGGACCCGGTTGTCATGCAGATAAGGGGCAACCCGGAGTACTGGTCCACCCCGCCCGAGACTTCCTATACCCTGACCGTATCGGATTATTCAGAGTTTGAGATGCCATGGGATAACCACGATGTAATGGGATCTTATATCATCGAGGTTGCCATGAGCCTTGAGATAGACTGGGATGTGATTATGCTCACCGAGTCGGAAATGGGTACGGTCCTCTCAACAACCGGGGAGACATATTTCAGAGGGACCATCAAAGGATTGCATCTTTTCGTCCCTGAGATATTGGCCGTCACTACAACCGACCCGACTTATACTTCCTCAGGTTATACCACCGACCAGGCCGACGAATACGCTGAGCGGTTCGATGGTACATGGCTCGAGGATGCCTTAAACGGAATCGAGGACCTTGGCTTCAATTACATGCTGATCACCGGAGCGGTGACATTGCTCTTTATCGGATTGATGTTTGCCATCTCTCATACTATATGGGGAACGACCGATCCGGGGCTGGTCGGCGGCATAATCATCTTTTTCATGTCGTATTTAATGGGATTCGTGGCTCCGGCGGTAATGGCCATTACAACTGTTTTTGCCGGGATATATGTAGTGTATATTTGGATGTTCAGGCATGGTTAAGAGAACCCTTTTAATAATCTTGGTTGCCTTCCTGCTGCCGACCATCGGTGTACTGGCCGACGTGTCCGGAGCCTTATATTCAGCCACCGTAAGGGCCGTCAATACCTCTTATACCGCTCAAAGGGTAGCGGTGCCCTTTACCTTGTCCACAGACGCTCTCATTGATGGGTTTTACATCAACTCGGATGTGAATAACGTCTCCATCCAGGACTCAATAGGTAATGATATGACCTTTATGCCGGCACCGCCCGGAGATGATGAGTTTGTACTGTATATACCTCAGATAAGCCAGAACTCGAGCGTTAATTACACTTTATATTCCGGCGGGCCTGATATGACCCCTTCAATCGCTTATTTCCCGGCTTCCACCGGCATGACAACGACGGATGATGCCTCGATGGAGCCCGGAGACGACTTCGAGATTATTATAGACGGGCTGATAAACACTGCAGCCGGGGCTGATAAGTACCTGGTTAGCAAGGACGGGACCCTTAGTCTTTATGTAAGTGGTGACGAGGAGATCACCTGTAATATCATCACTAACCCTGTTGCTCCGGTAATTGAGGGATACACAGGCGGCTATGATACCAGTGACGAAACAGACCATACTGTTAACTTGCCAGCTGAAACTGAGGACGGCCATCTATTACTCATATTCCTTACGTCCGACGCAACTCCTTCAATTACCTTCCCAGCCGGCTGGACCGAACTATACGCAACAAGCAACACGGCTGTTAAAAGCGGCGCTTGGTACAAAGAGGCATCTGGTGAAGGAGCATCGATAAATGTCACTACCGGAGGAGCTGAAAAAGCCTCGTACATAAGTTATGCAATATCAAGCTGGTCAGATATAGAGTGCGGCTCAGCTGCAACTGGTACAGATGACAACCCTGACCCGCCAAGCCTTACAGCTTCATGGGGAACGTTGCCAAACTTATGGTTTGCGGCCGAAGGCAATGATGACAGATACGGAGTCTCGTCTTACCCTACCAATTATAGCGACGGACTTAACTATTACCAATCTGGTAATACAGCAACAGCGGCAACCGGAGCCGCTCACCGGTATGTTACTACTGATACTGAAAACCCCGGCGCTTTTACAATTAGTGCCGCAGATCATTGGGTTGCGAATACTGTTGTTATTAAACCCGGTTATCCTGAATTTATTGTAACCGCTGCCGACATCGAAAGCGGTGAGCACGAAGTCAAGGTCGAAGCAGACGGCACCGACCTCAACCTGTACGTTGATGATGTTCTCGAGGATACTGTCGCCCTTGCCGGGGCAAGCATAATCGACACAGTTTCAGACTGGGAGTACTGCCTCAATAACTCAGTGACATACTTGAACAGCCTCGAAACTTATGTCTCAAGCGTACTGGTCCAGCAAATCGAGTGGGAATACGACGAGACGACCTTTACTGACGGATCCGGCAGCGGTAATGACGCAACTCCAACTTTCAGGACCACTTCAACCGATGCGGATGTATCGGCCTCTCTCTTGAACTTCGGTGTTATCGCTGAGGCCGAAGCGACTGGATATGATGACTCCGATACCGTTCCGATGATAACCGTTTCCCCGGACGAGCCGCCTCAGGCATACGGCACGATGGATGTCACTTTCCCCGGAGCCACTGTAATCAACAACCTGCTCGATGCCGGGCGATTTCCGAGAGAGCTGTTCTGGTACCCGTTGTTGTTTGGGCTTTCAGCTGCAATCGGCATGTTTGCATATCACGTCACCAGGTCGGTAATGATGCAGGCTATGATTTCCGGGACCGGTATTGCCATATCGACGCTGGGGATACTGCAGGCTGACTTTTGGGTGCTGATACCCTTTGTGATTATTTCAATAGCGCTGATAACACAGCGAAAGACGGTGAGCTTATGAGCGCCAAGCTGATGATGGCCTTCTCGATGCTGTTTGTAATCTGCTCGATGCTGTGCCTGTTTATCGAGGGCTCATGGGTGGACGACCGCGAGATGGACGTATTGAACTCATTAACCGGTTATTCAGCGGTTGAGGCAGGCAGCATGAGCGTCATCTCGCTGGGAGTTGGATTCTTTACGAGCGGATTGCCCAAAATGCTGATGTGGGATTACTCGTTTTTTGATGGCGGTTGGGGTATAGTACGCATATTTCTGATGCCCATTAGCATCGGTATTATTTGGGGAGTGTTTACCGTTGTGATTGGAGCCCTGCAAAGCCTGGTTTCCGGCATACTTCGGCTGTTTTAACTTCTGGTCTCTCTTTGCCTTAATAGTTTTGAACTGCTCCAACTTCTTGGTGTAATTGCGCGGTGTAATCGTCAGGTCAACAAAAAACCTCTCGCACTCCTTTTCAACCGGGCACCGGCGGCCGTTCAGCTCGTCACAGCAGGCCCACATCTCATTGAAAGCGAGGGCTTTGTCCAGCTCGTCGCTGGTGGAAGCGGAAACTGTGCCGTTGATTACGACCGCCGGCTTGTTCATTTACTTCCCATACACTGCAAAGATTGTAGTAGCCACCCCAAAAAAGAAGGGCCCCATATAGTCCAAGGCCCTATAAATTATTGAACCTTCATTTAAACCAATCGCCATTGGCACTGCTTGGCACAAAATAGACAAGCTAATAAATATCAACATAAGCCCGAGTTTTTTATAAGCGTTTGCTGTCATGTTTTAATTCTCCTCCATGCAATTTGCCCGTTACAAAAGATTTCCTTTGTAACGTCTTAATTTGAGTCCTCTTTTTCATCGTGGTTTTCACCGGTTTTTGAGGGTGGGTTTTGTAACGGCTCTATGCACGATTGTTCAAGGTTGTACCAAAAGGCTTTCTTTGCAAGATGCCACGGGTTGTACCACTTTTCCGTTAACGCCCACAGCATAGGCAAAAAGAGGATAATGAATAAACACATGGTGCCGAGTATGAAATAATAACCAGCGTACAAAGCGGCCAGCCATATTTCTTTATCCATCTCTCACCTCCCTTAACACCAACAGCCCGATAAGCAGAATAATTAAAACCGCCAGCCCAATGTCGATTAGGTTAGTCATGTTCGTAATAATCCCCCTTTTGCCTGATATTCAACCCGGCTGAATGTGAGCCCCATACAGTCATATAACTGCCATCATCGAACTCAATGACTGTTTCGCCGACCCCGTTGTGATACGATTGGTTATCATCTCCAACCAAAGCGTCACGACTGGATTTGCCGCGGTACCGTATTGGTCCGTCTGCGAGCCGGCCCTTATATTTACCAAGCTCGTATCCCTTGAACTCTTTATCAACGCTAAACACAGCAATGATGGTTTTGCCTTTAAGAACCTTCTCCAGCTCCTCGTGCGTTTTTATGACATCCATTACTCCTTCCCTCCTTTAATCAACTGAGTGACCTTGCTGGCCAGCTCCTCGTCGGTGAGCTTGCCCTCCTGGTGTTCTTTGTACAAAACCTGCCAGCCGATCGCTAGGGTTGCCTCGGCCTCGCCACCGTCCTCGTCCGGTGGCTCAGCGCCGCGGTCCAGCATGCCGAGCCATGTGTCTTTGACCTGGTCGAAAGAGCAGGGGTACATATCCCGGCCGAATAGCATCAGGTAAAGATTGACCGGCAGGTAGAATATCAGGGTTAGAATTGTTGCTAAGAGGTTTTTCATAGGCTTGTCTCCATTACAGCAGCTGCAGCTGCCTTTCTCTTGCTTCGTATTTTTGGCAAACGTGCTCTTTGTTCGGATAATTGATAGTGGCCACAAACTTCATACAACCAAACCACTCGCCTGTCTGTGTCGCCATGCTGTAACCTGTGGCCCAAGGCATGTCATGCCAATCAACCAGGTATTCGCAACCCTTGCAATTTGCGTCAGGTTTAATCTGCATCAATTATCACCATCCTTCACCAAAATGATGCCGTCGATTACGTCCTGTTTTTTCAGCCCGGCCCTTTCAACCCTTTTTTGAACAAAACCGGGCGAAATTGGCATTTTATAGGTATCTGAGAGTATCCGGGCCGCGGCATGGTATGATTTCCCTTCGTAGAGGGCGTTACAAACATTTGCTACGGGGATTGGATAACTTTTGCGACCGATTCTATTACCCGACCTTGTGCCTCTGGCCTTTGCATGGTCCATCCCCGCCCGGACCCGCTGGGAAATGACATCCCTTTCGAGTTGTGACACTGCCACCAAAACATTGAACATAAACTCTCCCATGGCATTGGTGGTGTCAATGGCCGGCTCCATCAAGGACCGGAAGCCGACGTTATAGCCCCTTAACATGTTCAAGGTGTTAGTGGCATGGATAATGGAGCGGAAGGCCCGGTCAATTTTCCAGACCAGGACCAGGTGAAACTTTCGGGCAGCTGCATCTTTCATAAGTTGCGACCAGGCTTTTCTTTTTATGAAGTCGGCAGCTGAGGCGCAATCGATGTATTCCACAAAAGCCCAGCCCATTTGCTGGCAGTAAGATTTCAACTTGTCGAGCTGGACCTCGGGGTTTTGGTTTTTATCCGCGGTCGAGACGCGGGCATAGATGGCGGTTATCGGCATGCCGGCACCGCCTCGGGCATCTCCTGCCTTAATTCCAGATGCAAAGGCTCAAACCCTGCTATGTCTCTTTTATCAGCCCAAAACGCATTGATGTTAAACCCCGACTGTTTTAAAAGCGGCTTCAGGTTATCTTTCAAAAACACCGGCACACCTGCCACGTCTGCCGCTTCGACAATCTCCTCAACCCATTCAACTTTCGGTGGCTTGTAGGGCTTGGTTTGCGCTCCGATGATGAGCCAGTTGATGCCTGCATTTTTAAGGTCAATCCCCATGAGTTCAGAGTTATAGCCTAAATACTTTTTATCAGGGGCTATTTCATGCAACAATGGTTCAAAAGAAAAGTATTTAACGGTGGCTCTTATCTCATTGAGGTACATTAAACCAATACCAAACTGCTCAAAATTGGTAGCACTCACACCCACCCAGCAGTTATCGGGATACGGTGAGAATTTAATCAGGCTCTGCGGTTGTTTGGTGAGCAGATAGAAGCGGTGCTGGGGATAGAATTTAATCAGCCTTAATACTTGCCATGTCCAACTATAAGGTATTCCCCTGCCGAATAAGTCGCTCATATCACATACAAAAATACCCTTCGGCTTGCCAGATGGAAGGCCGTTTACCAGTTTTTCCGGCCAGAAGCGGGGGTAGAAGGGGTCTACTATTGGCTGGTTCCAATCGTAAATATCGTCAATTATTCCTGTTGCAACGTTCCTGTTAGCCAGATACCGTTCTCTCAACCTGGTATTTGCCAGCTTCCGGGCATAGCAGTATTCACACCCGTTGAGACACCCTGTTATCGGGTTCCATGTGTAGCCTTGAGTTCCGTCCGGGTTTTTAACCCACTCTATGCTTGTGCGGTTCATAGCTTTATCTCCTTAAACTCAATTACCCATACCCAGTCATTGTTATCCCACGGGTAGCCACGTTTGGCGTTAATGGAGTCCCAGAGGGTTTGATAGTCCTTGTACATCAAATCAACCCAATCAACAGAATGACGCACTCCGATTCCCTCTTTTGATATATCCCCGAGGCTTATATCCTGCACTTGTTCAGCCCTTATGCCGGTTATATCGGCTTTCGGGAAATGGCCATATAAGAACTTCGGCACAAATCTAGGGATTCTGGTTCGTCCACACCAGTCGGGTTTCGGGGTTCTGGTGTATAAAGTCCAGACTCTCGCCGTTTTTGGAAGCCTTGAAGGCGGTAGTTTGTCATATTCTTTTTCAGTTGCCCAAATTGACGTTAATACCAGTCTGTCGCCGGGTTGGCCATAGGGGCATTTAAATCCCCATTCGCCATAATCATCATAAATACCAAATATCTCATGGCCCGGCTGTTCATAGCCACGCTTGTCTATTACGACAGGGGTGAAAAATTCAGGGCCATGTATTTCACTCCGGTCGTACTGCGTTCCGTCCTCACGGGGAGGTATATTCTTGATCACCCGCCGTGTCTGTGTTTTCCTGCCGTCCTGAATGGCTTTCACCATTTCGGTTGACATTAAGATGGGTCGTTCTTTGACTTGAGTAAGCACTTATTTACCTCCGTTTTTGTATATGTAATACCACTCTCCGTAATAACCCTCGCCGGGCCAGACGATAAGACTCGCGCTTGAGTCAATGAAGTAATACTCCCGGCCCAGCTCTCCCTCGATTACCACGGAGTTGACCATGTGCGTGACGTTCTTGCCCCACCAGGCCTCGATGTTCTCGGTTCCAAACCATGAGTCATACTGAGACGGGGTAAGAACGCAGGTTGAGATAAGATAACCGTCATACTGGGCTTTCCGGGCCAGATCGTAAGAATAGTCAACGCAGTTCCAGCCCGGTACCCATTCCTTTTGATAGTTCGACAACCACTCGACGAGCTGCTGCCGGCTTTCAAACTGCCGGAGCTCGTCCAGGTAGATGTAATCGGTTACGGTTTCGGTGATGGTCTTTGTCACCGGGATCTTGACAACGTGGTACTGAAGGCTCGGCACTTCAATTGTCTGTACCGGCGTGGTGTTCGAGGCATAACCCCAGCACCATCCGCAACCGATGGCCGCGATGATAGCGGCGATGATCAGCTTCACTTCAAAACCCCATCCCGGTAGAATCGGCATAATGATGTGAGAATAAAGCCGCTCCCGAAAGCAGCAAGAAAACTCCCAGCCAGAACATGATACGGGTGCAGCGGCCGGCCTTCCGATAACCAGCCCATAATCGCGGGGATATGGTCAGCGTCAGGTAGATTGCCGCCGACAAAGGCAGCAGCCAGGCTAACGCAAACAAGAAGTGCTGCAGCTCGCACCTTAGGATGTAGGTTAAGCATGGCAAGCCGGGGCTCCTTGTTTTACACGCTTTAAAAAATTGGCCAGCCTCGTCTGCTGCAGCTCCGGCCAGGTCCTTAACCATTCCTCGGCCGGGGATCCGCTGACATGTCCACACAGAACGCAGATGCTCACGAAGTGCGGGCTCCAGCGGCCCTCGATGGTTGTAAAGCACTCAGTTTCAACCTTGTGCTCGCATCCAAAAAGCCGTAATTGCTGGGCCTTCACTTATTTTCCTCCTTCGATGTAACCACAGGGGCAAAGCAAGTTCCCGGACCCGGTAAATTCCCACTCATTTTTGCCGCAGTTAGGGCAGTCCGGGAGGTCGGTTTTTTCCGGTAAAATGTCGTTTTCCAAAAAATTCTGCTGTGACGGATTTTTAAACGTGGTGACGGATTGTGAAGCATTTTCCAAGTTATTCCCTACATGAGAATTAAAATTGTGGAAAACATTGTAATTTTGGTTAACAGGTTCAAAATCCGTCACAAATCCGTCACACATCAAACCTAAACCTTGATAATAGGTCCCGGTCCTGTCGTGCATTTTTTTGAATTTTTGGGCCATTCTCCGGCCGAAAGCATTGGAGGTCATTTGCTCCCTTTCTTTGAAGCCCTGATCGACACACCAGTTGACGTAATTTTTGTACAAAGAACTGGCCTTGACCTGGGCCTGAGGGTTGATGGCACATTGCTCCAAAATGAACTGTGAAAGAGGGTCGGAGTCGGTCTGATATTCCGCGGTTGCCTTCTGTACGCTTTCCGGGGTAGGGTCGAGCCCTTGTTTTTGCCAAAGAAGGCAGCCCTCGATTAACCAGTTAAGTATCCCGCTAGACTCGGCTATGAGTTTGTCGAGTAGATTCTTGTCGTCCGATTGCCCAATAAACTGCCGGGTGAAGGGGATCAGCCGGACCCTTCTCCAGAATCCGTAACTGTCGTCCTGGACCCTCGGCCGGTGGTTGACGGCCAAAAAGAACTTGGCAACGGGCGTGAAAGTAAAGAACTCGGCATGCAGGAACCGGGCCGTCACACAGTCGCATCCGGTGAGAGACTTTATCCGAGCCTCGTTTAACCTGGTCCCCTCGTTGGTCTCCGAGCTGGTAACCAGCCTCTTGCCGACCAGGGCGGCCAGGTCGTTGGGAATTGCCGCCCGCTGGGATAATTCAAAGGTGGAAAACGGCGCGTCATAGCCGTAATCTCCCCACACATGCCGGAGAGCGGCGAGGAATTTCGATTTGCCGTTGGCTCCGTTGCCGTATGGGATGGCAACCGTCTGCTCCCTGGTATCGCCGGTGAGACAATATCCAAGGTACCGCTGCAGCCAGTCGATAAGCTCGCTGTCGCCGTTGAATACCTCATTCAAGAACTGCATCCAGCGCGGCGCTTCGGCCTTGTCGTCGTAAGCCACATCTGACTGCATGGTGATCCGGTCGGCCTGTTTGCCGGGCCGCAGCTTGCCGGTCCTGAGGTCAACGACTCCGTTTGAAAGGCAGAATAACCAGTTGTCGCGGTCCCAGTCCTCGCCCGAGTCGGCGATCGGCAACAGGTTCTTGGCAATGGCCATGCAGGCATCCAGGCGGGCCCGCTGTTCGCTGCCGATGGCCCACTTGGCTATCTTGCCGCGCTGCTCCAGGTCCGCAACCATGACCGCGTCCTTGTAACGTTTCCGGGTAGCCTTTAATGCCAGCCTTGAAACATGGCCGTCGTTCTCGGGCTTCCAGCAATGGCAGTTCCACTCGAGCCAGCGTGAGCGCCGGTGGTCATACCGTAAGGCATGCCCGTATTCCTTGGTGAAGTACTCGGCGTTGCCGGCATCGGTGAGGTTGAAGTCGGTGACTCCCTCCTCGATGCTGAAAGTCTCGTCAACGTATTCAAATGCCTTGACCTGGTCGCCGTTCAGCGGCAAAGCGCTGACCATGTTGACAGCGTCCTCGCGGGTCCTGCCGGCGGCCTTGTATGTATCGATAATCTGTTTTATTTCGTCTAATTCCACTAGCCACCCCCTAAGATTGCCACCGCTCCGCGAAAGTCCGTGTTTTCCGTGGCTTCGACAAACGAGATAACATCGCCGCCCTTGCCGCATCCGAAGCAATGCCAAGTTTGGCGGTCGGGATAAACGATAAGAGAGGGATTGCTGTCATTGTGGATGGGGCATTTGCCTGAAAACCTTTGTCCTGATTTGCGGAGCCGGGTGTAGCGTTCGATTACGGTTATGATGTCATTTCGCTGCTTTACAGCTTCCAAGTCTATGCGCCCCGGCCTTGAAGGGGTTACGGTCCGGTTGGCTTTTTTCAATTTCAGGGCGCGTTCCAGACATTCCTTGAGTTCGTTCCAGGGGAAGCGGTCGTTATCGTCCTCGTACTCGGTACCGGCAAACTGAAAAGCAACAGCGGCCTTGACTTCGCACTTGTTAATGCTGTCGCGCAGCTGTGCTATGCTTAATGTGTTAGCCATATAGTCGATGTCAAAATAATCGAACGTCATTACTTCCCCTGAAATTGCAGTTAGTATTTAATAACCCCTTGCTGGACCAGAACGTCCTTGTCTTGGAGCTTGCAGATATAACACTGGTCCGGAGACCAGCCGGCCTTCTCTCAGGCCTGTTGCTCGGTCATGGCCTCGACCTGTTTGAATGTACCGAGCTCGCAGTGCATCAACTTGTAGGTGTTCATTTCTTGCCTCCAAAAAGAGACTTAAATTTTGATATGAAGCCGCCGCTTTTCTTGGCCCGCAACGCGGTTTTTTGAGCAGTGGTTAAATTGTTGGGCGGCTGTTTGGCCTTTTGCTTTGCGCGGCGGCGCTGTTTTTCTTTATGGCGAGTCGAGTTACTCATTCGCGGGCTCCTCAAAGTCCTGGTTGAGTTTTTCGAGCAACTCGTGCTCCTGAATGACCTCGGGCTTGATGCCCAGCCGGACATCTTTCAACGCCTGTTGGATCTTGCCCATTGCGAGGGTGAAGTTGCCCATGAGCTTCGATGCCTTGAAGGAATCGCCGGCCATCATCGCCCTGGTGCCTTCATTGGCAGCTTCCATAGCTAGCTGCAGAACCTTCGCGCTGGCCGCATCCTCGCCGTCCCTTGTGTTGATCTTGAGAATATCGCCAACGACCAGGTCATATTTGCCGTCGATAATCGCGTTTAGTAAATCAGTCATAGCCATTCTCCCGTCTAGCGTTCTGTAATCCAGTCAAAAAGCCGGGGAGCACCATCAAGCATTTTTCGTAATCGGGATCCCACCAGGCACATTTTTCGAGGATGCAAAAAGTATCGAATTCGCCGAAAGTGCGAACCGGGCAAATAAGAGCTGATAATCTTTGCCTCCTTTTCTCGTTTTGCTCAGCCCATATTTGCTCTTGCTCATGCTTAAATTGGAGAAGTTTGTCGCGATGCTCCTCGTAGGTTGGTTCGTCCTCAATGTCGAAGCAGGGGTCGTCTTTCCAAGCGCGTTTAAGTTGCTCTATTTCGTCTCTTGTCCGTGGCATCTCCCCTCTCCTGTTCTTGAAAAATAGACCGAGGCAGTTCGGGTGTACTGAGTCAACTTTATCGGAAGTTTTAAGATCATGGACCCGATAAACCTGAGTTCCGGGGTCGATGGGCCGCCCGCACTCCGGGCACTTGTCGCCGTTCCAGGCAGTTATGACGGTAAAGGACCAGTGGCCGATGGTGAAGGTCCGGGCGGTTTTGAGGGATTCCTTAACTTTGCGGGTTACGGTTATCGCTGACACTCTTGGCCTCCTTTTCAGATTGCTTTCGTAAGGTGTAATCTGAGCCTTCAACCCCAAACAAAAACCCCACGCAATACATGAAAGCCGATATTGAAATCAAGATAACGCCGGTTTGAGTATCGGCTGGCTGAGGATTCAAGAAGAAGGCTAAAACAAGCAAGATCACGCCAATAATCATGGTGATTGCCATTACCTGTTTGTATAGGCTTTTCAGGCTCTTGTTGTACCAGCCGGGGCCTTTACGATTAAAGAAGTTTTTGACCTTTGTTTTAAATGTGCTACTATTAGACATAGATTCTCTCCCTTTTTAGTTTTTCGGCGTAACGCTGCTGTAAACCTTGAAGGCCGCTTCCAGGCTTAACCTCCGCGATTTTTAATTCAGCAGCGTTACGCGCACGGATTTCCTCCAGTGTTAGCAACCGGGGCCGGCCACGCCCTTTACTTGTGGCCATTCTGGTCCTCCTTAAGAAACTCTAAGATTTGCCGGTCAAGCTCCGGGTAAGTGCGGGATATAGCCCGAAGCAGGGTTAATCCAACGTGCCTATAACCCAGTTTTATTTGCACCCATGTATTTCGTGGAATGCCAAGCTTATTTGAGAACTGGGTATCATTGAGCCTGAGGTCGCATTGTATGTCGCATATCTGTCTTAATAGTTTCTTTTGCATCATGTGGAAAGGATATACTATTGTTTCATAAGTGTCAAGAAGTCCATTATTGCAACAACGCTATTATAACATCTTGACAGTTATGCAACGGGTTTTTTTAAAACATTACTCTTGAATGCTTGCTTTTTCGCCATATTTTGTTACAATAGCAACGGTATAAAAGAAGGAAGCAGAGAGTGGACCTTTCGGAAAGAATAAAATATCTACGAGAACAAAGAGGATGGTCTCAGGAAAAACTTGCGACAAGAGCTAAAAAGCCTCGCAGTAATATAGCTTCTTTGGAATCCAGGGGCTCCAAAAGAGCAAGCATTGATATGTTGTTGGCGGTAGCCAGAGCTTTTGACATGAGCATCGAGGAGCTTATGGGCGATGAAAAGCCTATCGAAAAACCCGAAAGCATTGAGTCATTATGGGAGCGGCTGCAGGCTATGCAGCCAGTTTCGGTGCCCGTAAAAGGCGTTATTCCATGCGGCACTCCAGAAGTAAAGGAAGAGACTATTGAGGGGTACATATACGTGCCTCGTGATTTGTTGAGAGGTAAAAAAGGAGTGTATGCATTAAAAGTAAGCGGGCAAAGTTTAATAGGAGATCAAATATGTCCCGGCGATTATCTAATCGTTGAGCCTCATGCTCAAATAATCGACGGGCGCATATATGTATTGCGCCTGGATAACGAAGTGGTCGCGCGCCATGTTTACCGACAAAATGGCAAATACAAGCTCATGGCTTCTAACGGGGATTACCGGGATATAGAGCCTGAGCAACTTGAAGTTCTTGGCCGGGTTATTGTCGCAGGACATTGGAACGAACTTTAAACACTATATATAGCGCTTCGCTGCAGCTGGTTGACCACAATATATAGTAGGAGGGCGGCATGGCGGCTCATAAAAATAAAAAACGGCGCTTTGAGCCCGAATCTAAGACAGCCAAGGGTATGTCATGGGAATACGGCGGTTTATGGTGGCTGTGTAAAAAACTATTTTTGCTGCTCGCCGCAGGTGCCGCCTTAACAGCCATGATAATGACAGTTATTGGAATACGAGACACCAGCAATTTGCTTTTTTCGATATTGATTATCGTTGCCGGCATTATCCTGACGGCAATACCTTTAAATTTTGTCAGCAAATACCGGGTAAGTGTACTCAAGGCTGTGATGCCGTTATTGCTTTCGTGTTTATATCTGCTTCTGGTTTTAATGTTCTTGCAAATAATATAGATCGGAGGATTGCCTGGTCGCTTTTTTAACTAAGCGGTCGCATTTTTAGCAATCTTAATTCCCAAGCAGGAAGTCGCGAGTTCGAATCTCGTCTCCCGCTCCATTTCCCCACTCCTCCGTGAAGCCGTCACGTTGTAAATTGACAACCCTCCGGTGCCCGGTATAACATCTCTCACTTTCGTAAGGTATATCAGGAGGTGAGAGACCAGCAAGATCAGTGCCGCTTTGATGTAACCACCAGGCACCCGGGCACGCAAATTGCGGACAATTCCAGCAAAGCCTTAAAGTTAAATAAATAAATAAAGAGAGAAATCAAGACAAATGAAGAATATTCTATCAATACTGGTTTCAATCACAGGCATCGCATGCATTGTTTTCGGTATCCTGTTCATTGTGCAGGCAGGTAGTTCCAAAGCTGAAATAGCCGAAGAAATACAACCGCTGGCAATATCCCAGGTAGACGGTACTTACGACCAGGTAAGTGCGGCTTTGAAAGCCGCCACCGAACCGGCGCAGGTGCAGCAGTTGACCATGCAGAAAACGTCTTTAGGCCTGGCAAAATCCAATATCGGGGTTGTTGAATTTGTAAAGAACAGCGGCATTGTCACCATAGTCATCGGTTCGGGATTGCTGTTGACAGGTTTTATTACTTTCGGTAGAGAATAATTCGAAACACGGTATCAAATCGGCCGGTTCAATGAAAACGGCGCCCGGAGTTCCGGGCGCCGTTTTATTAACTTGTGACCGGTCTTTCATGCGAAAACCGGAGCAGGCCTCGAGGCTACCTTTCTTTCGTACGAAAACTCGTTTTCCGCGAAAGTATTCAGCCGGAAATTGGTTTCGATCAGTTTGGTCAGCCGGTCCACGTGCATGCTTTTACGGTATGCGTCCACCGGAAATATCAACTTTCGGTTGACCAGGTCTGCCAGGTGCTGGTCCAGAAGCTGCATGCCCTTGCTGATGTTGAGTTGAATCATATTTTCGAGCTCGTGGGTTTTATCATCCCGGATCAAATTCCTGATGGACGGGTCGGCCAGCATGATTTCAAAAGCCGCGACCCGGCCTTTACCCGATGCGCGCGGCAGCAGAGTTTGGCACAGTATCGCCTCGACTACCATTGACAGCTGGAATCTTATCTGTCGCTGCTGGCTCGAAGGGAACATATCTATAATCCTGTCGATGGTCTGGGCCGCATCGGACGTGTGCAATGTGCCCAGTACCAGGTGGCCGGTTTCGGCTGCCGCCAGGGCGGTAGCCATGGTCTCGGCATCCCGCATTTCACCTACCACTATTACATCGGGATCGTGACGCAGGGCGGAACGCAAAGCCAGGGAAAAACTACGGGTATCCTGGCCCAGTTCCCTCTGTATGATAATGCACTTCTTATCCCGGTAAAGGTATTCGACGGGGTCCTCGATGGTGATAACACTCCGGCTTTCCCTGGAGTTCAGGTAATCGATCATTCCGGCCAGGGTTGTCGACTTGCCCGAACCCGTAGGGCCGGTAACCAGGATAAACCCTTTCGGCTTCAATGCCAGGCTGCCCAGAATTCTGGGCAGTTCCAGCTGTTCCATGGTCGGTGGAGAAAAATCGATAATACGGAATACAACGCTGATGCTGCCGCGCTGGCGTTCGACATTCACTCTGAAACGTGCCAGCCCCGAAATACTGTAGGCGAAATCGAGTTCGAAATCATGCTCGAAACGCTCCCGCTGAAACTCGGAGGTCACTTCTTCATATAATTCTTCGATATACTCGGGAGTCAGAGCCGGCATATCGTCCATGCACCTGAGCTGGCCGTCTATCCGAAATACCGGCGGGCCGGGAGTCTTTAAATGTACATCCGAAGCTTTCAGGTCAACGGCTTCTTTCAGAATGTCAACCATTTTAAGTCTAACCATTTCGCAACCTCATCAGAATTAACGTTTACTAAACTTATATACTTTAGGCTGCTTTGAGTTAGCTATCAATAGCCTGATAGTACTGTGATGGTCACTAAAATAATGGTATTTCTTTACTACTCGGATAATAGAGCAACAGCGGTAGTACTGGCAGTCTATAAGCACTGAACGTTGCCGGCTGCGTTTAACAGATGCGCCGGCCGGCCCGGATCAACAACCTGGTTTTACAGCTGTTACGGTGATGCTTTTCAGACCCGGCATGCCGGCAGAATCCTGGTTGTCGAACCGGTAACCGCCCGCCGCCGTTGCTTCGATGGCGGCAAATCCGGTGTTTTCAATTATTTCGAGGTACCGGCCGTGCTCTACTGCACCGGCAATACATCCCGCCCACAAGGCAAGGTTGTCCCGCGCCTCCTGAGGTATGGGTCTGTCGGCTACGATATCGGATACTGCAATCCTGCCGCCCGGTTTTAAAACCCGGTATATTTCCCTGAATACCTGTTCCTTGTCGACGCTGAGATTGATGACGCAGTTGCTTATCACCACGTCGGCAAAACCGTCGGGCAGCGGCAGATTTTCTATTTCGCCGCGGAAAAAGGCAACGTTGTTAATGCCCCTGTTCCTGGCGGTAGCGGCTGCTTTGACAACCATTTCCTCGGTCATATCGATTCCGACGGCTTTACCCTTAGGCCCCACGATCGAAGCCGCCAGAAAAACATCCATGCCGGCTCCGGAACCCAGGTCGACGACAATTTCTCCGGTTTTTAAGCCCGCGTGTTGCACCGGATTGCCGCAACCCAGTCCGAGAGACGCTTCTGCCGGAATCTTTTCGAGGTCTTCCGGCCGGTAACCCACCGAAGCGGCAATATCAGCAGGGCTGGCCGGACCACAGCAGCCCGATGAGCAGCAACTCTGCTGCTGTCGCGAAGCAATACGGGAATAAGTCTGCCTGACTGAGTCTTTTATTATGTCTTTTTCCATTAATTCCTCTCCCGTTAAATGTTGTATCGTTCAAAAAGAACACTCAGCCGGGCCAGGGCTTCGGCGTTGGCCCGGCAGGTTATAAACTTGCCTTTCCTATTCATAAGAATCAACCCGGCCTGACTTAACTCTTTTATGTGGTGGGAAACGGTGGACAGCGAAATACCCAGGTCTTTGCCCAGCTCGCCGACACACTCTCCCTGCAGGGAAGAAATGTCGCAAACGGTACCATCCGGACAGCACGAAAGCAACCGCAGAAAAATCTTGAGCCGGTTTGGATTGGAAAGCGCCTTGAGCATTCCGGCACAGGCTCGAATATCCTCGCTACTATATTTCGACATATATCGAATTATATAACTACTGTTAGCTGGTGTCAAATACCGCACAGGCACCGGAATATACCTTATTTGACAAGTATGCAGCTTGCTTTTATAATTTGCCCACAATTTAATATTTAAAAGCTGTGAACGGGATTAGTAAGTTCCAGGGCGGAGCTCAGAGAGCCGGATAAGGTGTGAGCCGGTGCTTTACGCAGGAACTGAATGGCCCCGGGAGCTGTAAACCGAAAAAGGTATGCACCTTGATTAGGCTTTACCGGAGAGGGCCCCGTTATCGAAGCCCGGGGTATCGCTTGAAAAAGCCGTACCTGAAAAGAGAAGGCTCGTGTTTTTCGAGCTAACTAGGGTGGCACCGCGAAGATTAAACCCTTTCGCCCCTACGGCGAAGGGGTTTATTTATTTACGCGGAGTAAGACATGTACCACCCAGGCATCGAAGAACTTGAGAATCTTAAGGACAAGGGCAGCCGGGTAGCGGTTTACCGGGAAATCGTAGCCGATATGGAAACCCCGGTTTCTGCCTATCTCAAAATCAACCGGGGCCGCCCTTCATTTCTGCTGGAAAGCGTTACCGGCGGCGAACGCATAGGCCGCTACAGTTTCATCGGCACTGAACCAAAAGAGATTATCAGCCCGGATTCATCCTCTCAAAACGACCCGCTCGAGTTGCTCGGCACAAAGCTTGGTACTCAGGGCTATTTGAAACTGCCCGGCCTGCCCCGTTTTTGCGGCGGCGCGGTGGGATACATTTCCTACGAAATGGCAGGCAGATTCGAAAAACTGCCTTCTCCGGATGCCGACCCGGTTGAGATCCCCGAATTCCTGTTGATGCTGTCGGATGAAATGCTGGTTTTCGACCATGTGACCCACAGCATAAAAATCATCAGCCACATCACGCTTGAAGGAGATATCCGGGCCGGCTACGACGATGCGGTACGAAGAATAGAAGAACTGGCACACCGCCTCCAGGGCCCTGTACCGGCGGTCAGCCCGTGCCGGGCAGGCGATAACACCGCATTCCAGCCTGTTTCCAATTTCAGCCGGCCTGATTTCGAGGCTGGTGTTAATCGCTTGAAGCAGTACATTGCTTCCGGCGAAGCCATACAGGTGGTTCTTTCCCAGCGGTTCACCTCCCGGACCTCTGCCAGTCCGTTCGATATCTACCGCTCCCTGCGTTCCATAAACCCTTCGCCTTACATGTTCTATTTGGACTTTGTAGATTTCCAGCTTATCGGGGCATCGCCTGAAATCCTGGTAGGCGTCGAGGGTGACAACATCACCACCCGCCCCCTGGCCGGTACCCGTAAACGGGGCAAGACAGCCAGCGAAGACCGCATCCTGGAAAACGAGCTCACCAGCGATGAAAAGGAAAGGGCGGAACACATCATGCTGGTGGACCTGGGGCGCAACGATATAGGCAGGGTCAGCCTGCCGGGAAGCGTAGTAGTAAGCGAACTGATGGACGTGGAGCGCTATTCCCACGTGATGCACCTGGTTACCAATGTAACCGGCAAACTCCAACCCGGCCTTGGAGCCATAAACGGGTTCAAAGCCTGTTTCCCGGCCGGCACGGTAACCGGCGCCCCCAAAATCAGAGCGATGCAGCTGATCGCCGAAATAGAGCCGGAAAGGCGGGGTGCCTATGCCGGAGCGGTCGGCTATTTTTCATTCTGCGGCGATATGGATATGGCTATCGCCATACGTACCATCGTTTACAAACATAACACGGTATATGTTCAGGCCGGTGCGGGCGTAGTACACGACTCCCGGCCGGAAAAGGAATACGAAGAAACCCTGAACAAGGCGGGGGTCCTGTTGGAAGCTGTAAAAAAGGCCGAGCGAAAATCCGGTGGAGGCAACATTTATGATCCTGATTATCGATAATTACGACAGTTTTACGCATAACCTGTCCCAGTACCTGGGCCAGCTTGGCCGGGAAGTACTCATCCGCCGCAACGACCAGGTTACACTGGATGAAATAAACCGTCTTGGCCCGGAGGGAATTGTCATATCTCCCGGCCCTTCCAATCCGTTGAATGCCGGAATATCCAACCAGGTCATTCTGGCCATGGGCAGCCGTATCCCCATACTCGGGGTATGCCTGGGGCACCAGTGTATCGGCCATGTATACGGCGGCAGGGTGGTCAGGGCCAGGGAAGTCCGCCACGGCAAGCCCTCCCAGATCTTTCACCGCCAGGAAGGTGTTTTTGCCAATCTTCCGTCTCCCTTTTCGGCAATACGCTACCATTCCCTGGCAGTGGCCAGGGACACCCTGCCGCCCTGCCTGAAAATAACCGCCTGGTGCGAAGACGGCACCATAATGGGCCTCCAGCATGTAACGTTTCCGGTTTGGGGCGTCCAGTTCCACCCCGAATCATTCATGACCTGCCACGGGCTGGAACTGATAGGTAATTTTTTAAATCAGGGGGTAAAAGGAAATGATAAAAGAAGCTCTGCGCCGGCTCGTCGAACGCCAGTCTCTTAATGCTGAGGAGGCATCCCAGGTCATGGCCGAAATAATGGAGGGCAAGGTTACCGGCGCCCAGTTCGGCTCCCTGGTTACCGCCCTGCGCATAAAAGGTGAAACCGAAGAAGAGATTACCGGTTTTGCCCGCACCATGCGCCAAAAGGCGGTGCCTCTCATAACCCCGTGGCCGGTAATAGATACCTGCGGTATGGGAGGCGATTCAGCCGGCACCTTCAATATTTCGACTACCACTGCCTTCGTGGTGGCTGCAGCCGGTTTGAAGGTAGCCAAACACGGCAACCGGGCGGTCTCCAGCCGCTGCGGTAGTGCCGACGTACTGGAAGCGCTGGGAGTGAAAATAGACCTCTCTCCGGATGCAATCAATTGTTGCCTGGAACGAGTTGGCATGGCTTTTCTTTTTGCCCCGGTGTTTCACCCGGCCATGAAATACGCTGCCGGCCCTCGCCAGGAACTGGGTATACGAACCGTTTTCAACCTGCTGGGCCCGCTGGCCAACCCGGCACATGCCAATTGCCAGGTAGTTGGCGTAACCGATGAAAGGGTTGCAGTTAAAATTGCCCGCGTACTCAAGGAACTGGGCAGCCATTCGGCCATGGTGGTTCACGGTAAAGACGGGCTGGACGAACTTACAGTTTGTTCGACCAACGTGATAGTCGAAGTTCGCGGCGGCGCTGTCGAAAAATACCAGATGTGCCCGGAAGAAGCCGGCCTGAAACGCTATCCCCCGGGCAGCCTTGCCGGTGGAACTGCGGATGAAAATGCACTCCTGCTCAGGGGAGTGCTGGCCGGTGAAAAAGGCCCCAGGCGGGATGCCGTTCTTTTCAACGCAGCCGCAGCCCTCAAAACCGGCGGTGCCGTAAACGATATCCCCGGCGGCGTCGGCCTTGCCGGCCGGCTTATCGATGAAGGCAAAGCCCTGGAAAAACTGGAGTCGCTGATAAAAATCTCGCAGGAATGTTCCCGGCAATGACGATACTGGAAGAAATCACCCGGAGCAAGCGTGCCGAGCTTGATGGCTTGAAGCGCCGGGTGCCGCTGGAAAGCGTAATGCGACAGGCCCAATCCGCCCAGCCAACCCGGAGCCTGGCGCAAGCCTTGTCAGGCAGCCGTTTGAAAGTTATCGCCGAAGTCAAGCAGGCGTCCCCTTCCCGGGGGCTGCTTACCGGCAGCTTCGATGCAACCGGCCTCGCCAAAGCCTATGCCGGTGCCGGCGCCTCGGCTATATCGGTAATCACCGAAAAGAATTATTTTATGGGAAATGCCCGCTACCTTCCGGAAATAAGGCGCGAACTGGGCACTGACTGCCCGCCGCTGCTTCGCAAGGATTTCATTTTCGACCAGTACCAGGTGTATGAAACCCGTGCCATGGCGGGTGATGCCCTGCTGCTCATCGCAGCGCTGCTGACATCCGGTGAACTGGAGAACCTGATCGGGCTCAGTCACAGCCTGGGGCTCGACTGCCTGGTGGAGGTACATGATGAGCGGGAGATTGCCACGGTGCTGCGGGCAGGGGCGGTTATCATCGGCATAAACAACCGCGACCTGAACACCTTCCGGGTGGATATTGAAACTACCGTTCGCCTGCGGCCGCTTATACCCGAAAGCTGCCTGGCAGTCAGCGAAAGCGGTTTTAAAACACGTTTCGACGTAGAAAGAATAAAGGGGCTCGGTATCAACGCCGTGCTGGTGGGCGAAGCCCTGGTGGCTGCTGCTGATATCGCCGGCTGCATGGAGGAACTGATTGGCTAAAATCAAGATATGCGGTATCAGGGACGTTGCCACGGCGAATTTATGCGCCGGTTTGGGGGCAGATTACATCGGGCTTGTGTTTGCCGAAAGCCCCCGCCGGATAAGCGCTGAAACCGCACGCGAAATTGCCGGCTCCCTGGCCGGTTTGCCTGAGCGGCCACGCATTGTTGGAGTATTCGTCAACCAGGACTACCGCGTTGTGAATGACATACTGCGCTCCTGCCGCCTTGACGTTGCCCAGCTCAGCGGAGATGAAAGCATCGATTATATAAAACAGATCGAAGCGCCGTGCATCAAGAGCCTGCATGTGCTTTCCACGGTACCCGAAACCGAACTGCTTGGCAGGGTAGAAGCCCTGTACAGGTTTGCCGGTTCCGGTGTCAGGGTGCTTCTGGACAGCCGCCCTGACCACCGGTACGGCGGCAGCGGCCGGACGTTCGACTGGGCGCTGGCAGGTAAAATCTGTGCCCGGTTTCCGGTTATGGTGGCCGGCGGGTTAACGGCGCAGAACGTGGCCGGTATGATCGAACGGCTGCAGCCGTGGGGGGTGGATGTTTCCAGCGGAGTGGAGACTGATGGCGCAAAAGATGATTCGCTTATCAGGGAATTCGTGGCCGCAGTAAAAACCGGCGTGCCGGCAGCAGGAGGCGACAATGAATAATTCAATACCGGATTCCAGGGGTTATTTCGGGCAGTTCGGCGGCCGGTATGTACCGGAAACGCTTATGCCGGCACTGGATGAACTCGAGCAGGCATACAGGCAGTTCAAATCAGATGCCCGTTCCCTTGCAGAGCTCGAGAAACTCAACAGTGCCTACAGCGGCCGGCCGACACCTCTCTACCCGGCAGAAAGCCTGAGCCGCCGCCTGGGCGGCGGGCGCATCTGGCTTAAAAGAGAGGATTTGAACCATACCGGCGCCCATAAAATCAACAATGCCCTGGGGCAGGGATTGCTGGCCAGAAAAATGGGCAAGAAAAGAATAGTAGCCGAAACCGGGGCCGGCCAGCATGGCGTAGCCACCGCTGCCGTTTCGGCCATGCTGGGGCTGGAATGTGCCGTCTACATGGGGGAGGAGGATGTGCACCGCCAGGCCCTCAATGTGTTGCGGATGAAGCTTATGGGTGCCCGGGTAATCCCGGTTGGTACAGGTTCACGCACCCTGAAAGATGCCATCAACGAAGCCATACGGGACTGGATTGCCAATACCCAAACCAGCCACTATCTGCTGGGTTCCGTTGTCGGCCCCAGCCCCTACCCTGAAATGGTGAGGGACTTTCAGTCGGTAATCGGCAGCGAAGCCAGGGCACAAATGCTGGCAAGCGCCGGTAAACTGCCGGACTATATCGTTGCCTGTGTCGGCGGTGGTTCCAACGCCATAGGCATGTTTTACCCGTTCCTGGAAGACAGCTCCGTCAGGCTGGTAGGTGTAGAAGCCGGCGGCAAGGGCGTCTCAGGCACCAGCCACTGCGCTACCCTTTCGGCGGGAACCATAGGTGTACTCCATGGTTCGAAATCGTACCTGCTTCAGGATGAAAACGGCCAGGTGTCTCCCACCCATTCCATATCCGCCGGCCTGGATTATCCCGGCGTCGGCCCGGAGCACAGTTTTCTCAAGGATTCCGGCCGCGTGGAATACACCAGTGCTGACGATATACAAGCCCTGACGGGTTTCCGGCTGCTTTCGCAAACCGAAGGTATAATCCCCGCGCTGGAAAGCGCCCATGCCGTTTACGCCGCCGCCCGGCTGGCGGAAAGATGTTCCGGGAGCACTGAAATACTGGTGTGCCTTTCCGGCCGGGGAGACAAAGACATGGAAATCGTCAAACCTTACCTGGAGGATAATCTTGAATAAAATCGACGGGGTTTTTGCCAGACCGGGCTCCAAGGCGTTGATCGGCTACGTCACCACCGGTTACCCGGATCTCGATGCCACTGCCAGGCTGGTGAAACTTCTTGCAAATGAGGGGTGTGATATTATCGAGCTCGGCATTCCGTTTTCCGACCCTATCGGAGACGGACCGGTTATCCAGCAGGCTTGTTTCAGGGCTTTGCAAAACGGCATGACCACTGAAAAATGCCTGTTGGCGGCTGAATACCTGGCATGCGAGGTAAACGTACCGCTGGTTTTTATGACATACTTCAACCCGGTGTGGCATTTCGGAACGGACCGCTTCGTACAAAGAGCCGCCGCTGCAGGCATCAGCGGTATGATAGTGCCGGACTTGCCGGTTGAAGAAAGCTCGCAGCTGCTTGAAAGCTGTAAACTCGCCGGCCTTAACCTGATATACATGCTTTCCCCCGCCAGCAGCACTCAGAGAATTGCCCGGACAGCTGAACTTGCTTCGGGCTTTATATACCTGATGAGCGTTACCGGGGTCACCGGAGCCCGCTCCCGGTTTTCAGCCGGGCTGGAACAGGCAGTTGCCGCCATCAGGCAATACTCCACCATACCCGTGTGTGTCGGCTTCGGCATCTCCGGCGCGGCTCAAGCCCGGTCGATATCGCGGCTGGCTGACGGTGTTATCGTAGGCAGCCGCCTGATACAACTGGCAGATGAAGACGCCACGCTGGAAAAGGCCGGCTGTTTCATACGTGAACTAGAAAGGGCGCTCGCGCACGAGTAAACGGCACCCGCCGGTTTAGCCTGTATACCTGCCGGATTGCCGGTTGACAATCTGCCGGAAATATCTTAATATTTTAGCAGTTGCGCATATATTAAGGTTATTACCATGTCCAAACCGAAAGACAAATGTGAAATCTGGGCTGTCGATCAGGAAAGGGTGGAAGCCACCCGGCGAAGTCTGCCTTCGGATGAAGCCTTCACCCTCCTGGCTGAAAATTTCTCGGCGCTGGCAGATTCCAACCGGGCTAAAATCCTGCATTGCCTGCTGGAACAGGAGCTCTGTGTTTGCGACATTGCCTCCGTAGTGGGAATATCGGAATCGGCTGCATCCCAGCACCTGCGCATCCTGCGCACTTTGCGTATGGTAAAACAGCGCAAGCAGGGACGCATGATGTACTATTCCCTGAATGACGAGCATGTTAAAACGCTTTTTAAAATCAGCCTGGAACATGCCCGGCACGCCTGATGTTTTTTTAGCTCATATATTAGCTTATACGCAATTATTTAACCTTTGGAGCTAGCATGACTGATAAACCGACATCATCCCCGGCATCATGTAAAAGCTGCGGCCTCGAAGACGGGGCCGCCAGCCTGTCCCTGTATATTGATGAAATGGATTGCGCCAATGAAAAAGCCATAATCGCCGGCAAACTGAAAAACCTCGGGGGCATTCTCGATTTTGAAATCAATCTGGCCAGCCAGAAAGTTGATATCCGCTATTCTCCGGCGGCCATCTCTCCCCAGACAATTATTCGTTCGATTGCCGCAACCGGCATGAACCCGCGGCGGGTTAAGACCAGGGGGCAGGCTGGCAAATGGTGGCAGGACTGGCGAATTAAACTTATCGCCGTATCCGGCATTTTGCTACTCGTGGCTTTCCTTGCCGAACGGCTGGGGCTGCCGCGCGATAGTGCCCGCTATATTTACGCCGTTGCCATAGTTGTCGGCGGCTACTTTCCAGCCAAAATGGCCGTATCCGGTATCCTGACCAGGACATTGAATATCTACGCCCTCCTGATTGTAGCCACCGTAGGCGCCGTTGCCCTCGGTTTCTGGGATGAAGCCGGGCTGCTGGTATTCGTATATACCTGGGGAGCAATCCTGGAGACGTTTGCCACCCAGAAAGCCCGCAGTTCTTTGAAATCCCTGGTCGACATGCTGCCGGCTGAAGCGGTGGTTGTCACCGGCGGGCAGGAAAGGGTGCTCAACGTCGAACAGGTCGGGGTGGGAGAGATCATTGCAGTCAAACCCGGCCAGAAAATTCCCCTGGACGGAACCGTGGTAACCGGCACTTCGTCGGTGGACCAGGCTCCGGTGACGGGCGAGTCAATCCCGGCAGCCAAAACTGCCGGCGACACCGTTTTTGCCGGGTCTATCAATCAAAAGGGCTACCTTGAAATCAGGACCTCCGCCAGCTTCGAAGACACTACCCTTTCCCGGATAATCCGCTCGGTGGAAAGAGCCGAGGGCAGGAAGTCCAGCTACCAGCGCTTTGCCGAAAACTTCGGCAACATCTACACCCCTGTCATTTTTATCGTTTCGCTCCTGGTGGCGGCAATTCCGTGGCTCCTGGGCCAGCCATTCGAAGAATGGTTTTACCGGGCGCTGGTTCTGCTGGTTGTATCCTGTTCCTGCGGGCTGGTCCTCTCGGTTCCCATCTCGGTTCTCTCGGCCGTAAGCGCAGCCGCCAGGCACGGCGTGTTGATTAAAGGTGGTGCCGACCTGGAAGCCGCCGGCAGTATCCGGGCGCTGGCTTTCGACAAGACCGGAACTCTTACCCTCGGCCTTCCGGAGGTTACCGATATATTTACTTTAAAAGGAAGCGAGATGGAACTCCTTTCAATTGCGGCAGCCATCGAATCCCGTTCAAGCCATCCGCTGGCCGGGGCAATACTGGAAAAGGCCCGCCAGAAGGGAGTGGAAATTGCCTCTATAGATGATTTTTCGGACCTGCCGGGGCTGGGCACCCGGGGCACCATCGCGGGTCAAACCTATTATGCCGGCAATATCGCCCTGTACCGTTCACTGTCGATCGATACCGGCAAACCGGCTGATTTATTGAACAGACTGGAAAACGAAGGCAAAACCGCCATATTGATCATGGATAACTCGGCCGTACTGGGCATAATAGCAGCAGCCGACCGGCTGCGGCCTGAAGCCCGCTCCACCTTGGATGCACTTACCCGCTCCGGCATAAAACATACGGTTATGCTCACCGGTGACAACGAAGGCACTGCGCGCGCCATCGCCCGTGAAGCGGGCATTGAAGAATACCGCGCCGCGCTTCTGCCGGAAGACAAGACCGCCGCGGTAAGAGAGCTCAAAACCCTTTACGGAAGGGTGGGCCTGGTCGGTGACGGCATTAACGATGCCCCCGCCATGACGGCCGCGGATGTCGGTATAGCCATGGGGGCTGCCGGTGCCGACGTTGCCCTTGAAACTGCCGATATGGCGTTGATGGCGGATAACCTTGCCAGACTGCCTTACCTTTTCGAAACCAGCCGCAAGGCGGTAACAGTCATCCGCCAGAACGTGGCAGCCTCGCTGATTATTGTCGCCGCGGTAGTTTTGCTTGCTCTGACGGGCGTGATCGGCCTGGTTCCCGGGCTCCTGATAAACGAAGGCGGGGCTTTGCTGGTAATGCTGAACGGCCTGAGGCTGCTGAAGGCGTGAACTGAAGATAAAATTGCTTTAAAGTGGTATCATTTGACTATGCAGAAAATAATATACGACCCGGCGCATTCAGACAGCCGGATGACAATCGCCTTTTTTATCTCGGGCTCGGGCACCAATTACGAACGCATATTCGAGAAAAATCCGGATTGCCGGTATATCGTTTTTACCAACCGTCCCGGTTGTGAAGGAGCCGGCAAAGCCAGGCAGCACGGCCATATTCTGATAGAACTCGACCATATGCCTTTCCTGGCGCCCGCCCGGCAGCGATACGCCCCCGGCAGCATACCCCGCAATTGCCCTGAGAGAGAAGCTTTCGAACAGGAAGCCAGCCGCCTTATAGAACAGGCTGCCGGGCAGCAGCCGGACCTGATCTGCCTGGCGGGTTACGACCAGTGGGTGACGGACTGGATGGTGGACATGCACTACCCCAGGATATTGAACGTCCATCCGGGCGACACCACCCGCGGATATGACGGCCTGCACTGGGTTCCTACCGCCAAGGCGGTTCTTGCCGGAGACGGCTCGCTCAAATCAACCCTGTTTATCGTGGATAAAGGTGAAGACACCGGCCCGGTCCTGGTGCAGTCCGAACCGCTGGACATAAGAAAAACACTCGAGGAACTCGATTCCACAGGTAACGGCGGCCTGGTGAATGACCTGGACGAGGTTACACACTTTGCCCGCAGCCACGGGATAACCGGCTACAGGCAATACCAGGCAGCAGCCGGCACTGTTTTCCGGGAAAAAATGCGGCGGGTATGTGAAAACCTGCAGAACCAGCTTAAATACCGTGGCGACTGGAAGATATACCCGTTCGGAGTTCATGAACTGATTGCCCGCGGGCGCGTTGCGATCGAAGGCAGAGATCTGTTTGTCGACGGCGTTCAACTGGCTGCCGGCGGCTACCGGCTGCACAGGGAAGAAACATAACGGCGGTTCAGACCGCACGCACTTATATGCAGATAAAGGAATTTAGAGACCTCACCATATCAGCCCTGGTACTTGCCCTGGCCTTCGGCATCGCGCTTTCCGGAGGTTTGAGAGCCTTCCAGCAGCCCGGCAGCCTGCTGGAGGTAACCGGTATGGCCTTTATCGCCGTTTCCACCGCTTTTATCCTGCATGAACTGGCACACCGCCTTATCGCCAGAAACTCGGGTTACTTTGCCGAATACTCCATGTGGCCCGCGGGGTTGATGATCGCCCTGGGTTCTTCCCTGCTGGGGTTCATATTCGCCGCACCCGGCGCCGTGGTAATACGCCACAGCCCGGGAACTGCTGCCACACCCGAACAGCACCGGCAGAACATCGGGCTGATTTCGATTGCCGGCCCGGTTACCAATATAACCCTGGCGCTGGTATTTATGGCCCTGGATTACTTTAATCCGACGCTTCTTTTCTTCCTGGGAGCACGCATAAATACCTGGCTGGCAATTTTCAACCTTCTGCCTTTCGGTCCGCTGGACGGGGCTAAAATCTTCTGGTGGAGCAAACCCGCCTGGGGTGCGGCAGTTGCCGCCGCCGGGCTGTTGTACCTGTCACAGGGGTATCTTTTCTAAAACCCGAAAAATCCCAGGTACCAGTCCATAATGGGCTGGCCCCAGAGTATAGCCGCCATGGTACCCAGGGACAGAAAAGGCCCAAAGGGAATGGGTTCCCGCCTGCCCTTGCGCTTCAAGGCCAGGATGACACCGGCAACGAGACCGCCGGATATTACCGCCAGGAATATGCCTACGAATACGCCCGGAAAGCCGAGCATCAAACCCATCAGGCCGGCCATCTTAACATCCCCCAGGCCCATGCCGCCCCGGCTGGCAATCACGATCAGCACAAAAAGCAGCAGTCCAGCGCCAGCGCCGGCAAGGCCGTTCAGAAATCCGGGAGTTATGCCGATATCGGTCGGCAGCAGATTTATCACAAGCACTGCCAGGGCTGCCGGATAAATCATTACATTGAGGATCAGCTGGTGTTCGAGGTCTATGATAAAAATCAAAAACAGCAGGCTGAAATAAAACAGGGCTACTCCCAGTTCCGGACTCAGGCCGTAATGAAGGTATAAAAACAGAAACATGGCGCCCACCGCCAGTTCTACCATCAGCATGCGCCTGGGAATCGGCGCCTGGCAGTAGCGGCACCGCCCTTTAAGCGCCAGGTAGCTTACGATGGGAACCAGGTCCGGCACCCTGAGTTTTACACCGCAGGCCGGACAGTGTGAAGCCGGCCTGATGATGGATTTTCCGGCAGGCAGGCGGTCGACAAGCACGTTGAAAAAACTGCCCAGCGCCATGCCCAGCAGGGTAAATACAACCGCCCAGTACAAAGTCATAACCCCATATTTATAGTCGTTTACCCGCCATGGCGTCAACTGGCGGGTAAAACTCCTTATCAGTATGCCGGTCAAGCTCCTGCCGTTTGCTGTATTGATCCGGCAATACGCCCCCGGGGTGTTATTGCGGTTTTGCGTTCCGATAGTCTATATTTAAACACCTGCTTGACTTGACACAACCGGGTATAACGATGCTGACACGACTAAAAACGTTCATCTGGCGCTACAGGGAAGATGCCGGGTATATACTGCTGATGCTGGCCGGCACCTGCGTTTTCTTCGGTAAAGTAATCCTCTCACCAGGAGAGCTTGTCAGCACCCTGTCAGTATCGGGCAACGATATCACCGATTTCTTTTATCCCATGTACAGCTACGCCTATTCTGCTTTATCCGAAGGCAATCTGCCCTTCTGGAACTCCATGATCCTTTCCGGCTATCCCCTGCTGGCCAACCCGCAATTCGCCCTTTTCTATCCGCCCCACTGCCTGTTCCTGTGTCTGCCGGCGGCAACCGCTTTCGGTTTAAGCCTCATGCTTCACGTTTTCCTGGGCGGTACCTTAATGTATCTGCTTGCCAGATACCTGGGCCTGGAAAGAATTTGCGCCTTCCTTGCCGGGCTGGTGTTCATGTTCGGCGCCTTTATTACCTCCCATCTTTATGCCGGCCATTACTCCATGATATGCGCCGCCGTATGGCTGCCGCTTCTGTTTCTGCTGTTTATGATGGCACTGCAACAAAACAGTTTCCGCCTGGCGCTGGCTGCGGGTGCGGTTCTGGGTATCCAGATGCTTGCCGGCCACATCCAGATAACCTACATCTGCCTTGTCGGGCTGGGGCTGTACCTGGCATACCACGTTTTCTTTCTGTTCAGGGAAAGGCAAATCAAGCGCATTGCGAGACCGGCTGCGGCAACGGGGGTCATGGTCGTAACCGGAATCCTGCTTTCCGCCGTACAGTTTTTCCCGGCTTACGAATTTTCCCTGTATTCGACCCGTGCCGGCGGCATGAGCTGGACAGAAGCTACCAGTTTTTCCCTGAACCCCGGGCTTTTGACCCTTACTTTCTCCAATCCCTGGGCGGGCCCGGTGAGTTTCTGGACAGATTTTTTTACCTATCCTTTCTGGGAATATACCGGGTATATCGGCATCCTGCCCCTGGTACTGTGCGCATTTTCACTGCGTTGCTGGAGCAGGAACCGTTACGCCGGGTTCTTCATACTGCTGGCTGCAGCCGGGCTGCTGCTGGCCATGGGAAGATACTTCCCTCCCTACTGGCTGCTGTACAAACTGGCTCCGGGCTTCGATAGTTTCCGCGTTCCGGCGCGTTTCCTGCTGCTTTTCGGCTTCTCGGCGGCAATTCTAACCGGTTTCGGCATGTCGCATGTTCGCAGCAAGCTGTTTATGGAGAACATGAAGGCCGCGGAACGGGTTATTGCCGCGACTCTACTAATCGGATTTCTGGTAGCGGTTGCCGCCTTGCTGCCAGTGTACACTTTTGTTGCTGTTCGTATCGGAATGGCAGTCCTGGGAGTACTGTTGCTTGCAAGTGGACTAATTGTTTATGCCCGGTATAAAAAACGGCTTAACGGCCGGTTGTTCGGCATCACGGCAACAGCGTTTACCCTGCTCAACCTCTGGCTCTTTCATATGCCGTTTATCGATACCAACCCCGTGAGCGAAATATACGCGAGTGAACCATATATCCAGTATCTGCAGCAGAATGCCCGGGGGTCCAGAGTATACGACCCGGAAGACATAGTAACCAAAAACCGGCTTATGGAAATGGGCATTGCCGAAATAAACGGCTATGAAGCAACTGTTTTAAACCACTATGCGGACTTTTTGGGCGATAATACCGGCCGCACCGGAACAAATTATAAATCCGTTTCAGCTGGTAGCGGCATCGAGGAACTGGGTATAAAGCTCAATCTGCTCAACGTTAAATACGTGCTGAGCCGTTCCGAATTGTTTATCAACGGTTTCGAACCGGCATATTCGGATTCGAGCGTAAACATCTACCGGAACATCGATGCCTTGCCCCGGGCTTTCATGGTCGATAATATCGAGATGGCAGGCTCTGGTCAAGATTTTGCCGCGTTTGCAGAAACGTATGAAGTTGAAATCACCGGATACACCCCGCAAGCATTATCGATACGGGTTTCCAGCACACAACCGGGATTCCTGCTGTTAAGCGAAGCCTGGTACCCGGCATGGCAGGTTTCGGTCGACGGTCAATCCAGTGAAGTTATAAAGGCGTTCGATGCCCTGATGGCGGTAGCGATACAGCCGGGCACGCATACAGTCGAATTCACCTACCGGAGCCGTGCTTTTGAGGTGGGAGTCGTTGCCAGCACGGCCGGCGTCTGCTTTGTCAGTATTGTTTTGGCTTACTGGTGGTGGACGGCACGGCGAAAACGCTCTTAAACCGGTAGTCAATTGCCGGCATCTACTCCAGTAGAATGACCCGCTTTTTCGGATTGCCCGAATACCATCCGGATTCCCAGGTAAAAAAGAAAACTGGCTGCCAGTTTCCACGGGTAGCTGACCGGTGACAGGTATACAAAGCAGGCAAGGTGCAGGAAAACAAAAGCCGGCACTGTCCACGGTGACAATGCCCTTATCCACGGGATATCGGAATCAGCGCCTCTCCGGGCAATATCCCACAGAAACACGGCGATGGCAATACAGCAGGCGCCGACTGCCGGATAAAAATAAAACACGTAGCTGGTACGATCGGTAATCAGGCTTATGGGTATCCACACCAGGTAAGTGCCGGCAAACCAGGCAAGACTGAACAATGCCGCCCGGTTTCCCCGCTTTGCCATAAACAGCATGTAAATCATGGCGGGAATGACAAGCGCCCACACGCTGGAACTTATCATCGCCATGTAGTGCGGTTCAGGCCAGTAGGTGATGATCTCATATCCCAATAGCCATTGCCATGGCCGTGTAAGCATATCGGAAGAAATGACGCCAAAGGTCGACCAGCTGTTGATTTTGAGCATGGTAACGGTTTCGATAAAAGGATTGAGGAATTTGCCCCAGATGCACCACAAAAGCATAAACAGGCCGGCAAAATAAACCACGAACGCCGCCGCCAGGGACACACCGAATTTCAATTTTTGCTTCCGGCAGGTTATCAGCCAGTGCAGGCCGATAACGGCGAGGGCAAGTATGCCGGTGAATTTCGCCAGCATGGATAAGCCGATTAAAACTCCGCTGGCGGCATGCCTGCCTTTCAGGTAAGCCAGAAAAGCCGCCAGCATGAAAGAAAGGCTGAAAACATCCAGCATGGCAATTGAAGACTGGATAAAACTGAGGTTTTCCGTGGCAAACAATAATCCTGCCAGCAGGGAGAGTTTTTCCGGCAGTCCGAGCTCCCGGCAGACCAGGTACATAAGCACCAATCCCGCGATGCCGGACAATACCGGGAATACCCGCCAGCCGAAGGGGTTGTCCCCGAATACGGCTATGCCGCCGGCAATGATCAAGCGCCCCAGCGGGGGATGCTGGGGAATAAAGGAGCCTTTACCCTCCAGTATTTTCAACGCGTCTTCCACGTACCATTTTTCATCGAATACATATTCGCCGGGAGTCATAATAAGGCTGAAATGCAGAAGTGCAACCATGCCGATCAGCAGTACAAGCCACAGTTTCGGCCTGTCCGTTATGTGACGCCTGAATGCAGTAATGGCCTGATTAAACGTGCCCACGATTCGGGTAATATTATTCGCAGCGCAAGAAGGTGTCAAGTTGTACGCGGTGGATCTGGCCCGCCTCGAACTGCTGAAATAGAGTTATAATATACTATGGTAATGTTAATTGAGTTAAATAGGTATTGCGGGATCGGTTTGTAGTACTATAATACAGGCTTGCATAGTACCATTAACCTATTCACAAGCCATATAAACCTGCTGTTTAATATTGCGTGTAAGGTTTGATTAGTTAGTGTGGATTTAAAGGAGGTGCCAGCACGGAACATACAATGAAAAATATTATTGACATTAAGACCAATGTCAAACAGAGTTAAGCCCAAATTATTATCGAGTAAAATAAAACAGGAGGATAAAACAAGAGAGTAATGAGCAAACTTCTAACCAGGTTCCATTCCGGACAGAAAGGTTTCACCCTCATCGAACTGCTGGTTGTAATCGCCATCCTGGGTGTTATCGCCGCGGTGGCCATACCCAATATCCTGGGTTTTATGGACAGTGGTGAAACCGAATCTGCCCTGGCTGAGCAGCACAACGTGCAGGTTGCTGTAGCTGCATACATGGCAGAGCACGATGGCGCAATAGCTGCCAATACAACAATAGCCGCAGGTGGAAAAGGTGATTATAGCGCTTATCTGATAAATAATGTCCAGTATAACTGGACAGTAGGGACAAACGGAGAGGTCCTTCCCGGCACAGATAATCCATTAGCGTAATACAAGTAATCGTGGTCACAACAGGTTATAACAGAAACCCGCCGCATAGGAACGGCGGGTTTCTGTTACTGATAAACAAGAGAACAAAGATGATTTTGAACAATGCCAGAATTATATTCTTAATAGCCTAATTTTCATGGTACAATAAACCCAGTTTGCCTGGATAATAACGAATGAAATTAATAATGAATTCGGTGATCCGACAATCAGGTTTTACCCTGATAGAAATACTGGTGGTTATAACCATACTGGCTGCGATCGCCCTGATAGCCATTCCCAATATCCTGAATTTGATGGGTTCGGGAGAAGAAGAGGCCGCCGCCGCCGAACTGCACAACGTCGTGGTTGCCGTCCAGGCTGCCATGGCCGAATCAAATGAAAAGCCGCCGGTAGTCGTTGCCTACGAACCGGGTTCACGCATATTGGCAGATTCCGATGCTGCTCTCAACGACCCTGCCAGATATCTTATCAATGATACCAGCTGGACCTATACCATCACCCCAAACGGCCAGATCGCACAGGGCGAGAGGGTTTCCTGAGCGCCTTTTGAAGCCCGGCCGCACCCCGGAGGCATTTTTTTGATACGCAACGCCGGTTTGGTATACAATCCTTAGTATAAATTCACGCTGTGTTTCTTGCATATCGCCTGTGCCCGCAGCCATTTGATTCCCTGGATACTCCGGTCGGTCCAGCATGCCCATCCAACCGCCGGGGAGCCCTGAAAATACCAGTTCAACGCAAGCACGATAAACCCGGAAGGATTGATTGGATAACCTGGAAAGACGCACCATCTTCGATACCGACAGAATAGGTTCCCTCCTGTTGAAGCTGACCGCCCCGGCTTTCCTGGGCATGGCGGTTATAACGCTCTACAACGTGGTGGATACCATTTTCATCGGCCACTGGGTAGGCCCGCTGGGCATTGCCGGGCTTTCCATTGTCTTTCCCGTTCAGATGCTTTCCATGGGAGTGGGTCAGATGATGGGCATGGGCGGGGCGTCCCTGGTATCGATGCTGCATGGCGCCAGGAAATCCAGCCGGGCCGAGCAGGTCCTGGGTAATGCCGTGACCGGTGTGGTGATATCTTCGGTTCTGATAATGGCGGCGGGTTTGTTCAATATCGATTCTCTGCTGAAGCTTATCGGCGCAACCGAAGATATCCTGCCCTATGCGCGGGAATATCTGCAGATAATCCTGGTCGGCATGTTTTTCCAGACCCTTGCCATGGCGCTCAACTTCCTCATCCGGGCTGAAGGCAACGCCCGCGTGCCCATGATCGGCATGATCATCGGAGCCGTGGCCAATATTATCCTGGACGCCGTATTTATAATCCCCCTGGGTATGGGAGTGGCCGGGGCAGCGCTGGCCACCATAATTGCCCAGTTCTTTTCGGTGATGTTTTTCGGCTGGTACTACCTGAGCGGCGCCAGTTTTTTCAGGATACGCCTGAAGAATCTTGCCCTTGACTGGCAGATACTTAAATCGATTATGGCTATCGGGTTTTCCTCGTTTGCCCGCCTGAGCGCCAACAGTGTTTCGGTAGTGCTCGTCAATATAGCCCTGGGAAGCTACGGCGGAGACCTGGCAATCACCGCATACGGGATATTAAACCGCATTACCATGTTCGCCATCATGCCGGGTATGGTCATCGGCCAGGGAATGCAGCCCATCCTGGGCTATAACTACGGCGCCGGGAGTTACCGGCGGGCGCTGAAAACTCTGAAAATTTCGATCCTTGCCGCCACCGCTTTCGGCATCCTTGCCTTCATAGTGCTTTATTTTTTCCCGGAGCCGGTTATCCGCATCTTTACCACCGATGCCGGGGTGATTTCCATCACTACCTATGCAGCCAAACGGGTTTTCCTGGCAATCTACATCGTTGGTTTTATCATGGTAGCTTCTACGGCTTTCCAGGCGCTGGGCCAGGTATTTCAGTCCATC
>ENA-OSEO01000084-OSEO01000084.1-sediment-metagenome-genome-assembly--contig:-NODE-84-length-244748-cov-10.292241_pt1 | contig 244748 bp, 212 predicted proteins | sample MGYA00237883_ERZ534232 | MGnify/ENA metagenome assembly ERZ534232
AAGCCGCTTATAACCCGTTGAATTCGTTATTTATCTTTTTTGCCTTGACAGGGGATTATAGGTTTGTCCCCCTTTTCGCTTTTGACGCGGTTACTGTTTTTGAACCTCGACAAACCCGTTGTCTGCATCGATTCGAACGAAATCCCCGGTCTGAATCACCGTCAGGGGATCCTGGTCCAGTTCATGGACCATGGGAGTGCCGGTGATGATGGCACTGATGGCGACCACGCCCTCGGCCTTCACGTTGATGATTCCCTTCGGGGCCGACCCACGCTTGAAGGCGGCATAGTATTGCCAGGATCCGGTGGTTGATCCTTTGCCGGCGGGAAAGACGAGGATTTTCCCTGCCACGCTCTGTCCCTCCAGCTCATGGCCCGGCTCCCGAATGATCCCGGTCTGGGGATCCATACCTCCCGTAAACGAGATGGCCGTTCGGGAGACGAGGGCTTCCCCTTCCGCCACGCCGCGCATCACGGTTTTCGCGTTGATTTTCATCTCTTCCTCCCCTCCCATTTGCCGGAGACCGCCGAATCGACACATTCCCGGGTGGAACCGAACCATGTATCCATCCCGAAGAGGTTATGGGCATAATAGCTGCCCCTGGCCGAGTTGATGGCGATCACCCGCACTCCCTGGTCCCTCAGATAGAGGTGGGGACCGTCCGCCGCGCCTATGTCCGCCACCACACGGGCCCCGGCGGCTTGAAAGCGGTCGAGGAGCCCCATCCGCCTGCACAGGGTCTTCACCCAGGCCGACGTGCAGATCCACAACTGGGACTCGGGGTGGATCTTCCGGTCTCCAAGGATGTCGGCGATCTCCTGAACCTCCTGAATGGAGCACTGGGGGCAGCCGAAGATCGCCATATCCACCTTCTCTTCCGAACTGCTGGAGATATCCAGGTAGGCCCTGTCGACCTCTTCTTGAGTGGGCGTGATCTCGGGCGGAGGAATCGGATTCCCGGCAAAAGCGGCCTCGAGCGTTGCGGCCTCCGGGGTGATGCCGACCAGGTGGACCAGGCCGGTGGCTCCGGTAACGGTCAAGGTGTACAGGAGGCCCTTGATTTCCTCGATGTGGATATCGCCGGGGAGGTTGACGAATACGGGGATTCTCGGGCCCATGGTCTTGCCGATCATCCAACCCAGGGCCTTGTAGTCGGCCGGCCCGTAATGCTCCAGATCCAGCCGGCTCACATCGATGACGAATTCCCCTTTTCGATTTTCCTTCAGGTGCATTCCCCACTCCGGGATCGCGCCCGCAACGGCTGCGGCCAGGGCCGCATGATCGCCGTCCCGGTTGGAACGCGCTCCGATCACGGAGTTGGCGAACACCTGGCTTCCCGAGGAGGCCCAGGCGATATGGTCACCGAACCTGGGGACGTTTCCCACGAGGTAGTGGTGGCAGGAGTACGTCAAGGTGACCCCCAGTGACTTGAGGGCCTCGTGAATCCGCTTTTGTCTGACCTGAAAGGCCATGGGGATGTGGAGTTCATCGGCCTGCTCGAAGTCATACATCTCCGGGTTCTTCGTGGTATAGACCTGGACCCGGGTTCCGCCTCGAGCCAGGTCTTCCAGCCATTCGATCCCCTCGTCCATCAGGACGGGATAATTCCCCGCCATATGAACACTCGTGACCGGGACCATCCGTTTGGCCGTATAGACTTCTCCGTAGGCCACGAGGATTTCCATCGCCTTTCGGGCCCCGGGCCCCCGCTTTCCTTCCAGCATCGCCTTCTGTTCTGTGGTCAGTTCCATGACTCGTTCCGCCTCTCCCGATGACGGCGCCCGCGGATGCGCCGTCTCTCCGTTAGAAGGAGTGATTCCTCAGTTCACGTTTGAGGAGTTTCCCTTGCGGCGTTCTGGGAAAATCCTCCACAAAGAAAATCTTCTTGGGCGCCTTATAGGATGCCATGGACGCCTTACAAAACCGGATCAGGTCCTCTTCCGTGACCGCAAGGCCCTGCTTCACACGAACAAAGGCCACCACCGCCTCTCCGTATTCGTCGTGCTTGAGTCCGGCCACCGCGCATTCCTCCACGCATTCGTGGCGGTAGAGCACATCTTCCACCTCCGTGGGGTAGACGTTCAGCCCTCCGGTGATAATCATGTCCTTCAATCGATCCACGATGTGGAGATACCCGTCCTCATCGATACGGCCCACATCCCCGGAGTGAAGCCAGCCGCCTTCCAGGGCCATGGCGGTCTCTTCGGGGCGGTTGTAATACCCCTTCATGACATTGGGACCGCTGATCAGGATCTCGCCCTCCTCTCCGTCGGGGACCCGAGTCCCGTCCTTATCCGCGATCATCACCTCCACGACCCCGGCCGGCGTTCCCACGGACCCGACCTTGTGTCGGTACAGGTGATTGAATGTGACGAGGGAGGAACTTTCGGTCATGCCGTAGGCCTCGTGGATATTGAGCCCGAAGGTGTTGTACCACTGGCGAACGATCTCGGCGGGCATACTGGTGGCCGCTGAGAAGGAATACCCGACCGATCGAAGGCGGGAGTAGCAGTCGGGGCTGTTGAGAAACCGGATGTACACGGTGGGAACGGCATACAGCCGAGTGATGCCATTCACTTCGATGGACGATATGATCTCGTCCATATCGAAGCCCTTATGAAGGACCAATGTGCCAAAGGAATACAGCAGGGAGTTCATGATGTGGTTGCCGGCAAAGACGTGGTTCAGGGGCAGAAAGCAGAGCCCCCGGTCTTTTGAATCCGTCCGTTCGTGGTAACAGACGTTTTGGGCTGTGTAGAGGAGGTTTTTGTGCGTCAGCATGGCGCCCTTGGGAACGCCTGTGGTGCCCCCCGTATACAGGATCAAACAGGGCGCATCCGCATCACAGTCCTTACCCGGGAAGGGGGCAACGGAATCGGTGGTTGCCCTCTGGCAGAGACGGGACAGTTCGTCGTCTCTTTCGATGACGACGACATCATGGATATCGGGAAGCGTCTCCTGGTCCGGAATATACCCTGCGAGACCTTCCGACGTGACCACACATGCCGGCTGAGAGTCGTTGAGCAGGTATTCCAGTTCCGTGCTCCGGTAGGCCGAACTCACGCATACCACTGCGGCGCCCAGGCGAATGATGCCGTAGTAGAGCATGATCCACTCGGGCCGGTTCTCGCAGTAGAGCGCCACCCTGTCGTGTTGACGGACACCCAGGTCTCTCAGATAGTACGCCACCATATCTACGGCGGTATTCAGTTCCCTGTAGGTAAAGCGGCGGCCTTGGAAGACGATGGCTTCATGATCAGGAAAGTATCTGGATCCCTGAAGAATGATATTGGACAGATTCACGCCGGCCTCCTGTGTCTTCGAACGGCGGCAAGAATGGATCCCGCAGCCGCCCTACTTCCTGAAGTATATGGTGAGAAATTTTGCGTGCCCCAATGCGGTGACCGAGTGGGTTATGCTGCTGTCAAAATAGAGCAGATCTCCTTCGTTGATCTCCCAGTCCTCCTTTCCATAACGAAACAGGGTCTTGCCGAGAATCTGATACGCCAACTCGAACCCCTTGTGACTGTGTTCGCTGATAAACTCACCCCCGTCGGTCTCGCCCAGGCTGACAGAGATCCCGGGGTCGATCACGCCCTTGGGCAGCAGAAGGTCCAGTTTCATCTTCTCCGACTCGACCGTCGGCGCCGTACCCGCACGCACAATGGTGAGGCTGGATCGGTCTTCGAAGAAACTAACCAGAGGCTGGTTGAGTTGATGGGCGATATCCGAGAGGAGAACCACGGAAGGGCTCACCTTGTCGGTCTCGACGCGATAGAGGGTCAGATAGCTGACCCCGATCCGATGGGCGAATTCCTTCATGTTCAGGCCGAGTTTCTTTCTGGCCTCACGAATCTTGTTGCCGACCTTCATACCTGGATTCCTATCATTTTTGGTAGATCTGTCAAGAATAAATATATATCCTGTTATACCCGCGGATTCCAGGGGGTCATTCGAGGGATCGCCGAGTTTGCCCGCGAATCGGACAAATGAGGATCCGGTGATGAAATGGCCCCGCGTCGCACGGAATGGAGCATCGAATCGGAGACACATGTTGGCCCTTGCGTTTGAGCCCTGAGCGCCGTCTAATGACGTCGGTCACTGTTTTTGAATCCAGACATCCCAAGGAGGAAGACATAAAATGGATACTAAAAAGATCATTGAAAGGAAAAAAATACTCATTGTAGATGACGAAAAGGATGTGCTCGACAGCCTTTCAGAACTCCTGGATATCTGCCGGTTGGATACAGCGCAGTCCTTTGAGGAAGGGAAACGGCTCCTGGAAGAAAACACCTATGATGTGGCCATCCTGGACATCATGGGCGTAAACGGTTTCAAACTCCTGGAGATTGCCAATGGGAGGGGCATTCCCGCGCTGATGCTCACGGCCCATGGCCTTTCCGCGGAAAACCTCAAGCGATCGGCCGAGGAAGGGGCATCTTATTATGCCCCCAAAGATGAGATCAACCGGATCGATCGCTTCGTTGCCGACATTATCGAGGCCGGTGAGAAAAAGAAGAATGTGTGGGTCAAGTGGTTCGAAAGGCTGAGCGGCTTTTACGACTCCCGCTTCACCGGGCCCAACTGGCGGGAAAAGGACCGGGAGTTCTGGGACAAAAAGCTGAAGGAGACGCCCCGATTGTAGACGGTGCCGGATCCCGCTCGATCCCATGAGCCGGATGAATCACCGATGGGTTTCGTATTCATGAACACGGGAGCCCGGCATTCCTTGCCATGACACCGAGGGAGGGGGGTGTCCCTCACGAAGAACGGATTATTCATCCTCGGTCAGGACGCACAAGGCGGCGGAGGTCTGGTAGGGAACGGTGCCGTCTACGGTGGACTCGGACCGCGGCCCCGAAGGGCTGGCCCCGGGCACCCGAAAGCGGGTGACGTCCAGGGGTTCGATCTCGACCTCCCGGGGTGGGTCCACTTGAGGGATCCAGTCGTAGGGGACCCGGTAGGCCCGGTACACCATGTTCATGCGGAAGTGCCGGCCCCAATACGGGCTGATGTACTCCCAGACCAGCGTGTGTCCGGCCGTCACCTCCATGATACGTCCGCCGCCGCCCTCGGCAATGAGGGTGTTGCCGTTGGGCAGCCGCTGTGCCGAACTGATAAAGGGGCTGTAGAACCGGTTGCTGTCCGTGGGATGCACGAGACCGGCCTCCTGTGGCGTATGCTGCCACACGATCTTCAGGGTGATTGGATCGAATTCCAGGACACGGGAATAGTCCCGGAGGGCGTTCTTGGTCCCGGTCGGGCTTCCCGGGTTGGGGGAACCATACCCCGCCCAACCCCCGTTGTCGTACACCAGGATGTTCCCCTCGCCCGGAAGCCCTCTGGGGATCATGTGGGCGTGGTGCTGGCCGATGATCCAGCCCAGGTCCTTCTCCGGGGTGTGGTCGTAGTCCGGACCGACCTTCCAGACGATCTTTCCGGTCTCCTTGCCGATGATGAAGATGAGGTTGGTCTCGCGACCGTCCGTGATGATGTTGTCCGGGTGAAAACGCTCGTCTCCGGCGTCATACCACCGGTTCGATCCGAGGGCCGACATGGAGTTCAGGTGCATCCAGTCGCCCATGCCCCCGCCCGTGGGACGCATGTTGGGGTCGCGGCACAGGATGTTCCGGGCATCCTCCCGGAACCCGTATTCCTCGAAATGCTCGCTGCAGACCCACTCCCAGACCTTCTCCCCCTTCCAGGTGACCTCGTAGATGGTGTCGTCCAGCAGGTTCTTGTCGGAGATGCTTCGGCAGACGAGGTTCTTGTGACCCAGGATCAGGGTGTTTCCGCTATCCACCAGGGGGTCCATATTCGGGACGTAATACCCGACCGGGTTCCCTTCCCTCTGGTAGTCGTGGTGTGCCCGGGCCATCCACTGGGGCTCCTCGCCGGGGTCCTCGATGAACTCGTATTGATTGTATTTCCAAACGACGTTTCCATCCCAGTCCACCTGAATGAGGTCCCGGTAGTCCTGCATACCGTACAGGGTGGACCGCTCACCGGTGTGACCCAGCACATATCCACCCGGCAGAAGCTTGTTGGGAAATCCATGGAGTCCCCGCCACAGCTTGACCTCGCCTCCATTCATATCAATGACCAGGGCCCCAAGCTCCTTGGCCTGGAACACGGTATAGCCGTTGAAGCACTGGTCCGGGAAATAGACGGTCGCCCCGGTGGGGTACACGGTGGGATAGGTCATTCAGGACTCCTTCGATTTCATGTCAATGATGTTTCCTGCGACGATCCATGATCAAGGGGACCGCAATGATCAGCACCGTCAGCAAGATGACGAACACGCATATGGGGCGGTCGAACAGGATGGAAAGGGAGCCCTCTCCCAGGCTCAGGGTCTGACGCAACCGGTCCTCGACGATCTCCCCCAGGACGACTCCCATGACGAGATTCACGATGGGCCAGTTGAGCCGCAGCAGGATGTATCCGAGAACCCCCATGGCCACGGCCACTTCCGCGTCGAAAAGACGGGTGTTGACGGCGTAGATTCCCACCACCGAGACCACCATGATCACCACGGCCAGGAGCCTGCCGGGGACCTTTACGATCATGGCGAAGGGGCGCAACCAGATGACGAGAATGATAAAGGCCACCAGGTTGATCAGCAGCATGGACCAGTAGATGGTGTTGATGAGCACCGGCTCCTTGATCAGCAGCAGGGGCCCCGGGTAGATGCCGTTGATGGTGAAGACCCCCAGGAGGACCGCGCTCAGCGCATCCCCGGGAATGCCGAGGGTGAGGAGCGGGATCATGGCCCCGGCAGGCACGGCATTGTTCCCCGCCTCGGAGGCCAGGCAACCCTCGGGGGTTCCCTTGCCGAAGCGGTCCTTTTCCTTTGAAAACCGCTTCGCCATATCATAGCTCATGAACGAGGCGAGGATGGATCCTGTCCCCGGCAACAGGCCCACGAAGGTACCGATCACACCGGATCGAATCAGGGTCTTCCAGTAACGAAGCACGACCCACAGTTTGGAGAAATCCAGCGTGCTTCGGCTGAGGTTCATGGAATCGGTTGTAAGGATGTTCCGCTCCAACAGGAGAAGGGTCTGCCCGATGCCGAAGAGCCCGAGACAGATGGGGATGATGTGCAGTCCGTTCTGCATGGCCAGGGTACCGAACGTGAAGCGTGGGCTGAGCGTGGCCCCGTCAATGCCCACGGTGGAAAACCAGAAGCCGAGTCCCAGTAACATGAGCCCCTGGGCCAGCCGGTCCCTGAAGGCCATCACCACCAGGACCACCCCGAACACCGCAACGGTGAGGTATTCGGGTGGACCGAAGCTGGCGGCCACGTGGGCAAGGATCGGGGCCAGGAACGCCAGGATGAACACACTGATGATTCCTCCCGCGAACGACCCGAGAAGGACCGCTGAAAGGGCCGTCTGGGCCTCCCCTTTCTGGGTGAGGGGGTAGCCGTCAAAACTGGTGATCAGGGACGACGGCACCCCCGGGGTGCGCATGAGAACGGCGGGGATGCCCCCGCCGAAGTAGCCGCCGCAGAAGACCCCCAGAAGCAGGGACAGGGCCACGTCCGGGGGAAAGGCAAAGCTGAAGGGGAGGAGCACCACCATGCCCACCATGGGCCCCAGGCCGGGAAGGATACCCACCACAATCCCCACGACCGTGCCGAAAAAAAGGGCCCCCAGGTTGGGGAGTGAGAATGCGGCGATAAAGCCTGCGGCGAGGTTTTCAAACATGACTCACTCCACCAGGAGTTCCCACAGCACCGGCGTGGGGAACCAGACGTCCAGGAAATACTTGAACACCACATACAAGACGACGGTTACACCGATGGGAATGCCGATCAGTTTGGCCCCGGATCGCTGTCCCACGATCCATAAGGAGACAAAGAGAAACGCGCAGGTGGATATCTCCAGCCCCAGATAGATCAGTCCTGCGAGATAGAGGATGAGAAGACCCAGGACCCGCAGGCTGCTTGTGGGGAACCCCCTCCCGTCCAGGCGCCAGGACGCGGATCCGTCGGACCGGACCAGACGCCACAGGGACGGGAGGGACCCACCCAGAATGAGGGAGAGCACGATCAGTGGAAAGATCATCGGGCCTTTGTAAAAGGGATCGGGCCCGGAGGTGTCGATCTGCCGGCGTATGGTCACGAGCATGACCAGGGCAAAGGCGCCCAGGATCGCTCCCACGAGGTCGTGGATCCGGCTCTTGGATTCTTCGTCTGCGCCCATGAGGATTCCTTCGGCCTTATTCGATAATCCCCAGCCCCTTCATGATGTCTCCAAAATTCGAGAGTTCGCTGTCCATCTGTTTTCGGGCCGCATCCGGGCCCGTGGGATGAGGGATCACGCCGACCTTCTGAATGACATCCTGAATATCGGGCATGGCCATGACCTCGAAGAAGGTCTCACTCAGCGTTTTCACCACGTCATCCGGGGTCTTGGCAGGGACGAAGGCGCCGAACCATATGGAGTAGGCGTCGCCGAAGCCCTGTTCCGTCACGGTGGCCACATCGGGGTATTGGGGAAGCCGGTCCGGGAGCATGCAGGCCAGGAGTTTGATCTGGCCCGACTCCACGTAATCGACCAGTCCCGGGGTGGAAAAGGTGATGACGTCCGCATCCCCTTTGACCACCAGCAGGGGATTCAGTTCCTTGTAGGCGGTCTCCTTCCACGCGAACCCTCCGATTTTGGCGGCATTCATGGCGATGAGGGTGGGCACGGCGCCGAGACCCCAGTGGGCCAATTTGAGGTCATGGGTCTTTCCGTATTCGGCCAGTTCCTTGAGGTTGTTGTATGGCGCGTCCGCCCGGCAGGCCAGCGTAAACGGAGAGGACCATACCAGGCCGAGGGGACGCAGGTCCTCGTTTTTGTACGGGGTCTTCCCTCGGATTACCTGGGTGATCATGGGGCCGATGGAGATCAACCCCAGTGTGTACCCGTCCGGCCGGCTCTGGGCCAGTTCCTGGGTGGCCAGCACGGCGCCGCCTCCCGGTTTGTTGACCACCTTGACCGGCACACCCAGTTTTTCCGACATGTGGGGCGCCATGGCGGTGGCCACCATGGTGGAGGGATCATTGCCCGCAGGCCACGGGATCATGATCATGATGGGTTTCTTCGGCCAGTCCGCGAGGACCGGGGCGGCAGCCAATGCCGAGGCCAGGAAGGTCAGGGCGATGAAGGCGAACAGGCTTTTCTTCTTCATGATCGACTCCTTTGGTTGTGGGATGGAACGAATGGCCCGGAACGGGTCCTCAAATCACCGGCAAACCCGACAATGGGAAAAAGCCTTGAAGCGCATGGCTAAACATTATATGTTATACCAAAAGGTGTCAACCGTTTTTTCATGTCCATGATCATCGCTTGCCCATTCGGAAAAAACGGGTTAAGACCTCATGATTCCCGAGTCGGACGGCCAAGCGAGGTGCGAACAGCCCAATGGTGACGGAGTCGAAGGCAGCTCGTAGTCACGAGATCCGTCTCTGCCATTCCACGGGGTACCCCCGTTGCGGCAGAGTTCGCGCGGGCGTTTGAGAAGCCGTCCCTTGTATTCAGTCCATGGGAGGTCCATGGGGGTCCAAACCATGCCGTCCTTCAAACCCGTGAAACAGGCCCGCATCTCAGAGGAGGTCCTGGGGCAGCTCAAGCAGGCCATCCTGCGAGGCGAGTATCAGCCCGGAGGCAAACTCCCTTCTGAACGAGAACTCTGCGAACATTTTCAGGTCAGCCGGGTGGTCATTCGGGAGGCCATCCGGGCGCTGGAGATGACCGGATTCGTCTCCTTGAAGCAGGGACCTTCCGGAGGCGCTTTTATACAAGAGCTGACGTTGGATCATCTCTCCAGCGCATTCATGGATCTGTTCCTGGCCAGCAAGCTTTCGGCAAGAGAGCTTGTCACGGTGAGGTCCCACATCGAACCCGAGGTGGCGCGTCTCGCCGCGTTCAACACGGATCAGACGCTCAAAGACCGGCTGAAAAAGGCCTTTAAGGAGGAGCATGCCGGAACCCTGAATCATGCCCAATGGGTGTCACGAAACCTGGAGATCCACTACCTCATCGCCCGCATGTGCAGAAACCGGTTTTACGAGGCCATCATCACCCCCCTTCTGGACCTGACCCTTGAAATGGTGCTCGTGGTCAAGCCCAGCCACCAGGTCATACACGACCACAGTGAACACCAAGCGATCATCGACGCGGTGATTTCAGAGGACTCTCACACCGCGGCACGAGCCATGAAGGCGCATGTGGACAAGGTGGGATCTTCTCTCATCCAGCTCGAGGAAGCCTACCGGCAGAAAAAGGGCCTCAACACCTAGCCCCGCCCATGAATGGTTTTATAAAACCGTTTTCCTTCATCCGGCAGACCATGGTGCACCGCTCCGTCGTCCACTTTCCCCTGGGCACCGGGACGCGCGCAGTGCTCTGCCTGATCTCGGTCGCCTGCTTTCGCCTCAGTTTTCCTGAAGGACCCGTACCCGTACTGGCCTGGGTCTGTCTTGTACCTGCAAGCCTGGCAATACACGGGCTCACGACCGGCCAGGCCTTCCTCTGGGGGCTGCTGTCCGCCTCGACCGCGTGGCTCCTCTCGGTGTGGTGGATCACTGTGGGGCTCACCGGGTGGGTGGGACTGCCCCAGGCGGCCGCCTGGGCCTACACCGCCCTGTTCTGTCTATACGCCGCCCTTCCGTATGCTTTGAGCATGGCCGCCTGGTCCTGGTGCCGCGAGCCCTACCGCCCTGAAGAGGCCCTGTTTTCGGCGGCCTTCCTGACCGTCTTCGTCTCCTGGATTCCACAGATCTTTCCCGGAAACCCGGCCCACGCACTCTATGGGAACCCGGTGCCGATCCAGGTCCTGGACTTGGGCGGGGTCCCGCTGCTCCTGTTCATGCTGACCCTGGTGAACCGCCTGCTGGCCGGAATCCTCGTCGCGGGTATGACCGCCCGGTCGCTACGCTCTCCCCTCCTCCTTCTCCTTCTCTGTTCCGGTGTGATGTGCGGATACGGGCTGGTCCGGCTGAACCAATATCATGAAGATCTTCGGTTCGAACCGGGCGATCTCCACGTGACCGTTGCAGCCACTCAGCCGAACATCCCCGTGAAGGGCCTGAACCATGTGCTCACCGAGGACCGGGGGAACGACCTTGCGACCCTTTTCCGCCTCACTGAGGAGGCCGCAGTGGAACACCCGACACCAGACCTGATCGTCTGGCCGGAGATTCCGCTCCCGGTCTCCTGCTCGGACGTCTCGACGGGCGGGCGCTCGGCCTCCCAGCTCTCGCAAGATCTGGGGATACCCATCCTGACCCCCTGTATTCAGGTGCACGAGGTCCACGACGGGACGCCCCGATTCCACAACGTCACACGCCTCATTCGGTCCGACGGCCGGCCGGCGGCGCCTTATGTCAAACGCATTCTCGTGCCCTTTTCCGAGTACCTCCCCCTGGAAGAGGAGATACCCTTCCTGCGGCGGATCTTTCCCGGGGCCGCCCACTATGTACCCGGCAAGGAGATGGTGCTGTTCGAACTGAAAGACGGTGCCCTTCGGTTGATTCCGGCGATCTGTTATGAGGCGGTGTTTTCCGGGCACATTCGAGAAGGCGCCGAGGCCGGCGGGAACGTCATCGTCAACATGGTGGATGACGCGTGGTTCGGGAGGACCGACGGCTCGGCCATTCACATGGCCCTTGGGGTCTTTCGGGCCGTGGAGTTCCGGATGCCCTTGATCCGCGTCACCAACTCGGGCAACGGTGTGTTCGTCCGGGCCTCGGGGGAGATCGTTCCGGAATCGAGGACGCCTCTGTTCGAAAAAGCCATCCGTGCCGCCTCCCTCGGCGTACCGAATTCGAGGCCGCTCTTTGCCCGCTGGGGAAACGGCGTGCTCTGGGCGCTGACACTCCTCTCCGGGGTGGGCGCTCTCCGGCTGACACGAAAGAGCGGGGCGGGATGATGATTCGGACTTGGAGACGCGGGTCCGGACGACGGAGCCGAAAGGCCTTCACGTGATCATTCCGCCGGGCCACCATTCCGATATCCATGAGGTGCGGCCGTTCGCCCACCATGGTGCCTTGTGGCGTATCGCCCTCCACATAGACAAAGACACCTTGGAGCCGCGGAAAAAAGAGCGGAAAAACGGAATTCTTTTGGATATACTATTCAATGCCTATCAGCGTGTTGAAACATCCGATGTTCACAGGCTGACTCAACATGCCCGGATGCAAGGCGTGCGAAATCCCGAGGAATGAGGCGTACAAGCCCGTACGCCGCAGTGACGAGGGATGAGCAAAACGCAGCAGATGGGCGTTTTTCAACGACCTGTCTATGAAGCGATGTACCCGGTGCAGTGCACGCGCCACCGTGCGCACCGGTCGCAACACCCCTGGATATGAATGGTTTTGTGAATCCTACAGATTGCATTTTCTTGCCTGATTATCTATCCTTTTTACGTCCATGCTGAATTCATGAAATTAAGTAAATGTTTTTTGTTGTTAAATGCGGGAATTTTCTCATGCTAAAATTGACTATTTTTAAACGACTTGCCTTAGGTTTTCTTGTAATCCTCTTGATTGTTACGGCAATCGGCATCTATTCCACATTAAAGCTTTCTCAATTAAACCAGATTATCCGCTCTATCAGTTCTATTGATAATGAAGCAATCAGACTCGCAAACAATTTAAGAGATGCCGTCCTTACTCAGAGAAACTTCGACAAAAAGTATGTCGTATCTAAGGATCAAGATTTTCACCGCCAATTTATAGAGAACGAGAAATACATCATAAAAGACCTTAATGTGATATCCATTCTTATGAGTAACACGGAGAATATGCGATTAATTAATAATATAATTGGCTTATATAACGCATACTCCTCTATGGTGGATGATGAATTCCGTTTTATTCAGAGCGATAAAGAATATCAACAGGAATCATATGAACAAGATAAAGAGACTGTCGCAGAGCAAATAATATATAATCTTGATAATCTGGTAAAAATATCGAAAGCAGCCATAGAAAATAAGATAGCTATCTCAGGAAACATCGGTTTCGAAGCATTTAGAGTCGTGGGAATCCTAACTATATTGTCTGTCATTATGGGCATTCTGATCGCATTTTACAACGCTAGAACTATCAACCGACCTATTGTTTCACTAATTAAAGGAACAAAAGAAATCGCCAGAGGGAACTTTGAGGAATACTTGACAATACCATCTCCCCCAGAGATCAATGAACTGGCAAACTCATTCAATCATATGTGTGACCGCCTGAAAGAACTGGACGAAATGAAGGCAGATCTTATTTCCCATATATCACACGAATTTCGAACCCCTCTGGCCGTAATCCGAGAAGCCATAAGCTTGCATCGTGATTGTATTTCCACAGGTCCCATTGAAAAACAGCGCAGACTCCTCAGCATCATCGAGGAAGAATGCGAGAGACTGATAGTTTCCGTCAATAAAATCATTAATCTATCTCGGATGGACACGGGGATGATGGACTATATCATAGAGGAATGTAGTCTTTCCCAGATCATAGAAATGAGCCTATCAAAAATAAAACCCATTGCGGAAAGCAAGAAAATATCTATTGATTTGTATCTTGCCGGGATTTTGCCAAACGTCGCTATAGACACCGAAAAAATAGGTCAAGTATTTGATAATCTTCTAGAAAACGCCATGAAATTTACGCCTGAAAAGGGTAAAGTGTTCGTCAAAGCAGCCCTTGAAGATGGTACGCATTCACCTAACAAAGAAAAGAGATTCATTGAAGTTTCTATATCAGATACCGGTTGCGGGATCCCGGAAGAACACATTCATGATATTTTCGATAAATTTAAAAAATTGCATGAGAAAGGCACAGGATTGGGCCTTTATATAGCCAGACAAATTGTCAGGGCCCACGGAGGCAATATATGGGTAAGAAACGAAGAAAATACGGGAAGCACCTTTTCCTTTACGGTGCCTGTCTTTTCGCATTCCTGTTCGTAAGCACTGGTTGCACCTCGACCACCGTACACTTTAGAAAAGAGAGGCCGGAGGTCAAACACCTCGATCACGCCCAAACGCTGCTACACAAAGCGGACTTTGACGGAGCACTGAAAGAGTATGATCAGGTCGTAAGGCTTTCTCCCAGCGATTCACCAGGAGACTGCGCTCTGTTTCATATGGGGATTATCTGGGCACATCCTGATAACCCTCAAAGAAACTATAAAAATGCCCTGCAATGTTTTCAGCGGCTCAAACGCAAGTTTCCCCGGAGCGATTTTGCAATGGAAGCGGGTGTGTGGATAAGCGTTATTGATGAACTTTTCCGGCGTGAGAGCACCATTGAAGGCCTTGAAGAAAAGTTATCTGTTCTGAAAGACAGGCTTAACACATTGAAGGAAATAGATATCGGAATTGAAGAAAAAAGGCGAAAAGATCTGCCAAAAAGGTAAACAGGTGATGAACATGACTTCAGATAATATACTGGTAGTCGATGATGACAAAAACATGCTTGAGGTTCTTATTCTCAGGCTTGAGGCAGAAGGATATAAAGTCAGTGCAACTTCCGTAACCGAAGATGCCTTTAGATTGGCACAAGAAGAATTGTTTGACTTGGCTCTTGTCGATCTCAAGTTAGCTGAAAAAGAAGACGGCATCGATCTCATGGAAAAAATGCATCAAGTTGCCCCTGAAATGCCGGTCATTATTCTAACCGCTTACGGAACCATTGACACGGCCGTCGAGGCCATGAAGCGAGGCGCGTACAGTTATCTCACCAAGCCCTTCAACCGGCGGGAACTGCTTCTTCAGATAAAAAACGGTCTGGAAAAAAGCAGCCTCTCCAGAGAAGTCAGACGCCTCAAGGGTCTTATAGGGGAAAAATATGGCTTCGAAAATATCATTGGTAAGAGTAAAAAAATTCAGGAAGTGATGGAAAGCGTCGCAAGAGCGGCGGAAACGGATTCCAATGTATGCATTTACGGTGAAAGTGGAACAGGCAAGGAACTGGTGGCCAAGTCTTTGCATTTGTTGAGTTCCAGGAAAGATAACCCGTTTGTGGCGGTAAACTGCGCGGCCATCCCGGAAGGATTACAGGAAGGTGAGCTATTTGGTTACGAAAAAGGGGCATTCACGGGCGCGCTAAGGAATAAAAGAGGGTTTTTTGCCCAGGCCCACGGTGGCACGGTCTTTCTGGACGAGGTATCGGAGATGCCGGAGTCCATGCAGGTGAAACTGCTCCGTGTGCTTCAGGAAAGACAGTTCTACCCGCTGGGCGGGGAAAAGCCTGTAGATGTTGATGTACGAATATTGACAGCCACAAATAAATACCTGGAAGATGAAGTGAAAAATGGGGGCTTTCGCGAAGACCTTTTCTATCGTATTTATGTTATACCCATCTATCTGCCCCCCTTGAGGGAACGAAAGGAAGATATTCCGCTTTTGGTAGATCATTTTGTGAAAAAATTTGACAAAAGGGTGAAAAAGGGGATAACCGGGGTCTCCACACCCGCCCTCCAGAAACTTTTATCGTACTCTTGGCCCGGCAATGTAAGAGAATTGGAAAATACCATCGAATATGCCGTGGCCATGACCACTCAGGAAGTAATCGGTGAAGACCTGATCCTCCCAACCAAATCTTTGGAAGATAAACTGCAACCGTTAAAAAATGCTAAAAATGAGTTCGAAAGAAGCTATATTTGCAATATCCTGTCGCTTACCGATGGCAATGTGAGCAAGGCGGCGAAGCTGGCCGGGAAATACCGGGCCGATTTTTATGACCTGCTGAAAAAGCACGACCTGAGCCCTATGGCTTTTAAGAGAGGGGAATAAGGTGTATGAATTTCCCTTCACATAAAACATGTCGCATTCTCAGCGCGTTAGGTGGATTGCCCCTCTTTTTTTCTTCCTCTTCCTGTAGGAAAAACCCTTCAAAATGCCCTTCCCTATGGTTTTCCTGAAATCATTTTTCGCTTAAAATACAACAAGTTAATCGATTCATCTCTTCCTGGCACACCCCTTGCTCTTCCCATGGACAACAACGCTCCCCGAGGAATCCTGGTCACATTGGGGGAGAAGTACCCCATTTTACAGAAGGGAGGTGAGCAAAGCGGCCAGTCATCATTCCCATTTGAACCCCCATCACCAGGCGGCGGAAACCGTTGATCATGGATAAAAAACAATACCCATAAAACAAAAAGGAGAAAACATATGTTCGTCAGAAAGCTGATTGCAGTATGGATGGTTGTGGGACTTTTTCTGGGCTTCGCCGGCATGAATCTTTCGGCACAGGAAATCAACGATTCCGGCACCACCGGCGTAACCCAGATTGCCAGTTCAGACCAAGAGATAAAGGGCACGGTTTCCAGGATCGAAGGAACGGAATTAACCCTTGTAAACAATTTTGGTGAACACATCACCGTGAGCGTTGAGGATCCAGAGCTGTTGAAGGAACTCAAGGTGGGTGACCGAGTTGTGGTAAAGGATGGCCGGGTGACGAAGGAGAACACCTGATCCTTCCATGCAAACCTTGATGTCCTCGTAAAAAGACCCATTCTCGCGCCAAGCCGCAGAGAACGCAAAGAGAAGCGACTAATATTAAAAGGTTTTTTCTTAGCGTTCTTGGCGACTCTGCGCGAAAAACAGTTTTTACGGGTTCGTCAACCTTAGGCCCTTCACGTCATCACGTTTTAACCTCCGCAGGGTGAAGGCCTCGCCTTCACCCTGCCACCAAGAGAAAATCCATCCCGCCTATCGAGAGGTAACGAGAGGTAACGCCGGTGAATCCGGAAAAGAGGGACCCTCAGAGGCGGATAGTTATACGCCTTTCCTTGGACATAGGCGGTGATCAAGAGACGAATAGGTCAAAAACGGGGGGCACGCCATGATGAGAGTATTGATTGTTGATGATAATGAAATATTAAGCGCTCTCATGAAGGAAATACTGGAGACAGAAGGGATCTGTCATGTACAAACTGCATGGAATGGGGAAGATGGATATGCAACATTTTTGAACTTCCAACCGGATATTATTCTTACAGATATCGAGATGCCAATCAAAAACGGTCTCGAAATGGTTAAAAATATTCGCACACACACTCCGATGATAAAGACAATTTATATGAGTTCTAATCCTATGAAATATCTACCTTTTCTTGAACAAGAACAAGACAAATATAGTGCATATTATTTGACTAAGCCTTTTTCTTTGTCACAAATGATAGGCTTATTGGAGGAATACCAGTATGAACAACGGCCACAGATTATGAAGGAGGCTCTATCATGAGAGATTTACTCCGACACAAACGACCATTGGCAATGATCCTACTCCTGACCTTTACCTGCTTGACGGTGTGCGTCTCCCCGGCGCAGGCCAGGCTCATCGCCACGGGTCAGGTGTTGAACGGAGGCTCCCCCGACGCAGAGCGTGCGCGACTAAAGGCCTTTCTGGCGCGGGAGGAGGTGCAGGTGCAGCTCGCATCATGGGGCCTTGACAAGACCATGGCCAAAGCGAGGGTGGACCGTCTTACGGATGAGGAAGTGACCCGGATGGTACAGAGGCTGGATCAGCTACCCGCCGGAGGTGACGGGGTCTTCATCGTTGCCGCGGCAACCGTTTTTGTTTTTCTTGTGCTGCTTTTCACGGATATTCTCGGTTACACGGACATTTTCCCGTTTGTAAAGAAGTACCCTTGAGCGACCCATGGGCATGAATATCCATGCAGGCCTCTGGACCGGATGTTTCATTTTGTTGATCGCAGCGGCATCAACCGGCTGCGCCTACCGGAATACCGGTATGGGGCAGGATCGGCCGATCAACCTCCCTGTCCGCACAGAGATTGCCGGTGTCCCCTTTTTCTCTCAGCAATCCCATCAGTGCGGGCCTGCTGCTCTGGCCGCGGTGTTGAGTTGGTCCGGCTCGCACGTCACCGCAGAGGAAATCGCGGGTGAGACGTTCACCCCCGAAAGAGAAGGGACCTTGCAGCCCATGCTGGTCAGTGCCTCCCGGGACCACGGCCGCTTGACGCATGTTATTCGGGACTTCGAGGCGTTGATCCAAGAGGTGGCCGCAGGCCACCCGGTGATTGTTCTGCAGAATCTGGGCCTGCGGTGGTACCCCCGGTGGCACTATGCAGTGGTGATCGGATATGACGCAGAAAAACGGCTGGTCATCCTTCGTTCGGGCAACGTCTTCAGGAAACGAATCGGCTGGTCGCTTTTTCAACGGACCTGGAAACGAGCGGGCAACTGGGGGCTGCTTGCCTTGCCCCTCCATGAGTTGCCGGCCAGTGCGGATGAAGCGACTTACCTGAAGACGGTGTTGGGCCTGGAAGAGGTTGGAAAGAATGACGAGGCCGCCATGGCATATGAAACCGCCCTAAGGAAATGGCCCAAGAGCACGGGGGCCGTCATGGGGCTGGGAAACAACCTCTGTGTCATGGGGGATTTGGATGGAGCAGAAGAGACCTTCCGCACTGCCGTTGAGCTTTTCCCGACCTGCGGCGATATGTACAACAATTTGGCGCACGTGCTGGCAAAGCGAACACGCTACGACGAGGCCATGAATGCCGCCCGTAAGGCGATCGATCTCGGAGGCTCGAATACATCCATCTACCGGGAAACGCTGGAAGAAATCCGCGACCTGAAAGAGCAAGGGGACTGAACGGGAAAATCGAATGCTGGATAACAAAAAAAGATCCACCCGATTCACCATCCTGAAAGGGGTCATTTCACTCCTGTTGCTGACCCTGTTCGCCCTCACGATCTATGGCTATTTTCTCTCACGAGACATCGATAAACGCTTTAGAGGAAGGAGATGGAGCATTCCCTCCAGGGTCTATTCGGATTCCACGCTCCTCTACCCCGGCGAAAAGATCCACCCTTCCCTCTTTTATGAAAAATTGAAAGGCCTCGGATACCGCCGGATCAACTACCGACCCCGACAAAAGGGCGACATGTGCTTCCGGGACCAATCCGTCGAGATCTTCCTCAAAGATCTGAGACTTCCGTCCATCGAAAGAACAGGGTTTCCCGTCGAGATCACCCTAAAGGGAGGCACGATCGAGTCCATCTCTCACCTTGAAAGCGGCGACCCCATTCCTTTTCTGGAACTGGAGCCGGAGGAACTGATGCTCTTCTTTGGTCCTGAAAGGGAACAGAGGCACCTCATTTCCATCGAGCAGGTCCCCGAGCATGTGAAGCGGGCCTTTCTGGCCGCCGAAGACATCCGCTTTTACCAGCACCTCGGTCTTGACCCCAAGGGTATTCTGAGGGCCCTCTATGTCAACCTTCGACACGGAGAGCTGCGCCAGGGCGGATCCACCATCACCCAGCAGTTGGCAAAAAATTATTTTCTGACCTCGGAAAAGACCCTTTCCAGGAAATTCAAGGAAATGCTCATGGCCGTCACTATGGAAGTCATGTTCGAAAAAGACGAGATTCTGGAGATATATCTCAACGAGATCTATTTCGGTCAAAAGGGGTCGGTTGCCGTCAACGGCCTCGGGGAGGCCTCCCGGTTCTATTTCGGAAAACCGGTGGAAGAACTGGGTCCGGATGAAGCGGCGCTGATCGCGGGTGTTGTCCGGGCCCCGAGCATTTATTCGCCCTATGTGGATAAAGAGCGGTGCAGAGTCCGCAGGAATCAGGTCCTGGATACCCTGGTGCATGTGGGCTGGCTTTCGATCGATGAGTTCAACCGGGCCATGGAGAAGCCCATCGAGCCGGTTGGATTCCAGACCTACGGAACGAAGGCCCCCTACTTTATCGACTATCTCTCCAGACAAATGGAGACGCTGTATTCCGCCGAAGACCTATCCAGGTTGGGGATTTCCATCTTCACGACCCTGGATACCCAGGTTCAACAGGCGGCCGAGAAGGCCCTTTCAAGCGGTCTGGAACGTCTCGAGAAATCGAATCCTGCGTTGCTCCGAAAGGAACCGGGAAAGAAACTTCAAGGGGCCGTTCTGGTGATTCAACCCAAGACCGGATATATCCTTGCCATGGTCGGAGGTCGGGACTACGGCGTCAGCCAGTTCAACCGCGCCACCCAGGCCGAACGACAGCCGGGAAGTGCCTTCAAGCCCTTTGTTTTTCTCACGGGGCTGGATCATGGCTTTCACCCGGCCTCACGGCTCTCCAACGCCCCGAAAACCTACGAAGTGGACGGCAGGAAATGGCGACCTCTGAATTTCACATCCATGGAGGAAGGGGATGTCAGCCTGAGGAAGGCCCTGGCAGAGTCCATCAATCTGGCGACCGTTGACCTGGCCATGAAGGTAGGCGTTGAAGACATCATTCGAAGCACCTCCAATTTCGAATTCTCCACACCGTTGAAGCCCGTTCCCTCCATCGCCCTGGGCGCCATGGAGATCATTCCCCTTGAACTCGCCCGCGCCTATTGTGCCTTTGCAGCAGATGGGATGTTGCCCCACCCCCTTTCCTTGAAGGACGCGGTAGATGAACAGGGTGAGATCCTCGAGCGCAGACACATGAATGTCAAACGGGTCACCTCTCCGGGCAACGCGTTTATCATGAGTTCCCTGCTCCGGAGCGTGGTACTTGAAGGAACCGCACGATCCTTGAAAGGGTTCGGTCTGTCCCAACCCATTGCCGGAAAAACAGGCACTACCGATAACTACCGTGACGCCTGGTTTATCGGCTATACTCCCGATATCCTCGCCCTGGTCTGGGTCGGATATGATGACGGGTCCACCATTCACGGCACAGGGGCCTCCGCCGCCCTCCCCATCTGGGCCGATCTGATGAAAAACATACCACAGCACCTCTCCGGGAGCTGGTTCCAAAGGCCGCCCGATGTCGTAAAGATGGAGGTTTGCGCAGAAAGCGGCCTGTCAGCCGTACCCAACCGCTGTCCGACTACCATGGAAGAGTACTTCCTTGTGGATCACGTGCCGACGGAACCCTGCCATGGGCACGACGACATGCACCCATTCAGGAGAATCCTGAACCGTGTGGAACAGGTTTTCAAGAGGCGTTAGCGGTATCCTGGGAGCCCTTGTTCTTGTGGGTCTGATCCTCTCCGGGTGTGCCATACGGCCTGCACAGGGCCCTCCCCCTCCCCGGTCTCCCCTGGAACCCGAACCGGCGTTCCCAGACACGGAAGGGCCCGAAAAGCCCATGGAACCCAGCCCCCGAGCCCTGACGTCCCTGAGGTTCACGGATCAGGCACGACGATGCCTTGAAGCCCGCAAGCCGGATGAGGCCATCCGAGTCCTGGAGCGGGCTGTCAACCTCGACCCCCATAATGGCCGGAATTATTATTTCCTGGCAGAGGCCTGGCTGATGAAGGGCGACGCTGGACAGGCCCGGGAGTTCAATCGGCTGGCCGATATCTACCTTGCCGGGGAGAATTCATCTTGGGGGGACCGGATTCAAAACCAAAAGGAGAAGATCGACGAGACCCATTGACCCGGCTGAAGGGTCACGGTTGGCTTGAGTCGCCCGTGCTGTCCGCGGCCGACTGCGGGTAACGATTACCTGGAAAAGGACTCTCCACTCATCTTTGCACTTTACGCCCTCCGTGTCTTTCCGCTAGTCTACGTAGGGTACCACATCCCGGACCAGACCGTGCCTGTCCGGCGGTGGTTCATGCCGCACCGGCAAGATGCTCCATGACATCACGACGGAACATCCAGGCATCCGCCTTCCCATGCCGGACATCGGCGGAAATCAGTACATGTGCAGAATGGGGATATGATCACTATTCGCGCCACGTTCGTCATCCTGGGTTTGTGCACCCTGATTCTCTGTTCGAGTTCCTCGAATGTGGGATGCAGCGACCCGGGCGAGACCGTGGGCTCGGCAACCAGTCTCACACCGCCTCCCGGCGATCCAGCCCGCAAAGCGGTCCTTGACGCCCTTCGATCCGAGATGAAGCACCTGCACGGCCTGGATGTGGTGTTCATTGTCCGGCACTTGAGGATCCAAGACGGCTGGGCGTGGGTCCATACAGAACCCCGTTCTCCGGACGGAACGGGGCAATACGAGGACGTGTCCGCTCTTTTGGGGTTGGAAGACGGTGTCTGGAAGGTAGCGGAGATCCCCTGCACGGAAGTGGACAACCCCGAGTGTCTTGATGGACCTGAGTATTTCACCATACTTCAGCACCGGTTTCCCGGAGTCCCGGCCGGAATATTCCCCGATTGGGCCGGCGGAGCGACAGAGTAAACAGGAGTTGCCACTGCGGCCGATTCATTCTGCGTTCGGCCCGTGAAGAGCCCCCTGATTCGGGCGCTGCATAGGAAACCATTCGATGCAGATGCTGATCAAAGTCGTCATCAGCGTGGCCGTGATTCTCGCGGCCACGGCCATCGGGAAAAGACTCCCCTCCACCGCCGGACTCATCGGCGTCATGCCTCTTACGGGGGCCCTCATCCTTGTCTGGATGTACGTGGAACACAAGGGCGATCCTGACGTCATGGAGGGGTTTACCAAAGGCGCTCTCTGGGGAATGCTGCCGAGCCTGCTTTTCTTCCTCGCGGCCTTCATCTGTTTCAAAAAGCACCTCCCGCTTCCTGTTGTCCTGGCCTCCGGTTTCGGAGTGTGGCTGGGGGCGGCCGTCATCCACCAGTGGCTGTTGAAATGAAGAACATGAAACCCTTTATTTCTATGCTGTTTCGGTGGCAACCTTCCAGAGAAACGCTTGCAGCCCTTGCAGCCGGATTGTGCGTTATCGGTCTATCCGCAGCCATGCTTCCCTTTAAGAGCATTCCATGGGCAAGCATAGCCGTTCGTGACATGGGGCAGATATTCCTTGTGGGGATTTTATTCCCTCTCACATGCATCCAACGGACCGGCGGAAACTGGGCCGGGTTCGGCCTGCATTTCAAGAAGTGGCGGATCTTTCTCTCGGTCAATCTCTTCCTCGGAGCACTTTTGCTCCTGTTGTTCCTGTCCGAGAGTCCGCCTCCAACCGGGTTTTCACTCAATTACACACGCATCTGGACGGCGCTTTACGTCATGCTGGCGCTCTGTTTCGAACTGGTCTTCTTCTATGCCTTTCTAAGAACCCGGCTCGAGCAGGCGTTTGGCATGGTTCCTGCCATCATGCTGACCGCCCTGTTCTATGCCTTTCATCACATCGGGTTCCAACCGGAATACGGCAAACTGATTTTTGTCGGCCTGCTGTACGCCGCCGTCTATCGGGCGGGAAACAGCGCCTTGTTGATTTTCCCATTTTTCCTGGGAGTCGGCGGGCTCTATGACGTGCTGATCCAGTCGCAGGTGGTTTCACCGGTCTTGCACCCGGCCGTGCGCACCATGATTCTGGCGGCGGCCTTCCTGGCCACAGGGATTTGGCTATGGAGAAAGACAGACGCCCATTGACAGGAGTACCCATCTTGCGCACCGCCACTGACGGGCCTGGGGATCTTGGAGGAAGCGTGAAACAGGCCGAACAGGAGACGTGTTTGCACCGCATGGATGAGACCACTCAGACCCGACGTCTCTGCACGGCCGGAGGTTTCGGGGCGATCCTCCTCTGGAGCACGACGGTGGCCTTTGCCCGCAGCCTTTCCGAGCCCCTGGGACCCATGACCGCCGCGGCGGCTGTCTACAGCGTCAGCGGCCTCGCAGCGGTGATCCCTCTTCTGCGCTCCAGCCGGGCCCGTCGACAAATCCTGCATATGCCGGTCCGATACCTGGTCGGCTGCGGCGCACTCTTCGTGGGGTACATGCTCCTGCTGTTTCTCGCCATCGGGTGGGCCGAAAACCGCCAACAGGTCCTGGAGGTGGGCCTCCTGAACTATCTCTGGCCTGCATTGACCATCCTCTTCTCCCTGCTGCTCCTGAATCAAAAGGCGAGCCGAATCCTTTTCCCCGGCACGCTGCTGGCCCTCGCCGGAGTCTTCCTGGTGGTGACTCAAGGGGGACGTGTCTCCTGGCAGTCTCTCTCTCAAAATGTTGCGGGAAACCCCGCCGCCTATTCCCTGGCACTGGCCGCCTCCCTGAGTTGGGCCTTGTATTCCAATCTGACGAACCGGTGGGCCGGGGGCCGGAGTGACGGAGCCGTGGCGCTCTTTCTGCCGATCACAGCCGTCATCATGCTGGTTTCTTCCTGCTTCCTGAACGAACCCCGCAACTGGAGCGGCCGGGTCGCGGCCGAGGTCCTGTTCCTCGGCATGGCCACCTATGCGGCCTACGCCATGTGGGACAGCGCCATGAGAAGGGGAAATGTGGTACTGGTCGCCGCGGTCTCCTACCTGACACCTTTCTTATCCACGGTGGTAAGCTGCCTCTATCTCGCCGTTGTACCCGGGGCCGGACTATGGGTGGGCTGCGGTCTTCTGATCCTCGGCTCCTTTCTTTCCTGGCAATCGGTCGCCGGGGCCTCCGCCAGGAAAACCGTTGTCCCGGGAGGAAGATAAGCGACCGAAACCACCGGTTTCATCACCATCGTTTCCGGGTGTCCACCGGCCCAAGCGCCACTCGACACCCCGATCGGTGAGATCAACATGAGAAGGCTTGTCATGGGAAAGGAGCGGAACCACATGAATCGAAAAGTGGAAGGACTTCGGCAAGATCGGCCTGCCCGAGGCCCTGGGAATCTCCCCTTGGATCGTCATTCTTCTGTTCTGGTGCGGGACCGTTTCCCTGTTCCTGTGGTTCGAGAAAAAGCGGATCCAGCGATCTCTCAGGCCGACGTCAAGGTCTTCCGGGAGGTCGATCAACCGGGTTGATCCCGCCGTGGGCGACCCGGCGGATTGGGGTGGGTGAGGTGAGCACCCCCCTTCCCCAGTGTGCAACACCACACTTCTTCATCCATGAAAGGAGAACCATGATGTTTCCCAGCAAAGCCATTCGGCGAATCTGTTTTTCCGTGGTATTCCTTGCGTTGGCCGCCTCCGGCTGCGCCGGTCCCGTCAAGAACATGCGGGTCGTTCCACCGGATCGGGTGATGGCGGTCCCCGAGAAAGGGAAAGCCATGGTCGTGTTCATGCGCCCCTCTGCATTCGGGTCCGCCATTCAATCCAGTGTATTCGATATTCGAAATGACACCCCTTTGCTGGTGGGCATCGTGGCGGCCAAAAAAAAGGTGGCCTACCCGGTGGAACCCGGGAACCACCTGTTCATGGTGGTGGGTGAAAGCGCGGACTTCATGTCCGCGGAACTGGAGGCCGGCAAGGTCTACTATGCCCTGGTGACCCCGAGGATGGGGGTATGGAAGGCCCGGTTCTCCATGAGGCCGGTCCACGCGGAAGAACTCCAGTCGTCCCAGTTCAAGGAATGGCTGGAAGGATGTGAATGGGTGGAAAAAATGCCGGAGTCGAATCAGTGGGCACAGAGCAATATGCCCAGCATTCGATCGAAGCAATCGGAATACTACACGAAATGGATGGAAAAAGCTCCGTCGGACAGACCAGGCCTGCTGCCCCAGGACGGCCGCTGATTCGCGCGGCCATCCACTGAGAGGAAAGCAGACATGACGCCTCCATTCCGCAAATCGGTCTTTGATTGTTTCGAAAGCAGATGCCATGGCCGATGTATTGGCCCTGCTGGCCCTGTTGATAGGCCTGGAAATGGTCCTGGGGGTGGATAATGTCCTGGTGATCACCATTGATGTCACTCTTTTTATGGAAGGTCTGCACAAGCACGTGTCCAGGGCGTACATCTATCTTCCCATGGGGTTTGCCCTGCTGGTGGAACTGCTTCAAATGTGATATGAACACAATTACCAAAAATCGATTCCTGGGCTCGGAATGAAGTCCGTATAGCCATATGCTGACTGATCTATCTGCTTTAAAATGTATCTATAGGCGATATTGGATTCTAATACATGGTTCATCGTGATGAACGGGAAGAGGCGGCCTCAACCGTCAGCGCAGTCGACAAGACCCCTTTCTTGCAGATCGCCCTTGATCTCCCGCCTCCGCCTGTCTATACTATGTATACCTTCCCAAACAACGTCAGCCGGTGGGACAGGGACGTCCCCGAAAGGATCGCCAACGTGATGGACGAACCCACCCGAAGTCGATCTCCATGGTCGGAAGGCCTCCCCCCACTCGAAAACTCCATGGAATCCGACCTGGATCTCCTTCTCACCCACTCCACGGACGCCTTTGTGGTCTATGATCCGGGTCTCAGATACACGTTCATCAACCGGGCCGGCGCTTCTCTCCTGGGATGCTCCCCCGAAGAGGTGATCGGACGTACGAACCTGGAGATCCTGGGTCAAGGGGCGGACACCATCGAGCCCCATATCAGACGGGTCTTCGAAGAGGGAGACAAGGTATTCGTAGTCCACGAGATTCCGCTTCCGGCTGGACCGAGCATTTTTGACACGGTCTATTCCCCGGTGCGGGACAAGCAGGGGGCGGTCTGCCGGGTGGTGGGCATCTGCCGGGACGTCTCCACGGATCGCGCCCGCATTCGGCGCCTCGATGACCTGGTCGGGGAACGAACGAAAGACCTGGCGGCCGCGAATGAGGACCTCCGCCAACAGGCCTCCCTCTTCAGGGGTATCCTGGAAAAAGGTGCCGACGGGATCTGCATCTACCACAGCCTTTCCGAATTCCCCTTTGTCCGCTTCACCCACTGGAACCCGATGATGACGGAGATCACGGGCTACACTCGGGAAGAACTCAACGAGAAGGGATGGTACCAGATGCTCTTCCCCGACCCCGAGGTCCGGGAGCGGGCCAGAAAGCACACCGAGGGCATCCTCACCCAAGAAAACATTCGGGCGGAGTCCTGGACCATCACCACGCGGGACGGCATGGAGCGGGTGATCTCCGTGTCCAACTCCGTGCTGAGGGAGGAAAACGGCACGATCCACGTGCTGGCCGTGATACGGGACATCACCGAGCGGGAGCGCGCCCGGGAGACCCTTCGAGAAAGCAAGGAACGCTATCGGGAACTGGCGGACAGCATCACGGACCTTTTTTTCGCCATGGACAGCGACCTTCGCATCACCTACTGGAATCCCACGGCGGAGCGCATGACGGGCATTCCGGCGCTGAATGCCCTGGGGAAAGTCCTGTGCGATCTCCTTCCCGTCATGCGGAACTCGGAACTCGAATCCCTGTTCCGCAACACCCTGGCCTCACGCGCACCCGGAACCCTTATCACCACTCTTCACATGGAAAACGAGGAACGGAACTTCGAAGTGCATGCCTATCCTTCCCGGCGCGGCCTGTCCGTCTTTGCCCGGGACGTCACTCGACGGGTCCGCGAGGAAGTCGAGAGGAAACGGCTCGAGGCCGAACTCCAGAAGACCCGCCGAACCGAGGCCATTGCCACCCTGGCGGGAGGCATGGCCCACCAGCTCAACAATGCCCTGTCCGCGGTCATGGGCAACCTGGAACTCATGAGACTGGACCTCATGGGCCTGGATGCCGCCACGCGGCACACCATTGCCTCCTACGCCGAACCCATTCAGGAGTCCCTGGAACGCATGGCGGAACTGACGCGCCAACTCCTGGCCTATGCCCAGGGAGGGCGGTACAGCCCCACCCTCATTTCCCTGAGCACCTTTCTACGTTACACCCTTCCCCTGCTCAGCCATGCCGCTCCTCCGTCCATCCGCCTGGAGAGCGACCTGGCCCCCGACCTGGCCAGCGTGGAAGCGGACACCACCCAGCTTCAGATGGTCCTTTCCGCGATCCTTCAGAACGCTTCCGAGGCCATGGAAGAAAACGGGACCATTCGAGTCTCCGCCCAAAACATCGAGCTCACCGATGATGCCCCTGAACGACCCTCACACCTGAAGGCCGGCCCCTTTGTGCGCCTGGTGGTGGAGGACGACGGCGTGGGCATGGACGAGGAAACCCTCTCGCGCATATTCGATCCCTTCTTCTCCACCAAGTTTCAGGGAAGGGGGCTGGCCATGGCCGCGGCTTACGGTATCGTGAAGAACCACGGGGGCTGGATCTCCGTGGCGTCCGAACCCGGGCGCGGAACGACCGTGGCCGTCTGGCTTCCCGCCCGGAAGATCCCCAGAGGAAAGCCCAAGGCCTCCCCGGCCCCGGCGCGGATGGAAGCCACCGGGACGGTCATGGTGGTAGAGGACGAGGAACCGGTCCTCGCGGTCTTTCGCACGGTCCTTCAGCGAATGGGCCTTCGCGTGCTGGACGCCCAGACCGGTGAGGAGGCCCTGAGACTCGCCCGCACCCCGGAAGAACGCATCGACCTGGTTATTCTGGACATCCTTCTTCCGGACATAGACGGGAGAAGCGTCTATCCGGAAATCATGAAGGTACGGCCGGGCACCCCGGTCATCGTGACAAGCGGCTACGCCCTGGAAGGCCCGGCCCAGGAGATCCTGGACGCCGGTGCCCAGGCCTTTCTGCAAAAGCCCTTCTCCCTTGAGGAGTTGAGGGAGAAGATCCGGCACGTCTTGGGTGACGAGCCCTCCTCCTGAAGATCTGACTCCGACCGCAGGGCAGGGCCTTCCGTCCCCCTTCGCGAGACGCCGCATTTTTCCGCGGACATTGACCCAGGTCAAGGCGGTCCCGCCGTTTCAGGCCCATTCTCAGGGGAAACCTTCGGGAGGCGACCGGCCATGGAACCCACATCCGATGTCATGAATCTCTCCTTTGCCGGTGAACTCAAAAAAAGAGGCAGGGCCCGAAGGCCCTACCTCGCTCACAACAACACTCAAACCACCTTGACTCAGGGGCTCCCCGCAGAAGTCAGGGGTCAGCAGGCATGTCCGTCCTGTCGCTCCCCATCAGGGGAACTTCTGCACGCTCTTCCCCTCTCCGATGACCGTACCTTCCGAGTCCAGGGCCTTGACGATGAACTGGTAGCTGTGCGTGCCCGAGGGCGGACATGGACCGTTGTACCCGCTCTTCAGGGCGCCCGCGGGGATGACGCCGGACCCGTCATTGGCCACGGTCCCTCCCCCGTGGTTCCAACTCGGAACATTCAGGTCCACGAGCCTCACCTTGAAGGAAGTCGTCCCCTTGGGTGTCCCGGTTACACGAATAACCGGCGAGTCATTGGAGCAACGGGAGGTCCCTTCCCACGAGAACTCCACGCCCAGGGTCACGGCGCCCGGGCTTACCTTCTCGGAGACGCACCCCGCCCATACCACTGTCAGTGCCAGTACCGCCAACATGACTCTCATCGTGTCCCTCCTCTCCTTGTTCATGAGTAAAACGACGATGACGCATTATAGAGGGGAAAAGCCTCACGGGCAATCCTTCGGTGAAACGCCGCGAGGGGTCGGCGACTCCTGGCCGGGGAAAGGCGGCGAAACCGCTGTCACGCCGAGGTGGGGATCTTGCCCCGCGCAGCGGAGGGAGGAATCCGGGAATTCCGGGTTCAGCCGCCATCCCCCGGTCTCTGCACGAAGAAGAGGAACTCCCCTTCCCCTTCCAGCCGTCCGTACAGGGGGGTCTGGGCCTGATTGGACGCGTTGGAGACCGCCGGGCGGAGATACGCCCCGAGTTCGGTGCCCGTGACCACGTTGTCCTTGTCCAGATCGGCCTCTCCCTCCAGGGCCTTCAGAAAGAAGGCCGTAAAGAGGCCGTGGCCTCCCTGTTCCTGGACCTGCTCACCTTTGCCGCCGGCCGTGATGACCTGGACCACCCGCATGGCGGAGATCTTGCGCAGGTAATCGCTGATTTGGGGGGAGACCCCGGCGGACCGGTTGAAACCCAGGCCCGAGTAGCAGGAGTCCATGACGTAGAAGATATGCTTGGCCCGAATCCGACTGGACAGGGTTCGGATCTGGTCCATGGAGACGGCCGTGGCCGGGTAATCCGACATGCCCGCATCCACGGGAATGATGTATCCCCGTTTTCCGTCCTCCGGCAGGTCCTCGGTCTGCCCGTGCCCGGCAAAATAGAAGACTACCCGGTCGTTCACATCCGCCTTGCGGGGAAGGGTCTCGAAGAGTTCCGTGAGGATCCTTCTCTGGGTGGCCTCTTCATTGAGGATCAGGGTGATGTCATCGAAACCCGACCGCTCCAGGGCCTCTTTCACCGCCGTTGCGTCGCTTGCGGCGAACTCCAGGGGAGGCCACTTCTCGTAACGGTCGACGCCGATCACCACGGCGTAGGACCTGCCGTACAGCCCGGCGGCCTGGGCCGGAGCATCGACCTTGGAGAGCTTCGAAAGGGGGTGGAACTCGCCCCGCACCGACACCGACAGCCGTTTGCGGTTGCCTCGAGTGTCCTCCGCATCCACCAGGATGGTGTTTTCGCCCGTCAGAATGGGGACGTCCCGGAGAAAATGGCCGTAGTCGTCCAGGGCCGTCCGCTCGCCGTTGACCTCGACCCATGCCACACCGCTCTGGTCCGTGACCAGGCCCCTCACGGTCAGATTCTCCTGCACGTGGATCAGGGTCACGCCGCGGCGCGCTGCCGGTTCGTAGAGCACGATCGTGGGTCCTTCTCCGTCAACGACCCGCTCCATTTCCCTCTTCAGTTCGATGGCGGGCGGATAATCCGGCCGAATGCGAAGGGACCGGTCCAGGTGCCGGCTCGCATCGTCCATCCCCCCCTGCTCGAAGAGAAGGCGCGCCAACTGGTAGTAGAGCTTGTAATTGACCGAGCCGAGTTCCCCCGCCTTTTCGAAGCAGGCAACGGCCTCCTCCGTTCTCCCCTGCTTTCGGTAGAGGTCTCCGGCAAGTTCATAGGGCCGTATGAACCCGGGACAGAGGGCCGTGGCCTTCAGAAAAAGCTCCAGGGCTTCCCCCTCGTCTTGGGCCAGCTTTCCCTTCCAGAGATAATGGGGGGCCTGATCGCAGCCCGTGGTCGCATCGAAAGTCTGTTCAGGGCCTGGCTTCCAGACGATTTCATCGACCCGGTTGACCCGGAAGTCATCGAATTCCGCCGTGACCGCCGCCGTTGCGTTCACCTCCTCCTGCCTGCCGATCATGTTCTTTGCGCTCAGGCCGACCGCCACGTCTCCGTCCAGCCCGGTGAACGTCATGAGTTCCTTTTGCGACCCGGAACCCTGATCTCCATAGAACGCGGTGATCCGGTCTCCTTCCCGGACGATCCGCAGGATCGCCTCGAATGCATCACTCGCGGGCTCCGATCGGGGCTTGGAGATCCGGTCTCCCGGTTTCCAGTGCCAGGCAAAGACAAAGGGCCGTCCGTCCTCTTTTCGAGCCGCTCCGATATAGGCCGTGGCCCGAGAGCGATCATCCTCCACCACAAACATCAGGACCTGGTCCATCCCCTTCAAGCCGGGCAGGAAATCCATTCGGGCGTCCACCTTCACGTCGAAGTCGCCGCGAAGGAGGAACCTGGACCCGAGGCCCCCGCTGCTGTAAGCGCCCACCTGCGTACGGATGCGCAGACGGCCCTGTTCGAAGGCAACCTCGGGCATGGCGGCGATGGACCCAAGACGGGGGCGCTGTGCGCTTTCCCAGAGGCGATCGTCGAGTTCGTCGAAGCTGTCGTCGCAGTCACCGGGGCCGGGACCCGAAGCCCCGGCGGCCTGGGGTGAGACCCAGAGGGTCGCCGTCCAGGCTGTGGCGGTGATGACGCACAACAGAAACACGGCGACCCACCGTACCGCAGTGTTCAAGCCCTGAGTCCTTTCCATGGCGTCCTCCTTGGGCGTGTCCGCCCGCAGGCAGTCACAGGAGAGGTTTGAAAGGTCAGATCTCCGACTCGACTACCCCCTCGGCCCCGTTGACACGAAAATCGTCAAAGACCGCGGTGACCGGAGAGGAAGCGGCGACGTGGCTCTTGTAGGATAGAAAATTCTGTACCTTGAATCCCAGAAAGGTCTCCTTGTCCGAGAACGGATGGACCCCCAGGTTCGACCATCCGGAGTCCCCCCGCTCCCGGTAGAGGGCCGTGACCCGAATCCCTCTCCTCACCAGCCGGAGGGTCCCGTCAAAAGATCCTTTCTCCGTAAACGATCCGCGATGGACCTTTCCGCCGGACAGGTAGTTGCTGAACAGATATCCTTTCGGTTGGAGTTCCTTCCGAGACAGACCCACGTGCACTCCATTCATTTCGTCGAGGCCCCGCCCTTCTTCATAGACCCCGAAGACCGCAATCCGGTCCACCTCCGTCCCGCCTTCCATTAAATCCATCCGGCAGTCGATCTGGATGTCAAAGTCTCCCTGCAGCCGGAATGTGGATCCCAGCCCGCCCTTGCTGAAACATCCGGTCTCCGTTGTGACGACCATCTTTCCGTCCCGTATGTGGAGATGGGCCGGCTTGTAGTTTTCCAATTGGGCCTCGGAATGCACCATGCCGGCCGGTTCCCACAGGTCCGGGCGCATGGCGTCGAATGAGTCGCTGAAAAACGCGAGCCGATCGTCCGGCAGACGGTTCTCCACTCTGATGGCCCCTTCACGGGCGACACATCCGGAAAGGAGAGCGATCCATACGATCCACCACACGGCAAAGCGCACGGGCATCTCTTTCTTCATGGCGGAGACCTCCTGTGAATTCAACATGTTATGGAAACAGGCAGGCGGTGTTTCCGGACCCGGAACCGGGTGAGGTGGAGGAGGACGTGGTTTCATTCAGAGAGCTTCGGGACGCATGAAAGCGGGAGGGATCGCTCCATTCAGGCAGATCGCGATGAACGGCTCATTCGGGGGAAGAGGCGAAAAGACGAACCGGTCCCGGGTCTCACGTTTGTTTGAGACAACATATCAAATGGCATTGGGTACATCAAGAGGAAATGCCTCAGGCCCATCGGGCGCTTCTTCCCTCGCCGGCCTTACCCTGGTCTTACGCGGGGGCCCGGCCGAGCCGCCGGTTCAGGCCGTTCACCAGTGAACAGAGGACCGGGACCACCACCAGGGTGAGGAGGGTGGCCACGGCCAGGCCGAAGATGACCGCCACGGCCATGGGTCCCCACCACTGGCTCGACTCCCCTCCGATGTCCCAGGCGAACTTTCGGAAGTCGAAGCTGACGCCGGTGGCCATGGGGAGGAGCCCCAGGATCGTGGTGATGGCCGTGAGCATCACCGGTCGGAAACGTACGAGCCCCGCCTGAATCAGGGCCTCGGTGCTCTCCAGGCCCCGGACCATGAGCTGCTCGTAGTAGTCGATGAGAACGATGGCGTTGTTCACCACCACACCGGCCAGGCTGATCACGCCGATGCCCGTCATGATGATCCCGAAAGCCGTACCCGTGATCAGGAGGCCGAAAAACACGCCGATGAGGGAGAGGATCACCGAGGTCAGGATGATGAGCGGCGTGAAAAGTGAATTGAATTGGGTGAGCAGAATGAGCATGATGATGAAGATCGTGGCCATGAAGGCCTTGCCCAGAAAGTCTTGAGCCTTGGCCTGCTCTTCCTGCTCTCCTGTAAACCGGTAATCATACCCGCGGGGCCAGGCCACGTCCCGCTTGAGAATCTCCTCAATGTCACGGATCACGTCGTTGGCCAAGCGGCCTGAGACGTCGCCCGAGACCGTGACCACCCGTTTCTGGTCGAGGCGCATGATCGCGCCCAGGCCGCTCGACAGGGAGACCTCGGCCACGCTGGTGAGCGGTATGGGCTCCCCTCTGGGCCCGGAGACCGTGATGCGCTTCAGGCCCTCTACGGAACGGCGGTCCTTTTCCGGAAGCCTCGCGATGATATCGTATTCGTTCTTACCCTCGCGGTAGACCCCCACCTTGGCCCCGTTGATGGCCGACTTCACCGTGTAGGCGATGGTGTAGGTATCCAGGCCCATGAGGGCCGCCTTCTCCTTGTCCACGCGGATCACGATCTCGGGCTTTCCCTTGACGAAGTTGTCCTTGAGGTCCACCAGCCCGGGCACCTCTCGGATCGCCTTTCGAACCTTCGCGGAGAGTTCGCCGAGGGTCAGGATCTCCCTTCCGTAGATCTCCAGGTTCACGGGCGGGCCGGTGGGCGGGCCTTCCTCCTCCTTCTCCACCTGAAGTTCGGCGCCGTGAATGCTGTCCAGGATCCGCTCCCGGATCTCTCGTATGATCTCCGACGAAGGCCGGGACCGGTCGTGAAAGTCCTTGAAGTCAAGCACCACCCGGCTGATGTGGGTGCCGGTGCCGCCCTGGCTGAAGGGGTCCCCGCCCTCGGCCCCGATGTTGGAGATCACGTGCCGAATGTCCTCGTACTCGGAGACGATGGCCTCCACCTGGGCCACGATCCGGTCCGATGCATCCAGGTTCGTCCCTTCCGGAGCCTTGATGTGGACGTAAGCGCGCCTCGGCTCGGTCTCGGGAAAGAACTCGGTCCCCTTACCGTAGGCGACGTAGGCCGCAATGGAGGCCACCAGCAACGCGAACCCCGAGACCACCACCAGGAGCCGGTGGCGGAGGGACCAGGAGAGGATCGCCAGGTAGATGCGCTTGATCAGGACCTCCCGCCGGGCCTTTTCCTTGCCGTCCTTTCCTGTTTTCGCGGGTTTGACTTTTGCGGTCTGGTATCGGGCCGAAAGGACGGGGTTGATGACCAGGGCCACGAAGAGCGACGCGGTGAGGGCCATGATCAGGGTCTGGGGCAGATATCCCAGAAACTCGCCCATGATCCCCGGCCAGAATAGCATGGGGACGAAGGCGCCCAACGTGGTCAGGGTGGAGGTGATCACGGGCCAGGCCACTTCGTTCGTGGCCGCCAGGGCCGCCTCTTCCCGGGGCTCGCCCTCCTGCATGTGGCGGTAGATGTTCTCCACGATCACGATCCCGTTGTCCACCAGCATGCCGAGGGCCAGGATCAGGGAAAAGAGGACCACCATGTTCATGGAGATATCAAAACCGATGAGGAGCGCAAAGGTCAGGAACATGGAGTAGGGAATGGCCAGGGCCACGAAAATGGCCGATCTGCCGCCGATGAACGCGAAGATCACGGCCAGGACCAGAATAAGACCGGAGAGGATGTTGTTCTCAAGGTCGGCCACCATGAGCCGCACGTCGTCGGACATGTCCGCGGTCAAGTCGATGTGGAGGGACGGGGGCATGAGGGGCCGCATCTCCTCCACCACCTTCTTGACCTCGTCGGTGACCCGGACGATATTCTCGCCGCTTCGTTTTTGAATGCCCAGGGTGACGCTCGGCTGGCCGTTGATGCGGCTCCGCGTGATGGGGTCTCTATAGCTGTCCTCGATCCTGGCCACGTCCCGCAGGTAGATCGCCTTTCCGTCCCGCACAAAGGCCACGATGGAGAAGATCTCCGAGGGGTGCTTGAAGTCCTCGGGGACGCGCACCAGGTACTTGCCCTGGCCGATGTCCATGCTGCCGCCGGGCATGTTCACGTTGCTCTGCCGGACCGCATTGACCAGGCTCGAGAAGGGGACGTTGTAGGCCCGGACCCGGTCCAGGTCGAACTCCACGTGGATCTCCCGCTCCAGCCCGCCGCTGAGAAGCGCGTCCAGCACTCCGGGAATGGACTCGAACCGGTCCTCGAAGTCCTCGGCAAAGGTCTGAAGGCGCCGCAGGGAAAAAGGGCCGGAAAGGACCACGCGGATGACCGGCAGATCCGAGAAGTTGACTTCCTGAATGACCGGATCGTCCTGCAGGTCTGCGGGGAGGTCCGGTTTGGCCTGATCGACCTTGTCCCGGACCTTCTGAAGGGCGTCGTCGAGATCCACGTCGGGCAGGAATTTGACCGCCACAGTGGAGATCCCCTCGGCCGATGTGGATCGGATCTCCTCCACGTCGGATATCCCCTTGAGCTTTCGCTCGATGGGGATGGTGACGAGTTCCTCCATGTCCTGCGGGGCCACGCCTTCGTAGGTGGTGCTCACGAAGACGTACGGGATGGTGATGTCCGGAAAGGACTCCCGCGGAAGGGTCAGATAGGCATAGAGGCCCGCGATCACGATAATGACGAGCAGGGCCAGGACCGTGACCTGGCGCTTGAGGGCGATCTGGTTGACAAACATCTACTTGACCTCCACCCGCATGCCCTCTTCCACCTCTTTGTGCCCTTTGACGATCAGGTGATCGCCGACCTCGAGGCCCTCGGCGATCTGGATCCGGTCCCCTTCGATCACACCCAGGGAGACGGTCCGGGCATGCACCACGCCGTCCTCCTCCACATAGAGCATCCGTTCGCCGCTCTTGTCCACCAGGGCGAAAAGCGGCGTGGTGAGGGCGTCGGGGATCACCCGGCGAAGGAATCCCACCCGGGCGATCATACCGGGTCGAATGGTCCGGTCCTGGTTTTCGATGAGCACTTTGACGTGGAAGGTCTTGGTGGCCGGGTCGGCCTTGTAGGCCACGAAATCCACACGGCCCGGAATCTGCCGTTCCGGAAAGGCATCGATGCGCACCAAGGCATCCTGGCCGCGGGACAGGTATTTGACGTCCATCTCGGGCACGTTCACGTTCACCTTGATCCGCTCCACATTGACGATGTCCGCCAGGGGATCGCCCCGCCCGATGAACTCCCCCTGATCCACGAAGAGACGGTTGACCACGCCGCTCACCGGGGAGTGAATGAATCCCCGCTGGTACTCCACCCGGGTCTGCGTAAGGTCGGTTTCGGCCAGGATCCTTTCGGTCCGGCTCTTATCCAGTTCCTCCTGGGCAATGAGACTCTTCTTGTGCAACTCCACACGGCGCCGATAGAGTTCGTCGGTCAGGTTGAAAGCGGCCTGGGCCCGATCCAGGGCGGCCTTGCGGGATGAGACATCCACCTTGGCCACCAGGTCTCCCTGTTTCACTGCGTCTCCCTCTCGGGGGCCGATCCACTCCACACGGCCGGCCGTGTCCGATGGGACGCGCACATCCTCCCATGCCTCGGTCTCGGCGGGCAGGATCAGGATGTCCTGAATGGGCCTCGGCCGGACCTCCTCGATGGAGACCTGGACAAGCCGGGGCCCGGCGGCCTCGTCCCCGGGCTGGGCCTTGCTGATCTTGTTGTCGCATCCGGAACCCAAGGCCAGCAGAAGAAGCGGCATCAGGCAGCGGATCGCGATCCATCCCATGGCGTGCGGTTGGTTCATATCGTCCTCATCGTCCTCCGATTCAGGCCACCGGGGTGAGGTTCCGTTCCACGTGGCCGCCGGTTTTCCATGCCCCGTTCTTCCTCTCCCCGGGTCTTCGATTCAATCCTCGAAAGGCCAGCCGAAGGAGCCGCTCGGGCTGCGAGGAGTCCGGAATCGCGTGCAGGGCCTGGTCTCGGTGAAAGCAGAAGTCCATGAGCCCGAGGACGAGCATGGCCACCTCCTCGTGGCCCGAATCCACCACCTCTCCCCGGGCCACGCCCTCCCCGTAGATCATCCCGACCGCCTCGACCATACGGACATGAAACTGTCGATAGTCACAGGGAGGAACCCCCTTGGGCGGGCCGAAGAGGAGGTTGTGAACCAGCCGAAACAGGCCGGGGTGTTCGGCCACCCCCCGGTATATGCTGCGGTAAAGAAGGAGCAGCCGGTCCAGGGTGGTTCCGGGCGTCTGGACCACCGTCTCCAGCATGGCCTTCTGCAAGCGTTCCGCCCGCTCCAGGATCGCCAGGAAGATACCCGCCTTGCTCCCGTAGTAGTAGTAGAGAACGGGTTTGGTGACCCCGGCCATCTGCACGATCTCCTGGACCGTGGTGACGGCATACCCCTTCTCGGCAAAGAGTGCGGTGGCGACCTCCAGCAGCCGTTCCCGTGCCTCCGCGGCCATGGCGGGCGATCCGACCTGACTGTCCGTGGAACCCATGCGTCCTCCAGAAAAGCGGTTTTTCTATCACGGCCCGTCCATGCGGTCAAGGAGAAACCTACCTACCGGTAGGTAAACAGAGTTCCCGTGTTAAGCTGGTGAGCTGATAGAATGAAACATTTAAAACATCACAATGTCTGAGTTGAAAGGAGCAGGCAGGACAACCCCATTCCAGGCGAGCCATAAAGACAAACTGAAACGACCATGGGCCGAACCGAGTCCCTTCTGGACAGGCTACGCGGGCTGTGGTAAAAGGGATCATCCCCGCAGCAGGAGTAAGGAATGAACGAGCGGGCGTCTGTTCAGGGTATCGTTGCCTTCCCTCACCCGAGACCTTTGGCACGGAGGACCGAGCCATGGATTTCAAGGTCCATTTCGAGACCGCCTGGAACCTGACGATTCGTTACATCGCCCCGCTGATCCTGATGACGCTTGTCTTGGGCGTGATCAGCTTCATCTCCCTGGGGATCCTCGCCCCGGTGACCATGGCCGGATACATGCACTCTATCCTTCTCATGACCCGGGAGGGACGCGAGCCTCGAATTCAGGACATCTTCTCCCACATGCGTCTGTTCCTGCCCCTGTTCCTGTTCGGACTGGTGGTTTTCCTGGGGATCACCATCGGTTTTATGCTCCTGGTGCTTCCCGGCATCCTGGTCATCCTGGCCGTCTCCTTTGGTTGCCTCTACGTCCTCCCCCTGATGACCGACAGGGGAATGGGCCTCATGGACGCCATTCGGGAGAGCTTTCGAATGTCCACGGGGAAGAACACCCTGGACCAGATCGTGATCATGGTGATCTACCTGGGACTCTCGGCCGTGGGGGGGTCGGTCTTCATCGGCTGGCTCTTCACCCAGCCCTTTGCCACCGTCTTTCTCCTGTCGATCTATGAGCAGAAAACCCGAAGCCCCGCCACTGAAGGGTAAACTGAGGGAAGGTCACCGTCAATAGGCCTTTCGTCGGCACGGTGACGGATTGTGGCCGGTATCTTCTCTTGATCCTCTTCGCTCTCTTCGTGTCCTTCGTGGAGGAATCTCATGTACCTCAAGCGACGGCACGAAAGGGGAGGTACCCGGTTCACCCTCTGCGAGTCCTATGAGGCCGGAGGCGACTGGCGTCACCGGGAGTTGATGGACCTGGGGCCGAATCCCGAGGTCTGGATCGAGTATCCGGGAGGAAACGCCTTTTATATACGGGAGGACCTGGAAGACGCGCTTCGCGAGCGAGGTGCCGTCTTTGCGGGCGATGACCTGGAAGCGCTCTTTCTGCCTTTTCTCAACCCGGGAATCCGCAGGATCGTGGAGGCCTTTGAGCGCCCCACCCGCTCCGGAAAACCCTGGAAGAGGCTCTCTCGGGCAGAACTCTTTCGGCGCCAAAAGGCGCTTCACGACTTTGACAAGTACCGGCTGCACTACCTGCGCTGCGGCCGTGTGGACATCGGCAACCTGGAAAGCCGCCCCTGGCCTTTCCTGAATGTGCTCCTGGACAAGAGCCGGGACGAAATCGAACATCTCCTGGAGGAGATGGAGCGGGAACTCCCACCCTGGGAGCGCCGGCCCTACCTCTACACCGCCCTTCGCCTGGAGACCCGTTTCCGGCATCGCCTCACCCGCCACCATCCCGATTCACTGGATCCCCTGAAGGTGGATGAGGCCTTTGTGGACGACCTGTGCCGGCTGAACCGCGATGCCCGTTTCTTCACGGGCGTGGACGGTCATGACCCGGACACGCTCCACGCCTACCTGGTCCGTTACCTCATCCTCTACTTCGACAGCGAGTTTGAACGGGGGGCCCCCGAACGTGATTACGTGGAGGATTTCATTCGGAAGCACCGTTTCTCGGCCTCCCGGTCCCGGGGAACCGGTTTCAGCGAGGCCGAAAAGCGGGCCTGCCGCCGACTCGGCATTGATCCCCTTCTATTCCGCGACATGGACCGGAGGGCGCTCACCCGGGTCTATCGCGTTCGGGCCAAGGAGTGCCACCCGGACCGGGGCGGCGAACCCGAGTCCTTTGTCAAGGTCCAGGCGGCGTACGAGCGTCTTCTTCGCCTGAAGTCCTGACCCGGCCGCGAACCTTACGCGGGTCCCCCCATGTTCACTTGGTCAGCACGGAGCGAATGCGGGCCTCCAGGTTGAGCCGATAGGCCGGCTCGGGCTGGCGCGGGAGCGGCATGGGGTCGTACTCCATGGCCTTGACCCGTTCGACGGTCTCCCGCATATCTCCGCCCGCCTCTTCCCAGACCTGCTCCACCAGGGCCTGAAACTCCAGGGCCGTTCGTGTGGACTGTCTCAGAAAGGCCTCCACATCGCCGTCGGTGAAGACGTAGTGGTGGGCCTGGCAGAGGATGTCCGCGTTCAAGGCGGCCAGCCGGCGAAGCGACGTCATATAGGTGGAAAAGCCCACCAGACACTCGCAGACCACGTATCCATTGGGGTGCAGCACGCCCACGGCCTCGGACGCCACCAGGAGCCTCTTTTCCGGAACGTGAAAGCTCAGAAAGTCCCAGGTGTGCCCGGGGGTGTGAATGGCCCGCAGTGTCACTCCCCGGTCCAGTTCAAGGGTCTCGCCCGGGTCGATCACCGTATCGAGGCCGAAGGGCTCAAAGTCGTCGTCCACGAGGAGAGCCGGATCGATCCCGTGAACCGCAGCCGCGGCCGAACGATTCAGATCCCGAATGAGCCGAAGGGCGTTGGGACGCTCCAGGATCTCCCGGCTTCGGGCCGAGCCGACCACCTTCATGTCCGGAAAGGCCTTTTTGAGACGGGGCACGGCACCGCAATGATCGAAATGGACATGCGTCAGGAAGAGAAAGGCCGGTGAGCGGTTCCCCAGCACGGCCCGAACGGCCTCCACGTAGAGCCGTCCCAGGCATGTGACCCCTCCGTCAAAGAGAACGGGGGCCGGACCGTCCAGGAGGTAGATCGGCACAGCGGCACTGCCCAGGACGTGGAACCCGTTGCGCACCCGTCCCGTTTCGCTGAAAACCACGATGTCTCCTCCTGTATCTCATGCACAACGAGAGTCCGGGTCGGGAAGGATCACGGGGGCTCCGGTGTCGCAGCCTGACTCCCGAACCGCCGAACGATTCGAATGACCCCGCCGTCCGCGGGTTCCCGTTCGTAGGGCCCCCTCTTGGCAAAGGTCCGCAGCATGGCCCGGTTCGCCTCGAAGAGATAGGCGACCGTGCCTGCAAAGCCTTTCTGCTCCGCATACCGTTCCAGGCGATCCTGCAGAAGGGTGCCCAGCCCTTTTCCCCTGACCTCCTCCCAGATGGTGTACGCCACCTCGGCCAGCCCGTCGTCCTCCTCCGTCATGGCATACCGACCCACCCCGATGATCCGTTCCAGGCCGATGTCTCCGACGGTGGCCACAAAGGCCATGTTGTTGTGGTAGTCCACATTCACGAGCTTCTGGGCCTTGGCCCGGGGCATGGCCTTGACGGGGCTGAAATACCTCCGGTAGATGGTCTCGTCCGAGTGGGAGTAGAAAAAATCCTGAAGCAGAAGTTCGTCGGTAGGCTTGATGGGCCGGACCGTGACGGCGGTTCCGTCGCGAAGGGTCTCCATCACCTCTTCGTCCTCTGGATAGATATGGTCCTCCGTGTGAATGAAGACCTGGTCCGCATACACGTAGGACCGTTTTTTGGCCTCCTCCAGGAGTTCCTTTCGAAAGCGGGGGTGGGCGATATTGATGAGGGCCATGGCCCTCTCCCGGACCGACTTGCCGTGCAGGTAGGCGATGCCGTATTCCGTGACCACGTATTTCACGTCACCGCGCGTGGCCACCACGCCCGCGCCTTCCTGCAGGTGGGCCCGAATTCGAGACTGGGTCCCGTCCCTCGTTGTCGAAGGCAGGCAGATGACGGCCCGCCCCCCGGCGGACATGGCCGCCCCCCGAATGAAGTCCAGCCGCCCCCCGATGCCGCTGTAGAAATGGGCCCCCATGGACTCGGAGCAGATCTGTCCGCTCAGGTCCACCTCCAGAGCGCTTCCGATGGAGACCATTCGATCGTTGCGGGCGATGGTGATGGGGCTGTAGACGTATTCGGCCGGGTAGAACGCAATGCGCGGGTTGTCGTCGACGTAATCGTAGACCCTGCGGGTCCCGATGCAGAAGCTGCACACCACCTTGCCTGGATGAATGCTCTTGCGATCACCCGTGACCACGCCCTCTTCGATCAGGTCCACGAAGGAATCCGAAATGACCTCGGTGTGAACGCCCAGATCTCTCTTGCCCTTGAGAAAACGGAGCACGCCGTAGGCGATGTGGCCGAACCCAGCGTGAATGGTGTCCCCGTCGTTGATGAGCTTGGCCACATTCTCCCCGATACGCCGGCCCACGTCGTCCGGTTCGGGATACTGGAACTCCACCAGGGGGTCGTCGTGCTCCACGAAGTGGTGGATCTTCTCAACGGGAAGGAAGGTCTCCCCGTGGGTCCGGGGCATTCGCCGGTTGACCTGGGCGATCACCACCCGGGCCGACTCGGCTGCGGCGCGCACGATATCCACGGAAATACCCAGGCTCACGAAGCCGTGCCGGTCCGGCGGCGAGGTCTGAATCAGGGCCACATCCAGCGGGACGATCCCTTCCCGAAAGAGGGCAGGGATCTCGGAAATAAAGACCGGCGTGTAGTCGGCCCGGCCCTGGTTGATGGCGTCACGGCTGTTCGGGCCCACAAAAAACGCATTGTGCCGAAACCGGTTGTCGAACCGTTCATCCGTGTACGGCGCATTCCCCAGGGTCACGAAGTGAAGGAGCTGGACATCGGACAGGATATGGGCCCGATCGAGCAGGCCCTGAACCAGGTACTGGGGTTCGGCGCAGGCGGTCCCCAGAAAGACCTTGGCGCCCCGCTTCACGGAACTCAGCGCTCGATCCAGGCCCACCTTCCTCTGGGTGTAATAGGCTTCCCATCGACTCAGCATGACGATTTCCGCCTCCCATGGGACACGGCCCCGGGGCGGGCCCAAGGAGACCGAAGGCGTGACCTTATGACGCCAGATCGATCACCTTGTTCACGAGTTTCTCAATCCCTTCGGCCACTTCCTTGATGCCGGGCCCCAGCATGTAAGCGGGCGTGGTCACCAGCCGGTTCCGCTCGTCCACATGAATGTGGTCCACCGTGCAGATCCGGTGGACGCCACCCATGGACTCGATGGCCGCGGCCGTCCCCGTGTCCGTTCCGATGGTCACCTCCGGCCGGCGCGCGGACAGGGCCTTGGTCAGGGTGGCCGGGGCGATGCAGATGGCCCCGATGGGCTTACCCTTCTCGGCCATGGCTTCCAGAATCCGCTGAACCTCGGGGTGCACCGAGGCCTTCGGGCCCTTGACGGCGAAGTCGCTCAGGTTCTTGGCCGCACCGAAGCCACCGGGAATGATCAGGCCGTCCAGGTCTTTCGCCTGAACATCCTTGAGGTTCCGAATCTCGCCGCGCGCGATCCGGGCGGATTCCACCAGGACGTTCCGTGTCTCCCCGGTCACCTCCTGGGTCAGATGGTTGATCACATGGAACTGGTCCGCGTCCGGGGCCATGCAGACAATCTCCGCACCGGCCCGATCCAGGGCCAGAAGGGTCAAGACCGCCTCATGGATCTCGGATCCGTCGAACACTCCGCAACCCGACAGCAGCACTCCGATCCTCGGCATGGAACTCCTCCTTTCGTCGGCCCTCTCCGACAAGGATTCCCTCTTCTCGTCGGAGAATGAGATATGCCGGCGCGGAAGGGGTGGACTCTTTCCGCGCCGTACCGATTCATCCACTCTAGTCGAACCCGGCCCGAAGGGTCAAGACGCGAGAAAGCCGGCCTCGCCCTCCCGGCCTTTCGACCAATTCTCCTGGACGTGAGCAGTCGGTTTGTGCGATAAAACACCCTATACCCGCTCCCCGTGAGTACTTCATTCATGGATCCCATCGTCTTCATCGTGATCATTTCCGTTCTTGGTCCGGTCCTCGGATCCGCCATCGGCGTGATCCGGCAACCCACCTTCGGTTACATCTGCAACATGCTCTGCTTTGCCGCCGGTGTCATGCTGGCCATCTCCTTTCTGGAACTCATTCCAGAGAGCATTCACCTCTCCTCGGTGCCGCTGTGCGTCCTGGGCATTGGGATCGGAGCCCTGGCCATGTACGGCCTGGACCGCATCATTCCCCACATCCACCCCCGCCTCTGCGCCCAGGAGCAAGGTCGCAACCTGGAACGGACGTCGGTCTACCTCATTCTCGGCATCTTCCTTCACAACTTTCCCGAAGGCATGGCCATTGCCGTGGGCGCGGTCACGGATGTCAAGGTCTCCCTGGTCATCGCCCTGGCCATCTCCATTCACGGCATTCCCGAGGGGATCTGTACCTCGGCGCCCTACTTCCTCACCTCGGGAAACCGGTTACGGGCGTTTCTCGTCTCCTCGTCCACGGCGATTCCCATTCTAGCGGGCTATGTCTCGGCCCGATATCTCTTCACCGCCATCCCCAAGGAGGTCATCGGCGTGATCGTAGGGGCTACGGCCGGCCTTATGATCTACATCACCACGGACGAGATCATTCCCAGCTCCTGTGCCGGGTCCGATCACAAGACCATCTTCTCCCTCCTGGCCGGGATCGTCTTCGTGGTCCTGCTGGGCATGATCTAGTGCCCGATCCACCCGGCGGTCGGTAAAAAAGGAGACATCGCATGGACTCAAGGGGCTCCGGGCCTTCGTCCGATCGGCCGACGGCCGACGCTGGGACCGGTCCGGATATGGACAACCGCACCATCCATCGCGTGGCCATCCTGGCCTTTCTCCTGAATCTGGGCCTGGCCGCCATGAAGGGCGCCTTGGCCATGGCCTCGGGAAGCCTCGCCGTGACCGCCAGCGCCATCGACTCGGCCACGGACTGCATTGCATCCATGGTCCTGTTTGCCGGTCTGATACTCTCCGTTCGAAAGACCCCCTCCTTCCCTCTGGGCCTCTACAAGATCGAGAATGTCCTCTCAGTTGTGGTGGCTCTGTTCATCTTCCTGGCCGGGTACGAGATCGCCCGTCAGGCCTTCACACCCGCCTCCGAGCCTCCGGATATCTCCCTGGAACTGGTCCTCCTCCTGGCCGTGGGCGCGCTGGCCACCCACCTCTTCGGCCGCTACGCCCTACGGGTGGGCCGGCGGACCGGATCCCCCACCCTGACGGCCGAGGGCCGGCATCGGCAGGTGGACGTGCTCTCGTCGGTCCTGGTCCTTGCCTCGGCGACCCTCGGCTACATGGGAGTGGGGGGATCGGTTTATGGCATCAACTTGGACCAGGCCGCGGCCGTCCTCGTGCTTGTGTTTATCGCATACTCCGGATGGGGACTGCTCTCCGAAGGCATGCGGGTCCTCCTGGACGCATCCATCGACTCCCGTACCCTTCTGGACGTCCGGAAAATCATCGAGGCGGAACCCATGGTGGCGGAGGTCACGGACCTGGTGGGACGAAACGCAGGCCGGTTCCGTTTTCTTCAGGCCGGGGTGGTCCTTCGCACCGTCGACCTTCAAAAGGCCCACCAGATCTCCGAACAGATCGAGAAACGGGTGCAGGAACGCGTCCCCCGAGTCGAACGCATCGCCATTCACTATGAACCCGCCAAGCGAATGGACACACGGGTGGCGGTGCCCCTGGCCGACCGATCCGGGGCCCTCTGCGACCACTTCGGGGAGTCACCGCTATTCGCCCTGCTGGTGATTCGACTCCATGACAACCACGTTTCGGAACAAGAGATCCTGGAGAACCCCTGCGGACATCTGGAAAAAGGAAAAGGGATCTGCGTGGCCGAATGGCTCGTGGAAAAAAATGTGGACGAGGTCTGGCTCAAGGGGGAGATGAAGCACCGGGGACCCGGGTACGTCTTCTCCGACGCGGGCATCACGGTCCGGGAGTTCGCGGGGGACGATCTCGATCAGGCGCTTCAGCGACGCGTCGCCGTCGATGAAGACCCGCCGCTAAATGCATGAAGGGTGAAAGGGAACGGCGGGCGGGCTGAGATGGGTCCCCCGGGACGGCATCGGGCGGTCAGGGAGAGGCCGTCTGATCGCTTCGAAGGTCTCGAAGGATCTCCAGGACCTCGTCCCGGCGGGACTCCGGGGCCGCCACCAGACCCCAGCCTTTCTGGGCCTGGAAGAGGCCGTCATAGGCCGTGTCGTGGAAGCTCTCGAGAAGATGGGGGATGCCTCGCTCCGTGAGTACCGACTCCACCAGCAGGGCCTCGATCTCGTTGTCCAGCGTGGCCACACGCATATAGTCTTCCATGTCCGACCCTTTCCCGCCTCAAGGCCCCGGCACGTCTCCGGAGTCTTGGACACCGGGTGTTTTCTCGGCAACATCCCCAGGGCTCTCAGATCACGGACTGCATGGATGCGGTGGCATCCACGAGGCGCTCCGAGATCAGCCGCGCCATGGCGCGATGAAGCCTCACGGCCAGGTCCGGCGCCTCCTTCTCCAGTCTCCGGAATGCCTCCCGGCTTACATGAAAGGCCACCGTGGGCCGGCTGACCACCACCGTGGCCGTGGCCGTCGAATCCGTGTACAGGCTCAATTCGCCCACCACGCTCCCCATGCCGCAAGTCCTCAGCCGGGTCCGGGTCCCGTCCTCCCGCTCCAGCCATGCGGTCACTTCACCCGTTTCGATGAAGTAGAGGCCGTCGGGGTCGGCCCCCTGCTGAATCAGGACCTCGTCCTTTTCCAGGTGAAGACGCTGGGCATGCTCCCCCAACGCAAGGATCAGGAATTCCAGGTCCTCCTGCTGCGTGAGCCGTACCATGGTATCCGTGAAGGTGGATTCCAGGATCTCCCCGCCGGCGGATACCGATCCGCCGGACTCGGACGCCAGAATGCCGTCTTCGCACCACTCCATGGCCCGATCCAGGTCCGGGAAGACCTTCACGCGGGGATTGCCGGGCCGAACCAGCCCTTCACGCACAAACCACGTCTCCAATGGCGCGGACAGGTTGGCCAGGGCCAGGGAAAACCCCCGGACCTCGGCCAGTTGCTCCATACGGACGAAACTGTTGAGCGCGGAGGAATCGAGGCCGGTGACATGGGCGAAATCGAACACCAGAAACCGAAGGACGGGTCGATTCCCATTTTGGAGCAGGGCCTTGACTCTCTCGAACAGCCGGTTCGCTGTTCCGAAAAAGAGAAACCCCTGGAGCGCGAAGACCTGGACCCCATCCCCCTTCTTTCTCAACATCCACTGCAGCGGGACGGCCCGCCCCACACGACTGCGAAAGGTCCTTCCGGAAAGGGTCACACGCACCATGTCCACCCGGCTGTACCGGACAATGAAGATCCCCACCGCAATCACGATGCCCGCGGCTACGCCCTGCAGGAATCCGAAGACGCCGATGAAGAGGAGGATGAAGACCACCATGGCGTAGTCCATGCGGGAAAGCCGTTTCCATCCCAGGTAAAGCCAGTCCATCAGAAAATCGAGTCCAACGAAAAACAGGAGCCCGCCGGCGAGGCAACGGGGCAGCCGGGCGAGCGAATCCGCCCCGAAAATCAGGGTCAGGCCGCAGAGAACACCGGATGTCAGGCCGATGAGCCGGCTGTTGGAGCCGAGCCGGTGGCCCAGGGCGGACAGGCTCAGGGCCGCGTAGCCGGGCGGGCTTCCCACCAGGCCGGCCAGCCCGTTGGCCAGGCCCGAGACCTTGAGTTCCCGGTTGAGGTCGATGTCCTTTCGGGTAACCAGTTCCAGACCGCTGGAATTGAGCAGCACGGACACCACACCCAGGACTACGATGGTCCCCATGTGTCCGGCCTGGGCGAAGACCACGCCCCAGTCCACGGAATGGAGGAGTGAGGGGGTCAACGGTTTCCACAGGGTGCCCTCGGGAAAAGGCCCGAGAAACCAACCGCGCCCGGCCGCCTCGGAAACGGGGATGCCTGCCGCCCCGAGCCCCAGATAAAACAGGGCCACCATGCCGGCCAGGGTGACCGGCATGGCCAGAAAATGGCTCAACCGCCTGGAGACAACGAGCAGGATTGCAGCCATGATAAGTCCCGGGAGCCATGTTGCGACCATGTCGGCGGTGAGCAGGTCGGGAAGGCTCGAGAGAGACAACGTCCGCCCGGTGACGACCCCGCCCCCGCCCTTGAAGAGAAGCCACCCGATACCGGCCAGGAATCCTCCCACCACGGGATACGGGATGAACCGGACGAGGTTGCCCAGACGAAATCGCCCCAGGAGATAGAACACGATTCCCGTGACCATGGACGAGGCAGCGATCACCGCCACCACGGTCGCATAGACGTCGACACCCGCCCCCGAGGCCGACAGGCCGGAGGCCACGGCCGCGGCGGCCAGGGCCAGAATGGCGGACGGGGCGTCCTGGACGAGTCCCACCACGCTCCGAATGGAACTGGTGAGGGCCAGGACCACCCCGAAGAGGAGCCCGCCGAACAGGGCCAGTCCCATCCCCATGGGGAATAGGTGGGAGAGGTCACCGGAAAAGATCATGGCGGCAAAGGAGATCTGCAGCATGACCGTGAGAATGCCGTTCACCGCACCCGCACTGATTCCCGGAAGGACCTGCCGGAGTCCCACGTTCAACCGTTTCGCATCCTCCATGCAGTGCGTCTCTTCCATGGCAGATCTCCCGTGGGATCGCGTGAAGGATCGCATCGGCCGCGGCAGGGAGAACAAACCCCGCCGCCTTCTTCCGACATATGGACAATCAACATATGAAAACGCACCGCATGGAGTCAAGGAATACCTATTCGCGCGCATCCTGTTGCCGGGCATGCTTGACAGACAGCGCGGAATGGCGCAGACTGAGTCCCGACCGATCGGTCAACTTCACCCCTTTTTTACGAGGCGTCATGCCTGACACCACTCCGGTTCTCATCGCCCCGGCAACGTGGAAACGCCTGCGGCGAAACCATTCGAAGATGGAAAGCGAAAGCCACCATGCCGCCGGCCTGATCCCGGCGCCATCCACCTGTTGCCGCATTCCGCCCCAATGACATGCAGCGGGTGAGAGGAGAAGACCATGGGCGAAAAGATCTCCGGCGGGGCCGTCCTGGCCCGCATGCTGGAAAAGGAAGAGGTGGACACCCTCTTCGGCATTGCGGACGGCACCTATACCATGCTCATCAAAAACGCCGTGGACTCGGGCATGCGCCTCATCACACCGCGACATGAGGCCACCGCCGCGCACATGGCCGGGGCCTTTGCACGGCTCACGGGCGGGCTGGGCGTCTGCCTCGCCTCCAACGGTCCCGGCGTGGCCAACATGCTGTCCGGGGCCTGCGTGGAGAACGTGGAGGGGAACCGGGTTCTCCTGATCACGAGTTCCCGCCGAACCCCCATCACCCACCCGGATCGGGGCGGTGGGTACCAGGTCTTCGACCAGGTGGGCGTGATTTCAAATATGTCCAAATTCTCCTGCTCGGTGCCCGAGTTCGACCGACTTCCCGAGATCGCCCGAAAGGCCTTCCGGGCCTGCTATGAAGGAAGGCCCGGTCTCGTGCACCTGGATGTGCCCGAGACCATCATGAACGGACGGGGCACGGCGCCCCCCGCACTCGAGCCGGCTCAGTACCGCCGCCTGACCCCCATGGAGCCGCCGCCGTCGGACGTGGAAAAGGCCGCCGAAATCCTGACCAGGGCCCGCATGCCCCTGATCCACGCGGGGAGCGGCGTGATCCATTCCGAGGGCTTTCAGGCCCTGGCGGTCCTGACCGAACTGCTGCAGGCGCCCGTAACCACATCGTGGGCCGCACGCGGCGCCCTTCCCGAGACCCTCCACCAGTCCATGACCATGATCCACATCGAGACGGTCAACCGGGCCCGTAACGAGGCCGACGCGGTCCTCTGCCTGGGCTCCCGGCTGGGAGAGACGGACTGGTGGGGCAAGCCCCCCTACTGGGCCCCTCCGGACAAACAGCGGTTCATTCAGGTGGACGTGGACGAGGCGGCCATCGGGAGGAACCGGCCGGTGGACCTGGGTGTGATCGGTGATGTGAAGGTCTTCATGGAACGCCTCATCGAGGCCATGAAGCCGAGAATGGAGCGCATGCCCCTGGAGGAAAGACGAAACCGGATCGCCGCCCTGGCCGAAGCCGTTTCCAGCCATCGGGCCGAACTGGACAAGAAGCTCGAGGACACCTCCACACCCATGGTCACGGCTCACGTGGCGAACATCTGCCGGGACGTCTTTGCAGACGACGCCGTGGCCGTTTTCGACGGCGGCAACGCGGCGGTCTGGGCCAACTTCTACCACCAGGTCCGCGTCCCGGGGACCCTGCTCACCACCAACCACATGGGGCATCTGGGTGCGGGTCCGGGCCAGGCCCTGGGTGCATGCGCGGCCCGGCCCGGCAAGCCGGTCTACTGCATCATCGGCGACGGGGCCATGGGTTTCCATCCCCAGGAGATCGAGACCGCTGTTCGAAACGACTTCCGGCCCATCTTCCTCGTGGTGGTGGACCGGCAGTGGGGCATGGTCAAGGTCACCCAGAGCTTTGCACTCAAATTCACCAAGTCCCTCTGGAATCTCAAGATCAAGGGGCGCGCCCTGGACCCGGAAGAGACCTACAACACGGACCTGGGCGACATCCACTGGGACGAGGTGGCCCGGGCCATGGGGGCCCACGGAGAACGTGTGGCGGATCCCTCGGAGCTTCGGCCCGCATTGGAGCGGTCCCTGGAATCGGGACTCTGCTCGGTCATCCATGTGGACGTGGACCCGGTCAAGCACATGCTGGCCCCGGGTCTCGTCCATTTCAAGGACATGCACCAGGAACCCGGAGGGAAATGATATGGACCCGGCCGCGGTGGATGCCATACGGCTCAACTTCAGGCCCCAGGACCTCGTCGCCATCAACGCGGTCATCGGCCTCATGATGTTCGGCATGTCCCTGGACCTCAAGACGGAAGACTTCAAGCGCATCGTCCGCTCCCCCAGGGCCCCTGCCATCGGATTGATCGCCCAGTTCATCCTCCTGCCGTTTTTCAGCTTCCTGCTGACCCTGGTCCTGGACCCGGTCCCATCCATGGCCCTCGGCATGATCCTGGTGGGCTCCTGCCCCGGGGGAAACCTCTCCAACATCATCACCTATCTGGCCAGGGGCAATGCGGCCATCAGCGTCTCCATGACCGCGGTGTCCACCGCAGCGGCCGTCCTCATGACCCCCTTCAACCTGGCCATCTGGGGGAACCTGAACCCGAACACCGCACCCATCCTTCGGGCCGTTCACCTGAGTCCTCTCGACGTCCTGTTCACCATCGTCCTCATCCTGGGCATTCCGCTGGTCCTGGGTCTCCTGGTCTCCCGCCTGTTCCCCGGTCTCGTGGAGCGGGTCCGCACCCCCTTCAAGATCCTGTCGGTCATGATCTTCTTCGGGGTCGTGGCGCTGGCCCTTCAGAAAAACTGGGCCGTCTTTCTGGCGGTGATCGGACTGGTGGTGGGCGGCGTGTTTCTTCAGAATGCCCTGGGCTTCGCCTTGGGGTACGGTTCGGCCCGCCTCTTTCGGCTGTCGGACCGTGACACCCGGGCCGTGACCATCGAGGTCGGCATTCAAAACTCGGCCCTTGCCCTGATCCTCGTCTTCAATTTTTTCGAGGGCCTGGGCGGCATGGCCATTATCGCCGCCTGGTGGGGGATCTGGCACATCATCGGGGGGCTGACCGTGGCCGCACTCTGGAACCGGCGGCCGCCGCTGGAGGAGGCGTGACCCAAAGACGCGTGTTCATCACCGGTGCGGGCGGGTATATCGGTGGACTGCTGGTCCGCGAACTCAGCGCTAGCCCCGAAGGGCTGGAACACCTGGTGGCGGCGGACCTCCGCCTGCCTTCCATCCAAGAGCGCCTCAAGGGTGTCGTTTACGAGACGGCCGATGTGCGGGACCCGCACCTGGCGGCCATGCTTCAGGAGCACCGCATCGACACACTCGTGCACCTGGCCGCTGTGGTCAATCCCGGCCCCAGGCCGGACCGGGCGCTCCTTCACAGCGTCGAGGTGGAAGGGACTCGAAACGTGCTCGACGCCTGCATTCAAGCGGGTGTCCATCACTTCGTCTACACCTCTTCGGGAGCGGCCTACGGGTATTACGCGGATAATCCCGAACCCCTGACCGAGGACCACCCCCTTCGAGGCAACCCGGAATTCGCCTATGCGGACCACAAGCGGCGGGTGGAAGAGATGCTGGCCGAATTCCGCATTCGGCATCCCCGGCTCCGGCAACTCATCTTCCGCGTATGCACCATCCTGGGCGCCACCACCCGAAACCAGATCACGGACCTGCTGGACGCCCGGAGGATCATCGGCCTGAGAGGGGCGGCCACGCCTTTTGTGCTCATCTGGGACGGCGATGTGGTGGGGGCCCTGTGCCAAGGGATTCGGGAAGGAACTTCCGGGATTTTCAATCTGGCCGGGGACGGCACCCTGTCTCTGGCCGAGATGGCGCGCATCATGAACAAACCCTACCACGCGCTGCCGGTCGTTTGGGTGAAAGGGGCGCTTCGGCTCATGAGACGGCTGGGGAAGACGCCCTACGGCCCGGAACAGGTGGACTTCCTCCGGTACCGGCCGGTACTGGACAACCGGCGCCTCAAAGAGGTCTTCGAATATTGCCCCAAAATGACCACCCGGGAGGTCTTCGATCATTTCCTGGATTGCAGGCGCGCAGGAAAAGCGATTCCGTGACCGTCCCCTGACATCACATCCGCTCCGCCCGTGGCCGGCGGGGCGCCCCTGAATGAGGCGCGCCGGTCTCCCGAGACGTCCATGAGGGCCGTACGGGGAGGAGAAGGACCCGCATTCGGCTCGGCCAGTGACGGGGACTTCGCAGCCGGCGCCAGGCCAGGCGTCCTGTTGCGCGAGCCTCGGGTCCAGGGGGTACATCGCCGTAGGCCTCCTGATTGGCCAGGTCCACGATTCGATCGATGGGGTCCGCAAGTCCCGCAAACCGCTGGGACAGCCGGCCGCCGAACTCCAGCGCGGTCTCGCCCGGGTGATGAGGCAGACCGGAGCGCCCCCCCCACCGGATGAGCCGCCCATAGAGCCGGATGGGGCCGGGATCGGACCATTTCCGGAGCCAGGCCCCCGGCCGAAGGCCTTGCAGGAGGTGCAGCCGACTTCGAATCCACTCCCACAGGGAGAGTGTCCTCCGGGTTTCCGAGGGAGACGTCCGGGTCCGGGCGAAAAGGAGCTTGAGCCCGTAATAGACCGCGATCAATGTCACACCTGCAAGGGCCGCCCCCGTCAGCCCGGCCAGCCCCCAGCCGAGCACCCAGGCCAGGGGTCCCGCCTCCACGTCCGCGCCGGGAGAGATCATGTCCCCGCTCCCCGAATTCCCCGACCGGCCTTCGCCTTCCGGGGACACGCTCCGGTGGCTGAAGATGAATCGCAGGAACCGAACCAGGACCGGTCCCATGGGGGACGTGGTTGACTTGAGGGCATCGTACCCCAGGTGTGCGGCCTGCATGAGGAGGGGCATAAGAAGAAGAATGACCCCCGTTCCCACGGCCAGCACCAGCAACACAAAGGTCATGCCCACTCCGGGTCCGGGAAGGGACTCTGCGACTCCCTGGTCCTGACCGGAGGGGACGGATCCTCCCATGGCCGTTACGCTCAGGCCGAAAAACAGGAAAAAGAGGGGAAGGGTCCCGTTCCATGCCACGGACAGATCTCCCTTGACCTCGATGAGCATGCCCGACAGCAGAATGAGGCCGAAGGCCGTCACCCCCTTGTCAAACTGGACGCCGATCCGCTCCCTTGTGGCCGGGTTTCGGGCGAACCCGATCCCCTTCAGCCAGAGCACCCCTATCCAGAAGGCCGTCTGGGCGGCCCACACCCATTCTTTCCAATCCCCCCCCTCAGGGATCCATCCCGGCCCGTCGAGGCCCCTCGGGACCGCCACGGCAAGGCATCCGAGGAGCCCCAGGAGGTGAATGCCCAGGATCGACACCCGGCGCCAGCCCCTTCCCCGGGACACCCGGGTGAGACCCGATGCCGCAAGAAACGCAGCGAGGCCCGCCAGGAGGGGAAACGGTTCGCCCACCGTGGCATGCAGGACATAGCCGGCAAGCGCGAGCACCCAAAGCCCCTCCCCGGTCGCGCGGGCCGCCACAAAGAAGAGACGGCGCCCCCATCCGCTCATGCCGTGCCTCCGTGGTGTCGTTGAAGGACGTCGAGGGAAAGGACCGCAACCCTGTGCCGTTGTGTCTCCCCGCCTGAATCGTTGGAACGCGCCACGAAAAAGGTGGCCGGGATTCTCCGGCCCTGAAGATATGCGGCCCACCCTTCCATGGCCTCGTCCGCACAGCGGGTGAAGTGGAGGCAACTCGCGCCGGTGGTCCGTTCCAGGAGGTGCCCCGCCACCTGAACCAGGTCTGCCGCCGGCTGCATATTCATTCGGGCCATCCGCTCCAGAAGGACCGGCGTGTGTCCGGGCCGGAGGGCCGGTGAAACCAGAGGTGCACCATGTCCTTCAAACCCGGCGTTGGTGATCATCCCCACGGAGACGCCGTCGCGAATCAGGCGCACCGCCAGGGACGCCGCGGCTTCCAGGGTCCTCTCAAAGGCCTCGGTATCCCCCGCCTCGTGAAATCCGCGGACATCCAGGCTCAGGAAGAGCTTCGCCCGCTTGCTGGGCTCGAACACCTTTTCCTGAAGGCGGTTGAGGCGCACGCTGGCCTTCCAGTGAATGGCCCGGGCCGGACGTCCCGGCTGGTACTCCCGGGTCCCCATGAGATGGACCGGGTCCTCGATCAGGCCCTTGGTCCGAAGTGAGCCGAAGAGTTCTCCGGCCTGCCATGGAAGCGGCATTACGGGGAACAGTCTCGGATAGACCACGAGTTCAAGGGGCCTTTCCCGGTTCGTCTGCCGAAACATGAGTCCGAAGACATCGCCCGCCTCGATCACCGGGGGGCCGATGGGATACACCCCGCGGCCCGGGGCCTTCACGTTCCACTCCAGGCGCGCACTCCGGTGAGGCCCCACCTTGCAGGCACGAACATCCGCCTCCACCCCTTCTCCCGTCAGAGCGCCGGCCCCGCCCAACCGGGATCGGATCTCCATGGGCAGAAACGAATCGTTCCTCACGTCCATAGCGAAATGGAGACCCTCCCCGGGCAGGGCCCGAAGCGTCCTGGACTGAAATCGCCCGCTCACCCACCGCGAGCCGGCCCGGCACCAGAGCTTGGCTCCGGTGGAGAGAAAGAGCATCACCAGGCAGAACACCGCGAGATCCGATCGACCCAGCAGGAGCGCCACAAAGAGCAGGACACCCAGGAAAATACGGGCAAGGGGATCGACAAAAAAGGAGGGTATGGTCGTGGCCCAAGCGGGCCTTACCGCCGGTTCGTTCATCCGGTTTCGGAATCCCTTTCTTCAATCGGGGGGACCGGCACGCGGTCCAGGAGGTCTTCCACGAAACGGCCGGCATCTCCGCCGCGGAGGCGCTCCTCTTCGGTCACCATGAGCCGGTGGGTCAAGACGGCCGGAGCCAGCCGCTTGATATCGTCCGGCAGCACATAGGTACGTCCCCGCAACAGGGCCAGGGCCTGGGAGGCCCTCATGAGGCCCAGGGTTGCGCGCGGGCTGGCGCCGAACCGGAACTCCTCGCTCGTCCGGGTGGCCTCGCCGATCTCGGCGATGAAATCCAGGATAGGGCCCGCCACGTGAATCCTTCGGACCTCTTCCTGCAGGGTCGTGACCTGCTCGACGGAGACCACCGTCTTCAAGTCCTCCAGTGGATCTTCCGCCTGGAACCGCTTGAGGATCCGGATCTCTTCGTCCTTGTTCGGGTAGCCCAGTCGAATCTTGAGAAGAAAACGGTCCAATTGGGCCTCGGGAAGGGGAAACGTCCCCTCGAGTTCGATCGGATTCTGGGTGGCGATCACGAAAAAGGGTTTCTTCAGGGCGAGGGTCTGGCCGTCGATGGTCACCTGGCGCTCGGCCATGCTCTCCAGAAGGCTGGACTGGGTCCGGGGAATGGCCCGGTTGATCTCATCCACCAGGAGGACATGGGTCATGACGGGCCCGTGGCGCAACTCGAACACCCCCGTCTTCTGGCTGTATACGCTGAATCCCGTGATGTCGGCGGGCAGCAGATCCGGCGTGCACTGGACCCTCTTGAAGGTGGCGTTCAGACTTCGGGCCAGGGACTTGGCCAGAAGGGTCTTTCCGAGACCGGGGACATCCTCGATCAGGACGTGTCCGTCAGCCAGAAGCGACACCATGAGCATCTCGATGGCCTCCGTCTTGCCCACGACCACCCGGGATATATTCTCCATGATTCGACCACAGACTTCCGCGTGTTTCACTGGATGGGGTTCTCCTTGTTTTATGCGAATACAGATGGAGTTGAAAAAACCGTTTCTCACGAAATCCCCTTGCCTCGGTTCAGGGGGAACCGGCGTCGGCGAGCGGTCTCTTCCACGGGAACCGCACGGTGAAGACCGTCCCGCCCGACTTCCCGCACTCGTCCGGAGAAGAGACATGAGGACACGAATCGATGCTGCCGCAGCAATCCCCGCCGTTCAACGCGAGGTGGGCACAACGTGTGGACTCCACGTCCAGGTGAAACAGCCCTTCCTCAGCCAGGAGCCTGAGCCGCATCAACTCGAGCCCCTTGCCGCCGGCCCCGAAATCAAAGGGCTTCCGGGTGGCGTACAGCTCCGTGGACTGGGTGTGGTAGAACCCCGACCAGATGAAGTCCCGGTCCGCCGGGTCGATGCCCACTCCCCCGTCTTTCACCTTCAGGACCAGGCCGTCGGGTTCCGGGTGAAGCGAAACCGTCACCCTCCCCCCATCCGGCGTGTTCTCGATGGCGTTCTTGACCAGGGTGTTGACCACCCGTTCGAGGATGGCCGGATCGATGATATCCGTGGAAACGGAATCCAGGTCGGAGATCAGTTCGACCCGGCGATGCCGGCTCTTCTCGCGAACCCGGGCCAGGGTCTCCTCGATGGCCCGGTCCACCTGAATGGATCGGGGCCGGTACGGCCTGGGGACGGCGATCTCCTGGACGATCTCCTGAATATCCATGAGCCGGCTGAGGTTGCGCTGGACGCGATCCAGGGTCCGCGCCTTCTTCTCTTCCGGAAGGTTCGGCCTGGCCAGGTGCTTCAGCGAGGCCTCGATGACCGAGAGGGGCGTGACCAGCTCGTGGGAGAGGTGGTTCACGGCCTTTTTCCTCGCCCTGTCCAGGGACTTGAGAGCGGTGATGTCCCTCAGGATAAGCGTCATGCCGGATATGTTTCCGTCCGGGTCGTGATACGGGGAAGCACTGACGCTCACGTCCAGCATGGAGCCATCGAAGGTCCTGCGGCGCGTCTCGAATCCGCTCACCGACATCCCCTTTCCCAGCACATTTTCCATGAGGAAGGGATCGGATGCCGGTTCCACATCCGTATTCGAAGGGATCGGACCTCCCTTCAGATCGTCCAGGCTCCATCCGAACATGCGTGTGAACGACGGGTTCACATACTGCACCGCCCCGTCGGCGTTGCAGATCACGATGGCGTCCACCGTGGAACTCAGGAAGGAGTGGTAGAGTTCTTCCTGCCGCCTGGCCTCCCGGTACAGATCCTTGTATTTCTGTTCGCTCTCGCCGAGGTCGATGAGGGCCCGCTTGCGTGTGATCTCGACGGCCGCCAGGTTTCCGAACAGGGACAGGGTGTCGAGATCCCCTTTGGAAAACGAGGTCTTCGAACGATTGAAGGCGAAGAGCACGCCGAAGTTGGCATCGCCGATCTGGACCGGAACCGCGATGCCCGAGATCAGGCCCTCGGTCCGGGTGACGTCATGGAGTTCGGGGCCGATCTCCTGAAAGTAGTCCTCCACGATGAGCCAGTGCCCGCTTCTCGCCACCTTTCCCGCAAGGCCCATGTTGAGGGGGACCCGCAGTTTCTTGAACTTCTCGGATCGAAGCCCCGAAGAGATATGCCAGCAGAGTTCCTGGGTTTCGTGATCATTGAGCGCGATCCAGGCCGTGTCCGTGCCCAACAGTTCCCGGCTCTCGTCCACAATGACCGAAAGATTTTCGTCCAGGGTCCGGTCTCCCACCATGGCCAGGGAGAGGTTGTACAAGGACTGGAACGTCTTGAGCTTCTCGGCAATCTGCTCGACATGGACCTCCAGGGCGCTCGGGGCCGCCCTGGCGGGCACATCGTCCCCGATCTGATTCGTATGGTCGGTCGCCATGCCTGCCTTTCCTCGCAAAATCCATGAAACCGGAACGGATCGTACGCCCTTCGGCGCATTCTTACCCCGAAAGCCTTCCCGGGTCAAACCTTCCCGGGGGCGGGGCTAAGGGTTGTCGACGCAGAAGGAAAAACAGAACAAGTCCTTGATGTGTTTTTGTCGACTCAAAAGAAGAGTATTGACAGAGGGTCCCGGCTGCCGGATTCTCAGGGGAAATCGTTTCACCCCATGAAATCAAGAGGTCGATCATGAGACACACGTTTCGAAACCGACTCCGCTCCCGGGAACCTCTGTTCGGGACCCTCGTCGCCCTTCCCTCTCCGGAGATCGCCGAGATCCTTGCCATCACCGGTTGGGACTGGCTTTTCCTCGACGCAGAACACGGCCCCATGGATGCCATGGACCTGCAGCGCGTTCTTCAGGGCGCCGGCCCGGACATGCCCTGCCTGATCCGAGTGCCTTCAAGGGACGAGGTGTCCATCAAGAAGGCCCTCGATATCGGGGCGGCGGGCATCGTGGTCCCCATGGTGAACTCGGTGGATGATGCCCGGCGCGTGGTCCGGCTATCCAAGTACGCGCCCCGGGGGGATCGCGGCGTAGGACTGGGCCGGGCCCATGGATACGGCCTGCGATTCCGGGACTACGTGGACCGGGCCAACGACGAGGTGTCTGTGGTGATTCAGGCCGAACACGTTCAGGCGGTGGACCACATGGCGGCCATTGCGCAGGTGGACGGCGTCGACGCCGTACTCGTGGGCCCCTATGACCTCTCCGCCAGCATGGGGCGACTGGGCGAGGTCGGACACCCCGATGTGGTCGCCGCCATCGATCGGATCACCGAGGTGTGCCTCGGGGCCGGCATCCCTCTGGGGATCTTCGGCATGGACGCGGCCGCCGTTCGTCCTTACATGGACAAGGGGTACACCCTCATCGTGGCCGGGGGGGACGCCATGTTTCTGGGTCAGGCCGCCGCTCGCATGCTCGAAGAGCTTCGATCGGCCCGCTCCGGACAATCGTCCGCCTGAGACCCTCCGCTCCCCATGGAAACGGCGATCCCAACACTATCCTGGCTTCCGGAAGCGGGAGGGAGCCCCTTCCGGCCGTGTCCCCTTTCCTTCAGGGAAAAATCTTTCCCGGGTTCAGGATGCCGTTCGGGTCGAAGAGGTCCTTGATCCGGCGCATCCATAGAAGGCTCGCACCGTGTTCGGCCTCCATGTACTTCCGCTTGCCCAGGCCCACCCCGTGCTCCCCCGTGGTCGTTCCGCCCGCAGCCAGGGCCCGGGACACCAAGCGGTCGTAGACCCGTCCGATCTCGGCCCATTCATCCGCGTCCCCGGTCTTCCCCATGAACACCAGGTGGATGTTTCCGTCGCCGGCATGGCTGAAGATGTAGCCGGGGATATGGGCCTCCTCCAGTGCCCGGCGGCTCCATGCGATGATATCGGGATAGGCCGCAATGGGCACAGCCACGTCCGCGGTGGTGTGGGTCCGATCCGGGTGCCGCCGCCGGATCATCTCGCTCAGCTCGTGACGGGCGCGAAAGATCCGGTCCCTCTCGTCCCGCCCCAGGCCGACCCGGAAGGCGGTCCCACCCTCCTCCCCGCAGATCTCCCGCGCCACATCCAGGACATCGGCGAGATGGGTTTCCGCGGCACCGTGAAACTCCATGAAGAGGGTCGGGGACTCGGGAAGCCCCAGATCCCTTTCCCGGTTCATCACCTCGATGCACTCCGGGCTCATGAGTTCCAGGGCGGCCGGATTCAGGCCCGCCCTCATGATCTGAAACACGGCCCGCCCGCAGGCCTCCACCGTGGGCAGCGAGGCCACGGCCGCTGAAAAGGCCGCCGGCAGTCCCACGAGCCGCACCGTGGCCTCCACCACGATTCCCAGGGTCCCTTCGGACCCCACCATGAGGTTGATCAGATCCAGACCGGAAGAGGTCTTGGAAGAGCGGGTCCCCAGTTGCAGGATCTCCCCATTGGCCAGGACCACGCGAAGCCGCAGAAGATTATGGCGTGTGGACCCGTAACGGACCGTCCGCGTGCCGCTTGCGTTGTTGGCGATCATGCCCCCCAGGGTGGCCCGGGCCCCGGGATCCGGGGGGAAAAAGAGCCCCTTGTGACGAAGCCTTTCATTGAGATCCTGGTAGACCACCCCCGGTTCCACGTCGGCCTGAAAATCCTCATCCCGAATGTCCAGGATGCGGTCCATCTGGTTGAAGTCCAGGACCAACCCTCCGCACACGGGGATGGGGTTCCCCTCCAGGCTGCTCCCGGAACCCCAGCCGGTGACGGGAATCCGGTTCTCATCGGCGTAGCGGACGATCTCCACCACCTCATCCGCACTCTTGGGCCAGACCACCACTTCGGGCAGGCAGGCCTCGTGGTGGGACTCGTCCCGTGAGTGTAGCGTGAGATTGGAGCTACCGGTGGAGATCCGGTCCGCCGGCACCATGGATCGCAACCGATTCAGATGGTCATGGTTCAAGGAATTGTAGTTCACTGGCCCCTCCCGGCCGGCCCATGGATCCGGTTCCCAAGGGCCGGCGATTTTCAGACCGCCGAGTCAACGTTGACGAACCCGTAAAAACTGTTTTCGCGCAGAAACGCCAAGAGCGCCAAGATAAAACCTTTTAATATTAATCGGTTATCTCTGCGTTCTTCGCGGCTCTGCGGGAGAATGGGCCTTTTTGCAAGGCCATCAACGTCCGTTCACGACACCCGATAGACCGTGATGGGCTGGGAATGCCCTTTGACGCTCTTCGGTGGTAATTTTTCCAGTGCATACTCTCCGGTGAGCCGTCTCACCGTCTCTTCACTGACCAGGATGTCGCTGTCCAGATCCCGGGCCAGGTCCTCGATACGGGCCGCAATGTTCACCGTATCGCCGATCAGGGCGTAGGACAACCGCTCATTGCTGCCCGTGATTCCGGCAAGGACCATGCCCGTATGAATGCCCACGCCGTGCCGGAAGGGAGGCTTCCCCTGTTCCACTCTCCCGTGGTTCAACTCCTCCAGGTTCCGGCGCATGCCAAGGGCGGCCCGAACGGCCCGATCCGCGTGCTCGGGGTCGTGAAGGGGAACCCCGAAGACCGCTTCGATCTCGTCCCCCACGTATTGGAGCACCAATCCTCCATGGGCCCGCACCGCATTCTCCATGGCCGTAAAATAGGCCCGCATGCTGGTAATGACCTCTTCCGGCTCGTGGTTCTCCACATAGGTGGTGAATCCCCGCAGGTCCACGAAGAGGAGGGTGGCCTCCCGCCGCTCCCCCTCCAGCGGAATGTTGCCCGCCAGGATCTCGTCCCGAATCTCCGGGTTCACATATCGACCGAAGGCCTCCCGAATACGGCGACGTTCTTTGAGGGCCTCGATCATCTGGTTTCCGGCGTCCCCCAGAAGTCCCAGTTCGTCGTTGGAGACCACCCGGATCGTGCGGTCCAACGTTCCACTCTGGACGTGCTCCACAGCAAAGAGCATCTCCTTGACGGGCTCCACGATGGAGCGCCTGACCAGGGCATTCAGTCGAAGGGCGATGATGAGAAAGATCAGACAGAGGGCCACGGTGAAAACGAATACGCCGCGCGCGAATTCGCCCGCCGTGATTCCCCCGGTATGGCCGGCCTCCCAGGCCGAGTAAAAGAGGGTGCTGAGCAGGATGATCATGGGAAGGGACGTTCCCCATGCATAGAGCACGTGAATCCTTCGCGCGATGGGGAAACGGATGGTTCCGGGAATATCCGCCAGCCGGCCCTCCGGAAAAGCCACGGGGATCAGGGTTCTTCGTGCATGGTCCTCCACCAGGAAGAAGGAGAGCCCGGCCGCAATGATCCCGGTGAGAAAGGCACGGAAAAACATGAACAGGCAGGCCCTCGGGGGAAGGTCCAGGAAGACGAAAAAGAAGGCGGCAATGACCGCGGGCACGACCAGATAGACGCAGAGATTCACCATGCCCACGTAAACGGGCAGGTTCAACAATCTTCTCCGGGCCTTTGTCGCCAGAGGCTCCGCATACTCCTCTCCCTGTTCGATCCGCTGGACAAGGGCGACTACGGGCCGTTGAATCCAGTACTGGAGAAAGGCCACCAGGACCAGAACCAGGGGAAAGAAAAAGAGGAATTCCCGCCATTCCCCGGCATAAAGGAGGCTTACTCTCTGCTCTCGGAAAAATTCTACGGGAGTGAGGGCATTGAGGGTCGCGTTCGTGGCGAACCCCAGGACATTGGCCCCCAGGTTTCGAAGGTAGAGACCCGGAAAGGCCGCTTTCAAGGGACGCGGCATGCGGTTCCTGTCCTCGTTGCTCATATACCGATATCTCCCGTGACGATCCGGCCCGGATCTCGATCGCAAAAACGACCGACGCCTACGCCCGGAACCACGCCCATTCATACAGGAAACCGTGCCCGGAGACAACTACGGCGGTGAGAAGAGAACCGGCCTCTTCTCACCACGAATGACACGAATTGCACGAATACCCACAAAAGCAACCCTGCCTTTCCTATCCGGGTCGTATTCGTGGAATTTGCGTCATTCGTGGTCGGCTTATCTCTTTCCACCCATGTTCTGGGCCTTCATTGCTGAGGGTTGGCATCCCACGGGCGCCTGTGCTACAAACGGACGACCCTTGGAAGACCGAGGGCTGAAAAACAGACCACACCGGGGAGGCAGGCATGCCCTTTGAGACGATCAACGGATATAGAATCTATGTGGAAGACCATGGAGAGGGCGAGACCATGGTGTTTCTGCACCACGGGTTCGGCTGCACGCGCATGTGGGACGACATCTATCCCGCGTTCCTGAAGCGCGGTTATCGCGTCGTCCTTTACGACCGCAGGGGATTCGGCCGCTCGGAAAAGGACGCGGATTTCTTCGACTATTACATCAGTGACGGGTTTCGTGCCGGCGGCGTTCGAGAACTGGCGGAACTCCGCCGGGTCCTCGGACTGGATGCCTTCCACCTGGTAGGGCAGTGTGAGGGAGGCGTGCTCGCGGTGGATTACGCCCTGGACTATCCCGAGCAGGTCCGCTCCATCACCGTGTCGAGCACCCAGTGCTTCAGCAAGGTGAGCATGCCCGAATTCAACCGGGAGAAATTCCCCAAATCTTTTCGGGAACTCGACTCAAAGCTCCAGGAAAAGCTCGCTGAGTGGCAGGGCCGGGACCATGCCGAACCCTTTTTCGACCTCTTCCGAATCCATGGCGGAGCCTATGGAACCGGGTCCTTTGACCTCCGCCCTCTCCTGCCGTCCATCTCCTGCCCGGCCCTGGTGCTCTATCCCGACCGCAGCTTCCTCTTCGAGGTGGAGCAGGGAGTGGCGTTTTATCGCCTCCTTCCCCGGGGAGAACTGGCCGTGCTCCCCAAGTGCGGTCACAACACCTATGAGCAACGCCCTGTAGAGTATGCGTCGGCGATCCTGGACTTTCTGGAACGCCACCGGCACGAACCGGACTCGAGCAGACCCGACCCGCTCGCGGCCACATGCGTCCACTGAACGGGTCCTTCCTTGAAAAACAACCTCATCCCGGATTCAACCGAAGTTGAAAGTGCCCTGTGATTAGGTGGTTATGTGATTATGTGATTAGGTGATCAGGTGGTTAGGCAGTGCCCGTCCAAGAAGGGTTTTGGGGCGCATGTCCGTTCGGGGGGATGAAACCGCTCAAGCCCGGTGTCAATCCTCCCGGCCTTCCATCCATTCCGGTGACCCGGCCGTCTCGAGCACGACCCGGTCCCCGCGGGGCGCCAGGGTGAACTCCCGGCCCATGACCTGAAACCGGGAGGCATACTCAAACGCGGCGTCCCTCTCACAGGCCAGGGATACGCGCTCCAGAATGGTCGAGACGATGGCCCCCATCATGTGCATGTCCTGTGCGATCAGATGGGCAGGGATCAGGATCTCGGGCAGGTCGAAATGGGTTCGAATCCCGTCCGTGGAAAACCCGTTCTCCTCCGGAAGATAGACCAAATCGATGCGCTGATTCGGGTTCTGCTGATTTTCGATGGTGGCGATCACCTGGGATTCGGTCTCTTTGATGGGGTGTCCTGGCATCAATCGGCTCCTCCATTCACGACGGTCCTCCCTTTATTCCACGGTGGCTCCCGGGGGTCAAGGAGGTTTCGGGAATCAGGGGGATATTCCATGAAAGCCGATATGCCGGCTACCTCCGTAGACGAAAAGCGTTTCGGTTTGATCCAAATCGAAATCGGGATCGCTATCGAAATCGAAACACCATGGGACCGCGAAACGAACCATGGGATGCGTACGGCCTCTCCGCAGCCGATGAGGAAATTTACACGGCCTGCAGATGCACTGATCTCGATTTCGATCCCGATAGCGATTTCGATCCCGATACCATCAACACCAAGGCGAATGCAGCCCATGCCGACCACCCCCGTGGATGAATAGGCTTTGGTTTTTTCCAAATCGACAACCCGCCCTCAACCGCCGGGTTGAAACCCGGGCCGGTTTCCTGTAATGCTCACTCTACACCCGCATGGCATTCAGGCCATGGGGATCATCGCACCAGGAGGAAAACGGACTCTCCCGCGACCGAAGTGAAAGACGCCTCACTCCCGGGCAGGGGATTCCCGCTGCAATGGAACACCACCATTCCGCCATACTTTCCATCCGCGACCGCATCGCCGAGAGGGCCGCGACCCTGAAGATATGCGGCGTTTCCGGCGCGGCCCGCAGCTACCTGCTGTCCCTGCTCCTTCCAACCATCGACGTCCCATGTCTCGTGGTCGCACCGACGGCCAGGCAGGCCCGAACGATCTACCGGGAACTGGTATTCTTCCTTCCCGAGGTCCTCACAGAAGGACCTCCGGGAGAACGCAGGCTGTATGACTTCCCCATCTACGACATCTCCCCGCTCTCCGGCCTGAGCCCCCACCGGGACGTGGTCACCCGGCGCGTGCAGGCCCTGTACACCCTGACCGGCCAATCCCGCCCCGTGGTCATCACTTCCTCCGAAGCCGCAGGGGTCCGGGTCATGCCGAAGGCCGCCCTTGTGGAGGCCCTGGACTACCTGGAGGCCGGAGAAGAGGTGGACCGGGACCTCCTGATTCGAAGACTCCACCAGGGGGGATACCTGCGGACCTCCCTTGTGGAAGAGCGGGGCGACTATGCCGTGCGAGGGGGCGTGCTGGACGTCTTTCCTCCGCTTGCCGATGAGCCGGTCCGGCTGGAGTTCTGGGGGGACCGGATCGAGTCCATGAGGCACTTTGATCCTCTGTCCCAGCGCTCCACCGATCCCCTGAAGGAGATGGTCCTGCTGCCGGCTTCGGAGATCGTCCTTTCCGAAACCGCCGTGGAGCGGGCACGCTCCATGGGGAGGCTTCCTCTGGAAGGGAGAGAAGGGGGCGGATTCGCCGGCCAGGAGGCCTGGCTCAACCATTTTTACGAGAGACCGGGCACGCTCTTCGATTACCTTCCCGAACAAGGCCTCCTGATTCGAATGGAGCCGGACGAGGTCGAGGCGGAATCCGTAAAATTTGCGGAAAAATTCCTTCGGGACACCCAGAAATACCGCAACGACGCCGAAGAAAGGGAAAAGCCGTTCCCGGAAATCGACGGGCTTCTCCTCGACGCGGACACCCGCAGGGAAGGGAATTCGGCCTGCAAGCGGATCGATTTCCAGGCCCTCTGCATGGAGACCGGCCCAAAGGAGGACACGGTCCAGGTGCAAGGCGCCTCCGCCATCGATGACCGCCTGGATCTCTATCTGGAGGGCAAAGGCCGGGTCTCCATGGCCCCCCTGGCCGAACGGATCGACGAATGGCTGGGCCTGGGCTCCCGGGTGGTCCTGGTCTCCCGCACCGAACAACAGGGGGGACGCCTCCTGGAAATCCTGAGTAATTATGGGATTCAGGCGGAAGGGATGCTGAGTGGCTGGGAGGAGATCCCGTCCGGAACCGGCGTCTCCCTATGCCTGGGAGCCCTGCCTCACGGGTTTGCCTGGCCCGCACTGGGCCTGCACGTGGTGAGCGAGGACGAGATCTTCGGGCCCAAGCGCGCGCGGGCGGCACGGCGAAAGCGCTCCGCCGTGGAGGGGCTGAACTGGACCTCCTTCAGCCAGCTCCAGGCGGGGGAGGCGGTGGTCCACGAGGACCACGGCATCGGGCGGTACGGCGGTCTTCAGAAAATGGAGGTGGCCGGTCAGACCAACGATTTTGTGATCGTGGAATACGAAGGCGGTGATCGGCTCTACGTTCCGGCCCACCACATCAGTATCCTTCAGAAATACATCGGGGCGGATGATCGAAACCCCAAGATCGACCGTCTGGGCGGCCGGTCCTGGGACGTGGTCAAGAAAAAGGCCCGAAAATCGGTCAGGGAAATCGCCCGGCAGCTCGTGGAGACCTATGCCCTTCGAAGCTATCGGAAGGGGTATGCCTACGGCCCGCCGGACAACACCTTCCGGGAGTTCGAGGCCACCTTCGAGCATGAGGAGACTCCGGACCAGGCCCGGGCCATCGATGACGTCCTTGAGGACATGCAGAGCGAGCGGCCCATGGACCGACTCATCTGCGGTGACGTGGGCTTCGGGAAAACCGAAGTGGCGATTCGCGCCGCCTTCAAGGCGGTGAGTGAAGGGAAACAGGTCGCCATGCTGGTCCCCACCACGGTCCTGGCCGAGCAGCATTTCGAGACCTTTCGAAACCGGATGGCCCCCTACGGCGTGCGAGTGGGCGTCCTGAGCCGGTTCAAGACCCGGGCCGAACAGCAGGAGATCGTGGCCCGAGCCCGTTCCGGAAAAATCGATGTCCTCATCGGGACCCACCGGATTCTTCAGAAGGACGTGGGATTCCGGGATCTCGGCCTGCTGGTGGTGGACGAGGAGCAGCGATTCGGCGTCAAGCAGAAGGAGGCGCTGAAAAGCTACCGCGCCCTGGTGGACGTCCTGGCCCTGGCCGCGACCCCCATCCCGCGCACGCTCCACCTCTCTCTCATGGGCGTTCGAGACCTGAGCATCATCGAGACCCCGCCCGAGGACCGCCAGGCCATCCAGACCTACATGGTCCCCTACGATGCAGCCACCATCGTCCACGCCGTGGAACACGAACTGGAGAGGGGCGGCCAGGTATTCTTCGTACACAATCGCGTTCAGACCATCCATCACATGACCGAGACCCTTCGCCCCCTGCTGCCCAACGCCCGTATCGCCCTGGCCCACGGGCAGATGAAGGAGCGGGAGCTCGAAAAGACCATGATGGCCTTTCTTCGCAAGGAGATCGATGTGCTGGTCTGCACCACCATCATCGAGTCGGGTCTGGACATCCCTTCGGCCAACACCATCATTCTCAATGACGCGGACCGCTTCGGACTCGCCCAGATCTACCAGCTTCGAGGCCGGGTGGGCAGATCCAAGGAGACGGCCTATGCCTATCTCCTCCTGTCGGACACCTCCCAAATGACCAGGGATGCCGTCAAACGACTCAAGGCCCTCATGGACTTCTCCCAGCTCGGAGCGGGCCTTCACCTGGCCATGCACGACCTCAAGATCCGCGGCGGGGGAAACATCCTGGGGTTCAGTCAATCCGGCCACATCTCGGCCGTGGGCTATGAGCTGTACATCCGTCTGATCGAGTCGGCGGTGGCGGAACTCAAGGGAGAGGACTGGCACGACGAGATCAACCCGGAGATCCACGTGAACCTGTCGGCCTACCTCCCGGAGACCTATGTATCCGATCCGGACGTGCGTCTGAACCTGTACCGCCGGCTCTCCTCCCTCAAAGACGAGGACGACCTGGACTCCATTCGCTCGGAGATCCGTGACCGTTTCGGTGCGCCTTCACGTGAAGTCCGGAACCTGCTTCGAATCATGGCCCTCCGCCTCCTCATGAAACGGATCCGCATCACCCGTCTGGACGTGAACCGAGACGCCCTGGTTCTCACCTTTGCCCAGGACGCGGACGTGAACACGGAAGGCCTTGCAAAACTCGTGGAACGCCGGCCGCGCAAATACCGGTTTTCCTCGGGCACCACGTTGCGGGTCCGTCCGGATAGTCCGGACACCCTGGAATGCCTGGAAGAGGTTCAGGCCCTTCTCCGAGAACTCCTGCCGGCGCCTCCTCCTGAGGGTCGATACGGTCCTGCCGGAAGGCCGGCCTAAGGTCTAAAGCATTATGATTTCAGCCTGTTGTATCCTCACCAGGCCGCCAGTTTCTACTTGCTTTTTCCACCCCAGTTGGTAGTCTATAGGACTTGGACCTTTTTGCCGCTCCGATGGGCGGGACGCCGGCATATCCATCGGAACGATCAGGATACGCCATGATCCGCCGCACCATTGTTGCTGCTCTATCTGTTCTGGTGTTTCACATAACGGCCTGTGATCCGCTCCATCCCTCGCAGGATCCATTCGCCATCCGCGTTGGGGACACCGGCATCACGCTGGAGACCGTCCGCAGGGACGTGGAGATGATGAGCGAACAGATGGGGTTGGGCAAGGAGGAGATCGGGCCCGTATTTGACCATCTCATCGAGCGGCTCGTGGAAAAATATCTGATCCTGGCCTACGGCCGGGATCAGGGCATCACCGTCAAGGAAAGCGAATTGGACGCCGTGGTGGATAATATCAAGTCCGATTATCCTTCAGAAGCCGCATTCCGCGACATGCTTCTCAAACGATATGTGGATTTTGATGCGTGGGAAAAGCAGCTCAGTGAACAGATGATGATTCAAAAAATTCTGGCCAAGGCGATGGAAGGCGTTGAACCGGTAACATCCCAGGAGATTCAAGGGGAATACGAGAGACGTGTCGATTCCTTCCGACACCCGGCCATGGTCCGTTTCCGTCAGATGGTCACTCGAAGCCATGACGAGGCAAGAAAGATTATAAAGACGGTTCAACAGGGGACCTCCCTTGCCACCCTGATCCAGGAGAAACCGGAACCCTTCGAGCAGGCCGCCGGCATGCCGGAACGCTGGGCCACAGAGGATGAACTGGAGGCCACCCTGGCGAAGGCCCTGTTCTCTCTGCCGCCCGGGCTCGCTGGTGAGCCCGTGAAAACGCCTTACGGGTACCACGTGGTGGAGGTGATCGCCCGTCGCCCGGAAGGTGTGATGGCCCTTCCGGAAGTGATGGGAGAGATCGAAACGCTTCTGTCTGCCGAAAAGCAGGAAGCCTTTTATCAGGAATGGATTCAGAACCTGCGCACCCGATACCCTGTGACGGTGGATCGGGGCGTCCTCAAAACACTGGAGATCGAATAGATGAGCCGTACTTTCTATGCCCTCTTGGCCTACGGTATGTCCGCCGTTCTCATGGGTCTTACCGGCCCCTCCACCCTTTGTGCAGAGTCCACGAATCGGATTGTGGCCATTGTCGCTGATGACGTGATCACCCTCCATGAACTGAACAAAAAAATAAAGGAATTGACCGGGGTCGAGGCCGACGAGATTCGCTCCCGCAGTCCCCAGAAACACGAGGAGATCCGCCGCACGATCCTCGACCGCCTGATCGAGGAACGTATCGCCATGGAAAAGATTCGAGAGCGAAACATTCAGGTGACCGATAAAGAGGTGTCGGAAGCCATCGAGAGGAGCAAGAAAAACAACCACTGGACCGACGATGAACTCATGGAAATGCTCCGGGGCAAGGGGCTCACCTACGAAGATTACCGGCAGAGCATCAAGAGGGACATTCAGAGAAGCACGTTGATCAACTTTGAGGTCAGGTCACGCATCATCGTACGAGACGAACAAATCGAGGCCTATTACGAGGAACACCGGGACCTTTTCCAGCGAGAAGGAGGCATAGAACTCGCCACGATCTTCCTGTTGCAGAACAACCCGGAGCGTCCTTCGGAAGTGAACGATGTGCAGGCCATCGCGGAACGTGTCCTCACGGCCATCAAAAACGGGCAGGACTTCGGGGAGTTGGCCCGCCAATACTCGGACGGCCCCGGGGCCCAGGAGGGCGGCTATCTGGGCCGGTTCGAGCCCGGGCAACTGGAACCCGAGGTCCGGAAAGTGGTGGAGGAAACACCCGAGGGAGGCGTCGGCGATCTCATCATCCGGCCCAACGGGATTCAGATCATCAAGGTCTTGAGCAAATTCGAAGGTGGTGTGCTGCCGCTTGAAAAGGTTCGGGACGCCATTCAAGGAATCCTTTTTCGCGAGGAAATCGACCGGAGATACACCACCTGGATTCAGGATCTGAAAGAGAAGACCTACACGAAAATTCTTTTATGACATGGGAGCGACCACCCGGCCACCCGGGCGGCGGAGAGGGCCCATTGAGCATTGAACCGGACACAACGTCGAACACCCGAACTCAGGATGTGACACCCAAAAACAGACCGACCGGGAATGGAAAGGCCTCCCATGCGCCGGTCCCGTCCGGAGTGGGTGCGCTGCTTCGGGACGAGAGACGCAACCGGAGCATGGACATTCCGCAGATCGCTCGAATGACCCGGCTTCGGGAGCACTTTCTGAGGGCGATCGAGCGCGAGGCCTGGGACGAACTCCCGCCGCAGGTCTTCGTCAAGGGTTTCATCCGGGCCTATGCCCGCGCCCTCGGACTGAACGAGCGGCGCGTACTCGACCTGTACAGCCAAGCCAAGATTTCGCAGGTGGAACCGAAACCCCTGGTTGCTCCTGAAAAAACCGGCCGCGGGCGTCGAATCCTGCTGGTTCTTCTCCTGGGAATCCTGGGGTGCGCGCTTCTCTACTACTGGCAGGGGGTTCCTTCGCCGAAGCCGCCCTTTGAACCGGCCGGCGGTGTCGAGGAGGCAACCCGTCCAAATGCCCATCCCGGGGAACGGAAGGCCGGCGCGGGAGAATCCGGCCCCAAAGTCAGCGTAAAGGTGGAGCCAACGGACCTTCGGCTGGAACAGCGGCCGACCCCCATGGAAACCGCGGCCGCCACCCCGGGACCTCCTTCCGAACCCCGGCCTCCGCTGCCGGATGGAATCGACCCCTACCCGCCTCCGCCGGCCGATCCGGGTTCAGGGCACGTCCTCGTGGCCGATGTCCTGGAGCGGACCTGGGTCCAGATCTCCGTAGACGGGCGAGAGCCCAGGGACTTCATCTTCCAGCCGGAAAGCCATCTTCGCTGGAAGGCCGACGAAAGAATGGACCTGCTCATCGGAAACGCGGCAGGTATCGTATTGAACTACAACGGGACGATCCTCAAGGACCTGGGCAGGCCCGGAGAAGTGATCCGCGTGAGACTGCCCGAGGACGTGGACCGTTACCATCGAGGCGACCATTGAAAAACGTGTTTGATGAACTGGAGTCCCGCGGATTTGTGGAGCAGGTGACGGATCGGGACGAGATTCGACGGTTGCTGGATGAACCCGCCACCTGTTACATCGGTTTCGATCCTACGGCAAAGAGCCTCCATCTGGGGAGCCTCGTCCCGATCATGTCGCTCGCTCACATGCAGCGGGCCGGGCATCGGCCCATCGCCCTGGTGGGCGGCGGAACGGCCCTTGTGGGGGATCCCAGCGGAAAGACCGAGATGCGGCGCATCATGAGCCGCGACGAAATCAATGAAAACGCCGAAGGCATCAAGGCCCAACTGTCCCGTTTCCTGAATTTCGACGACGGACAGGCCATCATGCTCAACAACGCGGACTGGCTCGAGACCTTGAACTACATCGATTTCCTTCGAGACATCGGCCGTCACTTCAGCGTAAATCGAATGCTCACCGCGGAGAGCTATCGAATTCGCCTTCAGACCGGTCTGAGCTTCATCGAATTCAACTATATGCTCCTCCAGTCCTATGATTTCTGGCACCTGTTCACGAATCACGACTGCCGAATTCAGATGGGGGGGAACGACCAGTGGGGAAACATCGTGTCAGGGGTGGACCTCATTCGACGACTGGAAGGAAAAAGCGCCTTCGGCCTGACCTTCCCGCTGATCACCACGGCCTCGGGCATCAAAATGGGCAAGACCCATGAGGGTGCCGTTTGGCTTGATCCCGAACTCACCAGTCCGTATGATTACTACCAGTACTGGATGAACCAGGACGATGCCGACGTGGGCCGTTTCCTGGCGCTCTTCACCTTCCTCCCCATGGAGGACATTCATGAACTGGCCACCCTGAAGGGCGCTGAGCTGAGAAAAGCCAAAGAAGTGCTGGCCTATGAAGCCACCCGGATCTGCCACGGGGAAGAGGAGGCCGCACGTGCCCGTGAGGCCTCCCGCCGGCTCTTCAGCGGAGAGGGCGCCTCGGCCACAGATGCCGCCCCCACGGCCGAAATCGACTACGACGAACTCAAAACGGGTATTCCGGCCTACATCCTGTTCGAGTTGTCCGGCCTGTGCCATACCCGAGGTGAGGCTCGCCGGCTGATCTCTCAGGGTGGAGGGTATGTGAACAGCGAGCGACTGGAATCCTTCGACCAGGTTCTCGGTCTTACGGACCTCTGCGACGGCAGCATGCTCCTCCGCGCGGGCAAGAAACGTTATGTCCGCATCGTCTCAAGGGGTTCCAGCCAGGAATAACGTATGAAAAACCGTGAAGCGAGACCAGAGGAGAGCAGCGTCCTTGAGGAAAACGAGGAATCGGGTCTTGACCTCGATCCTTCTTCCGGCGTTGACCTCATGCCCGTCGTTCGGAGCGACAACCGGGCACTGGTCCCATACGACCCCCTTCAGCTTTATCTGCGCGAGATCAGGGCGTACCGTCTACTGACGCGCGAGGAAGAAGTCGAACTCGCCATCCGCTTTCAGGAAAAAAAAGATCAGCAGGCCGGGTACCGGCTCGTCACATCCAACCTGCGTCTCGTCGTCAAGATCGCCATGGATTTCAGCCGGTATTGGACCAAGAGCCTGCTGGACCTGATCCAAGAGGGCAACGTCGGCCTCCTGCAGGCGATTCGAAAGTTCGATCCCTACCGAGGAATCAAGTTTTCGTACTACGCCTCTTTCTGGATCAAGGCCTATATTCTCAAATTCATCATGGAAAACTGGAAGCTGGTCAAGATCGGCACCACCCAGACCCAGCGAAAGCTCTTCTTCAACCTGGCCAAGGAAAAGGAAAAACTCATGGCCCAGGGGTTCAGCCCCGAACCCCGCCTTCTCGCCGAGCGCCTGGACGTGAAAGAAGAGGAGATCGAGGAGATGAGCCAGCGCCTCGGTGGGGCCGAACTCTCGTTGAACGCCCCGGTGGGTGAGAACGGGCGTGAGGCCTTCAGCACGTTCCTTCCCGATCCCGCCAGTGGGGTGGACGAGATGATCTCCGATGCGGAGCGTCGCGAGACACTGATCGAAAAACTCCAGGAGTTCCGAACCACGCTGTCCGGGAAGGATCTCGACATTTTCGACAACCGCATCATGTCGGAGAACCCGTTGACCTTACAGGAACTCGGCGATAAGTACGGGATATCACGGGAACGGATCCGGCAGATTCAGGAACGGATTCTTAAAAACATCAAGGCCTGGCTGAGTGATAAGATCCCTGACTTTGAAGAGGAGTTTTCCAACTTTGTCTGATTCCGGGTCGTTTGCGACTCCATCACATGTGAGAACGACATGATGTCCCAGTACCCAAAACAACCTGTTGCGGCGCTCGTCGGCATTCTTCTTCTGCTCTCGGTTATTGCGTGGAGCGGATGCGCCTCCATGGAATTTGCCCGGCCCCCTGTTCAGGAACCCGAAGAGGAAAGCCTCGGTCCCCCTCCTCCCCCCGACCTCCAGGACGACCCCATCCGTCACTCGTATACGGCCTTCGCCCTCTCCGCACTGCACGGCGTACACGGCCGGTACGAGACAGCGCTGGATCACCTTCAGAAGGCCATCGAATACGATCCGAACAGCGTCTTTCTGCTCCGGAGGGCGGCGTTACTGCTCAAGCAACTGAAGAGGAACGAAGAGGCCATGGCCTATGCGGAGAAATGCGCCGTTCTTGAACCGGAAACGGAAGAGCACCACCTCCTCGTGGGCGAGATTGCGGGTCTTCTCAACAGAGAGGATGAGGCGATTCGAGCCTACGCGAGGGCCCTGGAAATCCACCCGGAGCACACCAGGGCCCGGCTGGTCATGACCACCCTGCTCATCAAGAACCAGGCCTATGACCAGGCCTTGAACCAGTTGGACCGGGTCATCGATCAGGACCCCAACCTGGTTATCGCTCACTACTACAGGGGCCGGGTCTTCCTGGAGACGGGGAATCCCGAGCGATCCGAAGAGGCCTACCTGGAGGCCCTGAGGCTCAACGAGCGCATGGAGCCGGCCCTGTTCGATCTGGGGAGCATGTATCAGATGCAGGGCCGTTTCGACAAGGCCGCGGAAATCTACGAGCGCCTGATCGATTACTATCCGGTCAACATGACCGTCCGGGAACGCCTGGTCGACCTGTACTACCGGCTTGAGCGCGAAGGGGAGGCCGAAAAGCACATGGAGGCGATCAAGGGCCGTTCCAAGCCGGGCGAGCAGGCCCGCCAGTCCCTGGGGCTCATCTATCTCCGCCACGGAAAGCTGGACGAATCCATCACGGAGCTCGACATGATCGTCCAGGCATGGCCGGATGACGACAAGTCCAGGTACTTCCTTGCATCGGCCCACGAGGAACGGGGAGATATGGATGAGGCCCTGGCCCATTTTCAGAGACTGAAGGCCGGATCCGAATACTACCTGAACGCCCAATTGCACATCGCCTATATTCTGGATGCTCAGGAAGAGACCGAGGAGGCCGAAGCGGTCCTTCGCCGGGCTCTCGTCGATGGCAATGACAAAGAAGAACTCTTCCTGATGCTGGCCTCCATTCTCGAAGGTCAGGAAAAACTGGCGGAGGCGCAAACCGTTCTTTCGGAGGGCCTGAAGCTCCATCCCCGCAGCGCCGAACTCGTCTTCCGTCTGGGCGTCATACTGGACAAGAGCGGAGAAAAAGAGGCCTCCCTGGAACAGATGCGCCTCGTCCTGGACATCGACCCCGATCACGCCGACGCCATGAATTACATCGGATACACCTATGCCGAACAAGGTGTCCGTCTGGACGAGGCCCTGAATCTCATCCAACAGGCCCTTCGAATCAAACCCGAGAGTGGATACATCACCGACAGCCTGGGTTGGGTCTACTTTCAAAAAGGGGAATACGAAGAGGCGTTGAAACACCTTGAGAGGGCCGCCTCACTTCAGCCCGAGGACCCCACCATCGCTGAACACCTGGGAGACGTCTACATGAAACAGGGCATGCACGAAAAGGCGTTGGAGGCCTACACCCGGGCCCTCGAACTGAATCACACCGACCCCGAGGCGATTCAGGAGAAAATGGACCGGGTCCGAGAACTCCCGCAAGGAAACGAAAAGGACTGAAGGACGTTGAGAACCTTCTCGCGTACCTGCATGGATCGACGTTTCTGTTTCCTGTCCGTCCTCCTGTGCCTCTGGACCCTTTCGGGCGGGTGCGCATCCCTTCGACCCGCCCCTCCTCCCCTCACCCCCCCGGAGATCGAAGGAATCCTCCAGCGGATGGACGCCCAGAAAGACCGGGTGTCGACCTTCTTCTCCCTCGGAACCGTGGTCCTGAAGAAGTGGCTTGTGGAGAGCGAGGAGGCCCGAATCCTCGTGGTGGGTCGTAGACATCCCATGGGAATCAAGGTGGAGATCACCCATCCGTGGGGAGCCCCGGTACTCCATGTCCTGCTGGATCGGGGCCGACTGGAGGCGTTTTCCTATTCCGACGCCACCCTCTACACCGGACAGGCCACACCCGAGACCCTGGCCCGTTTCATGCCCTCTCCACCGGACCTGGAGAGCGCCTGGGCCATCCTTCGCGGTTACCCTGCGCCGCGGATCGCCGGAGAGGTGATATCGCGGGAAGGTCGTGTACTGACCTGCGGTGACGGATGCAGCGATCCGCCCTGGACGCTTCACATGAGACCCGACACGCTGGAACCCCGGAAGCTCGCCTATCCGGGAAGCGGTCTGGAGGTGGACTTCGGGACCATGAGGGAGCAGGACGGGATTTTCTACGCAGAAGAGGTGGATTACCGGGACGGGAAACGGGGCGGGAACGTGGTGATTCGAAACGATCGAGTGGAATTCAACCGGGAGATCCCGGAGACCATCTTTCGGCTCGCAAAACCCCCGGTCTACCGGACCGTTGACCTGGATGAAGAGACCCCGTAACGCATTTTTCTTTGACACGGAAACGGGTGACGGGACGCCGGCCATCTGCGGTTGGCGCGGATTGTGTGTGAAAAACCAAAAAGGGAGAAAAGACAAACGCATTTTTGACGCGGATTACGCGGATTTGACGGCTTCGCAAAGACCTGCTCAGCCGCCGTCGATAAACGTCCAGGCTCTTTTCATGATAGTGGCGCATTGAGGGCATCCGGCCCTTTTGCGACTTCCTGGTTTGTTTCGCGGATTAGGTGGATTAAAAATCCTGGATTCCAACAGGTGAAAACCCTGGGAGCACACGAGTCCATTCACCCTTGCGATCCACCGTCTCTACAACCTCGCCCTATGCGCGGGCCCGGAGCGGAGGAGGTGAGGGTTCCTGGAGCGGACAGGAGCGGTAGGCCTTCGTCATTGCGGGCGGTTAGGTCCGGGGGAAGCCGCGGCCATCCCCCGCCTGGGAAAGACGATGATTGGAACGGAAAGGCGCGGACAAGGAATGCATTCCTATTGTAGAGGATGCTCCCGGCGGGGGTGGAACGCGGAGGGGGCAGGGATCCCCCGGACGTAACCGTCCGGCAATGACCAGGCCGGGAGCGGAGGAAGCGGAAGGAATCGTCACCTCCGGAGCGGGCCACAGCGATGTGCTCGAACACCCCAAGAATTTTTTTGACGCGGATTGCAGTACGCGGATTCAAGCCGATTGAAAGATGTTTTCCTGGCGCTCTTGGCGGCTCTGCGGGAAAAGAGTTTTTACGACTCCGTCATTCATTCCAGCGGCAGGACCGACTCTTCACCGTCCACGAGGATGCTGACCACCAGGTCCGCCTGGTGGTGGGCCGCAATCCCCACCCGGGGGGCCATGAGCCCCCGCCCGGGGCCCGACTCCGAGACCATGTCCCCCACCATGAAAATCCGTCTCCCGAGCCTGATCGCCTGAATGCGGTTGCCGTCCCCATAACCGGCCACCCCGGAGGCCCCCACCACACAGACCTTCGGCATGTGTTCGGCCGCCGTGCGGATGAGCATGGCCTTGGCCTCGGCCCGGTCCAGGCATTCCACCAGCACGTCCACGCCTCGAAACAGGTCCGGAATGTTGGCCTCGTCCAGCACCAGCCTGTGGGTAACCACCCGGACCGCCGGGTTCACCCGGCCGATACGCCGGACCGTGGCGTCGGTCTTGGGCTGCCCGATGTCCTCCACCGTGTAGTGCTGCCGGTTGAGGTTGCTCGGTTCCACCACATCGAAATCGGCCAGCACGAGTTCGCCGACTCCCATGCGCGCCAGGGCCAGGGCCACGGCCGAGCCGAGGCCGCCCAGGCCCGCAATCCCCACCCGGGCGGAACGCATGCGCGCGTGAACCCCCGGCGTGTGCCGGGCCGCCATGAGCGCCTCCAGTTCCTTCCGGTCCGGAATCTCCCCCTTTTGAATGAGCACCACCCGATCCCCGTCCCTGACCACGGTTTCGGCGCCTTCGGGAAATCCGTTCACGACGATCACATCGGCGTGCGGTTTGAAAAGGCGGCAGAGGTCCCCGGTCCGGGTCCCCGAAGGGACGCTTCGCTGACGTTCGTTCACAAAGATCCCGACATGGGATGCATCGGACATGGCGGTCTCCCGTCACTCTCCCAAATCCCGCTCGACCGCCGCGAGGAAGGCCATACGCCGTCGGAACGATGGGGGCGGAGGAGGTAGTTTGAATTTTTTGCGACTCCGTTTGATTTCCGTATCGACTGAAACGGTTGAACCATGGTATGTACTTGAAAAGACGGTACATCCGAAGGCCCGTGGGGTCAAGCGCGGAACATGGCCTGGAGACCCGGCGATTGAGCCGGTCGAGACGTCCGCGCCTTGTTCCCCGCAACGGCATCCGCCGTTGTGGATGGAGATTCAAGACGGGGGTTGAAAAGGCCGATGAGGACGCTCATTCCATGTCTGGTACTGGGGATCATCCTCGCCTCCGCCGGCGTCGGCGCGGCCCGGGAGACCGAGGCGTCCCCCCGCCTGTTCCACAAGGACGGCCGGCTGGATCTCCATGCCGTGGTCCATCACTTCGAAAATCTCTATCGGGCGGACAGCAGTATCGCCGTAGCGGAGTTCACGGTCACGCGACCCAACCGCACGCGCACCATGACCATGAAGATCTGGGCCCGGGGCCGGGACGAGGCCCTGATCCTGGTCCAGGCCCCGGTGCGCGAGGCGGGCACGGCCACCTTGAAAGTTCGGGACAACCTCTGGAACTATCTTCCGCGGATCAAGCGTACCATCCGCATCCCCCCCTCCATGATGCTCGCCTCCTGGATGGGGAGCGACTTCACCAATGACGACCTGGTGCGCGAGTCGTCGTTCATCGACGACTACGCCTACCGCCTGGTGGGCCCCTCGGACGACCCTCCGGGCTGGCTTGTGGCCTTCGATGCACGTCCCGGCGTGGCAGGCCTGTGGAACCGGATCGACGTGGTCCTCTCCACGGACGGCGCCATCCCCTTGAAGGCCCGGTATTACGACCGGCGGGACCGCCCGGCCCGCACCATGCGCTGGGACGATGTGCGTACGTTCGACGGCAGGACGCTCCCGGCCCGCATGGTCCTCACCCCGGAGGACGAGGAGGGGCACCGGACCGAGTTGCACTATCGCGAGATCCGGTTCAATGTGGAGGTCCCCGAGGGGACCTTCAGCCTCTCCAACCTGGAACGCCAGCGCTGATGGGAGCACCGCCCATGACCACACTTCGCATGGCCTGGCGCAACCTCGGGCGCAACCTCCGCCGTTCCATCCTGGCCTTGGGGGCCATCGCCCTGGCCCAGACCACCCTGGTCCTGGTGAACGGATTCATGGCCGGGTCCTACGATCAGATGCTGGACACGATCACCGGACCGATGGTCGGACATGTCCAGGTCCACCATCCCCTGTGGCGCACCGAGCGGGCCGTGGAACAGACCATCGACCGTCTGGGCATTTTAAGGGCCCGGTTGTCGGAACTGCCCGGGGTGGAATCGGTCGCACCCCGAATCTACGCGGCCGTGCTGGCGGCCTCGGGTGAAGAAGGCGACCGGCCGGCCGATGCAGACGCCGCCGTGATCGTGGGTGTGGACCCGGCGGTGGAATCGGGCCGCGGCGGCCTTCTGGAATCCCTGCCCGGCGACTCCCTTCCCCGGATCGATACGGTCGTCATCGGCCGGGTCCTGGCCAACCGCCTGCGTGTGAAGGCCGGCGGGCAACTGGCCCTCATCGGCCAGGACGTGGACGGATTCCCGGCCGCCGACCTGTTTCATGTCGGGGCGGTCATGGAGAGCACGGTGGATCTCGTCCAGACCCGAGGCGTGGTCATGTCCATGGAGCGGGCGGCCGAATTCCTGGCCATGCCGGACCGGGCGCATGAAATCGTGATCCGAGGCTCTCGGGTGGAGCAGGCCGAAGACCTGGCCCGCACGGTGGCCTCCCTGCCGGCCGTGGCCGGGCTGGATGCCCTCTCCTGGCGCGAGGCAACGCCGGAGTTCGCCCGCATGATCGACATGAAGGCCTGGGTGGACCTGATCTTCCTGGCCGTGGTGTTCGTGGCCGCGGCCGCGGGCATCGCCAACACGGCCATGATGTCCACCTTCGAGCGCACCCGCGAGTTCGGCATGCTGCTGGCCATCGGCGCCCGGCCGGCCCGGGTGGTGCACATGGTCCTGGCGGAATCCGTGCTTCTCGGATTGATCGGCGTGGCCCTCGGCTCCCTGGCCGGCACGGGCCTGGTTATGCTGACGGCGCACACCGGGATCGACTATGCCGCATTGGCGGGCGTGGAGGCCTCCGATGTGGCCTTTGCCGGAGTGAATATTTCGTACATCATCTATCCCCGGCTGGAACTCCAGCACATCGTGTCGGGCCTCATTGCGGTGACGCTCACATCCGCATTGGCAGCCGCATGGCCTGCCATGCTGGCGGCTCGGCTGGAACCGGCCAAGGCGATGCGGCCATGATCGGGAGAATCTCTGCAACATATGCCCTGCGCAGTCTGGGCCGGCATTCCCGTCGGACCATTCTGTCCATGCTCGGCGTCGGGATCGGCGTGGCCATCGGGATCGTGGCCACCTCCTGGATCCGCGGCGGCGCCGAGATGCAGATCCGCGCCGTGACCGAAAGCGGGGCCGGGCACCTTCGCATCGTCCCGCGGGGATGGAGCGCCGAACGCGACATCACCCTGCGCCTCGCCGGAGGCGAGCAAGCGGCCCGGGCGGCGGCCGCCCTTCCAGGCGTGGTCCATGTCGCTCCCCGATCCCGCGTGAACGGCCTTCTGGCCTTTGGAAACCGGAGCGCCGGGGTCGAGATCGTGGGTGTGCTGCCCGAGGTGGAGCAACGGGCCAACCGCATCGTCTACAAGAGCCGGATGGAGGGCCGCTACCTCCGGTCGGATGACCCGGGACGGGTGGTGATCGGAAGGACCATCGCCGACCGCCTGGACGTCGACCTGGAGGACGACCTCTACGTTACGCTGGCCGGACCGGACGGCGTGCGCAGCGCCATGCTCCGCATCACGGGCATCCTCGGCACGGGCGTACGCGACCTGGATGCTACGATCTGCCATGTCACCCTGAAGACCCTGGAGGAGATATCCGGATATACGGGAACCGGCGACATCAGCATCCTCCTGGACGACCACCGGCGCATCGAGGAGGTGCGGCGGGATCTGGCCCGGCGTATCGATCAGGTCGAGGTCCTGACCTGGAAAGAGGTCAACCCGGGGATTGCCGCCAATGTCGACGGTGACCGCGGCTTCATGCGGGCCCTGGTAGCCGTCATCATCCTGGTGGTGGGCCTGGGAATCATCAGCGCCCAACTGACCGCGGTCATGGAGCGCCGCCGGGAGATAGCCGTCCTGACCGCCCTCGGCATGAGGGCCGGGCAGGTCGTCGGCCTGGTGGTCATCGAGGCCCTGGCCGTTTCCCTGGGCGGAGCGGCCGTGGCCCTGGGCCTGGGCGGAGCCGCGGCATACGTACTGGCCACCCGGGGGGTCAACCTGCAGGCGCTCATGGGGTCGGACTTCACCTTCGGCGATGTGCTGCTGGACCCAACCATTTACGCGGATTTCGGCCCCTGGATCATCGCCTACGCACTGCTGCTGTCAGTGGCGGCCACGGTGTCGGCCTCACTCTATCCCGCCTGGATCGCCGCGCGCCTCCAACCGACGGATGCGCTGAGACTGTAACCGTTCACAAAAGGGGTGATGGATCATGCGGCCCGAGACCCATGACAACCTGATCACGGCACGGCAACTGACCAAGGTCTACACGACGGGAAGGGTGGAGACGCCGGCGCTTCGCGGCGTGGATCTCGATGTCCGGGCGGGCGAGTTCACCGCCATTGTCGGCCCATCCGGCAGCGGCAAGACCACCCTCCTCAACCTCATGGGCGTCCTGGACTCGGCCACGGGCGGGGAGCTGATGGTGCTTGGCCGCAATGCGGCCTCCATGAGCCGGCGTGAGCGAGCGGACATGCGGTTGCGCGAAATCGGCTTCGTATTCCAGGCCTACAACCTGGTGCCCGTTCTCACGGCCCTCGAGAACGTCGAGTTCGTTCTGGAACTCCAGGGCGTGGGCGAAGCCCGTCGCCGGCGCGCCCGAGAGGTCCTGGAGCATCTCGATCTGACCCCGTTCGCCGACCGCCGCCCCGGAGAACTCTCCGGGGGGCAGCAGCAGAGGGTGGCGGTGGCCCGGGCCGTGGCTTCCCTTCCCCGGCTGGTCCTCGCCGACGAACCCACGGCCAATCTCGACGGCGAGAACGCCGAAGCACTCCTGCAGATGATGCGCGATCTCAACCGGCAGCAGAACATCACCTTTATCTTCTCCACACACGACCCCCGCGTCATGGCCCACGCCGGCCGCATCGTCACGCTGGTGGACGGGCGCGTGGCCAAGGACACGGAGCCCTGACCCCATGACCGCTCACGCCCGCATGGCCGCGCCCTTTTTCCTGGTCGTCCTGATCACGGCCTGGGCATGGGCCGCCGGTCAAGGGCGTGCCGCCGTGTTGTGGGCCGGCGAGGACGGCCGCCGGGAGCTTTCGCTGAACACCTCCCTCAAAGGGACCGGCCTCTTCTCCCGGGGCCGGGAGGATCCCGCTCCCGCCGCGAGACGTGACTCGGCCGTGGGCCTGCTGCGCGCCCGGTTCAACCTGAAGTACGACCACGCCGGCATGCTGAACGCCGATCTGGCTTACGAGCACAGCATGCGCCGCCAGAGCAGCTCCGCTTCTGCGGCCGGCACGAATATCCTGCCGGGGGACGAACCCGCCCCCTTTCGTATCACCCGGCTCCAACGATCGATCCACCAGCGGGGCGGCACATGGATCTGGCGGCACGAGATCGATCGGGCCCTCATCAGCTTCCATCCGACCTGGGGGGAGGTCACCCTCGGGAGACAGGCCATCGGCCTGGGCCGTGGACGGCTCTTCAGCGCCGTGGACATGTTCGCCCCGTTTTCACCCGCCGAGGTGGACCGCGAGTGGAGGCGAGGAGTGGATGCGGCCCGGGTGGAGGTTCACGTGTCCAGCACCTCGTCCATCGAGGGGATCGGCGTCTTCGGGACCTCCACGGAGGACTCCGCCTTTCTGGCGCGCGCCCGGGGCTACCTGGGGGCGGTGGACGGTGAGTTTCTCCTGGGCCGCCGGGGCCGGGACTTACTTGCGGCCGTGGTGACCTCCGCGGCCGTATGGGATGCCGCCGTGCATGCGGAGGCCGCTCTTTTCAAGACACCCGAGGTCCGACCCGACGGGGGCCTCCTGGGTAGTGACCGGCTCGCTGCCAAGGCCGTGCTCGGCGCCTCCTACACCTTCAACCTCGGCAACGGCCTCACCCTCCTGGGAGAATACCATTACTCCGGCTTCGGCCTTCACGACCCCCGGGAGGCGACTCAGAGGCTCGCCGTGGACACTGCGCTTCAAAAGCGCTTCCTGCGCGGCGACACCCAGACCCTCGGCCGGCACAATCTGGGCGTGCAGGCCTCCTACCCAGTCAACGAGGCGGTCAACGCCGGTCTGCTCATCCTGACGAGTCTTCGGGACGGCTCGGGCCTCGTCAGCCCGTCCGTAGTCTGGGACGTGCGGCGGAACGTGAGCGTGCTGGGCGGAGCCTTCGCCCCCTGGGGCGCCCGGCCTTCGGGCAATCTCATTCGGAGCGAATACGGCGGCACACCCTGGAGCCTGTTCCTGCAGATCAACCTGTACTATTGACGGGGACTGATGGAGGGATCATGCCCCGGCAAGACCGGACGGGGCGATCGTCGGGGCTCAGAAACAAACGGAGGTCAGATCCCTACAAGAAGACGGGCGCCCCCGGGGACATGCGTGGCCGCAGTCCGTCGGCGTGAACGGATGGAGACGCCTTTCTCGAAACGTACTTCACCCTCCGATGCTGGACATGTTTCTCGTGCACTTTCGGGGTGACTGAAGGATGGATCCGTGCCCTTCCGGTTTGGTGTCGATGGCCCGTTGAATCAGCGCGGATATGTGCTCATCGGAGGCCCCTTGCCGAAGCGGCGTCTTGACATCGATCTCCGTGTCTGAAAAGAGACACCCTCGAAGCGCCCCGTCCGCGGTCAGACGCAACCGGTTGCACTGGCTGCAGAAGTGGTGGGAGAGCGCGCCGATGAAGCCGATCTCCCCCTCGGCACCCTCCAGGATGTATCGTTCCGCCGGTCCATCCAGCAGGCCATGGGGCAGGGGTCGCAGGGAGCCCGCGTGTTCGATCCGCTCCCGAATCTCCCCGGTGGAGATGAATGCCTGGCGCTTCCAGCCGTTCTCCTTGCCCACGGGCATGAACTCGATGAACCGGACATGGTAGGGCTTGCGAAGACTGAGTCGCGCAAAATCGAGAATCTCGTCGTCGTTCACGCCGCGCATGGCCACCACGTTGATCTTGATCGGGTCGAAACCCGCTTCCTCAGCAGCGCGAAGCCCTTTCATGACCTGCTGGAAGGCATCCCTCCGGGTGATCTCCGCATACCGGTCCGGCCGCAGGGAATCCAGGCTCACGTTGACCCGCCGAATCCCGCACGCCCGCAAGTCCGCGGCCATATCCGCCAGGAGGACGCCGTTGGTGGTCAGGGTAATCTGCTCCAGTCCTTCCAATGTGCCGAGCTTACGGACAAACGTGGTGATATCCTTACGAACCAGGGGTTCGCCGCCCGTGAGTCGGACCTTTCGAATGCCTCCTCGAACCGCAAGTCCGGCAATACGGAGGAGTTCCTCATACGTCAGGATCTCATCATGCGGCATGGTGGAGACGCCTCCCCCCGGCATGCAGTAGATGCACCTCAGGTTGCATCGGTCCGTCACCGAGATGCGGAGGTAGTTGATCACCCGGTTATTCCGGTCGATAAAAGGGCCTTGTGCCACTCGATACTGTCTCCTTCCTCATTCTCTATGTCGGCCATGCCGCAGGAATTCTCCTCAAGCCGTTTCTTTTCCTGCAAACAGGACGTCCATCCAACCGATCCTTTTCCGTGCGCCCGTTCGTTTCACCGTGAAACGGTCGACTCAATACAGCAAAAAGGCCGCCTTTCGGCGGCTTCAAGGTGGATCCGGCGGACCAATCAACGAAGAAGGGGCCCGAATCCTTCCTTCCCTCGGTGTCTCCCGCGAGTCCGATCCCGTCCTCCGGTCCCTTGAAGAGGGGCAAATGAAGTCCCGCGTTCAGGAGCCGAACAGCGGCCTCTGTAGATCCTCCTTGCCGGAAGGCGGGTCATGCACCTCGCTATCTTCCCTGGACGCCAGTTCCCCCTTCAGAAAGAACCGCTCAAAGAGGCGGTTGTAGTCGGTCCAGGCCCCCTCCTGGCGGTCCTGATCCATAAACCGCCTCAGGCCGTTCATCTTGGCATCCAGGTCGTCGATCAGGTGGAGTGCAAAGGCCTCCAGGAACTTGGGACGCTTGGGCGACCCGAAGGCCAGCTCGCCGTGATGACTCAGAATCAGGTGCTTGAGACGCATGGCCAGGTCATTCGGGAAACGGCGCATCCCCGCGATCTTCTCGTCCACCATGGCCGCTCCCAGGACCAGGTGGCCCAGGAGCCGTCCCTCGTCCGTGTAGTCCACGTGGGTGGTGTAGGAGAACTCCCGCGTCTTTCCGATGTCGTGAAGAAAGGCCCCGCAGAGGAGCAGGTCCCTGTCCAGGTCCGGGTAGTGATCCGCCACGGCCGCGGCCAGTCGGCACACGGACAGGGTGTGCTCCAGCAATCCTCCCAGGTAGCCGTGGTGAAAATTCTTGGCCGCCGGAGCCTTTCTGAACCGGGCCATGAACTCCCGGTCCTTGAGGAAACGATCGGCAAGGTCCTTGAGGTGCGCGTTCCCCAAGGTTCCCAGGAGATCCCGAAGGGCGCCCATCATTCTGCGCTCATCCTGCCCCGAGGTCTCGATGAACATGGAAGGGTCGTCCACCTGCCCGGCCTTTTCCACCCGGACGAGCACGAGCTGAATCCGGTTTCGGTAGGAGTCGGCCCGGCCCTCCACATGGACCACGTCTCCTTCGCCGAATCGCGCATGTGCCTCCTCGGCCCCGTCCCACACGCGGGCCTCCACGTCCCCGGTCCGGTCCGAGAGGGTCAGGGTCAGGTAGGGGTCCCCCTTTCGAGTGGTCCCCAGCCGCTTGGCCGTTGCCAGGTACAGGCCCCTGACCTGATCATTTTCCTTCAGGTCCTCCACCCAGATGCGGGCGGCTGGTTCTCTCGGGTCGGTTCGCTCCATGGGCTTAGTCGTCGAAATTCCCGGCAGGTCCGCGATCCTGATCCGCGCCGGCGGCCTTTTCGCGAATGCGTGCCTCGGTCCACTCCTCGGGGTTCTCGATGCGTCTCCCCTTGGTCCCCATATCGTGGGACCCTGCGCGAAGGATGGCCTCCACACCGAGAGGGGCCGTGTCCGTGGCATTGAAGACTCGGGTGAGCAGCCCGTAAACGAACGCAGCCACGTCTTCGGTCATGCGCTCTCGAATCTCCGGAGGTTGAGACAGGAGATGGTTTTCAAAGGGGAGATTCAACTTCTTGTAGTCACCGATCTTCCAGTTCCTCTCCTTGGCGTATGCCGTCATGGCGGCCCAGAGATCGTCGCTCACTCCATGGTCCGGCCGCTTGATGAATTCCCCGTTCCCGTCGAGTTGAGCGTTCCCGTATTCGTTGACCTCCACCCCCCAGGTGATCATCTGAAGCGCCGTGGCCACATTGGCCTTGGTGGTGTGGGTTTCCGCCGCGATTCGGCGAAGGCGCTCCGAATCGTTACCCGACGTGCCGTGCTGGGCCCCGTTGACCCCGTAAGGCACCAGGGCGTCGTGGATCCGTGCGGTCAGCTCCACCTGAATGCCGGTCTCGCTGTCTTGAATACCGTGGGTGGTGCCGTTGTTCAGTGCGATCCAGTCCGGAAAGATGCCGTGGGCGTTCAGGCCCCGAATCTGAAACAGGGCGTCCTCCACGGTGGAGAGCCCCTGGGAACCCTTGATCTCACCCACCTCGGTCTCGTATCCCGCCCATGCGGGTATAAAGGGATAGAGTTCGATGTTGGCGAGGAGGTTCTCGTCGTCGGGCAGGTGGGAGGCGTCCACGGCAATGGACGTGATTCCGGAATCGAACATGGTGGGGATCTCTCGTCGGGCCTGGGTCACGTCCTTGGGACCTTTGATCCCGTAATGATCCGCATGAACGGCTACGGGCACGGTGATGCCCAGTTCGTTGCACACGGCATCCACCTGACGGGCCATGTTCCAGTAGTTCACAGCGCAATAGGCGTTGGCGCCACCTTCGCTCTTGGCGATCTCGATGAGCAGGGCGGCATTGGCGCGCTGGGCCGCCAGAAGGGCGCCCCGAATGACAAAATGGTTCCGTCCGTTGGCTGCGATGGCCATGGCCTTTCCCTTGGCCGCCATGGCCCGGTCGATGACCTTCCCGCTGACAATCAGGGCCCGTGAGTTCGGAAAGAGACGGGAGATGTTGGGCGGACGACCGATTTCCAGGGCCTTCTTGAATTCAGGCGTTTCATTTCGCTCGGCTGAAGGCATGGCGTTCCTCCTTGAATGGGGCGAAGGACATGCGTCGAATGTCCATCGTGCGGACACCGAACCGCTTTCTGCACACGGAAATCATTGTTATGCCAACATCCGGACCCTGTCAAGGAACAATGCCCGGACCGTCTTGACCCCGTTTTCCGAATCCCATACACTGATCCGGGACGTCACCGTCTCGACCGATGTCACGCCGACGTGCGGCTTTCCCCGAAACCCATGGGAGAACATCATGACCCCGACCTCCCCACCGGGCCCCTCCGCCGGGAGCAACCGGCGATGGATCCTTCCGTTTTTTATTACGCTCTTCCTCTCCCTTTCGTCCTGCCTTGCGACGAAACCGCCGCTTCAGCGCGCGTGGGAGGCAAACCCCTCATTTCAAATCGGGTACTGGGGAACCGATTGGAAAGAGGTGCCGCTCTCGAAACGCCTGCACCCGGCCCCCGGGAAACTCGTGGAAAAGATCCGCATCGAAAATGAGATGGAGGGATTCGAGGAGCGGCCCGAGCCGGCGAAACCCCTTGCCGAGATGCAGTCCGCCCTGGAATCCCTGGAGGAGAGCCTGCCACCGCCCGTCCGCCGCCTGCTCGAGCAGAGGCTTGTCGGCGTCTTTTGCGTTCGCGACCTGGGAGGCACGGGGTATGCCGACGTGGTCTACGACCGGGAGGGGAACGAAACCTACGGACTGATCGTTCTGGATGCGGACGTTCTTCGAAAGCGGACGGCCAACGAATGGGCCACCTGGAAGGAGGCCGGCTATTTCAGACACGCGGCCGGAAGCGGAATCTCTCTGGAGGTCCGCATCGAGACCCCACAGGACGATTCGGTGGAAAACGCCGTGCGGTTCATCCTCCTTCACGAGTTGGGTCACATCCTGGGCATGGTGAGCCGGGTGCACGCCTCGTGGATCGACTGGCAGGCCGGGAATCCCGTCTCTCTGGACGATCCCTTTGTGGCCCTTTCCTGGCGCCCCGGCCGGAATACCGTCTTTGAGAGCCGGTTCGACGACGTCTTTCCCCAGAGAAAGGAGATCCGCGCTTACGGTTTCGAGCGATCCAAACTTTCCGATTCGGAGATTCCGGACACCTATGAAAATCTCCTTCGGCACTCCGACTTCCCTTCTCTCCCGGCCGCCCAGAGCCCTTGGGAGGACTTTGCCGAGAGCTTTGCCACCTACGTGCACGTGGTGTTGGACGGGCGCCCCCGGGAAACCCGGGTAACAGGAAACGGCAAGACGCTCCTGGTCATTCCTCCGTGCTGGGGAACGGATCGCTGCGCCGGCAAAGAGGCCTTCATGAAAGGCTGGATGGAGAATCCTGCTTCTTTCGGACGGCCTTGACCCCGCACCGGGTCCCTGCAGAATAGAGACCGACTCATGGCGGAATGAACCCCTGCGCCTTCACCAACCGCCCTCGTGAATGGAGATATGCCCGAGAAATCCTTTGAAAAGGATCCTGAGGGCGGATAGACTTCTTTCATGGAAAATGGAAAGAACGGATACTGGCCGGATGCGTATCTGGCCAAGCGGAGGACGGCCTCCGAGGCCATCGGGATGATCCGCCGCGGAAAGCGGGTCTTCATCGGCTCGTCGTGCGGCGAACCCCAGGCCCTTGTGCGCGAACTCGCGGCCCGTTCTTCGGGCTTCTCGGACCTCGAAATCGTTCGGGTCCTGAGCCTGGAGACGGTTCCCCTGACCATGATGGCGGACGAGACCGCCTGCCAGACCCTGAACCCGAGGACCTTTTACCTCGGTTCGGCCAAACCCAGGGCCCTGTCCCGGCACAAACGCTTCCTCACGCCCATCAATCTCTCGGCCGTCCCGCGCCTGTTCAAGACCCGGCAGCTCCCCGTCCACGTGGCCCTGATCCAGGTCTCGGAACCGGATGACTTCGGGTGGATGAGCCTGGGGGTCAGTGTGGACGTGACCTTGGCCGCGGCCCAGTCGGCCGATCTGGTCATCGCCCAGGTCAACCCGCGCATGCCCCGGGTCATGGGAAGAAGCTTTATTCACGTCCGGGACGTGGATGCCATTGTAGAGCATGAGGAAGACCTCCTCACGGTGGGACGTCCCCCCGATTTGCCGTCGGCCAGCCTCATCGCCCTCCACGCCACCAAGCTCATCGAAGACGGAGCGACCCTGCAGATCAGCCTCGGGGCCACCCCCCAGGCCCTCCTGGCCGGCCTTGCGGACAAAAACGACCTGGGCGTGCACACCCAGTTCCTGAGTGACGGCGTCATGGGTCTGGTGGCCCAGGGCGTCATCACCAACCGCCGGAAGGGATTCAATGAAGGGAAGCTGGTGGCCAGCGGCGCCATCGGATCCAGCGATCTCTATGAATTTATCCACGACAATCCCGGCATCGAGTTTCACCCCTCCGACGTGGTCAACGACCCCGCCGTCATCGCCCGGCACAACCGGATGACGGCGATCAACATGGCCATGGCCATGGATCTCACGGGTCAGGTCTCCGCCGACGCCCTCCTCTACAATCATTTCTCCGGGGTCAACGGAATCATGGACTTTGTCCGGGGGGCGAGCCAGTCGCCCGGGGGGAAAAACATCCTCATGCTCTTCTCCACCACCATGGACGGGAAAAGCAGCCGGATCGTCCCGTCCCTGGACGACATTCCCGTTGTGGTTCCCCGAGGCGACGTCCAGTTCGTGGTCACCGAGTACGGCGTGGTGAATCTCTTCGGCAAGAGCCTTCAGGAACGGGCCATCGCCATGATCAGCGTGGCCCATCCGGACTTCAGGGACGAACTTTTTTTCGAGGCCAAGAGGCGTGGACTCCTGGGCCCCGAACGCACCCTGGCCGAAAGCATTCGAAGCGTCTATCCCCTCAAGGTGGAGGAGTCCCGGGAGATCGGCGGCCGGCGGGTGCTCTTTCGTCCGGCCCGGCCCACGGACGAGCGGGGCATTCAGGAGCACTTCTACAACCTGGACCAGCGCGACGTGGTCCGGCGGTTCATGCACGAAAAGACCGCTTTTGTCCGGGAAGACCTGGCCGGGGTCTTTCAGGTGGACTATATCCACGACATGACCCTGGTGGCCGTGATCGGGGAACCGGGTTTCGAACAGGTCATTGCCGTGGGTGGGTATTTTCTCGATCCCGCCACCAACATGGCCGAGGTGGCCTACAGTGTGGACCGAAAGTGGCAGGGACGCGGCATCTCCACCGCCATTCAGGACAAACTGGTCGAGACGGCCAGGGAACAGGGGATTCAAGGCTTTCTGGCCTACACGGATCCCGCGAACCGGTCCATGATCCGCCTGTTCAAGAAACTCGCCTTCGAGGTGACGTCCACGTACGAGGGGGACATGGTGGTTCTGAGGGCCCGGTTCGACCAGCCCGGTTTCCACCGGGCCCCGAACACGACGTGATTGACGAACTCGTGAAGACTGTTTTTCGCGCAGAGGCGCCGAGAACGCCAAGAAAAAATTTTTTAATATCAATTGGTTAACTTGGTGCTCTTGGGTTAAGTGATTGTGTGGTTATGATAAAACGATAAAATCCATCCAAAGACATGTAGAGTCATGATTTCACAAACATGATGAGATATTGCTTTTTCCCCTCTTCGTGTCCTTCGTGGTGAAAAACCGCGTAACCCGCCACCAAGGGAGCTAAGAACGCGAAGTGGATCGAGACATTGAACAAGGAGGAGTCCCCCATGGAAGAGGCCCGCACGTCATACGACGCCCATCTGGAGGAGTTCAGGAAGGTCGCGCATATTCCGGACCGGGAGACCTACGACACCCTCTACCGGCGCTCCATAGAAGACCCCGAGGGGTTCTGGGGGGAGCAGGCCCTGAAGTACCTCACATGGGACAGGCCCTGGGATCGGGTCCTCGACTATGACTTCAACGAGGCCCGGATCGAGTGGTTCAAGGGCGGCGTCCTCAACGCCTCGGCCAACTGCCTGGACCGTCATCTTAAGACCCTGAAGGACAAGGTCGCCTACTACTGGGAAGGAGACAACCCCGATGAGCGACGGACCATCACCTACGGGGAGCTTCACGCCCTGGTGAACCGGGCCGCGGCCGTTCTCAAGGCAAAGGGTGTGAACAAAGGGGATCGGGTGGTCGTTTACATGCCCATGATCGTGGAACTCGCCGTCACCCTGCTCGCATGCGCGCGGATCGGCGCGGTCCACAGCGTGGTGTTCGGCGGGTTCAGCGCCGAGGCCCTGGCCAACCGGATCAAGGATTGTAAGGCCTCATTGGTGGTCACGGTGGACGGCGGATTCCGGGCGGGCAAGGCCGTTCCTCTGAAGCAGAACGTGGACGAGGCCCTCAAGACCTGCCCCGGCGTGAAGACGGTCATCGTGTTCGACCGGGCGGGGCTCCGACCCGTACTCGATCCTTCCCGGGAGGTCTGGTGGCATGAGGCCATGAAAGATCCAGGCCTTCCGGATTTCGTGGAACCCGAACCCATGGAGGCCGAGGACCCGCTCTTCATCCTCTACACCAGCGGGAGCACGGGAAAGCCCAAGGGCGTGGTCCACACCCACGGCGGGTATCTGCTCTACGCGGCCATGACCCATCGGCTGACCTTCGACCTGAAGGACGATGAGGTCTTCTGGTGCACGGCGGACATCGGATGGGTCACCGGACACAGCTACGGTGTCTACGGGCCCCTGATCAACGGCTTTACGAGCGTCCTGTACGAGGGGGTCCCGAATTATCCCGGCTTCGACCGCTACTGGGCCATCGTGGAGCGCTACCGGGTGGCCAAGTTCTACACGGCGCCTACGGTGATCCGCGCACTGGCCAAGGAAGGGCATGAGCATGTGGAGAAACACGACATCTCCTCTCTGAAACTCCTCGGCTCGGTGGGAGAGCCCATCAACCCCGAGGCGTGGCGATGGTACTACCACTACGTGGGCCGCGACTGGTGTCCCATCATGGACACCTGGTGGCAGACCGAGACCGGAGGGCACATGCTCACGCCGCTGCCGGCCGTGTCCCCCATCAAGCCGGGGTCGTGCTCTTTCCCCTTCTTCGGGGTGGACCCGGTCATCCTGGACGACATCGGGCAGGAGGTGAAGTACCCGGACCAGGAGGGGGTGCTCTGCATTCGAAGGCCTTGGCCGGGCATGGCCCGAACGGTCTTCGGAGATCACGACCGTTTCAAGGAGACCTACTTCAGCCAGGTGCCGGGCATGTATTTCACCGGGGACGGAGCCAAGCGGGATGAGGACGGCTATTACTGGATCATAGGGAGGATCGATGACGTGATCAACGTCTCGGGCCACCGGTTGGGCACGGCGGAGATCGAGTCCGCCCTGGTGCTCCACGAGAAAGTGGCCGAGGCCGCGGTGGTCGGGTTTCCCCATCCGGTCAAGGGCCAGGGGATTTACGCCTTCGTGACCCTGAACAGCGGCGTGCCCAAGTCCGACGACCTGAAAAAGGACCTGGTCAAGCTTGTCCGCTCGGAGATCGGCCCCATAGCCACCATCGATGTCCTCCAGTGGGCGGACGCTCTCCCCAAGACCCGGAGCGGCAAGATCATGCGGCGCATTCTTCAGAAGATCGCCGCAGGCAAGACCGGGGAGATCGGGGACACCTCCACCATCGCAGACCCCGATGTGGTGGACCGTTTGATTCAGGAGCGGGAGGGGATCCCCACGGCCTGACGCCTGGATCCCAGGGATGTACAGGGGCCTGTGTGGAGCCCCCCTTCCAGCGGGATCCCCCATCCGCTGATGAGGCGTCCATGCAGTTCGTCGACAAAGAAGGACGGACCTTTGAGGTGAGGAACTGCCGGGACGAAGACATCGGCGGGCTGTGCGCCATGTACGACGGCTTTTCCCCGAAGGGGCGATTCCAGGGGGTCCCGCCCGTGGAACCGGTCGCATGCAGGACCTGGATCCACAACCTGGTCCGGCAGGGGGAAAACATTCTGGCCTTTCGGGACGGCCGGGTCATCGGGCACGTGGTGGTGATCCCGGACCTCCCCCGCGCGGAAGGCGAGTACCTGATCTTTGTGAGCCAGGACCAGCGAAACCGCGGCGTGGGCACGGCCCTCACTCAGGCCGCGGTCCGGTATGCACGTGACGCGGACCTCCGCTCCCTCTGGTTGAGCGTGGGGACATACAATTTTCCGGCCATCGCGCTCTACCGGAAATTCGGTTTCCGCTTCTCCGAGGAGGACCGCCTCGAGAGCGAGCGGACCATGCACTTGACCCTTGAGGAAGGGGCATAGCCCCCAAAAACCATTTCTCTCGCCAAGACGCCAAGACCGCGAAGAGAAACGTTGCGTTTCCCTCGGCGTCTCCGCGTCGGTGCGGGAGAAAGGATGGATGACTCACCCCCGAAAGGAAAACCATGCCGCTGAAAGTGGGCATTATTCGAGACGACCGGTTCCTGGAGCATAAGACCGGGCACCTCCACCCGGAGCACCCCAATCGCCTGGTGGCGATTCACCGGATGCTGGACCTGGACGTGGGAGAGGGCCTGGTCGACATGGAGGCCGAGATGGCCACCATGGAGCATCTGGAACTCGTGCACACCCCGGCCCACATCAAAAAGGTCCTCAAGACCGCGGAGCAGGAGTTTACGAGCCTCGCCCCGGATACCCCGGCCAGCGCCAAGACCTACCTCGCCGCCTGGCTGGCCGTAGGCGGGTGCATTCGGGGCCTGGAGGCCATGCTCTCCGGGGAGTGCGACGTCTGCTTCGCCCTGGTCCGCCCTCCGGGTCACCATGCGCTTCCGAACCAGGTCTCCGGCTTCTGCATTTTCAACAACCTGGCCATCACGGCCCGCTTCGCCGCAGAGCGTTACGGCTTCCACCGTATCCTCATCGTTGACTGGGACATCCATCACGGCCACGGAATCAACGATCTCTTCTATGAGGAAAAGGGGGTGTTCTACCTCTCCAGCCACGACACCCTGCTCTACCCCCATACCGGCGACTGGGACGACACGGGTCGTGAACAAGGCGAGGGATTCACCGTCAACATCCCGATTCCCCGGGACCTGGAGGACCTGGACATCATCCAGGTGTATGACGGCGTCCTGGGGCCGCTGGTGAGGAACTACCGGCCCGACCTCATCCTCGTGGCCGCCGGGTTTGACGGGCACCGGGACGATCCGGTGGGCCGAAGCCGGTTTTCCGAAACCGCCTACGCCGAACTGACACGACTCCTGCTCGGCCTTCGACGGGAATCGGGGCTCCCGCCCCTGCTCCTGGCCCTGGAAGGGGGATACGATCCCCCGTCCCTGGCCCGCTGCGTCCGGGAGGTCCTTCGGGCCCTTCAGGAGGAAGAAGACGGCCCGCCGGCCATGGGTCCGAAGATGACGCCCAAGGCCTCCGGCCTTCTGGATCGGGCCATGGAGGCCCATCGAAGGTACGGTATCTGGACAAAATAGGGCCTTCGTGGTTGGTTTCACAAATAGATCGGATACCGGATGCGATTCGTTTCCATACCTGCGGAAAGGCCTGCGTAGCCTATCGACGCCATCCACCGGGAAAGGCAATCCATGATCAAGGCAAGAGTGAAGGCGGAGAACCCCAAGTCCCTCCTCGGCCCTTACGACGAAGCGCGCGCCGCCTTTTCGTGGGCCGACGAAGAGAAGGCCTTTCAAGGCCTTGCAGCAGGCCGAATCAACATCGTGACCGAGGCCGTGGATCGATGGGCCGAAAGCGCCGAGGACCGGGATCGAACGGCCCTGATTTTCGAACAGGACGGCCGGGTGCAGGCATTTTCCTATGCCCGGCTTCAGGAAATTTCGTGCCGCTGGGCCAACCTGTTCCAGTCACAGGGACTTCGCGCCGGTGACCGGCTCTTTCTCATCCTGCCCCCCTGCCCCGAGACCTATTTCGCCATGCTGGGATGCGCCCGTGTGGGCGTGGTATTCTGCAACCTCTTCTCCTCGGCCACGTACGACGAACTGGAAGTGCGCCTTCACAACGCCCGGCCCTCCGCCATTCTGTCCCACCCGGACCTGGCCGAAAGGCTGCCCTCCGATGCCATGGAGAGTGTGCGCCGGCTCTTTCTGACCGAAGGCCCCCTTCCCGGGATAATCCCCGACGAAATCCTGGTGAAGGGGCGGGTTGAAGAGATGCCCGCGACGTTTGCCAACCGACTACTGCCCCCAAGGGCGCCTCTGTACATGAACTATACCTCGGGATCCACCGGGACACCCAAGGGGATCGTTCACACCCACCAGGACATGGTGGGCATTCGGTTTACGGGCCGGGCCGTTCTCGACCTGACGCCCGGGACCATCCTCTGGACCGAGTCCGACCCGGCCTGGGTGACCGGCACGGTTTACGGCGTCTTCGCACCCTGGCTCTGCGGGGCCACCACCCTGGTCCAGGGGGAGCCATTCACCGCGTCGAATGTCTACCGCACCCTCGAGAAGCACAAGGTCTCGGTATGGTACACGACCCCCACCACCATCCGGCGCCTCATGGAGGCCGGGGAAGACCTGCCCGGCCGGTATGACTTCTCCAGTCTCCGTCACGTGGCCTCGGTGGGGGAACCCCTGGTTCCGGACCTCTTTTACTGGGCCAGAAAGAACCTGGGGCACTCCCTCCATGACACCTGGTGGATGACCGAGACCGGCATCATCTGCCTGGCCAATTTCGCCTCCATGGACATCAAGCCCGGGGCCATGGGCAGGCCTGTGCCGGGAATCCATGCGGCGGTACTCGACGAAGACGGGAATCCGCTCCCTCCCCTGACCATGGGAGAACTGGCCCTCAAGCTGGACTGGCCCGGCCTCATGGGGGCGCTCTGGGGCGACGAAGACCGCTACGAACACTACTTTCGTATTCCCGGATGGTTCCTGACCGGAGACATGGCCCTCATGGACGACGAGGGGTACTTCTACCACCAGGGGAGAAACGACGACCTGATCAAGGTCGGAGGCATCAAGATGGTGGGCCCTTACGAGATCGAACGGGTCCTCTACATGCACCCGGCCGTGGCCGAGGCGGCGGTCATCAGCAAGGGCGGGGATCCGGGGTCAGGGAAGTCCTCCATCAAGGCCTTCATCACCCTGAACCCCTCCTTCAGCCCCTCCACCCGGCTCAACCAGGAGATCCGAGCCTTTCTGCGGGCCAACCTGTCCGGCGAAATCACGGTCCGGGAGATTGATTTCATCGATGAGATCCCCAAGACGCGAAGCGGCAAGATCCTCCGTCGCGTGCTCCGGGCGCGTGAATTGGGGCTCCCTGGAGGCCGGACCCTGAACCTGAAGGACTGACGGGCAACCAATCCCTATTGCACCGGACATGATGAATCCCACAGGTTCAGGAAACGTTTCTTCCTCCCCGCTTGACCGCCTGTCTCAGTTCCCTCCCCCACTCATGCCTTTCGGCCCTGCATGTAGAAAAGCACTTCCGCTTTTCGCGGTGAAAAGCGGCAAAAGACCCTTGATCTTCCTCCCCAAAAGGATCAAGATGGGCGGACCGGGCTGAGGAGCGCAAGACCCTCCTTCGGACCCACCCACGGGGCCCGGCATTCACCGCGCATCGCCTCGACGCGCCCCTGGACGACAACGAAAGCCGACGTCATGGATGAGGTTCTCCTCGAAGTTCGTGATCGGGTAGCCGTTCTCACCCTGAACCGCCCTGAAAAACGCAACGCCCTCAACGCGGCCATGCGGGAACGCCTCGACTCTGCCCTTCACGAGGTCGCTTCATCCAGAGCGGTCCGGACCGCCGTGATCACCGGGGCCGGAGAGGCCTTTGCCGCCGGGGCCGACATTCAGGCCATGACCGCCTACACGCCGGAGGATGCGGAGAGGGCCTCCCGCCATGGAAGCCGCATCTTTGCCTTCATCGAGTCCATGGACATCCCCGTCATCGCGGCCGTCAACGGGTGGGCCCTGGGGGGCGGGTGTGAACTCGCCATGGCCTGCGACATGCGGGTCTGCAGCGAAACGGCCGTATTCGGCCAGCCCGAGATCCGGCTCGGATTGATTCCTGGATACGGGGCCTCCGTGAGGCTCCCCCGGCTGGTGGGCATGGGCCGTGCCCTGGAGTTCATCCTCACCGGACGAAACGTGAAGGCCCCGGAGGCCGAGCGGATCGGCCTCGCAAACGCCGTCCATTCGCCGGACCGGCTCATGCCCGAGGCCATGGACCTTGCCCGGCGCCTGGCCAAAGGCCCGGCCGCCATGGCCCTGGCCAAGCGCGCCGTCCTCGGGGCCGCGGACCGGCCTTCCCAGGCCGGGTTCGACATGGGCTCCCGCCTTTACGGAGACACCTACCGTACAGAGGACTGCCATGAGGGCATTCGTGCCTACCTGGAAAAGAGGCGGCCGGAATTCAAGGGAGAATAGAAAGGGGAAGCCCGATATGCTCATGCCTCATCTGCTCCGCTTCTCGCGAAACCGCACCACCTCTGTGGAACGGACCGACGAGGAGACCCTGCGTGCCTGCTGCCGTCTCGAGGACACCCTCATGGACGCCGAGGTGACCATCACGGTCCGTCTTCCCGATCTCGAGATCTCCGCCATCTCCCACCGGGTCCTTCGGGACGACCATGGGACCTGCTCCGGCGATCTGAAGGGGCTCGAAAAAGCGGTCGGGGTAAGGGTCGGCCCCGGCATGACCAAGATCATGACAGGCCTCGTGGGAGAAGATTTCCCCTGCCGGCAGCTCATCTTCATGGTGGAGGAATGCTGTCACGGAATCATCCTCTATTTCACCAAGGACGAACTCGAGGGCGTTCCGGACGACCCGGAGGGGGCAAGGCTCTTCTTCAACCGTATGCTTCGAAATAACATCCGGCTCTACAATCGATGTGTGGCCTTTGCACCGGAGAGCCCCATTACGGAAGGGGTCGAGCCGCCCTCACAAGGCTCATCCTGACCCGCTGCATGAATGCCGGCCGGGAACATCCTTTCACAGGTCGGCCGGTTCAAGCGGGGCGCTGATCACCCCTAGGGGTTCACCCGAAACGCCACGGAGGCGAACGGAATGCTGGGATTCCAGAGAAGCAAACGCGTAGGGATCTGGACCGAGGGGCCGCAACGACTCATGGCCCACGGGATCCTGGATGACGACATGTACGGCCTGGAGGTCCGTGTGGTGATCGATCCGTCCACGCGGGAGATTCGGGCCGTGGAGGGGTGGTGGAACCGCTGGACCACACCGGTGTGCCCCCTGGCCGCAGGAAGGCTTCAGGACGCGGTCGGGATTCGAATCGATCAGCCGGACCTGGCCCGCACCCTTCAGAAGAGCGTGGGCCGAAAGGCCTGCCGGCACTTCGCCAACCTCCTGATCGAGTGCTGCCACTCCGCACGCGAGGCCCTGGCCGTGCTCCGTCAAGGGGAGTTCCATTCCGACGCCCCGTCCCCGACCAACGGCCCGCAGAAACCGGTCACGTTCGAACCTGTCTCGGCGTCCTCTCTGGACGGGCCGGTGATCGATCTTCACGTCCACACCTCCCCCGCCTCACCGTGCAGTTCGGCCCCGGTGGACGATCTGATCCGGGAGGCCCGACGCATCGGACTCGACGGGATCTGTCTGACCGATCACAATACCGTCTGGCGGAAGGAGGACGTGGAAGCCCTTCGACAGCGCCACGGCTTCCTGGTGCTCCGGGGCAACGAGATCACCACGGACCAGGGCGATATCCTGGTCTTCGGATTTGATCAGGATGTTCAAGGGATCATCCGCCTGGACGAACTGCGACCCCGGGTGGTGGAGGCCGGCGGTTTCATGATCGCGGCCCATCCCTTTCGGGGGTTCCTCACCTTCGGGATCGGCAAATTGGGCCTCACGCCGGAAAAGGCCATGGAGCGCCCCGTGTTCCAGTATGTGGACGCGGTGGAGGTCTTGAACGGGAAGGTCACCGCCGACGAAAACCGGTTTGCCTGGGAGGTGGCCTCCGGCCTCGGCGTGCCGGTCACCGGTGGGAGTGACGCCCACGAGGTGGAAGAGGTGGGGATCTACGCCACCCGATTCGCCGTCTCCATTCGGACCGAGGAGGACCTGATCGCCGCCTTGAGGGGAGGGGAAACCGCTCCCGTGACCTTTCGAAACATGCAGACGCAGTCGACCGCTTCGCCGGAATGACGTCCCGACGGGTCGGGAAAGGAGAATCGAGCATGGAAAAATCGTCGGGCTGGGAACCGCTCATTCGCACGCTGGAACGACTCCTGAGGCTTCGGTCGTTCCCGGTCGCCTTGAAGCTCCTGGAGAAGAAAGAGGACCTGGAAAAGATCCCTTTTGTCCGAAGGCCGGGCGCCCCCATGACCCTGTGCCAGATGATCGGCCTGGTGAGAAACTTCGACTGGACCGTGGGGGCGGACGACCACGACTTCATCATTCCCGCCTGTCCGGCCATGCTGGGTCTTCGGGACAAACCCGCCATTTACAAGGACGGCACATTTCGAAGCATTGTGTGGGTCAAGAACCGGAAAGACGGGAAAAAATACGAGGAGAGCATCCCTCACCTCCCTGTGGGCCGGTACCAGGCCGTGGCCATGGCGCCCCTGGTCTATGACCCGTTTGAACCGGACATGATACTCATCTACGCCAACCCGGCCCAGATGATCCTGCTGATCAACGCCCTTCAGCTCCGGGACTACGAGGTCATGGAGTTCTTCTGCGTAGGGGAATCTTCCTGTTCGGATGCCATTGCGCGATGCCACCTCACCGGCCGGCCCGCCCTGACCATCCCCTGCTACGGAGAGCGCCGGTATGGACATGCCCAGGACGACGAACTGGTCATGGCCTTTCCTCCCGAGGCGATGAAAAAGGCGATCCGCGGGCTGGAGACCCTGTACCGACGGGGGGTTCGGTATCCCATCAGCTTCGCCGGGACCGAGGCGGACCTCCGCCCCCATTTTCCCCCGGCCTACATGCGCCTGGAGTACACCGCCCAGGAGATCCGGGGAGACAATCGACGGCTTCTTCTGGGCGTCACCGGGGGGATCGCCAGCGGCAAGAGCACCGTCTCCGCCATGCTGGAGAAACTCGGATCGCCGATCATCGATTTCGACGTCCTGGCCCGGGAGGTGGTGGAACCGGGACAGCCCGCCTATGAACGAATCGTGGACTACTTCGGCCGCCAGGTCCTGCAGGAAGACGGCACCCTGGACCGAAAGGCCCTGTCCGCCGTCGTGTTCCGAGACATGGAAAAGCGGAAAAAGCTGGAGTCCTTCACCCACCCGCCCATCTACGAACGCTTTGCCGAGCGCGTCCGAGAGATCACGGCCAAGGACCCCGAGGCGATCATCCAGGTGGCCATCCCGCTCCTTCTCGAACTCAATCTCCAGTACATGTTTCACAAGTTGCTCGTCATCCACGTGCCCGAGGAGGAACAGGTGCAAAGGCTCATGAAACGGGACGGGATCTCGGAGGAGGAGGCGGCCAACATGCTCAAGGCACAGCTTCCCATCAACGAGAAACCGGAATACGCGGACTTCGTCATCGACAACAGCGGTTCCCTGGAAGAGACCCGTAAGAAAGTGGAAGACCTGTGGGCGGAACTGCGGGCGATTCAGAAGGAAGGGGCAAAGGAGAAGACGTCATGACAAAGGCGATTCAGGAACTGGTGCCGGTGGACCTGCTGGAGATCGTCATTCTCGAGGACAACTATTCGGACCTCCTGCTGGAAGACGCGGATCATGTCACGCGGGCGCCCAAGGCAAAAGATGGAAATGTCTTTTCGGACACCCTGCTGGCCGAGCACGGGCTCTCCATGCTGGTGCGTGCCACCCGGGGGGACCGGACGCGGGAGATCCTTTTCGATGCAGGGTACAGTCCTTTGGGCGTCCCCCACAATCTGGACCTCCTGGGCATATCCCTCGATGGGGTGGAGGCCGTCGTCTTGAGCCACGGGCACATGGACCATACCGGGTCCCTCCCGTCGCTTCTCAGGAGGATTCCCCGGCCTGTCCCCCTGATTTTTCATCCGGACGCCCTGCTCGACCCGCGGTTTGTCGAGCCTCCGGGGAAACCCCGCATGTCCTTTCCCCGCACTCTGGACCCCGAGGAACTCGCTACCCTGGGAGCGGATCTTCAGGAAAACGCATCCCCCCTCCTGCTGGCCGGTGGAGAGGTTTTGGTCACGGGTCAGGTCCCGCGTGTCACGGACTTTGAGCAGAGGGCGCACCATCGATTCATCGTGAGAAACGGCACCCGGGAAAAAGACGAGATACTGGACGACCAGTCCCTCGTTCTCCACGTTCGAGAAAAGGGCCTCGTGATTGTCGCAGGATGCAGCCATGCGGGCATCGTCAACACCATCCGCTACGCCATGGAGCTCACCGGCGTGGACCGGTTGCACGGAGTCCTGGGCGGGTTTCATCTCGGGGACGACACGTCCGGGGAACTGACGGGGAAGACCATTGAGGGAATTCAAGCGCTGCGGCCGGATTTCATCATGCCCATGCACTGCACGGGCTGGAATGCCGTGAACCGCATTCAAGAGGCGTTCAAAGGGGCCTTTGCACTGAGCAGCGTGGGAACCACCGTGACCTTTCAGGGCGGCCTTTCCTGAAAAACGCCGCCGGGCGCCCCCGCGGCATAGAAATCTCTACTGGAAGGAGAAAAAAGAAGAGGGCCTGTCGGATCACGGGATGTATTCCGGGAACTCCTCCACGGTGGTCATGACGTTGATGTCCCCGTCCACACGCCCCCCTTCCTCGATAACGAGGCTTCGAGTGACGATCTTCCCCTGCACCGCGCCCGTGGTGTGAATGGTCAATTTTCTGTGGGCCACGACCGTTCCCACATAGGTGCCCGCCACGGAAACGATCCCGGCCTGCAGGTCTCCTTGGACCCGCCCGGAAGGGGAGATGATGAGTTCAGCGCAGCGGATGTTCCCCTCCACCACGCCCTCCACCATCAGGCGGGCGTTGCTCTCGATATCGCCGATCAGTCGGGTGTCCCCGGCGATAAAGGATATGGCGCTCTGCTTGGCCATGGCTCCTCATAATCGAAGGTCGCCGGCCGGGACCGGGGTCTTCCGGTCCCCACCGTCACACAAGCCACCGGATCCTGTTTCGAGGACGGCTCTTGTGCGGATTTCCGTTCGATGGAAACGACGGGACCGGAGTCGAATCAGCAGGAATCGGCCTGGACGAACCGTGAAGGGCGTCCTTCCAAGGGCCGGCACCGGCGGGTCTGCTGGACACGGGAATTCCGACGGCGCCCCATGGGGTCCGGCGCCATCAATAATCCGGGGGCAACTCCTTGAGTTGGGCCAGGGAAAAAACCGGTCCGTCCTTGCAGACAAATTTCTCCCCGATGTTGCACCGGCCGCACATGCCGATCCCGCATTTCATCCGGTTTTCCAGGGACAGGATAATGTTTTCCGGAGGAAAGCCGAGTTTTTCCAGCACGGGCTGGGTGAACCGGATCATGATGGGGGGGCCGCACACGATGGCGATCCCGTTCTCGGCACTGGTGATCTTCTGCTCCGTGATGGTGGGCACAAACCCCACATTGTATTTCCAGTCGGGATCGTCCGTGCCGTCCACGGTGATGTGCATATGGATGTCGTCCCGCTTTTCCCAGGCCATCAACTCGTCCTTGTAGAGAAGCATTCCAGGTGACCTGGCGCCATAAACTACCGTAATATCTTTAAATTTAGGGCGGTTCTCCGGTTGCAGCATGTAGATGATGCTGGAGCGGAGGGTGGTGAAGGCGAAACCGCCCCCGATGATCACCACGTTTTTCCCTTCCATGGCCTCCCAGGGGTACCAGTTTCCCAGGGGACCTCGAATCCCCATCACGTCCCCTTCCTTCATATTGTGGAGGCGCGTTGTGACCCTGCCCATCTTGTTCACCGTGAAGGCCACGAAGCCCTTCTCCGAAGGGGACGAGGCGATGCCGATGGGGATCTCTCCCTGTCCGGCGATGGAGAGTTCGGCGAACTGCCCGGGAGTGTAAGCGAACTTCTCCTCGTCCTCGGGATTGAGAAACACGAACTTGAACGTCTTCAGATTCCGGTCCTCGGTCTCCGTGACGATTCCATCGATTCGAACCGGGTAGGGAAGATACGGATTTTCCAATGGAATACCCCCTGTATTCGATTGATCTCGGGTCATCTACGCGCCCAACGAGGAGAAAACGCATGGACCATCAGGAACCCGACGAAAACGCGTTCATCTTTTCAGCGACTTCACGGATGTCGATGTTGACGGGGCAGAACTGGACGCAACGGCCGCAACCCACGCACTGGATCCCGTCACCGTACTTGTCCACATAGTACTTCAGCTTGTGCATGAAGCGCTGGCGCACGCGTTCGAACTTTTTGGCCCTGGGGTTGTGCCCGGAAGTGTGCAGGGTAAAAAGCGGAAACATGCAGGAGTCCCAGTTCCGCATACGGTCTCCCACTTTTTCCAGTCGCTGAACCTCGTCCTGAATGTCGAAACACCAGCAGGTGGGGCAGAGATACGTGCACGTACCGCAGTTGATGCACGAGAACCCCACCTCCTCCCAGAATGGCGCGGCATAGAGTTCGGTGACCTTCTTTTCCTTCAGTTTGTCCGTGGAGATTCGGGCCGTGATTTTGCCGGCCACCTGTCTTGTGAGCCCCTCCGCCTTCTTGATCTCCTCGTCGGAGGCATCGCGGCCTCCGGACGCCTTCCCAAGCAGGGCCTCGCCCTTGTCGGTCAGGGCCTTGGCCACGTAGGCCTCACCGATGTCATGGAGAAGGACATCCAGCCCCTTGGGATCGAATGGGCCGCTTCCGGCTGAGGCGCAGAAACAGGTGACGCAGGGATCATTGCACCCCAGTCCCACGAAGGTGGTGGACTCGTATCGTCGCACCCACCAGGGATCCCGATACTCTGGATTGTCGAAGTTTTTCTGGACCAGTTTGAACGCAGACGCGTCACAGGGCCGGATTCCCACGACGACCTGAGGCGCGTAGTCCCTTTCGGTCTCCCGGACCTTGTGGGCCTCCGGATCCTGGTTATCGACCGTGTACTCGAACATCCGTTCGGACTGGGGATAGATCAGGGACTTGGCCGAGAGGCGGGTGTTTTGAAAGTCGAAGTTCGGCCGGGTCCCGTTCTCCAGGGGGCGGAAATTATGGAAGTCGCCTTCCTTGACCGGGACGAAGACGCGGTAGGCCTCTTTCAATCCTTCCAGGACCCCAACCCATTCTTCTTTTGAGAAACACTTGGTGCTCATAGAACGATCCTCTGAACGCGGGGTTTGGTGTTTGGCTTTCTTCGCGGGGCTGCGCCCCGTAAAAGGGTCCACCGGGGCTCCCTACCGGATGAATTTGTTGTAATCGTCCACGCGGTAGACATCCAGCGGCGGTCTCTTGTCCAGGCTGAGCCCGGCCTCCCAGGAAAAGAGTTCGAGTGCATCCTTGTTGAGCTTCTTCGTGAATTGCCGGACCGAAATGCCCACGGGGCAAACACGCTCGCAGGCCCCGCAATCCGTGCATCGACCCGCGCAGTGAAAGGCCCGGAGAAAGTGAAAGGTCATGGTGTCGGTGGGATCGACGCTCTTTCCCACCCACTGGGGATTGGACTCATCCACGAAGCAGGTGGGGCAGTAACAGAGCGGGCAGGCGTTCCGGCAGGCGTAGCAGCGGATGCACGGGTCGATCATGCGGGTGAAAAACCCCCATTTCTTCTCGGGATCCATCCCCTCGATCTTTTCCACGTCATGAAAGGCCTGAACGCCCTCCTGCTCCGGTACCTTCTCGGCCACCAGTTCATCGTACTCCACCGGGTTTCGATGGGTACAGGTGGCACAGTTGAGCTGGAGGAAGGACGCCTTGTCGAAGGACTCCTCATACCCGGGGCCTTTCACGGTGAACCGGCCTTCCGTATCCTCGGTCACCTCGGTGATCTCCCGGTACTTCACGGCCCGCTTCACGGCCCGGTGGTTGATCATTCCCGTGCAGGGCACACCCACGATATGGAGCTGTTCCCGCTTGATCTGGTTCTCGACCACATGCGTAACGATGTTCCTGGAGTTGCACCCCGTGGCCAGAATGCCGATCTTGTCCGTGCGGCCCGTAAGATAGTTACACAGATTCAGGCCGCAGTTGCTGTCCCAGTACAGGACATCCACCTGGGCCGGATCGCTGACCAGCACGGGCTCGTTCATCATGGGGACGGTGCCCTTCTTGTATCCGATGAAGACATCCACCGTCCCGTCCTCCAGAAGTTTTTTTGCGGTCTCGCGGATCTTCTCCGTGTACTCGATCATCATGCCACCTCGGCTCTTCCTTTGATAAAATGCTTGGCGGGACCGGCATCCTTGACCGCCTGAATCACGTGATTGGCCACCTGGACGAATTTCGTGGCCTCAGCCGATGAGACCCACGAAAAATGGAGCCTGCCTGGCTCGATTCCGATGTGTTCCAGGAGGTTCTTGAACAGGACAAACTTGCGTCGGGCGTAGTAATTACCTTCCAGGTAATGGCAGTCGCCGGGGTGTCACCCGGAGACCCAGACGCCGTCGGCCCCGTGCCGGAAGGCGGCCAGAAGGAATTTGGGGGAAATGCGGCCGGAACACGGCACGCGAATGACCCGGATGTTGGGTGGGTACTGGAGGCGGCTGACCCCGGCCAGGTCGGCTGCCCCGTAAGTGCACCAGTTGCATAAGAATGCCGTGATCTTCGGTTCCCAGTCGCTCATGCTTCTCTCCTCGCGTGTTTCCCTCCCGGGATCGCTTCTCCCGAAAACGAAAAACGGTTGATTGGCTCCGCGGCCGTCCGCGGGGCTTCACTCGGACGATTCCGAAAGGGCGTCTGCTCTGATTCTCCCGATTCCCCAAAGTGCAGGGCGCACATCGTTCTCTCACCGGGCCGGCAGCCACCGGTGGAGTCTACATCTCATCAATCATGGCCATGATCTGGCCGGTCTCGAATCCGCGCAGGTTGATGGCGCCCGATCGACAGGACGCCACACAGAGCCCGCACCCCTTGCAGAGCACGGGGTTGACCTCGGCCCTGCCCTGAAACGGGCCCTTTTCAATGAACGACGGGGCGTTGTATGGGCAGATGGAGATACAGACGCCGCAACTGCTGCACATGGCGGGGCTCACACGGGCCACGGTTCCACTGGTGGCGATCGTCTTCCGGGCCAGGAGGGTCATGGCCCTGGAGGCCGCAGCCTGGGCCTGGGCCACGGATTCATCGATCGGTTTGGGATAATGGGCCATGCCGCAGAGGAACACCCCGTCCGAGGCGAATTCGGACGGGGCGAGTTTGGCGTGGGCCTCCACGAAGAACCCATCCTCGTTCATGGGCACCTTGAAGAACTGCGCAAGCTTTTCGTCCTTGAAGGGGACGATGGCCCCGGCCAGAGCCAGAAGATCGGCCCGAATGCGGATCGTCCGCCCCAGAATGGGATCGAACACCTCGATCTGAAGCCCGTCTTTTTCGGCCCGCACCCGGGGCTTGTTCTCCAGGTCGTACCGGACAAAGATCACACCGGCCTCCCGGGCCTTCTTGTAAACGCTCTCCCTCTCTCCGTAGGTCCGAATGTCCCGGTAAAGGATGTAGACCGGCATCTCCGGATTCAGTTCCTTGAGATGCAGGGCGCTCTCCATGGAATGGGTGCAGCAGACCCTGGAACAGTAGGGCCGCTCGGGCTCCCGTGACCCCACGCACTGGATGAACACGGCCGTCTTCACATCCTGGAGGGTTGGGTCGTTCTCGATGAACTTCCGGTCCAGTTCCAGGTGGGTCACCACCCTCGGGTCCTCACCGTAGGCATACTCCCGGGGTTGAATCTCCATAGCCCCCGTGGCGATGACGGCCACTCCGTGCTCCACGGTGCGTTCCTCGCCGCCCACCGAGAGCTTCGAGGTGAAATTCCCCACGAATCCATTGACTTCTGTGAGTTCCGTGTCCAGCAGCACATCGATGTTCTCGTCGTCCTCCACGGTCCGGATCAGTTCGGCCGTCTGCTGCTGAATGTCCTCGCCCTTCCATGTACGAAACAGATTCAGGGCCTGCCCGCCCAGCTTTCCGGCGCGTTCCACCAGGGTCACGGGATACCCCTGCCGGCTCAGACTCCGGGCCGCAGCCATGCCGGCGATCCCTCCGCCGATGACCATGGCCCGCGGGTTGATGTCCACCCGGGCCTCGGTCAGAGGTTCCATGAGGGCCGCCTTGGAAACGGCCATGCGGACCAGGTCCTTGGCCTTCTCGGTGGCGGCCACGGGGTTGTTCTTATGGACCCAGGAATCCTGGTTTCGAATGTTGGTCATCTCAAAGAGGTACTTGTTCAGGCCCGCGGCGACCAGGGTCTCCTGAAACAACGGTTCGTGGGTCTTGGGCGTGCAGGCCGCTACCACGATCCGGTTCAGGTTATTGTCCCGGATCACCTTGGCCATGTTGTCCTGGGTATCCTGGGAGCACGAGTAAAGGTTGTCCGAGGCAAACGTCACGAAAGGGAGCGTCCTGGCGTACTCCACCACCGCGTTCACGTCCACCACACCGGCGATGTTGATGCCGCAACGGCAGATGAAGGCACCGATTCTCGGCGGTTCCCCGATGATGTTCCTCTGCTCGACGACCACCGGCTCCCGGGTCCGCGTGTCTCGAGCCGAACTCAGCGGGGCCCCGGCGGCCGCCGCAGCCGCACTCGCCTCGATCACGGACTGGGGAATGTCCTTGGGGCCCTGGAACGCGCCGCACACGTAGATCCCGTCCCGGCTCGTGGTCACGGGGGAAAAAGACTCCGTGCGGCAGAACTGCCCCGCGGTGAGTTCCACTCCCAGCCTGCCGGCCAGTTCCACGAGATCCGGCGGCGTCTCGAGACCCACGGAGAGAACGACCATGTCGAAGATCTCTTCACGGAGCTCCCCGTCTTCCATGGTGTACCGGAGCAGCAGGTCGTCGCTGTTCAGGACGGGCGTGACCGAGTGGATTCGGGATCGGATAAAGCGGACGCCGTGGGTCTCGCGGGCGGTGTCGTAAAAACGCTCGAAGTCCTTACCATGGGTCCGCATATCCATGAAAAAAATCGAGCAGTCCAGGTCATCCCCGCTGTGCTCCTTGGCGATGACCGCCTCCTTGATGGCGTACATGCAGCAGACGGAGGAGCAGTATTCGTGATCGCATCGGTTGATGTCCCGGGAACCCACGCACTGGAGGAACGCGATCTTCGACGGCTCATTCTCATCGGAAGGTCTGGACAGATGCCCCATGGTCGGTCCGGAGGCGGAGAGGATCCGTTCGAACTCCATGGAGGTGATTACGTTCGGATGACGGGCGTAATTGTAAGTGTCAAAGGATTCTGGATTGAACGGCCGGAACCCCGTGGCCAGGACCACGGAACCGACGTTCAGCGTAAAGGTCTTTTCCGTATCCTCGAAGTTGATGGCCTGGGCGGGGCAGAATTTCTCGCAGGCGCGGCACTTGCCCTTCTTAAAGTAGATGCATTCATCCTTGTCAATGGCGTATTTGAGGGGGACGGCCTGGGGATAGGGGACGTACACGGCCTTTCGATGGGCAAGCCCTTCATTGTATGCATCGATCACTTTTTTGGGGCATTTTTCAGCGCATGTGCCGCAACCAATGCATTTATTCGGATCCACGAATCGAGGGTGTTGCAGGACCTCGACTTGAAAATTCCCCGATTCCCCTGTAACGTCCTTGACATCACAGAGCGTCAACAACTCGATATTCATGTGCCGGCCGACCTCGACCAGTTTGGGCGAGATAATTCACATGGCACAGTCATTGGTGGGGAATGTCTTGTCCAGTTGGGACATGACCCCACCAATAGACGGGGATTTCTCCAGGAGATAGACGTAATACCCGGAATCCGCCAAATCGAGCGAGGCCTGCATTCCGGCAATTCCGCCGCCCACGACCATTACCGAACCCGTGATGTCCTTGGGCATATCGCTCCTCTCCTTGCTGGGGTGAACGTTATTTTAACCCATATTTCCTACAGTTATGCTATCGTATGTTTCGTTCCGAGAGAGGACAACGTAAACCATGGATTTCGAAATTGTCAACTGTTTTTAAGGATTGTGACGCATCCATGTCGACTCGACTCCCCATCATTCTGGCCCACGGGATCTTTCCCTTTACACGCCTCTACCGGCCCCTCGTCGGCCGGGACAACACGGAAGCGGACCGTTTTCATTACTTCAGAAACGTCCGGAGCACCCTGATGCGCCACGGGTATACCGTATTCCACACCCACGTGGCCTGGGGCGCCGGTGTGGACCGCCGGGCCCGGGATCTGCGAAACGAAATCCTGCACATCACGGATGGATTTCGCCGCTGGCCGCGCGTTCACATCATCGCCCACAGCATGGGCGGCCTGGACGCCCGTCGAATGCTCTTCACCTATCGTATGGAACGACACATCGCCTCCCTGACTACCATTGCCACGCCCCATCGAGGCACATCCTATGCGGACTGGGGCATCCGGCACTTCGGCTTCCTGATCCCCCTCTGCCGGAGCTTCGGTCTTGACATTGAAGGGGTCCTGGACCTCACTCGGCCCCGATGCCGGCGATTCAACGAAGTCACGGCGGCCTATGAGGCCGGCAACGGAGTCATATACCGGACCGTGGCAGGCATCCAGCCTACGGAACGGATTTTCCTGCCCATGCGATTCTCCCATCGGATCATCCTGCGGGAAGAGGGAGAAAACGATGGATTGGTGCCCCTCGAATCTGCTGTCTGGCGTCCGGAGCTCCACCTCAAGACCATCCATGCGGACCACCTGAACCAGATCGGCTGGTGGCACCCGGGGGTGAGAAAGGCCGGTATCTGCCGAAGGGCCTTTGAGGCCGAGATCGGGCGCTTCTACCTGGAGCTCGCTGCGGGGCTCGAGGACTGACCGGGGAAGGGCCGGATCATGCCGGCGGACCGCATGGTGACACGACGTTCACAAAGATGACGGCTCTGCAAAAAGTCGATTTCTCGCGCAGAGCCGCAAAGAACGCAAAGATAACCAATGAATATTAATAAGTTTTTTCTTGGCGCTCTTGGCGTCTCTGCGCGAAAAAAAGGGTTTTACGGCTCCGTCAAAGAGGTAAAACCTTTGGTGATGGACTGAGGAGGAGATCACCGGGGGTGGGATGGGGCAGGCCTCGGCTTACGCCGAGGCCTCAGGCGGGTCAGAAATCGCACTGCTCTCCCGCCGGGATCCCCCACCAGTTCTCTTCCTGGGTCTGCTTCACGGTACTTTCATCGCACTTCTTGTAGCCGCCCCAACTGTAGGTCATGTGATCCCAGTTCTTGTACATGGTGTCGTGTTTCCAGAACTCGGACCGCTCGGCCGCCGTGCCGCAACCGGCAAGAAAGAGGCCAAGAGCAAATAGAACGATAGCTTTCCGGATCATGATATGATTCCTCCTTTCTGGATTCGATTCCCCTGGTTCATCGCCCTGCGCTCGAGCCGAATCGAGCATGAACAAACTTTACCCCATAGCATGCTTAAATGGAAGGGTTTTTTGCTTCCAACGGCCCTTTCGAATCATCGGCCCTGAAATCAGACAAATCCCGGGATCAGACCATCTCCAGGGCCACGGCCATGGACACGCCGCCGCCGCCGCAGAGCGTGGCCAGGCCCAGGGTGAGACCTCTCTTCTTCATGGCGTACAGGAGCGTCACCATGATGCGTACCCCCGTGGACCCCACCGGGTGGCCCAGACCGATGCCCGATCCATTCACGTTGGTGATGTCACGGTTGATGCCGAGTTCCCGTTCGCAGCCGATGTACTGGGCCGCAAAGGCCTCGTTGAGCTCGATCAGTTCAAAATCGTCCAGGCTCAACCCCGACCTCTCCAGAAGGTTGTTCACCGCGGGTACCGGGCTGAGTCCCATGACCGACGGATGGCAGGCGCCCCGGCCCACGGCCCGGATTCGTGCCAGGGGCCGAAGGCCGAGTTCCCGTGCCTTGTCAGCGGACATGATCACCATACCCGACGACCCGTCATTGATACCCGATGAGTTGCCCGCGGTCACTTTACCGATCTTGGGTACGAAGGCCGGTGGGAGTTTGGCCAGGGCCTCCATGGTGAGTCCCGGCCGGAAGTGCTCATCCTTTTCAAAGATCAGGGGCTCCTTCTTTCGCCGGGGAACCGTGACCGGGACGATTTCCTCCCGGAAGTCTCCGTCGGCCGTGGCCCGTTCCGTGTTGTTGTGGCTTCGAAGGGCCACTTCATCCATCTCCTCACGGCTGATGTCGTGGAGCTGAGCCACGATCTCAGCCGTCTGCCCCATGATGTAGGGTTTTCCCTTGAACAGATCCAGAGGCATACCTTCCTTGACCGGGCCGTCCTCCGGGTGGGGCAGGAGATGGGATCCGCAGTGGAGGGCGTGGATCATCATATCCACAAAGGCATGGTCCTGAAGGCGGCATCCCCACCGAGCATTGGGAACGGAATAGGGTACGCCGGACATGTGCTCGGTCCCCCCGGCCAGGATCACATCGGCCAGCCCGGCCTGGATCATGGCCATGCCCGAGATGACGGCCTCCATGGCCGAGGTGCAGACCCGGTTGATGGTGACCGCCGTCAACGTGTCCGGAAACCCGGCGAGAAGGGCGCTCACCCGGGCCACATTCAGGGCGTCGGCCGGTTCCAGGCAGCAACCGTACCGGATGTCGTCGATCTGTTCCGGTTCGATGCCGGCTCGCTTCACAGCCTCCTTCATGGTCACGGCAGCCAGCTCCGCGGCATTGAGGTCCCGGAGAGAACCCCCGAATGCACCGATGGCCGTTCGACAGGCGGATACGACAACTACATCTTTCATGGTCTCACCTCGTTTCTTTCAGATGTCTTCGCATGCGTTTTCATGATTGCGGCAGCACATCGCGGCCCGCACCTCGAAAAAATGAATAGCCGTTCAGTCTGTCTTTCGGCTATAATTCATGCCGCTCTTCCTGTAAAGAGAAAACCAAAAGGAGTCCATCCCCTCATGACCTCTGTCTGGAAAAAATCGCGTTCCGCCGCCTGCGATATAGATGTGCTTCTCCTGGACTTCGGAGGCGTTTTGGCCGAAGAAGGATTTCGAGAGGGCCTCAAGGCCATCGGGCACCTGAGCGGAACCGACCCGGATGCTATGGTCCGCAAAGGGTTTGATCTGATCCACGCCACCGGCTACGTGGTAGGGCGGGCGGAGGAATCCGCCTTCTGGGACGCCATGAGGGAAAGGGGCGGCGCTCATGGATCGAACGAGACCCTGCGCAACGAGATCCTGACCCGTTTCGTGATCCGGCCCTGGATGCTCGCTGTCGTGGACCGGTTGCGGGAAGCCGGGCTGTGCCTCGGCATCCTGAGCGACCAGACCCAGTGGCTCGACGAACTCAACGAGAGGCACAACTTCTTCCGCCACTTTCACCATGTGTTCAACAGCTTTCACACCGGCCTGAGCAAGCGGGATCCCGCAGCCTTTGACGATGCCGTTCAGGGTCTCGTCACAGCTCCCGGCCGGGTCCTCTTCGTGGACGACCATACGGGAAACGTGGAGAGGGCCGAGGACCGGGGGCTTCGGACCATCCTCTATACGGACCGGGAGAACTTCCTTCGATTAATGATCGAACACTGCCCATTCCTCTCCCATGTCATGCCGCCCTAATCGACCTCGGCCTTCACCCGCCGATGAATAGCCGCTCCCTCTTTCCAGCGCCGGTAGATTCGAAGAGGCACGATGAGCCCGAAGAACGGAAACATGTACATGGCCGCCAGGGTGGGCTCCAGCGGGCTGAAAAAGCGGGCCGCGAACACGATGACAAGCACGTTGTTCATGTTCCCCATGCTCACGGCCGCAGCCAACTGGTCCTCCAGGGGCCGGCGCCAGGTCAGGGCGATCCCCGTCGCCAGATAGACGGCCGCGAGGATCGAGGCCACCCCCGTGGCCACGGCGATGGTGACCGGCCTCTGGTGGAAGTACTCGGAGTACTGGGAAAAGACGGCCAGGTTGATCATGGCGAAGACCGCCAGGGAGATGGGGAAACGCCTGCGGTCAATGGCCGTTAGAATGCCGGGCCCGATACGTCGCAGGATCTCCACGGCCACGGCTGGAACAAAGACCACCAGGGCCAGGATTCGAATCATATCCACAAGCGAAATGCTCATGGCTTTGGCTGAAAGAAGCTTGACAAGCACCGGAAGGGTGAAGGGGACCAGGGGCGAGGTGACCACCACCAGCACCAGGACCAGGGCGCTGTTGGCGCCCACGAGCCCGGAGATGAACGGTGCCACTACCCCCGTGGAAATCCCGGTGAGAAGAAGGGCCGCCACCGCATAGTCCGGCAGGACCCACAGAAACAGGTAGTAGACGGCCACGGGAAGCAGGACAATCTTCACCGACGCCAGCACGGCGATCCGTCCCCACTCCCCTCGAAGGGTCTCCCGAATGGCCTCCAGCCGGATTGGAAGGAGGCTGAGGAAGAGGAGAAACATCATCATGTAGAGGGGATAGGGCTGAAACAGGGCCCCGAATTCCGGGGCCAGAATCCCGGCCAGCATGGACGAAAAGAGGACAATCAGGAGCAGGATGTCGTTCAGGCGAATCATAGTGTCCTTGTATCGAAGACGGCCCGTTCTGTCAAAGCGACATCATGGAGTCCCGAACCCACTCACAGGTCGTGCCGCATGCGCAGGGTTCAACCCTCTTCCGGCCCATGACCACCCTTTCGGGCCGTCATGTGGACTCCACCAGGAGAAAGGCGTCGGGCTCAAGGCGGGCGAAGATGCAGGCACCGGGACATGGGATCACGAGCTTTTTGGGGTGCTTCGCTCCCAGGACCTGAAAGAGTTCCAGGCAGCAGGAACAGAGGTGGGCCGTCCGGTCGATGGAGCAGGGGATGGCCTCACCCTGGTCCTCCACGACAAACCGGGGCCTGAGAAAATTGACGTGGTTCGCCGTGTGGGTCAGAAAAAGGGCGTCGTAGTCCTCGGTCTCGGACTCGAAACGCCGCGCCCACCGGAGTTGAATACGCCTTTCCATATCCTCGGCTTCGGACCACCTCGCAGGGATCCGGTCCTTCACGGTCGGGTCCGTCACCATCTCACGCTTCTCTTCCTCGGTCACGATGAGCACAGGGCGCGCAATAGACGACCGGGTGATCCGCGCGGCCCGGGCCTTTTCCATCCCTTCGATGGGAAAAGAACTCACGATCAGATAGAGACCGTTTCGGTCGGAAGAGCGGTACCAGCTCCCCTGGCGGCCGCAGGTATCGTCCCACACTTCCGGGGCGACACTGGCGATTCGATTGATTTCGTCCAGAGGCGTGCAGACCACCCCTTTGGCGGATCGCAGGCGAACGCCCTCTCTACCAAGCCTCTCCCGAAGCCAGGCCTCCTCCTCCAGGGATACCCAGTAGACGTGCTTTTCATAATTCATCTTCGGTTTCATGTCGATTCCTTTTCACCTTTATCCCTCCAATAACCAACCTCGGGTACCCATAACTCGATCTTCCCGGCCATGAAGGGAGCGATATACGTCATCCTCTGCGTGAAACCACACCCTCTGGTGAATGACGGCCGGCGCACATTCACAGCAAAAAAACAGCGTTGCTTTTTCGAATAGCTGTTATATCATCTTTGGTCTAAATGTCACCCTGTTCAGGCAGCCATGCCCTCGGTCCCGCTGCAGGGCCGAATGTTCGGTCCATCCTAGCGGGGGTCTTCACAGGAAGAAAGGGGTTTTCACCCGTCGTGTTCTTTCAGCTCAAGACCGTTGAAGAAATCCTGGCGATCATTCAGAAAATGGAGCGCCTGTCCGGGGAGGACGTCATCCTGAATGAGGCCCACGGCCGTATCCTGTCCAACGACCTGATCGCGCCCGAGGACCTGCCCGGGTTTTCCCGTTCGTCCATGGACGGGTTTGCCGTGCGTGCCAGGGACACGTACGGGGCCACAGAAAACATGCCGGCCCTCCTGGAGGTAGCGGGGGAGGTCTTGATGGGCGAGTCCTCTGCGATCCGCGTCCAACCCGGGCAGGCCGTGCGAATCGCCACGGGCGGCATGCTTCCTCCCGATGCCGATGCCGTGGTCATGGTGGAATACTGCCATGATCTCGACGACCGCACCATCGAGGTCTCCCGCACCGTCTCACCCCTCGAAAACGTCATACAGCCTGACGACGATGTGCGCAAGGGCCGCTCAGTGCTTCCCGCAGGCGTCCGCCTGCGTCCCCAGGATCTGGGTGTCCTGGCGGGTCTGGGGGTCACCCGGGTTCCGGTGGTCCGGCGACCCCGAATCGCCATTCTCTCCACCGGGGACGAGGTGGTTTCCGTGGACCGCAGTCCCATGCCCGGACAGGTCCGGGACATCAACAGCCACACCCTGGCCGCCTTTTGCCGGGGTCTCGGGGCCGATTCAATCGCCCTGGGCCTCACACCGGACCGGTTCGAAGCCCTGAGAGAACAGGTCGTGAACGGCCTCGCCCTGGGCGATTCGGTCTGGATCTCGGGAGGGAGTTCCGTGGGCATGCGGGACCTCACCGTGCAGGTGCTGGAATCTCTGGAACGGATGACCGTTCTCGCCCACGGCGTCTCCATCAGCCCGGGCAAACCCACTATCCTCGCGTCGAACGGTCTTCAGACCGTCTGGGGAATCCCGGGGCACGCGGCCTCGGCCCTGGTAATCGCCGAGATCCTTCTCGCTCCGTTTCTGGAGCGGATCTCGGGCCGACGGCGCCGCGCGGGCGAGCGTATCGGGCAGGCCGAGGCCGAACTCGCTCGAAACATCGAGTCCGCGGCCGGCCGCGATGACTACATTCGGGTTCGGCTTGATGAATCCGACGGGAAGTGGATCGCCGATCCCATCTTCGGGAAGTCCGGCCTGATCTCTCCCCTCGCCGAGGCGGACGGCCTCGTCCGGATCGATCGGTTCACCGAGGGGCTCTACCGGGGTGACCGCGTGACCGTCCATCTGTTCCGGGACGGGTCGTGACACACCTCTCTCCGCGACCCCCGGGGAGCCGAACATCGTTTGGGGGATCCGGGAGTATGGAATCACCCAAGGAGAATCTGAATGAAGAGAAATGTCTACCTTGCCATGAAACCCCTTCAAGAGGCCCGGGGCCTTTTTCTGGAGCGTTTTGGTGGAGGACGCCGCACCGGGCCTGAAGAGGTCCCGGTGGAAGAGGCGCTGGGGCGCGTCACTGCGGAGCCCGTGTTCGCGAAGATCTCCGCCCCCCCGTTTCATTCCGCCGCCATGGACGGCGTGGCCGTCCGCGCCGATGAGACGTACGGGGCCACCGACCGTTCCCCGAGAACGCTCGAAATGGGCCGGGACGCCCTGTGGATCAACACCGGGCAGGTCCTTCCCGAAGGCTTTGATGCCGTGATTATGGTCGAGAAACTCCACGAAATGGAGACGGACCACCTGGAGATCCGATCCCCGGCCCACCCGTGGCAGCATGTACGCAAAGTCGGCGAGGACATCGTAGCCAGCCAGCTCCTTCTGCCCCGGAACCACCGGATCCGACCCGTCGATCTCGGGGCGCTCATCGCGGGCGGCATATTCACCCTTCCGGTGTGGCGGCGCCCCGTGGTAGCTATTCTTCCCACGGGATCGGAACTGGTCCGTCATGAAGAAGTGTCGGACCCATCACACCTCGGACCGAATCGAATCCTGGAATTCAACTCCGTCATTCTTGCGGGGCTGGTGCAGGAGTGCGGGTCCGTACCCCGCGTCGGATCCATTCTTCCGGATGACGAGGAGATTCTTCGCGCTGCGGTGGAGAAGGCCGTGGACTCCGGCGCGGACGTCATTCTCATCAACGCGGGATCCTCGGCCGGCAGCAAGGACTACACCGTGCACGTGATCGGAGACCTGGGTCGAATCCTGGTTCACGGAGTCGCCATGATGCCCGGGAAACCGACGATCCTGGGGGAGGTCCGGGGAAAGCCGGTCGTGGGGAACCCCGGGTATACGGTCTCCGCCACCCTTTCTTTTGAGCAGTTCGTCCGTCCTCTCCTGCTCGGGCTTCAGGGGCTGCCCATGGCCGAGCCGCAGACCATCCAGGTCCGCCCTTCCCGGGACATCCCATCCAAACCGGGGATCGAGGAGTTTGTGAGGGTGAATATCGGCCGGATCGGAGGCCGGGCCGTGGCCACGCCGCTTCCCAGGGCCGCGGGATCCATCACCACCCTGACACGCGCTGAAGGCATCCTGCGGATTCCTTCGCTTTCCGAGGGAGTGGGAATGGATGAGGAGGTGGCGGCGGAACTCCTGGTGGATGAAACGGAACTCGACAAGACCATCGTCATCATCGGAAGCCACGACATGACCGTGGACCTGCTGGCCGATGAAATTCGAAGAACCGGCCGGGACATCCGGGTTTCCTCGGGGAACGTGGGAAGCCTGGGCGGGCTCATGGCCCTGCGCAAAGGCAACTGTCATCTGTGCGGGACCCACCTCCTGGACACGGAGACCGGGGAGTACAACATCCCCTACATAGAGCGCTACCTCCAAGGGGTCGGCGTGGCCCTGTTTCACATGGTGGAACGGGAACAGGGTCTCATGGTCCCCAAAGGGAACCCCAAGGAGATTCAAGGGCTGGAAGACCTGGCACGGTCGGATGTCCGACTGGTGAATCGACAGGCCGGTTCAGGGACGCGCGTGCTTCTCGATTACCGGCTGGGCCTTGCAGGGATCCCGCCCGAGAGTATCGCGGGATACGACCATGAGGAATACACCCACATGGCCGTGGCGGTGGATGTATTGAGCGGGGCGGCGGACTGCGGCATGGGCATCCTGGCCGCGGCAAAGGCCCTCAATCTCGACTTCATTCCCGTCGTTCGAGAGCAGTACGAACTCGTCATCCCTCTGGCGAGCCTCGACAGGGATGTCATCCGGTTTCTGCTGGAGACGATTCGATCGACGGGCTTCCGGGACCGGGTCCGGGCACTGGGAGGCTACGACCCCTCCAGGAGCGGCGAACTCCGTGCGGAGCTCCCATGAGCCACCATCCTCGTCCCGAGGGTTTGAAAGGAGAATCGACATGAACGGACTCAAGCTGCGTTCCCGGCAATGGCTCGTAAACGAACAGGGCGAAATGGTCATGGGAGAAGGGCGGAAACGCATTTTCGAGACCATCGAACAGACCGGGTCCATCAACAAGGCGGCCAAAACCCTGAAGATGTCCTACAAGGGGGTCTGGAGCCGAATCAAGGCCACCGAGAGCCACATTCAGGCCCAACTCGTATGCTCCGATGGGAAACGCGGATCCTATCTGACCAAGGAAGGCAAGATCCTCATGGAAAAATACACGCGGCTCAAAGAGCAGTGCATGGCTGCGGATGACCGCATCTTTCAGTCCATCTTTTTGTCCGAAGAGCCATGAACCATCCGACAGCCCCCATTATCGGCGTGGCCGGTCTCTCCAATTCCGGAAAGACCACCCTCATTGCACGGCTTATTCCGGAGCTTCAACGGGCCGGTCTGCGGGTGGGGACCATGAAGCACCACCGGGGCCGCCTGGACCTGGACACGCCGGGCAAGGATACCTGGCTGCATCGCCGGGCCGGAGCCGCAGGCACGGTGATTTCCTCCCCGGGGCTCATCGGTCTGATTCGAGAGGTGGACGGTGATCCCGACCCACAGGAACTCGCCGAACTCCTTCACGGCATGGACCTCATCCTGGCCGAGGGGTACAAGAGGGCCCGGATTCCCAAGATCGAGGTCCATCGGGCCGATCTGGGCGAGCCCCCCGTCTGCCTGAACGATCCCTTTCTCATGGCCCTCATCACCACGGTCCGAGCCCCATGGGACGGTCCCCGGTTCGATCCGGACGATGTCTCCGGCCTGGCTCGTTTCCTCATCCGCCGTCTCCAACTGACGCCCTGACTCGCCGCCGGCCCTACACGGAACGGGGCCGCCTCACACGATTCTGCTTGCATGCGAAACCCGGGGATTATAGAAACGAAAGACAGGGTGAGCCGCGAGGCATAAAAGCAGGGCCGGGTCCATGGCCCCTCATGGACCCCGTGCCGATCCGGCGCCTCCACGTCCTTCGATGAGTTCGGCCTGGGACGCAGCCCCGAATATGGATGGAGTCGTAAAAAGCTCGGGGGCAGATCATCTGCCCTTGTGATTCCAAGTGGTGATGACCTCACCAACGGCGGTTGAGCGGATTCTTGCAAAACCGTCCATATCCCCACCCCAGCGTGAACAGGTGACAGCGATGGTATGGATGTCGATTCAATCCTGGATATCACCCACCGGAGCCCTCGGGACGGGGATCGGCGGCGACATACTTCACATGGTGGCCGGCGCCGGCCTCATGGTCAAATTCGTCATGATGATCCTGCTCCTCTTCTCCGTGACCTCATGGGCGATCATTTTTCTGAAGTGGCGGCTCTACGGCAAGGCTCGACGCGAATCGGAGCAATTCCTGGAACGTTTCTGGGAGGGAACCGAGTTCGCCTCTCTCCTGAACGAATCCGCCGAACTCCACTCCAGCCCCTCGGCCCAACTCTTTCGGGCGGGGTACGCCGAATTCCGCCGGATCCGTAATCTTCCCAAGCCATCGCCTGAATCGGGCGGGCATTCGATCCAGTCCATGCTCGCCCAGGTGGAGCGCGCCCTGAGGAGAGCGGGGATCCAGCAGAGCAACCGCATGGAGAAGGCCATCTCATTCCTGGCCACCACCGGGAACACGGCACCCTTCATCGGGCTTTTCGGGACCGTCTGGGGCATCATGGAGTCCTTTCACCACATCGGCCTCAGCGGATCCGCCAGCCTGGCTGTGGTCGCGCCGGGCATCTCGGAGGCCCTGGTGGCCACGGCCGCAGGGCTCGCTGCGGCCATCCCCGCCGTGGTGGCGTATAATCACTTCAGTCGTCGTGTCGCCGTGTTGACCTCCGAGATGGAGACGTTCATGTCTGATTTTCTGAGCGTCATCGAACGCCAGCACTTGAAACGAACGGCGTCCACCCCTTAGTATATGGTTTCAAGGAAACCATTTCCGGAGATCCATGCATGCTGACCAACGGAAGCGGGAAGCGGCTCATGTCGGACATCAACGTCACGCCCTTCGTGGACGTGATGCTCGTCCTGCTGATCATCTTCATGGTCACCGCGCCCATGATGATGCAGGGCGTGGAGGTGGATCTGCCCAAGACGACCACCCAGAACATCAAGACCGATGAGGAACCGCTCTTCCTGTCCATCAACCAGAAGCAGGAGATCTTTCTCGAAGAGAGCCCGATGATGCTCGACGAACTGGAGGGTAAAATCCGCACCATTTCCAAGTATCGTCGCGACAAAGGGATCCTGCTCCGAGCGGATCGACAGGTGCCTTACGGGTTCGTGATCCAGGTGATTGCCCGGCTCAAGAAGGCCGGCATCGACAAGGTGGGCATGGTAACCGAACCCGAGGACGATTAGGGTATGACCATGGCAGCGACATGGGGATCCATGAACGGGATCGAGGGAAACGGTGTGCAGTGGCTGCCCGTCGTCGTTCTCTCCGTCTGCTTTCATGCCGCCCTGCTGTCTCTCATGGTCTTCCTTCCCCAAAACGTCTCCATTCGCAGGCCCTCTCCCGGAATCGTATACGATGTCCAACTCGTGGACATGCCCGGTGGAGGGAAGGACCGGACCACACCCGGGCCTGCAAAGCCGGCGGCGTCTCCTCCCAAAGAGGCCAAGGCGGCCTCGCCGATTCCCGCTCCAGAGCCCGCAAAAAGAGTCGCGGAGATCAAGCGGGAAGAAAAGCCGGTGGTGGTGGCCAAGAGGACCGTTCAAAAGGAGACCCGGCCGGCCAAGAAACCGGAGGCCTCCCCTTCCGACCTGATCGATCAGGCGATTTCCCGCATCGACCGGAAGGTCCAGTCCCAGACCAGCCCGCAGCCTGCGGTCCCAAGGCAGGCAGGAGATCCTCTGGACCGGGCGGTCTCGCAGGTTCAAGACCGGGTTCGCAGCCAGGGCGGCGGAACCGGCGGGGCCGGCGGGGCCGGCGGCTTTCTGGGGACCGTGATGCAGATCTACCAGGCCAGAGTGACCCAGTGGATTGCCGGAAACTGGTCCTACCCGGTAGCGCTTCAGCGTGACACCAACCTGGAGGCTACCGTTCTCCTTCTGGTCCAGCGGGACGGCGCCATCTCACGGAGCCGCTTTGTCAGGCGGTCGTCCGACCCGATCTTCGATGAATCCGTGCTCCGCGCCGTGGAACGATCCAACCCCTTGCCTCCGTTTCCGGAATCCTATACAAAGAGCTATGAAGAATTTGAAATCCGTTTCACATTGGAAGAGCTGGAGAAGATGTAGCCTGCTCCTCGTGAGCCTGCTGGTCTGGTCCCTGGCGCTGAGCGCGCCCGGAACCGCATGGGCGCGCATCTTCATCGACATCAACGCCCCTTCGGTTCAGAAGCTGCGCATCGCCATCCCGCCCTTTGAGAGGCGTTCCGCCGATACGGAGGACCCGGGGTTCGGTGAGAAGCTCGCCGATGTGGCGGCCAACGACCTGGAACTCAGCGGGTACTTCGTGTCCATCGAAAAGGAGGCGTTTCTCCCCGGGTCCCTGAAAGATGTGGCCGGGGATCGCATCCGGTTCAAGGACTGGTCCGTAATCGGCGCCGAGTTGCTTCTCACGTGCTCCTATTCCTCCATCGGCCAGAGCCTGGAACTGGAAGTCCGTCTCTACGACGTGTTTCGAGGCAGGAGTGTCTATACCAAGCGGCTCCTGGGCAAGCAGGCCGAACATCGTGCCCTGGTGCACCGGCTCAGCAACGAGATTCTCTATCTTGTCACGGGTCAGAAGGGCATGTTCCTGTCCCGTCTGGCTTATGTCAACCGGGCCAAGGGAAAGAAGGAACTCAACAAGGAGATCTTCCTGTGCGACGTGGACGGGCACAACCCCCGGCAGATCACCTTTGACGAGAGCATTTCGCTCCTACCTCGCTGGTCTCCCAGGGGCGACAAGCTGTTGTATGTCTCCTTCCGGGACGGCGGCCCCATGCTCTTTCTCAAGGACCTGGCCACGGGTGTCGACCGGCGGATCTCGGCGAGAACGGGCCTGAACACCGGCGCATCCTGGGCGCCGAACGGGGAAAGCGTCGCCCTGACCCTGAGCCACGGGGACAACCCGGACGTGTACACCATCGACACCAACGGCAATATCCTCAACCGCGTTACGCGTCACTGGGGCATCGACGTGTCCCCCTCCTTTTCCCCGGACGGCCGAAAAATCGCCTTCGTTTCCAATCGCTCCGGTTCCCCTCAGATCTATGTCCAAGATCTTGAAAGCGGCTCCGAGAGCCGGCTCACCTTTGAGGGCAAGTACAATACCTCCCCTGCCTGGTCCGTCCAGAACCGGATCGCCTTTTCCGGAATGCACGACGGCCGCATCGACATTTTCACCATCCAGGAAGACGGCACGGGCCTTCGTAACCTCACTGAAGGGCAGGGAAAAAACGAGGACCCCTGCTGGTCTCCGGACGGCCAGTACCTGGCGTTCACCTCCAATCGGACGGGTTCCTATCACCTCTATCTGATGACCGCCGGCGGGCAGAACCAGAGGCGAATCACCTTTCACAACGGGGAGCAGACCTCGCCCAGTTGGTCCCCTTTCTAACGGGCCTGCCGGGTGGGACGAAAGAAAAGTCATGTATTCGCAAAAGAGCCGAGCCAGGTCGGCCGCACCGAAATTCCAACGGGTTACGGCCATCCCGGGGGCGGTTGACCGAGTTTTTGCGAAACCGTCTAAAAAGTGATTCCGGACCATCTATCTTCTTGAAACCAGAATAGCAACGTGATATACAAAATTAGTTACCGGTATGAGACAGGGTCCTAGATCGGCATTGGTACTTCGTTTTGCACCTAAAAAACTAATCAGGAGGGATATAGAGGATGAAGAAGAATGGATTGTTCGTCTGGATCGTTCTGGCCATTGCGTGTTCTTCGCTCTTGCTGATGACCTCGTGTGCGAAGAAACAGATCGGTGCCGGTCCGGCTGAAGGGACCGAGCAGGCCGCCGCGCAGAAGGAAGGTGGAACTCCCGGTGACGCGGGATACGCCGACCGGGAAAAACAGCGACAGGCGGAACTCGAGGCCCTGCGACAGAAACAACTGGAAATCGAGGCGTTTGAGTCCGTGAACATCTACTTCGATTTCGACAGGTCCGAACTCAAGAGCGACGCGCAGATCGCCCTCAAGAACAAGGCCATGTGGCTGGAAAAGAATCCCGAATACGGGGTGCGGATCGAAGGGCACTGCGATGAGCGCGGCACCAACGAATACAACCTGGCCCTGGGAGAGCGCCGGGCCAACGCCGCCAGGGATTTCCTGGCGAGCCTGGGCATTTCGAGCGATCGAATCCGGACCATCAGCTACGGCGAGGAAAGGCCGGCGGATCCCGCCAGCAATGAAGCGGCCTGGTCCAAGAATCGCCGGGACGAGTTCAAGCTTTTCAAGTAGTCGGCCGGTGCCGGTTTCCGCGACCGTCCGCACATGAAGATGGTCGCGGGCCCACGTCCCACGGTTGATGTCGTTTTCCTCCCCCCGACCCGCGAGGGTCGGGGCAGGTCACGCAAACCGGCGGGGGCGTCGGTCTGCTCTGCAGTCGATCCCCCGCGTGTTTCCAGTGCCCATCCGGAAGAGGTTTTGGGCACTCGGAAGTTTCCAATCCTGAAGATGACATTTTTTTGCCAAGATCAGTCCCATTCCGCAGGACAGGGGAACGGGACTCCTGTGAGGGTGCGCGAAGGACGAGGGCCATGGATGGCTTGAGTCGAATCAAGACGCGGCTCGACAGCGTATCCCGCCTGCGGCGGGACACAAGCGACCTCGCAGACTCGTGGGTCAATAGCGCACGGATACAGAGATTGGCAGAGAAGAGCCGTCCTGGATGTAAACTTCTATGTCCGCCGGGGTCCAAACGAGCCATGGCACGAAACGCACTTCCATTCCTTCTTCTCATTCTATGCCCTCTTCTGTCGTCCTGCGTATACGATCGGGAGATGGCCTATTTCAACGATCAAATCGTGACCCTCAACCGAAAGGTGTCCGCCATTCAGGAGGCCGGCGGCGGCGATCTTGCCGCCAGGCTGGACACCCTGCAGACCAACCAGGCCCAATTCCGGCTGGAAATCGATCAGCTCAAGACACAACTGAGCGAGATGTCGGGCCGCACTGAAGACAACGAGCACGTGGTCAGAAGGATTGTCGAAGAGGACCTGAGCGACCAGGTCGTCATGAAGGATCGCATCGAGGAAATGACTCGGAAGGTCGAAATCCTGGACCGGCTTGTCCTTCAGCAGCAGCAGTACCTCGGCCTGGAGCCGCCCGAGGACCTCATCAAACCCGCTGAACCCGAACCTACCCCCGGGGGGACGCAGGTTCCCGATACGGGTTCGTCCGCTCCCACGGCAGCGCCGGCCGGCACCGAGGCTTCCATGCCTTCCGATGAGGTCGCCCTCTACGATTACGCGCTGGACCTTTACCGGCAAGGCAAGTTCGAGCCCGCCAGAGAGGCCTTTAAGGCCTTTCTGGACCGCTACCCCCAATCAGACAGGGCGGACAACGCCCACTTCTGGATCGGCGAGACCCACATGTCGGCCAAGGAATACGAACAGGCGATCCTCGCATATCAGAACGTCATCAAGAAATATCCCAAGGGGAACAAGGTGGCGAACGCCATGCTGAGGCAGGCCGCGGCCTTTCTGGAGATCAAAGACAAGACGAGTGCGGGTCTCCTGCTCAAAAAAATCGTCAAAGAGCACCCGGGAACGAGCGAGGCCGAACTGGCCAAGAAGAAGCTCGAAACCCTCTAACCGATTCCCTTCTGCTTCCTCCTCCTTGCCACTGCGCCCACGGGCGGGGATATCATTCCCCGCCAACGGGTTGGTATTTTCTCCACCCCGCTTACGAGACCCTGCTCACACCTTCCGGTTGATCACAAAGGCCTCATACCCGGCGATGATGTCTCTTCGGCTGATCACGCCGACCACACGGGGTGATCCAGGCCCTTCGATAACGGGAAGGATGGCATAGTCCCCCTGGCTGATTCGACTGAGAGCCAGGAAGAGGTCGTCGTCCATGCCGATGGTAACCACCTTTTTCGTGGCAACATCCCATGCTGTCCGGGCAGGATCTTCCTCGGCAGGGTGGTGTTCCATATCCGAAAACGAGACCATACCGACCAGCCTTCCTTCCCGGTCCGCCACGGGAAAGCTCCGGTGCTTGCTTTCGGAAAAAAGCCGTCGAAGATCTTCGATCGTCATGTCCTCGGGGATGGTCAGGGCATTGGGCTTCATGGCGTCCCGGACCCGAATGGTCTTCAGGAGAGAGACCTCCCGGTCCGAATCGATGGTGATGCGACCGAGTCCTGCTTTCATCGCATCCACCCGCTGGTTGTAATACTGAATCACTTCCCGCCGGTCGAGCATGCCCAGGAGCGATCGGGGATCGTCCTCCCGCACGACAGGAATCCTCTGAAGATTTCGCACGGTGAACTTCTTGAGGACCTCGTTCAAGTCCTCCGAAGGCGTTGTGGATATGATCTCCGTACCGGCAATGTCCTTCATCAGCACGAGATCACCGATCTCCGGGGTGAAGAGCACGCTTCGAATATCATTGATGGAGAAGATGCCGGTGAGTTTTTTCTGTTCATCCACCACCGGGAAGTAGTGCTGCTGGGTCGCGCTGAAGACCCGGCGGAAATCACTGAAACGCATGGTCTCGGGGACCATCTCCACCTTGCGGACCTGGGGCATGAGTTCCTTCACGCGGATCGTTCCGAGCAGATCCACAAAGAAGTCGCCTTTGTGGGCATTGGAATCGATTCGGGAAGGGACCTGATTGTGGAAAATCGTCCACCCCCTGGAGAAGAGAAAGGAGAGTGAGCAGACCAGGAGACTGGGGAGCAGGAGATGATAGGAATTGGTCATCTCACTCACGAAAATTATCGTGGAGATGGGTGTATTGGAGGCCGCCGAAAAAAATCCCGCCATGCCCACCACCACAAAGGCGCCCGGCTGGGTCACCACGGCGGGCATGATCTGGTGAAAGATGCGGCCCACTACCCCCCCCAGGGCTCCTCCAATCACCACAGAAGGGCCGAATACTCCGCCGCTGCCCCCGGAGCCGATGGAAAAAGAGGTGGTCAGGATCTTGCCGAATGCGAGCCCCAGGAGAAACAGCGTGGAAAGCTGGTTTTCCATGGCCATCTGGACAAAGCCGTATCCAAAGGCGAGGGTCTGGGGGAGAAAAAAACCGATCACGCCGGTTGCGAGCCCTCCAAGGGCCGGCTTGAGGTGGTTCGGAATATGGACCCGTTCGACAAAAAATCGGCGCACACCGTAGAATGAGCGGATGTACAAGATGGCGCCACCCGCCAGGACAAAGGCCAGGATCACGTACGGGCCGAGTTCCAAGGGATTCTGGAATACGAATCCCCCGGATTCGAACAGCGATCCCCATCCAAAGGCCAGGCAGAAGGTGCAATACGCCACCACCGAGGAGATGCCCGCCGGAATGATCACCTCGGACTCGAATTCGGGTTCGCTGTACAGGACCTCGGCTGCGAAGAGGGCGCCGGCCAGGGGGGCACGAAAAATACTCCCCACACCCGCGCCCATACCCGCCGCCATCATGATGCGACGATCCCGATCGGACAACTTGAGCCGCGTGGCCAGGAAAGATCCGAATCCGGATCCGATCTGCGCAATGGGGCCTTCGCGTCCGCCCGATCCCCCGGATGTGATGGTCAGGGCCGAAGCGATGGTCTTGATGATGGGAATCCGACCCCGAATAAAGCCGCCCCGGTTGTGATAGGCGTCGATGGCCGCGTCGGTCCCATGCCCCTCGGCCTCCGGGGCAAAGGTATACACGATCCACCCGCTGAAGATGCCGCCGATAGCCGGGAGGAAGAGGAGCATCCATCGGCGGAAGGGGATGCCCGAAGGCTGAAAGAGGTGGGCCTCCCCAGCCGGGGACGGGGGCCGGTATCCCGCCATGAGTTCCATAAAACCGTAGATCCCGAGCTGGCAAAGGTATTGAAAGGCGATGGATCCCAACCCTGCGATGAGCCCGATTACCACGTAGAAGAACATCCGCTTTCCCGCCATGCCCAGACGGGGATCGCGAAAACGCAGGGGAAGAAGATCGATGAGATGTCTCATGGTCATGGCCTCAGGACAAACTCCTGGAATGATCGTACCGGCCGGTTATAGTCTCCCTCCGGATATGCGTCAAGGACTCGAACCCCCTTTTGTAATGAGGATGGGTCCGGAAGACGCCATGTCGCCCATATAAGGCCCGCGGGGACATGCGCCGCTACCGTCCGGGAAAACAGTGGCTGCAGGGGCTGTATCCTTCCCAGCAGGCCTGTAGGGTGGAGTCGAATCGAACCCGGTTCTGCGGTCGGATCTGTTGCGCGTAGGGGCAATCGGGTCGGTGAAAGCGAAATGAACGGCGGCTTACCACACACGGTCCCTCCCTCGAATCAGGCCATCGGCTCCAGATCCCCAGGCCACGGGTCATGGCCTCCCGCTGGGCCAGGATCAACCTCTCCCTGTGAAGCACATTGGGTCGCCGGGTCACCACCAGCGCCAGCCCATGCTGCACGAGGAGTTCGTTGATCAACCGGCCGTCCAAAAGGTATACACAGGCCACCATTCTTCCATACCGGTCCCGTTTTTCCCGGTCCGATTCGAGCCTCACCTGTTCACCCTGCACCAGTTGTGCATTGAACGCCCTGGCCTCTTCAGCCATGAATTCCGCCGGCCGGCCTTCCTCACCCATCTCCGGGGTGTCGATCCCCAGGTAGCGAATCCTCTCACCGCTCTCCAGAATCACGGTGTCGCCGTCGCAGATGAACCGGACCGTCTCCCCCGCCGGGGCGAAGGCCGGGAACAGCAGGCAGACCAGAAGAAGAAAAACCGAAAAGAAGAAGGGGCTCCTAACCCCAAGGGTTTGTTCGCCTTTTGAGCTCATAAGAAGAAAAGGGGGGAACGTATTCATGCCGCGAGATAAGACCGTTTAACCCACACTTAAAATGTTACTCTTGACTTTGCCGTTTTTAGGAATTATATAGAAAAATACACATTTTAACGATCCGATCAAAGCCCGATGTATCGGCAAACCATAGGAGTCACCCATGCCCCAGATCATGACCACCAAAGAATTGGCCAAGTATTTGAAGCTTCACGAGATCACCATTTGCAAATACGCCGCTGAGGGAAAGATCCCCGCCATCCGCATCGGAAGGGTGTGGCGCTTTGATAAAGAAGCCATTGACAAGTGGATCAGCGGCGAACAAAAGAGGTGAACGCCTCTGCCTAGGATGAGGGGCTTCAATACAGCAGGCAGGGCGTTCGCTGTTCTTCAAACGCGGCCTCATCGTCCCTCCATCCCTCCCGAATCCCACGGGGATCCTCGCCCCGCTCCAGGGCCTTCCGAACCGCAACATCTCCGAGAATCAGATCGATGGGGCGTCGTTCGTACTCGTACTCGTACGGAGGGTCACGCCAACGAAAGCGGTCCCCGCCGTCCCGAAGAAGGGCGCTCACCAGCGCGATGGATGCGAAATAGGGCCGATAGAGCCGCTCATCCAGGACATGGATGAAGAATCCTCGACACAGGGTGTGGGCCCACTTGTGAAAGGTCGGGCGGAACGACGCGGGCTGAAAAACCGCCCCTTCCGTGGCCTCGCGCGGCAGGCCCTGCATGACCCGTTCGGGGCGTAAAAACGGGGCGCCGAACAGTTCAAACGGGCGGCATGTCCCCCTCCCTTCGGAGACATTGGTTCCCTCCCAGAGTACCTGGCCCGGGTAGACGAAGGCCGTTTCCGGTGAAGGCATGTTGGGCGACGGCATCACCCACCGGAGCCCCGTGTCCCGCCAGACCATGTCCCGACGCCATCCATTCATGCGAATCACCTTCAGATCCACGTCCACGTGAAGGGTCTGCCTGAAGAAGACCGCCAGTTCCCCCATGGTGAGACCGTGACGCATGGGCAGCCGGGCGGGGCCTACGAAGGAGTGCATGTCCGGGGACAGGAGGTTTCCTTCCACACGCAGGCCGCCGAGGGGATTCGGGCGGTCCAGAACCACCACGGTCTTGCCCCATGTTGCCGCGGCCCGCATACAGAGGAGCATGGTCGAGGCAAAGGTGTAGACCCGCGTACCCACATCCTGCAAGTCCACCAGGAGGACATCGATCCCCTCCAGCATGTCCGGGCGGGGTTCCCGGCTCTCGCTGTAGAGACTGAATACGGGGACGCCGAGTGCGGTATCGTACCCGTGACCCGTCTCCACCATGTTGTCCTGGTCTTCAGCGCCGTACCCGTGCTGCGGTCCGAAGAGGGCCCGAAGGCCCTTTCCCAGGACCCCCGACACCACATGGGAGGCCGGTCGAAAACCATGGTCCACGGATGCCGGGTTGCACAACAGGCCCACGCGCGCATGGCGATAGTCTTTCCAGTCGTTTTCCCTGAAGACGTCCAGTCCTGTGGCGACTCGTGCCATGGAGTTCCTCCAGTTCCGCGCGTCCCGGACCGAACATGACCGGACTTCGATGCGCTCAGTCCGCCCGGTGAATGAGAGGGACGCTATCAGAAGCGGGCACGGGCGTCAACATGACCTCACTCATATGGGCCGTCCGACCTGCGGGGCCTCAGGGGGGCAGATTCTGATGGACACTCCGGGCCTGCCATGGTAGGAATCCCGGTCATGCCTTCCGGAGGCCGGGGTCCATCGGGGCCCCGCACGTGTCTCCGCTGATTGAAACCGCGACCCGCCTCGGCGGGGCAGCGGCAATTCCTGGAGGAAGAATCGCATGTTGTTGAGTTTGATGAGAAAGCATGCCAAGTCCTACCTGATCAAGGTCCTGATCGGGATCATCGCCCTCGTCTTCATTTTCTACTTCGGGTACTCCTTTCGCAGCGACGAGGGGAGCAAGGTGGCCACCGTGAACGGGGATATCATCACGGGGGCGGAATACCGTAAGACCTACGGGGATATTCTCAGTACTCTTCAGCGCCAGTACGGCTCCATGTGGAACGATACCCTGATCGAGGTCTTTGACCTGAAAAACCGGGCGCTCATGCAGTTGATCGACGAGAAACTCTTGAGCCAGGAGGCCCGAAAGATCGGCCTCGGCGTCACGGAGGAGGAAATCCAGGCGGAGATCATATCCTATCCCGCCTTCCAGTTTCAGGGACGCTTCGACCCACGGAGATATCATGCCGTTCTGAACCAGAACCGCATGAAACCGGAAGACTTTGAGGACACGGTTGCACAGATGCTTCTCAAGGACAAGGTAAGCCAGTTCATCACGGCCTTTCTTCCGGTCACGGACCAGGAACTCCTCCAGTATTACACCTTGACCCACCGGGAAACACGAATTCAATACGCCGCCTTCTCCCCCGATCGATACCTGGATTCGATCCAGTTCGAACCCGAGGACCTGGAGGCGTACTTCGCCGAGCACCGCGAAGACTACCGGATCCCGGATCAAATCCAGTTGGCCTACATCGAGATCGATCCCGACGCCTCCCTGGATCAGGCGTCCGTCCGGCAAGAGGATATTCGGGCCTATTACGATGAAAACATCGACAACTACAAGGAAAAGAAGCAGGTCAAGGCCCGCCACATCCTCTTCAAGTTGAATCCGGACGCCTCGGAGGAGGAGGTCAAGGCGGTGACGGAGCGGGCCACGAAGGTCCTGGACCGTGCAAGGAAGGGCGAGGACTTCGCCGGCCTGGCCAAGGCCCACTCCGAGGGCCCGTCCAAGGACGAGGGCGGAGACCTGGGCAGTTTCTCCTCCGGACAGATGGTGCAGGCCTTTGAAGATGCCGCATTCGCCATGAAACCCGGTCAAATCAGCGACCTGGTCCGCACCGAGTTCGGCCTCCACATCATCAAGGTGGAGGACGTGACCGAGGCCAGGACCCGGCCTCTGGAGGAGGTCCGCCAGGAAATCGCCGAGACCCTTCGCCGCATCTCGGCATCGGACGCGGCCCACGAAAAGGCCTTGACCCTGATGGACCAGATGCCCTACGACGTCAACCTGGAGGAATATGCCGGGGAGCAGGGCGTTTCGGTGAAGAAGACGGATTTCTTCGGACGCGGGGACGGCATTCCGGAGATCGGCGGAGACGATCGGCTCATGGAGGTGATCTTTTCCCTGGAACCCAAGGCCGTCAGCGAGGCCCTGGAATACGAGGGCCGGTTCTTTCTCTTTCAGGTGATCGAGGAAAAGCCGTCCTACATTCCCGAACTGAAGGAAGTGATCGCCCGGGTGCAATCAGACCTTTCCCTTCAACGGGCGCGCGACAAGGCCCGATCCGCGGCGGAAGATCTCCTTAAGCGCCTGCGCGAGGGCGGGGACTGGAAAGGCCTCATCGAGGAAGAAGGGCTGACCCCGACCACCTCCGATTTTTTCAAGCGCGGCGGACTGATCCAGGGTATCGGATCGGCGCCGGAACTCCAGGAGGCGGCCTTTACCCTCAGTAAGGAATCGCCCTATCCGACCCGGGTGTTTGAAGGGGACAGCGATTTCTACGTGATCCGGTGGGAGGAATCCAAGGGTATCGACGAGGCCGACTTCCAGGAACAAAAGGACTCGGTTCGACGCTCCGTCCGGGAACTGAAGCACCGCGTCGTGTTCGACGCCTGGCTGGTCGACCTGCGGGAGAAGGCCGAGATCAAACGCTTCGCGAAGCTCTAGGCTGCGGCCCGGGGGACCTTTCGACTCTCATCAGATTCCCTTTCGGGTCTCCTCGATGCTCTCCATGAGGCGGCTCATCCGGCTCTTCGGGGGACGGTCAAAGGCCGCCTCCCACTCCTCCGGGGTCAGGACTTCCCGGAAGAAATCCTCCACCAGAAACCGGTCATACCAGCAGTCCAGCGCCATGGGACAGGGGGCACCTTCGCTCTCCATTCGGCAGTATGAAAAAGGGACCAGGTGACCCAGTCTCGGGCATGCGATCGGGGCATCCTCGCCGGGTGGCGTGCTCTCTCTTCTCATGCTCCCGACTCCTTTCCCCTTCAGGGCCGTTTTCGCGGCCGGCTCGGGAAAAAATCTCCGCTTATTCCCGGCCGTTTTCCCCGGGAATGCCGATGATTGACCGTTCGTAGTCCTCCGGCGTATCCACGTCCGCGGCATCGTAGCCGTCACCGGCCTCCACCAGACAGACCGCATCCCCGTGGCGGTGAAACAGTCCCCGCGCCCCGGCATCACCGGTCAACTCGTGGACGGCCCCGTAAAACGGGCGCCCGATCACCACCGGGACGGAACGTTTCCCGTCGACCGCCACGGCGCCCAGGGGCCTTCCCGATGCCACGGTCTCTCGCCGAAGTCGATCCAGCAGGTCCGACGAAACCCCGGGCATGTCCCCCAGGATCACCATCACCCGATCATGGGACGATTCAACCATGCTCATGCCTTGAATCAGTGACGTGCTCATTCCCTCGTGAAACCGCGGGTTCACCACGATCCTCAGCTTTGAATGGGACTGAAGCCGGCCCAGGGATTCCCGCACCTCATCGGCCCTGTGTCCGAGCACCAGGACCACCAGATCAAGGTCCGAGGCCAGGGTCTGACGAAGGACCCGTTGAAGCAGGGTTTCCCCCCCAACGGACAGGAGTTGCTTGGTGCACCCCATGCGACGGGAATCCCCGGCCGCCAGGACGATACCGGCCATGGTGTCACCCCGCTCCACTGGATCGCCCAACCTCTTCATCTCCTCTTTCAACCCCGAAAAAAACTCCGGCAAACTTGTTGACATTCCCGCGGATTTTCGTATCATGCGGGCATTGTCGCGTGAGCCGGCCTCACGGAGCCGCCCGCGGCGGGTTCTCAGGAGTCGCCACCAGGCCCTCCCTTCGAACGTTCAGAGCACGCCTCGAGGTCCCCATGTTCGATCAGATCATCCAGGTGGTTGTCAGCGAATGGTCCCGAGACGAGACGATCCGGCTGCTCATGGCACTCACGGCCCTTTTCCTGGCCCCGGCGATCTGGGGGGCCATTCCGCGCCTGCGACGCAGCGGCATGGCCCTGCTGGTCCTCTTCAGCCTCTTCACGGGGCTCTATGAGCTTCTTTCCGCCTACGAACTCGTCTTCGATGGGGTCGCGGCCGCTGCTCGACTCGACTGGCCCTCCGGCCCCTTTGCCATCCAGCTCGGATTTTTTCACGCGGCCTGCGGGGCGGGACTCATCGCGTGCCTCATCCTGGGACGACCCGAGTGGACCCGGGGGCTGCTGATCGCCCTGGCGCTTTACGCCTCATCGTCCTCCGTGATCCACCTGGTGGAGGTCTTTGGACACGACCGCATCCGACTGCCCCACCTGGGGCCCTCCCTGTGGCATGACATTCTTTTCGTGGTGCTCGTGTTCTGGGTCGTCCGTAAGGTCGAGGAGCGGGATCAAGCCGTGTACTACGTTCCACGATAACAGGCCGTTGAAAAACGCCCATCTGCTGCGTTTTGCTCATCCCTCGTCACTGCGGCGTACTGGCTTGTACGCCTCATTCCTCGGGATTTCGCAAGCCTTGCATCTGGGCATTTTTCCTCCTGTGAACATCGGGTTTTTCAACACGCTAAATAGGCTTTTCCATCGGGTATCCCTTCGGGTTCTCTGTCTGAATTTTTCAATGCAGGTCAAGGTGTTTGGTGAAGAGGACCTTGGGGTCGCCGGGGCGGTTGTAGTCCCGGGTCACGGGGATGCCGTCCACCATGTGGTCCCCGGGTTCGATGTCAAATCCCATGCGCTGGTGGAACAGGATGGACCCCCGGTTCACCGGGGAGGTGCACGACCGGATGATGTCGCGGCCCCGACCCCGGCATACCTCGAAGAAGCGGTGGTAGAGTTCCCTTCCCAGACCCCGGTCCCGGTGGCCCGGGTGGACCCCCACGAAGTGGATGTAGGCCTCACCGGCACGGGACGGGGACATGAATCCCACGAGAAAGGCGACCAGGTCGCCGTCTTCCTCCGCGATGAACGACGTGTCATTGAAGTGATGCAGGAAGAGGCGGGGGAGCATGGTCCGGAGGTCCCGGCCTCCCCACCAGTCGGGCATCACCGCCATGATCCGTTCGTGGTCCGAGGGCTCGGGGTGGCGAATCAGCGTTGTCATCATCTAGGCCCCGGCCCTCGCGATGTCCCTCCGGCCCAGTTCTTCCAGGATTCGGGCATAGGCCCGAAGGCCCCGCTCGATGCTGGAGACGCGGATGAACTCGTTGGGGGAGTGCTGGCGCTCGTCCGGGAGACTGAAGGCAAAGACAACGGTGTAGACACCCAACTCCCGCAGGAAAATGCCGTTGACCGGGATCGTCCCGCCCATGCCTACCGGCAGGGGCTCTCGGCCGTAGAGATCCCGGAGTACGGACCGCGCCGCTTCCAGACCGAAATGATCGGGTGGGATTCGATAGGGAACGGCCCCGGTCTCGGGCCGCCGGGCCGTGACGCGGACCCCGGGAGGGACGTTTTTCATCACGTGTTCGATCACGAGATCGGCCACGCGGGTCGGGTCCTGGTCGGGCACGAGACGGCAGGTGATCTTGGCATGGGCCGTGCTGGGGAGCACGGTCTTGACCCCGGTCCCCTGAAAGCCTCCGTAGATGCCGTTGACCTCCAGGGTGGGCCGGTACCAGGCGCGTTCCCAGGTGGTGAATCCGTCCTCGCCTACGAGGGCCGAGGCGCCGACGGCCGACAGGTACCCTCCCTCATCAAAGGGGACCCGGGCGATGCCGGCCCGTTCCTCCTCGGAAAGGGGTTGCACGTCGTCGTAAAAACCGCGGACGGCCACGCGACCGTCCGGATGGTGCATGGAGTAAAGGATTCGGGCCAGGGCGTGAATCGGGTTGGCGATGGTCCCGCCGTAGGTCCCGGAGTGAAGGTCGTGATCCGGCCCCTGAACATCCAGAAAGATGGGAACCAGGCCGCGCGTCCCCATGACCAGGCAGGGTTCATCCTCTCTCCACTGCCCCCCGTCCGCGCTCAGGATCAGGTCGCACTGAAGACGATCCCGTTGCCGGGACACGAAGTCGGGGAGTTGGGGGCTTCCGATCTCTTCCTGGCCTTCGAACAGGAATTTGACATTGAGGGGGAGGGACCCCGCTGTGTTCAGAAAGGCCTCGGTGACCGCGATGGGGATGAACATGTTCCCCTTGTCGTCCGTGGCCCCGCGGGCATGAATCCGACCGTTCCGAAGGGTCGGCTCGAACGGCGGGCTCTCCCAGAGGGCTATGGGGTCCACGGGTTGGGTGTCGAAATGCCCGTAGATGAGGACCGTGGGCCTTCCGGGGGCATGGAGCCATTCTCCATACACCACCGGGTGCCCGACCGTGGGAAGGATCTCCACGGACTCGATGCCGGCGGCCTTCATGCGGTTCTCGACCCACTCGGCAGCCTTGGCCACGTCGGCTGCATGTTCAGGAAGGCTGGAGATGCTGGGAATACGAAGGAAGTCGAACAGCTCCTTCAGGTGTCGATCACGGTGTGATTCCAGGTAGTCGTTCCAGAGGGGCATGTCCCCTTGCTCCTTGTGCAGTGGTCGGTTGCGCCGGGTTTCCGGGACTATTCGCTCCCGGGGATCTTGAGTTCCAGTTCGGGGCCCCGGGCATCGGATGTGGTGTCCAGGCTGTTGATGAGATCGTCGGAAAGGCCTTGATCAAACCGGACACTCACCGAGTATTCGTTGAAGGGGTGGGGTTGCAGGCCGATGATGCGTCCCCGTATGCGAAGGTCCTTGTGGTCTTCCCGGACCGGAAGACGGCAGGTGACGGCCAGGCGGCGTCCCAGGAGAAGGCGCGCCGTCTCCGGTTTGGAGATCCGCACCCCAAAGGAGAGCCCCCCTTGGGAGATGTCGGAAAACCCCCCCTTGAAGGGCTTTCCCACGGGCTTTCCCTCCTTGTTCAAGAGCTGGGCCACCAGGGTTCCGGACAGGGAGACGCGGTCTTGGGTTCGACGGTCCATGTCCTTCCGGTCCAGGAGGTCTTGAATGCCGCCGGCGCGAAAATAGTGGTCCTGGAGCTTCCCCTCGAGGCCGGGAAAGCTCTCTCTCAAGGACGCGAGCATGGACTGCTCCAGGACGGCTGCCCGAACGGCGGACATGGCGATCGCCGCATAGGTGCAGAAGGCGGTGCGTGAGAAGAACGTCTCCCCGCCGACCATATCCCCCGGCCCGAGGTCCTTGACAAGGGCCTCTCGATCGCCTTTACCGATGGTGAGCTTGACCTCCCCCTGATCGATGAGATAGAGGCGTGTGTTCCGACGCCCTTCCTCGAAGAGCGGCTGATCCGTTTCCAGAGAGACGTGGCTCAGGGCATAGTAGACGGCATTCGCTTCCTCGGTGAGCAGAGCGGCATAGAGGCCGGAAAAGGTCTCCATGTGGCCCTCGTCCCGGGACTCGCATTTCTCCTGCTCGAGGATGTCCCCGGATTTCACGATTTCCGTCAGGGCCATGGGGGCCACCTCGTAGAGCCGGTCCCTCAGGGCCTCCGCCTTGACGAAGTCCTTGTTTTTTGCATACGCCACGATCAGATCGTACAGGCCCGCGACTGCTGAGTCCGTGTCCCCCTCCTGAATGGCCTTCGCGACGCCGGCCTCTTTTTCAGCGAGTTCACTCATGATCCGTATCCCCCTTTCCGGCCCATGTGTGCAATGGATGGTCGATGGATCCGCCCAGCCGGGTCAAGTGTCCCCCGTTTTCCTTTTGGCGTCAAGCCTCTATGCCGGTTTCATCCTCTTGCCTTTTCCGCCATTTACACGTATTCAATTCCATGTCTGATCTCCATGCGGATCGCCATGCGAGGGGGAGGGCCAGGGACCTTTGAAAAAGGAGGGCAAGGCAATGGAAGACACGCACAGCAAGGCCATGGGATACCTGCTCTGGATATTCGGCTTTACGGGGTCCCACCGTTTCTACTATGGCAAGCCCATCTCGGGGACCATCTACTTTTTCACCCTCGGACTGCTGTTCATCGGGTGGATCGTGGACCTCTTTCTCATCCCCTCCATGGACCGGAAAGCCGACATACGGTTTCGATCCGGGCCGCTCAATTACAACGTGGCGTGGATCCTGTTGACCTTTCTCGGGGTGTTCGGCATACACCGCATGTACATGGGGAAGTGGGTGACCGGGCTGCTCTACCTGATCACAGGGGGGGTGTTCCTGATCGGTGTGGTCTATGACTACTGGACATTGAACGAGCAGGTGGCGGAGAAGAACGGGTAGGCCTCAAGACCGGCCGCTCAGGAAATCCGGCCCTCTTCCACACCGTGACAGGCCACAAAGGCCCCGGATGCGAGTTCCCGAAGCCTCGGAATCTCCCGGGAGCACCGGTCATTGGCGTCGGGACACCGGCGGTGAAAGACGCATCCGGGCGGGAGGTGGATCGGGGTCACCACCTCCCCCTTGAGCTGGATGTGCCTGGCCCCGGCTTCACCCAGTCTGGGGATGGCGCTCAAAAGGGCCTTGGTATACGGGTGACGCGGGGAGTCGAAGAGTTCATCCACCGCGGCCAGTTCACAGAGGGTCCCGAGGTACATGACCGCCACCCGCGTGCTGATATGCTCCACCACGGAGAGATCGTGGGTGATGAAGAGGTAGGTGAGCCCGAACTCCTCCTGGGCGTCCATCAACAGGTTCAGGATCTGGGCCTGAATGGAGACGTCCAGGGCGGACACCGGTTCGTCGGCCACGATGAATTCCGGGTTCACCATCAGGGCGCGGGCGATACTGATCCGTTGCCTCTGTCCTCCGGAAAACTCGTGGGGGTACCGGTTCGCCCACGAGGGGTCCACGCCGACCTTCTGCATCACGTCCGCGATCCGGTCCCGGACATCGGACGGCGCCATCCGCCGGTGATGGAAGGCAATGGGCTCTTCCAGGGTCCTGGCCACGGTCATTCGTGGATTCAGCGATGCATAGGGGTCCTGAAAGATCATCTGCATTCGGGCCCGAAACGGCAGCATGTCCTTGGGCGACAGATGGTCGATCCGCTTTCCCCGATAGAACACCTTGCCGCCCTCGGGCGGGTAGAGGCCGAGAATGGTCCGGGCCAGGGTGGACTTGCCGCACCCGCTTTCCCCCACCACGCTCAGGGTCTCGCCCGGCTGAATGGAAAACCCCACGTCGTTCACCGCCTGAACAACCGTGCGCTTTCGGACCAGCCGCCCGTTCTCGAAGCGAATCTGGTCCAGCAGCCCTCCCGAGATGTCGAAGTGCTTCACCAGATGTTCAATGGTCAGCAATGGGGTGTTTTCTTCCATAACGACTCATTCGTTCTGAAGGGTGACTGCCTCTCCGGCCGGCGTCGGGCCGAGGTGAACGTGAACTCCCTCAGTCGGACCCTTCCGGCATGTGACAGGCCACGGAGTGATCCGGACCGTCCACGGGAACCAGGTCGGGCCGCTTTTCCAGACAGATCGGCCTGCTTCCGGGACATCGGGGATGGAATCCGCATCCCGGGGGGATGTCCGTCAGAGTGGGCATCATGCCGGGGATCTGCGTCAGACGGTTGCCCGCCTTTCGCCCCCACGGAAGCGCGTTGATCAGGCCTCTGGTGTAGGGGTGTCTCGGCCGGGAAACGATCTCCCGGGTGGGGCCGATTTCAATGATCCGACCCGCATACATGACGGCGATTCTTTCGGTGACCTGGGAGACCACGGCCAGGTCATGGGTGATGAGGATCAGCCCCATGTCTTCAGCTTCACACAACTCCTGCAGAAGGTCCATGATCCCCGCCTGAATGGTCACGTCCAGTGCCGTAGTGGGCTCGTCCGCGATGATCAGGGCCGGATCGGTCAACAGGGCGATGGCGATGACGATTCGCTGGCGCATGCCGCCGGAGCATTCGTGGGGATACTGCTGCAATCTCTTCTCGGGTGAGGGGATGTACACCTTTTTCAGTTTTTCCAGGGCGATGTCCATGGCGTCGTGCCTGGACACGTTCCTGTGTGCGAGCACGGTCTCCGCCATCTGGGTCCCGATGGTCAGGACCGGGTTCAAGGTCATCATGGGGTCCTGAAAGATCATGCTGATCCGGTTGCCGCGGATGTCGCGCATCTGTTCGTGACCGAGGCGGTTGAGTTCCATGCCGTCAAAGATGACGTGGCCGCCCGAGATGTATCCGGGCTTGCTGATGAGGTTGATGATGGAGAAACCGGCGACCGATTTCCCGGCGCCGCTTTCTCCCACCAGGCCCAGCTTCTCCCGTCGGTCCAGGGTGAAACTGATATTGTCGATGGCGGTCAGATCACCGAATCGCAGCGCGAACTTCACCTCGAGGTTCTTGACTTCCAGCAGATGCCCCATGGTCAGCCTTTGTAGAGTTTGGGGTTGAGTACGTCGCGCAGCCAATCTCCGAACAGGATGATCACCAGGGTGAAGATCACGAGCAGCAGACCGGGGAAAAAGGTGATCCACCACGAACCGCTGAACACGTATTCAAACCCGGCGTTGATGAGGGATCCGAGGGACGGCTTGGTAATGGGCATGCCCAGCCCCAGGAAGGAGAGGGCGGCCTCGCTCATCACGGCCTGGGCCACCTGAATGGTGGATATCACCAGGACCGGCGTCATGGTGTTCGGGAGGATGTGGCGGAACATGATCAGGCGACTGTTGAGGCCGATGACGCGGGCCGCCTCCACGTACTCCTTGTTTTTTTCCCCCAGGACCGACGCCCGCACGGTCCTGGCGTACTTGGGCCATTCCGACATCCCGATGATCAGGATGAGGAGGGGCATGGCGAGTTGCTCGAATCTCCCCACGCCGAAGGCCAGTTGAAATACGGCGCTCGCGATGATGGCCACGATCAGGTAGGGGATGGAGAACTGGATATCGGCCACGCGCATGAAGAAACTGTCCACCCGGCCGCCCAGGTATCCCGACATCATGCCGATGACGATTCCCACGATGGACTGAAAAATCACGGCCCCCAGACCGATGATGACCGAAGTCCTGAGGCCGTAGAGCATGGTGCTGTAAAGGTCCCGCCCCTGAATGTCGGTGCCGAGCCAGAAGTGCTTTTCCCCTCCCTCCATCCAGGACGGAGGGATCTCCCCATCGAGGATGTCGAAGGCCGTGGTGTCGTAGGGGTTGTAGGGGGCGATCACCGGCGCCAGAAAGGCTACGGTCACCAGGAAGAAAAAAACGCTGAAACTCAAAACAGCCACCGGATCCCGCTTGAAGCTGTACAGGAGATAGGAACTTCGGAATCGCTGCCAGGCGTTCATTTGGCCCCCGCAATTCGAACCATGGGGTTGATGAACCCGTACACGATGTCCACCAGGGTGTTGATGACCACGAACATGCCCCCCACCACCATGAGGTAGGCCACCAGCAGGGCCGTGTCCGATCGTTCAACGGCCTCCAGGAACATGAACCCCATGCCCTGCCATTGAAAAACCGTCTCGGTCAGGAGGGTGAAGGCGAACAGGATCCCGATCTCCACGCCGAACACGGTCACCACCGGGAGCAGGGTGTTCTTGAAGGCGTGGACGAACCAGATGCGGCTTCGGTGCAGACCCTTGGCCCAGGCGAACTTGATGTACTCGGTCTCCAGGACCTCCATCATCTCGGACCGGATCAGCCGGATGTACAAGGGGAGCATGATGGAGGAGAGGGCCACGCTCGGCAGGATGAGGTGCTTGATCCCGTCCAAGGTGAGCATTCCGGAGTCCCACCCCCATACGTTCACGGTTTCTCCCCGGCCGTAGGCGGGGAGCCAGTTCAGTTCCACTCCGAATACGTAAATCAGGGCGATGGCGGTCAGAAAGACCGGCACGGCCACCCCCACGGTGCTCGCCCCCATGACGAAGCGCGACAGCCAGGATCGGGGCTTGAGGGCCGAGTAGATGCCCAGGGGAAAGGTGAACACGAGAATGATGATCGACGAACCGAAGACCAGTTCCAGGGTGGCCGGGGCCTTGGAGAGGATCACGTCCATGGTCGGTTTGCTGTGAAAATAGGAGGTGCCCAGGTCGCCGTGAAGGGCGTTTTTCAGGAAGCGGACGTACTGGATCCAGAACGGGTCGTTCAGGCCCAGCTTGTCGCGCAGGGCCTCCCTGTCGGCGGCCGAGACACGGATTCCCACCATGTCGCGGACCGGGTCCCCGATGCTGTGCTGGACGGAAAACCCCACAAAGCTGATCACCAGCATGACGAGGATGGACTGGATAATGCGTCGTACAATGAAAGCGAACATGACCCACCGCACTGGATATGACGATGGAAGGTGAATGTCGTGACGCCGCATTCACCCCGCAGGACAGGTGCAATCTCCGACAAGGAGCAGAACGCGGATGCATCAAGGAGGGGATGGATCGGCCCGGTTCGTCGTGCATTGAACCCGAGTCCTTTCCATCCCCTCCCTCAGTGGTGCACCAACACCTTCGAGCCCGGCTCTATTCGATCACCAGGTCTCCCAGGTACGGGAAGTTCATGGTGTTGACAATGGGTTGGGCCTTCACGCCCTTCCTTACCCCATAGGAGTGGTTCTGCCAGTGGAAGGGGACGCAGTAGGCGTCGTCATACAGGATCTGTTCGATCTCCTGCAGCATCGCCTTTCTCTTCTCCCGGTCGGTCTCGCTCTGGCAGGCGATGGTCAGCTCATCCACCTTGGGGTTGCAGTAGTTTCCGCTGTTGTACTGGCCGTATCCGGTCTCCTTGTTGGGGCACATGGCCAGGAACTCGTAGAAGTTGCCGGAATCCTCGGTGTCCGAGTGCCAGCCGATCAACTGGAAGTCCGCGGGCTGACGGTCGAACTCATCCCAGTACTGGGCCTTGGGCATGGTCTTGAGGCTGATCTTGATCCCGATCTTGGAGACCATGGAGGCAAAGGCCTCGGCGATCTTCTCGTCGTTCACGTACCGGTTGTTCGGGGCGATCATGGTGGCCTCGAAGCCGTCCGCATACCCGGCCTCTTTCATCAGGCCCTTGGCCTTGTCCAGATCAAAGCGGGGCACCAGGCTATCCTTGTGGCCGAGGTACCCTTCAGGGCTCATCTGCCCGGCCGGCGTGGCGGTCCCCTTCATGATCTTTTCGCTGATGCCCACGTTGTTGACCGCATGGACGATGGCCTGTCGAACGCGCACGTCCCGCAGGGGTTCGCATCGTTTTTGGTTCATCTGCACGGTGATGATGCGGCCGCCGGTATAGGTGATGAGATCCACCTTGGGATCATTCTTGACCCGGTCGAAGTCCTGGGGCGGGACCGGGGTGATGAAATCCACATCCCCGGAGAGGAGGGCCGCCACGCGGGTGGCCTCTTCCTTGATGGGGGTGAGTTCGACCTTGGTCACATTCCCCGGGCTACCCTTGTCCCAGTACCCGTCAAAGCGATCGAGGACCATCTTGACGCCGTGCTCCCGGAAGGTGCAGCGGAAGGGACCGGTGCCGCTGGGAAGGGCCTTTTTGGCAAAGGAGTGCCCGACCTTGACCACGGCATCCTTGGGTTGTCCCTCCTCGTCCGTTCCCGTGTAGTACACGCTGTCCAGCGGGAAGACATAGGTCATCATGTTGAGGACCAGGGGATAGGGCTTGTGGGTCTTGATGTCGAGCGTGTAGTCGTCCACGATGATGGGATCGGCAAAGGGCTCGAACAGGCCTTTGAAGTCCGCGCTGTTGCGGAACCGGTCGATGGTGAATTTGACGTCCTTGGCGGTGAACGGGTTTCCACTGTGGAAGGTGACGCCCTTTCTCAGGAAAAACCGCACGGTCAGGTCGTCGATCCGTTCCCATTTTTCCGCCAGGCGGGGCTCGAAGCTCATGTCCTGCCGGTAGCGCACCACCGGATCAAAGACCCAGTGGGAAAACTGGAGCATGCCGCCTGACAACTGCTCCTGAATGTCCAGCGTCTTCGGGTCCGCGTCCAGGGCCAGCTTCAAGGTCTTGGCGCCTGCAACGGAACCGAAGGACAACACCAACGCACACACCACGGACAACAGGCATAATTTCTTCATGGCTCCTCCTGCCCGTCCTTCGGAACAACGTTTTGCCGAACTCCCGGTTCAACCCGGATGAACGGGGGCTCGAAACCGCATGGTGTCCGGAGGACGATCGTGAAACGGGTGGATGACCCATCCTGCCGGAAACGGCAGGACCTGCCGATCGGAGCGGCCCGTGCAGTGAAAGGGGCCTTCCGGGGTCCATTTCCAGGGCCGCCTTGGCCGTGATCGGGCCTTCCGGGTCGCTCGTGTCGGCACCTCTTCGTCCAAACGAAGATCCGGTGCCTCCTTTCTTCGGGGAGGAATCGACCAGTATACCGGGATCTTTCGTAAGGGGGAGTCGTGGAAATCGTTGCCTCCCTCAAGAAAGCTATTGTATAGCTAAACCATTGAAATCATGTCAACCGAATTCGGGCCGCGGACCACGGTTGAAGGCCTCCTGCAAAAAGACGGACCGAAAATGGACCGTTTGTGATTTCCTGCTTGATTTTCCGGAAATATATCGTATAGTAAATGGCGCGTGAACGGTGCATGTATGGTTCGAAGGCCGTTCCGGCGGGGAGTGCCCCCGGCGTATCCACAGCAGCGTCCCGGGCTGCATGCCGGGACATATCCAAGGTCCTATTTTTGAAGGAGTCAAGAAGTTGGCAAGTGGCGTAGTGAAGTGGTTCAATGAGAAGAAGGGGTATGGCTTCATCGAAAACGACGATGGAGGCGATGTATTCGTCCATTTTTCAGCCATTCAGGGAGACGGTTTCAAGACGCTTGTCGAAGGCGAGAGGGTAAACTTTGAAATCGAACAGGGTCAAAAAGGCCCGGCTGCAGCAAACGTGGTGAGAATGTAATCCGCGTTTCCGTTGTTGCTTTTTCAAAAGCTCCATGCCGCCGCGCGGCATGGAGCTTTTTTGCTTGCCCGGGGTATTCGGGGGAACGGCCCGGCGCCCGGCGCAGGGTGTGGTTTCGCAATGGGATGGCCTCGCAAAAAGTCACTTTCTCGCGCAGAGCCGCAAAGAACGCAAAGATAAACTATAAATATTGTGAAATTGATTCTAGAGTAAATGAGAGGGCCTTTTCCGTGATTCACGTAACGCGTCATATCGTCATTCCCGAGAGCGAGATCGTGGAGCGTTTCATTCGCGCCTCCGGCCCCGGAGGACAGAATGTGAACCGGGTGGCCACCGCGGTCCAGCTCCGGTTCGATGCGGCCCGCTCCCCATCCCTGCCCGAGGACGTCCGCAGGAGACTGCTGCGCATGGCCGGCAGGAGACTGACCCGGGAAGGGGTGATCGTTATCGACGCCCGCACCCATCGGACCCAGGATCGGAACCGAAAGGATGCCGTGGATCGCCTGGTATCCTTGGTTCGAAAGGCCGCGGAACGGCCGCGGCCGCGCCGGCCCACCTCTCCGACTGCGGCCTCTCGGCGAAGACGCCTGGAGGGTAAGAATCGGCGCAGCCGGATCAAGAGGATGCGCACGGGCGTTGTCCCGGGGGAGGATGCCTGAGAAGGTTCGGAGGGCGGTTTTCCCGCCCTTCTGTTGGCGGGGCGGAGTCCTGCGGCCCGGTTCCTACAACCGGTCCCAGAGTTCCCAGAAGCCCGGGAACGACTTGGCCACGCATTCGGGGTTTCGCAATCGGATGCCGGGTATGCGGAGGCCCGCCACGGCCAGGCTCATGGCGATACGATGATCGTTATGGGAATTCACTTCGGCGCCCTGAAAATCCCCTCCACCTTGAACCACCAGCCCGTCCCTTCGCACCTCCACCCGACCTCCGATTCGTCGCCATTCCTTCGTCACTGCATCCAGCCGATCACTTTCCTTGTACCGGAGGTGTGCCGCATTCTCGATGATGGTAGGCCCGTTGGCGAAAAGAGCCACGGCAGCCAGTGTGGGCACCATGTCCGGGATGTCCCCCATATCCACGGTAACGCCCCGAAGGCCGGCGCCGGCCACTTCCACGCGGTCGCCGGCTTTCCGAATGTGGCACCCCATCCGTTCCAGAACGTCCAGGAAACGCATATCTCCCTGGGCGGTGTGATGAGGAAGAAGGTTGAGGGTCACCACCCTCCCCCCGGTTACGGCGGCTGCGGCCCAGAAGTAGGATGCCGAAGATGCGTCCCCATCGACCCGGAATCGTGTGGGAGAGTAGGGCCTGCCGGCAGGGACGTGGAACGCCTGATCCCCGTCCCGCTTCACCGCAACGCCGAAGTCCTCCATGACCCGAAGCGTCATGTCGGCATACGGCCTGGAGACGGACTCACCCATGACCCGGATCCGCGTGTCACGGACCGCATAGGGAGAAGCCAGGAGAATGGATGAGAGGTGCTGGCTGCTCGTCTTTGCATGCACGCACACCGGGCCTCCCGACAGCCCCCGGGCCAAGAGGGTCAAGGGGGGGTATCCCGGACGGCCGGAGAAGGAAATCCGTGCTCCCAGGGTCTCCAGCGCGGGGGTGAGTTCGCCCACAGGCCGCTCGGCCATGCGCGGCGTCCCGGTGAAGGAAAAACGCCCCCGGCCCAGTGCGGCGACGGAGAGGAGCAGCCGGAACGAGGTCCCCGAGTTTCCCAGGTCGCAGTGAGTGCAGTTGGAAGAGACGCGAATCCGTCCTCCGGTCCCCCGGATTCGGACGAAATCGTCCTCCCAACGAATGCCGGCTCCCATTTGCGCCAGGGCGGCCGCGGTGAGCCGCGTGTCCTCACAGTCCAGTGCCCCGGAAAGCTCGCTTACTCCGGGGGCGAGGGCGGCCGCGATCAGTGCCCGATGAGTCAGGCTTTTGGACCCGGGAAGTGGAATGGAGGCATGGAGGTCTTCCATGGGACGAAGCCGTTTCATGGGACGCTCCCTGGATCGGTGCGAGAACATTCGATAACGGCGTTCCGCATGACCTCCATGGGCGCTTCGAGACCTGTCCAGAGTCGGAACTGGTCGGCTCCCTGCCTCACGAACATCTCCCAGCCTTCAATGACACGGCACCCCATGTTTCGGGCCTCTTCAAGGAACACTGTGCGCTGAGGTCGGTACACGGTTTCCATGACCACCAGACCCGGACGGAGGATCTCCAGGGGGAGAGGAATGCCGGGGAGGGTCCCTTCCATGCCTGCGCTGGTGGCCTGGACCAGGATATCGGCCTCATGGTAGGGCGCTTCGGAGGTCGACACAAAAGAAAGGCCGAGTTCGCGGGCCAGGGCCTTCCCTCGGGAGGCGGTTCGATTCGTGATCATCACCCGGGCCCCGGCCTCGGTCAGAGCAAATGCCGCCGCCCGGGCAACACCTCCGGCCCCGGCCACCAGGACATTCAGGCCCCGGGGTTCCACCCGTGTGCGAATCGCTCGAAGAACGCCCGAGGCATCCGTATTCAGTCCGACGAGGCGTCCGGAGTCGTTGACCACGGTGTTCACCGCCCCGATGCGTTCCGCTGTCTCGTCCACCCGGTCGAGAAAGGGAAGTATGGCGGTTTTGTGGGGAAGGGTGACGCTCAATCCCTGAATCTTCATGGCACGCATTCCGGCCAGGCATCCCGCCGGATTTTCCGTGTCAAAGGCCAGGTAGATCGCATTCAGACTCAGTGCCCGAAAGGCCGCATTGTGCATCACGGGGCCCAGGGAGTGGGCCACGGGATGACCGATCAGCCCGAAGAGTCGGGTGGCGGGATTCGGATTCATGTTGTGGTTCCTTTCGTTTCAAGAGCACCGGCTCCGGTCTCGGGCCCGGGCCGCCGGCCCATCTGGGTTCCGGGGATCGGCCCGCATGCAGACGCCGGAAGGCCGGCCCGTGGTGGATGTCGAAGGTGTTCGAGCATGAGCCGCATGAGCCGGATCGGGATTTGGCCCTCGGCGGTGGTGTCCCGTTCATCCAGAGACGCATAGCCCAGGGTCGCCCCCAGGCGAAGGGAGAGGATACGGCTCACCATGCCTTTTTGTCCCATGCAGAAGGCGGATACGCCGACTCCCCGCGCCCGTGCCCTGGGGACCAGGGAAAGAACATGAAGGATGTCCTCGTGAAAACGGGCCCGGCACACGATCTTGATCACCGCAGCGCCCTCGCCGGCCATGCGTTCCAGCAGATCCAACAGGGCCGTCATCGGGGGAGTCCTGTCGGTTACATGGCAGGAGAGGATCACCCGATGGCGCCCCACCTCCTGCAGGAGAGTGCGACGGATGTCGCTTGGGAGCCCGAATTCCACGTCCACGAAGGCGGCACCCGCACTCCGTGCGCGAAGAAGAAGATCCGCCGCCCGGGCAGGGTCCCTTGTCTCCGCCCCTCCTTCCTCCCGACTGCGAACCGTTGCGATGACCGGGACCTCGGAGGTCGATACGAGGGCCTCCACCTGCGGCCGCCCGATCCGGTCGAGCCGCAATTCCACCAGATCCGCCCATGCGCGCGCCCGGACGATTTTGTCCCGGGCGGCCTTCGTGTCCTGTGCCTGGACGGACACGCAAAGAAGGCCTTGCGTGCCCATGGGCATGATGGGCCTAAGGATGTTTTCTGCCGTCATGATTTCCCCTTTCCCGTTTTCTCAGGATGGGTCCTGCGGACTTGCCGTGGGTGAGGACTATTGTTCCAGGATGGTCTCCACCACTTTCCGGCCGAAGTGGCGACCGCCGTCCTCGGCGAGGCCCAACACCGCATCCCCCGGACCCAGTGCAATCACGGAAACCGCCTCACCCCGTTCTGCGGATATCATGCGGACGGTCTCAGCGTTCTGACAAACGGTGGAGACCATCCCCGCCGGCCCCTCGGCCTCCACCAGGAGCATGGGGCGACGCTCGGTCTTGACTCTTCCTATGACCAGGGGAAACGTCTCTCCACGCGTGTTGACGCCGGTGATGGTGTCTCCGGCGCGGAGTTCCGACAGGTAGCAGGTCCTATCTCCCGTTCCGAGCACATAGGCGTGAACCGCTCCGGCATTCACGCGGAACGGACGTGGGGAGACGTAGGGGTTCTCCAGGCTCTCCGCGTGCATCAGAAAGAACCCGCTGCTGCTGCTTCCTACAAGACCTCCGTCCCCCGGTCCCATCAGGGTGCATGTGTCCACACAGACACGGTCTCCCATGCCTACAGAGGCCACACGTTTCACCGTAAAGGGCGTGAGCTCCATGACCCTGCCATTGGATTTGAGATCGCGGATCAGGGAGCGGACTCGATGTGCGTCTCGTGCGGTCAGGATCACCCCGTCCACGCCTTTCTCCAGGATCCCCAGGGCCGTATGAACCTCGGATTCCCCGTCGGCCTCCACCATGAGATTCCCCGTTCTGGCCACCAGGTTTTCCAGGGGGATGACCTTCCAGTCCGGCGTGCGGACAATCACCTTTCGGCCTCGGCATTCCCGTACCACGCGATCTTCATCCTCGGGACCCGTGACCGTTGTCAGCACCACGTCGCGCCCCCATTGAATGTCTCCGTTTTCAGCTACGATTCGAATGCGTCCGAGTTCCCGTACCCGTGCCACACGATCCGGGGCCACGATGACGGCATCGGCACCGGCCTCCAGCGCAGCGATCACCAACTCCCGGTCCCATGGGTCCGCCTGGACCCAGATTTCAGACATGACGTTCTCCTTTCCTTTGCGGCCTCGCGGATGGATTCCCCGGGATCCCGGAGGTTGACTCCATGAGGTCAGGTCAGTCTCCGTTCCCGAAGGCGTCTTTCAGTCGGCCGAAAGCCTGCTCGAATTGGGCTCGGTCCGGGAGAGAAAGAAAGTGGTTCAGCGTTTCAACGGCGCTCCTGTACTGAGCAACGAAGTCCCCTGCGGCGGGGTTCTCCGTGAGTATCGCCCGGAAAAGCCCACCGGGCTGAGCGGCCACGGCCCGAATGCGCTTGAGCATGGCACGAAAGGCCGGAGTACTCCAGGCACACAGATCTCCCGGCGGGATGCCGCAATCGTTGAGAAAGAGCCCCAGAGCGATTGCAGAGAAGTGGTATACCCCTTGGATCACGGCCATGATGCGATCGTGTTCCGCCGGATCGATTTCCTTCACGAAATACCCTTCATCCTGGAGCCGGCTTCGGATCCAGAGGAAACCGGATTCACCGCGTCCCCTGCAGGCAGCCACGGTCAACGGCCCTTCTTCGAAACGGGCTGTGGGGCCGAAGAGCGGGTGCAATCCGACCACCTGGCCCCGGCAGAGGGAGAGCATCGCCTCCATGGGGGCGACCTTGAGGGATGTGAGATCCATGAGCATGGCGTCTTTCCGGACCAGGGGAGCGATTCGTTCAATCACCGGAATCGTGGCGTCCACAGGGACCGAGATGACGATTACATCGCAGGATCGAGCCACATCTTCCGGAAGGATCCTCGTCCGCCTGCCCGCCTTCAGGACATGGTGACCCCTCCTCTCCAGAAGCCCGGCCAGCCAGGACCCCATGCGGCCTGTTCCTCCGATAATGCCCACACGGGCCTCTTCGCGAATCATGGCTCGTCTCCCCGTGAATAGGAGCCCAGGACTTTTACCATGGAGCAGACGCGGGACATCTCCGAGAGGGCCCCGGCCAGGGGTTCATTTCCGGCATGGCCGTCCAGGTCCAGAAAGAAAAGATACTCCCATGCTCGATCGGTCCGTGGCCGGGAGTCGATTCGTGTGATGTTCACGTCGTGCTTCGCAAGCGGTGCAATGGCGTTGAGAAGGGCCCCCGGGCGGTGCTCCAGGCCGATGAGGATGGAGGTGCGATCCCTTTCCCCGGGTTCCCGGTCGAGGGGGGCCCTTCCCAGCACGGCGAACCGGGTCGCATTGTCGTTCCGGTCCTGAATTTCCCTTCGAAGCACCGGCACACCGGCCAGATCCCCGGCCAGTCGGCTTCCAACGGCCGCCGCTGCCGGATCGGCCGAGGCAAGACGAGCGGCCTGCGCCGTGCTTGCCACCGCCTCTGTCCGTACGGCCGGAAGATGGGTTCGGATCCACCGGTTGCACTGGGCCAGGGCCATGGGGTGGGAATAGAGCACTCCAATGGACTCCGGGTCCGATACGTGACTCAGAAGATGGTGGCGGATACCCAGTCGAACTTCGCCCTGGATCGTGAGATCATGGAGCGCAAACAGATCCAGCGTGTCCCGGACGGGTCCATGGCAGGAGTTTTCCAGCGGCACGATCCCGGTGCCGCATTCGGAGCGGGCCACCCGGTCAAAGACCTCCTCGATGTCCCGGAGGGGGATAACCACGGCGGCCTTTCCATAGAATTTCAGGGCCGCCTCATGACTGAACGTACCTTCTGGACCCAGGAACCCGACGCGGGGGGGTTCCTGAACGGCTCGGGAGGCGGCGATGATGCTGGAGAAGACCGCCCGAATCGTCTCCGGCCCCAGAGGGCCTCGGCCACGGGTTGAAAGGCGCTCCAGGACTCGTCGTTCCCGTTCGGGATCCACGACCTCGAGATTCAAGGAATGTTTCACCTCCCCGATCTTCTTTGCAACGGCCAGCCGCCGGTGCAGGATATTCAGAAGCTGCTCGTCCAGTCCGTCGATTTCGCTTCGATGCGATTCCAGACGCCGCCACGCGCTCTCGTCGAATGGTTCGCTGTTCATGCCACCCTCCTCTTCGGTGGCTCCATGGATTCCAGTGCCTCCTCAACTCCGGCATCCTCATGAACCATCCGATGCAGCGCATGTACGATGCCGCGGGGGTTCGGGTGCTGGAACACGTTCCGTCCGATGGATGTGCCCGCCGCCCCGGCATCCAAGGCCCCGCGAACCATTTCCAGAACCGCGCGGTCCGTATCCATACGGGGGCCCCCGGCAATGACCACAGGCGCCGGGCACCCGTCCACGACCCCGCGAAATGTCTCCGGCGATCCGGTGTACGGCACCTTGACCACGTCTGCGCCTAGTTCCGCACCCAGGCGCGCCGCATGTCGAATAGCCGCCGGATCGAATTCGTCTCGAATGCGTTCCCCTCGCGGGTAGATCATGGCCATCAGTGGGACGCCCCACTCTCGAGCGAACTGCGCCGTAGCGGCGAGGTCGGTGAGCATGCGGTCTTCGTGCCGGTTCCCCACATTGATGTGGATGCTCACCGCGTCGGCACCCAGCTTGATGGCTTCCTCTACGGTGCAGACCAGCGTCTTGATGGTTGGATCTTCGGAAAAGGCCGTGCTCCCCGAGAGATGGACGATCAGACCCGTGTTCCCCCCCAGGACGCTCCGGCTCCCGGAGGCCATGCCCTTGTGGACCACCACGGCGTCGGTCTCCGCGCCGGCCACGAGGGAGAGGGTCTGCCGCATGTCCGCGATGCCGGGTATTGGGCCCACAGTGACCCCGTGGTCCATGGGTATGATCACCGTCCTTCCTGTTTCCCGGTTCATGATGCGTCGAAGTCGGTATTCCTTACCTGTCATGATGTGTTTCCTCCATGGTTGAAGATGGTGTTGTTATGGTTTCCATGGGACTCTCTTCGAATGTCTTCACCCGGCTGTGGTCTCAGCATGTAACAACGAAAAATCAAAGGCCGCGGAAGGTGTTTCCTCCCGCGGCCTTTGTGTAGAAACAGTACAAATCCAAGGCACACGGGAGGTCCCCTCCATCGATAAAACAGGAAGCAGCCATAGCCTCGGCCTTCATGGACCTGGATATCTCCTATGCCTCTGGCGGCCGTGCCGGGAGGCATCGACGCCCTGTCATCGTGGGATCTTACGGGGTGGGACACCCTGTCCCGGGTGTATCCTGAGTCCATGGGTTTACACTCCATTGTGTGCCGGCCTCTGGCGGCGTTCGCTGTGTACTCGTGACTCCCCGCACTGAGCCTGCCATCGCAGGAAGTGATCCGCGAGAACCAGCCAGGTCATGGCTTCCAATACAGGAATGATACGAGGAATCGCGCAGACGTCGAAACGGCCGGAGAGACGCAGGACCGCAGGATTCCCTTCCCTGTCGACGGTTTCCTGGGGTTGCGGGATGGACGGAATGGGTTTGACCGCGGCGCGAACCACGATATCGTCCCCGTTGGACAATCCTCCGAGAATGCCGCCGGCCCGGTTCGAAGCAAAGCCCTCGGGCCGGATCGGGTCGTTGTTGACCGATCCTCGAAGTCGTGCTGCGGCGAACCCCTCTCCGATTTCGACACCCTTCACCGCCCCGACGGACATGAAGGCCTTGGCCAGCTCCGCGTCCAGCTTGTCGAAAACGGGTTCTCCCAACCCCGCCGGACATCCCGTGACGCGTACCTCCACGATTCCGCCGGCCGAGTCGCCTTGGCTCCGGCAGGCCTCGAGGTGTCCGGCCATGCGCCGGGCCGCCCGGGAATCCGGGCATGAAAACGGGTTTCGGCGGGCCTCGTCCGGATCGAAACAAGACGCACGCACGCCGTCGATTTCCAGGGTATGGCCGCATACGCGGACGCCGGTCGGTTCAAGGATCTTTCGGGCCACAACACCGGCCGCAACCCTGCCTGTGGTTTCCCTGGCCGATGCGCGGCCTCCGCCCCGATGATCATACAGGCCGTACTTTCGAACATAGGGCAGGTCCGCGTGGCCCGGCCGGACCAGACGCTCGAGCGGATCATAGTCACGGCTCCACGAATCGTGATTTCGCACAAGGAGGCCGATGGGCGTTCCCGTGGTGAGCCCCTGGAACACGCCGCTCAGGATTTCAACGCGGTCCGGTTCCCGGCGGGGCGAATCCGAAGGCCGTTGACCGGGACGTCGTCTCTCCAGGTCCGGAGTGAAGTCGTTTTCGCAAAGGGGAATGCCGGGAGGACATCCATCGATGACCGCGCCCAGGGCCTTGCCATGGCTTTCGCCGAAGGTGGTGATCCGTAATGCCTGTCCAGTCGTGTTTCCTGACAAAGGGTTTCCTCCTGTTCACTGCGGCATGGATGCCAGAATGCGGTTCACGGTCTCGGACGGCGAGAGAGTGTCCGTGTCCAGACGAAAGTCACCGGCTTTTTCATACAGGGGCGCTCTCTTGCGCAGAGCAGCGGCGATCTCGTGGATCGGATCTTCTCCATGGAGCCCCGGTCGCTGGTCCGCATTTTCCGCGTCTCTCTCCATGCGGAGCCTGAGGGTGCTCTCCCCGGCATTGATCCAGACGAGCCAACCGTTGGCTCGAAGACGGCTGACGTTTTGCGGCCGGAGGACGGCCCCGCCTCCGGTGGACACCACCAGGCCGTCCCGGGCGGCCACGAGGCGTATCACTCGGGATTCCAGATCCCGAAAGCTCTTCCAGCCTTCCTTGCGGACGATGTCCTTCACGGGCATCCCGGCCTCACGAACCACCCAGGCATCCGTGTCGACGAAGGGACGGTCCAGCCTTGCGGCCAGTGCCCGGCCGGTCACGGTCTTGCCGGTACAGCGGTATCCGATGAGCACGACGTTCAAGCAGCGTCTCCCTGTCTATCGCCGAAAAAAAAGGCCGTGGGCATTGAGGTGCCCACGGCCTTGGAGAAACGATATGGATTACTGAAAGCACATCAGACCATGGGCGGGGTTTTCCTCCACCAAAAATAAAAGCGATAGCCCTGCCCGTTGTGATGTGCCATGAAGAGTTCCTGGTTTTGATTTGAGGGGCCTGGAAACCCACCCCACTGTCAATGTCCGGTTTGTAGAGGAACCTCCTTTCCGTGTCAAGGGAAAAATGCGGGGATCATCCCGGCATCGGATTTTTTCCTTGACAACTCCTTGGAGGACCGTTTATGACGGCAACCATGAACGTGAGATATTCCATTCCAATGGTGAACACGCTGGAGAACTGGTGGTGGCCCATCTCCCAGGGGGAGGTGGCCTCGCCGGTCTAACGATCCAGCAGCAACCTGATCGAGCAAACCGTGGGCAGCCTTCCCGAAGGCCCCACGGTTTTTTTGTGTCCAGTCGTCCGAGGCCGTGGGGTGAAGACCCCACGGCCTCATTTTTTTCGGGAGAGTGTCATGGTCCGGAGATCATCCATGGAGTCGTTTTGTTGTGCCGCCCGTCAAGGGAAGACGGTCCCTGTCTGGGCGGACATTCGAGGGAGTGACCCGGACCCCGTGTCGGCGTTTCAACGGATCCGGGGGGACGGAGCGTCCTTCATTATGGAGGAGGCGGATTCGAAGGGCCGTATTCGAAGGAGTTTAATGGGAAGCCATCCCTGGCTTCTGGCGACCTTCTATTCGGGCCGGGTGGAGGTTATGGAGGAAGCTCGATCGAGAACTTCTTTCCGATGCGCTCATCCCGTGGAAGGCCTTCGGCACGTGGTTTCGGGCCTTGGCCCGGCCACCTCACGGAGAACGCTCACCGGTTGTGTGGGACTGACGGGGTACTTTCACTACGAGGTCGTCCGGCACTGGGAGCGGGTGGTCGGAATGGCTCCCGAGGCCCCGGACGATGTGGAAGGCCGTTTTTTCATGCCGGGACGGTTGGTCGAATACGATCATGTTTCCGGTGGGGTGCGGGCATGGGTTCTGGTTCGAACCGATGACTGCTCCTCCCTTCGGAAGGCCTATGACTCCGGCATGGAGCAACTGGATATCATGGCCCGTGCTCTGACCTCCCGGGAACCCTCCCCCGCGACGTCGACGGGGTTCACCATCGGGGCACTTAAAACGGATTTTCCGAAGGAACGATTCGAGGCCGCCGTGAAGGCGGCCCGCTGTCTCATTCGAAACGGCGACGCTATCCAGGTGGTCTTGTCGAGACGGCTTACCGGGAGGGCCCGGGGAGACGACATGGTTTTTTACAGGAATCTTCGAGCCGTCAATCCTTCCCCCTACCTGTTTTATCTCTCCTTTGGAGAGACCCGGCTCGTGGGCGCATCTCCTGAGATGCTCGTACGCTTGGAAGGCCGCTGCATCACCTACAAGCCCATCGCAGGCACGAAGCCCCGGGGAGGAACGCCGGAGGAGGACCTGAGTCTGGAATATGAACTTCGACAGGACCCCAAAGAGAGGGCTGAACACGTCATGCTCGTGGATCTGGGCCGAAATGACGTCGGGAGGGTGGCGGTACCCGGTTCGGTAAGGGTCACCCGATTCATGGAGGTGGAGCGATTCAGCCACGTCATGCATTTGGTCTCCCGGATCGAGGCGGAACTCGAGGACGGTAAGGACGGACTGGATCTCCTCATGTCCGTTTTTCCCGCCGGCACCGTCACTGGCGCGCCCAAGATCCGCGCCATGGAGATCATCGCAGGGCTGGAGCCTGGTCCCCGAGGGTCCTATGCCGGGGCGGTCGGGTTTGTCGGTGGAAACGGGGACGTGGATTTCTGCATCCCGATTCGGACCGCATTTCTTCAGGGGGATCAGATCCGTCTTCAGGCCGGGGCCGGGATTGTCTATGACTCCGTGCCTGAACGGGAGTTTCAGGAGACCGTATACAAGGTACAGGCCCTGATGGGGGCCTTGAAGCGGAGTGAGGCGGCATGATTCTCGTGGTGGACAATGCGGACTCGTTTACCTTCAACCTCGTGCAGATGCTTCGAAGAATGGGGGAGCAGGTGGCCGTCCGACGCAGCCATGCACTGAACTGGCGGGATATGGAGGCCCTCGAGCCGACCTGCGTCGTGATCTCCCCCGGACCGGGAGGGCCCGAGGACGCCGGTCTCTCCATGGATATGATCCGTCGCTTTGGGAGTTTCCTGCCCATTCTCGGGGTTTGCCTCGGGCACCAGGCCGTCGCGTCCGTCTTTGGGGCCCGTGTGGCGCGTGCGAAACGCATACTGCACGGAAAGACGTCGAAGATCCATCACGATGGGCGCACCCTTTTCCGGAATATCCCAAGCCCTTTTACGGCCGGGCGCTACCACTCCTTGATCGTCTCTCCGAACACCATGCCGGATTGCCTGGAGACAAGCGCCTGGACGCGCTTTGGAGAGATCATGGGGGTTCGTCACCGGGAGTTTCCAGTGGAGGGGATTCAGTTTCATCCGGAGTCCGTACTTACGCCCCTGGGCGAGAGCGTCGTACGAAACTTCGTGCAAGGAGCGACCGGACGGCCGGGGACGGCCGTTGGTGATGAAACGTCTCGCAACGAGCGGTATGGGCAAGCCGCGCGGAAGAGTGGAAAAGATTTTGAAATATTTGAACGATGGGCGAGTTCGGCTTGTGTCCATAAACCCGAGGGGGAATAGGGGGTCGACTCGGACCCATGGATTTCAATGAAGAAAGGGAAAGGAGAAAGGAAGCCATGATCAAGAAAGCGATTGCCATCGTTGTCGGGGGCCAAGATCTTCGGGAAGAGGAAATGGCGGCGGCCATGGATGACATCCTGTCCGGCAGGGCGACGCCGGCCCAGATCGGGGCGTTCATCGCCGCCCTGAGGATCAAGGGGGAGACCGTAGAGGAGATCACCGCTGCGGCCAGGACCATGCGATCCCGGGCCGTAAAGATCCATGTGAATAACGGGCTTGTGAACCTCGACCGGGACGAAATCAATGTGGAGGATGAGACGATTCTGGATACCTGTGGAACCGGCGGGGACGGGACGAACACATTCAACATCTCGACGGCCACGGCCTTCGTAGCCGCCGGCGGCGGGGTTCGCGTGGCCAAGCACGGCAACCGGGCGGTGTCCAGCCGCTGCGGGAGCGCCGATGTCCTGTCCAATCTCGGTGTCCGCCTGGACCTCAACCAGTCGAGCATAGGCCAATGCATTCGGGAGATCGGGATCGGGTTTCTCTATGCGCCCCTGTTTCACGGGGCCATGCGATACGCAGCCGGTCCGAGGCAGGAGGTGGGGATTCGAAGCCTCTTCAACCTGCTGGGACCATTGACCAACCCGGCGTCGGCCACGAGTCAGGTCCTGGGCGTGTACGACCCCGGTCTGACCGAGACCATGGCGAACGTCCTGGGCCGCCTCGGCACACGGGAGGCCTTTGTCGTATGCGGGGAGGAGACTCTGGATGAGATCAGCCTCTGCGGGCCCACCCGGGTGACGCATCTCAAGGGGGGAGCCATCACCACATCCCGCGTGGCGCCGGAGGATTTCGGATTCGAGCGGGCCACAACACGGAGCATTCGCGGGGGGGACGCCCGGGACAACGCCCGGATTATTCGACGGGTGTTGGAAGGGGAGCCGGGCCCGAGGCGGGACGTAGTCGTTCTGAATTCAGCGGCCGCCTTTGTGGCTGCCGGCGCTGAACCCGATTTTCACACCGGGGTGGACCGGGCCCGGGACTCCATCGACTCGGGCCGTGCCCTGGGCAAGCTCGACGCCCTGATCGAATTCACCCGGGATTGCCGTCCTTTTGTGCGGAAAGAGTTCGCCGAGGCATAGACCCGGAAAGTGGAGGCGGACCATGAAATCTATTCTCTCCGGCATTCTGGAAAAGACAAGGGAAGAGGTGGATCGGGTGCGGAGCCTCGGAACCAGGCCGCGTTTCGACTCCAGGGAATCCCCGGTGCGGGACTTCCGCGGTGCGATTGCAGGCAGGGAGAAAACCTCGCTCATTGCGGAGATCAAGTTCGCTTCTCCGTCGGCCGGTGCGATCCGACCCCCGGAGGACCCGGCGCCGCTCGCCGTGAGTCTGGCGGCGGCCGGAGCGTCCGCCTTGAGCGTGGTCACTGAACGCAGCGTTTTTGCAGGAGATCCGTCCTTCCTGAATGCCGTCTCCCGTGCTGTTTTCGTCCCCGTGCTGTGCAAAGGGTTTTTCCTGGACGAGATCCAGGTGGAGGAGGCCTATACCCGCGGCGCCGACGCCGTCCTCCTGATCGCGGGCATCCTGGCCCCGGGTCGACTTTCGGCCCTTCTGGAGTGTAGCCGGTCCATGGGCCTGGGTGCCCTGGTCGAAATAGAATCCCGGGCGGAGCTGGATTCTTCCCTGGTTGCAGGCGCGCGGGTTGTGGGAATCAACAACCGGGACCTGGGCTCTTTCGAGGTAAACCTCGGGCGGTTCGGAGCGCTTGCCGCGGCCGTTCCTGAGGACGTTGTCTTGGTGAGCGAGAGCGGGGTGAAAGGGCCGGAGGACGTGCGTCGCCTTCGGAAGTGTGGTGCCGACGCCGTTCTCGTGGGTACGGCGCTCATGTCCTCATCGGACCCTGAATCAATGGCACGGCGGCTGGTTCGAGCGGGGAGGACCCCATGAGGCTCGGCTGTGCCCATTGGCCGGCCCAGGGCGAGGTGGCTTCGCTTCGGCGAAGAAATCCGCGCACCCGGGGAACGGTATATCGGAAATGATCCAAGAAGGAGGTCTTCGTGTGTTTGTGAAGGTCTGCGGCATCACCAATGGGGAGGACGCGAAGACGGCGGTTCGCTGTGGCGTTTCAGCGCTCGGGTTCGTGTTCTGTCCCAGCCCGCGGCGGGTTACGCCGGAGAAGGCACGTGCCATTCGGGCGGGCCTTCCCGCACATGTGCGAGCGGTGGGGGTGTTCACCGACGAATCCGCACTCCGGATCCGGGAGGTGGCGGTGTATTGCGGACTCGACCTGGTCCAGCTTCACGGCGACCAATCGCCGGAGACCTGCCGGGCGTTGGGAGTGCCGTGTATCCGGGCCTTTCGAATTCGAGATGAGACGGTCATCCCGACGATTCTCCGGTTTCACGCAGCGGTATATGCGGTCCTTCTGGACGGCTGGGATTTGGAAAAAGCGGGCGGTACGGGCCGCTCCTTTGACTGGGAACTCGTCCCGCGCGCCGGGCGCCTGGGAGCGCGGGTCATCCTGGCGGGAGGACTCACTCCGGAGAATGTGGCATTGGCCGTGGCCCGGACGCGGCCCCACGGCGTGGACGTGAGCAGCGGGGTGGAGCGACGCCTCGGAATCAAGGACCCGGCCCTCGTTCGACGATTCATAGCGCAGGCCCGTCGAAGTCGGCCCAGGGAGACGATCCATGTTTGAGACCCGATACTACGGTCGGTTCGGCGGGACCTTTGTCCCGGAAGTGCTCGTGGAGACCCTGAATGCGCTGGCTCGGGCGTATCGGGAAGCGGATCGGGATCCCGCATTCCAACGGGAGTTGGAGGAAGTCCTTTCTTCCTATGGCGGACGGCCGACACCCCTCACCCCTGCGCATAACCTGAGCCGGCGGATCGGCGGGGCCCGGATCTATATCAAGCGGGAAGACCTGAATCACACGGGGGCCCATAAGCTCAACAACGGAATCGGTCAGGGCCTTCTGGCCCTGCGGATGGGAAAGCGTCGTCTGATTGCCGAGACGGGGGCCGGTCAACACGGCGTGGCCACGGCCACCGTTGCAGCAAGGCTTGGTTTGGCCTGCACCGTATTCATGGGAGAAAAGGACGTCCTTCGTCAGCGGCCCAACGTCTTCTGGATGGAACGACTCGGAGCCGAGGTCGTTACAGTGAGGGACGGAAGCCGAACGCTCAAAGATGCCGTCAACCAGGCCCTTCGTGAGTGGAGCCGCGATCCCGAAGGAACTCACTACGTATTGGGAACGGCGTGCGGGCCCCATCCATATCCGACCATGGTGAGCCGGTTCCAGTCCGTCATCGGGAGAGAGGCACGGGCCCAGATGATCGAAGCCGAGGGTGAATTGCCGTGCCGTGTGTATGCCTGTGTCGGAGGCGGATCCAACGCCCTGGGCATCTTTGATGCCTTCCTTCGCGATCCGGTGGAACTCGTTGCCGTGGAGGCGGGCGGAAAGGGTGTCGATACGGGGGTTCATGCGTCCAGACTGGCCTCCGGTGAGGGACGTGTCGGCGTGGCCCAGGGATACAAGAGCTACTTTCTTCAGGACCAGGAGGGCCGGATGCGAACGACCTCCAGCGTGGCTGCTGGGCTGGACTACGTGGGTGTCTCCCCAGTCCTGGCCCATCTCGCGGAGAAAGGGAGGGTCCGTGTGGAGGCGGCCACGGATCGCCAGGCCCTGGACGCCTTTTTGATGTGCACGCGTGAGGAGGGACTCATTCCTGCGCTCGAATCGGCTCATGCCCTGGCGTGTGCCTTTACGGAGGCCTCCATCCTCCCTCGTCGAAAGGCCGTAGTGATCAACTTGTCGGGGCGGGGGGACAAGGACGTTTTCACCATAGCCGAGGCCCTGGAGGACACGGGTTGGCAGTCCTTTCTCCGGTCGAAAGCGGAGGGTGATCATGCTTGAGCAAAAGATTCGGGAGCGGTTGAGAAAGAAACGGATTCTTCTGATGACCCACACGGTCCTGGGATACCCTTCCCTGGAAGCCTCGTTGGGTCTCATCGGTGTTCTGGCCGAATCGGGGGCGGATCTACTGGAGCTTCAGATCCCGTTTTCCGATCCGATCGCGGACGGCCCTGTTATCGTTCGCGCCAATGAGCAGGCCATCCGGATGGGCGCGCCCCTGACCGACTGTCTCGAGATTGTGAAGGCCGCCTGTTCACTCTCCATCCCGGTGGTGGTCATGACTTACTACAACGTGGAGTACTGCTATGGAATCGAACGGTTTATCCGGGACCTGTCCGACATGGGAGTGGAAGGGCTCCTGGTTCCCGATCTGCCTCCTGAGGAGGGAGGGCGGCACCTTTGCGCCGCCATGGATCGGGGCCTTTCCCCGGTGTTGACCTTGTCTCCCACCACCCCCATGGAACGGTTGGAGCGGATCACCTCGCTGGCGCAGGGGTTTCTTTACTGTGTATCACGAAGGGGCGTGACTGGAAGCCCCACACAGTTTGCTTGGCAACTCGCCTCCTACCTCGCCCAATGCAGACGGATGTCGGAATTGCCTCTGGCAGTCGGATTCGGTGTGTCCGGCCGGGAGGACGTGGCGTTTCTGGAGGAAAAGGCGGAGATCGCCGTCATCGGGACCGAGCTTCTCAAACGTTTGGAACGAGGGGGGCCGGAGGGTGTGGGTCGATTTGTGCGAGGCCTCTGCAGGCCCGGGTCCGGGGACGCCTGAGCCCCTTACCGTCCATCGAGGTCGTCTCCGTCCCGCCGGCCCGATTCCCTGTTTCCCTTTTCACCAACGTCCGGGTGGGGTAGGATCCCTGGATTTAGACGAGTCGGATCTTTTACGCCCGGAGGACGGAAAGCGCCATGGAATGCATCACCGACATTCACGTCGTCCTGGAAGCTTCACATGTCCTTGAAGGGCAGGGCATCGATCCGGGCCGTGCCGGCCCGCGTCTTCGGGCCTCGGCCGAGGCGGTGACCCGTGAGGCGGTTGCCTTGATCTCCCCCGCCGCCCTTGTGGGGAGGTTCCCGGTCCGGAATTTTCACCACCAGCGGATCGAGTTCGATGGGGGCGACGCCTTTGAGGGACCTCTGGCCGCCCGTGCCCTCGCCGGAGCCCGGGAAGTGGGGGTCGTCGTATGCACCATCGGCCCCGATCTGGAGGCCTTCGTGGAGAGGGTCTTTCCCCAAGACCCGGTGAAGGCTCTGGCCCTCGAAGGCGCCGGCGTGGCCATGCTTCGGCAGGTCTCCGAGGTTGCGGCCCGGCGGATTCGGGAAGCCGCTGCGTCAAGAGGTTGGGGTTCGGGTATGCGGGTCCAGCCCGGTCAGGAAGGGTGGCCGATTCAGCAGCAGGAGGTGGTCTTCCACCTGGTCCCCGGAGGGCGGATCGGGGTCCGGTTGACGGAAAGCGATCTCATGCTCCCGAGAAAGTCCGTTTCCCTGGTGATCGGAGTGGGCCCGGACATGCGCCCGGACCGGGTGGCCTGTGATTTCTGCACCAAGCGCATGCGCTGTCCCTGGCGCATTCGAGGGGGGGAGCGCGCCCCCGTTCATGAGAGCCCGTGATCGGCGTCGGTGCCCCGGTCTTTTTGTCCCCTCAACACCATGTTGGGTGGATGATGAGACGGCGCCTGTTTCCCTTCTGAAACTGAGTACGGCTTTCCATAAGTATGGAAACGAATCACAGCAGGTATACGGCCCGGCTCTTCTTCGTGCTCTTCGTGTCCTTCGGGGTAATAAAAGAGCATCATTCACCACGAAGGACACGAAGAGCACGAAGAGCGGGCAAGAGGGATCCTAAGCGTTTTTGTGATACCAACCACCTGAACCAAGCCCTGCCATTTCCAAAAAGACCCGAGTCACGTGTGCCGGGCCTTGTCCTGAAATTTCTTCGCCAGGTCGGGAAAGTGTTCCCGCATGCACTGGGGGCAGATGCCGTGGGAGAAGGTGGCCTGGGAGTGCCGGGAGATGTAGTCCTCCACCTGCTGCCAGTACCCCTGGTCGTCCCGGATTTTCTTGCAGAAGGAACAGATGGGCAGGAGACCGGATAGAAGCCGGACCTCCTCCAGGGCGGCATGGAGTTCTTCGATCAGGCGTTTCTGCGCGTCCCGGGTCGTTTTGAGTTCGATGTGGACGTGGACCCTTGCGAGGAGTTCCGCGGCCTGAAACGGCTTGGTGACGTAGTCCACGGCGCCGGCCTCAAACCCTCCGGCAATGTCCTCGACTTCCGTCCGCGCCGTCAGGAAGATGATCGGGATCTCCCGGGTGTTGGGCCGGCTCTTCAGGACTCGGCAGACCTCCAGCCCGTCCATGCCGGGCATCATGATGTCGAGGAGAATCAGGTCCGGGTCCAGTTCCTCGACCATGGCCAGGGCCTGTTTCCCGCTCGTGGCAAAGGCGATTCCATAGGATCGGTCGCCCAGGAGATTGGCGAGCACCTCGATGTTGGTCTCCACGTCGTCGACGATGAGGAGAAGCGGGGTTTGTTTTTCATCCGGTTCCATGGGCATCATGATGTTTCCTTTGTTGGGACAGGGCCTCGGCTTCGCGTTCCGCCATTCGAATCACGTCTCCCACCAGGTCCGGATAGGCCTCCAGGGTCCCCTTGATGTTTTCGATGTCGAATCGGCAGGCCGAGTCGAACAATTCTTCTCCCCATTGGACAAGGATCTCCACCCCCTTATCCGCCCCCAGGTCCCTCGTTTTCGTGGCAAAGTCCTTGATCTCCTGGATCACCATGCGTTTTCGAACCCGTTCCCACTGCTTCTGAAAGGGACCCTGAAGGACCTCGGTCACCTCCACGGCAGGGGCGGTCCCCGAGCTGTCCGACCCGATCGGGAATTCCCGCAACGGAGCGGTGGATTGGGGCGCCTCCTCCCGGCCTTTCCCGGTCTTTGGAAGGCCCTGGCCGTGCGGCAGGAACCGCATGAGTTCCATGAGAAGGTCCTTTTTTTGAAGGGGCTTTCGAAGGTACCCGTCGCATCCGGCATGTAGTGCCTCGGCCTCATCGTGCTTCATGGCAAAGGCCGAGAAAGCGATGACGGGTGTTCGGTTTTGTTGGGGATCCGACTTGATCATGCGGGTGATTTCATAGCCGTCCCTGCCCGGCAGCTTGATGTCCATGAGCACGAGATCCGGCGCTGTGCCCGCCATGATGCGAAGGGCGTCCTCCCCGCTCTCGGCCTCCACGGTGTGCACGCCATGGGGCGCGAGGAACTCGCGGATCATCGCCCGATTGTCCGGGACGTCGTCCACCACCAGGACGGTGGAACCTTGAAAGGTCACGGAACCAGGATTGGGATCCCGTAGAAGGCTGCCCTTCGGGGGTGCATCAGCCACGGCGACGTCCGGAAGAACCACCTCGAAGGTGCTTCCACGGCCCGGGGTGCTCTCAACCGAAATGTTCCCTCCCATGATGGTCACCAGTCTTTTGGTGATGGTCAGGCCCAGACCGGTTCCGGCGTACTTTTTCGAGCTCTGTCCCTCGTGCTGCCGGAAGGCCTCGAAGATCAGGTCGAACTGCTCCCGATCGATCCCGATGCCCGTGTCCCGGACCGAGAATCGAAGATCCAGCCGGCTTCCGCCGTCGCCTTTCGGTTCCTTGTCCACGGTCAGCGTGATCCGCCCTCGGTGGGTGAACTTGACCGCATTTCCTACGAGGTTGAAGAGGATCTGGCGAAGGCGCATTTCATCCAGGAGCAGGGCCTCCGGCAGGTCGGGATCCACTTGGATTCGGAATTCCAGCGCCTTTTCCCCGGCCTTCCAGGAGAAGATGGTCTTCTGCTCCTGGAACACGGAACGGAGATTCACCGGCCTGTACTGGAGTTCCATCTTCCCCGCCTCGATCTTGGAGAGGTCCAGGATGTCATTGATGAGGCTGAGAAGCGTCTTTGCGCTTGACATGATGGCCGAAAGGAACCCGCGTTGCCGCTCATCACGGATTCGGGCGTCCAGAAGCTCGGTAAAACCGAGGATGGCATTCATGGGAGTGCGGATTTCGTGGCTCATGGAGGCGAGGAATTCACTTTTGGCCCGGTTTGCGGACTCGGCCTCCTCCCGTGCCTCCTGGACCTCTCGGAGCATATCGTTCAGTTCCCGGTTCTTGATCTTGAGTTCTTCGGTCCGTTCCCGGACCTTCTGTTCGAGGGTCTGGTTGGACTCTTCCAGCTTCTGATTCACGTCCCTCAGGTCATCCACCAGTCGTTGAATCGATCCCCGCATGTGATTCAGCGCCTTGGCGAGGCCTCCGATCTCGTCCATGCTCGAGGTGTCGATGGGGGCCTCCAGGTTTCCGGCGGCAATGGACGTGGCCGAGTTTTTCAGCGTCAGGATGGGTTTGAAGACGTAGCGTCTGGTGACGGCAATGGACGTGACGGTGATCGCGCCGATCATGAGGACGGTGAGTCCCATGATGGCCAGAATGCTGTGCCGAAGTTCCCTGCGGGCGTACATGCGAGTGATACCCAACTGGAACCGGCCGATTTCCTGCCCCGTCTTCAGGATGTCCACGGAGCGTGTGAGAAAATCCGGAGACTGTTCAAAATCGGTGAACCGGTTCCAGGGGACACCGGACCGGACACGCCGGGCCAGGACGTCCTCTCCGGATGATACGCAGGCGAAGACCACGGCCTCATCCACGAAGATGGCGTCCAGGAAGTCGTTCACCGAGGATGTGTCCACCTGCCAGACCGCGGAGGCCAGGGACGTCTCGGCAAGCTTGATGATCCCGGCGGTGTCCCGGTCCAGTTCCCGGTTGACTCGGGCGACGGTGTAGAACACGGTGACCGCGGAAAAAAGGATCATGATCAGGGTCACGATCCCCGCGAGGGAGTAACTGAACCGCCTTCCGATCCCGCCGAGATAAGGCGTTTTGTCTTGATCGGCAGGCGGCCCGGGAGTTTTGAGTGCGGGAATGCTCATGTTTCCAAGATCAACCACGAGTCAACGGATGAGCTGTCAAATCGAACAATGGTGGAGCCAACCATGCCCCTGGCGTATGGATACGAACCGCGAGCGCGAATCACGGCCTTTGTCCAACGACACCCGCTCTCACCGCCATTTGGCCTGAATCGCCTTTAGAAAGCCGGCCTCCTCTATGGACCGTTTCCCTTCGTCAAAGGCCGTCAGAAACTCCATGGTTCGGGAGCCGTGTTTCGACCCCATGACGTATTCCTCTGCAAACCCCCAGGAAGGGAGCTTTCTGAACTCGCCGGCAAGTCCGTTATCCTTCAGCACGTAATCGAACGGGACGTCGTAGCCGACGATACCCGACACCCATCCATTTCGCACCATTTCAAAACCCTGAAGGATGGAATAGGCCTCCATCTTGATGATGCCCCTGTCGTTCTCCCATTCCTTTCCAAAGGCCCAGCCTTTGACGGCCACGATTCGTCTGCCGCTCAAGGATGAGAGGCCATTCCACTCGATCGTCGATGACTGAGGTACATACACGATGAAGGACGATCGAATGACCGGCTCCTCCGAAAACAGGAATTTTTCTTCCCGTTTCGGGGTCCGCATGGCGGGAAAGATCACGTCCACACGGCCTGTCTCCACGTAGTGCATGCACCGGGACCAGGGCACCACGTGCAGGTGAACGGCCATGCCTGCGGCATGATAGCTCTCCCGGACCACGTCCCAGGCATAGCCTTGAAGAAAAGACGAATCCTGCCCCGGCGCGATGGTCTCTTCCGTGAGGTCCGCGGTGGTATCCCTGGTGAAACAGTGGGGAGGGAAGTCCGTGAGTGTGGCGATGCGGACGATCCGCCTTTCGCCTTCGCTGGACGGGGACGCGCCCGGATTCCCGCTCGGAAGAAGAGCCGAGAGGCAGAAGAGCGCTATGCCCCAGGAAAGAATTGCAGATCTCATATCTCGCCCTCCTCGTCTCCATGGAGGTGGAACTCGGGTCTTTTCCCGGGGAGCGTCCCTCTTGAGGGCCGGATCCCGGCGGCTAGCGCCATGTGGAGGCGATTTCCTGAAAAAGGCCGCGTTGCACGATCCGGCGCTTTCCCTGGTCATAGTCCCCGAGGATCTGCATGGCAAGCGGGTTCGACCTGGCCCCGGCCAGGTATTCGTCGTTTCGATCGAATGGGGGGAGTTTCCGATAGCGGTCCAGAATGCCATGCTGTTTCAGGACGTGGTCGAACACCAGGTCGTATCCCGCCACGCCGTATACCCGGTTTCGGTCCAGCATTCGGAAACACTGGAGAATATCGTCTGACGGCTCCTTGACGATACGCGTCTCTTTCTCCCAGGAGGGCCCGTAGCTCCAGCCGCGAATCATGGCGATCCGCTTGTGGACCAGGCCCTCAAGGCCGTTCCACCGGATGTCCCGGTCCACCGGGACGTAGATGACGTACTCTGCTCTGTTGACGATCTCCCGGGAGTAGACCAGGGTCTCCAGCCGCTCGTCGGTCTGTGCCGCGGGAAAGATCACGTCCGCCTTTCCCTGTTTTACGTACGACATGCCTCGCTCCCACGGGGCCACAAGGAGCCGAATGGTGTACCCCATCTCGTGCAGGCTTTCCCGCACCACGTCCCAACTGAACCCCTGAAGCTGGGTCGAGTTGGAGCCCGGGGGGAGTATCTCCTCCGGCTGCAGGGTGGCGCCCTGGATAAGGAAACAGTAGGGCCTGTAATCACAGAGCGTGGCCACGGTGACAATCCGGTCGGCCGCACCGGCCGGTGTGGGAAACGCCGGCCATGCAAAAAGGGCCAGCCACGCTGCTGCAACGAGGACCGATGGAATGTGAAGAAGTCGACCCATCAATGAAAAGCTCCTGTGCATGGGGAAAACGACGGCTTGTCCGCTCCCCGGGCCTGCTTGGGGACATGGACGCGGATACGGACGATCCGGAGCCGCGGTGTTCGATGGAATGGAAATCGACCAGGCGTGAGCGGCCCGACGGTTTCCCGTGTCGTCTCCAGCGAAAGCGGTCTCTATCGGTTGATCATGACAGCAATATGTATACCAGATGAGGCCGGTTTACAGGTGCAGGAATGAAAAAAAAGAAACGGCACCTTAAAAAAGCGATATGTTGCGATTTCGGCCTCTTGGGCGCCAAGGGAAATCGGCGCGTGCCGCGTTTCAGACCCGGGGAGGGGACGGCCCTGGGGCGATGCGTCAAACCGATGACAGGTCTCTCCGGTATTTTTTTATAGAACCATATCCTGCGGGTATCAGAGGACCTTCTGAATCTCGAGCCACCCCGGACGATCGGTCAATGCCGCCTCCATGGCCTCGCGGGAGCCGAGGACCTTGACGATGCCTGTATCCCGTACGCCGTCCAGGACGTCGGCAAAGGCCCGGAAGTGGCCCTCCGTGGTCTGGAGCACCTCTTCCCGGACCCGCCGGCGTTCTTCCTCGGTCTGTCCCGTGAGGCGGCGGAGCAGGGAGACGTGTCCGGCGGCGTCGGGAAGGCGCGGCTGATCGATTTCTCCGATGGTTCCGATGATCGCCTTGGTCCGTTCCTCGAGTCCCGGCGGGGCCGATCGCAGAAACCCGCTCGATTCGTCGAACGCTTGAAGGGTCTTCAGGAGGTTGGGGTCCCGGTAGGAGACGAAGACCAGGGCGTTGGCGAGCCGGTCGATACTGCAGAAGGCCCCGTAGGCACCGCCCTGAACGCGGACTCGATCCCAGAGCCAGGCGTTTCTGAGGTGCCGGGTGATGACCAGGGCCGATCCGTGGAATCGGTAGCCGAGGGGGTCGAGCGCGGCCCCTTTGCCCACATAGTTGACCTGGGCCGGAAGGGTCAGTCCCTCGAATCGCGGTGGATGGATCGGACACCAGGCCTCGAATGCGGCATTTCCGTCCGGCAGGGCGTCCAGAAACCCATCCAGCAGGGGCTCCACCAGGGTCCACCCCGTGTTGTCCACGGTCACGTTCAACGTGAGGCCGCAGCGGCAGATCAGGGTCCGGCGGACCTCTTCCAGGGAGTCGAGGACCGCAGGCCAATCCTTGTCCACCATATCTACGAGTTCTCTCAGGAAAAAGAGGTAGTTCAGACCGCTCATCTGCTCCGCGGCCCAGTCGGATTCGCCGAAGTGGGCGGAGATGCGGCGGCTCACCACCTGGTGCCCGCCCGGAATCAGGCCCTGCTCCTTTCGTGCCTTGGCCTCCAGGACCATTTGACGGAAGCGTTCCCGGTTGTCCAGGCGGACTCCACGAAGGATGTCGCGGAGGATGTCCATGAGGTCCCCGGCCTTGGGAGTCATAGTTTTGGCCCGAAGGAACATCCACGCGGCCCCCCGCGGTTCCCCGTGGGCCGCGGACGTGAAAAACGAGGAATGAATGCCTCCGGTTTTTCGACTGATGCGCTGGGTCAGGGAGACGTAGTCTTCGGTCTCTGTGCCCATTTCCAGCAGGGCACGGGAAAAGAGGCGGACAAAGGGAAGGAGTCCCGGTCGAAGACGGTGGAGATCGAAGCCGATATCCAGGTAGGTGATCCCGTTGGTGAAGAGGTCGTGAAGCAGGAGATCCGCATCTCGGAAGGCCCGGGCCTCCTCCGGGATCTTCTTGTTTTCCCGGTCCAGGTCGTCCAGCCGGAGAAAGGGGATGGCCGCCAGGGCCTCGGGCGGATCGGGCCTTTCCTGGAGTTCACGAAGGCGTCGGGTCGTCTCCAGGGCCTCTTGAAGACCCTCCGGTCCCATGGCATCGCGGGCCTTCTGAAGCCGCTTCTGCTCCTCGGCGGCCCGGCGGGCGGCGAGGCCCGGCTCGGGCAGAAGGATCACGGTGGTTCGATGAAGATTCAGAAGGAAGTGGCTCCGAATCATCTCTTGAAACAGGGCCGGGTTGCCGGCGATGCGGGCCTTGAGGGCGGCCAGGGGGGACTCAAACGCCACGAGCGCCAGAGGGTCCTGGTCGTAGAGCCATGTGGTGAGGGCCCGGAGCATGATCAGGAGCCCCCGGGGAAAATGACCCGCATTGTTCTCGCGAAGACCGAACTCCAGGGTGTTCATGGCGGCTTCGACGTCCCTGGGGTCGATGCCGTCCTGGGCCAGGAGGGATAGCGTCTTCAGGATCAAGGCCTCCACCTCGTCGGTCCGGTCCACGGGCACGCCCTTGAGGCCGATGGAAAAGATCATCTGGCGAAGCTCGTTTTCCAGCCCGCCTCCGGTCAAGGCCTCGCCGAGGCCCGATTCGATCAACGCCTTTCGAAGCGGGGAACCCGCCATGCCGAGAAGGATGTGGTGGAGCACGTGAAAGGCCAGGGCCTCTTCAGGATCGGGTTGACGGGGGAACAACCAGTTCACCGTAATCATGCCCTTGCCCGGCCCGTGCTCGTCTTCCCCCGGATCAAAGGATCGGGTCAGGCGAAGGGGCTCGGAAAAGGGGGTCTGAAGGGGAACGGCGGAGGCCGGGTCCAGTTGCCTGAATTCGCTGAGATAGCTGTCGGCGATCTCGAGACGGCGCTCTGGATCGTCGTCTCCGTAAAAGAAGAGACGGGCGTTGGAGGGATGGTAATATCGCCGGTGGAAGTCCCTGAACTGCTCGTAGGTGAGGTCCGGAATGCGCCCGGGATCTCCGCCCGAATCCAGACCGTAAGGGGTGTCGGGAAAGAGGGACGCCCGGCTGTACTCGGAGAGGAGGGAGTCCGGGGAGGAGTAGACCCCCTTCATCTCATTGTAGACCACCCCCTTGAAGATCATGGGGCCGTCGATCCGGTCGATCTCATAGTGCCAGCCTTCCTGCTGCAGGATCTGGGGCGTGATGCGGGGGTGGAAGACCGCGTCCAGGTAGACGTCGATCAGGTTGTAGAAGTCCTGCACATTCTGACTGGCCACCGGGTAACAGGTCTTGTCCGGGTAGGTCATGGCGTTCAGAAAGGTCTTGAGGGAACCTTTCAGGAGTTCCACAAAGGGCTCCTTGAGGGGATATTTCTTCGACCCGCAGAGCACGGAGTGCTCCAGGATGTGGGCCACCCCGGTGGAATCCGCGGGAGGGGTCCGGAAGGTGATTCCGAAGACCTTGTTTTCGTCATCATTCATCATGCTGAGCAGCTGTGCGCCGGTCCCTTTGTGGACATGGATCTCGGCCCGGGTGTTCAGTTCCGGGATCTCCTGCGTTCGAATGCATTGAAAGCCGTGGGTCTCGGCCATGGGTATCTCCTGATCACATGAGAAGAAGGACTTCCCTCGCGCGGAAATGCTGGGGTGCAGAGAAAAAACAGACCCGCATGGGCATCAAACGGCCGTCTCTTCGAAGACCGAAGGGAAACGTTCGACTCCCTGAATGATCTTTTTCAGATCCGGGGACTTGGAACCATATCGCCGAGGTCCGACGGCATCTTTTCCAAGAATAACCGGTAGAACGCGGCCAGCACCAGGGCATGGGTGATCTGGTTGTCGTATATGAGTTTCGGGATCTCCGATAACGGGTAAAGGATCACCTCGATGTCCTCCTTGTCGTCCTGGGCCTGGTCTTGATTCAAGACGACGTCCCGAGCCAGAAAGGTGTGGCATCGGTTGTTCAGGATGGCCGGATTCGGGTGAACATACCCGAGGTAGGTCATCTCCCCGTCGTTGTACCCGGTCTCCTCGGCCAGTTCCCTTCGTGCCGCACCTTCGAGGGAGTCGTCGGTCTCGAGGAGCCCTCCGGGTATCTCCAGGGCGTTGTCTCGAATCCCGTGACGGTACTGCCGGATCAGGACCACCTCCTGGTCCGGGGTGAGAGGGATGATATTCACCCAGTCGCTGGCCTCCAGGACAAAGAAGTCGTGCGACAGGCCGGTTCTCGGGGAGCGGGCATGATCCGTGCGAAGGTTGAACACGCGATACGACCGGTCCCAACGGCTGTTCAGAATATCCCAAGGTTTCGGCGCCATGATGTCTCCTCTGAATAGGGTTGAAGCCCCTCTCAATCCGGCCACGACCGACGGTCATGGGCGGGTGGGCACGTTGAACGAACCTGACTCATAGACTATAGGGGAAAACGCCTCGCAGGTACAAGGGGAAACCGGGTGGAGGAGAGGCCGGGGATTACGGTTCGATCTCCGGGGAATCTTCGGAGTCGGACCGGAGGTCGAGTCCTTGAAAGAACGATGCCACTCCACTCAGATCATGCTGCAACGGAACCGCCGGGAGGCTCCGAAAGAAATGCCCGCCGTACCGGGCCGTGACGAGACGGGTGTCCAGGATCGCCAGGACGCCCCGATCCGAGGTGCTTCGGATCAACCGGCCCAGGCCCTGCTTGAGGGCGATGATGGCCGTGGGGAGTTGGTAGTCCATGAATGGATTGCCTCCGCGGCTTCGAATGGACTCCATGCGCGCCGCCACCAGGGGATCCCCGGGGGAGTCGAAGGGGAGTTTGTCCACGATGAGGCAGCTCAGGGTCTCTCCGGGGACGTCCACCCCCTGCCAGAAGGACCCGGTGGCCAGGAGAACGGAGTGCACGTCCCGGGTGAACCGTTCCAGGAGCACTGAGCGGGGGGCCTCTCCCTGGCGGTAGAGCGTGTAGGGAAGGTCGCCGGCGAGGCGCTGGTACACGCGGTTCATGTTGGAATACCCGGTGAAGAGCACCAGGGCGCGGCCCTCGGTGATTTCGAGGATTTCTCGAATCCGGTCGGCCGCCCGGTCGGCGAATTCGGGCCGGGATGGGACGGGCAGATCCCTGGGGACGTACAGAACCGCCTGGGACCGGAAGTCGAAGTGGCTCTCGTAGAGTCCTTCCAGGACATGGCCGTCGAGGCCCAGCCGGGATCGGATGTAGGAGAAGTCCCCGTTGGTGGACAGGGTGGCCGAGGTGAGCACCAGCGTGTCCAGGTTTCCGTAAAGCTGCTCCCGAAGAGGCCCGGAGATGTCCAGGGGCGAGGCGTGAAGGACGACGCTCGTCTTTCTCCGCTCGTACCAGGCGAGCCGATCCGGACCGTCCGATTCCAGGATCACCCGAAGGGCCCGGACCAGGTTGCCCGCACGAGGGGCAAAGGACTGGAGGGTAAGGTCGTCCGATCCCTCCAGGCCGCACCGGTCCTCAATCCGCTCCAGTTGTCCGTGAAGGGCGTCGGCGGGCCCCTTCTGAAGCCGCGTGCGCATTTCCCGGTCCAGGGTGCCTCGCTCTCCTTTCTCCAGAAAGAGACCGCGGATGGTCTCCACCGCCGATCGAATGGACCCGAGGGCCGTTTCCAGTTCCTTCCGGTCGAATCCCGGGTCGCCTCCTGCGGCCCTGGCCGCCTTCTCCGCATCGATCACCAGTTCCATGATCTGGTTGGTGCTCAGGTGTTCCCCGAAGTAGGCCGTGGCCGTGTCTTCCACGTTGTGGGCCTCGTCCATGACCACGATCTGGGAACGGGGGATGACCTCGCCGAACCCGCCGCGCCTGACCATGAGGTCCGCGAAAAAGAGGTGGTGGTTCACGATGATCACGCGGGCCCGGGCCGCGCGCCGGCGAAGGGCATTCAGGAAACAGTCGTCATAGTACAGGCATCGGGCCCCGAGACACTGGTCGGATGTGGCCGAGACCGTGTCCCAGAAAGGGTCTCCGTCGGCGAGCCAGCCCAGTTCCGACCGGTCGGCCAGTTCGGTCTCTTCGATCCAGCGCTCCATTCGTTTGAGTGTGCCCTGGTCGCCCCGGTCTAAGAGCGCAGGGGAGGAGAGGGCCTGGCGGAATCGGTGGAGGCAGAGGTAGTTGGCGCGGCCCTTCATGAGGACGGCGTCGATGGCCAGTCCGGTGACCCGGGCCAGGAGCGGAATGTCCTTGAAGGCGATCTGCTCCTGAAGGTTTTTGGTCCCGGTGGAGATGACGGCCTTTTTTCCGCACAGGACGATCGGGGTGAGGTAGCCGAGGGTCTTTCCCGTGCCCGTGCCCGCCTCGATGAGCACGTGTGTCTTTTCCTGAAGACCCTGTTCGATGATCCGGGCCATGGCGAGTTGGGAAGGCCGGTGTTCGAACCCGTCCAGTCCGCCGGCAAGACGGCCTGCAGGACCCAGGACCCGGTCGATGTCATCGGAAGGGGGCGTCATGGGCCGAATCTATCCCCGAACGATGGACAGGTCAAAGGCCTTTTGGGCATCCCTCGCCCGTTGGATGCGGTCCGGATCCAGGAATACGCCGTAGAGTCGCTCGTTTCGGTCCGGCGGGCGGCCCAGGAGTTTTTGCTCCAGGAGGGCTAGGGCCTGGACGGACGTGTCACAGATAGGATACCCCTTGTCGTCCAGGAAGAGGTCTGGTGCAAAGGACACGGGAGAGATGTTGTTGATGTCTACAAGCTTGATGGAACCCTGCGGGGTCAGGATCAGGTTGCTGACCCCGGCCAGGTCCGGGATGCAGGCGGCCTCCCGAATCATCTGTTTTACGCGGTAGACAAAGGTCGCGGCCCGTTCACGCACCCGGTCCATGAACGGGTCCACGGATGCCGCGCAAGGACTCGAGGCCCGTGCGCACATTCGCGAAACCATCTCCTTCAGGAGGTCTTGTTCCAACGGACTCCAGGGATCCAGGACTTCCCCCTCCACGTACTCCTGCAGGCCGCAGAGAAGGATGTCCCGCACCCCTTCGTGGGTATAATCCACCAGAAATTCATGGGATCGGGCCATGAAATCGGGGGCCAGGAACCGTTCCACGGTCTTCACCTTCTGTATCTCCCCAAGACCGTCGTTAAGGTCAAGGAATCGTTTCCGGAATACCCGGAACATTCGGCGCGCGCGGGCCCTGGGAAATTCGCGAACGCCGTCCCGAATCCGGCCGTCCTGTTCCGCTTTCACATCGCCCGGGTCCAGGACCTCCAGGACATGGGATCGCAGGCCCTGGCGAAAGTGCCTTCGGAAAACAAACGGGACCCGTTTCCTGACGAAGTTCAACGCCATCAGGTCTCGAGGGCCTGCTGAGGTTTTGTCCCGGATATCCTCGGTCATGGGATAGGCCGTTGCGTTCATGTCAAACGGTTATTCGCAGAGAGAATCGGATGAATGAATGGGTGGTTTCCCTGAAACCGCCCATGAGGGCTACTTGTATATTCCCCTCGTGAAAATCCGGTTGAAGATGGCAGAGAGTTCCTGAGGCGTTATCGGCCCCTTTGGATCAAACCATCGGTATGCCCAACTGACCATTCCGAAAAAGGCGAAGGCGCAGACTTTCATGTCGAGGTCGGCGAGTTCTCCCTGGGCCTTGAGTTCGTCCAGAAGATCGATGATCTTCTGGACATACAGCCGCTGTTTGCCGACCAGGGCGTCTTTGTGCTCCGGGAGAAGTGATTTCTGGTCATGCACGAGCAGTTTCATCTTGTTATAATCCACGGCCCTTGCCGCGTGCATTTCCAGGATGTCCGACAGTTTTTCTTTCAGGGATTTTTCACTTTTTATAATATCCTCCATCCGTTGAAGGCCGGTGTCCATGGTCTCATCGAGGATCTGGTAGAGGAGGTCTGTCTTGCTGTCGAAATAATAGTAGAGCGCGGCATTGCTGATGCCGGCGGCCTTGCAGATATCGCGGGTGGTTGTATTCTCATAGCCCTTTTCAGCAAACAGCGTTGTCGCTGCCTCCCGAATGGCGGCCCTCTTGAGTTCCTTTGCCCGTAAAGCCATATCCGCGCCTCACCTGTTCGAATGGCCGTTTTTCCACCGGCCCATGCGGGACTTTCACATGGATCAGGCCGGTCCCCTCGGTCCATCAAAAAGATTGACAGAGGATTGTCCAAGAAATAAGCTGAGCAAGCGCTCAAGTCAAGCGTTTAAATCCAGGCCCTTCGGAGGAGACCGTTAGAAGGGAACTTTCCAATAACCTGTGCCGGTGTACGGGGTATGACCGGCAGGTGAAGGCCGTGATCGAAGCGGCCCGGACCATGAGGGAGAGGAACCATGGATAAAGCGACCGTTGCGGTGGGACAACGAATCCCCAAACTCGATGCAGTTGAAAAGGCTACGGGAAGAGCAAAATACGCCACGGATCTCAGAGTAGACGGCATGCTTCACGCCAAACTCCTTCGCAGCCCCCATGCCCATGCCCGGGTGACCCATGTGGACACCTCGGAGGCCCTGCGCATGCCCGGCGTCCAGGCCGTTGTCACCATTGAGGAGGTCCCCAAGGTGGTCAACTACTGGTTCTTTCTGAGATCGGAAAAGAAACAGAAACAGATGGTGATTCTGGACACGGTGGTCCGTTTCATCGGGGATCCGGTCCTGGCCGTGGCGGCGGAAGACGAGGAGACCGCGGAAGAGGCTGTCTCCCGGATTCGAGTGGACTATGAACCCATCCGTCCCGTGTTCGACCCGGTCGAGTCCCTTAAGGGAACCGGCGTCCCCATTCATGAACAGGGGAATATCGTCTTTCGTGCGAACAAGCGGTTTGGGGATCCGCAACAGGGGTTTCAGGACGCCGACCTGATCCTGGAGAACCGGTTTCACACCTCCAAACAGAAACACGCGCCCCTGGAGCCCATCGGGACCTGCCTTGCCGATTTTCGCGCGGATCGCGGGCTGACGGTCCACTCGTCCACCCAATTGCCCCACTGGTGCCAGATGTACCTCGCCGGGGTCATGGGTCTGCCCATGAACCGGGTTCGAGTCATCAAGCCGACCACCGGAGGGGCCTTTGGCGGGCGGTGCGGTCTAATCCACGGCCTGGAGGTGATGACCTGCTGGCTTTCGAGAAAGGCCGGAAGGCCCGTGAAGATGTCCTTCAGCCGAGAGGAGGACTTCACCGCCACCGAGTCCCGCCATCCCATGACCATCGATCTCAAGACCGGGGTCACGAGGGATGGGGTGCTCGTGGCCAATGAGATCCGGATTCTCGCGGATGTGGGGGCCTATGGCACCCACTACATCGGTGTGATCGCCGACTGTCTCTCCACGGGCGTGGGCCTCTACAACATACCCAACGTGGATTTTCAGGCCACGGCGGTCTTCACCAACACGTCCCCCTGCGGGGCCTTTCGCGGATATGGAAACCCGCAGATGAATTTCGCCCAGGAATCCCAGATGGACATGATCGCGAAACAACTCGGAATGGACCCGGTGGCGTTCCGGATCAAGAATTACCGCCGCCTCGGGGAGATCGATCCGGTGTTCAATGACGAGATTCGAAGCAATGGACTGGAAGAGTGTCTGGAAAAGGGGGCGAGGGTTTTCGGGTGGAAGAACAACCCGGAACCAACGGTCGAACAGGGGTCGGTCAAGAAGGGGCGGGGAATGGCCGTGCTGCTTCACGGGACCGGGGCCGCAGGGGCCCTGCCCGACCCGGCATCCGCCACGGTCATGATCCACGCGGATGGGACCGTGACGCTGCTGACCGCGGCGGCGGACGACGGCCAGGGCAATCGGACGGCCCTGGCCCAGATCGCCTCGGAGGTCCTGGGGATCGAGATGGAAAAGATCGGCCTTTCCGCAACGGACACGGCCGTGACCCCCCTGGACGGCGGAACCCATGGAAGCAGGCAGACTTACTGCGGCGGGCTTGCCGTCCAAAAGGCCTCGGAAAAGGCCCGGAAACGGATTCTGGATTTTGCCGCCGGGGAACTGGGTGTCCCGCAGGAGAGGCTGGAGATTCGAAACAGCACCATCATGGACAGGGAGGTCCCGGCCAGGACCATTCGTGTGGCGGATCTCATGCGAAAGACCCAGATCGCGGACATGGGCCTGTGCGAACAGATCGTGGAGACCTTTTCCGGCGTGGCGCCGGCCATGCCCGGCTATTACGGCGCCGATTTCGCCGAAGTGGAGGTCGATACGGAGACCGGCCAGGTCCGGGTGATCCGCCTCACCGGTGCATTCGATGTGGGCAGGGCCATCAATCCGGATTTCGTGGAGGGGCAGATCACCGGCGGCGGCGTGATGGGCATCGGGTGGGCGCTCACCGAGAACCTGATCATGGAAAACGGGAGGATCCTGAACGGGAGTTTCACGGACTACAAGATCCTGCATTCCGTGGATGTGCCGAGGCTCGACGCCATCATCGTGGAATCCCATGAACCCACCGGGCCTTTCGGGGCCAAAGGGGTGGGCGAGGGGAGTATGGTCTGTGTGGCCTCGGCCATCGCCAATGCCGTGTATGACGCGGTGGGGGTGAGAATCCAGGATCTCCCCATCACGCCCGAAAAGGTCCTGCGGGGATTGGAGTCATTGCAGGGAAGGTCATAACCTACTGGAAACACTCATGTATGATGGAGTCGAACCTTCTGCGGCTCCATCACGACCCGTCGATTTCAGCGATCACTGTCCGCACCCGCTCTGCAAGGGCGAGACAGGCCGTGAGCCCCGGACTGTCGATCCCCAGGAGGTGAACCACTTGGGGGACTTCCGGATCCCGGTGGATCACGAAATCGGGAAACCCCTTCAGGCGCGCCTGAATCCCGGCCTGGTGCCAGATCAGGTCCTCGGTCCGAAGGCCGGGGAAATAGGCCTGCACCCGCTGGGCGAAGAGGTCCGGCAAGGCCGGGGTCCCCTGCCAGTGATCCCGGTCCTCCGCCGGGGTGAGCCGGGGGCCCACCGTGACCGTGGTTCCCGTAGACGGCGGGTAGGATAGATCCTCCAACGTGGGTGTGAGGTGAACGCCCACAGTGAAGTGGCGTCCGTGGGGTGTTTCCACCGCCTCGGGCGTGGGGTAGATGTTCCGGCCCAGGACGCCCAGTTCGGGACGCCGGTGGCAGTAAAACTTGTAGCTCTCCCCCCGCACCGGGTCCAGTTCATACGGGGAGGCGGGGTCGATGAGGCGCGCCAGCCGGTCGGCCTCTACACCGCCCGCATTGACGACCATGCGGGCCAGGGCCCGGTCAACGCGTCCGTCCGGGTAGCGGAACGCCATCTCCACCCCGTCCGTGCAGGGAGTCAGGTCCACCACCTCGGTCCCGGTCACAAAACAGGCCCCCTGCCGGTGGGCCAGGGTATGGAGCCGGTAGACCAGAGAGACCGGGTCCACCACGCCTGCGCTCGGTACCCACAGGGCGGCCACGGCCTTCACATGGGGCTCCATGTCCCGGACACGGCGCCCCGAAATCCGCTCCACCCCCGAAACGCCGTTGTCCCGGGCCCGGGCCAGATAGAGGTCCAGGACCTCTTCCTCGTGATTCGTGACGGCCACCACGAGCTTTCCCGTTTGAAGGGCCGGGACGCGATGGGCCTCGCAAAAGGCATACAGCAGGGAATTCCCCTCCACGCACAGGGCCGCCTTGAGGGGGCGGGTCTCGGCATCATAGTAGATACCCGAATGGATCACGCCGGAATTCCGGCTGGACTGGTTCTCCCCCTGAGTGATGCCTGGATTCTTCTCGAACAGGAATACGTTCTGGTGTTCCCCCCTGGAGAGCGCCATGGCGACTGCGCATCCCACCACGCCCCCTCCGATGACGGCACAGCCGATCCGTTCCATGGCCGGTTCCCTATCCTTCTTCATGTTGCGAGAGGGCCCTCCCCTTTCGGCGAAAAAACCATCTTAATGCGGCGGGATTCATGACGGCAAGCCGTTTACGAAAGACCCGGCGTCTCGATTCCTGTCACCCCTGACCTTACCCCTTCCGTCCGTCTTCCCTGTCTTCCGGAGAGGGACAGGCACATCCCGCCATGGGTACGGCCAGGCTCAGAAAACGGCCTCCTTCCTCGAACATGAGCCGTTTGTCCGTCATCATTCGAAGAAAGGGTATGAGCCGTTCCCCGCCGATTCGGGGAAAACGGGATGCGATACGGGCGATCGAACGGTTTCGTTCGCAGAAGAGGTAGATCTCCCTGGACAGGCCTTCCAGGCGGTGGGTCATGGGAGTGAATCCATGGCTTCGATCATGGATGATCAGGAATTCACCGCCGTCACGAAAAAAGAGGATCGGGTCTGAAAAGGGCCTTCGATGCCTTTCTTCATAGGACGTGCGCCAGGCAAGCACCCGGTCTCGGACCGGCTTCCAGATATGCTGTTGCCGGCGCACCCCGCCGTGGTATCCCTGCATCATCAGGACCAGGGTGCCCAGGATGCTCGCCGGAAACAGGTGGGCGTACCAGGAATGATTGAAGGTCCGGCGGATGCCGTAAGTCTTCGGGGATCTCCAGACCGGGCTGCCGTATCCCAGCCAGAACGGAATGGCCTTCAGGGGGCGAAAGGGGAGGGCCCACTCCAGGGTGCGAAGGGTCTCGGACACGTCCTCCTCGTCGCTCCCCGGGAACTGGAGGATCAGGTTGCCGGTGAGCCGGGGCATGCCAGGGGTCTCGCACCGCTTCATGATCTCCAGGTTTTCTATGGCGGTGGTCCCTTTCCCGATCTTGGACAGCAGACTCGTGCTCAGGGCCTCGACCCCCACCTGGACGTCGTGAACACCGGCCTCGGCCATGGCCCTCAGAGTTCGAACCGGGGTGGTGGCCCGAATCTCGGCAAAGAGGTCGAATTCCCGGGGCAGGCTGGATAGTCCATTAAACAGGGCCGTCCCTTGCCGAAGGGGGATGAGATTGTCCATGAACGAGACCGAAACCACCCGGTGACGCCCGGTCAACTCGTCCAACTCCCGGGCCGCGCGTTCCGGGGACTTGGCCCGATACCCGCGCCACTGGAGGTTGAGATTGCAGAAGCGGCACCCGCGATCCTCGGTCCCACGGCCCCGTGTCCGCCACCAGCAGCCGCGGGAGATTTCCACCGGGAGCCTCGGGACGAATCGGGCACGGGAAGGCAAGGTCTCGAGCAGGGAGAAGTACTCCTGAAAGTCCGGATGGGGCAGGCGGTCCAGGGAGTCGACCTGGCTGACCGCGTCGTTGTCTTCACGGTGAAACCGTGTCATGAGACCCGGAAAAGGGGAGACCGGGCCGCCGGCGCCCGGCTCCAGCAGGGACCGGGCCAGGTGAAGCAGGGGCCCCTCTCCCTCCCCTCCAATCACGTAGTCGATGTCCGGAAACGAATCAAGAAGGCTTCGGCCCATGCCGCCGGCGCAGGAAGACCCTCCGGTCACCATGGCGACCCAAGGGGCCCTTTGTCGGATTTCATGCGCCATGTAGAGGGAACTCGTGAGCTGCCCCAGGCAGATGGAGAGCCCCGCCAGCCGGGTTCGCTCCCAGGAGACCCCGTCCAGAAAGCGCCGGGTGGCGGCCTCGACTCTCCCGCAGACAAACTCCAGGTCGGCCTTCTGATCGGGGGGCATGTTGCGCTGCTGCGTGCGCCAGAACCGGGTCAATTCCTCCTTCTGTTCGGGATAGAGCAGGGCTGCATACGGGATTTCGGCCAGCCAGGTCCTCCGGGAGATGGGGCCGTAGAGGTCGTATCCCAGGTCAGCGGCCACGAGAAGATAGGCGTGAAAGGCCTTCACATTCACTTCGGGTAGTGAGAGCCGTAGAAACGCCTTCAGTGCGCCGAGCTGAATGGAGGGCCGGTTGAACAGGGGCCATGGGGCGGACAGGAGGACGATCTGCGGTGAGGCATTCTTCATGGCCGAATTCCCCGGCCCGCCAAGGCCGTTTGGGACGTGAAAAAGCAAGGCCGGCCTTGCGGCCGGCCGATAACAGGCCGTTCTGAAACGCCCATCTGCTGCGTTTTGCTCATCCCTCGTCACTGCGGCGTACGGACTTGTACGCCTCATTCCTCGGGATTTCGCACGCCTTGCATTCGGGCATGTTGAGTCAACCTGTGAACATCGGATGATTCAATACGCTGATAACGACGGTTTTCCGGTTACCCGGGCCCGGCTTACGCGTCTTTTTTCGACTCCTTCAGGTTCAGGGTCTTTCGGACCAGGTCCTTTTCCCGCGAGTAGTCCGTGACGCGCTGGAGCATGATCTTCTGGGCCATGACCGGTCCGGCCCCGTGCCAGGTCCCTACGCCGTGAAGACCGGCGGTCCAGTTCTGAAGGTGCTTGTGGACCTTGAGGATGTTCTCCGTGGGTTCATCGGAACCGAAGCTGTAGAATTCCTCCACGTATTTTCCGATCTCGGGATTCTTGAGTTCCTTGAGGCTGGGCAGGGTCACGATGAGTCCTCCGCCGATGTCCCCGGCCAGGGCCATGACCCGCCAGAAGGCGTTGCAGACGTTGAGTTTGGAGACATTGCCCATGGTCTCGTCCGGGAGAAAGACCCCGGATCCCACGGGTTCTTCGGCCCCCTGGTGGGCCGCCGCCATCCCGCAGGCCCGGCCGGTCTCCCGAAGCACCACCATCTCCATGAGCTGTTCGTTGATGTGGGTGGCCTTGTCGAGCCCTTTGTACTCCTGGATCAGTTTGCAGGCCCCGATGATCTGGTTCATGAAGCCGACCTTGCAGGTGCCGCCGCACGTCATTCGGTGGGTCCGGGCGAAGCGGGTGACGATCTTGACGGAATAGGGAGTCTCTCCGCAGTGGAACACCCGTTCCCATGGAACAAAGACATCGTCGAACACCACCATGGACGTCTCCCGCTGTCCATAGATGGGGTTGCCCAGTTCTTCCAGGTCGTCGGCCAGGTCCCGTTCCGCACTGAACGGGGTGTACTGGCAGATGAACGTGATCCCCTTGGCATCCACCGGGGTGGCAAAGGCCACGGCATAGTCCTCCTCCCCGGGGAAGTGCGCGGCCTGGGGAAGGACCACGAGTTCGTGACTGGCGAACGCCCCGCTGATGTTGATCTTGGCGCCCCGAACCGTGATCCCCTTGTCGTTCCGGTCCACGATCTTCAGGCTCAGATACGGATCGGACCAGTCCAGTGTCTTTTTGCCCCGGCTTCCCCGGGGTTCGGTGAGTGCGCCGGCCACGGAGAGGTCCTCGGTCTGGACCCACTTGAGGTAATCGAGAAAACGGGGGTTGTAATGGGTGCCCAGGTCCCGGTCCATCTCCCATGTGGTGCTGGCCAGCGAGTGAAAGGCGTCGTACCCCACACATCGATAGATGCACGTGCCGAGCCGTTCGGCCGTGAAGGTCCCGGCCTCGGCCTTTTTCACGAGGTCGTCCGTGCTGGCGCTCACATGGGTGTACCGGTTCACCACATCGTTGATGAGCGGGGAATGGCAGGACATGACGTCACGGAACTCGGGCTCCAGCGCCCATTCGTAGCTGGCCTTGTTCGCCTCCACCACGGTACGGGTATTGCGGTTCTCCAGGATGTTCTCCACCTGCTTGCCGTTCATGAAGACGCGGGGCTTGATTTGCTTCAGGCTCTCTTCGAATTGTTCGGGGGTCTTCAGGGCCATGGTTGTTCTCCTTGTGGGATGGGGTGAGAAGGTGGATGGCGGGACGGTCTTGGAATCGGGACGAGGCCGGCCCGGATCGGTGTTTTAGAGCAAACGCATCATGCCGCTGCACGCGGGTCCGCCTTGAGGGTCAGAGGGAGGCGAGGCGAAGGACCCGGTACCCCTGCGAGGCCAGGAGTCCGCGAATCTCCTCCGGAAGGTCCAGCCCGGTGGCCAGAATGAGGCGGCCTGCACTGTCCCGGAAGACGACCCCCGGGACCCGTATACGGATGTTCTGATACCCGTCCCGCTGAGCGGCTGCCAGGTCCAGTGGGGCAGGCTCAAAGGGGATGGAGAGGAACTCCAGTATTCGTGAAGCGGCCTGGATCGCACTCGTTTCACCGGCCAGGGAGAGATAGGAAAGGTTTCGTTCCCGAAGGAGGGCGATCACGTCGGAGCCGACGCCCGTCAGGTCCAGGAGGAATTTCTCTCCGTCCTTCTCGAGGAGGTAGTCGGCCTTGACGAAGAGATTGAAGTCAGCACCCTGTTCCTTTTCGTAGATGGGCAGTTCCACATTTCGCATGAAGTCGAGGCGGTTCAGGTCGAGAAGCATCTCCACCAGCCCGTTCAGTCCCGGGCCCGGATTCAGTTCCGGAAGGGGCTGGGGAAAACCGGGTATCGGTTCCCGCGGGGGAGGGAAGTCCACCACGTTCACCCCCTGCCGAGCCAGGTAGGCTCGAATGGGTTCCGGCGTGGGAGGAGTGCGCTTGTCCAGGAGCGTGATCATGAGGACGGCTGCCCGGTTTTCTGCGGTTTCCGGCCTGTGGAGGATCCAGTCGGCTGTGAGTTTCACCTGGAGGTTCCCTCCGAGGTGAAAGACCTCTCCCCGACCGAGGAGGGTCCCGAGATTGCACTCCGGAAGGATCCGGTCCAGGGCCTCTCGAAGGCCGTCGCCCTTTTCGAGATGAACGATCCGGTAATGGTCCCAGGTCTTTTCGATCAGGGTGGCCATGTCTCCGGGGAGGGAGTGGTGAAGATCCACGATGACCTTCAGGCCGCTCGACAGGTCGATCATGGGGTAGGTGTCGGCCCGAAGCTTGACCTCTCCCTGGCCCTTGAGCGGGATGTAGTGCTGTCCGCGCTGGATCCAGCCTTCTCCCAGCAGGGAGACCAGGCGGCCGATGTCGTCTCTCAGGGGATTCGGGTTTTCGGACGTGGGGCCGATCTGGACGGCCGCATCGGGCGGAGGTTCCAAGGCCATCTCGGGCATGTCTTCATCCGGATGGGGTTTTTTCATGCCTTCTTGTGGCTCCGGAATGCGCATGCGGACCATCTCAGGGGAGAACACGGGCAGTCGGATCAACTGGCCCGGACGGATCACGTTGAGATCTTGAATGGCGGGGTTGAGCCGGCGGACGGCGTTCAGGTATCGGTCCAGAAAACGGCCGTCCGGGTCTTCGTATCTTTCGTGGATGATCTTGACCAGGCTGTCCCCGGGCCGGACCGTATATCCATCCAGGTCCAGTCCCTCCAGATCTTCCAGAACAACGGGGACGGTTTCCGGTGGTGAAGATGCGATCGGAACGCCTTGGGCCGGGGCCAGGGTCAAGGGAACCAGGATCTTCTGGCCGGGGTGAATGCGATTCAGGTCCGTGAGTTCGGGGTTGAGTTGTCTCAGAATATCGAGTATCTCGACAAGATTTCGTTTTTCCAGGAGCTTTCTCTCTCGGAGAATCTGCCAGATCCACTCGCCGTCCTCGACGGAGTGGATTTCTGTCAGGACCTTGCGTCCGGCCACCTCCCGGATCTCCTGCTCGCCGCCCTGGCCGGAATCGGGCTCCGCAGTCTGGATTAGGGTGATGTCGTACGTCGTCTCACCGGCGTCTTCCGCCGGTGCATCGAAGGGACGGACCATCAGAAGGACCGCCGCAAGACAGACAAGGCTACGAATGATCCTGGAACGGCTCTTCACGGTGCCCCCTCTGGTTGCGAACGATGGGATTCGGCGGGCGCGCGGTCGTCGGGGTCATGAGCGTCTCCGGGGAGGGGCCCGTGAATCGCGGGCCGTCGGAAGGCGTCGTTTCGGCCCCGTTGTTTCGGGCCGGCAATAACGAATGCATCCTGATGGAGTCGCAAAACCCCGAAACCCCACCATCTGCCCCGTTTTTCCAACAAGTTACGGCCTTGCCGTCGGCGATTGAACGGGTCTTTGCGAGACCGTTAATTCTAGATAGCTTGCCGGAACGATGTCAACGGTTTTTCAGGAAGTCCATTATCCCACTATATATTGGAATTCAGGAATCTCGTTCTACATCATATAGTATTTTTCCATTGCATCCACCGTAAAAACCTGGTAATGTCACCGTGATTCGACCCCGGTGTCCTCGCAGAGGGGTGCTGAGGCTTCCTGCCTTCCCCGATGCGGGTCTTCGCCGCCCTGTCAAGACCCTATTCTTTTTTCCCGACCCATGGGTCGGGTGGAAGGATGTCTGGTTCACCGGTCTGCGGTCCGGTCAAGGTCGTCCGGCAGGCCCCCTGCCCGGGGGCGGCCCTTCTCTGGAGGAGTGCATGAAGATCAAGAGGCTTTCCATCGTCGGGTTCAAGTCCTTCATGGAGCGGACGGATATCGCCCTGCCCTGTGGCATCAGCGCCATCGTGGGGCCCAATGGTTGCGGAAAGAGCAATATCGTGGATGCGATCCGTTGGGCCATGGGTGAGCAGAGCGCGAAGCAGCTTCGCGGCCGCCAGATGGAGGATGTGATCTTCAGCGGAGCCGGTGACTACAAGTCCCTGGGAATGGCGGAGGTCTCCCTTATTTTCGAGAACGGGGACGGCTCGTTTCCAGGGGAGTATGCCGCCCTGAGCGAGCTGGCCGTCACCCGGAGACTCTACCGCTCGGGCGAGAGTGAATACCTCATCAATCGGGTCCCCTGCCGGCTCAAGGACATTCAGGAAATTTTCATGGACACGGGCCTCGGGAACAAGGCCTACTCCATCATCGGCCAGGGCCGGATCAGCACCATCATCGAACAGAAACCCGAAGAGACCCGGTCCATGCTGGAGGAGGCGGCCGGCATCACAAAATACCGCAAAAAGGTGGAAGAGTCGCAGCGAAAGATGGAATTGACCCGAACGAACCTGCAGCGGGTGGAGGACATCCTCGGCGAGGTGGAGCGACAGATGCGGACTCTCAATCGCCAGGCGGCCAAGGCCCGGCGGTACAAGGCATTGAGCGAGGAGATCGAGCAAATGGAACTCTCCCTCAGCGCCAATGCCTACCACGAACTCCTGGAGGAATCGGGCCGGCGTGTGCGTTCCACCGAGACCCTGGTCCAGGAGGAGGCGGGCCTGGCCTCCGGGCTCTCAGCCCGGCAGGTGGACGTGGAGCGCATGAACCTGGAACTGGAGGGAATGGACGAGGAGATCGGCCGCCTGCGACAGCGGTTTCTGGGCCACAAGGAATCCGTGAACAGAAAGCAGTCCATGCTGGAGTCCCTGGCCGGCGAGAAACGCATGCAGGTGACCCTCCAGCAGCGTCTCGGCGAAGAAAAGGAGGACATGGAGCGTCGTATTGCGTCCCTTCAGGAGGAACGCGTCGAGATCGAGACCCGCATCGCCTCCATTCACCAGAACGCCGGTACCGTGGAAGAGGAGATGGCCCTCCTGGAACAGCGCCTCAAACGGCGAACCGCGGTCCTGGAGGAGGTCCGGCGGGAGTACGAGCGTGCCCGGACGGACGTCAACAGCGGTGTGACCCGGGAGATGGGTCTGAACCAGGAGTCGGGTTACCTGAACCAGCGGATCGGAGAGATCACGGACAGCCGGGTGCGCCTGGAGCGGGAGAAGGGGGATGTGGAGGCCAAGGTCGAGCGTATGGCGGAGGCCTCCCGAAGGAAGACCGAGACCCGGGAGGCCCTGGCCGAAAAGCTGAAGAAGATCGAGGAAGACCTGGAGCGGGAACGGGAGGCCCTGGAGGAACTGGGCCAGATCCGCCGCCGGGCCGAAGCGGACCTGAAAACGGCGGAGACGGAACTGACGAACCGGGACTCCAGGCTGTCCAGCCTTCGCTCCCTGACCGAGAATTTCGAGGGATTCAAGGTGGGGGTCCGGACCATCATGAAGGCCACCGATCTCGAGGCACGGAAAAGCGGTCGGATTCTGGGCCTCGTGGCCGATGTCATTCAGGTGGATCCGGAACTGGAGCAGGCCGTGGAGGCGGTGCTGGCGGACCGGCTTCAGTACATCATCGTCGAGGGCCTCGACGACGGAAAGGAAGGCGTGGCCTACCTGAAGGACCGGGCCCGGGGAAGAAGCAGCTTCGTCCCCCTTCGGGACATGCGACCGAACGGCAACGGCCACGGATCGAACGGTCTTCCCCTCCTTCGGGAGAGGATCTCGGCGCCGGAGAAGTATCGATCCATGATCGATACCCTGATGGGTGACGCGGTCCTGGCCGAGACCCTGGATCGGGCCGTGGACCTATGGTCGCGGAACGGCACCAGGCAGTGCATCGTGACCCCGGAAGGCGACATGATCGACGAAAGAGGGGTGGTCTCTGGAGGAAAGGCCGCGCGAAGCTCCCACGGACTCCTGGCGCGCAAGCGGGAGATCGGGGAACTCGAAGAGCAGGTGGCTCGATGCCGGACCGAGGTGGAGACCCTGAACGGGCGGCTGGAACAGATCGACCTGGACATGGACGAGAGGAAGACCCGCCTGGAGTCGCTCGGTAGGGAGCGCGAGGAATGCAAGGATCAGATCAACGAATATGACCGGGCCATCCTGCAGTTCAGCCATGAACTGGATCAAATGGATCGCCTGTCCCAGCGGATCTCCGGTGAACTGGCCGAGAAGGAGAAGGAGAAGGAAAAGCACCGGGAGGCCTTGACCCGAATCGAGTCTGAACTCGTGGCGTGCAAGGAGCGGATTCAGGAAAAGGAGCGCTACCTGAAGGAAAAGGAGCGGGAACTTCAGGAGAGCGAGGAGGAGGCCGAGCGGTTCCGAGGCGAACTGGCACAGCTTCGCATGGATGTGAACCTGGCCCGGGAGGAGGAGCGGGGCCTTGTGCGGCAGATGGAACGGATCGATGACTACACGGAAGAGGCCCGGCAGAAACTGGACAAGATCGACCGGGACGCCGATGAGGCGCGAAAGACGCATCAGGCCTGCGAAGAGCGGGAAGTAATCGTGCAGGAAGAACTCGGGGAGCTTGTGGAGCGCCTGGCCGTGTCCGAAGAGGCCCTCAACCGGGCCGATCAGGAGCGGGGGGAATTCCAGGGACGGATTCGGGAGGAGGAAAAGAAGACCGAGGCCCTTCGCGGAGAACTGGGCGAACTGAGGGAGCGGATCAACCGGGCCCGAATGGAGCAGTCCGAGGTCGCCCATCGGATGAACAGCCTGGTGGACCGGGTCCGCGACAAGATGAACCTGGATCTCTCCACCGTGTTCCGTGAGTATGTGGAGGAGGGGTTCTCTTCGACCGAGACCCGGGAACTCCTCGAGCAACGGAAGGAAAAACGGGAAGGACTCGGTGAGGTGAACCTTGCGGCCATTCATGAGCACGAGGAACTCAAGGAGCGGCACGAGTTCATTGTGGGACAGCGGGATGACCTGCTCCATTCCATCGAGTCCCTTCAGAAGGCCATTCGAAAAATCAACAAGGTCTGCCTGGAGAGGTTCACGGAGACCTTCCGCCAGGTGGATGAAAAGCTCAAGGAGGTCTTCCCCCTCCTGTTCAAAGGCGGCGTCGCCGGCCTGAGGCTCATCGACGAATCGAAACCCCTGGAGAGCGGTGTCCTCGTCGAGGTGCGGCCTCCCGGAAAGAAACTCAGCCACATGGGCCTTCTCTCCGGCGGGGAAAAGGCCCTGGTGGCCATGTCCCTTCTCTTCGCCATCTACCTGATCAAACCCAGCCCCTTCTGCCTGCTGGACGAGGTGGATTCACCGCTCGACGAGGCGAATGTCGATCGTTTCAACAACCTCCTGCGGGAGATTCAGAAGGTCTCCCAGGTGGTCATTGTCACCCACAACCGCCGTTCCATGGAGATCGTGGATCGGCTCTACGGCGTCACCATGGAAAAGGCCGGGGTCTCCAAGCTGGTTTCCGTGGATCTGAGCCGGGCCGAACTGCTCGCCGCCTGAGCCTGTCTTCTTCCGTCCCGGACGAAAAGGCCTTGAATGACCGGGCCGATTCCTCTACAACCACTCCGGTGTTTCAGCGGCCCGTCGCGCGGGCAGGGTACGTTATGTCGATTGGGAAGGAGTGCCGGGTTTTCCTATGATCGGATGGTTCAAAAAACGGGACAGGAACTCATCGTCCGAGGTGAATCCGCCGGGTCGTCCTGCCGAGACCCCGCCGGAGACGGAGGAAGAAGCCGCGCAAGAGACGGCACCGGAGATGGAACCGGTGTCGCCGGAACCGGAACCGGCGCCCCCCCCCGACGTGCCTTTGGACAAGGCCCCTGAAAAGAAGGGGTTTTTCAAGAGACTCAGGGAAGGGCTTTCCAGGACCCGATCGGGCCTCACCGGTCGACTGGACCGGCTGGTCTTCGGAAAGAAGGCCATTGATGAAGACCTCCTGGAGGAACTGGAGGAGATCCTCTTCACGTCCGACCTGGGCGTGGCCACGACCCAGGAGATCATCGACCGGGTGCGGGAAAAGGTCGCCCGGAGGGAACTCAGCAACGCGGAGAGGCTCAAGGAGGCCTTGAAGCAGGAGATGCTCTCCTTTCTGCGGCCCCCCGATGAGGTGCATCCAAAGCAGGGCTCGGAAAAGCCCCGGGTCGTCATGGTGATCGGGGTGAACGGTGTGGGCAAGACCACCACCATCGGCAAGGCGGCCATGCGGTTCAGGGCCCGGGGCGAAAGCGTCATGCTCGTTGCCGCCGACACGTTTCGGGCGGCGGCCATAGAACAGCTCACGGTCTGGGGGGAGCGTGCAGGATGTGAAGTGGTGCGCCAGAAGGAGGGGTCCGACCCATCCGCCGTGGCCTTTGATGCCATATCGGCCGCCGTCACCCGAGGTGTGGATGTGGTGCTCATCGACACGGCCGGGCGTCTCCACACGCGAAGCAATTTGATGGATGAGCTTCAAAAGGTGCGGCGCGTGGTGGGACGAAGGCTTCCGGGCGCCCCCCACGAGACCTGGCTGGTCCTGGACGCCACCACCGGCCAGAACGCCATCAGTCAGGCCAAGGTCTTTCACGAATCCATCGGCGTGACGGGCATCATTCTCACCAAGCTGGACGGTACGGCCAAGGGCGGCATCGTCATCGGCATTTCCCACGAACTGCAGGTCCCCATTGTGTACATCGGCATCGGTGAAAAGATCGACGATCTCCGCCCCTTTGATCCGGAGGCATTTGTGGAGGCGATTTTCGATTGAGAGGGGAGGAGAAGGGCAGGCCATGAAGGAATACGTGATGCGCCGAAAGATCATGTGGGGCGACCTGGACTCCCTGGGAATCGTCTTTTACCCCCGGTATTACGAATGGATCGATGCCTGCGGGCACCTCTTCTTTGAAATGCTGGGGCTTCGCCTGGGCGACCTCTGGAAGGAAAGGGGTATTCAATTCGGTCTGGTGGAGACCTCGTGCCGTTACCGGCGACCGGGCCGATATCACGACGAGATCGACATCGTCACGTCGATTGACGAGATCAAGAGCAAGACCGTGGGCCTCAGACATGTCATTCAACGGGCGGGGAGCGGGGACATCATGGTGGAAGGCTACGAAAACCGGGTCTGCCTGAACTGTTCCAAGCCTGAATCTTTTTTTGCCATACGCATCCCCGATGATATCTCCCGCGTGCTTCACCGGGCCATGGAAGGAGGGGAGACCGAGTCGGTCCCGGTCTGACGGTATTCCGGACCGGGGGTGAGCGATGTGGGGCTCAGAGTGCCCGCATCCATTCGGGCCGAAGCCCTACTTCCCCGCGGAGGGCCGCGTCGATGAGGCCCAGGGCCTGTTGTTTCCCCCGGGGAAGCCTCGCCTTGATGGGGAGGTAGTTGGAGGCGTGGTTGGAAAAGAAGAGCCCGCTTGACAAGTCCGTGTGGGCGATCATCTCCCGGAGTTCCCGAAGAAGGCCCTGCTGGTCGGGAAGTCGAAACTCCCCCCGCCGGTATGCATCGTAAAGCGGCGTGCCCGGAATGAGCATCACGCTCAGGGCCCCCACGTAGTCCGGGTCCATGGCACTCAGGAGTTCTCCCGTGGCCCGTGCATGTTCCACGGATCGTTCCGTCCCCGCGATACCCAGCAGCACCGTTACCGAAAGCTTGATTCCCGCCTCCTTGACCTTTCTCCCCATTTCGATCAGGTTTTTCGCGCTCGCGCCCTTGCGGATTTCCTGAAGCAGGCGGTCATCGCCTGTCTCCACGCCGAGATACAGGATACCCAGGCCGTTCTTCTTCAGCGCGACCAGTTCCTCCAGGGACTTGAGCCGGATACCCTTGGCGTTCGCATAGGCCCCCACCCGCCGCACCCAGGGAAGGTGCTCCCGAATCCGGTCAAGAATCCATAAAAGCCGCTTCTGCGGAATGATGAGCGCGTCCCCGTCCATGAGGAAAACCCGGTCCTGGCGAAGCATATACCGGGATGCGAACCGGATGTCGCTGAGGATGGTCTCATCGTCCTTGATGGTGAAGCGTTTGTCCTTGTATGTGCCGCAGAAGGTGCACTTGTTGTGGGAGCAGCCGAGGGTGACCTGCAGAAGGATGCTGTCGGCCTCGCTGGGGGGGCGAATGCAGTTGCCCTCGTAGTGCATGCCTTCATCCGCTTCGGGGCGTGCCATGGGATAGAATCTCCTTTATGACGGAACGGCCTCGTGCAAGGCCGATGTTTGAGGTGATCTCTGTTCTTTCGGACACGTTTTGTCCGGCCTACGGGATGATCATCGAATCGCGGTTCCACGATTCCCGGACTCCACCCGGTTTCGACGGGGCAGAGTTTGGTGCCGATACGTAAAAATATAATGCGTCGGCGCGGAAAGTAAAGATCCGGTTCCATTCAGAGCCTCGCAGATTCATTTTTTCCTATATATGGCGGTATATATGGTGATCAAGTTTAATTACATCATGTTTAGTTTTAGATCGTATTTTTAGTCTTGTGTCTATCGCCTTCCACCCGTCATACCACTCCGGCCGCCATGCGAATCTTCATTGGAGGTTGCATCGAATCGGCCGTCAAAAACCCAAACAGGGCACTTCGAAAGATTGACGGTGATAGGATCCGGGTTCCAGCGTTTTGGGGTGCCGTGGGGGGGGGCGGCGCGGCACGATTCCACTCAAGGGGCCCGGTTCCAGGTTGCCATTCATGGCAAGTCCGTTCTCAACGGCCCTTCATGAGGATCGAGTCTGAACGGAGGGAAACAGGAGTGCCACAAAAGGGTATATGCGGCATGATTGTTGCAGAAATACCAAAAGCGGGATTGTCCACGGTGGGCTTCGCTGCGCTCAGACGCAATGATTCAGCATATCATGGGGGGTGGAATGAAAAAGCTTAAATTAAAGCACAAAATGCTGCTCGGATCTCTCGTCATGGTTATCGTGGTCATGTGTGCATCCACAGCGGCCGTATTCGTACTTCTGGGCAAGCAGTCCCGCGAGGCCTCCTTCTCCATGATCCAGCGGTCTCTGGAGATCGCCAGGGACGATCTCCTGGCCAAGCGGCAGGAGGCACTCTCCGAGGTCCGGCAGATGGGGACCATGAACAGCATGGGTTCCAGGGCCAAGTTCATCTATGAATACAAGACCGAGGACAATGAGAATCTGACCAATGGGACGTTCAATGATGCGACGAACGATCTCTACCAGATCATGAAGCGAGGTGTCCTGTGGAAGGCGGGTCTCTACGACCGCGACGGCGACCTGAGGGTCTTTGCCGTCAGGAAACCGGACGGCGCGATCGTCATCGGACGCGGACGTTTTCATCAAGGTCCGGAATTTCACATTCGTTCCCTGGCCGAGGGCGACGACCCGTCGGAGCAGGAATGGCAAAAACTGGAACCGGGGACGGATATGGGGATATCCCCGCGGCTGGAAGGGGCGCTACAGGAGACCGAGGGAGTCACGTTTTCCGAGGATGAAGGGAGGGTCTGCCTGGCCGCCCATGTCCCCATTATGGCCAAGGATTACAACCAGGAGACCGCCGAACTGGAAGACAGGCAGTTCGGCACCATGGTGGCGGCCCAGCATCTGAATGCCTCTTTTGTGGAGCGGATGTCCGGGTTGACCGGGGTGTCCATGAACCTCTTCAGCAACCAGGGGCTTCAGGCCGGCCTTCTTCCGGCCTACCGGGTCTTGGAGGCCGAAAAGGACTCGAGCGCCGAGGATGGCAAGGATCTGGAATCCGCAGCGATCTCCCTCAATGAGGTCCGTATCGAAGGGGAGGGTTTTTACCAGGGGACCCTGTCTCTTTCAGGTCTCCACGGCGCAGTGGGTGCCCTGTGCGCCCTTCACGCCGTGAGTACGGCAGAGGCCGGGACCTGGCAGATGGTTCGACTTCTGGGGGTGGTATTTCTGGGGTGTATTCTCCTGATCATCCCCATCGGGCTCGGTTTTTCGGTCCGTTTGACCCGTCCCATCACCCGGATCATACAAAACCTGACCCGGGCGGCGCACGAGGTCTCTCAGGCCTCGGATCGCGTGGCCTCCACCAGTCTTCAGCTTTCCGAAGGGGCAGGGGAGCAGGCGTCGGCCCTGGAGGAGACCTCTTCGTCTCTGGAACAGATGGCCTCCATCACCCACAAAAACGCGGATAACGCCGGGGAGGCCGACACGCTCATGAAGGAATCGAATCGCATCGTGGGCCAGGCCGACGATGCCATGGTGGAACTCACCGCAGCCATGAAGGAGATCACCCGCGCCGGCCAGGAGACATCCAAGATCATCCGGACCATCGATGAAATCGCCTTTCAGACGAATCTGCTGGCCCTGAACGCCGCCGTGGAGGCGGCCCGGGCCGGAGAGGCCGGTGCCGGTTTCGCCGTAGTGGCCGATGAGGTGCGAAGTCTTGCCCTCCGTGCGGCCGAGGCGGCCAAGAATACGGAGGTCCTCATTCAGGGGACGCAGGAAAAGGTGAAGGCGGGATCCGCCATTGTGGACCGCACGGCCAGGTCCTTTTCTGAACTTGCTGCAAACACGGCCAAAGGTGGAGAGCTGGTGAGCGGCATTGCTCACGCCTCCGTGGAACAGGCCCAGGGGATCGAGCAGATCAACCGCGCGGTCTCGAATATGGACGGCGTGGTCCAGCAGAACGCCGGATATGCCGGAGAGTCGGCAGCCTCCTCCGAAGCGCTCAAGAATCAGGCCTGGGGCATGAACGGGATTGTAAACGATCTTGTGGACCTGGTGGGGCGTGTGGAATCCGGAGAAGAGGAGGCGGATGAGTCTCTTGACCGTCCGGCCGGGAAGCCCCGAACCGTATCGGGAACCCCTGCCCGTTCCAGAGGGCTGAAACCCGCCGGGACCCAGGCCTTTTTGAGTGCAGGACCCATGGAGACCGAAAACAGCAAGGAATCGTTGTCGCGTCCATCCTAGACGTGGAAAAGTCGGCCCGGTCGCCGAATGGCTCCACGAATCTTCCCTTGAACCTGCAGGGAGGATCGTCTATGGTCATTAGATAAAACTCACTCAAGGGATCGACGACCCGCGGTTCGTCCGGCGGAGCAGGGGAAGGAGCGGGCCATGACCGAAGTGGCGGACGGGATACTCTTTATACGCGGTCAGGACGACATGATTCCCGATGCCCATGTCTACCTGCTGGGGGGGCTCTCTTCGGGGGACCTCACCTTGGTGGATGCGGGTCTCATGGGAAAAGGCGGATACAAACTGGAATCCCTGAAGAGAAAGGGCGTTCCCCTGAAGGACGTTCGGCGGATCATTCTGACTCACACCCACCTGGACCACATCGGATGCCTGAAGGAGATTCGACAGGAACTGCCGAACGCGGAACTCTGGGTCCACGAGGCCGAAGCGGTCTTCCTGGAAAACGGGGATGAGCGCGTGGTCTACGGCATGGAGATGTTCGAGAGCATGTGCCGGGCACAGTACGGTTTACAGCCGGGTGAGTTCACATTCCAGGTGGATCGCAGGCTTCAGGGGGGGGAAACCCTCGACCTGGGCGGCGTCTCCTGGGAGGTGCTTCACATTCCGGGGCACTCGGCGGGGAGCGTGGGCCTGTACGACGCCGGGCGCAAGATCCTGATCCCCGGCGATGTGATCTACGCCGATCATGCCATCGGCCGGTTCGATCTTCACGGGGCGGACGGATCCACCCTGAAGGAGTCCCTGATGAGGCTCGCGGATCTGGAGGTGGAGACGCTTTTGCCCGGCCATAACCGGATCGCCACGGACCTGCCTTCCGGCTATATTCGAAGCACGGCGGAGCAGTGGGCCCCCTATCTGCGCTGACCCTTCCGGCTTGCACGCCCTTGCATTTCCCGAATCACGGACTATAGTGATGTATTGAAGCCACGGCCTCTCGCCTGCCGTGCGCCGCGCGCGCCGGACCGGGCGTTCGAATGATTTACGGAATAAGCCCTGTTCATGAGGGTGACACAAGGCGCCTGATGGGGAGGCGCCGTACAAAGGAGAACAACCATGCTGTTGATTGAGGATCTCAAGGTGGAACTCGGGGAAAAGGTGATTCTCCAGCACATCGATCTCGAGATTCAACCCGGGGAGACACATGTCCTGTTCGGCCCCAACGGCTCGGGCAAGACGTCGCTTTTGATGACGATCATGGGATATCCCCAGTACCGGGTGGCAGGCGGGCGCATTGTATTCAAGGGTGAGGATATCACTCGCATGCCCATTCACGAGCGCGCACAACTGGGCATCGGCATGAGCTACCAGCGGCCGCCCACCATCCACGGGCTCAAGACCCGCCAGCTCGTGCGGCTCTGCGCCTCCGGAGAGGTGGACGAGGGGAACCTGGCCCGAAAGGTGAATTTCGAGGATTTCCTGGACCGGGATGTGAACGCCGGTTTCAGCGGCGGGGAGATCAAACGATCGGAGCTGCTCCAGCTCATGGCCCAGAATCCCGACCTGATGCTCTTTGACGAACCGGAATCCGGGGTGGATATGGAGAATATCCAACTGGTGGGCCGGACCATCGCTGAGCTGCTCCAGAAGGACCTTCACGCCAACGGGGAAAAGAGCAAGATGCAGAAGAAGCAGGAGAGGACCAAGATGGGCCTGATTATCACCCACACCGGTTACATCCTGGACTACTTCGCGGCGGACAAGGGGCAGGTCCTCTTTGACGGCCGCTTGAGTTGCATCAGCAATCCGAGGGAAATCCTCCGCTGTGTGGGCGAATCGGGCTATAAGGAGTGCGTGCGATGCATTACCGCGAACGACTGAGAGAACAGGCGGAGAAGGCACGGGATAAGGTGGCACCGCTCGGCCCGGACATCGACCTGTCCGAATTTGATTCAACCTCCGTATCCCATGACTACCTGGATGAGGAGGCCATGTGCACCCTTCCCATGGCCGACCAGCAGACCCTGCTCATGGCGGGCATGGACGTCCACGGCAAGGGGCGGGGCGGCACCTTTTTTCAGAAGGATACCTCCGTGGTCCACTGCCGGACGACCCAGGAGGGGGTCGAGGTCGTTCCCATTCGAAAGGCCCTCGATGAATTCGACTGGATCGAGGACTATTACTGGAGGCTGGGGACTGTGGACGCGGACAAGTACACGGCTGCGGCCATGCTGGACCTCCACGATGGATACGTGATCCGCGCCCTTCCGGGAAGCCGGTCCGTGTATCCCATTCAGGCCTGCATGTACCTGGAGAAGGAGGGCCTGCAGCAGAACGTGCACAACATCATCATCGCCGAGGAAGACTCGGAACTGCACATCATCACGGGATGCGCCACGGCGCCCCACATGCACCGGGGTCTCCACGTGGGCATTACCGAGTTCTTCGTGAAGAAGAACGCAAAGCTCTCCTTTACCATGATCCACAACTGGGCCGAGGACATGGCCGTACGGCCCCGTTCCGTGGCCCGTGTGGACGAGGGAGGGCTCTTTCTCAATAACTACGTCTGCATGAAGCCGGTCCGAACGCTTCAGATGTACCCCACCACCCACCTCGCGGGACCGGACGCGGTGGCCCGCTTTTACAGCATCGTGGTGGGAAGTCCGGGTTCAGAATACGACATGGGCGGTCGGATCTTCCTCAACCACACGGGGAACCGTGCGGAGATCGTCAGCCGGGTGATCAGCAACGGCGGACACGTGATCGCCCGGGGTCATCTCGTGGGCAAAGAGCCCGAGATCAAGGCCCACCTGGAATGCCGGGGCCTCCTGCTCAATGGAGGTGTCATTCACGCCATTCCGGAACTCGAGGGACACGTGGACGGTGTGGAGATGAGCCACGAGGCGGCTGTAGGCAAGATCGCCCAGGAGGAGATCGCCTACCTTCAGGCCCGGGGCCTGAGCGAGGACGAGGCCACGTCGACCATCGTGCGCGGGTTTTTGAGCGTGGACATTCCGGGCCTGCCTGCCGAACTCCAGGCCGAGATCGACCGGGCCGTGGAGGAGAGCGACAAGGACGTCATGTAGGCCGGTTCTTCGGAGGAGGGGAAGGATCTTTTCCGGGAGAATCGCATTTCGGCCCGCCTGCGGGCATAGGAGAGAGAGGGTATGGGGTTTCTCAGGGGAACCGTGTCGGTCACCCGCTTTCGGACCGCGGGTGATCCGGGTGAAGGATTTCGTGAACAGGCCCGGGAACGGATACCGAAGTACGCTTTCAGAAGACTGCCCGAAGACTCCGATCGGGAACGGGCCGTGGGCTGGGTGAACATCCTCGATGAGTTGCAGAACGACTTTCCCGGGGACGACTACTTCAAGGAGCCCTACCTGGCGCTTTCGTTCCGGGTGGACACGAGAAGTGTCCCGGCCCGGGCCTTGCGCCAGTACTGCCGCGAGGCCGAGGAGGAGATCAAAGCAAGAGACGGCCTGGAGTTTCTCAACAAGAAGAGGCGCGAGGAGATTCGTGAAGGGGTCCGGGCCCGCCTCATTCGAAGGGCCATCCCCCGCTCCCGCACCTTTGATATGACCTGGGATCTTCAGAGCGGCGTCGTGCTCTTCGGATCCACCAACAGCCGCATCTGTGACGAGTTCAGCGACATTTTTTTCAACACCTTCGATGTGAGACTGACGTCGCTCTATCCGTACTCCCTGGCCTATGACATCCTTCAGGAACGGGGCCTGGTTCCGGGTCTTCTCGACGAAATCCGGCCGTTCCGGAATTCGGGAGAGGACACCACGTGAATCTGATGGAGCGAGTGAAACAGACCGAATTCCTGGGTCGGGAGTTCCTGACCTGGCTCTGGTTTCGAAGCGAGATCGACGAGGGCGTTTTCGATCTGGAAGACGCTGGAACCGTGGAAGTCTGGTTTGAAGGAAAGATGACGCTGGAAGCGGACGGCGAGGATCAGAGCGGCCGGGTGACCTGCTCGGGGGTCGCGAGGAGCCTGCGCGAGGCGCGCTTTGCCTTGACCCGGGACAAGAAGATCACCCAGGCGACGGTCCGGCTTCTCAAAGGAGATGACGAGTGGTCCTTTTCCCTCGATGCCGCCTGGTTGAACCTGTCTTCCATGAAGACGCCGCGGGTCATGCAGGATTCGAATGAGGATCCCGACGGCCTGTTTTACGAGCGCATGTTCCTCATGGAACAACCCATCGCGGTGGTGAACTCCCTGTTCGCCAAGTTCATCCTCCTTCGCGTATCTCCGGAGTGGCAAAACGACGAACTTCCGGCCCTGACGGCCTGGATTCGGGAGGGCGCCTGATTTCCAATGGCGTCACGACAGCGGCTCGATTTTTCTTCTTTTCCTATCTTCGTGTTCTTCGCGTTCTTCGTGGTGAATGATCCGTTTTTGCCACGAAGGGCACGAAACACACGAAGGCGATCAAGGTGGGATACCGATGGCGATTCGCTGCCATACGTAAGGACAGGCATACTGGGCGATGCGTGGAACAGGAGGTGAGTCCATGTTGACGGTCCGGGAGATCATGACCAGGGATCCCATTACGGTGTCGCCGGAGATGGAGATCGCCAAGGCGGCCGGGCTCCTGCTGGAGAAACGGATCAACGGGGTCCCCGTGGTGGATGCGTCGGGTCGGCTCGTAGGCATTGTCTGCCAGAGCGACCTGATCACCCAGCAGAAGAAGTTTCCCATTCCCACGGTCTTCACCCTCCTGGACGGGCTCATTCCCCTGGGTTCCATGAAGAGCCTGGAACGGGAGGTCCGGAAGATCACCGCCACCCGGGTGAAGGACGCCATGACCCCGGATCCGGTGACGGTCACTCCGGAGATGACGCTGGACGAAGTGGCCACGCTCATGGTGGACAAGAAGTATCACACCCTCCCCGTGGTGGAGGAGGACGATCTGGTGGGGGTCATCGGCAAGGAGGACGTCCTTCGTACCCTGATGTCACGCGAGGAGGGGTGATTCGTGCGGGGTGGGAACATCACGACACCGGAACAAAAAAAGATTCGGCGAAAGCCGCGCTGGAGTCCGCATGGAAGCCGATGAAAGCCTCCACAGGCTGCTTGAAATCATCGAGGAGATCACCCGAGGAAACTATTCCAACGACATCATGCCCCTGACCGCCGAAGACCGGCCCGAGACGGTGCGCGTTATCGCCGAGGCCATGGCCATGATGATGGTCAAGGTGGAGGCCCGGGAATACCGCCTCGAGGGGCTCGTGGAAGAACTCCGGGAGCTGAACGAGCGGATCAAGCAGAACACCATTCGAACCGTGTCGGCCATGGCCAACGCCCTGGCCGCCCGGGACGCGTACACCGAGGGGCATGCCGCACGGGTGGGGGATCTGGCGCACCGCATGGCCCGACACATGGGCCTGAGCGTGGAGGAGATCGAATTCGTGCGGGTGGCGGGAGTGCTTCACGATGTGGGGAAAATCGGCTTTTCCGACCGACTGTTTCAGGATCACGGGAAACGCAATCCCCCGGACGTGGTCGCGGAGATCATGAGGCACCCGGCCATGGGCGCGGAGATTCTCAAGGACCTGGAATTTCTCGGGCCGGCCCTGGAGTACGTGCACGCCCATCATGAACGGCCCGATGGAAAGGGTTATCCGCGAGGGCTGGGAAGCGATGCCATTCCCCTCGGGGCCCGCATCCTGGCCGTGGCGGACGGGTTCGACGCCATGACCACGGACCGCCCCTACCAGAAGGGGATGACCCGGGAGACCGCCTGCTCCATTCTCAGGAAGAACGCCGGGACCAAGTGGGACCCGGACTGCGTCGCCGCGCTGGAGGCGGTGCTCGCCTCCGATGGTTTTGCAGAAGAACTCTGATGGTTTCCACCGAGATGAGATTGGCGGGTGTGGCCCGACGGTTTACCGGATCTCCGGCAGAAGCGGAGCGATCCGGGGAACAGGATGAGGATCCGCACTGTCGTTGAAAGGAGAATCCATGGCATTGGAGCGTATCACTGTTGACGGCCTGGCCAGGCTTCCCGCGTTCTGCCACGCGGTGAAGGCGGGAGATTTCATTTTCGTCTCCGGAACCCTGGGAACCCGGCCCGGCACCATGGAACTCGTGAAGGGTGGAACCGGCGCGGAGACCGAGCAGACCCTGCGACACATGGAGACCATTCTGAAGGCCTGCGGCGCGACCCTTCGTGATCTGGTCAAGGTGAATGTCTTTCTCGCCGACATGGAGACCTTCAGCGAGATGAACTCCGCCTACCTGTCCGTCATGGGAGACGATCCGCCGGCGCGCATCACGGTGGGACGGGCCGACCTGGCCCTGGGGGCCGCCGTGGAGATCGACGGAGTGGCGTACCGTCCTGCGGCCTCTTCTTCCTGAATCCATTTCCCTGGGGAGAAGCCGGGAGGCGCCAGGTTCTTCTGGATCGAATCGGGCGTTCCGGTCGCTTGAGGTAAGGCGTTTGGGGATGGCCGGGGAGTCACCCTCCCAGGTAGGCCTTCTTCACCTCCGGATCCTCCAGGAGCTTACCGGAGTCCCCCTGAAGGACGAGGTTTCCGTTTTCCAGCACATATCCTCGGATCGCGAATTGCAGCGCGAGACGGGCGTTCTGCTCCACCAGAAGGATCGTGGTGCCTTCCTCGTTGATCCCCTTCAGTGCCTCGAACACACTCATCATGAGCAGTGGCGCCAGTCCCATGGAGGGCTCGTCCAGGATCATGAACCGCCGGCCGCTCATGAAGGCCCGGCCGATGGCGAGCATCTGCTGCTCGCCTCCGCTCAGGGTGCCGGCCTTCTGGGAAGAGCGCTCCCGCAGACGCTCGAAAATGGTGAAGACCTGCTCGATGTCCTTCTCGATCTGGTCGGAGTCCTTTCGGGAGAAGGTGGCCAACTGAAGGTTTTCGAGGACGGTCAGATTGCCGAAGAGCCGCCTTCCTTCGGGCACGTGACTGAGCCCGAGGCGGCTCACCACCTTATCGGCCGTGTAGGCGAGGAGGTCCTCACCCTGAAAGGTCATCCGCGTACCCGGCTCCACCGGGATGAGCCTTGAGATGGCGCGCAGCGTGGTGCTCTTGCCCGCGCCGTTCGCACCGATAATGGTCACGATTTCGCCTTCATCGATGCCGAAGGTGACACCGTGAAGGGCCTTGATGTGGCCGTAGGATACGCGGAGGTTTTCCACCGAGAGCAGCATCAGTGCACGGTCTCCTTTCCCAGGTAGGCCTCGATGACCTTGGGGTTGTTCTGAATCTCCTCGGGGGGGCCCTCGGCAATGACTTCGCCGAAGACCAGGGTCTGGATTCGTTCGCAGAGTTCCATCACCATCTTGAGTCGGTGCTCGATCAGGAAGATGGCGAGCCCGATTTCCTCGTGCACCTGGCGTATGATCCCCATCATCTGTTGGAGTTCTTCCGGGTTCATGCCGGCGGTGGGCTCGTCCAGAAAGAGGACCTTGGGTTCGATGGCCAGGGCCCGGGCCATCTCCACCCGCCTTTGGGCGCCGTAGGGCAGGTTGAGAACGTTCTGGTCCGCGAGGTGCTCCACCTTCATCATGCGAAGGAGGCGGAGAGCGATCTCTTCGATCTCCTCCTCTTCCCGGTGCCGCTTCTTCGTGCCGAAAAGAGCGCCCGCCAGTCCATATTGGATTTTGGAGTAGCGGGCCATTTTCACATGTTCCAGCACGGTCATGTGTCGCCAGAGCTGGAGGTTTTGAAATGTCCGGCCGAGCCCCCGGGCCGCGATTTGATGGGGGAAAAGCCCCACCAGGTTTTCTCCGGCCAGTTGAACCTCTCCTTCGGAGGGACGGTGAATCCCCGTGATGAGGTTGAAGATCGTCGTCTTTCCGGCGCCGTTGGGCCCGATGAGCCCGCATACATCGCCCGGCTCGATGGACAGATTGTAATTGTAAACGGCGCGCAGCCCACCGAAGAAGTGCGTCATGTCTTTGACCTGGAGCAGCGGCATGCTACATCTCTCCTTCCGATCGATCTCTGGGGCTCAGTATTTTTCGAACGTCGAATTCACGAAAGGCGATAAGGCCCGTAGGACGGAAGATCATCACCAGGATCAGGAGGAGGGGGATGAAGATCCACTTGAAGATTTCCAGCGGCCTCAGGGCCTCGCTGAGTACGCTGAGGCTCACGGCGCCCACCACGGAACCGACCACGGAGTTCAGGCCTCCGAAGTAGACCATGGCCAGGACCTCGGCAAGCTTCTGAATCCCGAAGGTGGCCGGGTTTACGTATCGGAGCACATGGGCGAAGAGCCCTCCCGCCACCCCGGCCCAGAAGGCGGCGAACATGAAGTTGATCATCTTGGTCTGCCGGGTGTTCACGGTCATGGCTTCAGCCGCTTCTTCGTCATCGCGGACGGCATTGACCGCTTTCCCCAGGGTGGACCGGACGAAATTATTGATCATCCAGATGGCCAAGACCGTCCAGACGAAGACAGTGGGGAGATTGGCCCAGTCGGGCTGGCTGCCCAGACCTCTGGGTCCGCCAACGATTTCCAGGTTTTCGACCAGGCTCTTGACGATGAACAGGAACGCCAGGCTGATGATGGCCAGGTAATCCCCTCGTGTTCGGAACGACGGGATGGCGATGACCAGGGCCCCCAGGGAGGCGATCAGCCCGCCCGCAATCAGTCCCACGGGGAAGAGAAAGGGCCCGAGCCACTCGGGAAGGAGGGGCGCTCCGAAGATCCTGTCGTCAACGAACAGAACCAGGCTGAATACCGAGGCCCCGTAGGCCCCAAGGGCCATGAAGCCGGGATGGGAGCAGGAGAACTCGCCCTGGTAGCCGTTGATGAGATTCAGGCTGAGGGTGACGATCACGGCGATCAGGGTGAGTTTGAGGGTGAGGACCCGGTAGGGGCTGACGCCTGACCAGAGGTGGAGAATGACGAACAGGATCCCGAGGTGTACGAGAACAGAGGCGAGAAGGGGAAAGCGGAACAGGGCCTGGGCAGTGCGGTTTGCGGCGGCTTCTGTCAGCCGGGTCACCAAGGCGATGGGAACCACGTAGATCAAGAAGGTATAGAGCGCGGCCGAGGGGATCAGGAAGGGTTTGCCCAGCGCGATGACGAAGCCGAACAGCATGGGAACCTTGGGCAGCCCCAGGAGCGTGGCCAGAGACAGGCCCAAGGCGCGTTCAAGAATTACGGCGGCCAGTGCCCCCATGAGCCATGCCAGGACGGGCAGGCCGGAAAAGGAGCTGCGAAGCCGGTCGAACACGCCTGTTCTGCCGCTTTCGATCACGGTGCCGGTGGATTCTGACATCATTCCCCTCGTCCTTGTCGGTATGGACCGTTCATCGATTCTCGGGACGGTCCGGCCGAGACAGGTGGTGCATACGCAATCAGCCCGCTTTCATCGCCTTTGGGACCCGGGGCCCTACAGCCGGAGCCGCGCGCTGTATGGCTCTCCAAAGAACCCGTGGGGCCTGAAGACGAGAATCAGCAGGATAATGGAATAGGCGATGAGGTCCCGAAGCGTCGATGGGAAGACCATGGCCACGAAAATCTCGATGAATCCAAGGAGGAATCCGGCCAGGGTGGCGCCCATAATGGACCCCCGGCCTCCCAGGATCGCAGCCACAAAGGCCTTCCACCCGAAAACGATTCCCATGTACGGGTCCAGCACCGGATAGGCCACACCGAAAAGGATTCCCGCCACCGCGGCCAGGGCCGATCCGATGGCAAAGGTCATGGTGGCGATCTGGTTGATGGAAACGCCCATGAGGGGTACCACCACGTAGTCGAAGGCCATGGCCCTCATGGCCATGCCCCATTTGCTGTGCTTGATGAACTGGTGGAGTGCGAGCATGAGAGCCACGGATACCACGACGATCATGATTTTCTTGTTGGTGATGAAAACGCCGCCCAGGTTGTAGGTCTTCCCTTGAATGAGCGATGGAAACCGGACCCGTTGTGCCCCCATGATCGCCAGGTTCCCGGTCTCGAGAATGATGCCGATCATCAGACCCGTGATGGCGGCGGAGGCGCGAGGCGCCCCGCGCAGGGGGCGGTATCCCACCCTTTCGACGATCATTCCCAGAAAAGAGGTCAGGAACATGGAAATCAGAATGGTCAGCACCAGGATCAACCATCCGGGCACTGAAATGGCCCCCCAGGAGGCCAGGGCCACGAGACCCGTGGCTACGCCGAACCCGATGTACGCACCCACCATGAAAATGTCTCCATGGGCGAAGTTGAACAGCATGAGAATGCTGTAGACCATGGAGTATCCCAGAGCGATCAGGGCGTAGAAGCTTCCCCACTGGAGTGCGTTGACCAGGTTTTGCAGAAAAAATTGCATCGGGCCGACTCCTTCTCCTTTGAAGAAGGCGGACCGGAGCATGGCTCCGGCCCGCCTCTTCCCTTAGGCGAGTACCGGCTTCCGCGGGTATGCGGTCTCAGGCGGGTGAGCGGGGAACTACGGTGGCCCCGCTTGAATGTCGACTACGGGCAAACGGATTTATAGAATTCGAATTCGCCCTTTTCACTGATGCGGACGATGACGGCACATTTGATCGGGTCGCCTTCGTCCGTGAAGGTCATTTTCCCGGTAATCCCCTCGAACTCCTTGACCTTGGCCATGGCGTCCCGGACGCACTGGCGATCCTTGGCGATGTCTCCGGTCAGGCTGCCGCAGTCCTCGATGGCCTGCTGCACGATGCGAAGGGCGTCCCACGTGAGAGCGGCGACGTCATCCGGAACATATCCGTACTTTTTCTCGTAGCGGTCGATGAAGTCCTTGGTGGCACCCTTGGCTCCGGCCGCCGCGTAATGGGAACTGAAAAACAGGCCGTAGCAGTCCGGCCCGCAGAGCTGAACGGTCTCGGCGGATCCCCAGCTGTCGCTTCCCACGATGGGCTTGTCCCAACCCAGTTCGTGGGCCTGTTGAACGATCAGGGCCACTTCGTTGTAGTACTGCGGGGTGAAGAGGACTTCCGCGCCGGACTGGAGGATTTTGGTCAACTGGGAACTGAAGTCGGCGTCCTTGGTGGTGAAGCTTTCATAGGCGACCACCGAACCGGGCCCGTGGGCCTTTTCCCAGGCCTCCTTGAAGACCTCGGCCAGGCCTTTGGGATAATCGCTTGCCACATCGTAGAGCACCGCGGCCTTGGTGAACCCGAATTCCTCGGTGATGAAGTTGGCCACCACCGGTCCCTGGAACGGGTCGAGAAAGCAGCCGCGGAACACAAAGGGCCGGTCCTTCGTGCTGTCGGGGTTCGTGGACCAGGGGGTGATCATGGGAGTCTTGTAATTGTCCGCCACGCCGCCCGCGGGGACGGCCTGCTTGGACGACTGCGGGCCCACGATGACCAGGACCTCATCCTCGGTGATCATCTTGGTATTCGCCGTCACAGCGGATTCGGCCTTGGACTCGTTGTCCTCGATGACCAGTTCGACCGGAACCTTTTTCCCGCCTACGGTCAGCCCGCCGGCGGCAAGCACATCCTCGAGCCACATCTGGGCGGCGTACTTGGTGCCTTCGCCCACCTTGGGAATGTCCCCGGTCAGCGGCGCATTGATTCCGATCTTGATCGCCTGGGCCGCTGCGGGCGACGCAACCATGGTGATCGCAGCACAAAGGGCCAAACACCACATAGCCTTTTTCATTGCTCCCTCCTTCTCGAATCAATGGTGAACACTTGGATGGTGACGGGAAACCGACGGTGAGATTCCCCGGATGACTCCGGGCAATTCACGGCTTCTACCACATGAAGAAGGCGTTTTTCAATGAAAAAGAACCCGTTCCATGAGGCCGGGTTCCTCCGAAGGGTAAGAGGGTTTGGAGTGCGCCGGGCTCTAACGGGCGCAGTCGCTGGGATCGCCGGCCAGCTTGTCCAGGGCATGCCGCAGGGCGGGCAGTATGGTGGTGAGGTTTTCGCGGACCGCCTTGGGACTTCCGGGCAGGTTGATGATCAGGCATGTCCCCCGAACCCCGGCCAGGCCGCGGGAGAGCATGGCGTGGGGGGTCTTGGTGAGCCCGGCGGCCCGCATGGCCTCGGCCACGCCCGGGACCTCGTAGTCGAGCACCTCCCGGGTGGCCTGGGGGGTCACGTCCCGCGGACTGAGTCCTGTGCCGCCCGATGTGACGATCAGGGCGAGACCGTCCCGGTCGGCCCAGTCTCGAAGCACGGCTTCAATGCGGAACGCCTCGTCCGGCACGATCTCCCGCCGAATGACGGAAAGTCCCGCCTCTTCCAGCATCTCCCGTGCCGTGTCACCGCTGGTGTCCGTGCGGCTCCCCTGTGAGCCCCGATCGCTCACCGTGAGGATACCTGCTTTATACGGGGTTTCAGGTATCATGTTTTTGTTCCAATGATGATGTCCTCGTAGAAAGTCCGATTCTCGCGCCAAGCCGCAAGGATAAGCGATTAATATTAAAAAATTTTTTCCTTGGCGTTCTTGGCGGCTCTGCGCGAAAAACAGTTTTTGCGAAATCGTCAACGATGGGTTTCATTCCTTCCCATAACCACCTAAACACATAATCACATCATCACATCATCACAACCCAACCATTGATGCCGATCATCCATTCCTCTCCATGATTCCACGAACCCCCCGGCTGGACGGGGATTTTTTGAAACAAAGGCCCGGCGACGCCGAGGCGCGGCCGGGCCCGAATGGGTCGTCATCGAGCAGGGATGGAGGGCCGCTATTCCTCGGCCTTGGCCTCGGCGATCACCTTCTCGGCGAGTTGGGCCGGAAGCTCCTCGTAATGGCTGAGTTCCTGGGTGAACGAGCCCCGGCCGCCCGTCATCTGGTTCAGGTCGAGGGCGTACTTGAGGACCTCGGACATGGGGGCCTGGGCAATGATGACCTGATATTTGTCCCGGCCTTCCATGCCCAGGACCCGGCCCCGTCGACCGTTAAGGTCTCCCATGACGTCACCCATGGAGTCTTCCGGCACAACCACTTCCAACTTCATAATGGGCTCGAGCAGCACCGGGTTCGCTTCCTGAACTCCTTTTTTGAAGCACATGCTGGCTGCGATTTTGAACGCCATTTCGGAGGAATCCACGTCATGGCTCTTCCCGTCGTAGAAACGGACCTTGACATCCACCACCGGGTATCCGGCCAGCACGCCGCTGGGAAGGGTCTCCAGAATCCCCTTTTCCACCGCGGGGACGAAATTCCGGGGGACGTTCATACCCACCAAGGCCTCTTCGAATTCGAAACCGCTGCCCCGTTCCCGGGGGGAGACGTCGAAGTGAACCTCGGCGAACTGTCCCCGTCCGCCGGTCTGTTTCTTGTGACGATAGACGATTCCCTGGGCGGGCTTCTTGATGGTTTCAAGATAGGGGACCTTCACCGGTTTGAGGGCCACCTCCACGCCGAACTTCCGCTGTATCTTTTCGATGGTGGCCTCCAGGTGGATCTGCCCGGTCCCTGAGAGGATGATCTCCGCGGTGGAGGCGCCCCGTTCCAGCCGAAGGGTGGGGTCCTCCTCACGAATGCGGGCCAGTGAGCTGAACAGCTTGTCTTCGGTTCCCTGGACCTTGGCCTCCACGGCATAGGAAAGCACGGCCGGCAGGGGCTCCAGGACCGGATAGATGATCGGGTCTTTTTCCGAGCAGAACGTGTCGCTCGTCCCCGCTTCCTTGAGTTTGGCAAAGGCGATGATGTCGCCCGGACCGGCCTGCTCTATGGATTGCTGCTTCTTCCCTTCCAGCATGAGAAGCGTGCCGACCTTTTCCTTGGTCTCCTTGTTGGGATTCAGGAGCAGAGTGTTCGCCTCCAGGGTCCCGCTGAGGACGCGCAGGATGCTCAGTTTGCCCGCAAAAGGATCGGCCACTGTCTTGAAAACAATGCCGGAGAAGGGTGCATCCGGGGATGAGGCTCGCTCGATCTCCTCGTCGGTCCCGGGTTTCTTTCCCTTAAAGGGGCTCCTCTCGAGCGGAGAAGGCATGGCCTGGACCAACAGGTCCATGAGTTGATCCACGCCCATGTTGAGTGTGGCCGATCCGCAGAGAATGGGAATGACATTGCCGGCCTTGATGCCCTGAATGAAGGTCTCCTCGATCTCCTGGGCCGACAGTTCTTCCCCTTCCAGGTACTTCTCCATGAGTGCGTCGTTGGCCTCAACGATGTTCTCGATCATGGCCTCCCGAAGTTCCGCGATCTCGTCCTCCATGTCCGCGGGGGGTTCCTCTTCCTTTACCGCGCCCGACCCGTCCTTCTCGTAGACGTACGCCTTCATCTTGATGAGGTTCACGACGCCCCGGAAGGCGTCCTCGGCCCCGATGGGGAGAAGGACCGGGGTGGCGTTTTTTTCGAAGTTGTTCTTGATCTGGTCCACGACACCCGAATAGTCGGCCCGCTCCCGGTCCATGCGGCTGATGAAGATCGCCCGGGGCAGATTTTCCGCGTCCGCGAATCCCCAGGTCTTCTCCGTGCCCACCTTGACGCCGGACGTAGCGTCGATGACCACGACCACCGCGTCTGCGGCCTTCAGGGCGAACTTGGTATCGGAAAGAAAGTTGTCGTCTCCCGGCGTGTCGATGATGTTGATGGTGTGCTTTTTCCACGTGCAATGGTGAAAGGCCGTGCTCAGGGTGATCTTGCGCTTGATCTCCTCGGGTTCGAAGTCCAGGTTGGAAGAACCGTCGTCCACTCGACCGAGACGGGTGACGGCCTTCCCGTTAAAGAGCATGGCCTCGGCCAGGGATGTCTTGCCGCAACCCACGTGACCCACCAAACCGATGTTCCTCAACTGCTCGCTTTTTCTTTCCATGCCGGATCCCTCTCTATGGTATTTTCCGCTCTGAGCGGCCCCAACCGCCCGGGAAGAGCGGGTAACGGCGTTTAGACGGTGCGGTCCGTGGAAAGAAAAGACCGCTCACGTGGTCGTGGAAGTCCGCGGGCGGGGTGAGCGTGAGAAGCGGCTGTCGCCGTTCGGGTATGTGTCGCATGCCCCGGAAATCCATGGTTTCCCCGAAGCGGCACGGACGCTCCGACGGTAAGGCGGGATCACGGCCGCAGGGAACGCACCGGGGTGTACGGTCAATCGTCAAAAGGAAACTATGTAGTCCAATCCCGGGAAGGAAGTCAAGAGAGGAATCGTTTCCCCCGTTTTTTCATTGCGGACCGGGTGGAATATGGTATTTTAACTATTTTTTTCCTGATGAAACGGACGGTCCACACGATGTCTCTTTCCCGTCAGATCGAGGGATTTATCCGCCACCTGGAATCCGAGCGCGGCTATTCGGGTCACACGGTGCGGGGCTATCGGGTGGACCTGGCACAGTTTCATGCCTTCGTGGAAGCGAAGGGGAATGCGGCGGGCGAGCTGGATTACGGCACACTGAGGGAGTTCCTGGGCAGCCTCTATGGCCGGTACAAGAAGACCACCATCGCACGAAAGATGTCCGCGGTGCGGTCTTTTTTTTCCTTCCTGGAAAGACGGGGACTTCGAGACGATAACCCGGCCGCGGACATTGCCACGCCCAAACAGGAGAAGCCCGTCCCGGTCTACCTCACCGTGGACGAGATGTTCCGCCTTCTCGATATACCGGATCGCGGCAGCACTCCGGGTCTTCGAGATCTGGCGATCATGGAGACCCTGTATTCGTGCGGGCTTCGAGTCAGCGAACTGGCGGGCCTGGACCTTGGTGATGTCCGGTTCGATCAGAGGCTGGTGCGCGTGATCGGAAAGGGGGATCGGGAGCGGGTGGTCCCTGTGGGGCGGACGGCCCTTCGGGCCCTGAAGCGATACCTGGATGCGACGGGCGCCATTCGGAAACGGGTGTGGGGAAGCGAGGATCGCGGCCCGGTATTTCTGAACCATCGAGGCGGCCGCCTGACGTCGAGAAGCGTCGCCCGGATGATCAAGAAATACGTCCGGATATGCGGACTGACCTCGGACGCCTCCCCACACGCCTTGAGGCACACGTTTGCGACCCATCTTCTCGAAGGAGGCGCGGATCTGCGATCGGTCCAGGAATTGCTGGGGCATGCGAGCCTCTCCACGACTCAGAGGTACACCCATGTCACCCTGGATCATCTCATGGAGGTGTACGACAAGGCCCACCCCAGGCGCTGATGAGTGGAAGGGGACCGCTCGCTCGAATGCTGCATGAGGGGAGGGACGGAAAATCCCATGATCTCCCGCAGAGCCGCAGAGATCGCAAAGGGGTAATAACCGGCCACAGGGAGTCTCATGGGAAACGTGATGTGCATGTTCGGAAATGGGCGTTCTGAAAGATCCCAGGTCCGGGAGAAAGGACTCCATGGTGGATTCCAGGAATAGAGTCATACGAGGGACGACGATTCTTGCCGTTCGCAAGGACGGTCGGGCCGTGATGGCCTGCGACGGGCAGGTGACGTTCGGCGAAACCGTGATGAAGCACCATGCGAACAAGCTCCGGTACCTCTACCAGGACCAGGTCCTGGTGGGTTTTGCCGGTGCGTCCGCGGACGCATTCGCCCTTTTTGAGAAGCTCGAAGGTCGGCTGGAGCAGTTCAACGGGAACCTTCCACGCGCGGCGGTGGAACTGGCAAAAGACTGGCGGATGGACAAGATCCTCCGGCGTCTGGAGGCCATGCTGCTGGCCATGGACCTGGACCATACGCTGATCCTTTCCGGAACCGGCGATGTGATCGAGCCGGACGAGAATGTGGCGGCCATCGGTTCCGGAGGGCCCTATGCCTACGCCGCCGGTATGGCCCTCGTGGCGCACTCGAATCTCGACGCACCCGCCGTCGCCCGGACGGCCATGGAAATCGCCGCTTCCATCTGTCTTTACACGAACGAAGTCATCACCATCGAAGAGATTCGAGACGGGAGTGATTGATGGAGATCATCGAACAAACCCTCCAGCCGGCGGAAAAGGCCCTGACCCCGAGAGAGATCGTCTCCGAACTCGACCTGTACATCATCGGACAGGACGAGGCGAAGCGCTCGGTGGCGATTGCGCTCAGAAACCGCTGGAGACGCCAGCAGGTACCCAAGGAACTCCGTGATGAAATCGCCCCCAAGAACATCATCATGATCGGTCCTACGGGGGTGGGAAAGACGGAAATCGCACGGCGCCTGGCGCGGCTGGCCCACTCGCCTTTTCTCAAGGTGGAGGCCACCAAGTTCACCGAGGTGGGCTACGTGGGGAGGGATGTGGAGTCCATGATTCGGGACCTGACCGAACTGGCAGTAAACATGGCCAAAAAAGGGGAGCAGGCTCGTGTGGAGCCCAAGGCCCGGGAACTGACGGAGGAACGCCTTCTGGACATCCTGCTTCCCAAGCGTCGCCAGGGTGCGCCGGAGGGGGAAGACGGGGAGCGGGAAAAGGCCCTCGAAGTGGTTCGGGCCGAGAAACCCGAGGGGGAATCCACCCGGGACAAGCTTCGCCGAATGCTTCGAAGCGGGAAACTGGACACTCGCTACGTAGAACTGGAGGTCTCGCAACAGAACCTCCCCATGGTGGAGGTCTTCTCCAACGCCGGGCTCGAAGAGATGGAGTTCAACATCAAGGAAGTGTTCGGGAACCTCTTCCCACAGCGGAAGAAGAGACGTCGCGTCAAGGTCAAGGAGGCCGGCGAGATCCTGTTTCAGGAAGAGTCCCAGAAGCTCATCGACATGGACAAGGTGGTGGAGGAGGCCGTTCGGATGACCGAGCAGAACGGGATTATTTTCCTGGACGAGCTGGACAAGGTGAGCGGGGCCGATTCAGGCCACGGCCCGGACGTCTCCCGGGAGGGGGTCCAGCGGGACCTCTTGCCCATTGTGGAAGGGTCCACCGTGACCACCAAGTACGGGGTGGTGCGAACGGACCATATCCTGTTCATTGCGGCCGGGGCCTTCAACGTGAGCAAGCCCTCGGATCTACTCCCCGAGCTGCAGGGGCGTTTCCCAATCCGTGTGGAACTCGACTCCCTGACCAATGAGGACTTCATCCGCATCCTTCAGGAGCCGCGAAACGCCCTGATCATCCAGTACAAGGCCCTTCTGGAGACCGAAGGCCTGTTCCTGAAGTTCGAGACCGAGGCTATCGAGGAGATCGCCGCCATGTCGAGCCGGGTCAACGAGAGCATGGAGAACATCGGGGCCCGAAGACTTCACACAGTCATGGAGAAGTTGCTGGAGGAAATCTCCTTTGACGCCCCGGACATGGAGTCCAAGGAGGTGGTCATCGATCGGGCCTATGTGAAGGAGAAACTGGAGGACATCCTGGAGGACGAGAATTTGAGCCGGTACATCCTTTGAGGGCAGGTGGACGGGATGGTGGCGGTGCAGGTAAGGGTGAAAGGATAAAGGACAAAGGTCCGGGGCAGCGGACGGAAGGTGGATGAGAGGAAGGAGCTGATGGAGCCATGGCCGTGATGGATATACCGGAGATTGATCGGGCCAAGGTCCTGATCGAGGCATTGCCGTACATTCGTCGTTTCAACAATGCCACGATCGTTGTGAAGTACGGTGGGCATGCCATGGTGGACGAGGGGCTGAAAAGGGACTTCGCCCTGGATATCATCCTCATGAAGTTTGTGGGAATGAATCCCATCGTGGTGCACGGCGGAGGCCCCCAGATCGGCGATTTCCTCAGACGGCTCTCCATTGAGAGCGAGTTCATTGACGGCATGCGCGTGACGGACCGGCAGACCATGGACGTGGTGGAAATGGTCCTGGTGGGCAAGGTGAACAAGGAGATCGTGGCCCTGATCAACACCCACGGAGGAAGAAGCGTGGGGCTTTCCGGCAAGGATGGCGGTCTGATCATGGCCAAAAAGATGCGATACGTGAGAAACAAGGGAGTGGACCAGCCGCCCGAGATCATCGACATGGGCATGGTGGGTGAGATCACCGATGTGGACAGCAGTGTCCTCACGGGCCTGATGGAACACCACTTCATCCCGGTGATCGCGCCGGTGGGCGCAGGTGAGAACGGGGAGACATACAACATCAATGCGGACATCGTGGCGGGCCGGATCGCCGCCTCGCTCAATGCCCGCAAGCTGGTCCTCCTAACGGATACGGAGGGAGTGCTCGACGCCCGGAAAGACCTGATCTCCACCCTGAACTCGGAAGAGGCCCAGGCCCTGATGAGGGACAAAACGATTCAGGGGGGCATGATTCCCAAGGTGCAATGCTGCCTGGATGCGCTGGCCGGAGGTGTGGGCAAGGCCCACATCCTGGACGGGCGGAAGGAGCACGCCATTCTTCTGGAGATCTTTACGAAGACAGGTGTGGGGACGGAAATCATCCGATGATTCGGGTCAGAAACGGCTCTTTTCCACAATCTCTGCGTCGGCCTTCGGGATTTCTTGTGCGGCGTACTTCACAGTACGCCTCCGCGTAATCCCTCGGCCTCCTTGACCTTGTGGCTCCTGGGAACCCGCGCCGCAGGCGTGGGCGTCCAAGCGAAGCGCGGACAAAATATCTCGTCTCTGATCCCGAATCACTGAGCTTTCTCTGCTCATTTCCGCTTTGGAAACGACACAGTGCTTGAGCACACGCGAGGTTGAAAGATCATGAACGATCAGAAGAAGCAGTCCACCGCCGACCTGGCGGATCAAGTGATATTTGAAACCTATGGGAAACGGCCCTTGACCCTGGTAAAGGGCAGTGGATGCCGGGTCTGGGACGATAGCGGCAAAGAATACCTGGACTTTGTGGGCGGCATCGCCGTATGCGCCCTGGGTCACTGTTCGCCGCTCGTAACGAAGATACTGGATGAGCAGTCGAGGACCCTGGTCCACGTCTCCAATCTCTATTATACGGTCCCCCAGGTGGAACTGGCGCGACTCCTGGTGGAAAACTCTTTTGCCGACCGTGTCTTTTTCTGCAACAGCGGGGCCGAGGCCAACGAGGCGGCCATCAAGCTGGCCAGGCGGTACACCTACGAGACCAGAGGCCCCGGACACCACGGAATCGTCTGCATGGAGAACTCCTTCCACGGCCGGACCATGGCCACCCTTTCGGCCACGGGTCAGAGCAAGATCCGGAAAGGGTACGATCCCCTTCTCGACGGATTCCGCTTCGTCCCGTTCAACGACCTCGACCGACTGGATCAGGCGGTGGACGAGACCGTCTGCGCCGTCATGCTGGAGCCGATTCAGGGCGAGGGGGGCGTGGTGGTCCCGAAGGACGGATACCTCAAGGGAGTGGAGGCGCTCTGCCGGGAAAGGGGGGTGCTTCTCATCCTCGACGAGGTCCAGGTCGGTTCCGGCCGGACCGGCAGGCTCTTCGCCCACGAGCACTACGGGATCCGGCCGGATATGGTCACCCTGGCCAAGGCCATGGGCAATGGGCTGCCCATCGGGGCCATGCTGGCGGTGGAGGCCTTGAGCCGGGCGTTTTCGCCGGGCAGCCATGCCACCACGTTCGGAGGCACCCCACTGGTGACCGCCGTGGCCAAGGGCGTCCTCACGAGCCTGATAAAAGACGGGTGGATCGACAACGCCCGCGACACGGGGGCCTACTTCAAGTCCGAACTGGAACGGCTCAAGAAGACCCATTCCTGCATCGTGGACGTCCGGGGTCTCGGTCTGATCCTGGGCGTGGAACTGGATCGGCCCGGCGCCCCCGTGGTGGAGACCTGCATGAGCCGGGGATTTCTCATGAACTGCACCCAGGAAAAAGTGCTCCGTTTTCTGCCTCCCCTGATCGTTACACGGGAGGAGGTGGACCTTCTGGTCCACTGTCTGGACGACGTCCTGGCCCGATTCGCGGAAGGAACGGAGATGCCATGAAGCGCGACTTTTTGACCATACTCGACCTGAGCGCGGACGAAATCCGGTTTCTCATCGGCCGGGGTCTCGAGATCAAGCGGGCGGGCAGAAAGGCCGGTACCGCCCTCTGCGGCATGACCATCGGGCTCATCTTCGACAAGAGCTCCACACGGACCCGGGTCTCCTTCGAGACCGCCATGTATCGTGGGGGCGGGCAGACGATTTTTCTGAAGACCGCCGACACGCAGATCGCCCGAGAGGAGCCCATCCGGGACACGGCCCGGGTGCTCTCCCGGTACCTGGACGGTCTGGTCATTCGGACCTATTCCCAGGAATTCATAGAGAAGATGGCCCATTGGGCCTCGATCCCCGTGATCAACGCCCTGACGGATCTCTGCCACCCCTGTCAGATTCTGAGCGACCTCATGACCATCGAGGAGAAACGGGGGGGGCTGGACGGGCTTCGAGTGGCATGGATCGGGGATGGAAACAACGTGGCCCATTCATGGATCCATGCCGCCGGCCTCCTGGGTTTCGAACTGGTCCTCTGTTGTCCCGAGGGTTATGGGCCGCTGGAGGACGTGCTCTCCACCGGGGGCACTTCGGTACATCTGGTGAGCTCTCCCAAGGAGGCGGCTCGAGGCGCCCATGTGATCAACACGGATGTCTGGTCCAGCATGGGTCAGGAACAGGAGCACGAGCACCGAATCGAGGCCTTCCAGGGGTTTCAGGTGAACCCGGACGTCGTTGAGGCGGCGCGGCCGGATGTCATGGTCATGCATTGCCTTCCGGCCCACCGGGGCGAGGAGATCGCAGAGGATGTGCTGGAAGGTCCACAATCGGTGGTCTTCGATCAGGCGGAAAACAAGCTCCACCTTCACCAGGCGCTTCTGGAGTGGCTCCTCGGGCGCTACTGAGCCGGCGGGGACAGAAGACCGGCGAGGGTGTTTGACGATCAACGGACGGGAGTGACACGATGAGCAGAGAAATCGAAAAGGTGGTTCTGGCCTACAGCGGAGGGCTCGATACCTCCGTGATCCTGGCCTGGCTCAAGGAGACGTATGGATGTCCGGTCATCGCCTACGCAGCGGACCTGGGACAGGGCGATGATATGAATGCCGTGCGGGAAAAGGCCATGGCCACCGGGGCCGAGGAGGCCGTGGTGGAAGACCTGCGCGAGGAGTTCGTGCGGGATTTCGTCTGGCCCGCACTTCGCGCCAACGCGGTCTATGAATCCGGATACCTTCTCGGGACATCCCTGGCCAGGCCTCTCATCGCCAGGCAGCAGGTCGCGGCGGCCCACCGGTTCGGGGCGGACGCCGTCAGCCACGGCGCCACGGGGAAGGGGAACGACCAGGTTCGGTTCGAATTGGGCTACATGGCCCTCGACCCCACATTGAAAATTATTGCCCCATGGAGGATCTGGGATTTCAAGGGACGTGAGGACCTGATCCGCTTTGCCCGGGAGAAAGGCATCCCCGTTCCCGTGACCCGGGAGAAGCCCTACTCAAGCGACGCCAATCTGCTTCATATCAGTTTTGAGGGGGGGATCCTGGAAGACCCTTGGGCGGAGCCGCCCGAGGACATGTTCGTCATGACCGTCTCCCCGGAAAAGGCCCCGGATCGCCCCGAATATGTGGAGATCGCCTTTCAGGAAGGGAACCCCGTTTCAGTGGACGGCGAGGAGATGACCCCGGCGGGGATCCTCGCACACATGAACCGCCTGGCGGGCCGGAACGGCATCGGCCGGATTGACGTGGTGGAGAACCGGTATGTGGGCATGAAGTCCCGCGGCGTCTACGAGACGCCCGGAGGGACCGCCCTTCGCATCGCCCACCAGGCCGTGGAGTCCATCACCATGGACCGTGAGGTGATGCACATTCGGGACGGGCTGGTTTCACGCTATGCCGAGGCGGTATACTACGGTTACTGGTTCGGCCCGGAGATGCGAATGCTTCAGGCCCTCATGGACGAGGCCCAGAAAGACGTATCCGGCGTGGCGCGTCTCAGACTCTACAAGGGCAATTGCACGGTTGCGGGCAGGAAATCGGAGAAGAGCCTGTACCAGACGGACTTTGTCACGTTCGAAGAGGACGATGTGTACAACCAGCAGGACGCCGAGGGCTTCATCCGTCTCAACGCGCTTCGCCTGAAGATCGCCAGGCTGGCCGGACGGGCCTAGCAGCGTGTTGAAAAACCCGGTGTTCACAGGCTGAGGGAAAATGCCCGGATGCAAGGCTTGCGAAATCCCGAGGAATGAGGCGTACAAGCCAGTACGCCGCAGTGACGAGGGATGAGCAAAACGCAGCAGATGGGCGTTTTTCAACGGCCTGCAAGGGCCTTCCCGCTTGAAGGAGTAGGGATATGGGTGATAAAATCTGGGGTGGTCGATTCGAAGAGCCCCTGGACGAGGTGCTGGACCGCTTCAACGCATCCCTGCGTTTCGACAGGAAACTCTATGTCCAGGACATCGAGGGAAGCATGGCCCACTGCCGAATGCTCGGGCGGCAGGGAATCCTCCCGGAGGAGGAGGCCATGCGGATCGTGGAGGCCCTGGCCGAGATCCGCCGGGAGATGGATCGGGGGGAGCACGGGTTTCAACGGGAGGCCGAGGACATCCACTCCCTGGTGGAATCGCTGCTCGTGGACAGGATCGGGCCTCTGGGGGAAAAACTTCACACGGCTCGAAGCCGCAACGATCAGGTGGCCCTGGATGTGCGGTTGTATGTCCGGGAGTCGTCGGAGCGCGTGATGGCCCGGATTCATGAGATGCGGGCCGTCCTCGTAGATCTGGCCGAAGAAAACGAGGAGGTCGTCTGCCCCGGGTACACCCATACCCAGCGGGCCCAGCCCGTGCTCCTGGCCCACCACCTCATGGCCTACTGTGAGATGCTCAGGCGTGACCGGGCCCGGCTGCAGGACGGCCTGGCCCGGGTGAACGTGATGCCTCTGGGAAGCGCGGCCCTGGCTGGATCCACGTTCGATATCGACCCCGGCATGGTGGCCGAGGAACTGGGGTTCGCCGAGATCAGCCGCAACAGTATGGATGCGGTGAGTGACCGGGACTTCGTGGCCGAGTTTCTCTTCGCGTGCGCGCTCGTGATGATGCACCTGAGCCGGTTGAGCGAGGAACTGATTCTCTGGTCTACCCAAGAGTTCGGATTTGTCCGGATGCCGGACGCCTTTTGCACGGGGAGCAGCATCATGCCCCAGAAGAAGAACCCGGACCTGCCGGAACTCGTCCGCGGAAAGACGGGGCGGGTCTACGGAAACCTCATGGCCCTCCTCACCACCATGAAGGGGCTTCCCCTCACCTATAACAAGGACATGCAGGAGGACAAGGAACCGCTCTTCGATACGGTGGACACGGTGGAGGCCTCCCTGGAGGTGATGACCCGACTCCTGAGGCAGATCTCCTTCGATAAAGAGGCCATGAGACAGGCCACGGAACGCGGGTATCTGACGGCCACGGATCTGGCCGACTACCTGGTCACCAAAGGCTTCACGTTTCGCAAGGCCCATGAGACGGCCGGGCGAATGGTCCTCTTCGCTCTGGAGCAGGATCGGGAACTCAGCGCTCTCACCTTGGATGAGATGCAGGGTTTTTCCAAACAAATCGGCCAGGAGGTCTATGAATGGCTCGATCCCATGCGTTGCGTGGCCCGGCGCAACGGACCGGGCGGGACCGGCCCGGAGATGGTAAAACGCCAGATTCAGCGGGCCAGGGAGGAGCTTGGATCATGAAGCCCGTCGAGCGCTGGACCGTGTTGCTGCTGCTGGCAACAGCCCTGGCGGTGGGGGCTGGGGCGGGCTGCGGCAAGAAGGGCCCGCCGTCCGTTCCCAAAAAGACCTTCTCCGCTGAGGTCCAGAACCTTTCGGGTTCATGGGACGGAGACTACATCCTGCTTCAAGGCGATCTCAAGGGGATCTCCAGTCCCGATGAGGCCCGGGAGCTTGCCCTGGGGAGCCGCGTCTATTACGGGGCCTATGATCCGGACGAGCCCCCCTGTGAGGGATGCCCTGTGCGGTACCACGGGTATCACGAGTTCGGCGTGGAGGTCCTGACGGAACAGGGGTTTATCTGCAAGGTGCCCGGGAAGCGCAAGGACGCCGTCTACTTCATGAAGGTCCATATCATCGGGCCGGACGGAGAACTGGGACCGGCCTCCAACCGCGTGCGGGTGGAGGGATCGGCCCCCTGAGGAGTCCGACGGGCTGAGGGGCGGTGAACGGAGAGACGGGATCATGCACCATTTTCATCATCGCGACCGGCAGATGTACGCAGAAGAGGTCCCTGTCCTGAGGATTGCAGAGGAGGTGGGGACGCCCTTCTACCTTTACTCCCATGCCACATTGATGCAGCACTATCGGGCCATGGACCAGGCCTTTGAAAAGGTGCCCCATCAAATCTGCTATTCCATGAAGTCCAATTCCAGCATGGCGATCCTGAGACTCTTCGCGGACCAGGGCGCCGGGGTGGATATCGTGAGCGGCGGGGAACTCTTTCGGGCACTGGCTGCGGGAGTGGACCCCGGAAAGGTCGTTTACTCCGGGGTGGGAAAGACCCGGAAGGAGATGGCCTACGCCCTCGGTTCCGGCATTATGCTTTTTGCCGCCGAGTCGTCTCAGGAGATTACACGCCTCGACGAGGTGGCGGAGTCCGCGGGCGTTCGCGCCCCGGTGGCCATTCGGGTCAACCCGGACATCGATGCCGAGACGCACCCTTACATCTCCACCGGCATGCGGGAGAACAAATTCGGAATCCCCATGGATCGGGCCCTGGATGAGTATGTCCGGGCGGCCCGGCTGTCCCACCTGGACGTCTGCGGGATCTCATGCCACATTGGAAGCCAGTTGACCCGGATCAGCCCTTTCGTAGACGCCCTGAAACGGCTCAAGGACCTGATCGGAAGGCTTTCAGCCGAAGGCATCGGCATTCGGTATCTGGATCTGGGCGGAGGCCTGGGGATCACCTACGACCAGGAGACCCCGCCCCACCCCCGGGAGTATGCCGAGGCCCTGGAGAGGGAACTGGACCTGGAGGACATCCTCCTGATCCTGGAGCCGGGCCGGGTCATCGTGGGCAACGCGGGCATCCTCGTCTGCGAGGTCCTCTACACCAAGACCACGGGGGAGAAGACGTTTTTCATCGTGGACGCGGCCATGAACGATCTGATCCGCCCCAGCCTATACGGGTCCTTTCACGGGATCGAGCCGGTGCGGCGGCGCGGCGGAGAATCGGTGAGGGCGGACGTGGTGGGGCCCATCTGCGAGTCGGGTGATTTTCTCGCCAAGAATCGCGATATGGAGCCCTTCGAGCCGGGGGATCTCATGGCCGTCATGAGCGCCGGGGCGTACGGGTTCACCATGTCGTCCACGTACAATTCCCGTCCGAGGGCCGCGGAAGTCATGGTCCGGGGGGACCGCTTCGAGGTCATCCGCGATCGGGAGCGTTACGAGGACCTGGTGCGGGGGGAGAGGATTCCCGGGTTTCTGGTGTGAGCGAATTCGGTTTTTCTCTGAACTCCGTCGTCTCTGCGCGAAATAAAGGGTCGTGAGGGACCCATGAAGGATCAGACAGGAAGACAACGCCGTGGACGGACTTGAATTCTGGAAGATGAGCGGGAGCGGGAACGATTTCATCCTGATCGACAACCGCGACGGCAAGGTGGCCGGGGAAGCCATGGGTCGCCTGGTGGAGCGCGTCTGCAGACGCCGGGAGTCCGTGGGGGCCGACGGCGTGATCTTTGTTTCGCCCTCGGAACACGCCGACTTCGCCTGGCGGTTTTTCAACGCGGACGGCGGTGAGGCGGAGATGTGCGGCAACGGGGGAAGGTGCGTGGCCCGCTTCGCCCTGCTCAAGGGAATCGCAGGTCCGGAAATGATCTTCGATACCCTGGCGGGGATGATCTCCGCCGAGGTTCACGGGCGGGTGGTGAAGGTGCGAATGCCCCGACCTTCAGATCTCCGGCTGGATGTGGATCTGCCATTGGCCGATGGGTGGCGTGGCGTGGACTTCATCAACACGGGCGTGCCTCACGTGGTGGTACGGGTGGACGATCTGGAGAATTGCCCGGTGAGGGACATGGGCCGATGGATCCGCAACCACGCCCTCTTTGCCCCCAGGGGAACGAATGCCAATTTTATTCGCATCACCGGCCCCCGGTCCCTGGAGATCCGCACCTACGAGCGAGGGGTGGAGGACGAGACCCTGGCCTGCGGGACCGGTTCCATGGCGGCCGCCCTGGTCTCCGCTGAGAGAGGCCTGGTGGAGTCCCCGGTCCGGGTGAAGACGCGGGGCGGAGAGGACCTCGTGATCCATGTTTCCAACGGCGAAGACGGCGCCGGGGATGTCTGGCTCGAGGGGTCCACCTCCATCGTCTACCGGGGCGAACTGGGGGAGGAGGCACTGTGAGTGGTCCCCGCCGGGAAGTGTGACGAATAACCGTGCGGGGCATGTTCATCAAACCAATCAGCCGACGGCGTCTTCCGGTCGCCGGCACAAGGGAACAAAAGGAGGTCGTCATGTTCAAAGGATCCATTGTCGCGATCGTGACGCCGTTCAAGGATGGGCACGTCGATGAGGAGACCTACCGAAGGCTCATCGAGGACCAGATCGAGAACGGTACCAGCGCAATCGTTCCGTGCGGAACCACGGGAGAGTCCGCCACGCTTTCCATGAAGGAGCATGCCCGTGTGATCGATATCGCTGTGAGCGCCGTGAACAAGCGCGTTCCGGTGATTGCCGGAGCCGGGGGAAACAACACCCAGGAAGCCATTGAACTGACGACCCACGCCAGGAAAGCGGGCGCCGACGCGACCCTTCAGGTCACCCCTTACTACAACAAGCCCATGCAGGAAGGGCTGTACCGGCACTTCGAGGCCATCGCCAGGGCGGTGCCCTTTCCTCAGGTTCTCTACAATGTCCCCGGAAGGACGAGCGTGAACCTGCTTCCCGAGACCGTGGCCAGGCTGGCCGAGCTTCCCGAGGTGGTGGCGATCAAGGAGGCCTCCGGAAATCTTTCCCAGATGACCGAGATCCTTGAGTTGGCGGGCGATAAGATCACCCTCCTTTCAGGCGACGACAACGTGATCCTTCCGGTGCTCGCCATCGGAGGGAAAGGGGTGATCTCGGTGGTGGCCAATATCATTCCTGGAGATATGGCGGCCATGATACGGTCCTGGGAAGAGGGGAGGACGGAGGAGGCACGGGAACGCTTCTATCGGCTCTTCCCTCTGTGCAGGGCCATGTTTTACGAGACCAATCCCATTCCCGTGAAGACCGCTCTGGCCCTGATGGGAAAGATCGGGAGGGAAATGCGACTCCCCCTATCGCCCATGAGCGCTGCCAATGAGGAGAAGCTGAGAAAAGATCTTCAGACATACGGCCTCATGTAAGAGGAGATCCCGGCCGTCCGGACGGAGGCGGCCGAGCGTGGGGAGCAGGGAGACGAATATGATTCGCGTGATCGTGGCGGGCGCCGCCGGGCGCATGGGCGGACGCATCATCCACATGATCCAGGAAAGCCCCGACGTGGTCCTGGCGGGCGCCTTTGAGAGAGCGGGCCATCCGGCTGTGGGGAAGGATGCAGGGGAGATTTCCGGCCTGGGCCCTCTGGGCGTTCCTGTGGCGGCCGATGTCGAAAAGGTCATCGACAGTGGCGATGTGATCATCGATTTCACTACACCCAAGGCCACCCTGGCGAATCTGCGCGCGGCCGGCCGCAAGGAATGCGCCATGGTCATCGGCACCACGGGGATTACCGGCGAAGAACTGGATGAGGCCCGGTCCCTGGCCGGCGCCATCCGGTGCGTCATGGCTCCGAACATGAGTGTGGGCGTGAACCTCATGTTTCGCATCGCTGCGGAGATGGCCCGGGTCCTGGGCGACGACTACGACATAGAGATCCTGGAGACCCATCACCGGTTCAAGAAAGACGCCCCCAGCGGGACGGCCCTTCGGCTGGCCCAGGGCCTGGCCGAGGCCGTGGGCCGGGACCTGGAGAAGACCGGGGTATATGCCCGAAAGGGCATGATCGGAGAGAGGACCCGGGAGGAGATCGGCATTCAGACCTGGCGGGCCGGTGACATCACCGGGGAGCACACGGTAATGTTCGGAGGCATAGGCGAGCGTCTCGAACTCACCCATCGCGCTCACAACCGGGACAATTTCGCCCGGGGCGCGGTCCGGGCCGCCCGGTGGATCGTGGATCAGCCCGTGGGCCTGTACGACATGCAGGACGTGCTGGGGCTGAAGTAGTTTTTTCGCGCAGAGCCGCAAAGATCGCAGAGAGGGCGATTAAAACACCCTCTTTTCTCAGCGTGCTCGGCGTCTCAGCGGGAGACAAGAAGCTTTTCCGAAACGAGGGATACGCACGATGGGATTTGAGAAAGCACAACGACTGAAACAGCTCCCGCCCTACCTCTTCAAGGAGATCGATCGGAAAAAGGCCGAGGTCAGGGCCCGTGGGGTGGACATCATCGATCTGGGAGTGGGGGACCCGGACCTGCCCACGCCGCCCCACATCATCGAGGCCCTGAGAAAGGCGGCCGGAGACCCCGGGAACCACCGGTATCCCTCATACTCGGGCATGAACACCTTCAAGGACGCCGTGGCCGAATGGTATGAGAGGCGCTTCGGCGTGACCCTGGATCCGGCCACCGAGGTGGTCTCCCTCATCGGGAGCAAGGAGGGGCTGGCCCACCTGCCTCTGGCCTTTTTGGACCCGGGCGACACGGCCCTGGTGCCCACGCCGGCCTATCCCGTCTACCACACGGCCACACTGTTCGCCGGGGGGGCATCCGTGTTCATGCCCCTGGTGCGTGAAAACGGGTTCCTTCCGGATTTGGATGCCGTGAAGGATGAGACGGCCGCCAAGGCACGGATCCTTTTCATCAACTACCCGAACAACCCCACGGCCGCCGTGGCGGATGTGTCTTTTTTTGAAAAAACGGTCGCCTTTGCGAAAAAGCACGGGATCATGGTCTGTCACGACGCGGCCTACACGGAAATGGCCTTTGACGGCTATCGCCCCCCGAGTTTCCTGGAGGCCGAGGGGGCCCGGGACGTGGGCATCGAATTCCACTCCCTGTCCAAGACGTACAACATGACCGGGTGGCGCATCGGATTTGCCGTAGGGAATCGGGACGCCATCGAGGGGCTCGGGACCATCAAGAGCAACGTGGACTCGGGCGTCTTCCAGGCGGTGCAGATGGCGGGGATCGAGGCCCTTCGAGGGGATCAGGCGTGTGTGGAGGAGATGATCGCCGTCTACACGCGGAGAAGAGACCTCATGGTGGCCGGGCTCCGGGATGCGGGACTGGAAGTGGATTCACCCAGGGCCACCTTCTATCTCTGGGTCCGGGTGCCGGCAGGATGGACCTCCGCGGACATCACGTCCCGGTTCCTGGAGAGTGGGGTCGTGGTTACGCCCGGAAACGGATTCGGCGAGCCCGGTGAGGGGTACTTTCGCATCGCGCTCACTCAGAAGCGCGATCGGCTGGCCGAGGCCGTGGACCGGATCAAGGCGGTCTCGTTCTGAGCAGGGGGCGGGGCATGACAGGAGCCTACATCGGGATCGGATCCAACCTGGGCGAACCCGAGCGGCAATGTCTCGATGCGGTGGATCGGATGGGCCGCCTTCCCGAGACCCGTGTGACGGCGGTGTCTCCATGGTACCGAAGCCGGCCCGTGGGGGTGGATGGCCAGGACTGGTACGTGAACGGAGCGGCGCTCCTGGACACGGGCCTTTCGGCACGGGAACTGATGCGCGGGCTTCTCGGTATCGAGGCGGCCATGGGCCGGGTTCGGAAAGAGCGCTGGGAGGCCAGAATCATCGATCTCGATCTCCTGCTCTATGGAGAGGAGATGATTCGTGAACCGGATCTCACGGTCCCTCATCCGCTCATGCACCTTCGCAGGTTCGTTCTCGCTCCGCTGACTGACCTGGCGCCGGACCTGGTGCACCCGGTCCTGGGAGTGGCTCTGACCGCTCTCCTGGCGGGCATCGACACGGAGGGCCAGGAGATGCGGCCCATGGAGGATCACTGATTGATTGTTCGATTTCTCATCCTGGCCTTTCTTTTCTACATCCTTTACCGTCTGTTCCGTGGGTTCAAGGGCCTTGCCGGCCCCTCGCCTCGGGACGAGAGAGGAGGGGTGATCGACGACATGGTCCAGGATCCCCAATGCGGGACGTACATCCCCAAGGGAGAGGCCGTCAGGCGACGGATTGACGGGGAGGACCGGTATTTCTGCAGCGAGGCCTGTGCCGATCGCTACGAGAAAGAAAAACGGAAAAATGTCTGACCGGCGTCTGCCCTATTGACGAGAGAGCGAAAAAAAGGAGATAATATTGTTATGAAATTTTTTATCGACACGGCGAATATCGAAGAGATCAAGAAGGCGAACGATCTGGGACTTCTGGACGGCGTGACCACGAATCCCAGCCTGGTGGCCCGGGAGGGGAGGGACTTCAAGGAACTCATTCGGGAGATCTGCGACATCGTGGACGGGCCGGTGAGCGCGGAGGTGATCAGCACGGAGGCCTCCGCCATGATCGAAGAGGCCCGGGAAGTGGCCTCCCTCGCTGAAAACATCGTAGTCAAGATTCCCCTGATCCGGGACGGCCTCAAGGCGGTTAACGTCCTGTCCGAGGAGGGCATTCAAACGAACGTGACCCTCTGTTTCTCCGCGATTCAGGCGCTCATGGCGGCCAAGGCCGGGGCCTCCTATGTGAGCCCGTTCGTGGGACGCCTGGACGACCTGAGCCATGTGGGCATGGAGGTGGTGGAGCAGATCGTCACCATTTACGAGAACTACGGCTACGACACGGAGATCATCGTGGCCAGCGTGCGAAACCCCCTGCACGTGCTGGACGCGGCCCTCATGGGTGCGGATATCGCCACGATCCCTTACAAGGTCATGGAGCAACTGATCAAGCACCCGCTGACGGACATCGGGCTTGAAAAGTTCCTCGCGGACTGGAACAAGATGGGGTAGACATGGGCGACTTGCTGAAATCGGCATTCCTCGTGGCCTGGCCGGCGCTTTTCTTCCTCTTCTGGGGCGCTGCACCGGCCTTGGCGGACATTTACCGATATCAGGACGCCGACGGCGTCTGGCACTACACGAACATCAAGAATGATTCGCGATATCGGCTCTACCTCAAATCGCCGGAAGAACGGGCTGCCGAGTACATTGAAAAATACGGCTCCATTATCGATCAGGCCTCCAGCACGTTCGATGTGGAGCCGTCCCTGATCAAGGCCGTGATCAAGGCGGAGTCCGGTTTCAACCACAAGGCCGTGTCCCACAAGGGGGCCCAGGGGCTGATGCAGCTCATGCCGAGTACGGCCGATCTCATGCGGGTCAATGACCCCTTTGACCCTACGGATAACATTTTCGGCGGTACCCGGTACCTGCGAAAACTGCTGGATCGATTCGGCTCCAATATGGAACTGGCCGTGGCGGCCTACAACGCGGGGCCCGAGGCGGTGGAGAATCACAAGGGAATTCCTCCTTACAGGGAGACCCAGACCTTCGTGCGCCGGGTCATCCAGTACTACAACGGATACCTGAAGGCCCGTTGAGGTCCCCGGGACGGGCCGCGGATTCGGGCGAAATCCCGTCAGGAGAGAAGAGAGATTTTTGGTTGACAAACCGCCCGCGGTCTTTAGAATGGTGTTTCTGTCAATGCGGGAATAGCTCAGCTGGTAGAGCCTCACGTTGCCAACGTGATTGTCGCGGGTTCGAGTCCCGTTTCCCGCTCCACGAAAAACAGAAGGTTGCTCCCGCTCCAAGGGACTCGGGATCGACCTTTTTTCAACCAGCGGGCGGCATAGCCAAGTGGCTAAGGCAGCGGTCTGCAAAACCGTTATTCACCGGTTCAAATCCGGTTGCCGCCTCCAGAGACAACAAAAGGCCAGCCTAAACGGGCTGGCCTTTTGTGTTTGTACGGATCCGTCACGAAAAGCGCAGTGTATGGTTTTTCAAATCGGTGACGTATCCTTCTTCCCCACTCTTCGTGCCCTTCGTGTTCTTCGTGGTAAAAACGACGTGATACACCACGAAGAACACGCTTGATCTCCCGCTGAGACGCCGAAAGAAAGACCTGCCCCCCCCAATTCAATTCAAGAGTGCCCGGCACAACCGCAGAACGTCTTCTCTCTGTTGGGGCTGTGTCGATCCGGAGGGGGCGATGCCCCTCGCAGACCCAGGTGACATACCTCCATTACAGAATCCGAAGGAAGCCGGGTTGCCTCGGCCGGGTCCAAGAGGCCGTTTTCGTTCCATAAGAAAACAACTTGACATACTAAAATATAAACATATATATGTAAGACATATCGTCCGGCCGTTGGGCCGGCCGCATGTTCACCGGGGGGCGCCATGTTCAAAAAGGTGAAGCAGAGTCGGATGTACGAGGAGATCGCGGACCAGATCGTGGAAGGGGTCCTTCGCGGGGATCTCAAGCCCCGGGACAAGCTACCCTCGGAAATGGCTCTGAGCGAGATCTTCGGAGTGAGCCGGGTCACGGTTCGCGAGGCCATCCTCTCCCTGGAGCAGCAGGGGGTCGTGGAGGTCCGCCAGGGGAGCCGGGGAGGGGCCTATATCCGGGAGATGGACCTGGACGCGGTGGTTCGACAGATCCGCAGCGCCATGCGGATGACCAACCTCACGTTTCCGCATCTGGCCTCGGCCCGTGCCGTCCTGGAGGAGGCCGCGTTGACCCGAATGATGCCCGCAAAACTGGGAGAAGGCGACATCCTACAGCTCGAAAAGACCGTCGAAAAGGCTGAGGCCCACTATCGAAACGGTGAACGAAAGGAACGGCTCCTGGCCAACTTTCAATTTCACACACGGATCGTGGAGATGACCCGGAACCCTATTCTGGTCCTCATGCACAAGCTCATCGTGGACCTCTCCCTCGCCTTTTTCGAGAGCGTGGAGCCTACACCGGCCATGATCGAGAACACGATCGACGGGCACCGGAAGATCGTCTCACTTCTCAAAGAGGGACGGTTCGATGAGGCAGGGACCCTGTGCCGTGAGCACATTCAAGAGGTCAGCAGGCGGATCGTGGAAAAATCCAAGCGGCAGTCGCCGCTCAAGACACCCAGGAAAAAATGAGACGGGAACGACCATGAGTACGCCGGAGATCGAAGAACTGGACAGGCGGAGGCGCCTCGCGCGACGCATGGGCGGGGAGGAAAACGTGGCCCGGCAGCACGCCCAGGGCCGGCTGACCGCGCGGGAGCGCATCGACGCCCTGTGCGACCCCGGATCCTTTCGGGAGCGGGGCATCCTGAGCGGCGTTGCGACCTATGATGTGATCGACCCCGAGCGGATCGAGGACTTCACTCCGTGCCCCTTCATCATGGGAGTGGGAACGATTCAGGGCCGGCGGGTGGCGATCCATGCCGATGATTTCACGGTCCGGGGTGCGTCCGTGGGACGGATGTACAAGGCCAAGCGCGAATACTTCGCCCACATGGCCCGATCCCTGCGATTGCCCGTGGTGCGTCTCGTGGAAGGGGCGGGCGGGTCCATACGGGAGATTCTCCAGGTCGGATACACGGAATTGCCCTCCGGAAACCCGGGAGGCACGCAGAACGAGGCCGAGGCCCTGTCCGAGGTGCCCGTGGCGGCGGTGGGCATGGGGCCCATGGCCGGACTTGGGGCCCTGTTCATGGTGAAGAGCCACTTCTCCGTGATGGTACGGGGGCAGGCACAGATCTTCGTCGGCGGTCCGCCCCTGGTGAAATCGGCCTTTGGAGAAGAGGTCACCAAGGAGGACCTGGGCGGGTATCGGGTCCATGCGCGTCAATCCGGTGTGGTGGACAACGAGGCCGAGGACGAGGCCGATGCCCTTGCCCAGGTGAAGGCATTCCTCTCCTACCTCCCCGGAAACGTCTGGCAAATGCCCGCGAGGACTTCTCCCTCGGACGACCCGCAGCGCATGGAAGAGGCCCTGGCCACGGCCATCCCGGAGAGCCCGAGAAGGCCCTATGACGTGCGCGGGATTCTTGGCATGGTGCTGGACCGGGGGTCGATCTTCGAGATCGGTCGCCACCAGGGTCCTTCCCAGATCACGGCACTGGCGCGGCTGAACGGCTATCCAGTGGGGATTCTGGCCAATGACCCGCGTTTCTGGGGCGGTTCATTCACCTACGATGTGGCCGAGAAATACCAGCGGTTCATCGACATGTGCGACACCTTTCACCTGCCTCTGGTGAATTTCTGCGATCAGCCGGGTTTCAGTATCGGCCGCATGAGCGAGCTTCGCGGGACCATTCGAAAAGGCGTGCGGGCGAGTTTTGCTATGGTGCAGGCCACGGTGCCTGTGGCCGTGGTCTATCTCCGGAAGTGTTTCGGCGTGGCCGGGGCGGCCCAGCGGCCCGCACAGGGATTCTGCTGGCAGATGGCGTGGCCTTCGGCCCGTTGGGGCAACATCCCTGTGGAGGGTGGAGTCTATGCGGCCCACCGGGAGGAGATCGAGTCGTCGACCGATCCCGAGGCCCGGCTTCGGGAGCTTCACGAACAATATGAAGCCATTGCATCTCCCTTTCGAACGGCTGAGGCCTTTGGCATCGAGGACATCATCGACCCCAAGGAGACCCGGCCCCTGCTTTGCGAGTGGGTGGAGACCGCCTATGACGCGGAAAGGCCGAACCTCGGACCGAAGAAGCGGGGGATGAGGTGTTGAAGAAGGCAGGCCCCGTGACCGGGAAGGGCCAGGGGAATTGCGGATCGAGGAGACGCGCCATGAAGAGGGTGTTTGTCGCAGGGGCAGGGGCCATGGGTGGTGGAATAGCCCAGGTCTGCGCCCAGGCGGGTTATGAGGTGGATCTCACGGACCAGGATCCGGTCGCGGTGGAAAGGACCATGGAACGCATGAACTGGTCCCTGGGCAAGTTGCACGACAAGGGCCGGATTCAGGAGAAGCCCTCTGCGGTCCTGGCCCGGGTGCATCCCTGCGATGGCGTGGAGGAGGCCCGGCGGGCCGATCTGGCCATCGAGGCCGTGTTCGAGGACCTTCAGGTGAAGAGAGATATCCTGAAGCGCATCGAGGCCGTCTGCTCGGGAGAGGCCCTTCTGGCCACGAACACCTCGTCGCTTTCCGTCACGGAGATCGGAAGTGTCCTCGATGCCCCCGAGCGACTGGTGGGCATTCACTTCTTCAATCCTGTCCAGCGCATGGCCCTGGTGGAAGTGGTCCGTGGTCTGTCCACCACGGACGAGGCCCTGGAGACCGCACAGAGCTTTGTCCTTTCTCTGGGAAAAGATCCGGTCCTGGTTCAACGGGACACGGCGGGTTTCATCGTGAATCGGATCAACGGTATGACCTTTCTCGAGGCCCTACGGCTGTTCGAAAAAGGTGTGGCGACCCCCGAGGATATCGACAAGGCCATGCGTCTCGGCCTGGGCCATCCCATGGGCCCGTTCGAGCTGATGGACATGGTGGGGCTGGACGTGGTGCTTCGCGCCCGCATGGGCATCTATGACGAGACCCGGGATCCGAACCATGCCCCACCGGCCGTGCTGCGGCGCATGGTCTCGGCCGGCCGTCTCGGCCGGAAGAGCGGCCGGGGGTTTTACGACTACGAGACATGAGACGGCGCCCCATCCGGTTGAACGGACCGGTCCCGGGGCGGGAAGAAACGGAATCGCGGAAAAGCAGGGGCAGGGAGCCTCCCTGAAACCAAAAGGCCCCGATGATTCACCCAAGACACGATACAGGAGGAACGGAGACCATGAGAGGATGGAATGTGATTGGATGGGTGGCGGCGGTCCTGGCCCTGTGCGGGGCGGTGGCGGTGCAGAATGTCGACGCCAAGGACCTTCCCAAGGTGGTGGCCTGCACGTCCTACGGGGTCGGAGTTGCGGGACACACAGTGGCCAGCGGGCTGGGCGAGGCGGTGAGCCAGCGTACGCCCATGAGTTGGCGGGTGGAGCCCTATGGAACCGGAATCGAGCAATTGTCACCGCTCAAGTATGAGGAAACCGAGTTCACCCTCGTCACCAACGTGACGGCATTTCTGGCGGCCGAAGGGCTCGATGAGTTCAGTACCGAGGGCTGGGGGCCCCAGCCCCTTCGCATCGCATGCATGGGCGCGGTAGTCATGCCCGGCATGTATGTGCGGGGAGACTCGGACATTCACACCATCGCCGACCTCAAGGGGAAACGCCTGCCCGACATCAAAGGCAATCCTACGGTCATGCGCGAGATCGGGGCCATCCTGGCCTTTGCCGGCCTGAGCTGGGACGATGTACGAAAGGTGCCGGTATCCGGATTCGGCGAGTCCATGCAGGCCATTTTGGACGGAGACACCGACGCGGCCATGGCCTCCATTTTCTCCCCCAAGGTGAAGGAACTCGGCAGCGGCCCCCATGGATTGCGTTTCCTCGAAATGCCGGCTGCGGACACGGAAGGATGGAAACGCGTTCAGGCCCAGATGCCGGCCATGTTTCCGGCCACCCAGGCCCAGGTTCCCGGGTTGGACAAGTCCGTTGAACTCTTCGGCATTTCCTATTCCCTCTACTGCTATCCATGGGTCAGGGACGATGTGGTGTACCACGTGATCAAGGCCATCTCCGAGGGGTACGACATCTTCAAGGGGACCCATCCCTGGCTCAAGCAGTTTACGCTGGAGAACATGGTCCGGAATCCCAGCAGCATTCCATTTCACCCGGGGAGTGTCCAGTACTTCAAGGAAGCCGGTGTCTGGACGCCTGAACTCGAGGCCTATCAGGCGAAGATGATGTCCAAGTAACCTCTTCCCGGCGTCCCGCCGGCGTGTGGGGCGCCGGGAAGTCTCGTGCATCGAGGAGTAGAACAGGAGTGAAAGGGGTATGAGCAAGCTGATTGTCACCGCGGCCCTCACCGGGGGGCAGCATACGAAGAGCGTGAATCCGAACCTCCCGGAGCAGCCTGAGGAGATCGCCGAGTCCGCCTATCGCTGCTACAACGAGGGGGCGTCCATTGCGCATATTCACGCGCGGGATCCGGAAGGAAGACCCACCGGAGATCCCCATGTGTATCGCGACATCCATGCGCGCATTCGGGAGAAGTGCGACATGGTCCTTCAGGACAGCACCGGAGGCGGCCCGAACCTGGATCGCGAACAGAAAGCGGCCTGCCTGGAGGCCGGGCCCGAGATGGCCTCCCTGAACATGGGGACCATGCTGCGGACCCTCGGCCCCCGGGCTGGGACGGCCTACATCAACTCGCGTTCCGACATCGAGTCTTTTGCCGGGCGGATGCAGGAACTGGGCATCAAGCCGGAGATGGAGGTCTACCACCACGGCATGCTGCGGGAGGTGGACAACCTGATTCAGAAAGGGCTGCTCCAAAAGCCCTTTTACATCAATTTCGTCCTCGGAATGGCCTATCAGGGCGCTGTGGAGGGGAGTGCGGACAACCTGCTGACCCTCCGAATGCTCCTGCCTTCGGACAGCCTCTTCAACGTGACCGCCGTGGGTGCGGCCCAGCTCCCCATGACCACCCTGGCCATGCTTCTGGGCGGCATGGTGCGGGTGGGCCTGGAGGACAACATTTACTACGCCCGCGGCGTGCCGGCCGAGGGCAACGAACAACTGGTGGCGCGAACCGTCCGCCTGGGCCGGGAACTGGGATTTGAGATCGCCGGACCGGACGAGGCCCGGGAGATCCTCGGATTGAATACGGCCGTTTCCCAAAACCGCAAGTAACGGGAGTGTTGTCCCATGCCTGAGACCGAACCGAAAAAACAGCCGGCCGCGCGCTACCGTACCCTGCGAGGGCCGCTGCGCTGGATCCTTATGATCGGGACCGGGGTGGCCATTTTGGCCTCCGTGGCCCAGATCTTTCACCTGGTGGTGGGCGGGTATGTCATGGAGAGCAAGATGTACCTGGGAGTGCTCATGGCGGCTCTGATCCCCCAGGTCTTCCTGGTCATCCCGGCCACCTCACGATCATCGCGTGACAAAGTCCCCTGGTACGACATCCTGGCCGCTGCCCTGTTTTTCTGCTGCGCCGTCTACGTCATCGTTCACGCCTTGGACATCCAGCTTCGGGGGTGGAGCATCCGACCTCCCCTGCCGGCCCTGGTGTTGGGCATCGCGGCCTGGATCCTGGTCATCGAAGCCGTTCGCAGAAGCACCGGCACGGCCCTGGCCTCCATTGTTCTGGTCCTGAGCGTCTATCCCCTCATCGGGGGCTTCATGCCCGGCATTCTCACCGCCAAGACCTACTCGATCATGCGTCTGGTGGGGTTTCACTACTTGAGTTCCCAGAGCATGTTCGGGGTGACGACCCATGTGTTCGGCCGCCTAGTCATCGCCTTTCTGATTTTCGCCGTGGCGCTTCTGGTCCTGGGAGGGGGGGATTTCTTCATCAAACTGGCCCTCTCCCTTCTGGGGCACGTGAGGGGCGGCGGCGCCAAGGTCGCGATCCTGGGAAGTGCGATTTTCGCGTCCATCTCCGGCAGCCCCACATCCAACGTGATCACCACCGGCTCTTTCACCATACCGGCCATGAAGAAAAGCGGGTATCCGGCGCATTATGCGGCCGCCCTGGAGGCGTGTTCGTCCACCGGCGGCGTCCTCATGCCCCCCATTATGGGGGTGACGGCCTTCATCATGGCGGATTTTCTCGAGGTGTCCTATGCCACGGTGTGCATCTCCGCCATCATTCCGAGCCTGCTCTACTTTTTTTCCCTGTACATGCAGAGCGACTTTTACGCGGCCAAGAGCGATCTGAAAGGAATTCCCCGGGAGGAATGTCCCCCCGTCTGGAAGACGATCCGTGAAGGATGGCCCTATCTGGCGACGTTTGGGTGCCTTCTTTACTTCCTCTTTTTTCTGAGGCAGGAAGCGAGGGCGCCCTACTTCTGCGTGGCCATGCTCCTGGTTCTCATGTTCCTGTTCCGGCGAAAGGAGGTCGGCCTCACCCATGTGGGACGGTTCGTGGAGACCAGCGGCCGCGTGCTTTGCGAGATCCTGACCATCATGGTGGGCGTAGGCATGATCATCGGATCCCTCCTGCTGACCGGTGTGGCACAGAGTTTCTCGTCGAGCATTCTGCAGATGGCGGGAGACAATCTTCTGGGGCTCCTCGCCATGGGGGCCGTGGCCAGTTTTGTCATGGGCATCGGGATGACCATGATCCCCTGCTACATCATCCTGGCCCTGCTTCTCGCTCCGGCCCTCGTGGAGATGGGGATCGAGCCCATCGCCGCGCACCTCTTCATCCTGTACTGGGGCATGATCTCTTTTATCACGCCTCCGGTGGCCATCGCCTCCATTGTGGCGGCCGGCCTGGCCGAAACGGACAATATGAAGACCGGAGTCTTCTCCCTTCGCCTGGGGTTTGTGGCCTATGTGATCCCCTTTTTCTTCATTTACAACCCCGTGCTCGTGGGAGTGGGCTCCATAGGGGCGATTCTCTATACCACCGCCGTGGCCGCACTGGGAATCGTTCTGCTCAGCGCCGGAGTGGAGGGGTTCATGTTTCGAGTGGGACATCTGGGCTGGTTCTCGCGGATCACCGTGATCCTGTTGGGCATCCTTTTCTTCTTCCCCGCGCCGATCATGGATCTCTGGGGAGCCTTGGGATTGGCCCTTTTCATCGGAGTATCCCTGCTTCGAAAGCGGGCGGCGGCAAAGGCGGCGGTCGAACCGGCCCATTCGGGCATCGGCTGAGCCGGCGAACAGGAGGAACGACCTATGACGACCCTGATCGACCTGAGCATGACCCTCAACCCCAGGGACCGGTCCACGCGGCCCCCCCGGATCGACTATGTGAATCACGAGCAGAGCGCTCAGCGATCCGCAACCGCCTATGGGATTCGGCCCGAGGACTTCCGCGATGGAAAATACGCGGCCATCGAGCACATCACCCTGACCACCCACGACACCACGCACCTGGACGCCCCCTACCATTACGGTCCCACCAGCGAAGGAAGACCGGCCAGGACCATCGACCAGGTGCCCCTGGAGTGGTGCTTCAGTGACGGCGTGGTCCTGGACTTTATTCACAAGCGCAAGGGAGATAACATCACCGAGCACGAAGTGCGCACGGCCCTGGATGGGATCGGGTACACTCTGAAACCCCTGGACATCGTCCTGATCCGGACGGACGTCTACAAGCACGCCGGGGAGCCAGAGTTTGCCAGTCTTCACCCCGGGGTGAGCCGGGAAGCCACGCTGTGGCTCATCGAACAGGGTATCAAGGTCATGGGGATCGATGCCTGGGGTTGGGATCGGTCCCTCGGCCACATGATCAGCGATCTCAAGGCGGGCCATTCGGACCAGTTCTGGGAATCCCACTACCTGGGTTGGGAGCGGGAGTATTGCCACCTGGAACGGCTCGCCCACCTGGACCGGATTCCCGTCCCGCACGGGTTCAAGGTGGCGGTGTTCCCCATCAAGATCGAAAACGCTAGTGCAGGATGGGTCCGAGCGGTAGCCATCCTGGATTGATCCCACCCCTGCTCCCTTCCGCGGGGGCCCGGGACTCGCTCCTGCAGGGTGCGGTCCAGGGCCCCGGCTTCTCCCATTCCGTCAATCCCCTGCCATCCGATTCCTCGAAGGAACTGCAACGCGCGTTTTGTCCCGAACGTCAGCCTGAATGCGGCCGGCGGGACCCTGTGTCCCACGTCCGGTCACGGGCCGTGAAGCAAAAGGAAGTCCTTGACACCCGTTTGGAAAATGTCGCATCGTGGAAAAATCGGCTTCATGGCGGGGCAAGGGGGCGCGCACATGAATACCATGAACGACATTCGCAAGAGCTACCGATTCGTTGGCAGGGACGAGGAGAACCTCCCCAAGCTGGCCGAGATCCTTCTGCCGCTGTCCGATCAGCTCGCCGCGGATTTCTACGAATTTCTCATGGAAGACCCGCGAACGGCCTCCTACTTCCCTACCAAAGAGGCCGCCAGGCGAAGGCATGACACCATCAAGGGGTGGTTTCGGCTTGTCTTCACCGGGCCCTATGACAATCGGCTCATGATGCGGTTGGAGAAGATCGGGCAGGTCCACGTGAAGATCGGGCTGGAAGGACACTACGTCAATGCGGCCATGACCTTCATCCGCTCCTTCTGCACGCGCCATGTGATTGCAGCCGTGCCGGAGCGCTACGAGCGGGAGGACCTCCTCGATACCCTCAACAAGGTCCTGGACATCAGCCTGGATGTCATGACGGGCTCCTATCGTGAGGCGGAACTGAAAAAAGTGTTCCTCTCCTACCGCGTGGAGTCCTCCATGGTCCAATGGGCCGAGCGATCCATGCACGGACTCAACCTGATCCTGACCATCGGGCTCCTCATCATGGCCGTGGGCCTGGCGAGTCTCTTCGTACACGACGTGATCTTCGCCTTCTCGGGAAACCTGGAAAACGGTGTGATCAAGGCCCTCGGTTCCCTCCTCATCCTCTGGATGCTCATCGAACTCCTCCACACCGAGGTGCGGCACCTGCGGGGCGGCAAGTTCCGGGTTCGGGTCTTCGTGGAACTCGCCATGGTGGCCTTCATTCGAAAGGTCTTTGTGGCCAGCTTCGACAAGCAGGACCCGGTTACCTTCGGGTTGCTCCTGGGTGCCCTGCTCACCCTTGGCCTGGTCTTCTTCCTGGTGGGCCGCATCGAAGACCGGGGTTGACCTACCGCCATCCGGCCCGAACGCCGCCACCGTCCGGCGGATGACCGTCTTCTCCTGCCTTCCTCCTCCCGCCCGAGTCGGCGGTTCGTATCCGGACCGTATGGAAAACGGATACGAATTTCCTTTTCTCCGGTCGTGAGATTTCCGATACATTCAGGGAGACACCTCCTGAATTTTCCGGATCCACCCGCCCCGATCTGTCGGAAGCGAGATCAGGTCCGGTTCCTTGGCGGATCCCGACATAACCGTTCACCGCATTCAGCCGGCATGGGTACGCATGAAACATCTCATCAAACAACTATGGCTGGTCATCGCTCTCATCTCAGCGGCATCCGTTGTCCTGCTCCTGTCCGACAGGCAACAGCGGGTGCGGGAGGTGAGCCATCCGTCGCAGGACTATCCGGCCATCGCCGTTATGCAGATCTCCTCCACGGCCCTTCTGGATTCCCATGTGGCCGGTGTGCTCAGCCGGCTGGAGGAACGGGGCTACCGGGCGCCTGACGGGAAAAACATCCGCCTGTTCAATCCTCAGGGAGATTTCAGCACAGCCAACGCCATTGCCCGGGACATGGCCAACGGTCCCTATGAACTGGTGATCACCTCCAGCACCATCGCCCTGCAGACGTTCTCCAAGGCCAATCTTTCCAGCCAAAAGATTCACGTATTCGGTGCCGTGACCGATCCGTACGGCGCCGGTGTGGGAATCGAGGGACCGGAACCGGCCCGGCATCCGCCCTACATGGCCGGCATCGGGACCTTTCAGCCGGTGCAGCGAGCCATCCAGATCGCCCATGAGATGAATCCGGGCCTCAAACGCCTCGGCGTGGTCTGGAATCCGGGCGAGCAGTGTTCCGAGGCCTGCCTCAAGGAGGCCCGGGAGATCTGTGCAAAACTGGGGATCGAGCTCGTTGAGGCCATTGCCGCCAATACATCCGAGGTCTCCGAGGCGGCACGGTCTCTGATGGCCAAACGAGTGGATGCCGTCTGGGTCGGGGGAGACACCGTGGCCACGGCATCCATCGGACTCATCATCAGCCTGGCCGGACAGAGCGGGATACCCGTTTTTTCCAATGACCCGACCGATGCGGAAAAAGGGGCCCTGTTCGGGCTCGGAGCCGACTATTTCACCGTGGGACAGGTGACGGCGGATGTGGCCGCAGCCATTCTGGAGGGAAAAAGCCCGGCTTCTTTCCGCATCGAAAACGTCATCCCTGAAGAGTTTCACCTTAATCGGGATGTCCTCAGAACACTGAACGGTCGGTGGCGGGTCAGCAGCTCTGCCCAGGAGTTACTGGATGCACAGGGGAAGAGACCCGGACGAGAAACAGGACCGCCTTCGGATCGAAGCCCCATGAAGGCGGCGGGCGACGCAGTTCCAGCGAGGCCTCCTGACCCTGCCCATGGGAGTACCTCCCCCCGCTCGGTTGACAACCGGCCGGCCAGGGTCGCACTGGTCAACCTGGTGGAAAACGCCGCATTGCACCAGGCGATCGAAGGCGTGGAAACGGCATTATCCGAGGCGGGATTGCGTGATGGAAGAGACTTTCGGCTGAAGAAATACTGTGCCCAGGGGGACATATCGCAGTTGTCCCAGATCCTCGACCGAGTGAGGATGGACGGCCCCGATCTCCTGGTCACGGTCTCTACACCGGTCTTGATTGCCGCTGTCCAAAAGAAGATGGACTGTCCCATCGTGTTTACCGTTGCCAGTGACCCGCAGGAACTGGGACTCTTCAAGAATGGTAGACCGGAGAATGTTTGCGGCATCTATGACAACCCACGGCTGGATCAGGTGCTTGAAATGGCGAGAAAACATGATCCGGCCCTGCTTGCTGTGGGGACGATCTACGATTCCTCCCAGATGAATGCGCTGATCTCCGTGGAAAGGCTTCGGAAGGCCGGTCAGGAGCAGCATGTCCGGATCCTTGAGGCCACGGCCACAACCGTCTCCGAACTTCCCATGGCGGTGCAGGCGGTGATCGAGCGAGGGGCCGGGGCAATCATTCTCTCGGGCGATAATCTGGTGGCCACCGGTTTTGGGGCGATTCACAAAGTGGCCAAGGGGGCCGGCATCCCCATCTATGTCACCAACATGGCTCTCATAGAGCAGGGGGCCGACGGCGGCGTGGGGGACGACTATTTTGACTGGGGACGTCAGTCCGGACAATTGGCGGCGCAGGTCATTGCCGGGGTCCCTCCCTCGGATCTCCCCGTGATGCCCACACAGGTCCACAAGCGCGTCGAACCCGCAGGGAAAGCGGTTTTACAGCCTGCGAGCCGTTTTCGCTTCGTATTGTCCTGTACAGCGAGACGGAATTTGCAGAACAATGCCGGGAGGGGCTTGTGGACGGCATAACGAAGGCCGGGTTTGTGGAGGGGCGGGACTATACCTTGCGCGTCTTGAACGCCCAGGGGGACATGTCCACCCTGTCCACCATCATGGCCAGTGTCAAGGCGGATCATCAACCTCCAACTCGCCCGAAGGTTCCATCTGAGGATCAGTGATGAGATGATGAACCGGATGACGCCTTACACACCGAAAGAGAAACAGGAGATCCCATGAACCTGCGTCATGAAGTGAGGGGGAAATATCTGCTCATCCGCGTGGAGGGGAAGCTGGATGCATCCTGGTCGGATTATGTGACGGAGACTCTTCTCGGACATATTCGGAACGGATGCCACCATATGGTGGTCGATGCCTCTGAACTGGTTTTTCTCAGCTCTGCCGGTATCCGGGCGTTGCTCCAGGTGTACAAGGCACTGAACACGGTTCATGGCAGCTTCCGCATCGTCGATCCGACCCCGTTTGTGGAACAGATCCTGAGCACCGCCGGTTTCCTGGTCCTGCTTGCGGACGGCCCCCCGGAGGACATGCCTCAATCGGAAACAACCGTCTCGGAGGAAGAATCGGGGGCTGCCGGGATCGATCGCTTTACCCTGATGGAAAACGCCTCCCTCACGATGACCCATGCCGCAGGCTGGCATCCCTGGCAGAACGTGGATCGGGGGATGGGCACCCTCCTCTCCTTTCCCAAGGGTGTCTATGCCCTGGGGATCGGCAGTTCGGCGGAGGATTTCGAATCCGCCCGGGATCAGTTCGGGGAATTCCTGGCCGTTGCAGGGAATGTGGTGGTTCAGCCCCCGGATGAACAGGGGCATCCCGATTATCTCATCTCTGAAAGGCAATATGTCCCGAAGATGTACTGTATTCAGTCCCTCGGTTTCAGCGGAGAGATGGCATATCTCATCCGCTTTGCCCCCTCGGACAAGACGCCCTTTCACCCGGTTTCCGGGTTGATGGATCACATCCTGGCTCAGACCGGAGGCAACGCCGCGGGTTTCGTCATCCTCGGAGAAATCGAGGGTCTGGTGGGTGCAGCCCTGATTCGCTCTCCCGGGTTGCTCCATGATGAGCGTGAGATCCCCTTCCCGGAGATTCGAGACTGGCTTACCTTTTGTGGCGAGCGATCCTATTCGCGCCGGCAGGCCTTGCTGACGGGCATGGTGTGCAAAGGAGACGCATCCCATGACAAGGCCCTGCTTCAGCCCGTGCCGTCCCACCCGGGAATGGCCGTCCACGTTCATGCAGCGGTGTTTCCCTATCAGCCGCTGCAGAACGGCCCCATCGGAGTCGACTCGGCCGTTCAGAAATTCTTCAGTGGTCCTCCCCCGTTGGCGGTGATGCACCTGGTGGACGACATCCGTCCCGCTGTGGGGCTGGGACAAAGCGCCCTGATCCGGGGAGCCTGCTGGTTCGGACCCATTCAAAACGCGGAGGTGTTGTCATGAGCCTGGTGATCGGTGCCTTTACCATGGGACTCATTCTTGCGCTGCTCTCCCTCGGGATGCTCATCAGTTTCCGAATGATCAAATTCACCGATATTACCGTGGATGGATCCATCACCCTGGGGGCCTCCATTTCCGCCCTGCTCATTGTTCGGGGATATTCACCCTGGCTGGCGGCCCTGGCATCGGTTGCCGCCGGATCCCTGGCAGGCATGATCACAGGGATCCTGCATGCCCGTTTCAAGATTCAGGAGATCCTCGCCGGTATCCTGGTGATGACGGCCCTCTATTCCATCAACCTGCGGATTATGGGGCGGAGCAACATTCCTCTGCTGGAGGTGACGACCGTCTCGGCAGGCACGGAGGGAGTGTTCGAAAAGCTCAGCGCCGGGGCGTCTCGGATCGATCTGTTCGGGTGGCAGGTGCCATTGGGCGATCTGGCGGTTTTTGCGAGCAGTGCGGCGATCTGTGTCCTCATGGGGATTCTTCTGTACCGCTTTCTGCTCACCCACTACGGCACGGCCCTGAGGGCTGCGGGGAACAATCCCCAGATGGTCCGGGCCCAGGGTGTCAACCATCAGACCATGATCATTGTCAGTCTGGCCATGGCCAACGGACTGGTGGCCCTTTCAGGATCGCTCCTGGCCCAGTACCAGGGATTTGCGGATGTCCAGATGGGTATCGGCATGATGGTCTGGGGCCTGGCCAGCATCATCATCGGGGAAGCCCTGGTGGGGAGGGTCGGCATCGGACTGACCATCACCGGGGTCATCCTGGGAACGATCCTGTTCAGGCTGCTCATCGCCATCGCCCTTCGTTGGGGATTGAACCCGAACGATCTCAAACTGGTCACGGCCTTCTTCGTCTTTGCGGCCCTAGTGGCTCCGGGATGGTTCAGATCGATCAGCAGGAGGATCACGGGAGGTCTGCGCCATGCTTGAGATTCGGGAGATATCGAAGACCTTCTTTCCCCATACCGCGAATGAGGTCCGGGCATTGCGGGATGTGAGCCTCCACATGGAAGCCGGGAGCTTCACCGCCATCATCGGCACCAACGGTTCGGGAAAAAGCACCCTCTTGAACGCGGTTGCCGGCACCTTTGAACTGGATCAGGGCAGAATCCGTCTGGACGGTGACGACATGACCTCCTGGCCCGAATACAGGCGTGCGACCTTCATCGGGAGGGTCTTTCAGAATCCATTCGCCGGTACGGCGGCGGATATGACCATTGCCGAAAATGTCGGCATCGCCGTAAAAAGGGGAAAACACCGGTCCCTGCGCCGTGCCGTCACCCGCTCCTTTCGGGATGCCGTCGCCGACCGGGTCCGCACCCTGAAAATGGGGCTCGAGGACCGGCTGGACAATCCCATGGGGACCCTTTCCGGCGGGCAGAGGCAGGCATTGACCCTCCTCATGGCCACCTGGACCCGCCCGAAACTGCTGCTCCTGGATGAACATACGGCCGCGCTGGACCCGAAGAGCGCCGCAAAAGTCGCGGACCTGACCCGCCGGATCATCGAACAGGAAGGCCTGACCGCCCTCATGGTCACCCATTCCATGCAGCAGGCCGTGGACCTGCCGGACCGGATCATCATGATGCACCGGGGCAGGATCGTGGAAGACTACGGGCGCGAACTGAAACGCCGGATCCGCGTTCCGGACCTCATGGCGACGTTTGACCGGGTTCAAAAACGGGAACTCTTTGACGAGTCCGTGGCCCTCATGCTGCGCGGTCAGTACGGCTGAGTGCTTCCATGGACGTTTTAGAGGGGCATCAACCCATGGGGCCCTTCCCGCCGGGTGTGCATGCAGGGGAATGGCCCGCCTACCCGGTCGCCCCGACCAGGTACTGGATGATCTCTTTTTTGACCCCACGCGCCAGCAGATCGTCGTAGGACCGTATGGAAAGATCGATCTTCCTGGACGACAGAATACGGCCGCCCGCGATATCGATGAGGTGGAATTCCCCCAGGACGGTGTCGCCCGAGGCGATGCGCCAGGCAGCCAGGACGAGCACCAGATCCACGTTCAAGGCGCGTCCGCGCTGGACAAAGGCCTCCAGGTTCGGCGATTTCCTGGAGATGATCCCCGGCGTATTCAGCCAGAGGCCTTGGGTCTCCTCCGGGCTGAGATTCAGGGGAGTGATGCCCCGTTTATCCACCACAGGGGAGTCCAGCAGGGCGTGGGTCACCTGAATGCCCCGCATATTGGTGAGCATGTGGCACACGAGCGAGTCCCCTTTTTTTATGGCGTTCTTGTGGGTGCTGACCTCGCTGAACGTGAAAAGGGCCACGCGCTTCTTCCCCTGCGCTGCCCCAGGCGCAGACGAAGGGGGGAGTGCGGCCGTCTGGGTCGCCGCGGCCTGCTTTTCGGCCTCCATGGCGGCCTTTTCCCGGGCCAGGTGCTGTTGCTCCCTTTCCAGGGCCAGTTGCCGGCGTTCCTGTTCGATCTTCTGGGACTCCAGGCGCTGCTTTTCCTCCAGGAGCCGGCGCTCCTCTTCCAACCGTCGGCGCTCGGCCTCCAGGCTGGCCTTCTCCGCTTCCAGCCCTTCCCGCCTCTCCGTCTCCCCTCGAACGCTCGTTTCCTCCTGTCCCGTCTGTTGGGCATTCCCGGCGGCGGCAAGGGCTGCCTTTTGGGTCACCAGGCCCTGGTTCCGCAGCACGAACTGCCCGTCTTCGTCCATGGGGGTCTTGAGCCGGCCCACGTTGGGCCGCTGCCCGCCGATCTGAGTGACCGGTTCCCAGACCCGGGTGTGAAAGAGGTTCTCCAGGTCCACCACCTCCCGGTCGTTGTTCCGAAGCGCCGAAATCAGGTAGTAGGCGAACAGGCTGTGCCCGTCCCGGCCGCCGTCGGCCACCGGCTCCACCCCGCCCGAGGTGATCACTTGGCGGGATCGCTTGGAGGCCGCCTGGGTCAGTTTGTCGATGTACGCCCGGTCCTCCAGGTTCAGGAGGGACGGCCCGCCCCGGAGCAGGGTCCCGCTGTAACAGGAGTCCGCGATGACCACCACGTTTTTGAGTGGCACCTTTTCCGATCCCAGGACCCCCTTGAGCACCGAGTGGGATATCCAGGAGACCGGGTCCTTGAGCTTCCCCTCCACCGGGATCCAGTACCCGTCACCCGTGAGGTCGTCCACCTGGCCGTGGCCGGCAAAGTAGACGAGGAGGTTGTCCTGCTCCGTGAGCCCCGAGGCGAGGCTGCGAAGGTCGTGAACGATTCGGGATTGGGTCGCGTCCCGGTCGGTGCGCAGGATGACGTTTTCCTCGTTGAAGCCGTACTGGTTCACCAGGACGTCCCGGAGCGCGGTGGCGTCCTTGACCGCGGTCTTCAGGGGGTTCCATTCCTGGTAGGCGTTGATGCCCACGATCAGGGCGTGGTAGGTGCCCAGGGCCCTGGCGGGAATGGGTTCCGGGGCGGTGAGGGAGACTCCCCGGTCCGCGGCTGCAGCCAAGGAGGTGAAAGCAAGCCCGGCCAGCAGGAAGCCCAATAGAATCGGTGTGCGTTTCATAGACTTATCTCCTCGAAACCCACGGGGCCATGCCCGCAGGTTCGTCCATTCCCTTTCATGGCCGGCCTTAGGGAATCTTTCTCCACCGATGGCCCCAGGCCGTCCCTGCAAATCCGGTAGGGGACCTCGCACCATCCGATATGTTGATCGGCTCAATCGCCCAATCGCTTAAAAGCTCACCGGCTTACCAGCTCAATAGCTTTTTCCCGGTCCGCGCTGGTTCACGGACGAGAAGCTTGATCCATGTAAGCCTGGAGCTGCCTTCTCGTATGAGGAACGACGGCAGCGCCGTATGACATGTAATTGACGCTCTGTTTGCCGGTAAAGATCTTTCCTGTCCTCGTCTCCACGAGACAGGCAGAGATATCCGTATCTAAGGTGCTGGTCTCCACCCTGAGCATGAGCACGAGGTCCACGCCGATCTTGCGTCCCGCCAGGGCCGCGGCCTCGGTGTTGAGCTGAATACTGGAGAAAAAGCCTTTTTGGGTCCACAGGTCCTCGTCCTCCTCCCGGGACAGGGTGATGGGTTCAATCTCCTGGCCGGCCAATCCCTTCAATGGATAGCAGGAGTGGGTCAGGTGGAAATTCGGATCCCTGAAGAGATCATGGGCAATGAGTTCATAGGTGTACTGGGCCGTGATGTGGCCCGTGGGGATAGCGGCATGATAGAAATGCCACGGGAGCACGGCGATGGTGGTCTTCTGCCGGCCGGGTTGGGAAATGGCCTTGGAGGAAGGCAGGGACGCCGTCCGGAGCGGGGCCTCGGTCGGCTGGACCGGTTCCCGGGCGGGCGGCGGTTCTTTCACGCGTGCTCGTTGCTCGGCCTCCAGGGCGAGCCGATGTTTCTCGCTTTCGATGGACCTGCGCTCGGCCTCCAGTTGTTTCCTCTCCTCCAGGAGCCTTCGTTCTTCTTCCAGACGCCTCCGGTCTTCATCGAGCCTTGCCCGCTCCTCCTCGATCCGTCTCTGTTCCTCGGCCTCTCCGCGGATCCGGGCCGAGTCCCGATCCCGTGATCGGGCCTCTTCGGCGGCAGCCAGGGCCGCCTTTCGTTCCGCCAGGCCCCGGTTGACGAGCACGAATTGCCCGTCCTCGTCCATGGGGGTCTTGAGCCGTCCCACGTTGGGCCGCTGGCCGCCGATCTGAGTCACGGGTTCCCAGACCCGGGTGTGGAACAGGTTCTCCAGGTCCACCGCCTCGTGGTCGTTGTTCCGAAGCGCCGTAATCAGGTAGTAGGCGAAGAGGCTGTGCCCGTCCCGGCCGCCGTCGGCCACGGGCTCGATCCCCCCCGAGGTGATCACCTGGCGGGATCGTCTCGAGGCCGCCTCGGCGAGCTTGTCCAGGTAGGCCCGGTCCTCCATCTTCAGAAGGGACGGCCCGCCCCGGAGCAGGGTCCCGCTGTAGCAGGAGTCCGCAATGACCACCACGTTCTTGGCCAGGACCTTTTCCGATCCCAGGACCCCCTTGATTTCCGCATGGCTGATCCATGTGGAGGGGTCCTTGAGGCGGCCTTCCCCTGGAATCCAATACCCGTCCCCCGTGAGGTCGTCGAGCTGGCCGTGACCGGCAAAGTAGATGAGAAGATTGTCGGTCTCGGTGAGTCCCGAGGCCAGGCTGCGAAGATCCCGAATGATCTGTCCTCGGGTGGCCTCCCGGTCGGTGCGCAGAAGGACGTTTTTCGCATCGAAACCGTACTGGGTTACCAGAACGTCCCGAAGTGCAGTGGCGTCCCTGACCGCGGTCTGAAGAGGATTCCATTCCTGGTAGGCGTTGATGCCCACGATCAGGGCGTGATAGGTGCCCAGGGCCTTGGCGGGAATCGGTGACGAGGCGGTGAGGGCCAGACCCCGATTTGCAGCACCAGAGGGCGCGGCAGAGCCCCAAACCAGAACAGCGGCCAACACGATGTTGATCAGCCCAGCACACGGTCTCATGGCGCCCTCCCATCCGGATGTGAATTCAGTGATGGAAGACGAAAGGTATGGTAAGAATTACAGTGAATTATATTGCGAACGCCATAGGAGTTCAAGCGGAAATGCCGATAGAGGGGAAAAAGAGGGACAAACCTATAATCCCCTGTCAAGGCAAAAAAGATAAATAACGAATTCAACGGGTTATAAGCGGCTTAGATATT